>CXWL01003141.1_pt2:0-107500 | contig 133571 bp, 122 predicted proteins | sample 590931 | NCBI WGS metagenome assembly CXWL01 (sample SAMEA3498368, study PRJEB10139) | groundwater metagenome | biome: water well; material: biofilm material | place: Germany | collected 2015-04-27
CGTGCCGCCCGACAATCCCTTCGCCAAGGACCCCAAGGCCGATCCCACCATCTGGAGCTACGGTCACCGCAACCCTCAGGGCCTCGCCTTCCACCCGGGCACCGGCGCGCTCTATGATGCCGAGCACGGCCCGCGCGGCGGCGACGAAATCAACCTCGTGCGCCCCGGCTGCAACTACGGCTGGCCCGTCATCTCCTACGGCATGGACTACAATGGCTCGCCCCTCGCCGAGGCCACCGCCAAGCCCGGCCTCGAGCAACCGGTCCACTATTGGGTGCCCTCGATCGCGCCCTGCGGCATGAATTTCTACACCGGCGGCCTGTTCCCTAAATGGAAAAACCACCTCTTCGTCGCTTCGCTCGCCGTGGAGGAGCTGCACCGCCTCGAACTTGACGGCGACAAGGTCGTCGCCGAGGAGGTCGTCTTCAAGGGCCTCGGCCGCATCCGACACGTCATCACCGGACCCGACGGCGCGCTTTACGTTTTGCTCCCGAAGCGCATCGCCCGGCTCGCGCCGGCCGAGTGACCGCGGAAAGGGCCGTCATGATCAAGCAACTCGCCCACCTCTGCCTCAAGACCAGGCAGCTTAGGCGGATGACGGCGAGCCTCGGTTTTCGCGGCGCTGATCTTGGCGGCGGCCTGGCGGACGTTCTCGGCATGCAGCTGGACTTCGTTCATGGCGCCAAGCTTTAGACGAAAACTTCCCGCGGCAAAGTATCGTTTTGCGCGTTTGATGTAGCAACGGTGCTTGCGGCGACCCTACCTGATTCACGTTCAACATGGACCCCGGGGTGGTCGTGCCCAAGCTCGTGGATCTGCCCTCCGCCGTGGATCTGAAAAATGCCTTTGTGCAGCCCCTCGATATGAGCGTCTCGCTGCAAACCGGCCTCGATACCGGCAAACCCACCAACATCCCCCTGAAAATCGCCACCAGCCGGCAGGGGGGCGGGATGAAGGATCTTTTTAACATCTCCCAGCTCGACCGCGTGCCGGAGCCGATCGTGCAACCGCCCCCGCAGTTCCCGGTTCAGCTGAAAAAGGATGTCGACCGCGCCGAGGTCGTCGTGGAGTTCATCGTCGACAGCAAGGGCAATACCCGCGACGTCCGCGTGGCTTCGTCCACCATCCCGGGTTCGAGTTTGCGGCCATCGAGGGGGGTGAACAAATGGCGTTTCCGGCCCGGCATGAAGACCGGCCGCAAGGTCAACACCCGTATGATGGTCCCGATCCGCATCACGGTCATGCCCGGGGACTGACCCGCCGCCCGGGCCGGGCTGTCCGGGAATTTGTAACGTATTCCGCTACAAATTTCCCGGGCCTACCAGACGCACCTGAAGCCGGTGACGGCGAGGCGCGGGGTGCCGGTGTTGACGAGGCCGTCGGCGCTGCGGCCGGTCTCGATGCGGGCATCGCCGAGGTTCTCGATGGTGAGGAACAACTCACCGCGACCAAGGCTGTAACTGGCGCCGAGGTCGGCGATGACCACGGTGCCGAGGATGAGCTGGTTCTCGTCGTCCTCGAACTGCCGGCCGATGACACGGAGGCGCGGCGTGAGGGTCAGCTTGCCGGCGCGCCATTCGGCACCGAGCGCAGCGCTGTGGCGCGGCACCTGCGCCAGGCGTTTGCCGGCGAGCGCCGGGGCGAGCGCGGAACGTTGCACCGTGGCGTCGTTGTAGAGGTAGGCGGCGTTGAGCGAGAGACGGGACGGGTCGCCATTCGGCGGTGAGCTCGAGCCCGCGGACGCTCAGGCGGTCGAGGTTGAGCCGCTGCCGGCCGGTGCCGCCGGCGGGGACGAAGCCGACGATGGGGAAGGTGCCGGGACCGCGGGCGATGGTCACGTTGCCGACGGCGTCGCGCAGTTCGTTCCAGAAGGCGGCGGCGCCAAGCGTGAGTCCACCGTGCGTGTAGTCGGCGCCAAGTTCCGCATTGGTCACGCGCTCGGTGTCGAGGGCGGCGTTCGCCTCGGTGATCACATTGCCGACGCGGAACGGGCGGTAGAGTTCGTTGAGCGTCGGCCGGCGGAAGGCGTGTTGGGCGACGGCCCGCAGGCGCCAATTCTGTGCAGGCGTCCACACGAGTCCGGCGCTCGGGCTGAATTCCAGGCCGTCGCGATCGGTGTAGCGGTCGTCTCGCAGGACGGTCGCGATGGCGCGGTCGGTCTCCCGGCGATGACCGTCGGTCTCGCGCCAGGCGTCGAGCCGGGCGCCGAGCGTGAGACGCCAGTCGGGAGCGAAGGCCCGCTCGTGCAGCGCGAACAGGCCGGCGAATTCCTGCGTGCCGCCGGCGACGCGCTGGCGGGTGAAGTCGCCGGCGCTGAACGTGAAGTGCTCCTGCGTTTCACCCCGCACCCGGCGCAGATCGAGCCCGGCACTGGTGCGGGCGTCGCCGGGGTGCGTCCAGGTTCCGGTCCACGCGGCGCCGAGCGCAGTGGCGGGCACGGCAAACTGGTTGCTGGCCGGCGTCTCGGCCGTGCGCGTCGTGTTCACCGAGCCAAACGTGCTGTTGAACGACTGGTCCTGGGCGTAGGCGAGGGCGGTCCACGAGAAATCCTTTCCGGACTGCGCCGTGAGCGCGACCGAGCCAAAGTCCTCGTCCGAGGCGTTGCGCTGGTAGGCCGTGCCGTTGCCGCGCTGTTCGCGAAAGGTCCGGCCGGTGACAGTAAGCGTGGCGTGTTCGCCGACCGCTTGCGACCAGCGGGCGGACAGCCAGCGGTGTTTGCTCCACGCGGCAAGGTCCACCGGACCGCGGTCCTCCGGCGCAACGAGGGCGAATCCGTCGGTGGCGAAATCGCGGCCGGCCAGTTGCAAGATGCCCGGCCCGGCCCGCTGCGTGAGGCTGAGTTCGGCGCTGCGCGTGGAGAAGTCGCCCAAGGTGGCCGCAAATTTGCCCTCGGAAATGTAGGGCCGGCGCTTGTCGCCGGGCCGCAGTCCGCCGACAAGCGCCGGCCCAACAGGCGATACCGTCACCAGCTGCACGACGCCGCCGAGCGCGGCGTTGCCCCAGGCCGTGGCGCCGCCGCCGCGGATGAGCTCCGCGCTGATGAGCGATTCGCGCGACACCTTGCTCCAGGTCACCCAGCCGCCGAACGGATCGTTGAGCGGCACGCCGTCGAGCAGCACGAGCGAGCGGCTGGCCCCGCTGGGGCCGAGGCCGCGCAGCGACACGCCCTGCGCGGTCGGGTTGGCCGTCAGGCTGTCGCTGCGCCGGAAGAGGCTGAAACCCGGGACGCCACGCAGGGCGCCGTCCAGCGTGGCGGAGGGCGCGGCGCGCAGCTGCGGGCCGGCCAGGACGGTCACGGCGAACGGCACCTGCGCGCGCGGCTCGGCCGAGCGCGAGGCGCTCACCACCAGGTCGGGCAGGTTGAGCTGGGCGGATAGGGGCACGGCGCAAGCCAGCGCGAGCAGTTTTTTCATGGGACGGGGCAGGGTAGGCGGAAAGTGACGGAAGGCAAAAGGAGAAATGACAACAGGAATTTCGAGCAGGGGTCATGCATGACCCCAGCTAGCTTTCCTTCCACTATCAGGCCACCGAAAGGTGGTCGCCGATTCTTGTCAGCCATAGGCTTGGCGACGGCTGATCCACATCGGCGACAGGCGTCGGTATAGAAACCGACGCCCACCAACTGCATCGTCCCGGCTTAGTTCGCCTTCGGCGGCGGCGGCACAAAGACCGGCAGCTTGTTCGCGCCGGGCGCCGCGGTCGAGAGGTTCGGCGTCACGTCGGCATCGACGCGACCCATCGCCCAGTCGAGTCCTCCCGCGAGCATGGACTGGAACACCGGGTTGGTCCAGACGTCCTCGCGGTGGCCGAGACTGGAATAGAACACCCGGCCCTTCCCGTGCATCCGCACCCACGTCGAGGGATAGGGTGGACGCTGGTATTCGTCGCCGCCCATGCCTGCGGTCTCCTGCACGAGCAGGACGTGCATGTCCGGCGCGAAATTTTTCAGAGAATACCACTCTTCATGCAGGGAGAAGCCGGCCGGCACAGCCGCCAGTCCGGGGAACTTGGGGTTCACCACGGTCAGCTTCGTGACCTGCTGCTTGCCGTGGCGGATGAACTCGCCGCCGAGCATCTTCACGAATTCGTCGGCCGCAGCCCCGTCATCCAACCAGCGCTCCGGCATGTGCTCGTTGTGCCCGCCGCTGTGAAAGGTGTCCGAACAGCTATGCACGCCGAGGAACCCCTTGCCTCCCGCAACAGCGGCGAGAAGCGCCGCCTTTCCCTCCGGGGTCATCGGCGGCAGGCCGTCGCCGCGCGGGTCACTCCTGGCCATCGTAAGGTCGCCGGCCGTGTAGAAAAGGAAGGCGTCGAACTGCGCGAGGTATTCCGGCGTGAACCGCCAGCCATCCTTGGCGAAGACAAACTCGATGTTGTTTTTCCGGCCGAGTTCGTCGAGCACGGGAAAGGCATAGCCGGGACGGCCGTCCTTCTGCACCAGCTTGATGGCGTCATGTTCGAAGCCTGACGACTTCGTGAAGAACAGGACGCGCTTGCGGGCGGCGGCGGTTTCGGTGGCGGACGCGCACAGCGCCACACAGGTCAGGGCAAGGACGAGACAGAGGATGCGAGGTAGCATGGGATGGGATTAGGAAAGCTTGGACCGGCAATGCCAAGACCGGTTCGTGCAAATGGCTCACTTCCCCGACTTGTTGCGCGGGTGGTGCTTCGCATGCTGGTCGAGGAGGCGGGACGACTCCACGGCGGTGTAGATCTGCGTCGTGCCGATGCTGGCGTGGCCGAGCATCTCCTGAATGGCGCGCAGATCGGCGCCGCCGCCAAGCAGGTGGGTGGCGAAGGAGTGGCGCAACAGGTGCGGCTTGACGGGCTTCTCGATGCCGGCGCGGGCGGCGGCCGATTTGACCATCACCCAGAGGGTTTTGCGTGACATGGCCTTGCCGCGCTCCGTGATAAACAGCTCGCTGCCGGTCTTCGGCTTCACCAGCCGCGGGCGGCCGGAGGTCAGATAGGCCTGCACGGCGTCGCGGGCCTTGTCGCCGAGCGGCACGACGCGCTCCTTGGAGCCCTTGCCGAAGACGCGGACGAAACCGTGGTCGAGGTCCACCTGCTGGAGCGTGAGTCCGCAGATCTCGCTCGCGCGGAGACCGCTGGAATAAACCAGCTCGAGCATCGCCCGGTCGCGGATGGCGTAGGCATCGGCGCCGGTCGGGCCGGCGAGGAGTTTCTGCATCTCGCCGGTCGAGAGGGTTTGCGGCAGCTTGCGGCGGATCTTCGGGCCGGCGAGAAGCAGAGTGGGGTTGTCGTCGCAAATCTGTTCATCGACGAGATGCCGGAAAAGCATCCGGACCGCCGTAAGCTTGCGCGCCTGACTGGAGGCCGCAAGTTTCTGGTCGCTCAGGGCGTGCAGCCACGCCGTCAGATGCTTGGCGGTCACTTTCCGCCAGTTGGCGGCGCCCTGTTTTTTCAGGACCAGCGCGGCCTGGACTAAATCGCGGCAATAGGCCTCCGTAGTGTTGCCCGACAACCCACGCTCGAGGGAAAGATTGCTCAGATAAGACTCGAGCCCCTCCCGGAAATCCAAAGGCGCCAGCTCGATGAGTTCTCCGATCTTATCGTCGCGCCCCGTTTTCATTTCCACAGGACGCTGCGGCTGGAGGAGCTGGCTGGCAAGCGACTGCTGCAAGGGGCCTGTAGGGCGGGATCGCTGATCCCGCCTTTTAGGCGACTATGCCCTGACCGCGTGGCGGGATGCGGCGATCCCGCCCTGCAGTTCAAAAGCTTGGGCGTTTGGTATAACTGTCATCGAGAGGCGTGCGTAGCGCGCAATGACAGCCCAAAGGCATGGGGACGTTGGTCCGACACCCCGGATTTACGTGGATTGTTCATTGACAGCCATTCTCTACACTGTCGATCCAAGTGTGCGCTCCCCGGTAGCGTCCGGGCGCGCTGTTTGCCGATCAGCCGCCCGTCCTGAGCCTGTCTGCTTCCCAATCATCCCCTCCCCCAATCGCTTCATGACATCCACTTCTCATTACGACGCCATCGTGGTCGGATCCGGCATCAGCGGCGGCTGGGCCGCCAAGGAACTCGCCGAAAAGGGCCTCAAGGTCCTGCTCCTTGAGCGCGGCCGGAACATCGAGCACGTCAAGGACTACGTGAACGCTCTCCACGCCCCTTGGCAGGTGCCGCATCGCGGACGCGACACCGTGGCCGACAAGGCCGCACACCCCGTGCAGCGCCGCGACTACATCCTCAACGAGTCGAACCGCGAATGGTGGGCCGACGAGAAGGACCATCCCTACGTCGAGAAGAAGACCTTCGACTGGTTCCGCGGCTACCATGTCGGCGGGCGCTCACTCATGTGGGGCCGGCAGAGTTACCGCTGGAGCGACTTGGATTTCGAGGCCAACATGCGCGACGGCGTCGCCGTCGACTGGCCCATCCGCTACGCCGACCTCGCGCCGTGGTATGACCACGTCGAGCGCTTCGCCGGCATCAGCGGCTCCAAGGAAGGCCTTCCGCACCTCCCCGACGGCCAGTTCATGCCGCCGATGGAGCTGAACGTCGTCGAGAAGCACGTCGCCGCCCGCATCAAAGCCGCCTTCAACGACACCCGCCGGCTTATCATTGGCCGCGTGGCCAACATCACCCAGCCACTCAGCAACCGCGTGAACTGCCAGTATCGCAGCAAATGCTGGCTCGGCTGCCCCTTCGGCGCGTATTTCAGCACACAATCGTCGACTTTGCCCGCCGCGGTCGCGACTGGCAACCTCACTCTTCGGCCCTTCTCGATCGTCACCCGCGTGCTCTACGACCGGGACGCCAAGCGCGCCCGTGGCGTCGAGGTGCTTGATGCCGAGACGAACCAGACCTGTGAGTTCACCGCGAAGATCGTCTTCCTCTGCGCTTCCGCCCTTAACTCGGCCTGGGTGCTGATGAACTCCGCCACCGACGTCTGGCCCGGCGGCCTCGGCAGCAGCAGCGGCGAACTCGGCCACAACGTCATGGACCACCACTTCCGGGCCGGCGCTTCCGGCCAGGTGGAAGGGTTTGTCGACCGCACCACCTACGGCCGCCGACCCACCGGCTTTTATATCCCGCGCTTCCGCAATGTCGGCGCCGACCGCCGCGGCTACCTCCGTGGCTTCGGCTATCAAGGCAATGCCGACCGCGCCGGCTGGACCCGGGGCGTCGCCGAACTCGGCATCGGCGCCGATTTCAAGGAGACCCTCCGCGAGCCCGGCGGGTGGAGCATCGGCATGACCGGCTTCGGCGAGATCCTACCCTATCACGACAACCGCATCACCCTCGACCGCTCGGTAAAGGACAAATGGGGCCTGCCCGTCCTCGTGATGGACGGCGAAATCAGGGAAAATGAGCGCAAGATGCGTGAAGACATGAAAAACGACGCCGCGGAAATGCTTGAGGCCGCCGGCGTCAAGGATGTGCGCATGAAGGACGACCGCTACGTGCTGGGCGGCGGCATCCACGAGATGGGCCCCGCCCGCATGGGTCGCGACCCGAAGACCTCCGTGCTCAACGGTCACAACCAGGTGTGGGACGCGCCGAACGTCTTCGTGACCGACGGTGCCTGCATGACCTCCTCCGCCTGCGTCAACCCCTCCCTCACCTACATGGCACTCACCGCGCGCGCGGCGGACTTCGCCGTCACCGAGCTCAAGCGCCACAACCTCTGACCCCTGTCAACTATGCATATGAACCGACGCGAAGCCGTCATCAAAATGGCGGTGCTCATGGGCGCCACCGCCCTCGGCCCGCGCCTGCTGGCCGGCAACTTCGGCGCTACCCCGGGCGCACCCGCCGGCTTCACCGCCGCGCAGCTCGCCCTCCTCGACCAGATCGCCGACACCATCATTCCCCCGACCACGGTGCCGGGGGCGAAGGCCGCCGGGGTCGGCGCCTTCATCGCCATGATGGTGCAGGACTGCTATGAGGCAGCTGATCAGGCCGCGGTCCGGTCCGGTCTGGCCCAACTCGACGCCGACTACGCCGCCCGACACCAGGGGCCTTTCGCCGCCGGCCGCGCGGCCGATCGCACGACCTTCCTCACCGAACTCGAGCGCGCCCGCCCGCGGTATTTCCGCATCCTCAAGGAACTCACGCTCCTCGGCTACTTCACCTCGGAAATCGGCTGCACCCAGGCCCTCCAATACGCCGAGGTGCCCGGCCGCTACGACGGGGACGCCCCCTATCGCAAAGGCGAGCGCGCCTGGGCTTCCGCCATCAAGTAAGTCCTCTCCGATTGCTGGCCATGAACCCGTCCGACTGGCATACTTCATGCGCATTTTTGCGGCCCATTGCGGCCCGGATTTTTTGCGGCGCCGATGTTTCCATTGATCATCGTGTCCGGATACCTTGTCCCAGAGACAACGCATCATCACGCGGCTTTCGTTTTCCACCGCCGCGGCACGGACCAGTATACTTCTGTGAGCAGCTATAATCCCGAACCGAGACGCTACGAGTCGATCCAATATGCCCGTTGCGGCCGCAGCGGCCTCCAGCTCCCCCGGCTTTCGCTGGGTCTCTGGCACAACTTCGGCGGGGCCGACCCGATCGACAACCAGCGCGCGCTGCTCCGCCGCTCCTTCGACCTCGGCATCACCCATTTCGACCTGGCCAACAACTACGGCCCGCCCCCCGGCTCGGCCGAGGAGAACTTCGGCCGCCTCCTGCGCGAGGACTTCGCCGCGCACCGCGACGAGCTCATCGTCTCGACCAAGGCCGGCTACCTGATGTGGCCCGGTCCCTACGGCGAGTGGGGTTCGCGTAAATACATCCTCGCCTCGCTCGACCAGAGCCTGAAGCGGATGGGCCTGCCCTACGTGGACATCTTCTACCACCACCGGCCCGATCCCGACACGCCGATGGAGGAGTCGCTGACCGCGGTGGCCGACGCCGTGCGCTCGGGCCGCGCGATCTATGCCGGCATCTCGAACTACAACGCCGACCAGACCCGCCAGGCGGCCGCCATTCTCAAGGGTCTCGGCGTCCCGCTGCTCATCCACCAGCCGGTCTACAACATGTTCAACCGCTGGGTGGAGCCGGAGTTGCTGCCCACGCTCGCGGAGGTCGGCGCGGGTTGCATCCCGTTCTCGCCGCTCGCGCAGGGCCTGCTGACCAACCGCTACCTCGCGGGCCTCCCGGCCGACTCGCGTGCCGTGAAGTCCGGTGTCTTCCTCAAGCCCGGCCAGATCACCCCCGCGGTGCTGGCGAAGATCCAGGCGCTCAACGAGGTCGCCCAGGCCCGCGGCGCCACCCTCGCGCAGCTGGCCACCGTCTGGCTCCTGCGCCGGCCCGAGATCACGACCGTCCTCATCGGCGCCAGCAAGGTCGCGCAGATCGACGACATCCACGCCGGCCTGAGCCAGCCGCCGCTGGCCGCCGCCGAGTTCGCCAGGATCGAGGCCATCCTCGGCAAGAGCTGACTTGGCGTCCCTTGAAATATCCCCATCCTGTCATTGGCAGCGCAGCGAAGAATCCATCATGATATCCGCCACCGGTCAGAGCCCCGGATGTTTAACTGGATTCTTCGCCCCGCCCAGAATGACGGAGTAAGAAAACTTCACTCCCTGATTTGCCTTAACCCAGCTTTCAATATGCCGAGACCCGTCACGCTTTTCACCGGCCAGTGGGCCGACCTGCCCCTGGAGAAACTCGCGCCGCTCGCGAAGCAAATGGGCTACGACGGCCTTGAACTCGCCTGCTGGGGCGACCACTTCGACGTCGATGCCGCGGCTTCGTCCGCGAAATACCGCAAAGAAAAGTGGGCGCTGCTGTCCGACCACGGTCTGACCTGCCACGCGGTCTCCAACCATCTCGTCGGCCAGGCCGTGTGCGATCTCATCGACGAACGCCACCGGTCAATCCTGCCCGCTGATGTCTGGGGCAACGGCGACCCCGAGGGCGTGCGCAAGCGCGCCGCGAAGAAGATGATCACCACCGGCCAGGCCGCGCGGGCGTTCTTCGATGTGAAACCCGGCAAGTCCGCCCCCAAGGCTCCGGCCACCGTCAACGGCTTCACCGGCTCCTCAGTCTGGCACTCGATCTACGCCTTCCCGCCGACCTCCGCGGAATATTGGGAGCGTGGCTTCCAGGATTTCGCCAAGCGCTTTGGCCCGATCCTTGAGGCTTACGACCGGCTCAACGTCAACTTCGCCCTCGAGGTTCATCCAACCGAGATCGCCTTCGACACGGCCTCGGCGCGGCGCGCGGTGGCGGCGGTCAAGGGGCACCGCCGGTTCGGTTTCAACTACGACCCTTCGCATCTCGGCTATCAGGGGGTGGACTACGTGGGGTTCATCCGCGCCTTCGGTCCGCGCATCTTCCACGCCCACATGAAGGACGTGTGGTGGGGCCACGGCGACGGCAGCGTCGGCGTCTTCGGCGGCCACACGGGTTTCGGCGACGCGCGCCGCTTCTGGGACTTCCGCTCGCCCGGCCGCGGCGACATCAAATTCGAGGAGATCATCGTCGCCCTCAACGACGTCGGCTACACCGGCCCGCTCTCGGTGGAGTGGGAGGACATCCGCATGGACCGGGTGCATGGTGCCACCGAGTCCTGTGCTTTCCTCCGCAAGCTGGATTTCGCTCGCAGCACCCTGGCCTTCGACGCGGCCTTCGATAAGAAAAACCAATAACCTTTTTAATTCAGAAGCCAGAAAGCCAAAATTTCCTGGTTCCATGGCTTCAGAATAAACCTTCTCATGGCTTTCACTCGCAAACTTCGCTTTGGCATGATCGGCGGCGGCCGCGGGGCCTTCATCGGCGCCGTGCACCGCATCGCCGCCCGCATGGACGGGGAAGCCGAGCTCGTGGCCGGCGCCTTCTCCAGTGACGCCGCCCGCTCGCGCGCCTCGGGTGCCGACCTGCACCTCGACCCCGCGCGGGTCTACGGCAGCTACCAGGAGATGGCCCGCGCCGAGGCGAAGCGCCCCGTCGGCGAGCGCCTCGACTTCGTCGTGATCGTCACGCCGAACCACCAGCATTTCCCGCCGGCGAAGCTGTTCCTCGAAAAGGGCTTCAACGTTGTCTGCGACAAGCCCGTCACCCTCAATCTCGCCGAGGCGAAGAAGCTCGCGGGGATCGTGAAGCAGACGAAGAAAGTCTTCGTCCTGACCCACAACTATACCGGCAACGCCATGGTGAAGCAGGCGCGCACCCTCGTGGCCGCCGGTCATCTCGGCAAGATCCGCAAGGTTGACGTGGAATATCCGCAGGGCTGGCTCTCCACCCGGCTCGAGGCCACCGGCCAGAAGCAGGCCGCCTGGCGCTCCGACCCGAAGAAGAGCGGTGCGGCCGGCGCGATGGGCGACATCGGCACGCACGCCGAGAACCTCGCCCGTTACGTCACCGGCCTGCACATCGCCGAGCTGTGCGCCGACCTCACGAGCTTCGTGCCCGGCCGCAGGCTCGACGACGACGGCAACATCCTCGTCCGCTTCCGCGGCGGCGCCAAGGGCGTGCTGCACGCCTCGCAGATATCCGTCGGCGAGGAGAACAACCTGAGCCTCCGGGTCTACGGCGAGAAGGCCGGGCTCGAGTGGAAGCAGGAGCACCCGAACGAGCTGGTCGTCAAATACCCCGACAAACCCGCCGAGATCTGGCGGCGCGGCAACGGCTACAACGGCCCCGCGGCGAAGGGCGCCACGCGCATCCCGCCCGGGCATCCCGAGGGTTACCTTGAGGCGTTTGGCAATATCTACCGCGAGGCCTTCCGCGCCATCGCCGCCGAGGTGACGGGGAAGCGGCCGCCGCGCGATCTGGATTTTCCGACCATCGCCGACGGCATCGAGGGCATGCAGTTCATCGAGACTGCCGTGCGCAGCGCGAAACTTGGTGCGCGGTGGGTGAAGTTTCCGAGATGATGCTGATTCATTTCCGGCCTTTGCATGACTGTAGGGCTGACGCTCGTCGGCGGACCGTTCCGCCGGCGAACCAAGGTCCGGCGACCAGCGCCGCCCCTACACACTGTTTGGTGAACACGAATCCATTCGAGAATTCGGTTCTACCCCTAGGTAACAGCTCAAAGCTCAAGAATCCGAGCGGTAGGGGCGCCGCTTGCCGGCACCCGCAGGCGGCGACCAGCGCCGCCCCTACAAAGCCTCTCCGCCCAGCCCTGTTTCTTCCCGTCCGAAGCAAAAACGCGTTTTTGCGGTCCGGGCTGCATGGTTCCGGCTGGAGAGGGGTGCCGCAGGGCGGGGGGTGTCGAGCGCCGGATAAACACACCAAGTAGGACCAAGCCTTCTCGTCATGAACCCTCTGCCCAGAAGACCGCGATCTGCGACGACATCTGCCATCCGGCGAAGGCGAAGCCTGAATTCAGGCAGGCCGCGCGTTTTTCCCCACCTTCCGCGACCTCACGGCTGGCGGGTTCTACACCACGCCGCAGGGCCGCCAAGACCTGGGCTATGTCGGACAACATGCCGCTGGCCACCTTCGACGGTCCGCCGCCTGACGTGCTCAAGCAGGCCGGTCTCATTTGAAACGCTTTATCCCATGAAAACAAAATTCCTCGCCCTCGTCGCTTCCTGCAGCCTGCTGGCGGCCCTACCGGCCGCCGAACCCAACACGCTGACCCCGGCCGAGTCCGCCGCGGGCTGGCACCTGCTGTTCGACGGAAAGTCGCTCGCCGGCTGGCAGCCCAACGAAGCCCCCGCGACCTTCACCGTCGCCGCCGGCGCGATTGTCGTGAAGGGCCCGCGCGCGCACCTGTTCTACACGGGCCCGGTGGCGAACCACGATTTCAAGAACTTCGAGCTGTCGGTCGACGTGATGACGCGCCCCGGCGCGAACTCGGGCGTCTATTTTCACACGGAGTGGCAGGCCGACGGCTGGCCGGCCAAGGGCTACGAGGTGCAGGTCAATAACACGCAGAAGGACCTCAAGCGCACCGCCGGCCTCTATGGCATCAAGGACAATTTCGACGCTGTCGCGAAGGATGACGTGTGGTTCACGATGCTCATTCGCGTGGAGGGCCGGCACATCACCGTGAGGGTGGACGGCAAGGTGATCTCCGACTTTACCGAGCCCGAGGGCTGGACCCCACCGGCCAATTTTGCCGGCCGGCGCCTCGCGCGCGGCACCTTCGCCCTGCAGGGCCATGACCCCGCCAGCGAAGTGCATTATCGCAACCTCAAGGTCCGCGTGCTGCCCTGAATTGCTCCGCAGGGTCGCCGCTTGCGGCGACCTCGTGCGCCAGGTAGGCGCTGGCACCGGCCCTACATTTGCAACCCCAATCCCTCCTCCCATGAAAACCCACCTCACCCGGCGTGAAATCATCCAATCCCTCGCGGCCGGCTTCGCCCTCGCCGCCCTGCCGCGCTCCGGCTCGGCCGCCGAGACACCCGCTGCCAGCGTCGGTAGCTTCCGCCACTCGGTGTGCAAGTGGTGCTACCGCGACATCCCGCTCGGAGAATTTGCCGCGGCGGTGAAGGCATTCGGCCTCGAGTCGGTCGAGCTGCTCAACCCCGAGGACTGGCCGGTCGTGCGGAAGCTCGGCCTGACCTGCGCCATGGCCAACGGCACGACGACCATTCCCAAGGGCTTCAATCGCGTCGAAAACCACGCGGCCTACGTGGCCTCAATGACCGAACGCATCAGGCAGTGCGCCGACGCCGGCCTGCCCAACGTGATCGTCTTCTCGGGCAACCGTGACGGCATGTCCGACGAACAGGGCCTGGAGAACTGCGCCATCGGCCTGAAGCAGATCGTCGGCGAGGCCGAGAAGCGCGGCGTCACCGTCTGCATGGAGCTGCTCAACTCGAAGCTGAACCACAAGGACTACATGTGCGACCGCACGCCATGGGGCGTGGAGCTGTGCAAGCGCGTCGGCTCGGAGCGCTTCAAGCTGCTCTACGACATCTACCACATGCAGATCATGGAAGGGGACGTCATCCGCACGATCCGGGAGAGCTCCGCCTATATCGGCCACTACCACACGGCGGGCAACCCCGGCCGCAACGAGATCGACGACACCCAGGAGCTGAACTACCCGGCCATCATGCGGGCGGTCAAGGCGACCGGTTTCACGGGTTTCGTGGCCCAGGAATTCATCCCGAAGCGCCAGCCACCGCTGGATTCCCTCAAGGCCGCGGTAAAGCTCTGCAGCGTGTAGTTTCTAACATTTTAAAAAGCCGTTGCCAGGGGCGCAGGCGTGGGCACTCATACCAACAGCTCTAGATAAATAGACTATACAAGGAGGCGGATTTCTGGGCGGGATGAGGGATGGCAAGAAACCTACCGCAACTGGGAGAGCACGTGGTGGCCGAGATTGAAGCCGAGTGGGTCAAGCCCCAGGAAGAGTGGGCCCGGTGGCGCCTGTTGGTGGTGCGGTTGATTGCGCAGCATGAGCTGACGGTTGCCCAGATCATGCAGGTGGCCGATGTCAGCCGGCAGACGGTGTTCACCTATCGCGACACCCTGCTGGCTGGAGGAGTGAGCGCCTTGCTGAGCCGAAAACGGGCGCCCGGCCGGGTGCCGACGGTGAGGGGCGCGGTGGCGCAGGAGTTTCTGGGCCGGCTGGAAGCCGGTAAGTTCCGGCAGGCGCGGGATGCGCAGGCTTGGATCAAAAAGCGCACCCGCCAGCAGATGAGCGAGAGTGCGGTGCGCCAGCTCATGCGCCGGGTGGGAGGCAAGCTCAAGGCCCCGCGCAAGTCTCATGCAAAGAAGGATCCGGCCAAGGCCAAGGCGTTCAAAGCCGAACTCTGAGGGTTCAACTGCCCGCTCGACTGAACGCGGTGGTGGGCCCTGCGCCCGCCCAGCCGGTGCGCCTGTGGGTGCTGGATGAGCACCGCTATGGTCTGCTGCCTGTGATCCGCCGGGTCTGGGGCCGGCGGGGCGTGCGCGTTCACGCCCCCCACGCCACCCGTTACAAGTGGGGCTACCTCCACAAAGCCCTGGAAGTGGACGGGGCGCATGCCTGCGAACTGCTGCTCACCCCGGCCATCGATCAGGACATCCACGCGGTCTTTCTCAAGCCGATCGCCGGCTCCGATCCCGCGGCGCTGCATGTCGTCATCGCCGATCAGGCCGGCTTCCACCTGCCCACCGACGACGCCCTACTGCCCGGAGCTCAATCCCGTGGAACGCTTCGGGGGTCTCATCCAGGCCGCCGTCGCCAACCGGCTCTATCTGAAACTCCGCAAACTCGAAGACCGCCTCACCGCCGCCGCCCGCCCTTGGTCGACCCCAGTCGCCGCTTCCTCCCTCATTCACGATCGGCTGGCCGAGAAAGTAAACTCCGGCGCTCCAGCATAAAGTCTGATTATCAATAGCCGCCGGTATTAACCGGACCGCTAAAAAACTGTGACGGATCCGGGTTAGCGCCGCGCCAATACCTCGAACATTTCGCGGGTGCCACGGTTCACCTCGCCGACGGCCTGCAGATCGCCGATCTCAGGGTGGAGGTCGTTGGTATCTATCAAGGTGGTGCGCATCGGGGCATTCGATGCCGCGGCGGGCCGGAAGTTACAGGCCGGGCGCAATCAGCCGCGCCGCTTCAGCCGCCTTGCCCGGCACCCGTGATCGGCAGCTTGCCGGAGCCGAAACCCACGCGTGATCCATTGGATCGATCCAGCAATGAGCCGACGAGCCGAACGGCCGCTCAACCCGCGGCCCCAGGAATCTCATAGTGATGCCCCGCTTTTACGGAGCGCGGGGAGCTTCTCGACCTGCTCGATACCAGCGGTGTGTTCCTTTTGGAGCACATGAAGTTGATCGATGATCGTTGCGAGACGCGCGCCAGCGGGGGTCAGCCGATATTCCACATGCAATATCGCCCCGGGATAGTCTTCCCGGATGATCAACCCATAGGCCAGCAACTTGCGCAGTCGCTCGGTGAGCACTTTCGTCGAGATACCCGGGATGTAACGCTCCAGTTTGCCAGGACGGTTGATGCCGCGCTTGATCGCGCCGACGACAGCCGCCGACCATTTGCAGCCCACTACGTCTTCGAGGCTCCGATAAGCGGAGCGCTCGACGACAGTGAAATGTTTCGGTTTCATCGGCCTGAAACTACGCACCCGTCACACATCCGTCGAGAGGGAAGAAAACGGTGCCTACCCCCTGATTTGTCCCCTCTATGAAATACCGTCCATCTCGTCTATGCTGGCCGGCCGGTTCGCCACGCGAGCCAATTCCAACAACAACAAAAAACCAGTTCAAATATACTCCTATGAAAACCTCCGCGAAGTTCTATCATGCGGGCTGCCCTGTCTGCCTCGCCGCCGAATCCACGATCACCCGTTTCATCGACCGCGCCCAGGTTGACCTTGAAGTCATCCATCTCGGTAGCGCCAAAGACCGCCTCGCTGAAGCCGAGAAGGCCGGGGTCAAATCTGTGCCGGCCCTCGTTATTGACGGCCAGACCCTCCATCTCAATTTCGGCGCGGATCTTGCGGCATTGAAGTGATGGCCGCATGACGCCCGGGCTACGCCAAGGACTTCATGCCTGATGCAGCCGTGGCGCGCCGCTTTCGACCACGAATGAGGCGCGCGTTTGCAGCGGCGCGCCGCGACGGGTCACGTAGGGAATGGTCCGGAAGTCACTGCGCCAGCCCGCCCGGGTTATCTCACAATGAACGTAACCGCGTTCATTGTTGTGGTATTTCACGCAGGGATTCTCGGCGAGCAGTGCCGCCATGTAGTCGGGTTGATCCACCCCATCGCCACCGGAGGTGATCGAGGTGCCGAGGAATTCGACGGCGGCCGGCCGTTCGACGGAATCGTCGAAGTCGATCAGCAGTTCGTTCGCCCAATTATTGTGCTTGTCGCCGGTAAGGACGACGGGGTTGGAGATGTTCTTTTCGAGGAAGCGCCGCAGCACCCGTCGCCGCTCGAATTCATACCCCGCCCACTTGTCCACATCCACGACCTTGTCCGGACCTGGCACGCGATCGACCGGCGCCATCAGGACCTGTTGCGCCAGCACGTTCCAACGCGCCGGGGACTGATCGAGGCCCCCGAACAGCCACGCGAGTTGATCCGGACCCAGCAGCGTGCCGGCGGGATCCCGCAAATCCGGGCGATCCGGCTGGAGCCGGGGCCCCGCCGGCTGGTCGGTGCGATATTGGCGGGTATCCAGCACGTTGAACCGGGCGAGCTGACCATAGTCGAATCGCCGGTATAGGCGCAGATCAGGACCGGATGGCCTCGCCGCGTGACGGAGCGGCATGTGCTCATAATAGGCGCGGTAAGCCGCCGCCCGGCGCAGCAGAAAACGGGCCGGGTCCGCCGCCCCGGGATTCTCGGGGACCGATCCGGCGTAGTCATTGCTCACTTCGTGGTCATCCCAAGTGACGAGCCAAGGCGCCATGGAATGCACTGCCTGCAAGGAGGAGTCTGCCTTGTAGACAGCGTAGCGGCGGCGGTAGTCGTCGAGCGTCAGCGCCTCCGGCAAGCCGTGGGGGCGCACGGCATCCGAGTCGTCGGCCTTTTCGTAAACGTAGTCGCCGAGAAAAACGATCAGGTCGAGTTCCTCGCGAGCCATGTGCTCATAGGCCGTGTAATAGCCGACTTCGTATTTCTGGCAGGACGCGAAGGCAAACCGCAGTCGTTCCGGCTGTGCGCCGGCGGCCGGCAGGGTGCGGGTCCGGCCCGTGGGGCTGGCTTCGCCACCCGCCATGAAACGATACCAATACCAGCGGTCCGGTTCTAGTCCCTCGACCTCCACGTGCACCGAATGCGCCCAGTCAGGGCTGGCGGATGTCGCGCCTCGCCTGACCACCCGCGTCATCCCCTCGTCGGCGGCGACCTCCCAGGCAACCTCGATTGCCGCGGGGGGCATGCCGCCGCCAGGCTCGAGCGGTCGTGGCGCAAGGCGCGTCCAAAGCACAAAGCCATCCGCAGCCGGATCACCGGAAGCGACTCCGAGCGTAAACGGATAGGCGGAAAAGCGAGTCGCGGCGCCCCGGGCCCGGCCGGGAAGAATCGCCGCGGCGGCGAGCGCGGCCCCGCCGAGAAGAAAAGTCCGCCGGTTGACCGGGAACGAAAACTGGCGGGATGAAGGGGCCGACGACATGGTTCCTTGGATCTTTTAGCGCCGGGGTGAATCAACCGAAGTGGCGCGGGCGCGGGTCAAACGACCGGCGATGACTTCCCGCCCAGCCTTGCTGATCGTGTAGAGGAGGTTGGAGTCACGCGGATCCCAGCTGAACGCCTGGCCCTGCGCGCTGATCGGGATGGTCGCCACCCATTTCAGGGTCGGGCCGGCTTCGGGCATCGCCAGCACATAGAGGGCGGTGTCGTCATGGCCGGTGACATAGAGGAATCTACCCGGGCCAAAGGCCCCGCCCGAGACGCTGAAGCCGTGTGCCGCGAGTTTTTGCGTGAGGTCGGCCGGAAAAGCCCAGCCGCCCGTCTGCCGCCAGTCATCATCGAATTCAACCAAGCGCGTCCACTCGGCTCCGCGGCCGGGCTCCGCGCCCTTGCCCGTGTAATGCACAAAGCAGGCGATCCAACGGCCGTTCCGCCGGTCAAGCCAGGTAAGGGAGCCGTCGGCCCGGCCGAAACTGTGACTCCCTACATGTTGCATCGTCGCGGTGTCCCAGATCTCGACGGAACTGAGATTGGGCACGCCAGGATAATTGGAATGCGCACAATAAAGCCGGCCCCCATGAACAATCCCGGCATTGAGATGCGTGAGCGGCTGGCCCGGGGGACATTCCCACGCCGCGACCCGCGCGCCGGTGTCCTTCCGGTATTTGCCGAGAGCGTGGTTGGAAATGACATAGAGGAATTCATCGTCCGCCGCCACGCCCTGCCGGGCCTCGGGCGCCGGAAAGCGGCGGATATCCACATAGGTCCATTCCCCGGCCGGTGGCGTGGAGGGAACCGATGGCGCGGCGGTGTCCCCCGCGTAAATCGGAACAACGGACAGAGCGAACAACAGGAGCTTAAGATATGCATTCATGGTGGGAAAGGCCGGCTGGGCAGCAATCACTCGCGGGGTTTCACATTCCAGGCGGTGACGGCAAGCAACATAGACAGGAAGGATGCCCCAATCCAGAAGGAGAACACCGGGGCGAAGTCGTAGACCTTGTGTCCGTCGATCAGCGTCTTGTGGTTGTCGATCAGCAGACCACTGATCCAGTCCTGCGTGCCGGCCCCGATGTAGGCAAACATGCCGATCAGACCCTTGACGGTGCCGGCGGCGGCCTTCGGCATGACGTCCACGGCAATGAGGCCGGCGAGGAAAACGATGAGCCCGCCAACGCCAAAACCGAAAAGCCCCATGGCGACCGCATCAACCCACCGGCAGCCTGGTGGTGAAAGATAAAGCAGCACCATCCCCCCGGTCTGGAGCAGGCCGTAAATGAGGGTCGGCACATTGCGACGCGAATTGAAGAACCGGTCTGACATCCACCCCGAGGCGGCCGCCCCAATGAACCCCATCACCGGATAGGCGGACATCACGAAGCCGGCATCAGTCAGGGTATAATGCTTGGACTCCTGCAGAAAAAGGATCGCCCAATTGTTGATGGCGTAACGGGCAACATACATCAGTGCGCAACTGACGGCGAGTATCCACACCCAGGGATTACGAAAGACCTGCTTTTGCAACTCCGCGGTCGTGCCCGGCGGCGGCGGCCCTGCCGAATGGTCGTTCTTGTAATCCGCCACATGTGGCAGACCGTAGGTTTGCGGCCGGTCGCCCAAGGTCCGGAACAGCGTAAGCGCGACGAAGGTGCAGACGATCCCAGGGCCGACAAACCCCGCCCGCCAACCGTAATGGTTGACCAGCCAGGCGACCAAGACGAACGTCATGCCCTCGCCGATATTGTGCGCGCCGGCCCAGATGCCGTAGCGCGTGCCGCGTTCGCGGTTGCTGAACCACTGGCAGATCGAGACCACACTGGGCGCAGAGCCGATGGACTGGAACCAGCCGTTCAGGCCCCAGAGGATGACAAAGCCGGCAAACAGGCTGGTAAAGCCAAACACCAGATTGACGAACGCAGACAGCAACAGCGCCCACGACATGAAGCGCCGGATGTTGGCGTGGTCCGAGAACATGCCGTTCACGAACTTGCCGATGGCATAGACATAGAGCAGCACCGAGCCGACGATCCCCATCTCGGACACGCTCATCACGCCGGCATCGAGCAAGGGTTTCTTGGTGACCGCGAGCCCCAGCCGGCAGGTGTAGAAAAACCCGTAGCCGGCAATCAAGGAAAGAAAGATGCTCCAGCGCTTCCGTTCATAAAGCCGGCGAATCGCTGCCGGATCCCCCAGCAGCGGTCGGATCGGGCCAGTTTTGAAATAGGTGCGCAGGGCGTTTAACATCATGAAAACGGGTGAGGCTCGCCAACGGTTCATCTCCGTCTTGGGGGATATTTGCGGCAAAGTTAAATCATAAACGAAAGTGGCACCGGAAGAACAGGTCCCAGCCCTCACGGCACCACGCCGGGAAAGACATACGCCTGCAGCAGGACCAGCACACCGACGAGAGCGGCGAGGACCAGGCTATGCCAGAAGACGGAGCGCAGGATGGTCCCCTCCTCCCCCTGCTGGCCGGTGGCCACGCCGGCAACGACGATGCTCTGGGCGTCGATCATCTTGCCCATGACCCCGCCCGTGCTGTTCGCGGCCGCCGCCAGCACCGGGGGGATCCCCACCTGCTGTGCGGTGATCTGCTGCAGGTTGCCGAAGAGGACATTGGAGGAGGTGTCGCTGCCGGTCAGGGCCACGCCGAGCCAGCCGAGCAACGGCGAGAAGAACGGAAACAGCGCGCCGGTGCTGGCGAAGGCCAGCCCCAGCGTCGAATCCAGGCCGCCGTAGCGCGAGGTGAAGGCGAGCGCGAGCATGCAGGAGATGGTCAGGAGCGACAGCCGCACCCGCCAGATCGTGCGCAGGTAGGTGCGCAACAGTTCGCCGGGCCGCAGGCCGAGCAGGACTCCGGCCAGGAGGGCCGACAGGAGCGGTGCGGTGCCCGTGGCGGAAAGCAGGTTCAACGTGTAGAGGGCGCCCTCGGGACGCAATTCGCGCACCAGCGGCGGGGCCTTGAACACGGCGTTGTGCAGGTAGGGAATGGCGATGGTCATTTCCCCGACCCCCTTGAACGCCGCCTTCGTGACGGGCAAAGCCCAGACAAAGACGACCACGGTGAGGATCAGCCACGGCGACCAGGCGCGGAACAGTTGCTTCGGTGCCAGGCTGGCGCCCGTCCGGGGCGGCGGGGCGGCGGTTTCGTCGGGGAAGCGCCAGGTCTGGCGCGGCTGCCAGAATCGCAGCAGCAACAGCGTGGCCCCCATGGCCACCAGGGCGCTGGCCGGTGCCGCCAGCCAGGGACCATGGAAATTGCTCACGAGAAACTGCACCACGGCGAAGCTCAGCCCGCCGACCAGGCACGCCGGCCACACCTCGCGCATGGCCCGCCAGCCGGCGAGCGCCGCCACCAGCCAGAAAGGAATGAGCAGGCTGAAAACCGGCAGCTGCCGACCCACCATCGTGCTGAGATCGAGCAGCGGCAGCCCCGTGACCTGCGCCAGGGAAATGATCGGGATGCCCAGCGAGCCGAAGGCCACCGGGGCCGTGTTGCCAATCAGGGAAAGCGTGGCGGCCTGCAGCGGCCGGAACCCGATGCCGATGAGCATCGCCGCGGAAATCGCCACCGGCGCGCCAAACCCGGCGCACCCCTCGATGAAGGCGCCGAAGCAAAACGCGATCAGCAGCACCTGGATGCGGCGGTCGGGGGAAATCCCGGCGATCGACTGCTTCACCACCTCGAACTGCCCGGTTTTGACCGCGATGTCGTAGAGAAAAATAACGTTGAGAATGATCCAGCCGATGGGCAGCAACCCGTAAAGTGCCCCGTAGCCCGCCGCGGCCAACGCCAGTTGCACCGGCATGTGGTAGATCGTCACCGTCGCCAGCAAGACCGTCGCCAGGCCGGCCAGTGCCGCCCAGTGCGCCCGCGCGTGGAAGAAGGCCAGCAGGCACAGGAGGACGGCCGCCGGGGCCGCGGCGATGACGGTGGAGGCGGCGAGGCTGTGGAACAGCGGAGTGTAGTCTTGGGTCCAGGTCATGGCACAGGCAAGATGGCGCGATCCATGGGCGGGAGGCGGTCAGACCGGACGAGCGGTGGGCGAAGCGGCACATCTGCGTGCCAAGGCAAAGCCCAATAGTCCGCCCACGATGAGCGCCCCGCCCACCAGGAGCAGACCGTTGTCATAGCCGCCAGTCCGGTCCTTGATGTAGCCCATGATGGGCGGCAGGCCGACGCCGGCGATGTTCGCCACGGCGTTGATCAGCGCAATGGCTCCCGCGGCGGCCGCGCCCCCGGCCAGATACTCGGTGGTCACCGCCCAGAACACGGGGGTGACCGCCCAATTCAAGCCCACCGCCAGCAGCAGCAGACAATACGTGGCGACCATGTTGCCGGCATAGATGCTGGCGATCAGTAACACGCCTGAGATTAATAATGGCAGCCCGAGATGCAGGCGGCGCTCATGGCGCGCATCGGAATGGCGGCTGTTCAAATACATCAGCACACAGGCCAGCAGGAACGGCAGGGCCGAAAGCAGGCTGACGACGAAATTGGATTCACCCGAAAGCTTCTTCAGGATCTGCGGCAGAAACAAAGTCACGCCGATCGTGCCAAAAGCCTGGAGCAACCAGAACAGACTGAGCAGCCACACCTTGCCGTCGGAAAACGCGCTTTGCCAACCCGCTGAATGCCCCCCGGGCGCTCGCGCGGTTTCATCCGCAATGGTCTTAGACAGCCATTCACCCTGGGCGGGCGACAGCCATTTGGCGTCACTCACTCCGTCAGGTAGATATTTAAGCACGACGAAACCGAGCAATACTGCCGGCACACCCTCGACAAAATAGAGCCAGCGCCAACCGGCATAACCGAGAATTCCGTCCATATTCAGCAGGGCGCCGGACAGCGGCAGCCCGATCACCGAGGCCAAGGCCGCAGCGATATAGAAGAACGACATGGCCCGCGCCCGATTGCTGGATGGGAACCATCGGCTGATATAATAGATGACGCCCGGGGTGAAGCCGGCCTCCGCCGCGCCCAACAACAGCCGCATGCCGTAAAGCTGGTGGGCCGTCTGGATAAAGGCCATGCCGCACGCGATCAGCCCCCACGTCACCATGATCCGCGCAATCCAGCGCCGCGCCCCCACCCGCGCCAGCACAATGTTGCTGGGCACTTCGAAGATGATGTAGGTGACGTAAAACAGGCCCGCGCCCAGGCCATACATCTGGGAAGTCAGCCCCAGGTCGGCGTTCATCTGTAGGGCCGCGACGGAAATGTTGGAACGATCAAGGTAGGCGATCAGATACAACAACATCAGAAAAGGAATCAGCCGGCGGGTGATGAGGCCGATGGTTTCTGCTTTGAAGGCTGGGGTGATGTTCATGAAATATTTTTTAGCCCTGGGCACGCTAGGGCGTGTTTTCAAACCCGGTCTGTCATTCTGAACGAAGCGAAGAATCCATCAGGATTTACTTCGCCCAGCAGCGGAAGCGATGATCCGGCTGGTTTCTTCGCTGCGCTCAGCATGACAGGAAATGGGTGTTTGGTGGGTTTGAATACATGCACTACCGTTACGGATCCATGCAATTGGGTGGGCGTCGGTTTCCATACCGACGCTTCAGCGCGCCCGTGGATCCCCTGTCGCCGGTATGGATCAGCCGTCGCCAGGCCTATGGCTGACAAGAACCGGCGACCACCGTTCGGTGTCGGATTCAACAGAGGGAATTTGTCGTCTGACTGCATGGTTTTTGGCTAAGCTTGGCGCGAGTTTTGTCCTGTGGTCAGCCCGCCGCCAGGCCTTGGCGTATCTCCGCCAAACCCTCGGCGCAAGCTGTGGTCAGCATGGTGATGTCGAGACTGTAGCCAATGAAACGAAATCCCTCGGCGACCCGCGCCTTAACCTGGGCCGGTGCGGGGGGGACGACATGTATGCCGGGCGCGATCTCATAGCGCCCGCAGGCGGCGAGGATGGTCGCGCGGGCCGCGAGATAATCGGGGTGCTCGAACTGCGCCGTGATCCCCATCGAGGCGGTAAGATCATAGGGCCCGATGAAAGCGGCATCGATCCCGGACACACTGAGGATCGCATCAATGTTCCGCACCGCGTCGATGTGCTCAATCTGCACCGCGAGAAAAGTATCGTCGTTGGCCCGGGCGCACTCGTCTGCGAGGCGCAGGCCGTAGGAGTTCGCCCGACAAAAACCGACTCCACGCAAACCCATGGGAGGATATTTGGCTGCCTGCACCAGCAGCACCGCTTCCTCCCGAGTCCGCACCAGCGGAGCCACCACCCCACAGGCTCCGGCATCGAGATAGCGTTTGACGAAAGCGTAATCCACCCCGTGCAGGCGCACGATCACCGCGCAATCCGGCCGGCCGGAACGGATGGCCTGGAAGAGCTGCTGCGTCTGCGGCAAGTCGACCGCCGAGTGCTCGACATCAACGCAGAGAAAATCGAAGCCACAGGCAGCCATCAGCTCAGCGACAATGGGGCTGCCACTGTTGATCCAGCTGCCGACCAGCGTTTCCCCGGCGCGCATCCGCTGGCGTAAAGTGACCGGAGTGGCGGAACGGATTGGGTCGCTCATGGGACGGAAAACAGGCCGACCGGAATCTTCACGACCAGTTTGAACACCTGGTCGCTGCCTTCGGCCCGGATTTTGGGCCGGTGGGCATCGACCATCGTGTGGATTGAGAAATAACCGGCGGACTTGAGGACCCGGCCGAACACCGGCCCTGGATGGTGGAACAGAAGATCCTTGGTCGCATCATAGTCACCGTCGGTGGCCAAGGTCCCCCGCGGAGCCCACTCGATAATCTCCGCCCCCGCCAGGGTGTATTGCAGGTCGACGTATTTGCGGTGGGTTTCAAAACGCGACTCCGCCGGTTCGCCGGTGGCATAACTCAGCACCAGGGCGTAAATGTCGTCCTGCCACAGCGCATAGCGCCCTTCGGCCGGCTCGGCGGGCAGCGCCCGGATCCAGGCGACCGAGCGGGCCACGGTTCCGCCCAGACACGCCAGACCCATGGACTCGAAATCGCTAAGTTTTCCGTAGATCATAAACAAGAGTGTGGTTCACCTGATCGTGGGGTGGTCAGCCAAAGCGCCGCTCCAATGCGGCGAGGCCCTGCCCGGCCACCAGCAACGAAAAGACCAGTGCGACCATCAGGCCCGCGTTCAGCCAGAATCCGGCGCGTTGCGCACCCATGAGGTCAACCCGGTTCAGCAGCACGAAAATCCCCGCCACGACCAGGGGCAGCACAAAGACCTGTGCCAACTGACTGGCCAGCCGGTGCAACGGCAACAACCACTCACCACTGACCGGTCCGGTCAAACCGACCGCGCACGCCATCGCCGCCCAAATCCGGAATTGGCGGGTGTGGAGCCGGGGTTCTTCCCGGCGATAATCCGCCATCAACAGCGGCAGAATCATCGCCATGGGAATGATGGACGACAAGCCGGCGCCCAGCGCACCCACCAGAAAAAGTCCCGCCGCCAACCGGCCCGCCGTGGAGGCCAGCGCCTGGATCGCCCCGAAGGGATCCCTAATGTCCACCCCGCTGGCGCGCAGGGCGCCGGCTGCGCAGCCCATGATCGTGGCACAGACGAGGAGAATGCTGAACGCCGCAACCATGGCGTCGCCCTTCCGGTCCTTGACGTTCTTTCCGTCCCAGCCGCGGCCCTTCAGCCAAAGGGCCCGCAGCAGAAAGGTCGGAGCCGCCACGGTGGTGCCAATCACCACCACGGCCGGCCAGATCCCCCCGGCCCCGGCCGGCAGCGACGGAGCCAGTCCCCCGACGATCAGGCTGCATTCAGGTTGGGCCAGCCACATCGCTCCGGTGAACCCGCCCACCATCAGGGTCACGAGGAGGAGCATCGCCTTCTCCAAGAGAGAATACCGGCCGGTCGCGATCAAGCCATACACGCCGGCCATCATGACCGCCGCCAAACCCATGACCACCCCTTGACTCCGCACCGCAGGCAGCGGCAGGAACAGGGCCAAACCCTCATAGCTCAGTTGCGACACCAAGGTGACAAGCACCGGCAATCCGCTCCACTGACCCATCGCGATGCCAATCAAAACCAGCAGGGCGAGCCACCGCCCTCCGGGCAAATGGGTGCGGAAACCGTGCAAGGCGCCCGTCCCGGCAACCACCGCATAACGACCGTAAGCCTCGAGCAACACCCAAAACAACAGGCTCCCGCCCAGCACGGCCCAGAGCAATTGCAGGCCGGATTGCGCGCCCGCCGCCGCCAGTTTGGTCACTGCGCCGGTGCCGATCGTGTAGCCGACGCAAAGCATCCCGGGACCGAGGAACGGCACCGCCCGCACCAAGCGGGGCCACAAATGGTCAGGAGAGGTCACAGGACGGGCGGGGCGATCACGGGATCGGCTTTTCCCAAGCGTAGCCGTAGAGGAACGCCCGCTTGAGCACGAAGCGGGTCTGGACCGCCGCTATCGGAGCGGTCGCCCCACCCCGCCACTGGAATGTGATCCGCCGATGATCGCCGGTTAATGGCGTGCAATCATCGGCTGTAAAACCAGGGATGGGCTGGCCGGCGCCGTCCAGCAGCTCCGCTTTAAGTTCACCGCCGGATTTGGTGAGCACATTGACCACCAACTGCGCGCCCGCGATTTTGCCCGGCCGGGTCACCGCCTCGCCCAAGGTCGCGCCGCCGGCCGATGACACCAGCGCCCACAGCCGGTCAAATTCCCACGCCGCACGGCAAAGCGCGGTGTTGAAGGGCAAAGTCGGCTTCTGGATGCCACTGACGAGTTCGTGGCCGACCTCGACCTGGGGTTGCAGCCGGGAATCGTGGATTTCCCCGTGGATCCCCTCGGACCCGGCGTAATACACATGCATGGTGTTCCCTTCCACGAGCGGGTGGTGCATCTGCCAGATCATACCGCCGCCATATTCACCGAGCGGCGGGTTGGGCAGCGCCGGCCGACGGTCGGGCCGCCACCAGCGGATGCCATCGCGCGAGGCCGCCAGTTGCAAGCACATGGTCTGGATCGAGGCATCGTAATAATTCACCAGCGCGACATAACCGCCCTCCACCCGGACGGGGCAGATTTCAAGGAACTGCGCGTAATCCGGATCGCGCCAATCGCGGGCGAGCACCAGGCTCTCATTGCCCCAGTTGCTGCCGTCGGGGCTGGTGCGCCGCGCCACGCTGCGCAGCCCGCCGCGCGGGTTGTTGTCGTAGCGGATGATGCGATCACCCTCCCGCAGTTTGGGATAGGCCTTGAAATAGGAGACATAGGAACCGTCCGACTCGCGATAGACATACGAGACATCGCCGCCGCCGCCCACAGCGGGATGAATGGGACCCTCCACCAGTTTCCAATCCTTGCCGTCCTTCGACCGGTAGCGGTAGGTGCCGAGGCGTTCGGCGGGGCCGGGCAGGTGCCCGACCCGGTTCTCCTTCATGCCGCCGTAGAGCGGACCGCGCATGACAAACATCTCGTAGGGCCAGTCCTTGTTCGCCGGATCAACGAACACCGAGGCATACACCGAGGTGCCGCCGGAATCCAAGTCGAACAGGATGTTCGTCTTGTCGTGTCCCGGCCAACTCACGAAGCGCAACTCCGGGCGATACCATTTCAACCCGTCCTTGCTTTCGAGGTAGGTGAGGCGGCGCTGGTGCTCGTGATTGGTCTTGAGGCCGTCGAGCGTCGTCTCGCCCGGGGTCGAGACCTGCCAGGCCTTCCACAGCCCGTCGATCGGATCGCGCAACACCGTGCCGTGCGCCATGATGCCGCCGGAGTCCCACGGCATCGCCGGTTCCAGCAGCGGATTGCGCGGATCAGGGACGCCCGGCTCGACCCGCCAGGAGACCAGATGCATCGTCTCGAAGTCGTCGGGCATGAGCAGCGGCAGGCGCGCCGCGACGGCGGAAGGGCCGCCGGCCAGCACACTGATGAGGAGACCCAGGCTGGTCAGGCGTGATGAGAGGTGAGCCATATGATGTTATATTAGGGACCACGACGACAGTTGCCGATGCGGAAAGCACAGTCTCCGCCGCCCCGTTCCCCCAAACCCTAGGGACGGCGGAGACCCACTACCTAAAAGCGGTTTTCGAGTGAAAACACCAGGCGCCGCGGCGAGGTGCCGCTGTTGGCGGTGCCGGTGACGACGCGGTCGTCGAGCACGTTCTGGACGCGGAACTGCGCGTCCCACGAGCCGCGCTTCAGCCGGCGCATGACCCGCACACCGACATCCCAGCGGAAGCTGCCGCTTTGTAGCACGATGTTGTCGGGGTTGAGCACCACGTCGTCGGTGTAGCCGAAGGCGTTCTGCAGATAGACTGTCCAGTTGCCGCGGCGATGCGCGAGGTAGTTCGCCAGCAGGTTCAAGCGCACGGGGGTGTCGCCGCGCTGCCGGCGCTTGACGATGGATTGGTCCGATTGCACAGCGAAGATGGCCGTGTGCGCGAAGGCCGCCGAAGCGTAGAACGTGAGGTGGTCGGTCGGGGCGCCGGAAAACTCGACCTCGACGCCCTCGGCCGTGGCGCTGGGATCAACGACATTCTCCCGCCAGTTGAATTGGGGACTCAGCTCGTCGTTGCGATTGGTGCGGAAATTGACGGAGCGGATATCACTGCCTTCGCGGATCTTGTAATAGGAGACGTTGAAGGTGTATTTGCCGTCCCAAAGCTCGGATTTCAGGCCGATCTCGTCGAGATCGACGGTGCGCGCGGCGGAGATGCGCTCGTTGGGATCGCGGCCCGCCACGCCAAAGGTGCCTTCCGGAAAGCGGAGCACGTTGCGCGTCGGATCCTGCTGCTCGGCATGCACGGCGAACAGGGTCGCCCAAGGGAACACCCGGTAGCCGGCGCCCACGCGCCAGGTCTTGTCCGTGGGCTCGGGCCGGAAAGCGGTGAATGTGTTATTCCTGAGGTTTGTGATGTCCTCCTCGATCTTGTCGTAGCGCCAGCCGCCGGTGATCTGCAGGCGGTCGTCCAGCGCCTTGGCGGTGTGCTGGAGATAATAGGAGGTTTCCTCGACCTCGCGGGTCTCGCTGGTGATGACCGCCTGGGCCGGCATGCCGCTGCGTTGCAGGTTCAAGAACGCGCTGTTGTCCATGATGCGCCAGATGCCGCCGGTGTTGGCGCGGCTGAAGCGGTCGAAGATGTCGCGCTTGGTGAACTCGTAGCCGAGCAGCGTCTGGTGCGACATCTTCGCGAAATCATACTCCAGCAGAAAGTCGCCCTGATAGGAGACAAACTCCGTGTCGCGCTCCGTGGTGTCGTGCCGCAGGGCCATCGTCCAGTCGATCGGCGGGCCCAGGGGGTTGGCCGGGTCGAAGATGTAGCTGCCAAAGCCGCGCAACCGCGTGAGTTCGCGGTCCACCTCGGTCTTCACCCAGATCACCCCCTGCCGGGTGGAAAACCAGTCGCTGAACTTGTGATTCAGCTGGGTCAGCACCTCATAGTCCTGGGCGTCGGGATGCACCCAGGCGGCGGTTTGCGGCTGGTCCTGCGGCAGCATGCGGGTCTTGTGGAGGGCGCCGTCCAGGGGGAACGTGCGGAAGACCTGGCCGTCGGGCGCGCGGAAAAAGAACTGGAACTCGTCCTGGATCTCGAAGAACTCGGCCGAGGGCGTCCGGCCCGACTGCAGAGTGCCCTCGACGAGCAGGTCGGTGCGGTCGTTGATGCGGAAATACAGCGACGGGAAGAAGGCGATGGTGTCGTATTTCTCGTTGGGCAGGTAGATCTCCCCCCCCGTGTAGGAGGCGATCGCGCGGTAAAGCAGCCGTCCGTCGGACGTCAGCGGTCCGGTGGTGTCGAGTTCGGTCTTGTTGTAGCTGAAATCATCCACGGTGAAGCGCAGCGAGGTCGCCTGCTTCGCCTGGGGTTTTTTCGTGACCAGGTTCACCACGCCGCCCGCTTCACCCCGGCCGGTGGTGGCGGAGCCGAGCCCCTTGATGACCTCGATACGGTCGATGTTCGCCATGTCCTTGCGGAATTGCATCGATGAGCCGGTAGTGTAGCGGAAGCTGTTCCGGAACTGGCTGAACACGTCGATGGAACGCACCTGGAACTGGTCCTGGCCGCCGTTACGCACGGTCACGCCGGGCAGGAAGGCGACGGCCTCACCCAAGGTGGGCGCGGCCAGCTCCTTGATCATGCGCTCACTGGCGATGTTGACCGTCTGCGGGATGTCGCGCAGCGGCGTGTTGAGGCGGGTGACCGAGGTGGCGGACGTGACGCCGTAGCCGCTGGCGTCGACCTTGGCCGTGACCGAGAACGGGTCCAACGCGAGCACCTCTTCCGCCGCGGAAACGGGCGTGGATGACTGTTGGGCCGCCGCAGGCAGCCCGGCGACCAGCATGAGCAACACGGCGACGGTCGTCGCGCGCGGACGGACGGATCCATTGGATCCATTGCGAGGGGTGGCGGGATGGGTCATGATTTGAGGTGAACCAAAAAACGAGGGCTTGTTGTCAGGGAAGCCCGCCTTCGTGGGACGGGCGCGATCGATTGGGGTGTCTCTGGTTCGGGCGCCACCCTAGGCCTCGCGCTGATTGACAGGCAAACGGGATTCCGTGTTATGATAACGCCATGGCGAAACCCCCTGTCCCGAAAAGCCGCCAGGAGATCGCCCTCGTCGCGGGCGTGTCGGCGATGACCGTTTCACGGGTGTTGCGGAATTTCCCTCGCGTGGCGGCCGACACCCGCGAGCGCGTGCTGCAGGCGGCCAAGAAACTCGGTTACACGCCCGATCCAATCATGGCGCGGTTGATGGCCCGCGTTCGCAGCCGCCGGCGCCGCAGGGGGGATACCGTTATCGCCTTGGTGCGCGATGACATCCCGGGAGATGAACTGCTCGACCCCGCCTACCATTACCTGGCCGAATCCGACATCCGCCCGCGCGCGGAACAGCATGGGTATCGCACCGAGGTGTTCTCGGCCGATCACACCAAAATGTCCGCCGCGCGGCTCTCCCGGATTCTGGCGACCCGGGGCATCGAAGGCCTGATCATTTCCCCCCGGTCCTCGCGCAGCATCGGCGAGGAGCTGGACTACACGCGTTTTGCCGCCGTCACCCTCGGCTACGGATTGCAGCAGCCGGCGCTGCACCGCGCCAGCACGAACATGACGGCGGGGATTCTTCACGCGACGGCCGAACTGACCGCGCGCGGTTACCGGCGCATCGGACTCGCCGTGACCCGGTGGATTGATGCCCGTTCCGACCACACTTACGCTGGGGCGCTTCTGACCTATCAGCAACAGATCCCGGCTCAAGACTGCGTGCCATTGCTGCTCTTCCCCGAGAACAACATCTCCCGGGAGGCGGATATTTTTTGCGCGTGGTTCAAACGTCATCGCCCCGATGTCGTGATTTCCTTCGACACCTATGTGCCGGACTGGCTGACGCAGAAGCTCGGGCGGCGCATCCCGGAACAGGTTGGCGTCGTCGCCCATGATTGGGATGAACGGCTGGTGGGATTCGCCGGGATCTCTCACCGCCGTGCGCATGTCGCGGCCGCCGCGGTTGATTTGTTGGCGACCCAGCTTATGCACAATGAACGTGGTGTGCCCGAAATTCCCCGGCAGATCCTGATCCCCCCGGCCTGGGTGGAAGGCCCGAGCATCCGGGCGCGCTGACCTCGGAGTCCGGTGAAGCCGGATGGGCTGGACGCAACGGAATCACGAAAGCCCGAGAGCCGCCGCCGCCGCATGTTACGATAACAGGGCAATCGGTGTTGCGCCGCGTTCGCCCGCCGGCAAAGGATGTCCCCACGGAATCAACTCAAGCACCCGTCCCCCCGCTTTGGGCGCTGAACCCCGAGCAATGTGGCACCCCGCTTGGAATCCGCCGTGCTACCGCGGCCGGAGGTGATGCCTGCCCCAACCCATTCAACCATGCCGCGCTCGAATCTTCCCCTCGTCCTGATCACCAACGCGGCGCCGCGTGGAACCCTCGCCGCCCTTCATGGCCTCGCACGCGTGGTGCTGGGCCCGGCGGGTGGCGATCTGATGCCGCGCGCCGAGGTGTTGCGCCTGGCCCCTGAACTCGCCGGCATCATCAGCCAGGGAGAACTGGACGTAGACCGTGAGTTGTTGGACCGGGCAAAAGGGCTGCGGATTGTCGCCAGCGCTTCCGTGGGGGTGGACCGGCTTGACCTGAAACTGATGGAACAGCGTGGGGTCTACGCGACCAACGCCCCGGACTATTTCGTCGAAGCGACGGCCGATTTCACGCTCGGCATGATCATCGCTCTCCTCCGACGCATCCCCGAGGCCGACCGCTATGTGCGCGCCAACCAATGGCGCAACTTCCAACCGGGTGCGTGGGACGGAACGCTGCTGCGGGGCAAGGTGCTCGGCCTGATCGGTTATGGCGCAATCGGCCGGGCGGTCGCCGCCCGGGCCGGTGCCTTTGGGCTGAGGGTGTTGCATCACCGACGGACGCCCTCTTCGGAATCCGGTCACACCAGCCTGCCCCGCCTGCTCGCGGCGTCGGATATTGTCTCGCTGCACACCCCGCTGAACGCGGCGTCTCGCGGGCTGATCAACGCGGCGCGGTTGCACCGGATGAAACGCGGCGCGTGGCTGATCAATGTCTCGCGCGGCCCAGTGGTGGATGAAACCGCCCTCATCCGGGCGCTCGACTCCGGCCACCTGGCCGGCGCCGCCCTTGACGTTTTCGCCGACGAACCGCGGGTGCCGGCAGCCCTGCGCAACCACCGCAATGTCGTGCTCACCCCGCATATGGGCGGAGGCACGGGCGAGAGCCGGCAGCACGCACGCCTGACGTCCATCCGCAATGTGGCGCTGGCCTTGTCCGGTCTCCGCCCCGGCAATCTGATGAACAACCCGCCCACCGGCGTCTTGCCAAAGCGACGCGCGCGGTAACGCCGCCTCCCGGCCTGAGCACCACCTTCACCCTTATTCCATCCGCCAACATGAAAATCGCCCGTTTGGAGACCTTTCACATCCGCCCGCGCTGGCTGTTGGTGCGGATTCACACCGACACCGGCCTTCTTGGCTGGGGCGAGGCCACGCTCGAGGGCGCCTCCCTGACCGTGGAGGCCATGCTCCGCGAAATGAGCCGCTGGTTGATCGGCCAGGACCCCCGTCGCATCGAACACATCTGGCAGCACCTTTACCGGGGCGGTTTCTACCGCGGCGGACCGGTCCACTGCTCGGCGCTTTCGGGCATCGATATGGCGCTATGGGACATTCTGGGCAAATCCCTCGGAGCCCCGGTTCATCAGTTGCTCGGCGGGCGCGTGCGCGACCGGATCCGGATGTATGCCTGGACCGATGCCGGCACGGCGGATGATTATGTCAACTCGGTCCGGGATCTCCGCGTCAACCGCAGCCTGACCGCCTTCAAATACAACGCCACCGGCATGATGCGGGCGCTGTCCGCCCCCGCGGCCCTGCAGGCCGCCGTCGCCCGCCTGGCGGCCCTGCGCGAAACCGCCGGCCCCGAAGTGGACATCGCCGCGGATTTCCACGGTCGCGTGACTTTCCCTGACGCCAAGCGGCTGGTGAAGCTGCTCGAGCCCTACCAGCCCATGTTTATCGAGGAACCGATACTGCCCGGCGATGCCAACGGACTGCGCGAGATCGCCGAATCCACCACCATTCCGATTGCCGCCGGCGAACGCCTGTTCACGCGCTGGCAATTCCAGGAGCTGCTGGAGAAACGCGCGGTGCGCATCGTGCAGCCCGACCTCGCGCACGCGGGGGGCATTTCCGAGGTCCGCCGCATCGCGGCCATGGCGGAATCGCGCGACGTCCTGCTCGCCCCCCATTGCCCGCTGAGCCCGGTGGCCCTCGCCGCCAGCCTGCAGGTTGCCGCCACCTGCCCGAATTTCCTGATCCAGGAGCATGTGACCCTCGGGGAGACTCTGCTCACGGAACCGTTCGTGCTTGAGTCAGGCTACCTCAAGGTGTCGGACCGCCCCGGTCTCGGCATCGAACTCGACGAGCGCAAGCTGGCCGCGGAAAAATTTGACGGCGTCTGGGACAATCCCCGCTTCACGGCCGAAGATGGCGGCTTTGCCGAATGGTGAACCACCCGAAGCCATGACCCGATTCATATCCTGCGACTGGGGCACCTCCCGCTTTCGGCTGCGACTGATCGACGGAGAGTCTCTGCGGATTGTGGCCGAACACACCACCGATGAGGGGGTCCAAAGTCTGGCCGCAGGCCAAGCCGCCGGCGACGGGCGGCGCGCACTCCTTGGGGTTGTGCTGGAGCGCGGCCTCGCGGCCCTTGGTGTCAGCAGCCAGCTCGAGATACCGGTCGTGATGTCCGGCATGGCCTCATCCACCCTCGGCTGGCAATTGATTCCCTACGCCCACCTGCCGGCGCCGGTCGACGGGCACACGCTGCGGTTCGTCGACTTCCTGCAGGGTGGCCGCAAGATCCGGCTGATTTCCGGATTGCAGAGCGCCAGCGATGTGATGCGCGGGGAGGAGGTGGAGTTGGTCGGCCTCATGGCCGACCCAGCCCGGCACGCCCTCGCGGAAACCAGCGTCATCATCCTGCCCGGCAGCCATTCGAAGCACGTGCAGCTGAGCAAAGGGCAGATTGTGGGATTCACCACCTACCTGACCGGCGAACTCTTCAGCCTGCTGGCACAAAACAGCACCTTGAACACCCCGGACGACCAACTCTTCGACCCGGCATCTTTTGTGGCCGGCGTGCAGGCCGGCAGGGCCCGCGGTCTGAGCGCCGCGCTGTTTCAAACCCGCGCCCGCACGGTGCTCGGGCAACTGGCCGCCAGACATAGCCAGGCTTTTCTCAGCGGCGTGCTGATCGGGGCCGAGGTTGCCACCCTGGCGGGAAGACCAGCGGGACACATTGTGCTGGCCGCGGGGGAAAACCTGGCCCGCCAATATGCCCTGGCTCTCCGCGAGCTGCTGCCCGACGCTTCCGTGGAACAGGTGGCTCCGGCTGAGCTGGCTCTCGCGATGGTGCGGGGTCATGCAAAGATTCTTAATCATTGATGAGCCGGGCCCACACCTTTGATGCCAAGCGTTTCGCCAGGATGCCCCTGATTGGCATTCTCCGGGGGCAACCAGCCGGGGCCATTGACCCGTTGGTGCAAGCCTTGGCTGACGGCGGCTTCACCGCCTTGGAAATCACCATGAACTCTCCCGGTGCTGCGGCCCAAATCCGGGCGGCGGCGGACAAGGCCGGAGATCGGATCGCCATCGGTGCCGGCACCGTGACCAGCCTGGCTGAGCTGGATGAAGCCCAGGCGGCCGGCGCCAGCTTCATCGTCACCCCGGTCGTGGTGCCGGAAGTGATCACCGAATGCGTGCAGCGCGGGCTGCCGGTTTTTCCGGGAGCCTTCACCCCGACCGAAATCCACCAGGCCCACCGATTCGGAGCCACCATGGTGAAGCTGTTTCCCGCCAACCGGCTGGGGCCCGATTACGTGCGTGACCTCAAGGCCCCCTTGTCCTCCGTGCGGTTGCTCGCCACCGGGGGCATCACTCCTGAGTCGCTGCCCGCGTATGTGCGGGCGGGGGTGGAAGGTTTCGGCATAGGCAGCCCGCTCTTTTCGCCCACTCACATCGCGGCCGGTGATTGGAACTGGATGCGCGAACGGGCGGCCCAATTTTGCGCCGCCTGGCAATCGGCCCGGGTTCACTGAGGGCGCGGCTAAAAAGCCCCCGGCCTTGTCATTCTGAGACCCTGAAGCCAGCCGTGATGCTGGCGGGCAGCTGGCCAGTAAAGATCCCCGGAGCAAGCTCCGGGGTATCGGACCCACAGCGAATGAACAAAGCCTGTCATTGCGAGGGGCGTGGCGACGAAGCAATCCAGCCAGCTGGATCGCCACGCCCTCCGGCGGAGGGCTCGCGATGACAAACCGGGGAGTTCATTGGCGACCGTGCGAAGAAGCCCTCAGGATGATCGCGCCCGGGAAACGCCTCGTTAGGGAATCGCTGATTAAACCGAAGCCCAGAAAATCGAGGCCCTGTATGAGCGGGTATTTGAATTTTGTGTGATGACGGATGCGAAAATCGCACGCTACGCAGCTGGCCAAATTTCATCGCTGAATTAATCAGTGCTTCCTTAGTTCGGCTGGATTCTTCGCTGCGCTCAGAATGACGGACTTTTTTGGGGTTCCTGCTGTTTCCAGTGGATAGAGTGAATCAAGCCAACAGATCCAGGGGGGATTTTGACCACCGATGGATTCATCAATGGATGAATCATTTCTCTTCGATGACCCTCGTTCCAACCACATCCTCCCTTAAGATCCAGTAGCCGCCGATGCGGCTGGCCTCCGCCGGTTTCGAGTCAATGAGCACGCCCTGCGCTGCCTCCGTTGCGGGCAGCTCCACCCTGGCACTCACTCCGGAAGGCAGCGACAGTCTGAGCGTGAAGGAGGAACCGCGCTTCCAGCTGATCTGGAGCGGGCCGCGCGGAGTGGGTATTTTCCCCTCGGAAAACGCCAGTCCACCGGCGTGGGGGCGGATCAACGCGCGCTCCCAGCCGGCAGCGAGCGGCTGCGCCCCGAGGACAAAGCGCGGCAGCAAATTGGCGGGCGCGGCACCCCACGCGTGATTCCAGTCCTGATTGGGCTTGTAGCGCTGGTCCCATGCTTCCCAGGTGATGGTCGTGCCGCTTTCCACCATGTGGCGCCAGCTACGGTCGGTGGGCGCCGCAATGAGTCCCAGCGCCTTTTCAGCGGCGCCATTTTTGAAAAGCCCCTCCAGCAGGTATTGCGCGGCATAAACCGAGCAGGCCATGCCGCGTTCGCCCAGCCATCCGGTGACTCCCGCCTGGTGTTCGGCCGGCACAAGTTCAAAGGCCAGCGGAAACAGATTTGCATGCAGCGAAGCGTGGTCGGTGCCTGTGCCATCACAATAGATCCCGCGCGCGTCATCGAACAGTGCTTGCTGAAACCTGTTGCGCGTGGCGCCCAGCCGGGCCGTGAATTCCGCGATGTCGTCCGTCCTGCCCACGGCGCGGGCCAGGTCGATCATCAGGGTGAGGGCGCGCAGATGAAAGGCATTCACCACCGTGTTGACCGGGGTGAACCCATAGCCGTCCCGCTCTCCTCTTGGCCAATCCACCAGGTCTCCCTTGCCCATATGTTCCGGCGCACTGGCGATCAGCCCGTCGGCCCGGACTCGCTCCAACAGGAGTTTGGTCTTCAGGCGTTCATAGCGCGGTGCCAGCCAGGCCCGGTCGCCGGTGTGCATCCAATCGGCGTGGGCCATGAAAACCATGTGGGGTGCCCACTCCGTCGGCCAGGTCGGATGGGCCATCAGCCAGTCATAAGTGTCGCGGGGCATCTGAAGGTCTCCGCTGACCGCGTAATAGCTCAGTTGATTGAGATAAGCGTCGGCTTCGTAGGGAATGCGCTCCCGGTCGCCATCCACAAAAACACCCGCAAACGTGGTTGCCTTGATCGAATAGCAGCAAAGCTCCCAGATGCGATTCAGCATGTCGTCCGAACTATGGAAAGACGCGGCCCCGTCGTCCCAGCTGGTGGCGAACCCGGCGCGTCTGGTGATCTGCTCGGGATGCATTTCTCCCGGCCAGCCCTCGATCTCGACCCAACGGAAAGGAAGGATCGGGCCCCATTCCGGCGGGGTCAGGACCGCAGGAACGACCACGCCCAGCTCTTCCGGTTTCAGCAGGGGCGGCGGCTGGTTCGTGTTCCGCTTGTCCACCGGTGGGCGGACGATCATGGCCTCCGCGCCGTTCAGGGTAACTTTGACCGACGCGTAACGAACCGTGCCGGGTGGCTTCCGGTTGATCCGGCCGTCGGCGAAAGCCTCGCCGAAGTGCACGGTGATGGGATTCGTGGCCCCGGCCGGCGGCGCCAGCCGCACATTGCCGAAGGCCACGCGGCCGAAATCGACGAGCATCACCCCGTTCCCCACATTGGTGATCCGGACCGGCGCCTGATCAACCAACCGGACCGGCGCGCCAGCGGCGGCTGGAGCAAGGGCCAGTGACAGCCACAGGATGGCGACAGGAAAAACTGAACGCGTTGGGACATTCATTTCTGCAAACGCGATTTATTTAGTCCGGAACTCATCGCCCTGCTTCAAGGATTCCTCACCCTTCCAAGATGCGCCGCTATCCGCCCCACGGCCAGGAATTGGAACCGGTCCGTGCGACGCGTTCAGGGCAGGCGCGAGAGGAGTGGGCCGCGCTGGGGAAGAGTATTACATAAGCGGGCTGGAGCTTGGGCTAAAGGCCTCCAATGGCGAGGCCGACCACAAGATGGCAAGCGCCTGCCGGAGACGCAGGCGATCGCAGAACAAGTTGGCGCAACTAACGAATCGGGCTTCAGACGGTCGTTGGTTCAAAGCGTGAAATTCATCCCGAACCTGGCTTTCCAGTAGTAAATCTCGTTCCCGGTGTTGCGCGACGCCACGCCGGTGAACACCTTGAGGGGTTCCTCGTTGATATTGAGGAACTCGCTGAAAATCGTGAAGCGGCGGTTGATGCGGTAGCTGATCTTCGCATCGATCACCTTTCGGTCATCGTTGTAGATGTCCGTGTCGGAATTTGCGCCAACGTCCGTGAGGTAGGGTCCGTTAATCGCCAGCGCGACCCGTGCCTCCCAGCCATATTTCTCATAAATCAGCGCAATGTTCCCGATCTTGTCACTTTGCTTGAAAAACGGGACATCCCGCGCCTGCAACAGTAACGTGGCCGTGGAATCAACGAACGTGTAATTCAAATTCATCCCCAGCCCGTCAAAGGGCGACGGTAAGAAAGTGAAGAATTGCTGGTAGTTGAACTCCACGCCGGTGACTCGCCCGCTTTTCGCATTCTCAGGCCGGGAAATCGTCAGCGTGTTGTAAGTTCTTCCTTCAAAGGTGGTGTTGAGGAATGTGGATCTGTTTCCGTATACCGGATTATCGATGTCTTTGTGGAAGACTCCGACGGATAGAATGCCAGCTTTGGGCAGGTAGTATTCCAATGAGAGGTCGAAGTTCATCGACTCGAACGGCTCCAGCCCGGGATTGCCGTCGCTGACGCTTCCGGTGAAGACACCGCTGCCGACGGAGGTTTCGATGTCATCGACCTGCCTCCTGGGCGCGAGGTCGGAGTAGTTCGGACGCCCCAGAGTGTTGGTCCACGCGAAGCGCACCACTGCCTTGTCTTTGGGGCGCCAGACCAGATGAAGACCGGGCATGACGGTGGTGTAGTCGGTTGAGCCCACCGCCCCTCCGATATTCCAGATCCCGTTTCGCCGCTCGTTTGCGGTGTATTTCGCATCGGTCTGCTCGAATCGGACTCCACCGAGCAACGTTGTCCTTGGGTTCAAATCAACGCTCGCCATCGCGTAGGCTGCGATCACGTCCTCCGAACCTTCGTAGTCCCCGGAGAGTGAATTGTCCAAAGAACCGGCTGCATCCCTCGTAAAGCGGGTCGGATTGGCGGCAAAGAAGGCCTCATTCGCTTCCAGATTGATGGTCGGACCAAACCGATACAACCCACTGAAGTAATTCCCGGGCTCCCGGTTGATCAGTGAATCCTGCTGCGTCCCCGCCAAGCCTGGCTCCGCCAGCGTCCAAGCCGTTCCGGACAGGTTATAGTTGTCGTTCTCCCGATCATCCTTCTTGTCGCGGGCCACGTATTTCGTGCCGACTTTCCAGTATCCCTGGCGCGAGCCGAACTGGACGTCGCGCTTCAGGTCCACCTGGGCGGAGAATACGTCCTCTTGTTCGAGATCGTGGCGGAATCGAACGCGCCTGAAGGGGTAGCTGGCGGGATTGTAGAAGTTGGCCGAGGGGGCGATGACCGCGCTTTCCCCGGACAGATCATAGCTGTTCGGAAATGCGGACGAGGATGAGCGGTATTCCCAGTCATCGCGCTTCGGCACATCGCGCTCGCCCTTGCTCCCGCCGATCTGCCAGGACAGATTGTAATCTGCCGCCAGCTTGTGGGTCCCTGATAATGACAGGGCATCGATTGTGCCTGTTTGGTTGTAGGAGCGGAATTCACGTGTGGAGCGGCCGGCACTGTTGGTGCCGCTGGTGGCCGTCTGATTGGTCAATGTTCCGGATCGGAAGGCATACCCGCTTTTCTGCCGGCCTTCCTCGTCGGTGAATTCATTATGATTGATGCGAAGAGCCAGTTCGTGGCCCGGAGCAGGGCGGTATTGCAGGGCAAGATTCACGCCGATCCGCTCGCGCATGATATCGTAATTAAACGACTCCTGTGACAGCGGCACCCAAAACCCGTTGACCTGTGCCCAATCGACGTTGTCCGAGGTCTGGGACTGAAACCTCTTCTCCGAATAGCTGACCCCGGCCACCACGCCCCACTTGCCCGCCGCGTCGAGAAGGCGCCCATAGGTCAGGCTGGCGTTTGGCGACTTCCGGCCGCTGAAATTGTCGTAGAACCCTGCCACGGTTCCGTAAAGGAATCCTTCCGGCCTGTCGAACGCGCTTATGGTGACGATATTGATTGAGCCGCCGATAGCGGTCCCGTCCATGTCGGGTGTCACCGCCTTTGTGACTTCCAACCGGGCGATCAGATCGGCCGGCACGGAGTCCATCGCGACTCCGCGATTGCCCTGCTCCGATGGCGTGCCGATCAGCTGCTGATTCAAGGTGACATTGTTGAGGGCGGAGTCGATGCCGCGCAGGACCACATAACGGCCCTCGTCTTGGTCGATCTCCACTGAAACACCGGGCATACGGCGCAAGGACTCGGCTGCGTTGCCATCCGGAAACTTGCCCACCGCGTCCGCCGAGACAACGTCCATGATGTTCGCGGCGTTGCGCTTCTGCTGGAGCGCGCGGGCCTGCCCTTCGCGGATGCCTTCAACCACGAATTTCTCCAGCGCGACCACGTTGCCGTAGCCGATTCTGAGATCAGCGCGCGTTTCGCCGCGATCAGCCACGGTCACATTTTGGGTCGATTCTTCATACCCCGCGAACCGGACCGAAACGGCATAGGTGCCGGGAGTGAGATTGGGGAAGGAATATCGGCCGCCTTGATCCGTCGAGGTTGCGCGACCTGTCGAGTCGATGGTCACGGTAGCGTTGGGCATCGGCCGACCGGCGTTTTCTTCATGCACCATGCCGGTGAGGGAAGCGCCGAAGGACGTGGAAGCACAAAAGACCCAGCAAAGGATCGAAACCAGCAATCGTTTGAATACTTGCATGACGGGCGGGGGTTGGGTGTTGGGGTTCTTACAGGTTGATTGACTCCAATCAGCTGCGGATGCGTGCGATGTTGGCATAACATCGGGAGGTCGCCTCTGGAACAAAGCTTATTCTAAGTTATGGTAACATCCATGGAGAAACGATGCCCTGGCGCTACTCCGTTAGGTTCCAACACCCACCCCGGCGTTGGAGCGCCACCCTCTCCAGTGGAGACACAAACCCACGCTGCGAATCTCAGCAGCCCGTCAAGTGTTACGATAACATATTGTCCGAGATTGCACGTCGGCATGGACATGCCGCAGATTTCCGACCTTTCCAGAATGGCATTCTATGCCTCCTCGCGCTGGCCGGCCCGTCCACGACCCTGACACGAGTTGATGAGGCCGAAACTGACTTTGCTGCCACCCATCTCCACTCTATTTATTCAATCCGCCCATGCCATGAAACGAATCGTCCTCCTCGGCGGCCTGATACTCGGTGCCGGCCTCTCCGCCCAGACGTCTGCCAGCCTGGAGCAGGATTTCCGCCACCCTCCCGCCGCCGCGCGACCCTGGGTTTACTGGTATTTCATGGACGGCAACATGTCGCGCGAAGGCTTGACGGCGGACCTGGAGGCGATGCAGCAGGCCGGCATCGGCGGCGCGATTTTCCTGGAGGTCGACCTTGGCCTTCCCCGCGGTCCGGTGGAATTCATGAGCCCCGCCTGGCGCGAGCTGTTTGCGCACGCCGTGCGTGAGGCGGAACGGCTGGGCCTCGAGATCGCCGTGGGCTCCGGCCCGGGCTGGTGCGGCACAGGCGGCCCGTGGGTGAAGCCGGAGCAGTCCATGCAGCACCTGCTTGCCAGTGAAACCTCGGTCACCGGCCCGTTCCGGTTCAACCGCGTCCTGCCCCGGCCACGAGCGCTCACCCCTTTCTTCGGGGAAAAAAACCTGACGCCAGAACTGGCCAAGCAGTGGCACGATTATTATCGCGACGTGGCGGTGCTGGCCTTCCCCGTCCCTCGCAGCCAGCTCCACGTGCCGGATATCGAGGGAAAAGCCCTTTATCAGCGCGCCCCCTTTTCCTCGCGCCGGGGCACCAAGCCGTTTTTCCCGACGGTGACGGAATATCCCGCGACCCATGCCGGCGAAGCCGTGGCGCGGGATGGCGTTCTGGATCTGACCTCCCGCATGACGCCGGATGGCCGCCTCGACTGGGATGTCCCGGCGGGGGAGTGGACCATCCTGCGTTTTGTCCGAACCGCCACGGGCCAGACGACGCGACCCGCGCCCGCGGCGGGCCTGGGCTTCGAGAGTGACAAATTCGATCCGGCCGCGATCGAGGACCACTTCGCCCACTACCCCGGCCCGCTCTTGCAGGACCTCGGCCCCGACCCCAAAAGCGGCCGCGGCCTGACGACGCTGCATTTCGACAGTTGGGAGATGAGCGCGCAAAATTGGTCCGCGAATTTCCGCGCGGACTTCCAGCGGCTCCGCGGGTATGACCCGCTGCGCTTCCTCCCGGCGATGACCGGCCGCGTCGTGGACACCGAGGAGATGACGGAACGGTTCCTCTGGGATTTGCGCCAGACCGCGCAGGAACTGGTCATCACCAACCATGCGGCCCGGCTCAAGGCGCTCGGGCGGCGGCACGGTCTCAGCTTCTCGATCGAACCCTACGACATGAACCCCACCGCGGATCTGAGCCTCGGCGCGGTGGCCGATGTGCCGATGGGCGAATTCTGGTGGGACGGCCGCGACACCCGCCCCGGCATCGACAACGTCATCGCCACCTACAGTGTGATCGAAGCCGCCTCGATCGCCCACACGGGCGGGAAGAACCTCGTGGGAGCGGAAGCCTTCACCTCGAAACCGGGCGAAGACTGGCGGGCCCATCCCGCGAACATGAAAGCCCTAGGGGACTGGGCGTTTTGCGCGGGCGTGAACCGCCTGGCCATCCACCGCTACCAGCACCAGCCGTGGCTGGACCGCTGGCCCGGCATGAGGATGAGGGAATACGGCGTCCATTGGGAACGCACGCAGACCTGGTGGCCGCTGGCGTCCGCGTATCACGAATACCTTTCGCGCTGCCAGTTCATGCTGCGGCAGGGCCTGCCCGTGGCGGATATCCTCTACCTCGCCCGCGAAGGAGCCCCGCTGGTCTTCCGTCCGCCTCCGTCGGCCACCGTGGGCGAGTCGGCGCCGGACCGGCGTGGCCACAATTTCGACGGCTGCGCGCCCGAGACGCTGCGGGAGCGCGTCCGCGTCCAGGACCGCAAACTGCTCCTGCCCGACGGCATGAGCTACCGCGTGCTGGTGCTGCCGGAGTGCGAGACCATGACCCCCGATTTGCTCCGCGCGGTGAAATCGCTCGTGCAGGCCGGCGCCACGGTGATCGGCCCGCGGCCGGTGAAGTCCCCCGGCCTGAGCGGCTTTCCGGAGTGTGATGCGGAGGTCAGCCGTCTTGCGGCGGAAATCTGGGGTCCGTGCGACGGGCGCAAGGTCAAGGAGCACGCCCTGGGCAAAGGCCGCGTTGTTTGGGAAGCCTCCGCCGCGCCCGGGAAAGAGAACCCGCCCGAGCAATACGGCGATTACGCCGTCGCCGCGCGGGTGCTGGCGGGGATGGGCGTCTCGCCCGACTTTGAGTCGGACGGTCCCGTGCGCTACACCCACCGGCGTGTGGACGGCGGTGACGTTTATTTCGTGGCCAACCGCGAGGCCCGCGCGGTGGAGGCCCTCTGCGACTTCCGAATCACAGGCGGAACCCCGGAGCTGTGGGATCCGCTCACGGGCGGGCGCCGGGCGTTGCCGGAGTTCACCCACCGGCCCGACGGCCGCACCCGGGTGCCGCTGCGCTTTGCGCCGGAGCAATCGTTCTTCGTCGTGTTCCGCGACCACGACGGGGAGCGATCCGGCGGGAGAAATTTCCCGACGCTCCGGCCCCTGCTCCAATTGAGCGGGCCGTGGGAAGTGGCGTTCGATCCGAAATGGGGCGGTCCGGAGAAGATCACATTTGACCGGCTCGAAGACTGGACGCTCCGGCCGGAGCCCGGCATCAAGTATTATTCCGGCCGGGCGGTTTACCGGAAGCATTTTGAGCTGGCCCCGGAGGTTGCCGGAACCGGCCGGCGCCTCCTGCTCGATCTGGGCACCGTCAGCAACCTGGCACAGGTGCGGCTCAATGGGCGCGACCTTGGCGTGGTCTGGTGCGCGCCCTGGCGGGTGGATGTTTCCACCGCGGTGAAACCGGGAGCCAATAAATTGGAGATCACCGTGGCCAACCTTTGGCCCAACCGGCTCATCGGCGATCAGGGCCTGCCCGCAGAACAGCGGCGAACCTGGACCACCTTGAACCCTTTCAAACCCGACACCCCACTCCTCGAATCCGGCCTGCTCGGCCCCGTCACCCTACAGCTGGAGATTGAATAACCCCGCGCGGATCACCCCTTCCGACATGTCACACCAACCGCTCCGCCTCGGCCTTTTCGGCATCGGCCTCGATGCCTACTGGCCCCAATTCCCCGGCCTCAAGGAACGACTGGAGGGCAACCTGGCGCGGGTCGCGCAAAAGCTCGCCCGCACCGGGGTCGAGATCACCAACCAGGGCCTTATTGACCACCCCGACGCGGCCTACGCCGCCGGCCGGGAATTCCGCCGGCAGGATGTTGACCTGATTTTCCTGCACGTCACCACCTACGCGCTGTCGTCCACGGTCCTGCCCGCCGTCCTCCGCACCAAGGTGCCGGTGATCGTGCTCAACCTCGCGCCCGTGCCGGCCATCGACTATGCCGCGTTCAACGCCCTCGGCGACCGCACGTGCATGACCGGCGAGTGGCTGGCTCACTGCGCGCCCTGCCCCGTGCCCGAGATCGCCAACGTCTTCCGCCGGGCCGGCGTGCCGTTTCACCAGATCACTGGAGTGCTGGACAATGATCCGGCCTGCTGGCGCGAGGTTGACGCCTGGATTGACGCCGCGCGCGTCGCCGCCGGGATGTTCGGCAACCGCCTCGGCCTGATGGGGCATTACTACGGCGGCATGCTCGACATCCAGACCGATCTCACGCTCCAGTGCGCCGCCTTCGGGACGCATATCGAGCACCTCGAGGTGGACGAACTCTCGGCCCGGTGCCGCGAGGTCGCGCCCGACGCCATCGCCGCCCGTGTGCGGGAGTTCCATTCCTCTTTCGCCGTGCAGCCCGACTGCCCTGCGGCCGACCTCGCCGCGGCCGCCCGCACCAGTATCGCGCTCGACCGGCTGGTCGCCGACCACCGGCTCGGCTCGCTCGCGTATTACTATCAAGGCACCGGCGTGCCCGAAAACGAGGCCACCATCGCCTCCATTATCCTCGGCACCTCGCTGCTCACCGCGCGCGGCGTGCCGGTGGCGGGCGAATACGAGGTGAAGAACGCCCAAGCCATGAAGATCATGGATCTGTTTGGCGCCGGCGGCTCGTTCACTGAATACTACGCGATGGATTTCACGGACGACGTCGTGCTCATGGGCCACGACGGTCCCGGCCACCTGGCGATCGCGGAAGGGCCGGTCAAGGTCCGGCCGCTTGAGACTTACCACGGCAAGGTGGGCCGCGGTGTTTCCATCGAGATGGCGGTGAAGCATGGACCGGTCACGCTGCTCTCCGTGATCGAGGCACCGGGCGGCAAGCTCGCGCTGCTTTGCGCCGAGGCCGAGTCCGTGCCGGGCCCGATCCTGGAGATCGGGAACACCAACAGCCGGTATCGCTTTGGGTGCGGCGCCCGGGAGTTCGTCAACCGCTGGAACCGGCACGGTCCCGCCCACCACTGCGCCGTCGGCGTCGGGCATCTCGCCCACAAAATCGACAAGCTCGGCCGCCTGCTCGGCCTGGACGTGATCCGCGCCTGCTGAGTCCGCGCGCGGTTTTCCCGTTCCAATCCGCCCGCCTCCCGCTCTTTCACCCTTCAACCGTTCTTCTTATGGGCAATGCATTCCTCGGCGTCCTCTTCCACTGGCTCGGCGGGCTGGCCTCCGGAAGTTTCTACGTGCCCTACAAGGGCGTGAAGAAATGGTCCTGGGAAACCTACTGGCTCGTCGGTGGATTTTTCTCGTGGATCATCTGCCCACTGCTGCTCGCCACGGTGCTCACGCACGATGTCGGCGGCGTGATCCTGCGGCAATCCGCCGGCACGCTGGGGTGGACCTATTTCTTCGGCGCGATGTGGGGCATCGGCGGCCTGACCTTCGGCCTGACCATGCGTTACCTCGGCATGTCGCTCGGCATGGGCGTGGCGCTGGGCTATTGCGCAGCGTTCGGCACCCTCCTGCCGCCAATTTTCAAGGTGTTCGTTCCCTCCATCCCCGTGGCGGAGACCATCGTGCAGATCGCCGCGACCCGGCCGGGCCAGGTCACGCTCCTCGGCGTGTTCGTCTGCCTGCTGGGCATCGCCGTGGCCGCCATGGCCGGGCTGAAAAAGGAAAGGGAAATGCCCGCGGTCGAAAAGAAGAAGGCCATTGCGGAATTCAATTTCACCAAGGGCCTCCTCGTGGCCACTTTTTCGGGCATCATGAGCGCCTGCTTCTCCTTCGCCCTCACCGCGGGCGCGCCCATCGGCGAGGCCTCGGCCGCGGCCGGCACCCCGGTGCTCTGGACCGGGCTGCCGAAACTCGTGGTCGTGCTGCTCGGCGGCTTCACCACGAACTTCATCTGGTGCATGCTGCTGCATATCCGCAACCGGACCGGCCGCCAGTATCTCGCCGCCACGGCGCGCCCGGAGCCCGCGGACGCGACTGCGGCCGGCCTGGTTTCCGGCGCCGACCAGTCCGCGGCCAAGGTGCCCCTGCTGGGCAACTACCTCTTCTCCGCGCTGGCCGGCACCTGTTGGTATTTCCAGTTTTTCTTCTACACCATGGGCGAGACCCAGATGGGCAAATTCGGTTTCGCCAGCTGGACCCTCCATATGGCGAGCATCATCATCTTCAGCACGATGTGGGGCTGGATTTTCCACGAATGGAAAGGCTCGAGCCGGAAAGTTCACCGCCTCATCGCCGCCGGCATCGCCCTGCTTATCCTCTCCACGGTCATCATCGGCACCGGCACCTGGCTCCGGAGCTAGTTTTTGCCGCCTGCTTTGTAGTGGCACGCTGCCCCCCTTCATATCTCCACTATGAAATCCGTCACTTCATTTCAGGAGCATCCCATTGCGAATGAGCAAGCCGATGCAATCGCTCGCGAGCGAACGCAAGCGGGGTGCGGAAACGAGGTGGCCGATTGATAATTCTCGCGCGGAAGAGTGGTTTTGCCCGGGCGCGGGCTGTCCCACGTGTGGCGAGGCAAAGCCCGGGAGCCACGCCTGCGCGAGGCAGTCGATACCTCGGCCGCCCCCGCCGGCTGTCCCTCAGCGTTTGAGCAGATCCGTCAGGTCGCGTTCAAGCCATCGGCATCAACACGAGTCGAGACGAGATGGTGGAGCTTGCCGCCTTGATTGCCACGATGAAATCCGCGCACATTCTCACGTATGCCGCCGGTGTGTTCGAACAGGAACCGCCCTCCCCGAGTCATCCTCTCCTCGGTCTCCCGGGTGTCATTCTCACACCCCACATTGGTTCACGCACCTACGAGAGTGTCCAGCGCCAGGCGAACCCCGCAGTTGAAAATCTCACTCGCTATCTTGCCGGCGACGAGCCGCCCGCTCGTGCAAATTCTGGATTCTGAACCACTCTGCCTCACTCCCATCCGGAATCGAAGTTGACCGAGTCGACTTCTCATATCTGATTGCTTCCATCTAGGGTGTGTTTGCAAAATGGTGGAACCGAGTATTCGGGCAAGAGTCCGAGACCGAACATGTTCTGTTCAGATCGTCAGACGATTCCTGAGCCGCGCTGGGAGCGGCTAAAAAAATTGATCTGATTCGAGCCGAAAAATCCGGCGAGGGCAGATTGACACAGTGCGGCGACGACGTGGCCGGCCACCGAAGGATGACCGGTTGATGCTCGGTGCGATCCTGTTCGTGCTGCGCACGGGTATACCCTGGCGCGATCTGCCCGAGCTTTACGGGCCGTGGCCCTCGGTCTATGCGCGTTACCGGCGCTGGTGTGCCAGCGGCCTGTTCACCCGGATGCTCGCCGTGCTGGCCAAAGACGCCAAGGGCGAGCTGCGGCACCTGGATTGCTCGCACGTCAAGCTCCACCAGCATGGCGCTAATCCGCGAGGCGGACAGGCGGCTCAGGCGATGGGCCGCACCAAGGGTGGGTTGAACACCAAACTGTCCGCCGTCGTTGATCGGCGCGGACGCGCGGTGGCACTCAGCCTCGCCCCCGGACCGCAGCATGATCAGCACGCCGTCCGGCCCATTCTGCCCAGTGTGCGCCGCCGCCGGGTCGTCGCCGACAAGGGCTTCGATGCCGATGTCTTCCGGGCCCGCCTCCGCAACCAGCGCACCCGTTGCTGCATCCCGCCCAAGCGCGGTCGGCGGCAACCGGCCCGCTTCCATCGCGGTTACTACCGGTGCCGCCATCAGATCGAAAACTTCTTCGGCCGGATCAAAATCCACCGCCGTATCTCCACTCGTTACGACAAACTGGCCGAAACCTTCCTCGGCTTCGTTTGTCTCGCCGCAATCCTGGATTGGCTCACTCATTGATTTTGCAAACACACCCTAGTTGACCTTCACCGATGTCTCAACGAAGGCAGCCCGGTCCTCAAAAGGTGCCTATCCTCCTTCCCCTCTGCTTGGAACCGTCCAAATCATTGGCCTCGTCGGCAAAAACGGAAACAAAGTCCTGATTCATCTCTGATAGGATTGCTCATCATCGTAATTACCGTCGAATTATTCTTCCACTGGCTCAACTTATCGTGATGTCTTGGCGGCACTGAGCCGCCCGTCAAAAACCATCCTCATGTTACACCCTCAGCCAATATCCCGAACCAGCGAACGCGATCCCACGATCAGGCGGGAGGCGGTTAACTCAATAAAGCCCGCCGTCGTGGCGGAAAAATCCTCAGGTCCGACTATCCAGCAAACCGGATACGATCTACAGGCATCGCGCGCAGCGCTAGAGCCATGAAGTGCCTCGGGTTACTGGGTGGAGATTATCTCGATGCGTCGGCTGCCTATGGCAGACGCCTATTCGAGGAGGTTCGCCATCGGTTTGGCCACAGCGGCTCCTGCCGGCTGGTCATGCTCGGCCAACATAGTCCGGAACTCACGGAAGCTCTCGGTAAGCACTCGATCAAGCCGGCGCACGATATTCTGAAAATGGGGGCCGAGGCTCTACTCCGACTAGGGGCCGAGGCGATTGTGCCTTGCTCCAGCCGGCTGCAGGCGGCCGCCGAGCACCTTGCGGTGCCAGTGCCGCTGATCCCGATGTATGACGCCGTCGGCACCGCACTGCAGACCCTGAGAATACGGCGGGTCGGTCTGGTGGGTGCCTTTTCGGAGGCGGAGGAAATGCAGTGGCGCAAGCGCTTGGCGCGCTACCATGTGTTGGACCTGTTCGTCCCCGTGCAACGAGACCGAGAGCACCTCGCGCACTTGGCGATGGAGGAACTGCGGCGAGGGATAGTAAATCAGACCACCCGGGCCGATCTTGGACGCATTGTGTATTCTTTGCGGCAGGCCGGAGCCCGCGCCATCGTGCTGGCCACGCCTGAACTTGGCCTCGCCCTCTCCCACCTCGATCCGGTTCTGCCGGTCCTGGACGCCACAGAATTGCACGCGCTCTCGGCGCTCGAGTGGTGCTTAAATTGCCAACCGCCAAATCAGTCTGCCCCTATCCGCAAATTAACCCGAGAAAAACGCCCAAGAAATCACGTAACCACCCAAGCCTGACGCCATGTTTCTATACTATCATCACCCGATATCTGATGCGCTCTTTACGCACCGAAATCGGAGGCCGATGGGATGGAGGAATTTGACCCGTCCAAATCGGCCTCCCCATCGGCCAATGGGTCCGCCACTGTGGTTTCCGTCCCGCCCTGCCGACGTCCTGCTGTGCGGGCCCGTGGATGTTGGGTCTATTGCGACCGGCAGCGTCCGACCTTTTGGCCAGAGCATCACCACGAAGACCAGGTGCAGATTGTGGTGACCTTTGAGCGAGCGGACGGCGTGGCCCGCTGGAGACGCAATGGAGTGCAACACTATAGTGAGAAACCCATCCGGACCGGCCAGGTCTGGGTCTTGCCCAATGGGGTGCTCCACGAGTTTGAGTGGCGCCGAGAAGCCGACCTGATCAAACTCCACCTCGAACTGGATTGGGCAAGGGATGCGGCCGGACAGGATATTAACGATATCTCGATCGAAGCGCTCGACAAGTATGTCCGATCAACTCCCGTCATTGGTGAACTCTGCGGATTGCTTCGCCACCAAGGTCGGATGTATGGCCCCATGAATGAACCGCTCGTATCGGGATTGGGCGCCGCACTTGCCGCACAACTCATGGCCTCGCATTTCCGCAGGGTCGATAGCGGACACCCGCAGCGTTGGTTGTTGCCCCGCCCGATTCTGGCGGACTTATGCGCCCACATCGACAAACATCTGACCGAGAAGCTCACCCTACCCGCACTGGCCAGGAAAGCCGGACTGAGTCCGAGCTATTTCGGTCAGATGTTCAGGGCTGCTCTCGGCATTTCGCCCATGACCTATGTGCTTGACCAGCGGGTGTTGCGGGCCCGGGATATGCTCCGCCGAGGCCGCGCCACGGTGGCCGAAGTGGCTCACGAGGTAGGGTTTTCAGACCAACATCAAATGAACCGACACTTTCGGCGGCTCCTGCACACGCCGCCCGGCGCCTACCGTCCGCCGCGAGTGCAGAGAGAAACACCCAAAGAATCGAGAAATCCGCCAAGCACTGATGCAAGCAATGTGCTACCGTGAGCGAAATCCGTAATCCTCGCGGGACGATGACGACCCGCTGTTCGTGACAATAGCGCTCAGGTGGGCCGACCTAGAGTGTGTTGATATGCCGGTTAATTCCACTTCCCTTGCCATGAAGAACATCTCGATCACTCCCGCCCACTACCGCATCTACCTTTCCGCTTCTCGTCGGCTGATTCGCCGGATGGGCGCACTGGCGCCTACCGCGGAAATCTTGATCCAGCATGAATTGTCGCAGCGGACCCCTCGCCTGATCGCCGACGAATACCTCGGTCATTGGCACCGTGCCGGGGCACGGCCGACGCGCGCCTCCGGCCGATTGGGCGGACTCAGAATTCCTGCGGGTGATCCCCGGCGCAACTAGCCGCGGGCGAGCTGCAGTGGCGGTGAAAGCGCTAGTCCGATTCCAGAACCAATCGGCTAGTGGCGGAATCGAGCGTCACGCGCCCTCCTCCGTGCCCAATGGCAAAGAGCCGATGGACGACAATATCCTGCAGTTGCCGCTCAATTGCCTGGCGCATCGGACGGGCTCCCGCTCTGGCATCGAAGCCCTGCCGAAGCAGGAACTCCAAGGCCTCGCCGGTTATTTCGAGGTCAAAGCCGTGCTGCCGTAGCCGGGCCACCTCCTTGTTCACGTGCAACTCGCCGATTTCCCTTTGCACCGCGGCCGATAGCGGGGCGAAAACGAACTTGTCCGGAATGCGGGCGAGGAATTCGGGACGGAGCGAATCGGCCAGTCGCCGCAGGATAGCCTGTTCGACGCTGGCGAAGCTCGACCGCGCCATGCGGGCGCCCTCCGCCGCCCCGAGGTTGGAGGTAAATGCGACGTAGCAGTCCCGCAGGTCGATCCTCCGGCCGTTTGTCATCGTGACGTGACCGGGATCCAGCATCTGGATGAACAGGTCGAAAACCCTGGGGTGCGCCTTCTCCAGCTCGTCGAACAACAGGACTAGGGGGCGGCTTTCGCCGATTGTCCGGCCGAGCGCGCCGGAATCGTCCGAGTCCGCGCCCAACAGGCGTTCCACCGCATCGGCCCGCTGGAACTCCGACAGGTCGAAACGGCAGACCGCCGCTTCGCCGAAGACATGGCGGGCCATGAGGAGCACCAGTTCGGTCTTGCCGGTGCCGGTGGGCCCCACGGCCAGAAAAATCCCGCGCGGACGTTCGCCGCTGGCCAGGCCCAGCTCGCCCCGATGAAAAATCGCGGCGGCGCGGTCAATCACGTGGTCCTGCCCGCGAAGATTGTCGCGGAGAAACGCTCCGAGCGTCCGCAAGCGGCCCCGCTGCTCCGGCGACACCGTCATTTGGACTTCCGCTCCCGAAAACGGCGGTCCGGGTGGGCGGCAGAAAATTTGGCGGCCTGCTTTGCCAGCGCCGGGATGTCGTGATCGGCGTGGACCAGCGACCGGGCGACAAAGGTCCGTTCCGTGTCGACGTCCTTGCGGGCGAGATCATCCACCACCCGGTCCAGCTTCTTGAGCCACGCGTCCTGCAGCCGGACCGTGAACCGCTCGTCCACGGTTTCATCGGACGAGGGCGACTTCGCCTCCCCCCGCAGGCGCAGCGTGGCGTGGGCCATCATCTCCACTTCGGGAGTCACATCGAGCAGCAGCCGGAATACATCCGTGCGCTGCAGGTCCAGTCCTCGGTCGCGGAGGGCCAGGGTCAGCTTGCGCAGCGCCTTGGTGTCGCCCGCGTAGAAGGTGAAGCTCGCCCGCACTTCGGCACTGTCGGAAATCATGCGTAAGGCATACTGGCATACTATTTGTTTGACAAGGGCAATATTGGTATGCCAGTATGCCGTAGTGCTCATCAACACCCTGCTTCTCACCCGCACCCTGCGCCTCCCGGCGCTCGTCGCGCAGATCCAGCAACTCAAGGACGGCTTCGGCCTGGCCCTGGCCGTTCTCTTCATGTTCGGCTTTTTTTGGGGCATAATCAAAATCTGGTCGGGGGCCAACGCGATCAGCAAGGGCGATCCCGACGGCAAGGCCGGCATCGTGGCCGGGATCATCATCGCGGCGGCGGCCACCATCATGGCCGCGCTGTTCACAATCTTCGGGCTGCAGGACGCGGTCATCACGCCCCGCTTCTGACCATGAGCGAACTGCGGCACACCGACACCAACGCGGCGGACGACTCAACCGGCCGGGCCTTCGGCCTCGACGGCAACCTCTACCTGCCCGTGGTGCTGTCGCTGCTCGGCGGCCTGGGGCTGTTCGCCCTGCTCACGCTTGTGCTCCATGCGAACCCCCTCGCGTCCGGGCTCCTCGTGGCCCTACCGCTCGGCGCGGTGCTGGCCTGGGCGGTAGGCCTGCGTCACGGGAAGCCCGCCGGCCACGACCGGGACTGGCTGGATGCGCGACTGGGCGGCGGGAACTTCACCCGCATCGATCACGAACAGGGGAAAATCGCATGAAGCCGCACGACCGCGCGCCCAACGGCATGTTCTGCGACGGCATCCTCCTGTTCGGGGCGCCGGAACGTGGCGCGATCGCCGCGAAAGGCTTCTGGGTGGAACCGCCCGACGTGCGCGGCGCCAGCATCAACCGGCTGAATTCCTTCCAGGACCAGATCCGCTCGTTGCTCGCCCTCGTTACCCCCGGCCGCCGCATTCAGGTGCAATGGTGGCCGGACGGCAACTACGGGCCCGAACTGACGCGCTATCATCAGGCCACCGCCGGCACCGGTCTGCCGGTCGTCCGCCAGGCGCGCAATGAACGGGTCGCGCGCTACGGGGAGAGGATGCGGCACCGCGGACTCCGCCGGGAGCGGCTGGCCATCTTCCTGTCGGTTGAAATCACCCGCTACGCCGGCAACCTGCGGGCTACGGGAGGGCTCAAGGCCCACTACTCCGCGCTGGTGGCCGAACTGCAGGCGCAGTTCGAGGAATTCGCGGGGACGATGCGGACGGTATTTCACGGCGAAGCCGTCATCCGGCCCATGGATGATCAGGAGCACTGCGACTGTTTGCGCGACTTCCTGAATCCCAGTCACGCTGGGCGGTCCGGCGCCGACGCGAACTGCGACCCGGCGCTGACCATCCAGGAACAGTGCTGGCTAGCGGAAGGCATCGGACAGCCCGACGGCGGCTTCTGCCTCGACGGCTTCCACCATGCGGTGCTGGCCCTGTCCCGCTGGCCGCAACGGACCAGGCCCGGTATCATCACCCACCTGACCGGGCTGCCGTTCCTCGACTACCGCATCACGGTCAATGTGGCCCCGGCGGTGCCGCGCGGCGAAATCGCCCGCGAGGAAAAAGCCATCGAACGGCTCCAGGGTGAATATACCGACCAGCGGCGGCACTCCCTGCTGGTGGCCATGCGGAAGAAGGAGCGGAAGGTCGAAAACCTCTCGGGCGGATTCGTGCGCCCGTATCTCGTGACCTACCTGATCCGCGTGTGGGCTCCCGGCCGGGAGGCGCTGCGGGAGCGCGTCGCCGCAGTGCAGGCGGCCATTCACGCCATGGACGGCGCGCAGTATTTCGAATGTGCCCTGCCGTCCACCGCCAAGAAGCTGTTCTTCGCCTCCTGGCCCGGCTGGACCCATTCCTCCTACCGGCACCGGGAATTGTATGCGGAGGACAACTACCTCGCGGATCTGCTGCCGGTATCGGCCACCTTCACCGGGGCGCTGGACCGCGCGGAGGCCGTTTACGACGGCAGTCACGGCAATCTGGTCGGCGTGAGCACGTTCATGAACGGCTCGCCGCAGCACGCCGTGCTGCTGGGCATGACCGGCGCGGGCAAGTCCGCGTTCATGCACGACCTGCTGCTTCAGACGGCCGGTCTCTTCGATTATTCCGTATTCATCGAGGAAGGACTGTCTTACAAGGCGCTCACCGTGCAGCTCGGTGAGCAACCGATCATCATTCATCCGGACGGGGCACTGACCCTGAACTACCTGGATACGCAAGGACTGCCCCTCACCCAGCTGCACCTCGCGACCGCAGTCGCGCTGCTGTCCCGGATGGTGGGCGAACCGCCCAATGCGGAAGCGCTCGCCCTGCGGCAGGCACAGCTGACCCAATACCTGCACCAGCTCTACCGGGACGCCCATACCGACTGGTCGCGACGGAAACCCCGGGAAGCGGAACTGGCCTGCCGCCAGGCCTGTGCGGTGCACGGCTGGCGCGAGCGGCTGCCCACGGGGGCCACGCTGCTCGAGGCTTTCGCCGACCTGCGGGACCGGACGGCGAGCGGAGAGGCCGAGGTGCTGGCATTCGTGGCCGGGATCTCCGAGGCGGAGGTCACCCGCTTCGCCCAGAATCCCGCCACCGAACGGCTGGTGCCCCAAATGGCCTGCGCCTCTTTCCGACCGGAGGACTTTCCGACCCACAGCGCGCTGGTGGAGTTGCTGGCCTACGCCCGGCTGCCGGAACACAACAAGGAGGAGATCGACCGCCTGGCCACGCTGCTTCGGGCCTGGAGCGCGGACGGCGCCTATGGCCGGCTCTTCGACGGGATCACCAACGTCTCCCTGAAGCGCCGGGTCGCGCACTTCGAACTGGGTCTGGTGCCTGAGCAGGCTGTCGAATTGAAGGCGGCGGCCGGACTGCTCATCTCGGGATTTGCGCGGCAGCACATCCTCTCGCTGCCGCGCGCGACCCGCAAACGGATCGTGTTCGAGGAGGTCTCCCGCTTCCTCGACGTGCCCGGCGGCGAGCAGATCGTGGCGGAAAGCTACGCGCAGCTGAGGAAGTTCAACTGCTGGGCGGTCAGCATCGTGCAGCAATACGCCCGGTTCAAGGCCTCGCGGGTGCGCTCCGCCGTCATCGGCAATGCGAAGCAGTTTTTCCTGATGCGCCAGTCGGATCGCGGCGACCTGGCGGATCTCGCCGCCGACCTGGGACTGCCGGAAACCGCCCTCGATGCGATTCAGCGGTATCCGATGCCGGAACAGCTGCCGGAGGACCGACGCTACTCGTCGGTTTGCCTCTTCACTCCCACCACCCAACCCCCGCAATGCGGCACGCTGCGGCACATCGCGCCCAAGGAGCTTTCCCATGTCCAGAATCATGCTGCCTAGCCTGCTCATTTTCCTGACGGTCGGATGCACCGGTCCGGTCGCACTCACCGCCAGGGACGACGCGGCCCTCGCCCGCGCCGAGGCCGCGCGAGCCCGCTACCGCGCACTGCAGGACGAGCAAAAGCCGAAACCTGCGCCTGAATTCGTGCCCGTGCGGCTGGAGCGTGGCGCCTACTTCGAAGACGGAGTCAACCACACTGGCTCGACCATCGTAATCCGCATTCCCCGCATCCCATGAAATATTTTATCTCCGTATTCCTCGCTTTGATCACCAGCCGCGCGGCGGCCCAATGGATCGTAAACGATCCCATCAACACCGCAGTCAACTCCGCCATCCAGTCGGCGCAGGTCGCGAACCATGTCGAAACCCTCAGACAGTGGGCCGAACAGCTCGAGAAGATCAACCGGCAGATACGCCAGCTGGAGGATCTGCTCGCCACGCAAAGGCGCATCCGCGACGTGCTCGGCGATCCGGCGGCGGCCGGCACCGAGGTGATGCGGGGGCTGGGGGCGGAGGACTTCGCCCGCACCTACTGCGAGACTACGCAGGCGATCCGCCGGCTGGCGGATGCCGTCAATTCGCTCCGCAGCACGGCCGACGGCATCTATCGGCAGCTCGATGACCGCACCGTGCTGGGCCGCGGCTTCTCGCGGCAGACCGCCCCCTATCTGCGCTATGCCGCCGTGGACCAGCAGGCCGGGCAGGCGGAAGCCGTTTTTGCGGCCACCGAATCGCGGATCGCCGGACTCCAGCAGGAAATCTCCGATACTCTGCGGGATCTGCGCAACGCCTCCACGCAGGCCGAGGTCGACAAGCTGTCGGTCAAGGTGAATGCGCTCAACGGCCAGCTCGCGTTGCACGCGGCCCGCCGCCGCGACGAAGCCGACCGGCTGCAGTCGGCCAGAATCCTCAACGAAAACCAGGCCGAGAAAGAACGGCTGGACCTGCTGGAAAAGCAGATCGCGGAGGAGCAGCAGACGCTCGGCGTGGTGAATGCCTGGCAGTCGTCAATCAAGCTCACGCCGACCACCTACACGCGGCCCTGAGAACAATGATTACCGTGATTTTCATCTTCATCGGTCTGATGGTGTGCGGCGGCCTGGTGCTCCGTCACCAGCTTCGGATTGCTCCCTTGGTGAAGAACAATAAAACGCCGAGGCGCAATCCCCACCGTTTTGCCTTCGTAGGCCTGCCGCGAAAACTGCCCATTGATCCGGCGCGCGTGGGTCGGTCCAACGCCCCGGAGACCCGGCGTTTGATGAAGCGCCTGCAACGCGAAGAGGCGCGGCAGCGTCCGCAGGAGGCGCGCAACTGATGGAAAACTTTGCTCCAGGTTTGCGGGACTCGATTATCTCCCTGACGGACATCCTCCGGTTCGTGGTGTTTTTCATCGCGGTCGCCGGGCTCATGCTGCAGGTCAGCCGTGCGCGCGGCGAGTGGGAGGGAATGGCTGGGCCCATCGTGCGCTCGATCCTCGTGGTCGGCCTGATCGCCACCCTGCCCTATTGGTTCGAATTCACGGAGAAGATTTTTCTCACGCTCGCGGACACGATCCATGAGGATTACACCCAGCACCCGATGCAGGCCGCGTCGCGGTTGCGCGACAGCGTGGCGGACAGCGCCGGGGAATTCAGCCTGCGGCGGGTCAGCGAATCGCTTTACAAAGCGTTCCTGTGGGGCGCGGCCAAGCTGGTGGTCCTGATCGCGAGCCTGCTGCAACTGCCGTTTCTTGTCCTGCAATACATCCTTAAGCTGCTGTGTTACCTGTTTCTGCCGGTGGCGCTGGCACTCATGTTGGTGCCTTCGCTGGCCTCGCTGGGGAGCCGCTATGTGCAGCAGACTCTCGCGGTGCTTTCGTGGCCGGTCGGGTTCGCGGTGACCGAACTGGTCGCCTATCACCTGCTCACGGCCTACGGCGAGAATCTCGCCTCGGCTTACGGTCTGACAGCGCCTCGTGACATCGATGCCGCCTCTTTCGCCAGCCTGCTCGGAGGTTTGCTGGCCGCCCTCTGGCTCGTCATCGGCACGATCGGCACCCCTTTCCTGATGCAGGCGCTGATCTGCTCGGGGTCTCCGCTGTCCGGCGGCGGCAGTTCGTCCCTCCAACAGTTCTATAGTGCGCAACAACTCATGTGGATGGTGAAGTCGCTCAAGACCGGTGGGCTCGCGGCCGCGACCCAGGCCGTATCCAAGGCGGGCTCAGGCGGACCGCCCATGGGTGGCATGCCGCCTCCCCCACCGCCGTCGGCTCCGCCAACGGCACCCGCGCCGGCCCTGTCCGCGCCGCCAGCCGATCCGAGCGGGGACCAACGCGCTGCCAGCGCACTCGCCTCCCATCATTTGCCCACACCGCAAACCACCATTTGAAATGACCACCCTCCGTGAAACTCCCGCACCGCATGTGCGGCCGGAACCGTCCCACCGGCCGGGACCGGCCTGGCATCCGCTGGAACTGTTCGCGAACCATGCGTTCGCGGCCCGGCTCTGGTGTCTGGTCGCCCTCGCGGCCGTGGGCTTCTGCGCGGTGCAGCCCTTCCTGCTAGTCCGGGCCTACCGCACACGCGAGCGGGTCGTGGTGCTCGATGGCAGCGGCACGTATCACGTGAGCCCGCTGCTCGCGTTCGAGGAGGCGGCCAAACTGCATGAGCAACATGCCCTGCTGGCGTGCCTAGCGCTCTTCCAGAGAAATCCGGCCGGCTTCGACCAACCGGAACTCCTTGAGAAACTGTTTCTCGGAGATGCGTTGCAAAAGGCCCGTTCCTCGTGGACCCGGGAAATGGAGGAGTTCGACCGCAAGGCGCTGCACCAAAAGCCGGAGATACTGAAACTCACCGTCCTCGAGACCCGCGAGGACACGGTCCTGGTCGAGGCCGAGGGCCAGCTCATGCGCACCGGCACCATCGGGCAGCAAACCTTCACCGAGGCCCCGGCCTTCACCGCGCGATTCACTTTCGCGCGCAACCCCAACCTGGCCGCCAACGGCCGCTTCCCTCTGGCCGTATGGAGCTACGACGTTACCTACTGATTCTGGCGGCAGGCTTCGCCGCCGTTCCCGCCTTCGCGGGCGAAATCAAGCGCTACCCGCTTGATGACCGCGCCAGCTATGCGGTGCGCATCAGTTCCGAGACACCGACCACCGTCCTTTTCCCGGAAAAGATCACCGCCCTCGACGGCATGAACCTGTCGGCCAAACCGGAGGAGGCCCCGGTCCTGCTTTCCCATCAGCCGGGCACCAATTACTTCTCGGTCCGCGCGCTCCGGCCCGATGCACGCGCCGCGGTAAACGTTCTGCTGCGCGGCCAGGTGTTCGCGCTTGCGTTTGCCAGCGGCGGAGAACCGGACCGCACCGTGACGTTCTACGAACCTCCGGCTGAGGGACGCGATGGTCCGGTGGGCCGCTCCTCGCGGGTCGCACGCTGGCTGAGCCTGTTGGACCGTGCGAAAAACCACGAAACCCTGTCGGCGCAATATCCCGCCCTGGCCCAGCAGATGGAGCGCATTGCTCCGCCACCCACAGCTACCGCCGATTCCTTTGCGGTCACCATCATGGAGGTGTTCCGATTTGCGGCCGAGGACACCCTGGTCTTCCGGCTGCGACTGGAGAACCACTCCGCGGAACCGGTGCGTTACGCGACCGCCCGCCTCGGCATCGGGATCGGCCAAAGACTGTATCCGGCGGCCATTACCGACGGCGGGGGCGAAGTTCCCACCGGGGCCGCTGAATCCGTTTGGCTCGCCATCACCGGGGAACCCGACGGCCGGCGGGCCAACCTCGCGCTGGGCAATTCATTCACGGTCGTCGTGCCGCGCCTGCCATGAAGCTGAAGATCGATCCCCTTTGGTTTTCCAGCCCGACCGGTCAGCTGGTCATGGTGGGAGTGCTGGCTGCCACCGCGGTGGGCGCGGTCGCCTGGCAGCGGACTCATCGCCGGCCGCCGGCCCCGGCAACGGTACAGGCCGCCAAGCCTCCCTCTTTGCCGCGCACTCTCATGCGCGAGGGCGCGCGCTTCGTCCCCATCATTCCGTCGGCCCCGAACGCACCGGTCTCCGCAAGTTCCCCGGTCGCTCCACCCGCGGTGCCATCGAAGCCGGCAGTTTCTCCCCTGGCACTCTACGCGGCCGGACCGGTCACCGGCATCGCACCCCAGTTCACCGCACCCTCTGGCCGAATGATTCCGTGCGAAACCGTCGTCACGCTCGAGTCCACCAAGCTCGATACACCCGTCATCGGTCTGGTGAGCGAAAACGTCTGGCATCGGGGCAAGCTGCTGATTCCCGCCGGGGCTGAAGTCCACGGCCGCGCCAGACTGGATCGCGACCGCGAACGGCTGGTCGCCGACGGCAGCTGGACGATTTGCTGGCCGGGACCGGCGGCGCGAGAAATCCGCATCGAGGCGGTCGCGCTGGCCCGTGAAGCCGACGCCGTCCGCGACGGCGCAGCCGGTCTGGCGGGCGACGTGTTGCGGACGGACAACGCCCGCGAACTGAAACTCTTTGCCGCCACGTTCCTCTCCGCCGCGACCGCCGCGCTGCAGGAGCAAAGGACAACCTCCGGCCTGCTCGGCGAGACCTCCCTGCCCGCCGCTACGGCGCGCAACGCCACCCTGGCCGGCACCGGGGCCATTCTCCGGGACTACGCGCAGCAGGTGCGCGAATCAATTGCCCGCGACGGTTTCTACCTGCGCGTTCCGGCTGGCCAACCCTTCACCCTTTACGTCACGCAACCTCTCCCGGTGCCCGCTACCCATGAAAACTAATTCCCTGCTTCTCGTTTTCACCGCCTTGCTGGCCGGCTGCCAGGTGGCGCCGACGCCAGTCCCCCTGACAGCAAGTGTTCCGGTGCCAGCGGCCCCAAGTGTCCCGCCGCCGCCAACCCGGGTGCGGGCTCCCGAAGTCGTGAAAACCTACACGATCGGGGCCTACGTTGACCCGGATGACCCGACTCTTCGCCACGAAGCGCATACGGTCCAGCGAATCGAGGCCGCGGCCTATTGGGATCTGCGTCCGGCAGCCGAAACCGCTCCCTTCATTTCGCGACAGCCGGCGAAGCGCGAATCCGCGCCCTTCGTTCCGGCCGCCCAGCCGCAGCCAGCTTTGGTTCCCACCCCACCGGCACCGCCACCGGAACTCAGCGTCGATCCCGAACCCGCTTTGATGCCGAACGCCGACGGGTTGATCGACCTGACCTCCGTCGATGTTCCCGCCGCCAGCGAGGTGAATCCCTTCGCCGTCCGGTCGGCCCCGGCCCAGCCACCGCGCGAGATCGAACTTCGCATCACCGGCATACTGGCCGGCGCAAAACCGTGCGCGATCATCAACGGCCAACTCGTGGAACCCGGCGGCACCGTGGAAGGCTTGATTCTCAAACGGATCGAACCCGCCGCCGTGATTTTCACTTTGGGACGCCACCGATTGAGGGCGCCCATTTCATCCGACCCGGTCCGGGTTCGCACCGCCCCCTGACATGCCCGACTACGCTGTCAGTGCCATCGACCGGCAAGGAATCCGCCGGTCGCTCCGGGAGGCCGCGCCCGACGAGCCGTCCTTGCGGATAAAACTGCACGCCCGGGCCCTCTGGCCCGTCCGGATCCGGCCGGTTGCGCCCGGCCGGAAACTCGCCCGCCTGCGGCTGCCGCTGGGAGATTTCATCCCGCTGCTGCACCAGCTGGAACTGCAGCTCCGGGCCGGCGTGACCGCCGACGTGGCGCTGGCCCACCTGGCGGAAGACGCCCCCGAGGGACCCACCCGGCTGATGCTGGGGCATATTCACCGTGAGGTTGCGCGGGGCCGCCCAATCCACGAGGCGTGCCGCTTTTTTTCGCGGCAGTTCCCGCCGCATCTGGCGGCGGTGATCGCGGCGGGCGAGGCCTCGGCGCAATTGCCCGAATCGCTCCGGGCCCTGGCCGAACATCTCACCGGCAACGACGAACTCAAGCGGACCGCGCGCCGCGCGCTCATCTATCCGGCCATCGTGCTCGCGGCCACCAGCGGACTTATCGTGTTTCTGCTCGGGGGCGTGGTGCCCAAGTTCGCCGAGATCTTCCTCTCGCTGCACCTGACGCTGCCGGCGGTGACCGTCGCCCTGATCGGCGCCAGCACCTTCGTCCGGGCGGCGTGGCCGGCCCTGACCGCTGCCGTTATTCTCTCCGGAGGGCTGTTATGGCTGGCCGCGCACACGCCCAGGCTCCGTCGAGTCCGGGATGCGGTGACGCTGCGCCTGCCGGTGCTGGGCGAGACCGTCCGGTGCCTCGCCACCGCGCGTTTCGCCGCGCATTGCCGGCTCCTGCACGAGGCCGGCATCCCGCTGTTGGATTCACTGTCCACAGCCGCCGATCTGGTGAACCACGATGTGCTCGCGGCGCAACTGCGACGGGCCCGCGAATCGGTGGCCCTCGGCCGGCCCCTGTATGCGTCGCTGCCGGCGAACCATGATTTTCCCGGTTTCATCGTGCCGGCACTGAAGGCCGGGGAAACCACCGGCCAGCTGGCCGCGGCGCTGAAACACATCGAGGACTACGCCGCGCGCCGCGCCAAGGAGCGTCTCGCGACCGCGCTTGCCCTGCTCGAACCCATCCTGCTGGCGGGACTGACCGCGGTGGTCGGAGCCATCGCCCTCTCCTTCTTCCTGCCGCTTTTCTCGCTGCTGGGCGGCATCAACTCCCACTGACCATGTTCCTCCACGCCTACCTGCACCGTCATCAGCTGCTCCGCACGCATTACCGGCGCGTGATCCGGGGATTCTCCCTGCTCGAAATCGTTCTCGTCCTTTTTGTCTTCGGGATCCTCGCCGCCGCAATGGTCCCGTCCGTCCGCGACATTGTGGAAAAGGGCCGGCGTGAAGCGGAACTGCGTTCGCTTGACGAATTGGCCGGCACGATCACCGCGTCCTTTGAAAACACCGATCTGACAAACCTGAATCTGGCCGCCCTGCCCGGCACGGTCGGGTCCGCCGATTCGGCGACGGCCTTCTCGACGGCCACCAGCGGCGGATACGCCACGACCGGCAACACGGACTGGTTCACGAAGGTGGCGCGGTTGCGCGGGATCACCCCGCAAATCGGCGTAGCGCCCAGCGCAGGAGCGCAACCTGCCCTTGCCCAGATTGCCTTCAATGCCCTCGGCAACGCGCGGCTGCTCATCGCGGCACCAAGCGAGGCCGGACGACAGCGTTTTCTCCTCGTGAGCCTGATGGCGCGCAGCACCCAGCTCGCGCTGCCGGCCTTTGAGGCGAACAGCGCGTGGTTCGATGCCATCTGGAACCACGACTGGGAAAGCCGTTCCGCCATTCTGCCGGCCTACTGGGGCGGGCGGCTCACATCGACGCAGTCGTCCGCGTGGACCGCGGGGGGCGCGGGACTCACCCAGGTCCACCGCCTGTGCGTGCGGCGCATTGTGCTGCCGAAGTTCCGGCTCACGGTGAACAACAACCACCCGACCGAACAGGCGTTCGTGTCGTTCAACAACACCGCCGCGGCCTATATCGCGGCGGCCAACAGCGGGGCGGGCGTCACGCCGGAGATTCTCGGCGGACGACTCGTCAGCATCAACCGCGGCGCCACTCCGCCCGGCGTCGAGACGCTGCGGTTCTATATCCGGGAAAACGCCACTGTCACCCTCCAATGAAACATCTCCTCACCCTTCTCTTGGTGCTTGCGGCCACCCTGCCATCGATGGCCCAGACCGCCGCCAACGCCGCGCTGGGCAGCGTGTATGTCGTGAGCTCGAGCCACAGCACCACCCCGGACGGCATCCAATCCTGGGGCGCAACCTCGCTCATGAGTCCGAGCGGCCAATGGTATTCCGAGGACACCCACTTCGGCCTCGACTGCCCCGACGGCTTCGCAAACCTGGATATCGTCCTCAATGAGGCGGGCCTGTGGCAGGTGTGGCACGGTTTCGGTTTTGCCGCGCCCCAGTCGAGCAGCACATGGTATCAGTTGGACAACTATGTCCAGGTCGGACCCAGCAATTCCGCACCGGCGGCCAGCTGGACATCCAACCCGGCCAGCGTCGGCTCCGGCCAGAGTTACACGATAAGCGCCCACGGTCATGACGACGACGGCAATCTCACCCAGCTGCAGATCTGGAAGAACGGGCAGCCCTTCGCGTCCGCGGGTGGCGGCAACGGAACCGACGGCGATGCCGGCAACCTCACCAGCGACAGCGGCCCGCAAACCGTAACTTTCACCGCCCAGACCACGGATGCGGACGGGGCGGTCTCGGCCGTCCTGACTCATGTGGTCACAATCACCGCGCCCATCAACCAGCCGCCCACGGTGACCTTGCTGTCTCCTGGCGGCCAAACCGTCGTGGCCGGCACCACTTTGTCGCTGAGCGCCCGGGCGACCGACCCGGACGGCAACCTGACCGCACACAACCTTGATATCCAGCGGCCTGCCGGCGACTGGAATTTCCAGGGCGGATTCGCAACGGGCGAACCGTTCCAGGGCGGACCGGTCGGCAACGCGGGAGATTCCACCCGCACAGCCTCTTTCACCTTCACGGATGTCGGCACTTACCATGTGCGCTCGGCGGCCAATGACGGCAGCGGGTGGTATCTGTCGGCCACCGTGGCGATCACCGTGATCGCGCCACCGCCCTCGCAAAATGTCCTGAGCACCAACGCCGGGACCGGCGGATCGGTTACCCCTGGCGGCTTGTTCAATTCCGGCACCACCGCAATGGTGACCGCGACTCCGGACGCCACCCATGACTTCGCGGGCTGGACCGGTGATGCGGGCGGTGCCGCCAACCCGCTGGCCGTCCTGATGGATCGCAGCAAAACCGTGCAGGCCAATTTCACGCCGAAGAGCTTTGCGCTCGTGACCAGCGCCACCCCTGGCGGCGCCGTCACGCCGGGCGGAATCTATCCCCCCGGCACCACCCTGACGATTTCGGCGGCGGCGGATGCGACCCACCGCTTTCTCGGTTGGGCCGGAGATGCGGCCGGCACCGCAGTCACCGTCGCCGTCACACTCGACGCACCCAAGGTCGTGCAGGCGGTCTTCACCGACAAGTCGGCGCAAACGATCACCTTTCCGGCACCCGCCGACCAGCCGGTCGCCGGCCCTCCGTTTCCGCTGGGCGCCACCGCCTCATCGGGCCTGCCCTTAACCTACATGGTCCTCAGCGGTCCGGCCACGGTCACCGGGAGCCTGCTCACCATCACCGGCCTCGGGGCCGTAACGGTTCAGGCCAACCAGACGGGCGACGGCTTTTTCCTGCCCGCTGCATCGGTCACCCGGACCTTCAACGCCTACGCCGCCACCGTGCTCCGTTACCGGCCGAACGGACGCACCCTCCTGGAAGGGCGGGCGACCGGTGGCGGCGCACCCTACGTCATCGGAACACCCTGATCCACCACCATGAAACTATTTCTTTTTCTCCTGCTCGCCGTGTCGGTCTCCGCCGCGGAATCACGGTTGGACCGGCCCACCCCTTCGCTCCGCTTTGAACAGGCTCAGTTACCTGCCGTGCTGCGGACCCTCAGCCGGGCCGCGCAGACGCCCATACTGGTCGAACCCGACCTCGGCGGCAAAGTCTCGGTGGAATTGCCGGCGGGCACCCTGCGCCAGTGCCTGAACGCGGTGACTGCGCCCCTCGGACTGCACGTCGAGGAAAGGGACGCCGGTATCGTGGTCCGACGGCTCAAGACCGTGCTCTATACCATCGACTATCCGCAGCTCACCCGGAGCGGATCCGGCAGCGCCTCCATCACCCTCGGCGGCGCGAACACCGGCAATACCGGCGGCACATTCGGACAGGCGGCCGCAACCGCGAATCGGAACGGTCTCGACGGCGCCACCTCGGATGCGACCCAGGTCAGCATCTCTCAGGAAAACCAGAACACGTTCTGGTCGGGACTGGAAGCGGAGCTCCGGGCCATGCTCAAGGACGGCGACAGCCTGGTGCTGAACAAGTTTTCCGGCGTGGCGCAGGTCACGGCGCCGGTGCAGCGGCACGAGGTGGTCCGAAGTTTTCTCGAACTGGTGAACCACCGCATCACACAGCAGGTCGAGATCGAGGCGCGGCTCGTGGAGGTCACGCTGCGCGACGAGCAGAAACTCGGCGTCGACTGGGATCTGGCCGGCGCCTCCCTCGGGGGCGGAGTCACGGTCACTGCGAATGCTCCGCTGCAGGTCACCGGGGTCGGCGGCTCCCTGCTCGGCAGCAACACCTTTGCCGCCAACCTCGGATTCAAGCAGGCCTCCGCCGTCATCCATGCCCTCAAGCAGCAGGGCGAGGTGACGACCGTCGCCCAACCCCGGCTGCGGGCACTCAACAACCAGACGGCTTTCATCAAGGTGGGCGAGGACCGGCCCTTCTTCCGACTGCAGCAGAGCACGACCTTCCAGCAGGGCGGGACCAACGTGCCGTTCAACCAGACGCAGGAGCAGTTTTCGGTCAGCACCATCACCATCGGGACGATTCTGGCGGTCACGCCGCAGATTGATGCCCACGGCGTCATCACGCTCGACGTGCTGCCCGCCATCACCCGGCTGCAGGCGATCATCACGAGCCCCGACGGGCGGCAGACGGCACCCGTCACCGAGGTGAAGCAGGCCTCCACCATCGTCCGGTTGCGGGACGGCGAGACCGCCGTGATCGGCGGGCTGATTTCGGAGGAGAACGGAAGCAGCACCCGGGCCGTGCCAATTCTGGGCGCCACTCCGGTGATCGGCCGTGCGTTCCGGAGCAAGGCGACGCAGCACACCCGGACTGAACTCGTGATCTTCCTCACACCCCGGCTCGTCCGCTGATGTTTGCATCAATCCAAAGTTTGATGCCACTGCCGGCGGGGAAGCCCGAACGATCCGCGTCGCTTGCCGCCGGACAGGACGCGACCAAACAACTCGATTCCATTTTGCGGGCGGCGGCCGCCGAGGGTGCCAGCGACATCCATTGCGAACCGAAGGAGGACGGACTCCACGTCCGGTTCCGCATCGACGGGGAAATGCACGACCACCTCACCCTGCCGGCCGGGCAGCGGGAAGCGCTGGTCGCGCGCGGAAAAATTTACGGCGGCATGGACATCACCGAAAAGCGGCTGCCCCAGGACGGCCGGGCAATGATGACGGAAAAAGGCCGGCGGTTCCATTTGCGCTCCAGCACGCTGCCGACCGTCCACGGTGAAAGCCTGGTGATCCGGCTGCTGGACCAGACCATGCCGGCGCAGTCGCTGGAACAGCTGGGCTTGAACGAAACCGAGGCCGCGACCCTGCGGGCGGCGCTGACCGGTCCCGCCGGCCTGATTTATCTGACAGGACCGACCGGCTCGGGGAAAACCACCACGCTGCACGCGGCGCTGCAGGCGTTCGACCAGCGCCGCCGGGTCATCCACACACTGGAGGATCCGGTGGAATACGAGATGCGCGGCATCCGCCAGACGGAGATCCGCGAGAAGATCGGGCTGACGTTTGCGGGCACGTTGCGCGCGCTGCTGCGGCAGAATCCGGATGTGATTCTGGTGGGCGAAACCCGCGATGGTGAAACCGCCCAGCTGGCGATCCGCGCGGCGCTGACCGGGCATCTGGTCCTTTCGACCCTGCATACGAACGACGCACTGGCGGCGATTCCCCGGCTGCGGGACCTCGGTGTCGACAGTTTTTTGATTGCCGCCTCCTTGCGGCTGGTGGCGGCGCAGCGGCTCGTCCGGCGGCTCTGTCCCGACTGCCGGGTGCCCCATCCCGATAACGCCCGGCTGTGCGAGCGGCACAAGGTTCAGGGACAATTTCATCAGGCTGCCGGATGCCCGGCCTGCCACGGACGCGGCTACCGGGGCCGGCTGGCGATCCACGAGGTGATCCCGGCCGGCAAGTTCCTGTCCTTGATTTCCGCCGATGCGCCGCTCGCCGAGCTGGCCGCGCAGCGGGAACGCGAGGGCTTCCCGACGCTCTGGTCCCGCGGGCTGCAGGTGGCGGCGGCAGGGCTCACGACCGTGGAGGAGATCGCGCGCGTCCTCTGATTTTAACCGGGCGGCGGCGCCCACAACAAAAAACAACATGAACAGAATCCATCGTCCCAAATCTTTGCGGGGTTACTCCCTGCTCGAACTCGTCCTCGTGCTCGCGATCGTCAGCGTGCTTGTGGGCCTTCTCCTGCCCAAGGGCTTCGACGCCCTGCGCAACGCCCGCATCCAGGAGGTCAAGAGTGCGGCCAACACGCTAAAAACGGCCCTGACCGATCTGATCACGATGCCCGGCGGTAGCGGCAGCATTCCGCGGACGGAGGGCACGGGCATTCCGACCTCAGGTGCCGCTTTGTCGGGTGCCACCGACATCGCCAAGGGCAACGGCGCCCGGCTCGACACCATCCTGCTCGCCACCGGAAAATTGGAACGACCCCTTTCCCTGCGGATGGGCAGCCAGGTCTATACCTCGACAGGCAGCGGCAACGAGATGTCGTGGAACCAGACCGTGCAGGCATTTGTGATAAGCCCGGACGCGGTTCCGTTGCGCAACTGGTCGGCCGTCACCCGCATCGAAGCCCGTTCCTCCAACCCGGCACTCGCGCCGTCGGCCGCCCTTGGAGCCAACTTCCGGCTCGATGGCGTCACCAACCGCAGCCTCAACGTCATCGTCGCGTATATGGTGATCCAAAGTTGTCCCGCCAAGGATGCCTACGAACTGGCCCTGTCGATGAACGCCCCGCAGCTGACCCCCGTCGAGGGTGCCGCCTGCGACACCGGCCTCGTCGCCTATGCCGCCCCTCTCAACGGAGTCACCGACGTCTATGTCTACCTCGCCGAAATCTGAGGCCACAGTCCTCCTGTGGGGCAACCGTTGGTGGCTGCCCCACCACCGGCTGCCCGTTCCCTTCGCCGATCTCGCGCAGGCGGCCGATCAGCTCGCCGCCGCGTGGCCCGAACCGAACCGGATACTCCGGCTGATCTTCCAGCCGGATGACTTCGCGACCGTCCCGGTGGAATGTCCCAACGGCAACCGGGCCACCCTCACCCTGGCCTTGGCGGAAGAGCACCCGGCCCTGCTGCATCCGGGGCATGTGTGGAGCCATGAACCGATCATGCCCTTCGGGGAGGGCTTCAACACCCTGCTCCATTACGAGACCAAACCCTTGCTCTTCGCGCTGGTTCATCGGCTGCGGGAGTGCGGGTTCACCATCACGACCGTCTGGCCGATGGCCGCGTGGCTCAATGCCCTCCCGCCGGAATTGTCGGACTCGGGCAACATGACCATCTGTGCGCTGCACAATGATCGGTTCTGCCTGTATCGCCACTCGGCGGACGGGGTTCGGGCACTGCGCTGCGGCTCGGGCGGCGATGTCCTTACGGCCGTCGCCGTTCATCTGAGCGGTCTGGCGACCCAGCCGGAGACCGAGTTCGTGCTCTACATCACCACCGAAGAGCATCTCCTCGAACAGCTCGGGGAAAAGATCCAACTCGATGCGCGTCACGTCGTGGGCGCATTCGCCATGTGGCAGGCGCTCGCCAAGCCGGCCCCGTTGAGCGCCCGCCATCCGGCCCAGCTGCTCCCACCGGTGCCATTCATCTCGCCGCCGCAGCTGATCAAGCTGATCGCGGCAGCGTGCGTGCTGATGGCCGCCGGCCTCGCGGTCGGTCCCGTGCAGGCGGTGATTGTCGCGCAAACGAATCGCGCCGCGGCCGAAAGCGAGAAGCAGTCCCTCAGCGAAGAAATCGCACCGCTCAAATCCAACGAGACGGAAGCGCTCAGGTTGCAGGCCGGCCTGACCGCGCTCGCCGATGATCCCCTGCCGTGGCCGGAGTGGCTCCAAACTCTCGCAAGAAACATGCCGGACCAGGTCGTCCTCATCGGCCTGAAGGCGGATCGGCTTGGCTTCCGCATCGAGGGCGGCATCTCCGGTGAACTGCCCGACGCAGACTGGCTGCGTTGGCGAAAACAACTCCAGGAGCCGCCGCGTTGGCGCTGGCGGGAGCTCCCGGAAATCAAACCGACTGCCACCCTCGCACTGCAGGGGCACTGGCAATGAAACCGCGACCGACCACCGCCCAATGGCTGGGCCTCGCCTTCGGTGCGGCCTTGCTCGCCGCCGTGCTGGCCGTGCGCCAGCGCGGCGACCTGCTCCGGTTCGCCGAAGACGAGGAACTGGTTCGCCTGCGGGCCGAGCACCAGCGCCTGTCGACCTACGAGCCGGCGGCGGTGCATGCGCTGCAGGTGGCGGCGGATGCGCTGAACGGCCGCCGCGCCGCGCAGCAGCACTGGCCGGAGGGTTGGTCGACCCACGCTCTGTCCGCTCCGAACGGATCCAGTGAGGTCTCATGGAGAATAACTGCCAAAGGAACCCCCACCTGGACCGGTCTGGTGAATGCGGTCGCGGCTCTGGTTTCGGTGCCGGGCAACCGGATCGTATCGGTCGAGATCCGCAGCCGCGGCACGCTGTCCGAGCGGGAGATTGCTTCGGTCGATATCGTGCTGGTGCAACCAACCCCCACCCCGTCCCGCCGGAATCCGTCCGGCGGGACCGGGTGGCCCGGCCCGGAGGTTCCGGCCACGCCCCCGGCAGTCGGGGCCGGCCCTTCGCTCCGCCGTCCGGCCGCCTCCGCCGAGCCTCCGGCCGCCGACCAGGCTTACGCTCCCGTCCGTCCCGACCCCCGGGGGCCCCGGGCCGGTTCATTTTCCACCCATAAACCACAACCCAAACAACCATGATCACGCTCAATGTGCAGCTGCCCGAAAACGTCGCCGCGGAATTCTACCAGGCGGCCGATGAACTCAACAAACGCTTCGGCGACACGAAGCCCCGCATCGAAGCCAAAACCTTGATGGCTTTCGCGCTCGCGCGGCACGAGTCCGCCGACCTATGCGCCCAGTTCGACCTGGCCCTGCGGATCGTCCACGGCACGGACGAACGGCCGTTCAACCCCGCGCTCAACTGACTTTGGCGGAAATCCGCCGAGGTGCCCTTCGCCGTCCCGCACCCATCAAGAGGCCGGCTCAACCCAGAAACAACATGGCTAACAAACCCAAAACTGAAGACACCACCCACGTCGGAGGGGATAAGGAAAATCCGCTCCAGTTCCGCAACAATCCCGAGATCCAGAAGCGGCTCGACGCCTACAAGGCGGCGAACGAGAACGATGTCGCCTACTACACGCGCGTCGTGAAGGAGGCGCCGGAGCGCGCCAAGGACATGCTCCTCTACAAGGACATGCAGCGCCACGAAGGCGACATGCGCTTGGTCGAGAAGCAGCTCCCGCAGGCGAAGCAGTTCTACGACGCCCAGACGCCGGAGGTGAAGACCCGCATCGACCGGCAGCTGAAGGACGTCCAGCCCTACTACAAGGACAAGGCGTTCGTCGGCGAGGTGCTGCGCGAGATGAACCGGAAAAACCGTCAAATCCTCACGTCGCCCCAGGTCGGCGCTGGTCCGAAAGTCGCCGCGTAACGTATGCCGGTGCCTGCTTCCACCCGGCAATACCTCGACTCGCACCTGGGTCAGGCGGAGTTCGCGCTGAAGATCGCGTCGAACTTCGCCTGCCTGCAGGGCACGCCCGCGCACGATCAGGTGCGCGCGGCGCTGGTCCAGGTCGCGGGTGCGCGGGTGTGGGTGAAGGAGAAACTGGAGGTGGAGACGGTGCGGATGAAGCCGCACCAGGCTCCGCTGGGCGAGGGCTTGCCGCTCACACGCAAGGAGCGCGCGGGCCATCGCTGGCCGTGAGTCGGGGCGCCGGTGCCGTGCAGCCTATCCGGCGGGCGGGCTCACTGCCTACTCCGCCTCCGCTCGCAGGCCCTATTTTGTCACGCCCGCCAAGGTAGTCCGCGCTGCGCGCGGCTCCACCTTTCCCTCCAGCGGCCTTCCCCCTCGCGGGGAGAAACGAGTCTCCCCGCTCGGCGGCCTCGTCGGTGGCTGGGCGTGCCTGCAAGGGCCAGCGCGCGGAGCGCGCCACGAGAACCGGGCACGACGCCCGGCCGGGGCGCAACGTGCGCCCAACGTCATGAATCAAACCAAACTGGACCTGGGTCTGGACACACCTGAAATGGAAACCACCCTCGCCTGTGGCGAGCAACCGCAGGCACGGCTCGATACCTTCGGGGCATCCGCCCTGAGCGACACCGAACTGATCGCCCTCATGCTGCAAAATGGACTGGCGACGCGTCAGTTGATCGACCTCTCCTCCCGGCTGATCGCCGAGGCCGGATCGTTGCCGGGAATCGCCGCCTGGCAGCCGGTGGACTTCGAGCGGCTCAAGGGCATCGGCCGGGTGAGGGCGCGGCAACTGGCCGCCTTGGTGGAAATCGCCCGAAGGATGATGAAACCGAATGACACGGAGGCGCCGATGCTCAACCGGCCGGAACTGGTGCTCCAATATTTCGCGCCCATCATCCACGGGCTGGAGGTGGAAAAATTTTGGGTGTTGTGCCTGAACCGGAAGAACCGGTTGAAGAAACTGGTGGAAATTACTTCCGGCACGGCGACCAGCTGTCTGGCTCATCCCCGTGAGGTGTTTCGGGCCGCTATCCGGGAGGGGGCCACTGCGGTGGTCTGTGTGCACAACCATCCCTCGGGTGATCCCGGGGCTTCTGCGGCCGATGTTCAGGTCACCCGGCAGCTGCGCGATGCCGCCAAGGCAGTGGACATCGAGTTGCTCGACCATGTCATTGTCGGGTCAGCCGGCGCTGATCCGCAGGGCCGGGGTTACATGTCCTTCAGAGAAGCGGGAATCCTGTGAGGTGTGCCATGAATACCTACACGGTGATTGTTTATGTGGTGCCGGCCGGTGGACATCATGTCGGCACAGTCGTGGCTGCAAATGCCACCGATGCCGTGACCCGGCTGCGAGAACAGCTGTTGTTGGAAACCCATCAGTGTGAACTCGTCGGGGTGATCGCGGGCCGGGTTCACTTTGAACTGGTGGACTGTGCTCAGGTCGCGCTTGCACCGTATTGTGCGGCTATACCGGAGTAACCGAACCTCTTGAAAACACTCTCAATAGGCTGTTGCTTGGTTTATTTTATTGCAATTAAGGCTAGTATTACTAGCCGTGGATGCAGGAATATAAACTAGATCAGTGGTTGGTTTATTTCCTAGCAGCCATGACCAGTGAGCCTAGCCATAACGGCGTTAAAATAAACCAACGACTTCTCGCCGCTCCAGCCGGAGCGGTGCTGACCTTGGCTTGGCTGAAATCTCAGGGCATATCCGGGAAATTGGCCAATTATTATGTGACATCGGGCTGGCTGCACCGGCTGGGAGAGGGAGCCTACACTCTGAAATCCGATCCCCCGGACTGGCTGGGGGCGGTGTTCGGACTACAGCAGAAGACAGGCTCGGTGCATCCCGGCGGTCGGACCGCGTTGGAACTTGTGAGCCTCGCCCATTTCCTTCCGCTGGGGGAGCAGGCTCCCTTGTATCTTTTTTGCCGGACAGGTGCGCGGTTGCCGGAATGGTTCAAGAACCTGCCGTGGGCCGGACGGGTGCGGCAGGTCGGGACCAATTTCCTGCCGCCAGACTTGGGCCTGCGGGACCACGCGGCCGGGGGATTCGCGGTCAGGATATCCGATCCCGAAAGGGCCGTGCTCGAATTCCTGTTTCGACTGGACGTTGATGAGGCCGGTTATGAACACGCGAGGCTCGTGTTTGAGGGGCTTGGCACGTTGCGTCCGTCGCTGCTCCAGGTGCTGCTGGAAAAATGCACGTCCGTGAAGGTGAAGCGACTGTTCCTGTATCTCGCCGAACTGCAGGGGCACCCGTGGGCGAAGGAACTCGACCAGTCCCGGATAACGCTGGGACGCGGCAAACGGGTATTTGTGCCGGGCGGCCGGCTCGATCCAAAATTCCTGATAACCGTGCCGGCCGTGGCGACGGTGCCGGCGGACGCCCCATGAGAACCAGCGTCTTTTTTCCGCAGGCCGACCTGCTGGTGCAGGTGCTCCCCTTCGTGCACGCGGAGGGGTGCTTCGCACTCAAGGGTGGGACGGCCATCAATTTCTTCGTGCGGAACTTTCCCCGTCTGTCCGTGGACATCGACTTGGTCTATCTGCCGGTTGAGGACCGGGCGACCACCCTGCGGGGCATTGATGCCGCCTTGCGACGCATCTCGGTGAACATCCGGCGGGCGCTGCCGGGTTTGAAGGTGCGGGCGCAACAGCCGGCGGGACAGGAACTCGTCGTGAAGCTCGGCGTCCGGGCCCCGGGCGGGGCCGAGGTGATAATCGAACCGAGCACGGTGTTGCGGGGCGTGTTACATCCGCCGGCCGACCTGCCCCTAACGCCCAAGGCCGTTGAGCTGTTCGGGCGCGCGGCCATAATGCGCGTAGTCTCCCTGCCTGATTTGTATGGCGGCAAGCTGTGCGCGGCGCTCGACCGGCAGCACCCGCGCGATCTGTTTGACGTTCACCAGCTGCTGCAGAACGAGGGCCTGACCGACGACATCCGGCGGGCCTTCGTGGTGTTTCTGGCCAGTCATGACCGCCCGATGAATGAATTGCTGACACCGAACCGGAAGGATTTGAAGCAGGTGTATGAGGACCAGTTCAACGGCATGACGCTCGAACCCGTGACGCTCACCGTGCTGGAGGAAGCACGGGAGCAGCTGATCGCGCGGATCAATGCGGAGCTGACGGCGGCGGAGCGAGAATTTCTGCTGTCGTTGAAGCGGATGGAACCCAAGTGGGAATTGCTCGGGCTGCCGGGGGTCGAGCAGTTGCCGGGACCGCAGTGGAAGCTCTTCAATTTGCGAAAGATGGACGCGGGCAAAAGGCAGGCGGCGGAAACGCAACTACGGGAAAAATTGGGGCTCTGATCGAAGGAGGCCACTCCTGCGACGGGCGAATCCTTCCTCCTTGATCGGCGGGGTCACGACGATCCCAGGCATCCGGATATCCCCACGAATGCTTTTACTGCAAGCTTGGTCACTGGGTGAATCTTGCCCCAAATTTCACCGGTAGGGTGCGCTCCTGCGTAATAGTGCTGAGGATAGTCCTTATACTCCTCGCCGTAGAAAAGAGAATTGGCGCCCGTGGACACCAGCAACGTCCGGTAGCTCTTCTGCTGGCCGGCCAGGTCAGTTCTGAATGCCGCCAATTCGCCGACAATCCTGATGGAGCCCGCGGCATTGAGGGCCACCCCGTTCTGGTAGCCGCTGACATATACCCCGTTGATGCCTTGCGGCAGATTGAAACTCGCCGACCGCCAGACCTCATCCTTGACCTCAAAGACTGACTGACCGCCGGTCATTCCCCTGTAGACCTCCGTGCTGACCCCGAAATCCACTTTACGGAGCTCAATGCGCCGGCCATCCAAATTGATGTAGAGATCCTTCATTCCAAGCGCTGGGCACGTCGTGGCTGGCGAAAAATCGGATCAACGCTTCTTGTCGACCTCGTGCTGGGCTTCGCCGGCCTCAATGCCGCGGCGGGCGGCCTCAAACGCAGCTCGTGGAATGATCGGAGAACCCTGATTCAAATCGTCGCGCCGCTGGGCCAATTCCTTCAGCTTGGTGGCGAGCGCGGGGCGGTCTGCTTCGAGTTCGCAGTCAATCGTGCGGAAAATGCGGGCCTGGTTGTTCAGCGCCTTGTAGGCGTTGCCCGCGTCGCAGTGGCGCCGGTGCCGTTCGCTGGGGTTGACGAAGGTGACGAGGGCCGTGCCGACCGCGACTACCACGGCGAAGAATCCGGAGAGCGCCGGATGGTTGGAGAAGGCCGAGACGCCGGCGGCGGCGGCGCAGACGGTGGTGGGAATGCCGAGCCAGAGATGGCGGTGCTCCCAGGGCTTGGCCGCTTCCCAGTGTCCCTTGGCGGAATACAGGGAGTCCTCCTCGATGCGGGAGGCTTCGGCTTTGATCTGTTCCAGCGGGTCAGCCATAGGCGGGGAAGTAGTCTCCAAATAGCATCCGGTATTTGTCGAAGGCGAGGTCAATCCGGTCGTCGGCGATGGCCGCCTCGGCCTCCAGTGCCCACTCCTCCGCGCGAAGCAGGCCTTGGTTTGCGTCGGTCAGCAGAGTTCCGGTCATGTAGGCCCCGACATCCCCGCCGTAGCCGGCGGGGTCCGGCAGCTTAAAGGTCGTGGCGGACTGGGCCTTGGCAAAGAAGATGCGTATGCCCGAGGGAAAGTTGGAGATCGTCACGCCGGTGAAAATCTTCACGGCCAGAGCCTCAAGATGAAACGAGCGGAAGCGTTCGCTGTGCGTCCGGTTCCATGCCTTGAGCATCTTGATCAGGGGAATCAGGTCCCCCTGGTGAAACTCGTTGGCTTCGGACCAGAGTTCGATGTGCCGCTGGGGATCGGTGCTGATCCATGTTCCTGAATTGGTGTTGGGGATCAGATAACCCCCGCCTTGGCGGTTGAAGGCCGGCACCACATCTACAATGAAATCAGTGAAGGTAATGGTCACGGCCTGCCCGTTCTTGCTGACGCGCGGGGTGGTCGGGTAAGTCTGGCGGAGATGCTCCCTGACTTGATCGAGCAGTCCTTGGGGCGTCTGGTTCTGGTAGTATCGTGAAGACAGGACGGTGAAGAGATCCACATCCGCCTTCTTCAGCGGAGCGATCAGAGTGTCGCGGGCATAGGAGCCGGTCAGGAACGAATCCAGCACTTCAAAGCCAAACTCCACCGCCTCCCGCACCCGCTTCTGGCGCGTCGCCACGACCGGCTCCTGCAGGTCGGTGATTTCGAGGTTGGAACGGAAGGCCTGAAAACTCGCGGAGATCGATGTGGGCATGGGCTAGGACTTCGGGAAATAACCGTTGAAGACAATATCCCACTGCCGGCAAGCCTTCTCGTGGTCATCGAAAGCGACCGCGCGCAGCGCGACCTTGGCATGATCCCGGGAATAACGCACCGACGCCACGGCGGGATCGCGCCGGGCCTCGGTCTTCACCGCGGGGAGCAGGCCGCTGATGCGCAGCGGATCCTGCAGGCCGCGGCACTCGCGCTGGGCCAGGCCCTGCAGCACTTCGGTGACGCAGTCGCCGTAGGATTTGACGCCGAGGCAGAGGTCCTCGCTAGCGAGCACCATCTCGATGTGAAAGGAGGAGAGCGCCACCCGCGGGCTACGGCATTCCCGCCAGAATTTGATCAGCTGGGCGACCCGGCGCAGCTTGCCGCGGGACGCCTCGTCCTTTTGCCGGATGAAGGCGTTGTGTCGGGCGGGGCTGGTATTCATCCAGCCGCCTCCGCCGTCCGGGATCGCATACAAGGGATGGTTGCTGGCGGTCATGCCGGAGAAGAAGGCCGGCACGACGTCGACGTGGCAGTCGTTGAATTCGAGCACGATTGCATGCACGTCCCGGCTGATGGCGGTCGAGGGGAACCGGGCCTTCAACTCGCGGCCGAAGTTGTCGAGGGCCGTGTCCGATGTCACGTAGCGGCCGCCCCACCGCAGATCGTCCCGAGCCACGACGGCGAAAAGGTCGACGTCGCTGCCGCCGCGAATGAAGGTGCCCCGGCTGTAGCTGCCCGCGCGCACGAAACTTTTGAGGTTAAACCCATCGGCCAACCGGGTGCGGATAGTCGCGATGTGACACTCCGCCGCGTCGATTTCTGACTGCAGGGGTGCGATGCGGCTAAGCAGGCTCAGGAAAAGGGCCGAAGTCGTCATGGGATGTTAAAACGGCAGTCAATCCGCCTCGCCGTGCCACGCCCGCCGAACTTCCGGCAGGGCTTCTTGGGCGGCAAGCACCCGCCAACCCTCCAGCACGGGCTCGGGTGCGCGGCCGGTTTTGGTCGCCGCCGCGTGCATGGCGCCCGCCAGCGATGCCGCGGTGGTCCGTAATTCCATCAGGCGCTGGCTGCGCGCCCGGTCGACCTTGCCCTGCCGGTAATCCTCCTGCCACCGGGCGAGATCGGTGGATTGGAGCAACGCCTGCAGCGACGCCAGCAGCAACTCGCGAGATTTGACCACAAAGTCGTCGCCGTATTCGCGGATAAGCGCCGCGAGCCAGTAGCACGCGCGGTCCAGGCCGGCCTCGGGCCGCCAGATGACCCGCTGGACCAGCAACGCGGCGCTGGCCGAAGAGGGTGCGGCGACGATTAGACCCGCGCGATGCCCCCGCCACCAGGACAAGAGCAGCCACGCGCCGAGGCTGATTTCACGGGACGTTTCCGCGCGGAGAAGGTGGTCAATCCGGTTCTCGATGGCGGCGGGCGGCGCAAGACCGGCGAGAAGTCGGCCGACGCCAGCCCGGTCAACCGAGAAATCGTCGGCCACCAGCGAGTCCAGCCACAGCTGGAGGGATCGGGCCGTCTCGGAACCTTTGGGCAGGGCCGGGAGAATTGCGTCGCCGACAACGCTGGTCAGCCCCTCGCAAATTTTGTGCGCTTCCTCGTCTCCCATGAACGGCCAGCCACTTTTTCTTTGTCTCATTTTCTTTAGATGAGGCAAATTTACTACCCACCACCGCTGCATTTCTGCGGCGAGCGCCTCCGCTTCCCCCGTCGCCAATGGCAAACGGGGCGGCTGGGGAAAGAAAATGCCGGCGAAACCGCGGATCTGGCTCATCCGGCGGGCAAACTCATTGGCAACTCCGTGCTCATAGCTTTTGCCGTCTTCCTTGAACAATGGAACCAGTGGCGCGCCATACAGGCTGGCCCGAACAATTGCGGGAACCCCACGGTCCGCCGCGCCGGGCAGCTCCATGAGCGCGTGCGGACCGAAGGTTGCGACATGCAGCGGCAGCGCCACCCCGGGATGGAGGCGGGCCCAGAACGCTTTTTCCGCCGCGATCTTTTGCGCGTCGCTGAGCCAGCCGCGCCGCACGAGGAAGAGCAGCCGCATCGCGGCCCGATTCGTCTCCACCTTGTCGGCTTGGGCGAGGGCGTGGCACAGGCGGAGGACCAGCGCTTCGGGAACGACCGGCGGCTCCAGACCGAACAGCTCGCGGTCCAACAATGCCTCGGCCGGTTCGGGCCACATCTGCATCTCCTCTCCCCCAAAACCTTTTTCCGCGAGAATGGGCGTTTCAAGGAGAGCCAGCGCCGCTTGGTTGATCTGGGTGCTCGACAGACAATAGACCAGCCGGTCGATCAAGGCGGTCATCGACTCGCGATAGATCCACGAACTGGCCGCCCGGGCTGACCCCAGCCATTCAAGCAGGAGCGCCAGCAGTTCGCCCTGCTGGATGGGGTTGAGCCGGAAGGCCAGGCGGGACAACAGCTCCAAGGCCACGTCGCCCATGCGACAGCAACGAAGCGACTGCGTCGCTTGGCGCGAATCGGACAGGCGTTTGAGAGCCCCGCGGGCAAGGCGGGACAGGCTAAGCCAAAGGCGTTCTACATCCTCGGTTTTGAGCAGCGCCGTGGTCCCCCTGTCCATGAATTCGTCGACGAACTGGTCGCGGTCCGTTCGCACGATGAAACCGAGGCTCCAGAAAAGCGCGACGGGTTTCAACCATACCGCGGCGCGCGCCGCGGCTTCGCCGAGCCAGGTCATGTTCTGGGTGCCGAGGGGATGTGGCACGACCTCGAACAACCGCAGCACGGCGAAGGCTGGCACCACGGCCTCCTCGTCCCATTGGCCGCCGCCCATGTGCCGGGTGGTGCCCGGCCGGCTGTCCGGATCGAAGCCGATGGTCTCGGTCTCCGCCGGGATGATCGGCAATTCCTTGCGGTCCAGCGCGCGGCGCAGGTCGTCGCAGATTTCCTCGGGATCGCAACCCATGCCTCGCAACTGGTTCAGACGGTCCCGGTCGACCCGCTTCCGGCGATCGGTCGGCTGCCGGAGCATTTCCAGGAGATGCACCAGCCAGGACTCCAGTGAAAGCAGGTCGAGTTCGCGTTGCGGGAAATGCAGGCGCTTGCGCAAATCCCGGAGGGCGGCGGCGGCCAGTTCGGTGGCCCGGCCGGCGTCGCCGAGTTCACCGTAGACGGCGGCGAGTTTGGCGCGCCCCCAAAAGGTCTGATCGGAGTGGCGCCATTGCTCCATGGCATCGTCCAGCCGGTCGAGGTCGAACCGGGCCAGTTCCCAGTAAACCTTCTCGGCCGAAAGCCTCGTGTTCAGTTCTGGCCTGAGGGGCTTGAGCTTCTGGAGCCGGTCGAACCAAAGGGTGTGCAGCGCTTCCGCGAAATCCTCCCGGGCGGTCCGCAGAACCGCGAGCGCGAGTTCGACCCAGGCGTCCGCGATGTTGCCCCAGTCGGACTCCGGCGGAATGGTGGCCGCTCCCGGAAGTTGAATCGTCCCGGGAAAGGGATTGATGAGTTCGAGCAGCGCCGCGACCTGGGCCGCTTCCTTGGTCCAGAGCGAAAGGAGGCATAGGTCCAGGCGCCACACCAATTCGCGGAGCAGCAACAGCTGCCCGAGAGGCGGCAGCTGATGGCATTCCTGAAAGACATGGGGCCGGACGCGGTGCGTGGCCCACCATACGCGATGGCGCACCCGGTTGGCCGCGATGATCCACCCGGGGTATTCCAAGCGCTGGGCCTGCCAGACCGTTATCCACTTCTGAAGCCGAACCGCGTCGACCGATTCGTTAACATGCACCGCCCGGTCGTCGGCGACGGTCATCGTCTTGACGGGAGGGCCCGGCGGATCGATCTCCGACACCTTGGGAGCGTAGTGATATGCCCACTGCTGCGGGGCCGCGGGCTCGCCTCTTTCCAGCACCTCCAGAAACCAGGTCATCGCCGCGGCCCGCCGCGCGTCGCGCTGCGGGAATTTTTCCGCCGGAAACAACGGGCCGAGATCCAGCGGGGTCGCGTTGCGCGACTCGATCTTTGCTCGCTTTTCCGGGGTGAGGTCGAGGATGCCGCAGAGGTAAACCGGTGGTGCGTGCTTGCCCAGCTGCTCCCCCACCCACCTCGTCCATTGGATGAAATTGGGGTCTTCGCCGGAAAAGCCTACCAGCACGAACACGGTCTCCATCACCGATTCGTGCATGAGGTTGACGAAGGGCGCGTGGCTTTTGTGATAATTGTCGTAGTCGTCGCGGGTAAGAACGAGCGGTCTCTGATTCGGCAGCGAACCGTGCAGCTTGACCAGGCGGGGCGCGGTGCGCATAGCGATATCAGCGGGGGAAACGATGCGCTCGTAGCGCCGGTTGAAGACGTCGTTCGCCGCGCGTTCGAGCAGGGTGTCGTAGTTTGTCGTGAACACGTCCGCCCATTCCAAAGCGAGCAGGCGGCGGTGGTTCTCGCTGGGACCGTAGGCGTGGTCCGGAATCTGGTCGGTGACCAGCTTCTCGAGCGCCACGCGGCCGAAGCGCCGCTGGTATTCCTGGGCGACGTCCAGCACCTCGCGCTTCGGCTCCGGCGACAGGGCCAGTTCCCGCTCCATCAGGCCCTGCAAGTCCGGCCAGAGCGGAAACGCCGGCGGCTTGGGCACGAGCGGCTCGGCCTGCTTGCTGAAACCCGCCCCCACCATGACGGTCGCCCGGCCCGACACGCCCCAGAGGGCGTTCCGAATCTGGGCCAGTTCGGGATAGATGAGCTGTTCGGCGGAGGGGACTTCGTTGGGCATGGCGAAAAATACCGCGTTACGCGGGTTGGCCCGCATTTGTAGTGCATGGTTTTACTGGGCGGAGCAAAGGGAATGTGGAAAAAGATTCGAGCTTGAGGCGGAGGGAATCTACAGAATTTGTGCATGAGTCTATCGCCCAAGCCCCGCAGGAAGCGCCCTTCGGCCGCGCTCCAAAACGAATTGGTCGCTGAAGTGGGCGGGCTTTGTGGATGGTGCCGTAAGGCAGTAAAGCGGCTTCAGTTCCATCATCTGGACGGCGACCGCGCCCGAACCGTGCCTGAGAACATGATCGCGATTTGCGGAACGTGTCACGATTGCGCCTCACTCGGTAACCCTTCCCCCGCTGACCTGGACCTGCGGAAAAAGATGCTCGCCTGGGAGCGGCAAACGAAGTCCTACCATGCGCCTGCGGCGGCACCGGTTCCAACCCAAGTCCTAAACGTCACAGGCACCGTAAGTGGCGGCTCAGTCGCAAACGAAATTCACGAGCACCACTATCACGGCACAAAATCGGCTAAGCGACTCGCAACCCCTGGAACGATAGAAGCCAATCCGGTCATGCAGACTTACGTGCAGTATCTGCGTGAAAAATATATTTGGTGCCGCCTGCAAGGTCCGCAATATGGCGACACCAAGCCATTTCATCCCGCGCAAACAAATAGTGTTTTCCAAAAGGCACTTGGGTATGCAGCGCAGAAGGCACCTGAAAAGGCCTTCCCCCATGTCGTCGAAACGCTCACGAAACTCGTCAGAGGCACCGTATATGCCCGAAAGATCGGGTATTCGCCGCATTCATACGCCGAACACTGCCGCCGACAAGGCGAGGTGCAATAGGGCTAAATTGTGGCCGAGTGCTTTGTCAGCCGGAAGCAAGTCGGGATGAACAGACTGGAGCTTAGCGAGGCCACGGCCCCACGTAATGGGCAATGATTGCGCCATCGGAATCAATCTCCGCCCGCGACCATTGGGGGCCGTTTGCGGGAAATGAGAACCCCACCCATCCGCATGAGGTCATGTCCGGCAGCAAAAACTCAGCTACGTCAGGGTCAGGGGATGGACGCAGCCAGCCCCGCGCACCGGGCGAAGCCGTGAAACCGTGAGCATCCGGCTGGAGCTTAAGCGCGACACGGCGCCAGCGAGCCAGCGAGGTGCCCCGCAACTGCGCGAGAAAATCCCGCCAGATGAGCGCTGTGGTCGGGGTGGGCCAAGGTTGATCGATCTGCTCCGCGATCAGCGGCTGATCGAGCCACTCCTTCATCCCATTGAAATCCGTAAAGTTGCCGGGAAATTGGTCCAACGCAAGTTGCGCCGCGGTGCGTGAAGCCAAGCCGGCTTGGACCAAAATCGCGACTTGCGGCGAAATGCTGCCGGTCTCCAGGGCGGCCGAGCAGTGCAGCGGATCGTCGCCGAACAGGTCTTCCCCGTTGGCGTTGGACCGCACCCGAATTGCTTCAATGGCCCAAGTGAGCCGGTAAACCAGCGCCCCTTCGACTACGTCCGACGCAGAGTCGTTGATGGCACTAAGCACGGCCATCGGTTCGCCGGCCAGCCAGCCCGCGAGCAGCTCGTGCCAATTGTCGGGTAGATCGTCGGGCACGAAGGGCTTGATCGCGAACACCAGATCCCCCACCCCCTTCAACGCCTTCGTGGCAGCCTGGAGATCGCCTGCCGCGAGGGCCTCCTCAGCCTCGAGGATCAAGACGTTGAGCTCGGCTGAGGCCGCGTCCAGCGCCTGGCCGGTGGTGAAACCTACCCCCGCGAAAAAATAACCCTTCCGTTGGGCGGCGGTGGTGTTGCGCCAGATATAGGCGGCACGGGAGTTCATGAGACCGAGGACCAGCTTGTTGGTGCGCGGCGTCTTCCGCGCCAACCTGCGCATGAGAAGCGAATCACGAAGCACATCATCGAGCACGACGACGAGTTTGCCTTCGTCAGCCTCAAGCTCGCCCAACAGCGAAAGCAAACTGGTATCCAAAAGTGCGACCTCCCCTTCCCAAGACTCGTCCCCTTCCAGCTTCGTAGGAAGATCCGCCCAGAAATCCCGCTGATTGAGGATGTATTCGGCCGCCACTTCCCAATCGCCGCCCACGCTGGCCCACAAGCGGCGCACCAGCGAGTCAATCAGCTGCAGCAGGCCACTGTCCAGCTGACGCGCCTTGATGGAGGCCCGCAGTCTAGCCCAGTGGGCTTCGTCCTCCCGATCCATACACACGCCGAGGACCTGCCCATCGTTGTCGACGAAAGCGCGACCGGCCCGGCCCGCCACATTCGCCACTTCGTCCGATGGCAGTGGCACAAATTTCCGTGTTTTCGCGTTGAACCGCCCGAATCCTTGAAAAAGTAGGCAGCTGGCGGAAAGATTGAGCCCCTGGGCCAGCGTCGGGGATGCGATGGTGATCTTGAGGACGCCATCGGCCAGCAGTGCGTCCATTTCACGCAGGAACGGGCGAGGCAGGGACGCATGATGCACTGCGATGCCCGCTTTCAGGCAGGTCAGAACAGGATGGTTATCCGGCAACCACTCCTCCCCGACATGCAGTGCTTTGCGCAGCTGGTTGTCGTCGATTTGCAGACCTTCGACGGCCTTGTCCTTCTGCAGTGCCGCGAATCGTTTTGCCAACGCCCGCACCGATTTCTTGAGGGGACAGTAGATCAGCACGCTGTGCCCGTCGCCCGCGAGGCGCAAGGCGGCGGCCAGACAGAGTTCAGAGCCTGATGCCGGAAAATGTTTCTGTCCTCCCTTTGGTCCGAACCAGGTTTTCGGCCGGACAAAGTCCAACACAAAGCTTTCCTGATCGTCGACGGTGACCTCATAACGGTAGGTGCTACGCCGGTAATCGAGTCGGATTGAACCGAAGCGCTGGCGGGTGGGCCGCCAGGACCCTTTCAACGGCTGCCCCTCCGCTCCCGAACGCAACCAGGCCACAAAATCGTCTTCCTGCTCACCGTCCGGTAACATGGCCGACAGGCAAACCACCCGCCGCGATGCCTGATCCGGGCGGCGCAGGAGCCGCTGCACCAGCACCTCGTAGCGCAGTCCACGCTCGGTGGGTCCAAGCATGTGGCCTTCGTCAAAGACCACCAGGCCGACGTCGTCGAAAAGCTCCGCATCATTGCGAAGCGCGAAATCCAGCTTCTCCGGCGTGCAGACAACCAGCGGACGGTTTCCCAGCGAATCGACGTCGCCGGAAGAGGCACCGGCGCTGCCATACAGCGAGGAAACGTCGAAGCCCAGCGGGCGGAACGTCCGCCGGAGAGTCCGTTCGGTCTGCGCCGAAAGCGAACGCAGCGGTGTCACAAAAACCGCCCGCTTCCCGCTCGCGAGGCAGCGCAGGATACATAATTCGGCTATCCGCGTCTTCCCGGCACTGGTAGGCAGGGACGCAACAAGGTCATCCGTCTCGTCCATCAGGCGGCTGGCGAGTCCCAGCTGGGACGGCCACAGTTCAACCTCCGCCAGTTTCCGGCTGGCCAGAACGGCAATGAAAATCGAGCGGAGCCGGTTCCACTCGCTCTTCGTTCCAGGCTCACGCGGTAGCAATTGCCGGAGGCTGTGGCTCCACAGGTCTTCGAGAAGATGCCGGGTAACGCGGTTGATCCACCAGTCGGTCACAAAGCCGTTCTGCAAGCAGAAGAATTCTCCCTGCCCAAGTCCGGCTTCGGCATGCGTCCGCGACTCGGTCTCTCCCGTGCGCAGCGCGAAGACAAAGCAGGCGACCGAGCGGAAATAGTTCTCCTGCATCGCGAGGTGCATCAGGCCGGATTCATCCAGGCCGTCGTCGTCGTCCGCCAGCCGCGCGAGCAGGGCCTCGTCCCCGCGCGCCGGCGAGGACATCGCCTCGTGGATCACCTCGTCCAGCCGTTCGAAGTCGCGAAGGATAAGGCAGCGCAAGACCCCTTCGATCCGCGTCTCCTGCTGGCCGGCGCTGCCGTCGGATTTTTGGAGAACGCTGAAAGCCCGCGCGGAGAAACGGCCAAGATGGTAAGCGGCCCCAGCCAGAATCTGGAGGAAGCCGCGGCCCTCCTCTTGCGGTCCGCCGTTGCGCACGGACGCCTCAAAACACTCCCCCGCCACCTCGAAGGCACGGTCCAGAGTCTCATCAGACAGAAGAGCCTCGGCGTCCGGCAAGGTCCGCCGCGCCTCGCGTGCATCCATACCCGATTGCAGCAAGCCAAAGCCCAGTGCTGACAGCTGTTCGTCAAGGTTCTCGAGCAGTGCCGCCGGGGTGTAATCGGGCAGAACTCCGGCTCGCCGCATGTTCGAGCGCGCCAACCCCCGAGCGGTTGCCCGCAACTCTTGGTTGGCAGCCAGGTCCTCTTGGATGCGGGCCGCAATCCGCCGAAGATCCGCGGCCGTTGCCTGCTCAGCCACCGCCCGCCTCCGTGTATACCTTCTTGATCATCGCCTGATGCTTGTCGCAGTGCACGGCGACCGCAATCTGTTGGACGCCCTTGGACCGAACGGGCGTGAGTTGCGCTTCCATCAGTGCGGTCGGTTCGTTGCCGCAAAAAATGAATAACAGGTGTGCCAGCTCGCGCGCATCTAGCAGCCGAACACCGGCAGTTTGCGCCTCGATGGTCCGGGCCAGGTTCCTTTTTCCGTCCTCAACCAGACGAGCCACCACGAAAGCGATCACGAATGCCGCGGGCCGGCCCTTATTTTTCTTCAAGCTCGTCCGGGCCTCGGCGAGGACCGCGCTCGTGATGTTGGCGCGGCTTTTCACCTCGGCTTTTAGGAGACCGATCGGGTTGGACTTCATTTTAAAGCCCACCACGTCGTCACCGCGCATGGCTAAATCCCGGCCATCCTTCCACCGCAGCCGGAGCACGGGCACTTCATAGTCCCATTCCTTGCGGTTCACGTAGTCGGCGGCCAATATCTCGCCGAGATCGCCGGAACGCTGCTGCTTGGTAACCGGAAGCACCGCGGCAAGCTTCGCGGCCAGGGAGGAACGCCCAAAGGTGGCGAGCCACTTCCGTCCGATGTAGTGGTCCTTGCAGGCGCTCGCAATCGCATCAGTCGGCACCTCCTTTAGCGGCGGCGTAGTCAGGACGGTCAAACTTGCGATCCCACAAGTGTGGTCTGCCCGGCCGCAAGAATTCCAAAACGGTTTCATTGATAGGATATTCTTAAGATATTAGCCCGGGAGAAACACCCAAGGCAATTAGACTAGGTTACGCGAACCACTCCGGCCAAATCACATCGGCTTAGTATCTATGGTCCGCCGATTCATCGGCCGCCTCAGAACTTGCAGACAAACGACCCATGCAATAGACGAATCATTTCGTATGGACATATTCTTCCACTACCCGCCGGAGCTGCTGAACTTGCTTAAGGACGTGATCCCCAAGCTGTGCAAATCGAAGAAAAACCTTCTCGATTTTTTCCAAGGTGCGGCCCTCGATCAGGAGCTGCTTAAACCGTATCGCCAGCTACTCGAAGTCAACAAAGAGGGTTTCAACAAATATCACGTCACCGCAGAATTACTTATCAAACTTAATGAGCTCGGAGAAAAGAGCCTCGCGGAGCGGCGGAACGTCCTCCGGCGCGTTACTGAGACGGAGGATTTTTCCGGCTGCTGGGAAACAGACCGGGCCGCGGCGGTTGGGCTGGTAGCGCAAATCCAGAAGATTGTGAATGTAAAGGACAGCTTCACACGCATGCAACAGGAGAAGGATGGTGAGCAGAAACGACGGATCGCCGAAAAGGAGGCCGTCCGGGCCATCGCGGCGGTCCGAACCGCAAAGATAGAAAAGGTAAAGGCGGAGTTATTTGGCCTCTTTGGAGCCAGCGATGCCCATAAGCGAGGGAAGGATCTTGAACGCGCGATGAATGCCCTTTTCGCGGCCTATGATTTTGTGACCCGGGAGGCATTCACCGTGAAAGGCGTTTCCAGCGAAGGGGTCGTCGAGCAGATCGACGGACTGGTGGAAATTGACGGCATGCTCTACCTAGTTGAATTGAAATGGTGGACAAAACCTATTGGCACCGCGGAAGTTTCACCCCATCTCGTTCGCGTTTACGGCCGGGGTGGACAGGCCCGGGGCATCTTCATCTCTTATTCTGAATTTACTGCGCCGGCCATTACCACTTGTCGCGAAGCCCTCACTGGCGGCGCGGTGATTGCGCTTTGCACCCTTCAGGAGATTGTCCGATTGCTTGAATCAAGCACCCATCTCCAAGTTATGCTGAAATCGAAAATTAACGCCGCTATCGCCGACAAGAAACCATACCTCCCTTGGTCCCCGGCTTAGACACCAAGTTACTTCACCGGCACTGGACTCGTCATCACCGACGTGCAGCAGTGCATCGCATGAGCCAAATGACGCAAATACCCAGGCACCGAGGTTACCCGGCGGGATGGCTGTTAACTGGAATAGTGCCGCCATGTTGTGAGTTCGGGGGCAAACTCCATCCCTCCCCCCTCAGGAAACGCGACAAGACACGTTATTAGCCTCACTTCAGTTCGTGTTCAATTCCCGCCGCGCCGACCATTTGCCTCAGGGTCAAACCTGGGGATTGGTCTAAGTATCTCACCATGCATTCAAAGCAGAAGTCGGGTGTTTAATGATCTCGGGAGTAGTTCGGAACTGCTTCCCGTCGGGTCAGGAATATGACCAACCGTTAAATTTTTTAGTGCAAAGACCCATGTGCACTTATGGGTCCTCTCACCCTTTCTGCTTCCCGAAAAATCTCTCACTGCCCTGCACCTGACGGTTTCAAATCAGAACTTTTGTCTCGGATCAGTAAATCTACCATCAAGCTCCTGATTGTTACTTGAAAGGGCACGCACCTCAATTTAACGACCCAGAGCTCGGTTCGGATTTACCAACGCACCAGGATTTGAGCGCTTATTCCAAAAGATGGATGGCCTCGACGCTTAGAGATAGGCGAAGCGCTTGCGAATGCATGGCTCTAAACGGTCATGGTTACCCCTTAAGGCCAAATACCCCGCAGGTGATGGGAAAATGTCCCGGGTTTCTCAAGCAGGCTGGGGCAAATTACCTTTGATACCCAATTCAGGTGCAAGGGTCCCTGAAGCCGAGTCCCAAGAGGCTGGAATCAATATATATGATATATCGATATTATATTGTTTAAATGATTATTACGGTTTATCGCTTTTAACCACTAAAATGGAATACCCACTCAAAACCCCCCAACAGCTGGGTGCCGTGCTCCAAGGCTTGCGCCGGGAGCGGCGTTTGACCCAGGCCGCCGCCGGGGCCAAGGTCGGTTTGGCCCAGAATGCTGTCTCCATGCTGGAGACCAATCCGACCAACGCCAGTCTCGCACGGGTGTTTAAGCTGCTGTCCGCGCTCGAACTCGAAATCGTCGTGCGCGACCGACGTAAGCGAACCTCCACCACCGGGTGGTAAGTCATGGGCCGGCATTCCAAATCCCGCTCGTTGGCCGTCTGGATGAACGGCGAACTCGTCGGTCACTGGCGGCTGCCGGCGGGCGGGGGGCAGGAATTCGCCTATGCCGACTCGTGGCTCCGGTCTCCGGCCACGCGACCGCTGTCCCTGTCCCTGCCTCTGCGGCCGGCGGCGCAGCCATTCCGTGCCGAGGTGCCCTCTTTCTTTGAGAACCTCCTGCCGGACAACACGCAGATCCGTTCCCGGATGCAGCGCCGCTTCGGCACCGCCACGGATGAGGCTTTCGATCTGCTGGAGGAGGCCGGGCGCGACTGTGTGGGGGCTTTGCAGCTCATGAGGGAGAGCGAGGCGCCGCCGCCCGTGCAACAGATCACGGCCAAGCGCCTGACTCCGTCAGGAGTTGAACGCCTTTTGGCCGGCACCCTTGGTTCCAGCTTCGGTCAGGACGCAGGAGACGAGGAAGGATTCCGAATCTCCCTGGCCGGGGCGCAGGAAAAGACCGCGCTGTTGTGGCATGAGGGCGCATGGCACTGTCCCACGGAGGCTACTCCCACCACGCATATCCTGAAACTGCCAATCGGCGTCAGCCAGCTGGGTCTGGACCTGTCCACCTCGGTAGAGAACGAATGGCTCTGCGCCCAAATCGTGCGGGAGTTCGGCATTCCGGTCGCGCCGTGCCGGATTGTTCGATTCGGAGAGTATACGACCTTGGTGGTAGAACGTTTTGATCGCCGCCTGACGGATGACCGCCGGTGGTGGTTGCGCCTGCCGCAAGAGGATCTCTGTCAGGCGACTGGCACCCCGCCAGCCCTCAAATACGAAAACGACGGTGGGCCGGGTATTGGTCGGATCATGGAACTGTTGCTCGGTTCGAGTGAGTCTGAGGCGGATCGGCTTGATTTTATGCGCACTCAGCTGGTCTTCTGGCTGCTCGCCGCCATCGATGGTCATGCCAAAAACTTCAGCTTCTTTCATCTGGCTGGGGGCGGGTTTAAGCTCACACCCCGATACGACGTGCTATCGGCATATCCGGTCCTAGGAAATGGGCGCGGAAAGTTGTCCCCAAAGAAGATCAAGATGGCCATGGCCGTTGAGGGTGCAAACCGCCACTATCATTGGGAGGGCATCCGCGCCCGGCACTGGCGGGAGACAGCACGACGATTCGGGTTACCTGATATTGATGGACTGATGGCAGAACTGGTCGAAAAATCACCGATTGTTATCGCGACTGTGCGCCGCAAACTTCCTGCGACCTTCCCCTCTCCCATCGCCGATTCCATCCTCAATGGGGTCAGTGCCGCTGCCCGCCAGTTGGCGGATGATATGATGACCCGGTAAAAGAGGATAGCGCGCCTAGCTTGTCGACTAATAGTCTGTATCGCATGATTTGGCGAAAAATAGCTCTCACCGCCATCTTGGTTTATCCAATTGCACGTATGGCTAGTAACCCTAGCCGCTATTGTTTCGAAATAAACCAAGTTTGGCAAAAAACGCCAAACCCTGGGCGACCAACTCAAAAAATGAGTCAAATGACGCAAATACGGACCACTAACTGGTGCTTACCCACGAATAGCGTGCTCGGTATGTTTAACGTGTGAGGGCAGATCGCCCGGCAAAAACTCTGTTTTTCTCTCTCAAGGCATGGTCCCAAGACATTATTAGCCTCACTTCAGTTCGTGTTCAATTCCCGTCGCGCCGACCATTCGTCGCTCATCGCATTGCGATGAGCTATGCATGGCGGGCCATTTGACGAAGCGGCCCGGCAGCCGGTTATTTTTCCCGCAAGGTCGCCGCGATCTGCTGCAGGCCCTTCTGCACCACGCCGCCATCGGAACCGAGGGCGACGAAGGTGAAGCCCCAGTCGCGGCATCGGGGCACGAGAGCGGGATTGTGGACCAGGATGCCCGGGGCCTTGCGGTGCTTCTGCGCGGCGGCCACGACCCGCTGCACGGCGTCCAGGAAAAGCGGATGCTCAAACTGGTCGCGGATGCCCAGCCCGTAGGTGAGGTCGGTCGGGCCGACAAAGAGGACATCCACGCCGTCCACGGCGGCAATCGCGTCGAGGTTGGCGACGGCTTGCGCCGTTTCGATCTGCACGATGTTCACGATCCACTCGTGGGCATGGAGGTAATATTCCTCAAAGTCCGTCCCGTAGCCGGCCGCGCGCTGGACCTTGGCCACTCCGCGGAGTCCGCGGGGCGGATAACGCAGGGCGCTGACCGCGGCCGCGGCCTCGGCGGCGGTGTTGACGAACGGCACCATGATGCCTTGGGCACCCAGGTCGAGAGCCCGCTTGAAGCGGGGGGCCTCGTTGGCGGCGATCCGCACGATGGGCACGGTCGGCGTGCCAGCCACGGCCTGCAACTGGTGCAACATCGTTTCCTCGCCGCCCGGGCCATGCTCGTGGTCAAGGACCACCCAGTCCAAGCCGGTCAGGCCCGCCAGCTCGGCGGTGACGGGCGACCCGAGGTTGAGCCAGGTGCCGACGACCCATTCGCGGGCCAGGACCCGGGCGCGGAATTTTCCGGAGATTTTCATGCGGGGTTCAGAGTGATAAGTAGAGCCGGTAGAGCGCCTGGGTGCCGCAATCCTCCCAGCCGCGCGCCGCCACCTGGTCGTAGAGTTGCTTCGCGCAGGCCAGGCCGGGCAGCGCGAGCTTCAGCTCGGCGGCGCTCTCGAGGGCGATCTTCATGTCCTTCCGGATGTGCTTGACGTAGAAACCGGGGGCGTAGTTTTCCGCCAGGGCGCGGGGCGCGAGGTTGGTCATCGCCCACCCGCCCGCCGCGCCGCCGCTGATGCTCGCATGCACGGCGGCCGGGTCCAGCCCGGCGCGCTTTGCGTAGGTGAGCGCCTCGCACCAGGAAACCATGCCCACCGCCACCGCGATCTGGTTGGCCATTTTGCAATGCTGGCCGGCGCCGGGACCGCCGAGCAGGGCAATGTTCTTGCCCAGCAATTCGAAGATCGGCCGGGCGCGGGCAAATGCGGCGGGTTCACCCCCGACCATGATCACCAACCGGGCTTCCCGGGCCCCGATGTCGCCGCCTGAAACGGGTGCGTCCAGCGCCGCCAGCCCGCGTCCACCCGCCGCCGCCGCGATCCGGCGGGCGAGCACCGGGCTGGACGTGGTCATGTCGATCAGCAGCGCCCCCGGACAGGCGTGCGCGATCAACCCATCCGGGGCGAGATAGATCGCCTCCACATCGGCGGGAAATCCGAGCATCGTGACGACCACATCCGCCGCCGCCGCCGAGGCGCGCGCGGAGTCATGCCAGATGGCGCCGGCCGCGAGCACCGGGGCCGCCTTCTCCTTCGTGCGGCTGTGGACATGGACCGTATGGCCGGCGCGGAGCAAATGCCCGGCCAGGCTGCGGCCCATGACCCCCAACCCAATAAAAGCGATGACCGGCAGTTTCATGCGTGCGGTGGAATCAGTTTAACTCAGCTTTTCGGGCCGGGCCCGCAAGGGAAATGGTTTGCCAATATGGTTGCCGCCATTTCCACCGGCCGCCGCCCGCCGGCGGGGAACCGGCCCTACCTTGTTTGCCGGGTCCCCCAAGCTGGCCGATGGCTTCAGACCGCGAGAAAAGGGTTATAGCGCCGTTCGTTGGCGGCGGCGGTCAGCGGCCCATGGCCGGGGGCGATGATGGTGTCGTCGGGCAGCAGGCCGAGGATGCGCCGGGAGTGGGTGAGCTGGCGCTGGCAGCAGAAATATCCGCCACCCAGTGAGCCCGCAAAGATGAGGTCGCCCGAAATGAGCAGATCCGGCCCCTTGGCTCCGGTGGTGGCCCGGATCAGATAACAGTTATGCTCCGCCGCGTGGCCCGGAGTGTGGAAGGCTGTGACGGAGATGCGGTCATACTGCACGGTCTCACCCTCGCCCAATCCACGACACTGCACCCAGCGGCCGTTGGGTGGACCATAGAAATGGTCCAGCCCGGTTTCCCGCAGCACGACTTCCAGGCCGCCGATATGCTCGGCTTCGTAATGGGTGACATACACCGACTCGATCTCCTGAATGCGCTCCGGCCAGGCGCGGTGCAGCTCCGCGTGGCTGGCTCCCGTGTCGAAAAGAATGGCGGTGTTGCCGCCGGTGGAGACGACATAGGCGTTCGCCACCCCGACGCCGAAGGGCATGCGCAGGGGATGCACCAGAAAGGGCAGGCCGGACAGTTCGGCCGCCGGGTAGGCGCCCTGGGCGAGCGCATTGAGGCCGACCTCGTTGAGGCCGAGCACGCGGGCGAGCCGGCCGAGCTCGGCCTGGGTCAGTTCCGGGCGGTAATCGATGGCGTCCTGGATGCGGGCCAGGTCCACGCCGCTGGCCTTGGCCAGGCCTTCCACCGTGAGGGCGGCATGCCGGGCGGCCTTCTCCAGCACGTCGCCGAGCTCGTCTTCGAGCGGGGGTTTGTCGGTGACCGGTGGCATGCCAACGAAACTAGGGGTCAGAACATGAATGACAATGTCCGTCTCCTGTCATTCTGAACGCAGTGAAGAATCCAGCACGATAAACGCGGGCGGTCATACTGCTGGATCCTTCGTTTCACTCAGGATGACGGGTTTCTGGGATTCATCCGCGGCCATCCGTGAAATTCGTGGTCAAAAAGGGATTCCCTTCCCACCGGGATTCTCCCACGTTTTTCGCATGGACGCGGTTCAACAAGAGGTCACGGACATTTTCCTGCGCACCAAGGCGCTCCTGCAAGGACACTTTATCCTGCGCTCGGGACTGCACAGCGGACATTTCTTCCAGTGCGCGCAGGTCTGCCAGGACATGCCGGCGGTGGAGCGGCTCGGCACGCTGCTGAAGCACAGGCTCGGCCCACTGGCCTACGACACCGTTCTGGCCCCGGCGATGGGCGGCCTTGTCATCGGCCAGGAAGTGGCCCGCCAGTCCCGCTGCCGGTTCATCTTCGCCGAGAAGGAAAACAATGTCCTGGTGCTGCGGCGCGGCTTCACCTTCAGGCCGGGAGAAAAGGTTCTGGTCGTCGAGGATGTGATCACCCGCGGTGGACGGGTGCAGGAATGCCTCGACATCGTGCGCAAGCACGGCGGCACGGCGGTGGCGGTGGCGGTGCTGGTGGACCGCAGCGCCGGCCAGGCGAGGTTCGACGTGCCGTGCCGTTCGCTGCTCGAGATGAGCCATCCCACCTACCCCGCCGACCAGGTGCCGGCGGAACTGGCGAAAATCCCGGCGACTAAACCAGGCAGTTGAACTGAGCCATGTCCCGTTGCCGCCGGCCGGCCGGCCGGCAAACGAAACCGGGGCAAATCAGCGGACGGTGAACATCACGTAGCGATACACCCCGCGGTAATAAACCAATGCGATGTTGCGTCCGTCGCGCAAGGCGCGCTTGGCCGTGGCGAGATCGGCCAGTGGCACGCGGTTCAATTGCTCGATCACCGCGCCTTGGGGAAACGTCTCCTGGTAGGGCGAACCGGGCGCGATCTTGGTGACCACGATACCGTCAACGCGATCGTCGACGCGCAGCTCCCGGCGCAATTCGGCGGTCAGGGGTGACACTGAAATACCGGCGATGAGCTCGCCGTCGGGCGCGTTGTCGTCCTGCAATTTGCCCAGCGTGACGTCCTTGTTCTGCGTCTTGCCGTCGCGGATGAATCTAACCGCGATCTTCGTGTTGGGCGGCGTCTGCGCAATGATGAGCCGCAGGTCGTCGCGGGAGGTCACGGCCTTGTCGTTGATCGCGACGATGATGTCCTCGCGTTTCAGACCGGCCTTGGCGGCCGGGCCGTCGGCGGGATTGAGGTCCGTGATGATCACACCCTTCTGGTCGGCCTTGAGCCCGAAGGACTCGGCCATGTCGGCCGTGATCGCATCGGTCGAGACGCCCAGGTAGCCGCGGGCCACGGTGCCCGTGTCTATCAGGCTGTGCATGATATTGCTCGCCAGGTTGACCGGGATGGCGAAACCGATGCCGATATTGCCGGACGAGGTGGAGATGATGGCGGAATTGATGCCGACCAGCCGGCCGCGGGCATCGATCAACGCCCCGCCGGAGTTGCCCTGGTTGATGGCGGCGTCGGTCTGGATGAAGTCCTCGTAGCCTCCGATCTCGTCGAGGATGCCTACCCGGCGGCCGGTGGCGGAAATAATGCCCATGGTGACGGTCTGGCCGACGCCCAAGGGATTGCCGATGGCGAAAACCACGTCGCCGACCCGCAGCTTGGTGCTGTCGGCCAAGGTGGCGGCCGGCAGGTTCTCGGCCTCGATCTTGATGACGGCCACGTCGGTCTTGGGGTCGGTGCCGATGACCTTGGCGGTAAATTCACGTTCATCGTTGAGCAGCACCTTCAACTCGTCGGCCTCCTCCACCACGTGATTGTTGGTGATGATGAAACCGTCGCTGGAAATCAGGACGCCGGAACCCAAGCCGCGCTGCTTTTGCTCGCGACCCTGCGCGCCGAACTGGCGGAGAAAGTCGGGCACCTGCTGGCGGACGATCTTGCTCGAATAGACCGACACCACGGCGGGGCGGATGCTCTCCAAGGCATCGGCGTAGCTGGTCACGACGGCCTTGGAATCACCGATCGGAGAACCGTCGATCTTCAGCGTGGGTTGCTTGACCGCCGGTCTGGCCGGGGTGGGTTTGGGGTCGGCGGCGAGCAGGCCGACAGCTACGCCAAGAATGGTGGTGAGGAGCGCAAGGAACAGGGCAACCGACTTGGTTTTCATGGGGAAATGGAGCGGACAATGACACTGGCCCAAACCGGCAGTTCCGCAAGCCGGAGCCTAGAATCCCTTGATTTTGAACAGACTGGTGACGCTTTCGTTCGTATTGATGCGCAGGATGGCCTCTCCCAGCAAGGGAGCGATGCTCAACACGGTGATGGGCAGGCCCCGGGTGTCGATCGGCACGGAATTTGTCGTGATCAGCTCGTCAATCAGGCCGCCCTTCAGCCTCTCGTAGGCGACTTCGTTGAGCACGCAGTGGCTGACGGCAGCACGGATGCTCCTGGCGCCATGGTCCTTCAGGATTTTGGCGGCGGCCGTAAGGGTGCCGGCCGTCTCCGTGATGTCGTCGACCAACAGGACATCGCAACCCTCGACCTCCCCCACGACGTTGATGGCTTCGACCGTATTGGCGTTGACGCGCTTTTTGGCCACGAGGCCCAGGGTGGCCCCGAGGATGTCAGCGTAGGCCGAGGCCATCTTCATGCCGCCGACATCGGGGGAGAAGACGACGAGATTGTTGCTGCGCTTGGTCGCCAGGTATTGGAAGAAAACCGGGGAGGCGAAGAGGTGGTCCACCGGAATGTCGAAGAAGCCCTGGATTTGCTGGCTGTGCAAGTCCATCGCCAGGACACGGTTGGCCCCCGCCGACATGAGGAGGTTGGCCACGAGCTTGGCGGTGATGGGCACGCGGGGCTGGTCCTTGCGGTCCTGCCGGGCGTAGCCGTAGAACGGGATGACGGCGGTGATGCGCTGCGTCGACGCGCGTTTGGCGGCATCGATCATGATAAGCAGCTCCATCAGGTGATGGTTGGTCGGGGGACAGGTGGACTGGATGAAATAGCAGTCCGCCCCGCGGATGTTCTCGTTGATCTTCACGAACGACTCCCCGTCGGGGAAGCAGGTGACAGTCGCATCACCCAGCGGGACGCCGATGGACTGGCAGATTTCCTCTGCGAGCGGGCGGTTGGATGAACCGGAGAAAATCTTGAGCTTGGTGTCCCTCATTGGGTGCGTGGTAGCCGAGATGGCCAAAGTCGGGAAGTTTATTCGGCTTTTTTCTCCAGCGTTTCCACGCGCTTGAACAGGTCGGGCAACCGCTGGTGCAGCACCTGCAGCCGGCGCTCCAGCATGTAAGGGATGGCCGGGGTGCCGTTCAGATAGCTGCCAGGGGGCGCGTCATACGCTATACCCGTCTGGCCGCCGATCTTGCTGCCTTTCCCCAGGGTGATATGACCCCCCACCCCCGCCTGCCCGCCGAGGATCACGTAATCCTCGAGCGTCGTGCTGCCCGAGATGCCGACCTGGGCGCAAAGGATGCAATGCCGGCCAATGACGACGTTGTGAGCGATCTGCACCATGTTGTCGATCTTCGTGCCCTCCCCCACGACCGTCCGGCTGAAGCGGGCGCGGTCGAGGGTGGAATTGGCCCCGATCTCGACGTCGTCCCCGATCTCCACGACGCCAATCTGCGGGATCTTCTCGTGGCGGCCCTTGACGAACTCGTAACCGAAGCCATCCGAGCCGATCACCACCCCCGGCTGGAGCCGCACCCGGTTGGCCAGCGAGCAACCGGCGCCGAGCACGACGCCGGGCATCAGCCAGCAACCCTCGCCAATCCGGGCCTCGCGACCGACATAGACGCCGGCTTGCAGCACACTGCCGGGACCGACCTGGGCGCCATCCTCCACGACACACAGCGGCCCGATNNCTGCTCGATGCGGGCGCAAACCTTGGCCAGCGCCACCGAGGGATTCTCCACGAACAGGTAAACCTGGTCCGGCTTGGGTTCACCCGCATAGTCCAACGGCAGCAACAGTGCGGTGGCGGAGCTGGCCGCAACCTGCGACCGGTATTTGGCATTGCCGAGGAAAGACAGGTCGCCGGGGCCGGCGGCGGTCAGCGAGGCGATATCGCGGATCTTCTGCTTGGTCGCCCCGGCGGTGCGCTGGGCACCGATGAAGGCGGCAATCTCGGCGGTGGTGTAAGCGACCTGCATGGCGACAAAAAAGCCCTGTTCGGTGGAACAGGGCTTGGCAAGAATTCTTACGGCTTCTTGGGCTCGGTCTTGGCCCCGACGTTGGGGACCGAGAAGGCCGGCGCCGGGGTCGAGGAGGAGGCCGGCGGGGCCGGTTTGGCGGCCGGAAGCGTGGAGGCGGCCGGCTTGGCGGCGGGGCGGTCCTTGTTTACTTCCGCAAGAACCTCCTCGGTGATGTCGTAGGCCGGGTCGGCATAGAGCACGACCGGGATTCGAAAGGCGGACGGACCGGATTTGTCGACAACGAGCGTGGCCCCCTTGCGCTTGGCAATTTCGTTCACNNTGGGTGTTTTGCAGGAAGCCCTGCAAATCGGCCTGCTTGCGCTGGATCTCCTCCAACTTTTTCTGGGCGGCCTGTTCGGCCTTGGTCCGGGCCTCGGCATTGAGGAGCGTGTTCTTCGCCTGCTCGGCGAGTTCCTTGTATTCATCCACCATGGTCTGGCCTTGCTTGCGGAGTTCCTCCGCCTGTTCCCGTGCTTTCTGCTCGGCGTCCTTGAATTTGATGTTGTTCTCCTCTGACTTGTAGTGGCCGTCGAAGACCTTGCCGATGTCGACGGTGATCAGTTTCATTGCCGGCTGGGCGAGCAGGGCGGTGGAACCGGTGCCAAAGGCGGCCAAGATCAGGAGGGTGCGGATCAGCTTGTTCATAATGGGGGTGAGGTTGACGGATTAGAAGCGGGTGCCAAAGGAGAAATTAAATTGCGTGCCCTTTTTGTTGAACTTGTCGCCGGTCAGGGGAACGCCAAAATCAAGGCTGAGGGGGGCGCCGGCCACGAAGAGGCGCAGGCCGAAGCCAAAGTTGTCGTTGTAGGATGCCGGACCGAAGTCGTAGGCGTCTTGGTTGACAAAGCCGGCGTCGTAGAAAATGGCGAAACGCACGGGTTTCACGATATCCATCGAATATTCCAGGCTGAGGAAGCCGTAGGTGCTGCCGCCGATGGGCTCCCCGTTGGGATCCTTGGGGCCGACGGTGCGAAACTCGAAGCCGCGCAGGGTCTGGGGCCCGCCCAGGAAGTAGCGGTCGAAGAACGGCACGCCGGGCACAAAGGGTGCGCTGGTCACCGGCAGGCCGGTGAGGGGATCCGTAATGGTGCGGGTCTGCAGCTTATTACTGGCCCCAAAACTGTCCACCACGCCGACGCGGCCGAGGATCGACAGAACTTGCTCCTGGAATTCAGCGACCGGAAAGAACTTCGAGCCGCGGAACTCAACACTGTAATAATTATTGTCTCCCCCCAGCAGGCCGCCGACGAAACCGAGGTCGAGTGAGCCGTAATTGCCCCGCGTGGTGTTGATGATCTTGTCGCGCGTATCCTGGGTGAAGGACAGGCCGAGTTTGGAGGTAGTTGAGGTGCCTTCCGCGAAGAGGATCTGGCTCGGCGCGCTGGCGGCCACATTGGCGATGTCAATGACCTGATAGGAATAGGACACGCGGCTCTCAAGCCAGTTGAAGAGCCGCTTGCGCAGGTAGACTTCGCCGCCGGTGCGGATTTCCTCATAGAAGGAACTGTTGAAATCGGACGTCTGGCGGAAAATTTGAAAACCGAGCGCCAGTTCCCGCTCGAGCAGGTAAGGTTCCTCGAAGGCGAGGGTGACCTCGCTGGACTGCGAGCCAATCTGGAATCGGAGGCGGAATTTTTGCCCGTCGCCCTGGAAGAAGGAGCGGCGGTTGAACAGGTCGAAATTCGACTGCGTGATCTCGGCGAAGATCACCGCTTTTTCCAGCGAGCTGAACCCGGCGCCGAAGGTCAGGTTGCCGGTGCGGGCCTCGCGGACCGAGATCTTCAGGTTGCGGCGGCCGGGGATGTTGGTCGACTCGTCCGTGACATTGACCGGTTCCTCAAAGAAGCGCGTGTTTTCGAGACGCAGCTTGCTGATCTTCATCCGGAGGGAGTCGAAGACGTCACCGGGCCCGAGGACGAGTTCGCGCAGAATGACCAGGCTCTTGGTCTTGTTGTTGCCCTCGATGACAATGGACTCGACCTGGAATTTTTCGCTCTCGTTGACCTGGTATTCGATGTCAATGTCGCCCGTCGCCAGGTTGGGTTTGCGCACGAGGCGGACCCGGGTTTGGAGATAACCGACCTGGCCGTAGAATTCCTCCATCGTCTCCACGTCCTTGTCGAGTTTGGACGGCACGAAGATCATGCCCTTCTTCTGGCGCGGCACCAGCCGGAGGATCCGCTCCGAGTAGATCTTGTTCCCCTTGAAACTGATGTCGCCGATCTTGTATTGGCGGCCCTCGTCCACGCGAATGGTGATGACCAGGCGGTCGGGCTTGGGGTAATCGAAGGTGATCTTGTCCTCCGCGATCTCGACGTCGAGGTAACCCTGCTCGTTGTAATAGTCGCGGAGCTTGCCGAGGTCGTCGTCAAATTCGTCATCCTTCAGACGACCGCCGCCCGTGAGCCAGGAGAACAGGTGCCATTTCTTGGTCTCCATCTCCTTGCGCAGCTTCCGGGCCTTGAGGTGGTCGTTGCCGACAAAGTTGATTGCGCCGATCTTCACCCGGGCCCCCTCGCGAATCTTGAAGGTGACGGTGCCGAATCCGGTGCTCCGGTTGCGGTCGATGCTGTAGGTGACCTGCGCCTGGTTATAGCCGCTCTTTTGGTAGAACTCGTAGATCTTCTGCGCGTCGTCCTTGATCTGCCGCTCGTCCAGCGAGCTGTTGGCGACCGACTTGATTTCCTTCAACAGCCGCCGCTCCTTGTAGGCCTTGCTGCCCTCAAATCTCACGGCGAGCACCCGAAACTTGGGCGTCACTTCGAACACGAAGTTGACAATGTTGCCCGGCGCTTGCTCGCGCTTGGCCTCGATGAATTCGAACAGGCCCGTCTTGTAAAGCGAACGGATGTCGCGATCGAGCAGCGCCTCGTCCAGCTCGGTGTCCTCGCGCAGGGCCATGTTGGCGCGCACGATCTGCTCGCTGACATTGGCCATGCCCACGAACTTGATGGTGATAGTGCCCACCCGGTTGACCGGGCCGGCCGGTGTCCCCGCCTGCCCTGGCGCGGGCTCGGCTTGGGCAAATGCGCCAATGGCGGCGGAAAACAGGAAAATGGAGGCGAGTAGAACCCGCGCAAGCGGGTTACTGGGTGAAGTTTTCAAAGCGCGTAATTTCTTGAAGGAAAGTTAGTTTCAAATCACCTACCGGCCCGTTGCGCTGCTTGGCAACGATTAAATCCGCGACATTGGCGGCGGTTTGGAATTTTTCGTCGGAATCCTTGGGGCGGGACAACATGAGCACTACGTCGGCGTCTTGCTCGATGGAGCCGGATTCACGCAAGTCCGACAGGCGGGGGGTGCGGTTCTCCTTTTCCGATGAGCGGTTAAGCTGGCTTAGGACTATCACCGGCAGGTCTAGTTCCTTCGCCATCGCCTTTAATCCGCGGGAGACCTCGGCCACCTGCTGCTCGCGCGGAGCGCGGGAGTCGGTGCCGCTGACCAACTGCAAATAATCGACGATGATCAGGCCCAGTTTCTTGCGGGCGTAGATGCGCCGCGCCTTGGCCCTCATTTCCATGATCGTGAGGTTGCTGGAGTCATCGACGAGGATGGGCGTCTTCTTGAACTCCTCCGCCGCCTGCCCGAGCGCATTGACCTCGTGGCCGTCGCGGCTGACCAGACCGTCACGCAGCAGCTTCATGTTCACGCGGGACCGGGCGCAGAGCATGCGCAACGCAAGCTGGGCCGAGCTCATTTCCAGCGAAAAGATCAGGGTCGGCACCGGGTCGGCCCGGCCCGGCTTGGGCAGAGCGGCCGCCTCGGCGACGTTCAGTGCGAAACTGGTCTTGCCCATCGAGGGCCGCGCCGCGATGACAATCATTTCCTGTCGCTGGAAGCCGAAGGTCATCGCATCCAGATCCTTGAAGCCCGAGGTAACACCCGTCAGCTCGCCCTTCTTCATGAGCAGCTTGGCGATGACCGTGTTGGCTTCCTTGACGGATTCCTTGAGCTCTTGGGCGCTGTCGCTCACCCGGTCCTGTGTGACCTTGAAGAGATCCTGTTCGATCTTGTCGACGAACTCCTCAAGCCCGCCGGTGAACCCGTAGGCCTGCTCCACGGCACCGGTGGCGGTCTTGATCAGCTCACGCAGCAGGTGTTTCTCGCGGACTTTCTCGATGAAATAGCCGGCGTGCGCGGTCGTCGGGATCTTGCCCGTGACCTGCATCAGGTAGGGAAAGCCGCCGATTTGTTCCATCAGCCGTCGGGTGCTCAGTTCTTCCGCCAACACCTCCAAGGTCACCGGCTGGCCTTTCTGATAAAGCTCGATGATCGCCTGAAACAGCAGCTGGTTGCTCGGCCAATAAAAGGACTCCTGCGTCAGCCGGGCTTCCAAACACCGGGCAATCGTGTCGTTGCCGTCCAGCAAGCAACAGGCGATGACGTGCTGCTCGGCCTCCTCGCTGGCCGGCATGGTGCGACTCAACCCGCCGGGACCGCCCGCGCCACCGCTGTGGGTGCGCGGGCCAGCCTGCTGTGGGGAATCGACGACGGAGCCGGCCATGGGTTACTTTGAAGGCTGGGTTATCACCGCCATTGTCAATGTCCGGTTATTGGCAGTTTGTTCACCGAACCGGCAGGACAGCAGTTGCCTTGCCTTACGAGGCGGCGGGCTCGATCGGGTTTTCGGAGACCACATCGAAGCTGAGGTCGACGCTGACTTCCGGGTGCAGCTTGATCTTCACCTCGTGCTTGCCGAGGGTCTTGATGGGCTGGCCGAGGTGGATGCGGCGCTTCTCGATCGTGACCCCGGCGGCTGCCAGCTTCTCGTGGATGTCGTTCGCGGTGACGGCGCCGAAGAGCTTGCCGCCCTCACCCGTTTTCACCGCGATGGCGATGCCGGCCTTGGCGATCTGCTTGGCGAGCGCCTGCGCGCCGTCGAGTTCTTTGGCTTCGCGGAGGCCGCGGGCCTTTTTGAGAGCCTCGACATGCTTGCGGTTGGCCTGGGTGAGCGGCACGGCCTTACCCTGGGGCAGGAGGAAATTGCGCGCGTAGCCGGCGCGGACTTTGACCTGGTCGCCTTCGGCGCCAAGGCCGTCGACCGGTTGGGTGAGGAGAACTTCGTGATTAGCCATGATCGTATCTAGGTTGAGGGATTGGTGTTTAATATTGGCGACGGGCGCGGCTCAGAACGGCACGTCTTCGTCGAGATTTTCCTGGGCCGCCGGAGGTGCCGCCGGCTTGGGGGCGCTGCTGGCGCGAGGGGCGTAGGAACCCCCGCCCTCGCCGCCCCCGGCGGGGGCGGTGCCATCACTGCGGCCGCTGCCGAGAAACTGGAAGTTCTCGAGCACGACCTTCATGCGGCTGCGTTTCTCCTTGGTCGTCTTGTCTTCCCATTGGTCGAGGCGCAGGCGGCCTTCGACAAAGAGCGGCCGGCCCTTGGTGCAATATTTGGCGATCGTCTCGCCCTGTTTGCTCCAGGCCTCGATGTCCACGTAGGTGACTTCCTCGCGCTCGCCGCCGCTCTCGTCCTTGAACTTGCGGTTTACAGCCAGGCTGAACTGGCAGATGGCAGTGCCCTTCGGCGTGACCCGGAGCTCCGGGTCGCGTGTCAGGTTGCCGATTAACATCACTTTGTTGAGGTTGGCCATGGGGTTTGGGGCGGCGCGAGGACGCGGTTCAGGCGTTCTCGACGAGCGCGCGGTAGACGCTGTTGTTGAGCCGCAGGCGCTCGTGAAGCTGGGCGGGCGCCCCGGCGGGCGCGGAAAAATTCACCTGGATGTAGACCCCGGAGGGAAACTTGTCGTCGGTCTTGCGGGCAAAATCGCGGCGACCGATGTTCTCGACGGCGGTGACTTCGCCTTGCACGGCGGTGATCTCTTTCTTGACGCCCTCGATGATGGTTTCAACGGAGTCTTCCTTGCCGCGATTATCGAGGATGAAGGAGGCTTTGTAATTACGCTTGGTCTGGCTCATGGTGGTCTCGGCGGTTGAGGAGGTTCATGGCTTCGGCGGGCCCGCGGTTGATGAGCAGGCGGAGGCCGTCCACGAAGGAGGTTAGTTTTTGATCGATTAGTTTGGTTTGTTCTGGCGAAAATTTTCCGAGCACGAAGTCCTTGAGGTCCATCCCGGCGGGCCGGGGAACGTTGATCCCGAGCCGGTAGCGGATGAATCCGCTGCCAAGGTGCTCGAGCAGGCTGGCGACGCCGTTGTGGCCGCCGGCACTGCCGCGGACGGACACTTTCACGCAGCCGGTGTCGATCGTGAGATCGTCATAGGCAACGATGAGGTCGCTCACGACGGTCTGGTGGAAGTCGAGCAGGCCATGAAGCGCGCGGCCGCTGTCATTCATAAAGGTCGTCGGTTTGACGAGCAGTCGCGTGACACCGGGCCGGACATTCCAGCGGGCGGTCAGCGCCTCAAAGCGGGATTCTGATTTCCACTTGAGGCCTTCGGCGGCAGCCAGCGCCTCCACCACGGTGAAGCCGAGGTTGTGGCGGGTGCCGGCGTATTCGCGCCCGGGGTTGCCCAGTCCAGCGATCAGCGTGACGGACATGACTCAAAGAACAGCGTGCAATACGGGCCGACCGCGGACGGGCGGCCCGGGAACTGAAATTATTTCTTGGCGGGCGCAGCGGCGGGCTTGGCACCCGCGGCGGGGGCGGCGGCTTTCGCATCGCCCTTGGCCTCGCCCTTGGCGGGGGCGGCGGTCTTGGTGTCGCCAGGTTTGGCCCCCGCGGCAGGCGCGGCCGCGGCATCGCCTGCGGCCGGAACGGCAGCGGTGCCGTCGGCAGCGACTGCACCCTCGACAGGCGCGGCCACGGCGACGACTTCCTCGGCGGGCGGTTCGACGCAAATGACGACGGCCTGGCTTTTGTCATCCAGAAACTCGACGCCCGGAAGTGGCTTCAGCTCGCTGACGTGAATGGTTTCGCCGACCTTGAGTTCGGCGACGTTGACCTCGATGAAGTCAGGCAGATCCTTCGGCAGGCAACGGATGCGGAGGCGGTGCGAGGCGGTCTCCAGGATACCACCCTCGGTCTTGACGCCATAGGCCTCACCGACGACATGGAGGGTGACATTGATGATCATCTTCTCGTTTTCCTTCACCTCCTGAAGGTCGAGATGGAGATACTTGTCGGTGATCGGGTCGCGCTGGATTTCCTGGAGGAAGGAGAGGGCGGTGGCGCCGGCATCACGCTTCAGCTCGATGAGGGCGGCTTTGCCGCCGATCTCCTTGCGGAGCTTGACGAACTCCGGTCCGTTGACGGCCAGATTCTCGGGCTTCGTGTGCTTGCCGTAGAGGATGGCGGGGATTTTCTCGGCCTTGCGGAGGCGGCGGGAGGCGCTACGGCCGGTGCCTTCGCGCGCTGTAACGGTGAGTTGGTATTTTTTCATGATTTCGTTCCCCCTGTGACTCCGGAATTGGAGGCAGGCGTAATGGAAAAGGGTGTTGAGTTGACCGTCCGAAGCAGGGCGACGCAACCAAAACTTTTGCCCGCCCCGCACTTTCCCCGTTTTTACACGATAGAGGGATTGACAAGCCCTGCGGGTCGTCTCTTTTTGGCCCGCTTTTGTCACTGCCCGGTAGCTCAGTGGTAGAGCAGGTGACTGTTAATCACTTGGTCGCTGGTTCGATCCCAGCCCGGGCAGCCATTTGTTGAGATAACGTCCGTCAAGTTTCGCCTGGCGATTCTGTACAGACAAAAAAGAGGCCCGGTTTGTCTTTCGACAAACCGGGCCATAAACCTGGCAACGACCTACTCTCGCGGGACCTAACGTCCTACTACCATTGGCTACGCGGGGCTTAACGGCCGTGTTCGGGATGGGAACGGGTGGAACCCCCGGTATATGGTCACCAGGAAACTTGCTCTCCTTGCGGAGAAATTAAAGTGAAGTTCAGACAAACCGACTGCATGTAAGCAGGTGAAATAAACGCCTAGAAACCGGTATCTGCATAAACCGGCAAGGTCATTAGTAGCAGTAAGCTGAACGTATTACTACGCTTGCACTTCTGCCCTATCAACCGGGTGGTCTACCCGGACCTTGCACCGTCTTGCGACGGATTGTGATCTTATCTTGGGAGGAGCTTGGCGCTTAGATGCTTTCAGCGCTTATCTCTTCCGCACATAGCTACCCGGCGCTGCCACTGACGTGACAACCGGAACACCAGAGGTGCGTCATTCTCGGTCCTCTCGTACTAGAGAATGAACCCCTCAAATCACAAACGCCCACAGCGGATAGAGGACCGAACTGTCTCACGACGTTCTGAACCCAGCTCGCGTACCACTTTAATCGGCGAACAGCCGAACCCTTGGGACCTTCTCCAGCCCCAGGATGTGATGAGCCGACATCGAGGTGCCAAACCGCGCCGTCGCTGTGAACGCTTGGGCGCGATCAGCCTGTTATCCCTAGCGTACCTTTTGTCCTATGAGCGATGGCGATTCCACATTCAACCACCGGATCACTTGAACCTGCTTTCGCAACTGCTCGACTTGTTGGTCTCACAGTAAAGCTCCCTTATACTCATGCGCTCTGTAGCCCGATTACCGACCGGGCTGAGGGAACCTTCGTAATCCTCCGTTACTCTTTGGGAGGATTCCGCCCCAGAAAAACTGACCTGCTATCACTGTCCCACGCCCGGATGACGGGACGAGGTTAGACGCCTAACAATTAAAAACTGGTATTTCATATTTCGACTCGGCCCGCCCCTGAAGGCAGGCTTCGCAGTCTCCCAGCTATGCTACGTATTAAAAATCAAGCGACAATAACAGCTTACAGTAAAGGTGCATAGGGTCTTTCCGTCCTGCTGCGGGTAGGCGGCATCTTCACCGCCACTACAATTTCACTGGGCCTCTCTCCGAGACAGTTGTCAACTCGTTACACGATTCGTGCGGGTCGGAACTTACCCGACAAGGAATTTCGCTACCTTAGGACCGTTATAGTTACGGCCGACATTCACGGGGGCTTAGACGCGAAGCTTGCACCTCACGCTTTCACCTTTCCGCATTGGTCACGTGTCACTCCCTATACGTCGTCTTGCGACTTAGCAGAGAGCTGTGTTTTTGCTAAACAGTCGGTTGACACTCTTATCTGTGGCCTCTTGCGAGGCACCCCTTATAGCTAACATACGGGGTCAGTTTGCCGAGTTCCTTAGAGAGATTTAACCCACGCGCCTTAGAATACTCATCTATTCCACCTGTGTCGGTTTACGGTACGGGCACCCTATCAAATAGCCACGAAGCTTTTCCTGGAAGCCGAGTATCACACGAATTGCCTCGGCCGTGGCCTCAGCTTTTCATCGTCTTTCAGATAGATCCGGTATTTTACTCCCGGACAACCTACGGACTTGAACGGAAATCAGCGCCCCGCTCGTGTTAACTTTCTCCGTCACTCCTTGGCATCGAACTCCAATAAGGTGGTGCTGGAATATTGAACCAGCTGTGCATCGACTACTCCTTACGGCCTCGTCTTAGCTCCCGACTAACCCTGGGAGGACGAACCTTCCCCAGGAATCCTTGGAATTGAGGCGAGATGGATTTCAACCATCTTTATCGTTACTTATGTCTGCATTCTCACTTCCAAGCGCTCCATGGTCGGTTACCCCTTCCACTTCGCTGCACTTGGAACGCTTTCCTACCACTTGGCCTTGCGGCCAAATCCATAGCTTCGGTATACGGCTTAAGTCCCGATCATTTTCGGCGCAATTTCGCTCGATGGGTCAGCTGTTACGCACTGTTTAAATGATGGCTGCCTCTAAGCCAACATCCCCATTGTCTAAGCAAAATCACATCCTTTTACACTGAGCCGTATTTTGGGACCTTAACTGATGGTTTGGATTATTCTCCTTTTGACTATGAAGGTTATCCCCCACAGTCTGACTCCCGGGCTTCACTCTGCGGTATTCGGAGTTTAATTAAGTTCAGTACCCCGGTAGGGGCCCTAGCTTATTTAGTGCTCTACCTCCGCAAATCAGCGCCCGAGGCTATACCCAAATATATTTCGGAAAGAACCAGCTATCAGGGGGTTTGATTAGTCTTTCGCTCCTAACCACAGCTCATCCGACAATTTCTCAAGATTGACCGGTTCGGACCTCCACTTCGTGTTACCGAAGTTTCATCCTGGCC
>CXWL01003141.1_pt2:110000-133571 | contig 133571 bp, 122 predicted proteins | sample 590931 | NCBI WGS metagenome assembly CXWL01 (sample SAMEA3498368, study PRJEB10139) | groundwater metagenome | biome: water well; material: biofilm material | place: Germany | collected 2015-04-27
GAGCCGTTACCTCGCCAACTAGCTGATAGGCCGCGAACTCCTCTATTAGCGTCAGGCCTTGCGGTCCCTGACTTTAGTATGCCTCTCATGCGAGAAGCAACCACATGCGGTATTAATCCGGCTTTCGCCGAGCTATTCCACACTAAAAGGTAGATTGTTCACGTGTTACGCACCCGTTCGCCACTGCTTTTCAAATGTATTGCTACACCTGAAAAACCGTTCGACTTGCATGTCTTAACCACGCCGCCAGCGTTCATTCTGAGCCAGGATCAAACTCTCCGAAAAAAGAGAGCCACGAATCCTAGTGATTCATGAACTACTTATTGGGGCGAACCCGAAGGCTCACCCCGTATTAACTTGGAATATATGTTGATTGGGGGTCCCAATCAATCGCACAAAGTAAATTTCAAAGAACCACTCCCTTGATGGGAAAGATTTCAACGAGAACATTCGCATTTTACTCCGTCAACCTTTTTCCCGAAATTATCGGAAAAATCTACGAAGGAACGTTAACTTCTCGATCACTTCGCTCACTCCGCTCGACTCGAATTAAAGATAATGAACGATAGGAGCGCGGAACATGAGAATTGCATTTTCTTAATCAAGACCTTTCTGGTGACACCACAATATGTGGCTATTAACCGTTTGGGGTGAATGATTTACTAACGATATTGTTTCGCAATAATTGAGCAAGATTCACATCGGTTGCCGCATCAATTGCGAAGAGAGCACGTATAACTGCCAAGGTGATAAAACTGATACGCGCACTGTTTCTTTTGGCGCTATGTCATCATTGGAATTAAAGACCGTTTGTGATCCGGTTGAATCATTCCGCCTTTGCTCGTTGTCCCTGTGATCGAGGCTGTATGCGTTCGACCAACCTCGCTGCTTCGTGACCCAAAACTGATCTATCGCCCCTAGGATAGGCTGGAGTCAATCTGTGTGCCAGGTTCATGGATTAGGGTGCGCTCATAAAGCCTGCAGATATGGAGTTCCAGCCTGCCAGAATGGTAGAACCCTCGAGCAGTATTCAGCTGCTGACTCATGCCATTCACGGTTCAATGTTCACCCGAATGTCAATGCCCTGCATTTATCGATGAGTGGTGGCGCCCCAAATGGCTGTTGGCCCATCAATACCAAAAATGCGCCCCTCTAGAGTCAAATATTAAGCAAAATCAGCTACCTGCGGGATTGTGTTTTTACTAAAAAAACCCGCCTTTCCCACATAAATGCAGCGTTTTTATTCAAAAAAAGCCGATTTTACATAATATGCCAATTTGTGATATTCAGTGGTTGCTATACCCACCCAAAGTTCTTTTGAACGCGGGCCGCCCGAACGGCACTAACCAGAGCCAACCCTAATTCAACCAAGGCGATTGTTTGGACCTAAAACAAATTAAGCAGATCATTGATTTAATGAAACGCTCGGAGCTCAGTGAATTCGAGTTCGAGGAAGAGGGTTTCAAAATCAAAATCAAGCGTGGTTCGGGTGGTATACCCATTATCAGTTCCACCCCGCAGTCTGTGCACCCTTTCCCCGTGGCCATGACTCCGGCAGAGGCGTCGGCTCTGGCAACCCGGGCATCTACCCCGCCCCTGGCAGCAAGTGCTCCGTCAGGCGGTGACGAGGCCGGCTTTGCTTACGTAAAATCGCCAATGGTTGGGACCTTCTATCGGTCGCCTTCGCCCGAAAACCCCTCATTCGTTGAAGTTAATGCCAAGGTGGAAGAGAAAACAGTGGTTTGCATCATCGAGGCCATGAAGATCATGAATGAGATTCAGGCTGAAACCAAGGGCACCGTCGTAGAGATACTCGTGGAAAACGGCCAGCCGGTCGAATATGGCCAGCGACTGTTCAAGGTTAAGCTCAGCTGACCTATCCCATTCTTTGGCCGGGCAACACCTTGTCCGGCTTTAACTTTCCACCTGTATGATTCAAAAGGTTCTCATCGCCAATCGCGGTGAAATTGCGCTTCGGATAATTCGAGCCTGCCGTGAAATGGGCATCAAGACCCTCGCGGTCTATTCCGAAGCAGATGTTCAATCTCTCCACGTGCAGCTCGCCGACGAAGCGATCTGCATTGGTGGACCAAAGAGTGCGGACAGCTACCTGCGCGCCGACCGCATCATCAGTGCGGCCGAGATCGCCGATGTGGATGCGATTCATCCCGGCTACGGTTTTCTCTCCGAGAACGCCAAGTTCGCCGAGCAGTGCGAGTCATGTAACATCAAGTTCATCGGCCCAAAGTCGAAAAGCATCCGTATCATGGGCGACAAGGCCATCGCCAAGGATACGGTGCGCAAGGCCGGCGTGATCACTGTGCCGGGCTCGGATGGCCCGATCGACAATGAAACCGAAGCGGTCAAGTCGGCGCGCAAGATCGGCTATCCCGTCATAATCAAGGCCGTGGCGGGTGGCGGCGGTCGCGGCATGCGCATCGCCCACAACGATGTTTCCTTTGCGAAGGAATTTCATGTGGCGCGCAATGAAGCCGAAAAAGCTTTCGGCAATGGCTCGGTCTACATTGAGAAATATATCGATAAGCCGCGGCACATCGAATTCCAGATTCTCGCGGATACCCATGGCAAGGTGCTGCACCTTGGCGAACGCGACTGTTCGGTCCAGCGCCGGCACCAGAAGCTGATCGAGGAATCCCCGTCGCCATTCCTCAACGCCGACTTGCGCAAGAAAATGGGCAAGGCCGCCGTCCGGGCCGCCGAAGCCGCCGAATACCAGAATGCCGGCACCATCGAGTTCCTCGTCGACGCCAAGGGCAATTACTACTTCATTGAGATGAATACGCGCATCCAGGTGGAGCATCCCGTCACGGAGGAGGTGACGGGCATCGACCTGATCAAGCAGCAGATCAATGTGGCCAACGGCGAAAAGCTCTCTTTTGACCAAGGCGACATCAAATTTGAGAAGCACGCCATCGAGTGCCGCATCAACGCCGAAGACCCCGCCCGTAATTTTACGCCTTCGCCGGGCACCATCAGCCTCTACTATCCCCCGGGCGGATTGGGTGTTCGGGTGGATTCTCACGCCTACAGCGGCTACACGATCCCGCCTTACTACGATAGCATGATCGGCAAGCTGATCTGTGTCGGCCTGACTCGGAAGATCGCACTGCAGCGCTCCTATCGCGCCTTGAGCGAATACCTCGTCCGCGGCATCAAGACCACCATCCCGCTCCACAAGGCCATCATGAGCGACCCCGTCTTCATCGAAGGCAAGGCCACCACGGCCTACATGGAGGATTTCATGTCCCGCACGCCGACCGACCTCTTCTGAATCGGCCGCCCCTCCCCTTTGACCCGCAACCGCGAAACCCCCGTCTCGCGGTTGATTTTTTCCCGCCCGGCCCGATGAACCGCCCCACCGCTTACTGGATCGTCACCGGGTTGTTTGTCGCGCTCGTGCTGTCCAAGTTCAGCCCGCAAACCGGCTTCACCAGTCTGATCCGTTTTGGCGAAACGTGGCAGGAACGCCGCCACAGTGCCGCGCAAGGCCTCCCGTTGGCCACGGTGCCCGCTTCGAACGGATATGATGGGCAATTCTACGCTCAGGTTGCGCTCGATCCGCTCCTGCGCAGTCCCGAGTTAGCCAATGTCCTCGACGCCCCGAACTACCGCGCCCGCCGCATCCTGACTCCCGCCGCCGCCGCTTTGTTTGGCCTCGGCGATCCATGGTGGACGTTGCAAGTTTACGGCTTGCTCAATGTGTCTTGTTGGCTCGTCCTCGGCTGGCTTCTGCACCGACAGCTCGAACCGGAAGTCAAATTCGCCTTTGCCCGCTGGGTCGGATGCATGTTCAGCCTGGGAGTGCTCGACAGCGTCCGTCAGTCGCTGGTTGATCTGCCAGCCCTGCTATTGCTGGCCTTGGCTGTGGGCGTCTGTGCCAAACCCCACCCCACCCGCTCTGTTTTCTGGCTGGCCCTTGCCAATTTGGCCAAGGAAACCAGCCTGCTCGGCACGCTCGCCCTGCTGTGCGATAAATCCTTCCGCCCATTCCCTTGGCGCCGTGTCGGGCTGGGCCTGGTGGTCGCTATCCTGCCGCTCGCCCTATGGTCGCTCTATGTGCAGCAGCGGTTCGCCCAGATCCCAGGCAACACCGGCGCCGGGAATTTTTCATGGCCACTGTTTGGCCTGCTGACCCAGGCCAAATATTCGCTCAGAGAATTGTCCTTCGGCAATCTCGACAGCCGCTACAGCTTCAGCCTTGTCGCTCTGGCTGGTTTCTTTGTCCAGACATGGATCCTCTGGCGCACGCCACAGTTCTCATCACCGTGGTGGCGCATCGGTGCCGCTTATTCGTTTCTGCTCTTGTTCCTTGGCTCGTGGGTCTGGTCAAGCTACTGGGCCGTCTGCCGCGCTGTGCTACCGATGACGATCGCCTTCAACCTCCTGCTCTCTGTCAACCGCGCCTTCTGGCCCCTTTGGATTCTGGGCAACCTCACTGTGCTCCATGCTATCTGGCGCTTCCTCTAGCTTCTGGTCAAAATCAAGTCGCTCCATTCACCCATCACCCGCGAGTCCGCCACCCAGCCCCGGGCGTGTGCTTCGAACACCAAGCGGACTTGAGCCAGCTCCCTTGCCAGAATACCACTTAACACCAGCACCCCGCTGGAAGCCACTGCCTCGGTTAATTCGGGGGCAAATTTCATGAGCACATCTGCCTGGATGTTCGCCAGCACCAGATCCCCTTGTCGCCCGGCAAGCCCCGTCACCAGGTCACCCACCTGGAAATCCACGCGCCCGGTCAGCCCGTTGAGGGCGGCATTCTCCTCACTCACGCAGATGGCTTCCGGGTCATTGTCGAAGCCGGCGATTTTGCCGAAACCCAGCTTGGCCGCCGACAACGCCAGGATACCCGAACCACAGCCCGCATCAATCACCCGGCCTTGGTGACCTCGTTCCTCCGCAAACCGGGTCAGTCGTTCGCAACACAGCCGCGTGGTCTCGTGGTTGCCCGTTCCAAACGCCATGCCGGGATCCAACCACAGCACCGCCTCGCCCACCGGCAGCACGAAAGTTTCCCTCTCCCACACCGGGATCCAGTTTAATCGCCCGAACTTCCACGCCTTAAAGTGCGCTTTGTAACTGTCCTTCCAATCCTCATCCGGCAGCTCGCGTACCACCGGTTCAACCTTGGTCCAATCGGCAGCCGTTGCTTCAGTCAGATTCTTCCAGACCACCCGCGCCTCAGCCGGCGACTCGAAATACCCCGCCAGCCAGGTCTGGCCTGACAGCTTGTCCTCGAGCAGCAGCAGCCGTTGCTCCTCCCGCGCGGCAAGCAAATCCTCCAGCGCCGGCACCTCACCTGTCGGCACCTCGGCTTTGAGTTCAAAGATGGCCATTGTTACCTCGCAATCCGGCTCAACCGTGCGATGACCGCGGGCAATAAGGCGTGCTCNNCCGGCATCCACCTCCCTCGTCACGTAATGCACGGTGCAGCCGGTTTCCTTCACGCCGGCCCGGAATGCCTGCCCGATCCCATCCAAACCGGGAAAAGCCGGCAGCAGGCTTGGATGCAAATTGATGATCTTCCCGGCAAAGGCCCCGAGAATCTTCGGTTTCAACACCCGCATGAAACCAGCCAGCACCACCAAGTCAGCCTGCGCCGCTTGAATCGCGCCGATGAACCTGTCTTCGCCCGGCCCTTCCAGCTTCGTTTTGAATGGTGCCGGATCCACGTAGGCTGCTGGCACGCCGAACCGCGGGCCGAGCGCGAGCATGCCGGCATCCGCCTTGTCGGAGAGCAGCTGCACCACGCGCCCAGCGCCCAGCCGGCCGCCCAGCTGGGCCAGCAGAATGGCCTCGGCATTGCTGCCCCGACCGGAACCTAGAATCACAACGCGCATCGCCCCAATTAGTCCCAGCCCGCACGCGGAAGCACGCATAATTTCCGTCCGCGCCGACAAATCGGCCCGCGCTCCGACTTGCCTTGCCGCGAATCGGACTCACGCTTCCGTCATGAAATCCGGCCGGGGATTCCTGAATATATTCGACAGCCTCACCGATCGCATCCTGTGCGTGCTCGGGGCTGTGTTGTTTTCCCAAGGCCCGGAATTCATGCAGCAATATTTGCAACGCCTCGGTGGTCACCTCGCTGAAGCCCGACGGCATCTGGCGATCTTTCAAAGCACTGCTGCCCAGGCTGGCACCTCGCTCGAGCAATTCATCAGGCAGACCGGCGCCAACTCCGATCCTGCGGTCGCCCGGCTGGGTGGCGTGATGACCGACACCATGGAACGCGCCGGCTCCCTCCAATCCGCGCACGATGCCCTCCTGCAGGCTACGTTGTGGGAACGCCCGTTCGTCTTTCTGCGCCATCTCGATCTTGGGATCGCCCGCGCCACCGGTGCGATCTACAAGCCAGCCGTGCCGACCACGCTGGAAGGCTTGGTTTACGCCCTGGCTGGAATGCTCGTGTTTCTCGCGGTCTACCACCTCGTTCTCAAGCGTGGGCTCGCGGTCCTCATCCGCCGTCTCCAACCGGCGCGGGCGGCGGCCACGACGCAAGCGTAGCCGCCATCCGCCGGCTTAGAAAAACTTTTTCGCCTTCTCGAAAAAACCTTTACTCAGCGGCTCGTCGGTGTCCCCGCTCACGCGGGAATATTCCTCGAGAATCTTTTTCTGCTCCGCCGTGAGGTGCGCAGGCACCTCGACCTGCACGCGGATGAGCTGGTCGCCGTGCGCGCCCCCGCGCAGGTGAGGCAAGCCGCGGCCCTTGAGCCGGAAGGTCGTGCCTGATTGTGTGCCGGAGGGGATCTTCAGCGATGCCTTCCCCTCCATGGTCGGCACATGGATCGTGCCGCCGAGCGCGGCCAGGGTGAACTTGATCGGGATTTCACAATGCAGGTCATCGCCCTGCCGTTCGAAGATCTCATGTTCCTTGACGTGCACCACGATGTAGAGGTCACCGGCCTCGCCCCCCAGCACACCAGCCTCCCCATTGCCCGCGGAGCGCAGTTTGTTGCCCGTGTCCACCCCGGGCGGGATGCGGACCTTGACCTTGGCGGTCTCATTGATCCGGCCTTCGCCATGGCACTTTACGCAAACTTTCTCAAACTTCTGCCCGGAACCGTGACAGGTGGGGCAGGCCTGCCGCACATGGAAGAAGCCCCGGGATGTCGTCACCTGCCCCGCGCCCCGGCAAGTCGGGCAAGTCGCCTTCTTCGAGCCTGGCTCGGCCCCGCTGCCATGACAATGCCCGCACGCCCCCAGCTTGCGGAAGGAAATCTCCTTCTCCACGCCATGCGCGGCCTCTTCCAGCGTGACCTCAAGATCGTAGCGCAGATCGGAGCCGCGGCCGGCGGCGCCACCATTGCCATCACCGCCAAAAAACTGGTCGAAAATCCCACCCCCGCCGCCACCCTGCTGGCCGAAGACTTCGCGGAATATGTCGAACGGATCGTGAAAACCACCGCCGCCTCGCGCTCCCGCTCCCTGTTGGAAGGCAGCGTGTCCGTAGCGATCGTAGGCCGCGCGTTTTTCCGGATCCTTCAACGCCTCATAGGCCTCGGAAACTTTCTTGAACATCTCCTCCGCCTCCTTGTTGCCGGGGTTCTTGTCCGGATGAAACTGCACGGCCTTTTTGCGGTAGGCCTTCTTCAGGTCGTCCTCGGTCGCATTCTTCGCGACGCCGAGCAATTCGTAATAGTCCTGTTTATGTCCGGTGGCCATGGCGTCAGCTTGGCGGCTCCGTCGCCGGACCACTGGACACGATCACCGAGGCCGGGCGAAGCAGCCGACCGTTCAACGTGTAACCGGACCGCACCACCTGCATCACATGCTCCTCCGCGACCCCGGCACACGGCTGATGCGAGATGCACTCGTGGAGATGCGGGTCAAAGCGCTGGCCGTCGGGTTTGACTTCCTTCAAACCGTGTCGCGCCAGCGTGGTCTTGAATTGCTCCAACACGAGGGTGACCCCGGAGATGATGGCCTTCACCTCGGTCTGTTGCTGGGCGGCNNCGCGAACTGGCGAAGTTCGTCCTTCTCGCGCAACGTGCGCTTGCGGAAATTCTCCAGGTCGGCCACGGCGCGCGTGTAGCGATCGTAGCTGGCCGCCGCTTCCAGCCTGGCCGCAGCCAGCTGGTCCTCCGGTCTGGGTGCCGCCGCGGGCGCCACCGGCTCCGGCACGGGGATGGCGGCGGGCGTTGGTTCTGCTTTGATATCGGTGGAAGGAGTTTCGCTCATGGATAGCGCACTAAAACTCACGGTTTCTTCTTTTCAAGCGAGCCTATTTAAACGTGGCCGAAGTTTTCAGTAACAAGGACCATGGCCGGCGTGTGGGCCGTGAAAGCGGAGGTGCCCCCATAAGGCAGCAGGAGGTTGTCTCCCCGCCTGATCGTTGCAGCCCCGCCGAGGTTGCCTTCGACCACGGACAAGATGCGCGGTTGCTGACGGGCGTTGAACTCCAGCCGACCGCCGGCCGCGAGCCTGACGCGGCGGAGCGTGAACTCCGGGCACTGCGCCAGCACCGTCGGGCCGTTACCGCTGCGAATGATTTGTGGTGCCGGGCCCGTGTTGGCTTCCAGACAATCCAGCGACTCGCGCAGGTGCAGGGTCCGAGGTTTGCCGTCGAGCCCCACCCGGCCCCAGTCGTAGGCGCGGTAGGTCGTGTCGGAATTCTGCTGGATTTCCAGTATCATATTGCCGGCATCGATCGCGTGCATGACCCCGCTGTGAATGAGGAGCGAGTCGCCGGCGCGCACACCGGAGCGCTCCAAACACTGGTCCACGGTGCCGGCGGCGATGGCCCGCTCGAAACCCGCACGTGTCACCCCGGGCCGCAATCCGGCATAGACCGCCGCGCCTGCTTCGGTCAGGGCGAAATACCAGTTCTCGGTCTTCGGTTCGCCGCCGAGCTTTTTCGCAATGCTGGCCGGCGGATGCACTTGAACACTGAGCCGGTCGCGACAATCCAGCCANNGTGTGGGCCGACATGACATCGCGCAAAGTCCGGCCGGCCCATGGTCCGCCCACGACCACTGACTGCGCCTCGGGCCGGTCGACCAATTCCCAACTTTCTCCAATCGGCATGGTCCCGGGCAGTTTTCGGCCGAGAAATGTCTCCAGCGCGCGCCCGCCCCAGACCCGTTCCTGATAGAGCGGTTTGAAATCGAGAAATGGCGTCATTCGTTGGGCTTAAGTGGCTTGTGCAAATCTTGCCGGGGGATTTTACATTGACCCTCCGACCCGATGGACCTGCAATAATTCGGATACCCACTCAAATGCGCAAAGCGGAGAATTCAAACGCAAAGGATAAGGACACTTCATCCTTGGAAGCTCCGAGGCATCGTCCGCACTGGCTCGCCGCCTTCACCTGTTTGGTCTTCGGCATCTTGATTGCCGTGGCGATGATTGATTTTGAACCCGCCCAAAGCATCCAGCACACCACCAACCCGACGAAGGTGAACTTGGTCGGAGTGATCGGGGCCGAATACTCGTGGTGGATTTTTCACCTGCTGGGCGGCACGGCCTGGCTGATCCCGTTGTTTCTTTTGCGCATGGCCTTCATCTATCTGCGCCGGGCCCGCAGTCTCGCCACCACCCGGCTACTCGCGATCATTTGCTGCCTGATCACTTTCTCCGCCCTCATGGCGATGCAAGAAACGATTTTCACCAGCAAAGTCATCTTCACGGGCGGCCCCGGCGGTTTGCTCGGAGCGTTTCTCTACCTGACGTTGCTGAAGGACAGCTTGGGGGTGTTCGGCTCGGCCCTGATCTTTGGCACCATCTATCTGGTGGGATTCGTCTATATTTTCAGCCGCGATATCGTGGCCGATATCGGACACCTGATACTGGGCATCCATGCGTGGCGCCAAAAACGCGCCGCGCTGGCCGCCGCCCGCGCCGAGGAACTTCGGTTGAGACGGGAAGTCGCGGCGAAGGCGGCCGCGACGGTGTCCTCCGCCCCTCCGCTCACCCCAGACGCAGCGAAGAAGCCGATCGTGCCCAAGGGTGATACCCCGCTCGCGGAGCCGGCCAAGAACACGGCCACTCCCCTGCTGGCGAAATCGACCTCCCCCGAGCCAGCTACCGCCAAACTCCCGGTCCGGCCGCCCGCCAAATCATCCGTGCCGGCCGTCGCGGGCAAAATTGAGCTCAACATCGTCAAACTGGAGGAAACCAAAAAGGCCAAGGTCGCCCTGCCCCAGAGTGATGACAAGGACTACGAGTTTCCTCCGCTCAAGCTGCTGCGGGAACAAGTAAAGGGTGATGCCTCCAACTCCGAGGAAGAACATCAGCAAAACGCCGCGAATCTCCTCCGCATCCTCGGCGAGTTCGGGGTCGAGGTCACCTTGGGCGATATTCATGTCGGTCCCGTTATCACCTGCTATGAGGTCGTGCCTGCGGCTGGCGTGCGCGTGGAAAAAATCTCCGGCCTGGACAAAAACATCGCCCTCGGCATGCGCGCCCAGTCGGTGCGCATCCTCGCCCCCATCCCCGGCAAGGCCGCGGTCGGGGTCGAGGTGCCCAATCAGAAATCCACTCCCGTAGGCCTGAGGGAAATCCTTGAAAGCTCGGTCTGGAACGACGAGAAGCGCGAACTACCCATCGCCCTCGGCAAGGATGTCAGCGGCAAGCCGCTGGTTTCCGACCTGACCAAGATGCCGCACTTGCTCATCGCCGGCGCCACCGGCTCGGGCAAATCCGTCTGCATCAATTCCATCGTCGCCTCCATCGTCTACTCGAAAAGCCCGAAGGATGTGCGCCTCATCATGGTGGACCCGAAGGTGGTCGAGTTGAAGATGTTCAATCCGCTGCCGCACATGCTCATCCCGGTCGTCACCGAGCCGAAGAAAGTGCCCGCGGCACTGAAGATTCTGCTCAAGGAGATGGAGCGCCGCTACCAGCAGTTTGCAAAGGTCAACGTCCGCAACATCACCGGCTTCAACAACCGCAAAAAGGAAATACCCGAGCCGCTGCCGCCCGAGCAACAGGCCGAATTGGACGGCGTCACGGAGGAAATCGAGATTCCCGACCGCCTGCCCTATATCATCGCCATCGTCGACGAGCTCGCCGACCTCATGATGGCGGCACCCGCTGAGATCGAGACCTACATCGCCCGTCTGGCCCAACTCGCCCGCGCGGCCGGCATCCACCTCATCATCGCCACCCAGCGACCATCGGTGAATGTTGTCACGGGCGTCATCAAGGCCAACCTGCCCTCGCGCATCGCCTTCCAAGTCGCTTCGCAGGTCGATTCCCGCACCATCCTCGACGGCAAGGGGGCCGAAACCCTCATCGGCCGCGGTGACATGCTTTTTTCGCCACCCGGCACCTCGAAGATATTGCGTGCCCAGGGCGCCTTTGTGGCCGACGAGGAAATCCAGGAGATCGTCGAGTTCCTCAAGCGCAACGGCCCGCCCCGCTATGACCAGTCCGTCCAGCAGCAGATCGATCGCGCCGCCAAGGAGGACGAGGAGGGCGAGGAGGGCGGTGAGGACGGCGACATGGGCGACGACACCGCGCTGTTCCAGCAGGCGTTCGATGTGCTCAAGTCCACCAAGCGCGCATCGACCTCAATGATCCAGCGCCGTCTGCGCATCGGCTACAACCGCGCCGCCCGCATCATGGACCTGATGGAGCAGAAGGGCATCGTCGGCCCGGAGAATGGCTCGTCGCCGCGCGAAATCCTGGTCGATCTCGACACCTACCAGCCCTGAGCCCCGATTAGACTTCAAAAACCCGCCAAACCCACTTAACCAATCACCATGCAGACAATCGGCGAAAGGCTCGAGGAGGCGCGCAAGCGCAAAGGCATCTCCATCCGTGAGGCGGCGGAGTCCACGAAGATACGCGGCGACTACTTGCAGAAGTTCGAGGCCAACTCCTTTGAGGTCGACCTGCCCCCGCTCTATATCCGGGGCTTCCTGCGCTCCTATGCGCGCTACCTTGATCTCGACCCGGACCGGGTGGTTAGCGACTTTGACGCATTGGCAGGCCGGGACAGCAGGCCCGCCCGGCGCGAAAGCCGCGAGGCCTACGGTCGCGTGGACTTCGGTGAGCCGGCCCGCGGCCCCGAAGCGGGTCCGACCGCTCCCGCCGGCCGCTCGGATCAGGACCAGGCCTTGATGCTGAAATACGGGTTGCTGGCCGGCGCAGCCGTGGTGGCGCTCGTCGTCATCATACTCCTGATCAATGTGCTTTTCACCCGCACACCGGCCAAGCCGGCGCTAACCGCCCAAGGCCCCGCCGCAATCGTGCAGGCCGAGGCCGCCCAGACGCTGACGCTTACCGCCATCGACGCCACCCGCGTCAAGGTCGTCCAGGACCTCGATGGCGCGGTGCTTTTCAACGGATCCCTCGCCAAGGCCGAGAGCAAATCCATCAAAAAGCAGGGCAAGTTGCTCATCACGGTTGAAGCCGGCAAAAACCTCCGCATGGAGGTCAATGGCCGCAATTATGCCGTGCCCATTGAGGGCTACGGCCGCTTCGCCCTCGATTGATCCTAAAGGTCGGCGCTTGCCGGCAATGTGCTAGCGCAGCGCCACGGGCGGACCGAGCACCTCGCGCAGGATGAACGCCCGGCGCAAGGCCGCCGGCTCGCGCAGGTCGTCCATGACGGTCGAGCGTGACAGCGTCCGTGCCTCCGATGAGTGATCGGCTGTCTTCGCCTCGTAGAGCGCCCGCTTTACGGCGGCGGCCTTCATCGCTTGCGCCTCCTGCAATTTCTCGGCCAGGGTCACCTGCTCCTCGAGAATCTCGGCCTGACGCTGGGCTTCATAGTGCACCGTGCTGGCGCGCCGGACCGGCGGAGCTGGCAAAATGACGACTTCCCGCAATACCGGCGGCTCGTCGGGCTCGGCCTGCGACAGCGTGGGCTGTTCCTCGGAGTAACCCCGGGCCCGGTCGGCGATCTTGCGCTGAATCTCCTCGCGAATCTTGCGGGTGCGCTCGGCCAGGTCGGGATCATCAAACGTCGCTTCCTGGTGCGGAGGCGCCTCCTCCGCGCCATCTTTTCCCTGCCGCCGCTGGTTCAGCCACCAGGCGACCGCACCGGCGGCGGCGATGATAAATTGCAGATGATCGAAAACCCAGTCCATGGGAAGGTGCGTCGCCGCGGCTTATTTCTTGCCCTCGGGATGCGCGATCGAACCGCGCATCGCCGTGTCGGACTGGATGTTTTCCATCCGGTAGTAGTCCATGACGCCCAACTTCCCGGAGCGGAAGGCCTCGGCCATCGCCATCGGGATCTGCGCCTGCGCCTCGACCACCTTGGCCTGCATCTCCTGCACCCGGGCCTTCATCTCCTGCTCGAGGGCGACCGCGGCCGCGCGGCGGATTTCCGCCTGCGCCTGCGCCATGTTCTTGTTGGCCTCGGCTTGCGACTCCTGCAACTTGGCCCCCACGTTTTCGCCCACGTCCACATCGGCGATGTCGATGGAGAGAATCTCATACGCCGTGCCGACGTCGAGGCCGCGCGCGAGCACGGTCTTGGAAATGCTGTCGGGATTCTCCAGCACCACCTTGTAGGTCTCGGCCGCGCCGATGGTCGTCACGATGCCCTCGCCGACGCGGGCGATGATCGTCTCCTCCTTGGCGCCGCCGACGAAGCGGGTGAGGTTGGTGCGCACGGTGACGCGCGCCTTCACCTTCACCTGGATGCCGTCCTTGGCCACGCCGTCGATCGTCGTGCGGCCACCCTCGGGATTGGGGCAGTCGATGACTTTGGGGTCCACCGAGGTGCGGACCGCCTCGACCACGCTCTTGCCCGAGCCCTTGGTGGCGAGATCGATGGCGCAGGCGCGGTCCCAGTTGAGCTCGATGCCGGCCTTCATTGCGGCGATGAGCGCCTGCACGGTCGGCACCACGTTGCCGCCCGCCTGGAAGTGCGATGCGATCTGGTCGGCGCTCAGCTCGATGCCGGCGCGCACCGCGGTGATGCGCGCATCCACCACGAGGCCGTAGGGGATGCTCGCCAGCTTCATGGCGATCAGCTTGGTGATGCCCACCGGAGCGCCGTTGAACAGGGCCCGGACCCAGGCGCCGATCAGACTGAAGACGAGACCTGCAAGAAACAGGGCGATAATGCCACCGATGACGAGGGCAGTGATGAATAATCCACTCATGAGGAGGTTTGGGTTTTGGTTACGATTAGACGGAAATTGTCGAGACCGGTCACGCGCACCGCCACGCCCTTGGCGAGGTAGCCGGACTGGGAGAACGCCTCATACTGCCGGCCTTGCAGGCTCACATAGCCGCTCGGCGAAAGCGGCGTGACGGTCTCTCCCTGCTGGTCGAGCACGGCCGCCAGGTCGGCCACGACGGGCTGGCTGGTGCCGGTCAGCGTGGTGTGCATGGAGAGTTTCCTGGCCAGTTTGGTCTTGGGCAGGACTACAAACTCGAGGTAGAGGGTGGCGCCCAGCAACAGGCCGCCGCAGAGCAGCGCGATCGTGCCGCCACTGGCGCCGTAGAGGGTGAAGGCCGTCACCACGCCCGCGATGATCGCGAGGCTGCCAATGACGCCCACCACCATGCCGGGGACAAACACCTCGATGGCGAGCAGGAGAATACCGGCCAGAAAGAGGACTACGATGGCGGTCATGCGGACCCCGCCTTTTCCACCGTGAGGCCGAAGTCCGAGCGGCCTGTCACCACGATGGGGGTGTTGGCGGTCACGGTGCCGAGGTTGACCTTCGCGGGATAGCGCTGGCCGTCCACCTCCACCTCGCCGCTGGGGAACAACCCGGTCATGGCGATGCCGCGCCGCCCGATCAAGCCGTCGATCTTGCCGGCCGATTGCGGAGCGACGCCGGCATGCTGGGCCGCCGTCACCGAGGCGCCCTGCACCGCGAGATGCTGGTAGAGCCCGGTCTTGGGCAGGTATTTCAGAAAAGCGGCGAAGAGCCCGAGGGCGATCATGAGCGCCAAGCCCAGATTCACCACCGGCTGCATCAGCATGTCGCCGGAAAAATTCACGTTCATCGGCTGGCTGGGCCAGTAGTCTGCCCCCGCCCACACCAGCGAGCCCAGCATGAAAACCACCCCGGTCAGCGCCACCACGACCAGCCCGGGAAAGAAGATCAGCTCGGCCGCCACCAGCGCGACCCCGATCACAAAGAGCAGCGCCGGTTCATGCCCCGACAAGCCGGCCACGTAATTTCCGAGAAAAACCAGGGCCAGCAGGATGATGCCGATCGTGCCCGGCCAGCCGAAACCCGGGGTCTTGAACTCGACGAACAGCGCCAGCAGGCCGAGTCCCATCAGAATGGGGGCCAACGCGGTCAGATATTTGGCGAGCTCCTCCGACCAGGTTATCTGGAAGTTCCGCACCTCGTAGTTGTTCGCGCCGAATTTGCCGGTGAGCAGGGCCGGAATATCAGCCGCCTTGCCCGCCCCAAGCAGGGCTTGCGGAGGTTCGCCGTATTTCTCCAGGGCCTCGGTGGCGGTGAGCGAGAGCAGCTCGCCCTTGGGCTTCAGCACCTTCTCCCCGATTTTGAGTTCATAGTCTTCGTCAATCATCGCCGAGATCACCTGGCCACGATAGCCCTTGCCCTCGGAGGTGGCCCGCATCCGCGCGCGCAGGTAGCTGGTGATCTTCTGCTTCATCGACTTGTCGATCTCCCCGCCCGTGGCCAGCACGGGCGCGGCCGCGCCGATGACCCCGTTGGGCACAAAGTAGATCTCGTCGGTCACAGCGGAGATGAACGCCCCGGCCGACATCGCTTCCCGGTCCACAAAGGTAAGTTTCTGCCCCGGAAACTTCTCCAGCGCCTCCATGATGTCGAAGGTCACATCCAACGCGCCGCCCGGGGTGTTCATGTCAAGCAGCACTACGTCGGCCTTTTGCTCAATCGCCTCCTTCAGGCCGCGGCGGAGGATGTAGAGGGTCGGGCTGTTGATCTCGTCCTTGATCGGTATGACGTAAACCACCGTCTTTTTACCCGGGGCCGCCACGACCGGCGTGGCCGCCGCTGGCGGCTCGACCGCTTGGCCGGCCAATACACTGAGCAGCAGCCCAGTCAGGAAGCTTGTTCGCTTGAACATCAGGCTGGCAGTTTACACCGGCCCCGCCGGCAAGCAAGCACCGCGAACTTATAATCCGCACCTTACTTTCAAGATCATCACCATTGCTCCCGGCCTTGTTCCCGGTGGATCAAGAATTTATCTGACTTTGTATTGGAACGCGGCGGCTTTCTGTTCTACCAACTGGTTCATGGAACGCATCCCGTACCTCGGGCACACAATTTTCAAATGGCAGGTCGGCACCTCTTCCTTCCTGGCCCTGCCGGAAATGGGCGCGCGGCTCATGAATTGGAACGTCACGCTGGGCGACGGCAGCGTGCGCGACATCGTCTACTGGCCCGAGGTGGAAAACCTCGACGCCATCGCCAGCGTGCGCGGCGGCAACCCGATCCTGTTCCCTTTTTGCGGGCGCAGCTACGACCGGGGCGAGATCCACCACTGGCGCGCGGAGGACGGCGTCAGCCGCCCCATGCCCCTGCACGGCCTCGCCCGGCAGGGAAAGTTCCGCACCATCCGCCTGGACGAAGGCGGTTTCTCCGCGCAATACCTGCCCGACGAGGCAGCCAAGGTCTCCTACCCCTATGACTACGAATTCATCGTCAGCTATCGGTTCGATCCGCGCGGTTTGTTCGTCGAATTGCAACTGACCAACCTCGGCATCAAGCCCATGCCCTGGTCCGCCGGCCATCATTTCTATTTCACCCTGCCCTGGAGCGCCGGCCGTTATCGCAAGGATTACCTGTTCGAGACCGCCGCCACCAAGCAATACCAACGCGACGAACGCGGCGGCCTCGTGCCCTTCACCCGCGCCAGTGCGCGTGAGGCTCTGGCCAACCCCAATCTCATCGATCTGATCCACACCGGCCTGCGCCGCGAATTGTTCTCCCTCACCGAGGTGCCCACTGGCAACCGCTTGCTCTTCCGCAGCGGCATGGCCAACAGCCCGGCGGGTGATCTGGCCGTGGTCACCTGGACGGCTGAAGACAAATCGCCTTTCTACTGTATCGAACCATGGATGGGACCACCCAATGCCGCCGAGACAAAGGTCGGCCTCCACATGGTGGCGCCGGGACAGACCCAGAAATTCTACGTCGAGATCAACATCGGATAAACGGCAGCTTTTGGCGGGACACCTCTTGCTCACTCCATGATTCCATCTCCGGCCTTTATCGAGGGAATTGGCGGCCCCGAACTGATGATGATCATGTTCATCGTGCTGTTGCTTTTCGGGGCCAACCGCCTGCCCGAGCTGGCCCGCGGGTTCGGCAAATCCCTCCGCGAGTTCAAGAAGGCCGCCAGTGGCGTGGAAGACGAGGTCCGTCGCGCCATGGAGGAAGAGCAGCCCAAGAAATTCCCCACCCACCCGCCTGCGCCCCCGGCCTCACCCACCGGCACCGTCCAGCAGGCCGCAGCAGATAAACCTGTGCCTCCTTCGACCGCAGCTTGAGCCAGACGCCCGATTTGATTCCTCGCGCGTAAGCGCAGGCACCGCCACGGGCAGGCGTGGTCAGGCAAGAACACGTCAATGTCCCATTCGTGGGAACCGCCGATTTCATCTTCGCCTATCCCGGTGCAGGCACGCCACGGGCAGAAAGCGTTAAGAATATCTCTATCGAATGGCCGGCAGTCACTTACGATGCGCTCTGCAACTTGGCACATGGCTTGCGTGTATGTAGGGCAACAAGACATTTCCCATGAAAAAAAATTCCCTCCTCTCCCTCATCCTTCTCGCGGTGTTCACCTCCAACGCCGGGGCTGCTCCCAGCCAACTCCAGACGGAGCCCGTTGTTCTTCCCACCTACATTGTGAACGCCCCGCGCCTCGCTCTGGCCGGACAACGCGTCAATGCCAGCCTGAATGCGCTTCGCGCCAAAGCCGGCCGGCCGGCGGTCATCTCGCTCGAGCTGCCTGCCCTCAAGACTCAAGGCGCGATCATCGCAGGAGGGCGACCCGCCGTGCGTCTCGCGAGATCCTGATTTTTGGTTGTCAGTGTGTTCTTTGCTAGTGTGTGTGTGTCAAAAACCCGCCTCGAAAGAGGCGGGTTTTTTGTCGCCAGCCAATGCCCCGCGACAAATATGGCTCCGTGGCCGCGGATGATCCCAACGAACCGATTGCCCTGCCGATCACGGGTGAACTGGATTTGCACACCTTTCGTCCGGCCGAAGTCACCCGATTGCTGGACGACTACTTTGCCGCCTGCCGGCAGCGCGGCATCCACCGCGTCCGGGTGGTGCATGGCAAGGGCACAGGCACGTTGCGCGAAACCGTGCATGCACACCTGCGGCGCTCAGCCGGTATTGCCGGTTACGCCCCAGGCGACGAGACCTCCGGCAGCTGGGGTGCGACCATCGTTACACTAAAACCACGGAATTCCTGATGCGCCCCGGCAACTTTCCTGCGATGATGCGGGTTATTCCCCCAACATTCCATGAACCCCATGCACGAAATTGACTACAAGATCCACGGCGACGACATGCAGTTCGTCGAAGTGGAGCTCGATCCGCAGGAAGCCGTCCTGGCCGAAGCCGGTGGCATGATGTATATGGACGAGCACATCGCCATGGAGACGATTTTTGGCGACGGCTCGCCCCAAAACTCCGGATTCATGGGGGCCTTGCTCGGAGCGGGCAAGCGCCTGCTCACCGGCGAATCACTCTTCATGACGGTATTCCAGAACCAGGGTGTCGGGAAAAGGAAAGTGGCCTTCGGCGCGCCCTATCCGGGCAAGATCATCCCGGTGCACCTGGCTCAGCTCGGTGGCGAGCTGATCGTGCAAAAAGATTCATTTCTATGCGCCGCGAAGGGGGTGAGCATCGGTATCGCCTTTCAGAAACGGCTCGGTGCCGGCCTGTTCGGCGGCGAGGGTTTTATCATGCAGCGGCTCACGGGCGACGGCTGGGCTTTCATTCACGCCGGCGGCACTTTGCTGGAACGCACGCTGACCCCGGGTGAGACCTTGCGGGTGGACACCGGTTGCATCGTGGGCTTTCAACCGACCATCGACTACGACATCCAATTGGTCGGCGGCATCAAGACGGCGTTGTTCGGCGGCGAGGGGCTGTTCTTCGCCACGCTGCGTGGCCCCGGTAAAATCTGGCTCCAATCCCTCCCCTTCTCGCGTCTGGCGGGACGCATCGTCGCCGCCGCTCCCCGGACTGGCCGGGGCGGACGCGAAGAAGGTTCCATCCTCGGCGGGCTCGGCCGCGTGCTCGACGGCGACAACAGCTAATACCGTATATCCGGCCAGATGGCCGTCCGTCACTCCGCCATTGAGCTTGGAGCCATCAGCGCTCAACTTCACCGCATGAGCACAAAATTCACCTACGCATTGGTCCTGACCGTTGTCGGAGCGCTGCTAAACCTCCTCCTGTTTTTCACCGGCTTTCAAACGGAGAAGCTTGCCACCGGCCAGCATTTTCAGTGGCTGGGTGTGGCCATCATGATTACGGTGTTGTGGCTGGGCATCAAGGCCGTGCGCGAAGAGTTGCCGCACAAGGCGATGAGTTATGGCAAGGGGGTGGGCACCGGGGTGCTCATCTCGCTTTACTCGGGCCTGATGAGCTCGGTATATAACTTCATCCACTTCAAGTTCGTGAACCCGAATTTTCCCGAGTATCAGCTCGCGCTGATCCGCTCCAAATGGGAGGCCGCCGGCATGAGTGATGCCCAGATGGATCAGGCGGAGAAAATGACCCGCCCGATGCTCGGACCGGTCGCCAATGCCATCATGACGCCCATCATGGTCGTGCTCTTCGGCCTCATCTGCTCGCTGATCATCGCCGCCATCCTGAAGCGCGCTGCGCCCGGCGAGGTCAAAGCAGCCTGAAGCAAACCGGCGCGACGTTGGCACGTCGCCCCGCTGCATGGCACACCCATTGGCGCGGCCGATGCCGCGTTGGGTTTTATCAGAGAGGGCGCAGGGGCGGCTTGGCGGGGTGACCCAATACCCGGCGGATCCTGGTCTTGGCCGGTTCCAGCGGCAGCACTTCGTGCTCAAACTTTTCCCCGGCCTCGAAGCTGATCGTATCGTTGTCCAGTTTCTCCAGCTGTTTCACCACCTCGGGCGGGAGTTTCTTGCGCTCCTCCTCGGTGTTGATCGGACCTTGGAAGGTCACTTTGCCCTTGGCGTCCTTCACGGTCAGCTCGCGTTTGCCGTCTTCCGCCTTGATTTCAATGGAACCCTCGTCGTCGGAGTAGCTGATGTTGCTGTTGGGCAGATCGAGAATGGTCGAGCCCTTGCCGCCGTGACGGAAGATGCGCACCCCGGGGCTGGCCTGGAAAATCCGCTTGTCACGACCGATCATGCGCAGGACATCACGCGCATCGTCCGCGCGCATGCCGGGTAGTTCGCGCGCCCGCTCAAGACCGCCTCCGGATACCGTGCCCATGTTCCAGTGGATGCCGCCCGGGCCGTTCTGGAAGAAAAAAGCCCCGGCCAACTTGGGCACCTCTTGGGTGCCGAGCTTGGCCTTGACCGCAGTCTCTTTGCCGCCCCGGATGATGGTCAGCTTTACTTCGTCGCCTTCTTTCCTGGCCCGCACCAGCACGCCGAGCTGCTGCTGATTGATCAGCATCTGGTCATCCAGCTTGGTGAGCACGTCGTCCTCTTTCAGGACGGCGGCGGCTGGGCTGTTTTCCGCGATGTGCGTGACCACGAGGCCGGTGTCGCGCGCCAGCCCGAGCTGCGCCGCGAGGGTGCGGCTGACGGGAGCGGTCTCGACGCCGAGAAAGGCGACTTTCTCCTTCTCCATCTTGTCGTCACCCTGGCGGATGACGACGCGCGGGGCGTCGACATCAATGCGGCGGATGACCACGTCTTTTTCGGCCCAAGCTTGTGGTGCCAGCACAGCCAGCGCGAGCGCCGGCAGCAGACAATAGCGGGATGTTTTCATGATAGGGGATGAGGGTTGGGTTTCTGTCGGGAAATTCAGTTCGGATTGTAGCCGGCGGGCACGACGCGAACCTCGTCGCGCGGCACGGTCCACTTGATCGAGGCGTTGTTGCGCGGGTTCTTCCAAGTGTAGGTGTCCACGTAGCGGGCCCGGACTTGGCGGGCGGAAGTGGCGCCGGCGAGCTGCACCACGCCCTCGTCTTGCAGGTCGTAGAGCACGTTCGTCGCGGCCACGGGTTCATACGTGGCGGCAACCGTCGGGCGCACCGGGGTCGGGACCGCAGTGAGCCCGGGGGCTGTAACCGCAGTTTGAGATGACCGAAATCTAACCAACACCGCGGCGGCCACGAGGGTCAGTGCGGCAGCGACCGTGCGCCAACCGAGCCATTTCCACGAGTTAAGGCTCGTTGCGCTGGTATATCGCGGGCGCGGCGTTGCCGGCAGCTCGGCGGCCAGCTCACGGTTGACCTCGTCCAGCCAGCGTGGCGCGGCGCGGCGCGGCTGCAGCGTCTTCAGCTCGTCTTCCAACTCGTGGAGTGAATTATCCATGGTGGGCGGGTTTCAGTTCCTTGCGGAGCGCGGCCAGGGCGTAGCGGTAGCGCGAGGCGGCGGTGTTGGGCGGGATCTCGAGCGTTGCACCGATTTGCTCAAACGTGAGCTCATTCCAAATCTTGAGCACGAGCACCTCGCGCTGGACGGTGGGCAGGCGTTGCAACGCGACCTCGATCTCCCGGCGGCGATCGGCGTCCTCCCCGGGCAGGGGTTCGAAGGTGTATTCGCGCTCCTCGAGGCCGCCGTCGGCTTTTTCCTCGCGCAAGGTCCGCCGGGCATGACGTCGGGCGTGATCCAGCGCGGCGCGGCGAATGGAAGTGATAAGCAAGGCCTGCGGTTCACCGGGCAGATGGCGCTGGTGACGCCAGTAGCGCACAAAGGCTTCCTGAACCACATCCTCGGCATCGGCAAGCGAACGGGTCCATTGGCGGGCACACAGCAACAGCTTTGGGCCGTGGGTTTCGAGCCAATGCTTCCAAGTGTCGTGATCATGTAACGCCTCCATGCAATCCGTTGGGGGTTGTTTCCTGAAAAGCGTCACGGGGCGGGAGTTTTGTCTATTCTGCGGCAAGCCAGTGCCGGTTGGAGACATTAAAAGAGGCCGGGGGTTCACCCCGGCCTCTGTTACAGACTGACACTGAACTAAAATGTGTTTTACCGCGCCGCGTAGCACTTCGGGCCCTGGCGGTAGTCAACCGCCGCCACGGCGACCAGGATGGCTACTGCCAGATAACTGACAGTGACTGCGATGGTCGTAACTGCGATCAAAGCCAAACTGCTGGCGACGATGGCTGTAAGGGTGAGATGGAGGGTGTTGTTCTTCATGAGATTGGGTGTTTGATGGTCTTTTTGGCACCTGATTTGGTGCTGGGCAGGAGTATACGGCATGGCTTGNNGTCGCTGAGACAGGCAACTTTACCAAGGCGGCCCAACAATCTTTCATCTCCCAGCCTTCTCTCAGTCAGCAAATCCTGAATCTTGAAGAGGAGTTCGGGCAGAAGCTATTTAACCGGCTTGGCCGCAAGGTGGTGCTGACAGAGGCGGGTAAGACCCTCCGGGAAGGTGCGCGGCGCATAATTGGCGAGGTCGATCACACCCTGCAGGAGCTCAAGGAAAACACCTCGGAAGGTCCCAAGGTCACCGTCGGGGCTATCCCCACGGTTGCTCCCTTTTTCTTCCCCGCCATCATGGCTCATTGTCGGGCGAGTGAGATAAAACTCAAAATCCACACGCAGGAGGATTTTCGCCGGCCACTCGCAGAATCGGTCATCGAAGGACACCTTGATTGCGCCCTGATCTCCCTGCCTTTCAACGAGCCCAGATTACTCCTCGAGAAACTCTACAGCGAGCCACTCTGGCTGGCCGTGGGCGCGCAGCATCGCCTCGCAAAAGCGGAGCATGTCACCTTCGAGTCCTTGCAGGAGGAGAATTTCATTTTGCTAGGCGAGTCCTCCAGCCTGACGCTGCAAATCCAGCATTTCTGCGGCGCCCACGATTTTGAACCGCGCATCAGTCACCGTTGCAGCCAGCTGGCCACGGCCAAAACCCTTACCGCGATGGGACTGGGTATCACTGTCCTGCCCAAAAGCGCCCGCAGCGCCACCGATCCGGCCGGCCTGGTCTTCCGCAAATTTACCGGCCCGGTCCAACCCTCGCGGGACATCGCCTTGGTGCGGCACCGGCGACGGCAGTTGGGCAAGGGGGCCCAACTGTTTGCCGAGCTCGCCCGGAAAGTGGTCGGACCCGTAAGGATTGCCGATTCAACCCCTCCCTTTCAACTGCCGACCCCGCCGGCTTGAAGCGGGTTGTTTCCGGCATTAATTCCTGAAATCCTGACCCTTCATGTCTGCAACCATCCCGGACCACCACCTTACACCGGGGCGCGAGCGCACCACGCTGCTGGTGCTCGGGGCCGTGCAGTTTACGCACTTCTTGGATCTCATGATCAAGATGCCGCTCGGCGGGCAACTCATGCGCGCGTTCAACATTTCACCGACGCAATTCACCCACCTCGTCACTTCCTACGAACGGCTTGCGCCCGCCGGCTGCTCCGCCTAGGCCGAAGAGAGCAATTCCTTGGTGGTGGCGGCAAATTTTGTCGCCTCGGGTGAAAGCCGGCCCCTAGGCTTCGCGCACCCTGACATGAG
>CXWL01002014.1_pt1 | contig 133565 bp, 126 predicted proteins | sample 590931 | NCBI WGS metagenome assembly CXWL01 (sample SAMEA3498368, study PRJEB10139) | groundwater metagenome | biome: water well; material: biofilm material | place: Germany | collected 2015-04-27
CATCGCCGGCCGCGTGACCGGCCGCCTGCCGGACGCCATCCGACGCATGACGGTGGAGCGCGGCGGGGACGCGGCGACGCTGGGGCTGCACCTGGGAGAAGCATCCTGCGAATGGCGACTCGAACGCCGCAGCGACGGTCGGCGACGGATGCTGCGCGCCGTGGCGGGCGGGCGGGAGGTCACGCTGGATTTCTCACGCGAGCCCGGCACCATCACGCAGCCCGGATCGGCCACCGACGGCGATCCGCTCTGGGACGATCCCGGCGCGCGGCGGCCGCTGGCCAGCATGCTCGTCGCATTCCTGGCCTGGGCCGGCGGCGGACCCGGCGATGCCAGGCTGTCCGTTGAGCCCGGCCTGCGAGCGCTCGAGCTCGCCGAGGCCGTGGAAACGGTGCGCTAGAGCCTCCGCAGGTAGAAGGAAATGTCGTCCAGCGGGTAGAACTGGCTCAGGTAGTGCTCGTAGTGCGCCGGCCGGCGGTTGGCGAGGTTGACGACACGCTGGCGTGTCCACGCGTTGGGCAGCGTTTCGTTGAACACCACCCTCTCGACCCGGAAGCGCGCCAACGTGTAGTCGTAGCGCGTGCAGATCTGGCTGCCGGGATCGAAGAAGTCGAACGAATTCACGGTAAAGAAATGCCGGTGCGTCGGATCGATGAAAGCCCAGCGCGAGCGGAAGTACGGCACGATCACCTTGGCGAGGCCGCCTGGCTTCAGCACCCGGTGCACCTCTTCCATCACCCGGATGACGTTGTCCAGGTGCTCCAGGCAGTTGTCGAGGTACACCTCGTCGAATTCGGCGTCCTTGATCGGATACGGGAAGACGTTGAGGTCGTGGACGATGTCCGCGGCGGTGCGATCGTTGAAATCGACGCCGACCGCGCCCGCGCGCTTCTTGTTGCCGCAGCCGAGATCGAGGATTCGCGGAGCCTGATTCATGCAGCCTAGGATATACTTTCTAACTCACGGCGGTTCCCGTTTTTCCCGAATTCCCGGTCGTCGGCCGGCGCTGGGCGATCCAGATTCAGGACGCCGCGCGGATGCGATTGCCTGCGGTGAACGCCACAATTGGGGATAAAGCAAGATGAGCATGAAGATCAATAGTCACAACGAGTGGGACAAGCTGCGCGAGATTATCGTCGGCACGGCCGAGGGGACGAGCGCGGTGCTGACCTGGGCGCGGCCGGAGCCTTTGCCGGCGGAAGTCGCCGAGCAAGCGCTCGCGCTCGCCGCGGATGCGCATCCCAAGTGGTTCCTCGACGAAGTGCAGGAGGACCTCGATGGTCTGGCGAAGACGATCGCGGGCTTCGGCGTGAAAGTGCACCGTCCGAAGGTGCACGACATCTCGAGGGTCTATTCCACGCCATTTTGGCAATCCACCGGCAACAACATTTACAACGTCCGCGACCTGCACATGGTGGTGGGCGACATGGTAATCGAGAGTCCGTCGTACCTGCGCAGCCGCTATTTCGAGGCGATGGCGCTCTACGACATCTGGTACGAGTATTTCGAGCAGGGCTTCCGCTGGATCTGCGGGCCGCGGCCGCGCCTCGACCGGGCGGTGTCCGAGGCGTACTACCGCGACGAGGGCGAGCGCAAGCTCACCAAGGAGGACCAGCGGTTCATGGAGCTGACCGGCGGCCGCCTCGAGAAGCTGCACAAGCTGAACGAGAACGAGATCGTGTTCGAGGCCGCCAACACGGTGCGCATGGGGCGTGACCTGATCTACCTCGTATCCAGCTCCGGCAACTACAAGAGCGCGAAATGGCTGCAGAGCGTGCTCGGCAGTGACTACCGCGTGCACACCACCGAGGAAATCTACCGCTCCAGCCACATCGATTCCACGGTGCTATGCCTGCGGCCCGGCCTGGTGATGCTGAACAGCACTCGGGTCAACGAGAAGAACTGCCCCAAACTGCTCGACAAGTGGGAGAAGATCTGGTTCGAGGACGTCGCGCCGACCTCGCAGCCCGAACTCGACTTCCAGAAGAACGTGCGCGACCGGATCGCCAAGAACCTGGAGGCGCTCGGGTTCCAGACCAACCTGAACGACATGTCTTCGCCCTGGGTCGGTATGAACTTCCTCTCGCTCGACCCGCAGACAGTGGTGGTGGACGAGCGCCAGACAAATCTGATGCGCGTCCTCGAGAAGCATAAGTTCACCGTCGTGCCGGTGCGCATGCGCCACATCTACACACAGGGCGGCGGCATCCACTGCGCCACGCTCGACACCGTCCGCGACAGCAAGCTCGAGAGCTACTTTGATTGACTAGGGCCGTGCAGGCGGAGTTCGCACACGGTTTGATGTTCCACCGGTTCTGTCCCGCTGCGCGGACGCTGCGCCCGCAGGGCGCCCTCACGCCGGACGAATTCGACGCCGTCCTGCGGCAGGTCGGCCTGCAACACATCCTACCAGCCTCCGAATGGCTCGCGCGCGTGGACGCCGGCACGCTGCGCGATCGCGATCGTTGCGTCACCTTCGACGACGGCCTGCGCTCCCAGGTGGAGCACGCGCTACCGGTTCTGCGGCGCCACGGACTGGAGGCCTTCTGGTTCGTCCATTCCTGCGCCGCCGAAGGCCGGCCGCCGAAGGCAGAGGTCTACAGCCACCTCGGCGGCATCGTCGGCATGGAGAAGGTGATCGGGCTGCTGCTCTCGCGCTGCCCGCCCGACATGTTGCAGGCGCTGGGCACCGTGCCCTTTGCCGATTACTCGACAAAGATGCGCGCTGCGGCGCCGTTCTATACGGAAGGCGACCTCCAATACCGGTTCCTGCGCAATTGTCCGGAATACCGAGAGCGGTTCGAGACGATTATGGATGGCGTCGCGGGAGAGCTTGGCTACGACCTCAACTCGCTCGCGAGCGAGTTGTGGCTCGGCGACGCGGACCTGCGCGCCCTCGCCGAATCCGGCCAGGTCGTCGGCCTGCATTCCTACAGCCACCCCTATGAGCTTGCCGCCCTTCCGCCCGATGCGCAGCGTGAAGAGTACCGGCGGAACTACGACCACCTGCAGCGCGCCACCGGCCGGCGGCCCGTGAGCATGTCGCACCCGCTCAACTCCTACGGCGAGGAAACCCTGCGCGTACTGGAGCAGCTCGGAATCCGCTGCGGATTCCGCGCAAATATGGCACCCTCGGCGAGCGGACGCGTGAATCCGACCCGCCTGGAGCTGGCGCGCGAGGATTCGGCGAACCTGCTGCGGCAGGTTCGCCCGCCCATTCATTGAACATCGGCATTCCAAGGAAACCAGCGCAATGAAATCGCAGAAAGTCAGCCAAGTCGAGCAGGCCACTCTGAAGACCTTCCGGGAGGAAATCCCGTCTATCTACTTCTCCGACAAGTCGGAGAAGGAGTTCCAGGCGTACTCCGACAATGCCGCGGTCATGTACCGCGATCTGTTCAAGTTCCCACCCAAGATGTTCAGTGGCGCCAGCCTGATCGACTTCGGCGGCGGCACCGGCGAGAACACGGTGTCGCTCGCGCGCTGGGGCGCACAATGCACCCTCGTGGAGATGAACGACAAATCGATCGAGATCGCACGCAAGGTGTTCGAACGCTTCGCCGGAAGCGGCGGGCACCAGTTCGTGCACTCCTCGATCTTCGACTACGAGTCGCCACTTAAGTACGACATCGTGCATTGTCGCGGGGTGCTGAGCCATACAGCCGACAAGGAAGGCGCGTTCTGCAAGATCGCAGGATTCCTGAAGGACGATGGCTTCCTCATCTTCGGCGACCCGAACAAGGCAGGTGGCTTCCAGAACATGCTGCAGCGCTACGCCGTCTACCGTCACGCCAAGAGTTGGGACGATATGGTCGCGGTGTGCGAGAAGCTCTACAAGGAAGACATCGATCGCAGCCAGGCCTTCGTCCCACGCACGCGGCGCTCGATCATATTCGACCGCTGGGTGATCCAGAGCCAGGACGATCCCTCGGTCGACGAGGTGATGGGCTGGCTCTCCGCCGCCGGCCTCACGCTTTACTCCGCGTATCCGAATTTCGTGCTGCCGCTGGCGGGCGACTCGGTTCACCACCAGCCAAAGTTCGATTCCGCCAGCGTGCGCGGCATCGCGGCGATCGCCGAGACCGCGTGGGTTCTACAGCGCAACGGCGACACCGAGAACTACGGCGCTGTGGACGCAGATCACGTGGCCTATGCGGACAGGCTGGCCGCCCTAACCAGCTACGTCGCCAACCTGAATTCGAGCACGGTGCTCGAACTGAGCAAGTTCGACGCGCTGGCAGCGGCGACGGGAGACGCGTTCGCCTCGCTCGCGCTGCTGAAGCCTCTGCAATCACGCATGGGGGAGTTCCTGAAGGAGGCGCGCCAGTTCATGCAGGTGGTGGACAAGTCGGATCTCGATGGCATTCGCAAGTACATCGAGTCCTGCCAGCATCTTTTCCAGGGAGCCTGCGGAGTGCGGCATGTGGATTTCATCGCCCACAAGCGCTGACCCGCTCGCCGGACACTGAATCCCGTCCGGATCCTCTCGCGCCTCTGGCAGGGGCTGCGCTTCGCGGCCGGCGCGCGCTGGGATTGGCGCTGGCCGGCGCATAGCGAAGTCCTGATTTTCGATGCCGCGGGCCAAGAACTGCTCGCGGAGTACGTCGCGCGCTGGAGCCCGGCGCTGCTGCACACGCGCGGCGAGCTTCTGAACCTGCCGGTGCTGCTCGCAAGCCTGCGCCGCGCCGGACCTGCGTGGGGAGCCTACATCGATGAGTACATCGAGCGCGTGCGCCCGCGCCTGGTGATCACCTATGTCGACAACAATCCGGCCTTCTATGGCGTCTCCTGCCGACACCCGGGGCTCAAGACCGTGTTCGTGCAGAACGGCTATCGCGGCTACTACGTCGACGTGTTTGAGCACCTCGCCTCGAGCACCATGCCGCACCATGCATTTCGCGTCGACCACATGCTGACGTTCGGCGAGGCAATCGGCCGCGAGTTCTCCAAGTACCTGCGGGGAGAGGTCATTCCGATCGGCTCGCTGCGCAGCAACCACTTCGGCCGGCGGGACCGCCCGGTACCGTCCGGCATCGCCTTCGTTTCCCAGTACAGCGCGCAGGGCACTCGAGTCGGATCGCAAGCGTTCACGCAAGACGAGTTCTGCCGCGCGCCGGATGCCGCGATCCTCTCTTTCCTGCGTCGCTATGCGGACGAGCGCGGGAAAGTTCTGACCGTGATCACGCGCTCACGGACGGCGCCGGAGCTCGAGGCGGAGCAGCGCTACTTCCGCAAACTCGCGGGCGACCAGGTGGCGTTCGCGCCGGCGCAGGAATCCGGCGCCTCCTACTATGCCGTCGACGCCGCGGAAGTCGTCGTAGCCAACACCAGCACGCTCGGCCTGGAAGCGGCCGCAAGAGGCGTGAAAACCGCGTTTTTCGCGATCCATCGGGAAATTTATTCGCAGCGCGACCCCCTGTTGGTGTGGGACCGCGGATTGACCTGGCCGGAGCGCTACCCGGACGACGGCCCGTTCTGGACCTACCGCAATGATCCGGCCGCGTTCCGGCGCATCCTCGACCATCTGTTCGAGATCGACGCTGCGGAGTGGCAGCGCGAGCTGGCGCGCGCCCGCTACGATGAGGTGATCACCAGCGATCCGGGCAACGCGAAGTTGCGCGGCCTACTGGAGCGCATTCTCGACTCAGCGTAGAAGACGCGAGGCCCAGCGCTTCACCGGCAATGCCGCACGGAATACCGGCACCAGCACGCGCAGGAGCTGTGCGGGATGCACGCGCGTGGGCGGTTCCCCGTAGGCGAAGTCGATCAGTGCGGGCTTTGCCGGTCCGTTCCGCAGCACGCGGCTGCGGCCGGACGGCAGACGCTCCAGTCCCTGCACTGGGTCAATCAGGCGGCGCAGCTCCGGCGGCGCGGCGGCGAGCACTTCGGCGGGCGCCTCGAACGGGCGGTACTCGTAGCCAGGGCCGAACAGATTCAGCAGGATGGCGTCATGCGAAACAGGCCGCGACGCCGGCAGGCGGCCGTGCCAAGTCTTGTTGAAAAACAGGACCACGTCGCCCGCGCGGCCGCGCGCCGGGGTCGCGAGGTGCCGGAAATACTTCGGATGGATGTAGGGCATGCCAGCGTCCGTAGAGCGTAGCGGATAGCGGTGGCTGCCCGGCAGGAAGGCGGTGGTGCCGCCCTCCTCCAGCACGTCGCCGAGCAGTACCGACATGCCGAACTCTCCTCCGGAATCCTGGTGCATGCGCAGTCCGGCGTCCGCGCCCTCGCAACGCCGAATGCCGAGTTGGCAGATCTTGTAGCCGCGGCCCAGCGCCGCGTCGAGAAGCACAACCAGATCCGAATGCGTGAACAGACGCTCTAGCACGGCATCCGCGGCAGCCGACCGTCCGATCAGGTTGCTCAGCACCGACCACTGGTCGTCGGCGAAGATCGGGACCCGGTAGTCTTGACCGTAGCCTGCTCGCTCGGTCCACGGCATCCGCGCCAACTCGCGCATCAGGCGTGCGCACTCCTCCTGAAGCGCGGCGACGTCGCCAGGGGCGAGCAGGCCGGTCATGCGCACGAAGCCGTCGCGCCACAGCAGCTCCAGCTGCGCGCGTCGCGGTTGCGGCAGGTCGATGTCAAACGGCAGTGCGGCAACGTTCACTTCGGCGCCTTCGCCAGCAGGTTTGCGCAGCGGCGCAAGTCGTCCGCCGTGTCGATGTCCATCGAGCGCTCCGGCGGCATCACGTAGGCGAGGGTCTCCGGGGCAACGAATGAACCGCTCGACACCAGCCACGCGCTGCGCGCGACGTACACGGCGCCATTCAAAGCATAGGCCGGAGGCAGGTCCTGGCGACGGTCGGCCGCTCGCTCCCAGCCGAGCAGGGGGTCCATCGCGCCGTCGGGGCTTAGCCGAAACATCAGGTACGGACTCTGTGTCGCCGCCACCACGGACACGCAGGCATTCGCCTCGGCGCGCACGCAGAGCTCCAGGCAGGCATCGATATCAGCAGGCGTGCGCAGCGGCGAGGTCGGCTGCAACAGCACGATCCAGTCGAAACCCGGCAGCACCGTGAGCGCGTGCAGCACCGGCGCCATGCCGGGCGCCTCGTCGGTGGCGAGCTCCGCGGGGCGCGTAAACGGTACTTCCGCGCCGTGGCGACGCGCCTCGGCGGCGATCTCGGCGTCCTCCGTGGACACGACGACCCTGTCCGCATAACGCGAGGCGCGCGCGGCCTCGATCGACCAGGCGATGAGCGGCTTGCCGCCGAGGTCCTGCAGGTTCTTGCGCGGCAGGCCCTTCGAGCCGCCGCGCGCGGTAACCAGCGCCAGCACGCGGGCTCCGCCGATCAACGGAACACCCCGTCGTATTCGCCGTCGGCGCGCTCATAGTCGTCCAGCTTACCGATGTCGATCCAGTACTCCCGAATCGGAAACGCGGCCGGTGCCTCGCCACGCGCGATTAGAGCGTCCAGCAACGCGGTCATGTCGAAGCGCGCGTTCTTCGGCACCAGCGCGAGAGCCTTCGGCTCCAGCACGTAAATGCCGGCATTCACGAAAAAGCGTTGTGTCGGCTTCTCGTCGATGCGGGTGATGTGCTGGCGCTCCAAGCCGACCACTCCATAGGGAATCTGGAATTCGTACTCGCGCACGCAGGCGGTTGCCGCCGCGCCGTGCTCGCGGTGGAAGTCCAGCAGCTGGTCGAAGTTGACCTTGGTGAGCACGTCGCCGTTCATCACCACCAGCGGCAGCTCAGGCGTTTCCGGGAGCAGCGACAGCGCGCCGGCGGTGCCGAGTGAGCGGTCCTCTTCGAGGTAGCGGATCGAGGCGCCCCAGCGGTCGCCATCGCCGAAGTGCGCCTTGATCATCTCGGCCTTGTAGTTGACCGAGAAGAAAAACCGCTTCAGGCCGTGCTCGAGGAAATTCTCGAGGATGGTCTCGAGGATCGGCTTCCTGCCGACTTTCAGCATCGGCTTGGGCCGCTCGTCCGTGAGGGGCTGTAACCGGCTGCCGAGACCGCCCGCCATCACCACCACGGTGTTGTCCTTCGGCACCGCGAACAGCACGTCGTCCAACAGCCGGACATCCACGATTCTGCGCTCACCGTCGACGAGCGGAACTTGGCGCAACTCGAAGCGCTGCATCAGGGCGCGAATCTTGTCGTCGCTCTCGTTGTGCTTCGCCACAGTGGGCTTCGGATTCATTACCTGGTCGGCGCGCGCGTCCAGCGACAGGCCCTTCAACATCGCGCGTCGCACGTCGCCGTCGGTTACCGTCCCGACGAGGCGGCCTTCGCTATCCACAACGAGCGCGATCTGTAGGACGCCCGCGTCGATCCGCGCGATGGTTTCGCGCAGTGGCGTATCGGGGTGGATCAGGGTCCGCTTCCAGTCCCTCATGCGCCTTTCCTTGCCCTCGCCGGCACGCCAATCGCGACACTGCCGTCTGGCACATCGCGCAGCACGACCGCGCCGGCGCCAATCACGCAGTACCGCCCGATGCGCATGCCCTGGATCACGCGCACACCTGTACCGACGTGCGTGCCCTCGCCCACTTCGACCGCCCCGGAAAGCGTCGCACCGGGTGCGATGTGCACGTTGTCTCCAATCACGCAGTCGTGGTCGACACTGGCCGACGTGTTGATGATCGCATTCTCGCCGATGCGCGCGTTGACCTGGACCACGCATCCCGCCATCAGCTGCGCGCCGGCGGCGACCTTAGCGTAGGCGCTGACCGTCGCCGACGGATGGACCACCGAGCAGAAGCGATAGCCTTTTTCTCGCAACCGGTCGAACACCAAGGCCCGGTTTCGAATGTCACGGGCGGAACCGACGCCGTTGGCAAGCTCCACCGCGTCCGCGGAATGATCCCGCAGGCACGCGTCCGATCCGAGCACCGGCAGGCCAAGAATGATGGTGCCGTGCAGGGCCGCATCGTCGTCGCAGAAGCCGATAACCTTGCGCCCCGCAGCCTGCAGCGCGTCTGCGACCACGCGCCCGTGTCCGCCGGCTCCGATCACGATGACGGAAAGCGCCTTCATTCGATGCGATCGTCTTCCGCGAAATCGCGCTGCGCCGTGCGCCCCAGCCATTCCCAGTACTGCATCGGCGAGACGCCATCCCCGGGGCGCTTGGCGACGAGATTGCTGTCGGAAAACCGCTCCCCGGCCGCGATCGCGCGAGCCGCAGTCAGGCTGCGGCGCGCCACCGCGCGCGTGGGTAGTTCCCCAGCGACCGGCGCCTTGTCCGGCGAGCCGAGCGCGCGATGCACCTGCGCCACGCCGCGCACCAGCTCAGCGAGTTGCGCTGTCGTCGCGGAGGCGCGATGGTCGGGCCCCGGCAGCATCGGGTCGAGCGTGAAATGCTTTTCGATGGCGCAGGCTCCCAGCGCTACCGCCGCGTAGGCGGTCGCATTGCCGAGCGTATGGTCAGAGTAGCCTACCCGCACGCCGAAGGCATCGCGCAGCGTGCCGATCGCGCGTAAGTTCGCGTCTTCCACGGCCGCAGGGTACTGGCTGGTGCAATGGAGTAATACCACGTTGCTCGCGAGCGCAGCACGCCCCTCGGCGGAAGCGAAGGCGGCGGCGAACGCCTGCACGCCGGGCGCGCTTGCGGCGCTGGTGTAGCCGAACGCCAGCGCGCCGAGCGCAAGGCGCACTTCTTCGAGCGTGCTCATGCCGGTCGAGAGAATGACCGGACGCCGCGTCGCCGCTGCGGCGACCAGCAGCGGCGCGTTGGTGATCTCGCCCGAGCCGAGCTTGAGCAACGGCAGATCGAGATCCTGCGCAAGAAACACGAGGCTCTGCCGGTCGAACGGGGTCGACAGGAAGCGCAGCCGCCGGTGCTCCGCACGCGACTTCAGTTGGCGATGCGCTTGAGCGTCCAGCTCCAGTCCGCGCAGCATCTCCAGTTGCGACGTGTCATCGCCAGTAGCCACCGCTTGGTAAGGAGCCTTTCCTGCACGCCGGCTCGCCAGCTCACCGCTGACGAAGGTCTGAAACTTGATCGCGTCCGCGCCGGCTTCGGCGGCGGCATCCACCATCTGCAATGCCCGCTCGAGCGAGCCGTTGTGGTTCACCCCGGCTTCGGCGATGACAAACGGCCGATCATCGAACAATTGAGCAAAAAGCATTTTGAGATTGCCGTCCGTTGGCTTACTATTTGAATCGTATCACTTTTCTGCCAAGCGCCGCCGACATGCCTCCACCTGCCAGACCCTCCGCGCGCCGCGTCTGCGTCGTGAGCGGCAGTCGCGCGGATTACAGCTTGCTGTACTGGATCATGAAAGAGATTCAGACTGCGCCGTCGCTCTCGTTGCTGCTCGCGGTGACCGGTGCCCATCTCGACCCCGCGTTCGGCCTGACCTGGCGCGCGATCGAGGACGACGGCTTTCGCATCGACGAGAAGGTGCCCGCGACGGTGGAGACGGACACTCCGGAGGGCATCTCGCGCGCCATCGGACTTGGCTCGATCGGCTTCGGAGAAGCGCTCGCCCGCCTGCGGCCGGACCTGCTGCTGCTGCTCGGCGACCGCTACGAGCTGCTCGGCGCGGCGCAGGCCGCGCTGGTGGCGAACATCCCGATCGTGCACGTCGCCGGCGGGGACAGCACCGAAGGCGCATTCGACGAGGCGATCCGGCACAGTCTGACCAAGTTGTCCCACCTGCATTTCGTGACCAACGCCGACGCGGCGCGGCGCGTGCGCCAGCTGGGCGAGGATCCGGCCCGCATATTCAACTTCGGCAGCCCGGGCGTGGACGCGCTGAAGCGCACGTCATTTCTCGACCGGAACGAGCTGCGGCGCGAGCTGGATTTCGAGTTCCGCGCTCGCAACTTGCTGGTCGCATTCCATCCGGCGACGCTCGAGCGCGACGACGCGGAAGCGCAAATGCGGGAGCTGCTCGCGGCGCTCGCGACACTCGCGCCCTCGACCGGATTGATCCTGACCGGCTCCAACGCGGATACGCTCGGCCGGCGCTTTTCGAGGATGCTGGAGGAATTTGCAGCGGCGCATGCCAGCGCACGGTATTTCACCTCGCTGGGGCAACGCCGCTACCTCAGCGCCCTCTCCCAGGTCGACGCGATCGTCGGCAACTCGTCCTCCGGACTCTACGAGGCGCCTTCGCTGCGCAAGCCCGCGGTGAACATCGGCGACCGCCAGCGCGGACGCGTGCAGGCCGCCTCGGTGCTCAATTGTCCACCCGAGCGTGGAGCGATTCTGCGTGCGGTGGAGCAGGCATACGCGCTCGACTGCTCCGCCGCCCGGAATCCCTACGGCGAAGGCGATGCGTCGGCGCGCATCGTCGGCACGATCGCTGCATTTCCGGACCTGCGGGTGCTGATCAAGAAACGGTTCCACGACCTGCGCGGCGCCGCGGACTGAGCGCTCAGTGCTCGCTCTCGAACTTCGGGATCGGGCTGACGTGCTCGAGGAAGAACCGCCGCGTCTTCTTCTCGCGGAGCATGTACGACGCGCAGTAGGTCTTCCCGGTCTTCGGGAATATCAGCACGCCGCCGTAACCTGCGTCGTCGGCCGCCAGTTCCGCCACCGCGTCACCGAAGAAATCCTTCGGCCGGAGCAGCGCTGACCCAAACGGCGCGAGCGTAAGCTCCTTCTCCGCCACAACCTCGCCGCCGCGGCAATAGCGCAGGTATAGCGTCTGCTCCAGATCGTAGTCGAGCGTGTAGGAGAGGTTCGCGATCGAGAGCATCGACTCCACTTCGGACGTCTCGATCACCGGTGCGTACCACAGCTGCCGGCGTCGCACCTTTGCGGCACTTAGCTTCTCCATGGCCTCGACCGGCTGGCGCGGCGTGCTCCAGATCGCGGAGTCGGACTGCACGCCACTCCAGTAGCCGCCGCGAAAACGGTAGATGCCCTGCACGTGAATCCGGCTCGGAAGCGACTCGAGTGGCGAAGCCGCGCTGTGCGTCAGCAAGTACGTGCCCTGGAAGCTCTCGATGCCAACCTCGCGCAACGCCGCCGACACGCTGGGAACGACGAATCCCCAGGGCGGCAGCACGATGAAGTCGGGTTTGTGCAACACCATCCGGCCGTCCTGGGCAAACACGCGCAGGTCGTAGCGATACTCGTTGTGCGGATGGAACTGATTGCTGACGGCAACCAGCGACTCGACCTCCGCGTCGTGAACGCAGAGCCAAGGGTTGCTAGGGCCGATGAGCCGTCCGTCGAGAAGCCTGCGGTCGAAGTTGCGCACCTCGTCCGACTTCCCCCAGCGCGATTCGACCGGCTGCTGGTAATAGGCGTGATCGAGCGTAAAGCTGCCATCCGGGAACTGCTCGCCGGCGAGGAAGCGCGCCATGTTCAGCGGCGGCTCGATGCAAAGCGCCTGCGCCCAACCGTCGCCGACAGGCATCTCCGCTCGGTGCGTGGCGCCGGCGCGAAGCGGCGGCAGCGCGAAGGTTCGTGTCCTGCCCGCGCCATCGCGCACCTCGAAATGCGACAGCAGCCCGGGAAACCAGTGGTCGTTGTGCAGCACCGCGATGGCGGAGCTACCCGGAACGCCGGACGCATGGACCGCGACGGCAGCCACTGCGTCGCCGCGCCAGGCGCTCCCGGTGCCGCTCGCGAAGCGACGCAGGAAGTGATACGCCTTCTTGATCATCGCCTTCCCGTAATGGCGCAGAAGAAACGCCCGGCCGCGCGCCATGACGTTGTGATACATGTGCACGCCTGTGATGAAGGATCCCGGCCGGACGACGAAAAAGATTCCATCCAGCGCCGCCTCTTTCGCCGGCATGTAAACGTGCGGCTCGGCTTCCAGTATCACGGCGCGCATCGTGACGCGCACGCTCCCCACGATCCGTTTCCCCTTCGCGCCGTCAAAGAAGTCCGCGGAGTCGAACACCATGATCCGGTCGGGCGGGGTCTCGTAGTCTCGAGCGCCCAACGACCGGCCATTCGCATCGAAGCACTCCGCGCGCCACTCGAAAGTCCGCACCACTGGCAGGCCGAGCATCTGGAGGTGGCGCACCAGCTTGTGCGTGCCGAACACAGCCTGCGTGTGGCAATCGCCTTCATGGAAAAGGTAGAAGCAGGTGTGGTCGAAATACGCGTTCGCCGCGTTCCAAAGGCGAAACGTCATACGAGATAGCGTGCCGCGTCCGGCCGGGCGCCTCGCGCCTTGAACCAGGCGAGGGTCTCGGCGATGCCGCGGCGAAATCCCTCCATGCCGCCGTATTCCGCCTGCCAGCCGAGCAGCGCCTTGGCGCGCGACGCGTCGGCCCAGAGCCGATCCACTTCGCTCTCAGCCGGCCGCAGCCGCTGCGGATCGAGCTCGAATTTCACGTCGCGTCCAGCTGCGGCGGCGATCAGCATCGCGGTATCGCCCACGGAAATCTCGAAATTGCTGCCGAGGTTGATCAACTGCCCGACCGCCTTGTCGGCGCCGGCGGCGGCGGCGAAGCCGCGCGCCACGTCGCTAACGAAGTTGAAGTCGCGCGTCGGATGCAGCGCGCCGAGGCGCACAACGCTTGCCCCGCTGAGAACCTGGGTCATGATCGTGGGGATCACCGCGCGCGCCGATTGGCGCGGTCCGTAGGTATTGAACGGTCGGACCACGGTCACCGGCATGCCGAAGGAGCGATGGAAGGACAACGCCATCTGGTCCGCCGCGATCTTGGTCGCGGCGTACGGCGATTGCGCGTTCAGCGGATGCGCCTCGCTGATGGGCACCGATTGCGCGGTGCCGTAGACCTCGCTGGTGGAGGTGTGGACGAAGCGCGCCACACCGTGCTCGCGCGCAGCCTGCAGCAGGTTGAGGGTGCCGGCGACGTTGGTGGCGACGTAGCTCTCGGGCGCCTGGTAGGAATACGGGATGGCGATCAGCGACGCGAGATGCATCACGACGTCGCAGCCCCCGACGACGGCGCGCATCTGCGCCGCGTCGCGAACATCGCCCGCGACGATCTCCATTCCTTCGCGCAGGTCAGCGTCGGACTCATCGAGCCAGCCGCGCGCACCAAACGAGTTGTAGAGCACGAGTGCACGCACCGCGACGCCCGATCGCACCAGCGCTTCCGCAAGGTGAGATCCGATAAAGCCGTCGGCGCCCGTTACCAGAACGCGCTTCATACGAGGAAACCTGCCTTCATGGAAGGCGGCATTGTAGCCGCTTGGCCCGTCGGGTCGCGCTCGCGTACCATCAGCGGCTATGGCACACGTCCTGGTTCAGGCCCGCATGAGCTCCTCCCGGTTTCCCGGAAAGATGCTCGCGCCGATGCTGGGCGTGCCGCTGATCCGCCGCGTTCTGGAGCGGGTGGCGGGCGGCGTGGAGGGCGGCACGGCGGGCGGGCGCGTCGTGCTGGTCACCAGCACCGCGGCCTCGGACGACCCGCTCGCGCTCTACGTCGAGCGCGAACTGGGCTTCGCGGTATACCGCGGCGAGCTGGAGAACGTGTTCGCGCGCTTCCAGGCCTGCGTGCGCGGGCTGGGCTGCGACTGGTTCGTCCGCATTAGTGGCGACAGCCCGGTGCTGGATGGCCGGCTGCTCGCCTGGATGCTCGCGCTCCCCCGGGACGACGTGGATCTCGTGACCAACGTGCACCTGCGCACCTTCCCGCCCGGGCAAAGCGTGGAAATCCTGCGTGCCGCGCCCTTCCTCGCCATGGACGCTGCCGCGCTGAGCGATGAGGACCGCTTCCACGTCACGCTGCCCTACTACCGCGAAGGCGCGCCGTACCGCCTACGCAAGGTGGAGTCGCGGCGGCCGGAGCAGGCCGCGGTGCGCATGGTGGTGGATTCGGTCGAGGATCTGAAGCGCCTCGAGGCAAGCCTCGAACGCGAGCCGCAGGCGCTAGCCGGCTTCGCCGAGCTCGCCCAGGTGCGGGCATGAGCCGTCCCCTCGGCGTTGCGGTAGTCGGCCTGGGCATCGGCGAACAGCACGCGCGCGCCTTCGCCGCCCAGCGCGGCTGCCAGGTGCGCTGGCTCTGCGACCTCGACCGGGCGCGCGCGGAAAAACTGGTCGGCGCATTTCCGGGCGCCGCCGTGGCCGGCTCGTTCGAGGAGCTGCTGGGGCGCCCCGAAGTGGACGTGGTATCGATCGCCTCCTTCGACGACGCGCACGCCGCGCAGGTGTCCGCTGCGCTCGCCGCCGGCAAGCACGTGTTCGTCGAAAAGCCGCTGTGCCGCACGCCCGAGGAGCTGCGCCGCATCAAGGAAGGCTGGCTCGCCTCCGGCGGCCGGATGCTGGGCTGCAACCTGGTGCTGCGAACCGCGCCGCTCTACCTCTGGTTGCGCGACGCGATGGCGCGCGGCGAGCTGGGGGAGATCTTCTCGTTCGACGGCGACTATCTGTACGGCCGGCTGCACAAGATCACCGAAGGCTGGCGCAGCACGGTAGAGGACTACTCGGTGATGCTGGGAGGCGGCATCCACCTGATCGACCTCTTGCTGTGGCTGACCGGGCGCCGACCTGTCGCGGTCAGCGCGAGCGGCAGCCGTATCGGCTCTGTGGGCACCGCCTTTCGCTATAATGATTTCTGCGCCGCCACCCTCCGGTTCGAAGGCGGGCTGGTGGCGCGGATCACGGCGAATTTCGGCTGCGTGCACCGGCACCAGCACGCGCTTCGCGTGTTCGGCACTTCGGGCACTTTCCTCTACGACGACAGCGGGGCGCGCCTGCACCGGTCGCGCGATCCGGGCGACGAGCCGCAGCGGCTCGAGCACTCGCCCCTGCCGCGCACCAAGGGCGACCTGGTTCCAGGCTTCGTGGAGGCCATTGAAAGCGGCCGGGACCTGCGCGCGGACGTGCAGCAGGTTTGCGACGGCGTGAGCGTGGCCATGGCCTGCGATCGGGCGATGGCCAGCGGAAACTGGGAGACGGTGGACTACGTATGAGCGCGGCGCGCAAGATTCCCTTCGGCAGGCCCTGGATCACCGAGGCCGAGCGCAACGCGGTGCTGGGCGTGCTGGCCGGCGACGTGCTGACCCACGGCCCGCAGGCCGCGGCCTTCGAAAAGGAGTTCGCAGCCTTCCTGGGCCCGGAGGCGCGCTGCCTCACCACCAGCTCGGGCATGGCGGCGCTGCACCTGTCCTTCTGGCAGCTGGGCATCGGACCGGGCGACGACGTGATCGTCCCCGCCCAGACGCACGTCGCCACGGTGCACGCGGTCGAGTTTGTCGGCGCGCGCCCGCTGTTCTGCGACTGCGACCTGGAGACCGGCAACATCGACATCGCCCGCGCCGAGGCGCTGGTCACGCCGAACACCAAGGCGCTCGCGCTGGTGCACTTCAACGGTATCCCCTGCGACATGGACGCGGTGATGGCATTCGCCGCACGCCACGGGCTGAAGGTGGTGGAGGATTGCGCGCTCGCGGTTGGCGCCCGCTTTCGCGGCCGCCACGCGGGCCTGTTCGGCGACGCGGCGATCTTCTCCTTCTACCCGGTGAAGCACATCACCACCGGCGACGGCGGGATGTTTGCCACGCGCCGGGAGGACCTCGCCAAGCGGGTCGCCAAGGCGCGCGCCTTCGGCGTCGACCGCAGCTTCGCCGAGCGCGCCATGCCGGGCATGTACGATGTGCCGACGCTTGGCATCAACTACCGGATGAGCGACATCAACGCCGCCATCGGCCGGCAGCAGCTCAACCGCATCGACGAGATCCTCGCGCGCCGCAAGGCCAATTTCGTGGCGCTCAAGGCCGCGGTGCTGCGCATCCCGGGCTGGGCGGTGCTGGACGCGAACCACGCGCAGGCGGCGCAGGGCCACTACTGCCTCACCGCGGTCGCCGAAGGCATCAGCCTCGAGCGCCGCAGGAAGCTGGTCGAGGCGCTGAACGCCGCCGGCGTGGGCACCAGCGTGTACTACCCGCATCCGGTGCCGCGCCTCGCTTACTACCGGGGAAAATACGGCTACGACGCGTCGCGCTACCCCAACGCCGCGCGGATTAGCGACCAGTCGATCGCCCTGCCTGTGGGCCCGCACCTCGCGGACGGCGACGTCGCCTACATCGGGGAAACGCTGGCGAAAGCCTGGAAGGAGCTTGGATAGCATGCAGCCGTCTCTCGCCGGAAAGCGCGTCGCCCTGATCGGCGGCGCCGGATTCATCGGCCATAACCTCGCCCTAGCCCTGCAGGTCGCCGGCGCCGAGCCGCACATCGTCGACAGCCTGCAGGTGAACAACCTGGGCGCTTTCTCCAGTTCGGCCGACCCCTCGAAGTCGCTCTATATGCACCTGATCTACGAGCGCCTGGAATCGTTGCACGCCGCGGACATCCCGCTGCACGTGTTGGACGCTCGCGACTACCACGTGCTGTCGCGTTGCCTGGCCGAGATCAAGCCCGACTGCATCGTGCAGCTGGCGGCCATCGCGCACGCCAACCGTGCCAACAAGGATCCGTTCAGCACCTTCGACCACAGCTTCCGTACGCTGGAAAACGCGCTCGACTACGCCCGCGGCGAGGGCACGCACTTCATCTTCTTATCTTCGTCGATGGTGTACGGCAACTTCGGCAACGAGCCGGCCTCCGAAGACCGCCGCTGCGAGCCGCTCGGCATCTACGGCGCGCTAAAGTACGGCGGCGAGCGCCTGGTGGTCGCCTACAACCAGGTCTTCAAGATGCCTTACACCATCGTGCGGCCCTCGGCGCTGTACGGCGAGCGCTGCGTCAGCCGCCGCGTCGGCCAGGCCTTCATCGAGAACGCGCTGCGCGGCATGTCGCTGAGCATCAACGGCGACGGCAGCGACGCGCTTGACTTCACCTACATCGGCGACCTGGTGCAGGGCATCAGCTTGTGCATCGCCCGGCCCGAGGCGCGCAACCAGACCTTCAACCTCACCTACGGGGGCGCGCGCACGCTCAACCAGATGGCCGAGATAGTGCAGGCCCACTTTCCGGGAATCGAGGTCAAGCACCAGCCGCGCGACGCCCTGATGCCCGAGCGCGGCACTTTATCGGTCGACAAGGCGCGCAAGCTCCTCGGCTACGAGCCCCGCTTCCCGCTGGAGAAGGGGTTCGTGCGCTACATAGACTGGTACAAGGATCTCGCCAAGCGCCGCCCCGGCTGCTTCTGAGGCGGACCGCGGCCATGGACCTCTTGGCGGCGGACGACTGGCTGGCCGGGCCGATGGGCATGCCCTGCTTCCGGCTGAATGCCGCCGCCGAGCGCCTCGCCGAGCGCCTGAATTCCGCCTTGCCCCGCGGCCGCGCCTTCGTCTACGCCAAGCTGCCGCCCGCCGAGGTCGCGCTGCTCCAGCGGCTGGAAGGCGCGGGCTTGCGCATGGTCGATGTGAACGTGCAGCTCGCGCTCGATGGCGCGAACGCCGCGGCGGGCGCGGTCGGGCCCATGGCCGTCGCCGTTGCTTCTTCCGAAGAAGGCGTCCTCGCCCGCGACATCGCCGGGCGCTGCTTTCGCTACTCCCGCTTTCACCTCGACCCGCAGGTGGCGCGCCCCACCGCCGACGCCATCAAGCGCGAATGGATCACCAGCTATTGCCGCGGCGCACGCGGCGCGGAGCTGCTGGTCGCCAAGGCGGAAGGCGCCGTGCTGGGATTCCTGGCGGTGCTGGTAGCGGACACCGCGGACGGCCGCACCGCCTACATCGACCTGATCGGTGTGGACGCCGCCGCGCAACGCCGGGGAGCCGCCGACGCGCTGGTCCGCGCCTTCATCAATCGCTGGACCGGCAAGGCGGGACGCCTGGCGGTGGGCACACAGCTCGCCAACCTGCCCTCGCTCGCGCTCTACCAGAAGCACGGCTTTCGCGTGGTGAACGCGAGCTACGTGCTGCACGGGCATTTCCTCGACGGAGCGGCCGCGCCATGTGCGGCATAGCGGGATATTTCGGCCCTGCAGCGCCGGACGAGGCGCGGGTGCAGGCCTGCCTCGCGCTCATGAAGCGGCGCGGGCCGGACCAGCAGGCCGCGCGGCGCTGGCGCAACCAGGCGGGGCGCGAGTCGCTGTTCCTCTTCGCCCGACTGAGCATCATCGACCTCGACCCACGCTCCAGCCAGCCGCTCGGCCGCGACGGCGACTGGATCATGCTGAACGGGGAGCTCTACAACTACCTCGAACGGCGCACGGCGCTGGCCGCCGCGGGCGCCGCGTTCTCCACCGAGTCCGACACCGAGGTGCTGCTGCGCGGCCTGCAGCGCGAGGGCGTCGCCAGCCTGGATGCGGGCGAAGGCATGTGGGCCTTCGCGCTTTACCGAGAGCGCGACGGCAGCCTGCTCCTCAGCCGCGACCGCTTCGGCGAGAAGCCGCTGTACCTTTACCGCGACGGCCGCGGCGGCCTGTACTTTGGCTCGGAGGTGAAGTTCATCGCCGCGCTGCTGGGGCGCTGGCCGGGCGTGAATCGCAATCACCTCAGCCGCTACCTCGTGAACGGCTACAAGGCGCTGTACAAGGGCGCCGAAACCTTCTTCGAGGGCGTCTCGGAGCTGCGTCCGGGCCATTGCCTTGCGATCGCCGCGGACGGCGCCGAGCGCCTCGCGCCGTACTGGACTCCGGGCGGCGCGATCGACGAGTCGCTTAGCTACGAAGCCTCGGTCGCCGGCGCACGTGAGCGACTGGTGGAGTCGGTGCGCCTGCGCCTGCGCGCCGACGTGCCGCTCGCCTTTTGCATGAGCGGCGGTGTCGACTCCAACGCGCTGATCGGGATCGCGCGGCGCGTGTTCGACTATGACGTGCATGGCTTCACCATCATGAACACCGACGCCCGCTACGAGGAGCGGGACATGGTCGAGGCCGCGGTGCGCGACCTGAAGGTGCGCCACACCGCCATCCCGGTAACCACCGACGACTTCCTGCCGCGGCTGCGCGAGCTGGTGCGCTACCACGACGCGCCGGTGTACACGATCACCTACTACGCGCAGTGGATGCTGCAGGAGGCGATCGCCGCCGCCGGCTACCGCATCTCGGTGAGCGGCACTGCCGCAGACGAGCTGTTCTCCGGCTACTACGACCACCACCTCGCCTACCTGTACGAGGTGCGGGGCGACGCCGCACTGCACGCGCGGTCCAGCGCCGCCTGGCAGGAGCACATCCAGCCCATCGTGCGCAACCCGCACCTCGGCAACCCGGACCTCTTCTTGGGCGACCCGGCGTTCCGCGACCACATTTTCCTCGACGCCGAGGAGTTCTCGCGCTACTTCCGCGAGCCCTGGCGCGAGGCCTTCGCCGAGCAGCGCTACAGCGCGGACCTGCTACGCAACCGGATGCTGAACGAATTGTTCCAGGAAGCGGTCCCCGTGATCCTGCACGAGGACGACCTGAACGCGATGTACTACTCGGTGGAGAACCGCTCGCCGTTCCTCGACCGGCGCCTGTTCGAGTTCTGCAGCCGAATCCCGACGCGCCACCTGATCAACGATGGCCGTGCGAAGGCGGTGCTGCGCGACGCCATGACCGGCCTCGCGCCCGCCGAGGTGATGCAGAATCGCCGTAAGGTGGGCTTCAACGCGCCAATCCATTCCTTCCTCGACACGCGCTCCCCCGGGATCCGCGCCGAGCTCCTCGCCGATAGTCCGGTGTTCGACCTGCTGCGCCGGGACCGGATCGAGGCGCTGCTGGACAAGTCCGACCTGCCCAACAGCGAGAGCAAGTTCCTCTTCAACTTCGTCAACGCGAAGTTCTTCCTCGAAGAATTCGCGTCGCGGGGCGGAGCGGCATGAGGTACTGCAGCCGCTGCATCCTGCCCGACACCCGGCCCAACCTGGTGCTCGGCTCGGACGGGATCTGCAACGCCTGCCAGGCACACGACAGCAAGCGCGACATCGACTGGCCCGCGCGCAAGCGCCTGTTCGCGCAGGTGGCCGGGCACGCCCGTTCGCGCAGCCGCGGCTACGACTGCGTGATCCCAGTGAGCGGCGGCAAGGACAGCACCTGGCAGGTGGTCACCTGCCTGGAGCACGGCCTCAACCCGCTGGCGGTGACCTGGCGCACCCCTGCCCGCACCGAGGTCGGCGAGCGCAATCTGCGCAATCTCGTGCGCATCGGCGTGGACCACATCGACTACCAGGTGAATCCTCGCGTCGAGGCGCGGTTCATGGTCGAGACGTTCCGCAAGCACGGCAGCACGGCCATCCCGATGCACCTCGCGCTCTTCTCCATCCCAACCGCCATCGCGGTGCGCTTCGGCATCCCGCTGGTGATCTGGGGCGAGAACTCCGCCTTCGAGTACGGCGGCACCGAGGAGGAGCGCACCGGCTTCCGGCTCGACGCCGCCTGGCTGACCAAGTTCGGCGTTACCCACGGCACCACCGCCGCGGACTGGGTGGGCGACAATCTCACCCGCCGCGACCTCACGCCCTACTTCGGGCCCGGAGACGCGGACCTGGCCGCCGCCGGCGTGCTGGCAGTGTTTCTCGGCTACTACTTCGAATGGGACCCGGACACCACCTACCGCGTCGCGCGCGAGCATGGCTTCGCCGAGGAAGAGCGCGGCGCGCGGACCGGCTACTACGCCTACGCCGACATCGACGACGACTTCATCTCGATCCACCACCACATGAAGTGGTACAAGTTCGGTTTCACGCGGCTGTTCGACAACCTGTCGTTGGAAATCCGCAACGGGCGGATGCGCCGCGAGGAGGCGGTGCGGATCGTCGCCGAGACTGGCGACCAGACGCCGCACGCCGACATCGACAACTTCTGCACGTTCGCCGGCATCGCGCGGCGCGAATTCGACGCAATGGCGGAGCGCTTCCGCAATACCGGGGTGTGGGAGAAGCGCGGCGGCGTCTGGCGTATCCGCGACTTCCTGATCCCGGACTGGAGCTGGACATGAAATTCACGTCTGTACAGCCGCCACGCGAATTCGAGGTGTCCGGCGGCGGTCGGCCGGTCCGCATGCGCGACTGCGCGCGCATCGCGCTCGAGCCCGACGAGCAGGTGACCTTCACCACGCCGGGCGGCGCGGAGTACGACCTGGCGCGCAAGTCCTGGGGCTATTACGCCACGCCTTCCCTCAATGGCCGGCTGAAACAGTTCGGCCTGCGGCCCGCGCTGGTGCGCAATCCGTCCGGCCGGCACTACCTTCTGGTGCAGGAAGCCGGCGGCGAAGCCGAATTCCAGCGCTATCTCGCCGAGGAGCGCATGGATGTGGTGTGCTGGCTGGATGAAGAAGCCGCGCTGCTCAAAATCGGTCGGGCGTTCGCGGGCGGCGATGGCTGAGATCCCTGCGCCGCTGGAGTGCCCGTGCCGCGGGGAGCACTTCGTCCCGGTGCACCGCTATGACGCGGCGCCGGAAGGGGAGGTGCGCTTCGCGCTGAAGTCGGGTGCCGCCTATCGCCGCGAGCTCCTGCGCTGCGGGGCCTGCGGCCACATCCTGTCGCGGCACGCGATGGACCTGTCGGGCCTGTATTCGGGCGAGTACGTCAACGCCACTTACGGCGGCGCCGACGGCCTGCTCCGCAACTTCGAGCGCATCAACGCGCTGCCGGCGGAGCGCTCCGACAACGCCGGGCGCGTGGCGCGAATTCTTGCGCACGCGCAATCCTCCCTGCCGACGTCGGCGGCGCCCCGTTCGATCCTCGACGTCGGATCCGGCCTGGCGGTGTTCGCGCACCGCATGAAGCAGGCCGGCTGGCGCTGCACAGTGGTCGACCCCGATGCGCGCAATGCGGCCCATGCGCGCGACACGGTCGGTATCGAGGCGCATTGCGGCGACTTCATGACGGTCCAGGGCCTGGGCCGATACGACGCGGTGTCCTTCAACAAGGTGCTGGAGCACGTCGAAGATCCTGTCGCCATGCTGCGCCGCGCCGCGGGCCTGCTCCAACCGCACGGCTTCGTCTACATCGAGCTGCCCGACGCCGAGGGCGCCGCCATAGAAGGCTACGGCCGCGAGGAGTTTTTCATCGACCACCTGCACGTGTTCAGCGCGGAATCCTTCGCCGCCCTGGCGCGCCGGGCCGGGTTCCGGCTGGGCGTCCTCGAGCGCATCCGCGAACCGAGCACCAAATTTACCCTGCGCGGCTTTGTCCTCCCTGCCTGAGAATGCACCCATGACGCAAACTACAGATTACAACGCCAAGGACTACGAGCGCCGATACCAGGAAGGCTACGGACTCGACTACCCCGAGTCGCACATCGTGCGCCTCAACAAGCATGTGCTGGAATGGGAGCTGAAGCTGCGCGGCGGCCGGGCATTCGATTTCGGCTGCGGCGCCGGCGCCCACCTGCGCTATTTCGCCGACTGCGGCTACGAGCCGCACGGCTGCGACACCAGCGCCTCGGCCATCGAGCGCTGCAAGGCGCGGCTGCCAGAATTCGCCCGGAACTTTCATGTCACGCCGGTCAATCCGGACCTGCGCGGCCTGCTCGCGCCCGGCACGCTCGACCTCTTCCTCTCCAACCAGGTGCTCTACTTCCTGGACGACGCCGGCATCCGCGCGGTGACCGCGCAGGCGCATGACCTGCTCGGGCCCGGCGGCGTGTTCGCGGTCACCATGATGGCGCCTTCCTGCTGGTACGCGCGCTACATCGTCGGCCGCGAAGGCGATTTCAGCCGCGTGCGACTGGACACGCCGCGCCAGAAGAGTGAACTGCTGGTGAATTTCAAGGCGCAGGCCGACCTGCCCGCGCTGTTCGCCCCGTTCACGACGCTGCACCAGGGCATATACGGCAGCCATATCCGCCAGGAGGAGGGCTCTACCGACCACTGGCTCTACGTGGGCGTCAAAGGCGAAAAGGGAGCGTCCCGATGAAGCACGACTGGCACCAGCCGCCGCGCGAGTTCTCGCCTTATCCCGGCATCACGCTGCGCGACGCCGGCGACCTGTGGCTGGACGCCGGCGAGCAGGTCACGCTGCGCTGTCCTTCGGGCGCCGGCAACGACATCACCCGCAAGGATTGGGGTTACTACCTGACCAACTCGATCAACGCGAATCTGCGCGACCAGGGTTTCAAGACCGCGCTGGTCGCCAGCGGCGCGGCCGACCCGCGGCTCTACCTGATGCTGGTCGAGCGCGGCCAGCAGCCGGCGTTCGAGTCCTACCTCGCCGAGTACGGCATGCGCCTGGTCGCTTGGTTGGACGAATGGCGGGGTGGGAAGCTGGCCACGCGCGAATGACCAGGCTGCACGCCCTGCTGGGCGATGCCCCCGCAGGTGACGCGCGACGGCGGCTCGATGCCATGGCCCTCGCGGCGGGCGGCGCAGCGCCGGCCCTCGAGCTCGGGCTAGCGGCGCTGACCGCGCCCGCCCTCGCCTCGACACCTGGCGGCGCGGTGGCACTCGAGGGCTGGATCTTCAACGCGGCGGAACTGGGCGGGCCGGGCGATGACGCGCGGCTCTTTCTCTCGCTCTACGAGCGGGAGGGCATGGCGCGCGCGCTGGCGCGGCTGAACGGCGATTTCGCCCTCGCCCTCTTCGACCGCGCCTCCGGCACGCTGTACGCCGCGCGCGACCGGTTCGGCCTGAAGCCCCTCTACTACTGCCGCTACGACGACGGCTGGGCAATATCCGCGCGTCCCCGGGCGCTGCTCACGCTACCCGGCGTCTCCGCCGAGCCCTCGCGGCGCTATGTGGGCCTCTTCGCCGGCTCGCACTACCGCACGTTCGACAACGCGCCGGAGGAATCGCCCTTCCGCGACATCCGCCAGCTGCCCGCAGGCTGCTGGCTGGAGCTGCGCGGCGGCGAAGCGAAAGTGCGGCGCTACTGGTCGCTCGAGGAGGCGCCGGAACTGGCTGATTCCGAGGACGCGCTTGCCGAGCAGTACCGCGCGCTCCTCGACGATGCGGTCCGGCTGCGCGTGGCGCGCGCCACCCGGCCGGCATTCACGCTCTCGGGAGGCATGGATTCCTCAAGCGTGCTGGGCACCGCGGCGAAGGCCGCGGGCCGGCGCCTGACGGCGATCTCCACCACCTATCTCGATCCGACCTACGACGAGAGCGAAGAGATCCGCTCCATGCTGGCCTCGACGGTGGAAGAATGGATCCCGGTGCAGGTGGGCGACCCGGACGTGTTCGCGCTTCTGCCGGAGGTCATCGACTGCCACGACGAGCCGGTGGCCACCGCGACCTGGCTGTCGCACTACCTGCTGTGCCGGGAGGCGTCCCGACGCGGCTTCGGCGCGCTCTTCGGCGGCCTGGGCGGCGACGAGCTCAATGCCGGCGAGTACGAGCACTTCTTCTACTTCTTCGCCGACCTCCAGACCGCGGGAGCCGAGGGGCGGCTCGCCGACGAAGTTCGCATGTGGGCGCGGTACCACGATCACCCGGTGCACCGGAAGAGCCCGGCGCTCGCCGCATCGCACGTCGCCCGCGTGACCGATCCCGCGGCGCCGGGCGTCTGCCTGCCGGATCGCGCGCGCATCGACCGCTACGCCGCCGCTGTGCGTCGCGAATATTTCGACGTCGGTTCGTACGTCCCGGAGATGGAGCATCCATTCCGCAGCTACCTGAAGAACCGCTGCTACCAGGACCTGGTACGAGAAACGGTACCCTGCTGCCTGCGCGCCGAAGACCGCCAGACCGCGGCCTTCGGGATGGAGAATTTCCTGCCTTTCCTCGACCACCGGCTGGTGGAGTTCATGTTCCGGGTGCCCACGGCGTTGAAGTACGACGCGGGCGTCTCGAAGCGCCTGCTACGGCTGGCCATGAAAGGCGTGATGCCGGAGGAGACCCGCACCCGCGTGAAGAAGACTGGCTGGAACGCACCCGCGCACCGCTGGTTCGCCGGTCCCGGGCGGGACCAACTGCTGGAAATGATCCACTCCTCCGAGTTCCGCGCCCGAGGCATTTACAATCTCGCCGAGGTCGAGCGCCTGTTGGCCGAGCACCATGAGATCACTACTCGCGGCCTGAACCGGGAAAACCACATGATGTTCCTGTGGCAGCTCGTGAACCTCGAGCTCTGGCTGCGCGGAATCGAAGGAAAGCGATGAACTTGAAGATCGAGTTGGCGCGGCCGCTGCCGTCTGGCGCGCTGGACCATTTCCGCTCGCTGATGGCGTATTGCGACCCTCGCATCCGGTCGATCGATCTGAGCGAGGCCGGAATCGGTAGCGTGCTACTCGAAGTGGATGCAGCAGCCGGCGACCTTGAGGCCATCACCGGGAAGGTGCTTCGCGTCGCGCAGCGCGTCGAGGCGGGCGGCGCCGTGCCGGCGTCGGAGATTCATCGCCGCGTCAGCCGCCGCGAGCAGCGCTGGACCGCGGACCTCGAGGCGCAGCTGGATCGCTCGCGCGCCACGCTTCGGCTGGGCGACGGCATCTATGGCCTGACGGGCGTCGCGGCACTTCTGTCGCGCGTGTTCGACGAGGATTTCCGCACGCTCGCGCTGCGCCTGGGTGCGCGCGACGCGCAGTTTCCTTCGCTGCTCGGCATTCCATTCCTGCGGCGCATCAAGTATTTCAGGTCATTCCCGCAGTACACGACGTTCGCCTCGCACCTGCATCCCGACATCGAGAAGATCGACCGCTTCATGGCCGACGTGGAGCTGCCGCAGGAAACGGTGGAGAAGGGCGCGGCGGGCCTGGCGACGCCGGAGATGGTGATGTCCCCCACCGTCTGCTACCACCTGTACAGCTCCCTGCAGGACCTGGAGCTGGATCGCGATTGCCTGCGCGTCACCGCGCTCGGCCGCTGCTGCCGCTGGGAAGCGGGCAACATGCGCCACCTGCGCCGGCTGTGGGAGTTCTCCATGCGCGAGCTGATCTGGGTCGGCAATAGCGAGGCGGTGGCCGCCGAGCGCGAGAAGGCGATCGAGGGCACGCTCGCCTACTGCGAAGAGATGGAACTGGAGGCGTGGGTCGAGAACGCCAACGACCCGTTCTTCTCCACCGACGGCGCGAAGAAGTCGTACTACCAGCGCGGTTTCGCCATGAAGCTGGAATTGCGGCTGCCCTACGCGCCGGGCGGCGAGTCCGTCGCGGCATCCTCATTCAACAACATGGGACGCACTTTCGGCGACGCCTGCCGCATCCGCCTGCCCGGCGGCGCGCCGGCGTCGAGTGGCTGCGCCGGCTGGGGCCTGGACCGCTGGGTTTACGCGTTTCTCGCCCAGCACGGCGTCGACCCCGACCGCTGGCCGGAACGCATGCGCGCGCGCGCCGCGCCGCTGCTGCCGCAACTGCAACCGTGATCGACATCCGGCCCCTGGAAGAGGAGTCCTACGCGCTGGCAGCGAGCTGGCTCTCGGAGCCGGCGACAAACCGCTGGCTGAGCAGCATGTGGCGCGGCCGCCGGGTATCGGTCTCGATGCTCTCGCTCGTGGCGAAGAGCGACCGCAATCGCCTGTATCTCATCCGCGCTGACGGCACCCCCTGCGGCCTGGTGGGCCTGGCCGAGATCGACCGTGCCGACGGCAACGCCATGATCTGGTATTTGGTCGGCGTGCCTGGCATGGCCGGCAAAGGCGCAGCCACCGCCGGCATCGACCAGGCGGCGAAGCTCGCATTCGGCGAGTTGGGCCTGCAATCGCTGCACGCCTGGATCATGGAGGACAATGCCGGCTCCCGCCGAGCGCTGGAGAAGAACGGCTTCCAGCTCGCCGGCCGCCTGCGCCAAGCCACGCGCTCCGGCGAGCGGCAGGTGGACCGTCTTTACTACGACTTGCTACCCGCCCGATAATCAAAGCGTCGCCAATTTCTATGACCGCGAGACCCGCAGACAACGACCAACGCATCAAGGAACGCGTGCTGCAATTCATGGCGTCCAAGGGCGAGATTCCCGGCGCTACCGAAGACGAGCACCTCGCTTTCGCCTACCTGCAGAGCGGCCTGGTCGACTCCATGGGCATCGTTGAGATGATCCAGAGTTTCGAGGACGAATTCGACGTGCGGTTCGAGCCGCATCACCTGCAGTCGCAGGATTTCCAGACCGTTGGCGGCATCATCCGGCTCCTGCAGCATCTGTCCCGTTGACCGCGACACCCGCGCGCAGCGCGCACTACGACGCCGCGACTCTGCAGCGCGCGCTGCTGGACTGCGGCGTCACTGCCGGCGACATCCTGTTCTCCCACGTCAGCATGGGGATGCTGGGGTTTCCCGCCGCCGGTCGGGCCGAGGAGGACATGTTTTCGACCATATTCTCTGCGGTCCGCGCAGCCATCGGCCCCGAGGGTACGTGGGTGGTGCCGACGTACACATACAGCCTTTGCCGTAACGAGCGGTTCGACCCGGGGTCGACCCCCTCCAGCGTGGGTCCCTTCACTGAACGCTTTCGCCGCCGCCCTGAGACCCTGCGCAGCCGCGACCCCATCTTTTCGGTGGCCGCCATCGGCAGGCGCGCGGGCGAGCTGCTCGAGGACTTGCCGCCCGAGTGTTTCGGCGCCGACTGCATCTATGACCGGCTGGTGCAGGTCGGCGCCAAGATCTGCAACATCGGCGTCGGTTTCCGCACCGTCACCTTCGTCCACTACACCGAGCAACGGCTGGGCGCGCCTTACCGTTTCCTCAAGGCCTTTCACGGCGACGTCGTAGTCGACGGTGCCGCACAGCGCCAGCAGTGGCTCTACAACGTCGGCGTGCTCCACGAAAACACCACACCCGACCTGCACGAGCTCGAGCGGACGGCCGCGGCCACGGGCGCCTTTCGCACAGCGCAAGTAGGCCGCGGCGCGGTGACCGTGTTCACCTGCGCCGCGCTCGACCAGCTGGCCGAGGATGCGCTGCGCGCCAATCCATGGGCGCTGGCGCAAGGACCAGCTATCGATCTTGTCGCAAGCGAGCGCGAACGACTTGGCGAGCCCGCGCCGCGCATCGTTGCCGCTGCAGAGGACACGCTTGCCTCGCGCGTGCACGAGCTGAGCGCCTTGCCGGCGCATCCCCTCTCCCGGGCCTGCGAAGCAGGCCTGCACAGGTTGGTCGCGGGGCTTCCGGCGGTGTTCCATTCCTTTGACTCCGGCTCCAGAACATCGGACGGTGTCGTCCAGGAGGCCTGGTACTGCCGCGCGGGCTTCCTCGAAACGCTCGCCGGGAAGCGGCTGCTATCGCTGGAAGATGACCCGCTCCACGTCCCGTACTACTCGGCAAAGTTCTCCGGCGAGGTCTCCCGCGAGGAGCTGCTTCCCCGGCTCCACATTCACTGGGAGGAAGATCTGATTCCAGCGTTGAGCCTGCTCGGCCAGCAAACGTGGGGCCTCGCCTGCAGCGGACGGTTCAAGGCAACACTTTTTGAACCTCGCTATCGAGTGGCGATCGACGCGCAAACCGCATTCGGCCAGCTCCAGGTGGCGGAGGTTGTCGTGCCCGGCCGCGGCGGCCGCGAGATCGTGCTCCTTGCCGCCGCCGACCATGGCGGGCTGGCGAACGAGGGCCTCAGCGCCGCCGTGGTCGCAACGGAGGCGGCGCGCCGGCTTCTCTCTGTTCCGCCCGGAGAGACGGGCCTGCGGCTGCTGATTGGCCCGCGGTGTTCAGGCCAGGACGTCTACTTCCGTCGCTACCCCTGGATCCGCGCGCGCCTCGAAGGAATTGTCGCGCTCGAGAGCCTTGGCATCAACGCGGAACTTCATCTCCAGGTGCCTCGCGGCGCGGGATTGTTCGCGCGGCGCTGCGAGCAGGCGATGAAAACCTGCGGCGAGCCGTTTGCTGTGGCGACGGGCGAGGGCGCGTGGCTGCCAGCGGCCGGTAGCCTGGAGGGCATGGAGCAAGTGTGCTTTAACCGTGCCACGCATCCTGCGTCCCAGCAGCCTTACCGCGGCTTTCGCTCCAGCCTTGATGGCCCGGCGCTGGTCTCGCAGGCCGCGCTGGAAGCGTCGGCAAGCGCCCTGACCGGGTTCCTCGCGGCGCTCGCCGCACATCCCAAGTAGGATTGTGCAATGGCGCAGGCGGCGACGCGACCGGGCAAAGGCGGGGCGAGCGATCCCATGATGCAATGGGCGCGCGACCTGTTCCCGATCTGCCGCAGCATCACCGGACCGGGCGTCCGCGAGACGCTCGGCTACCTCCGCGGGCTGCTTCCCGATTTGCAGGTTCATGCCGTGCCGACCGGCACCGTCGCCTTCGACTGGACCGTGCCGAAGGAGTGGACAGTCCGCGACGCCTACATTGCCGACGAGCAAGGCCGCCGTGTCGTTGACTTCAGGAAGAACAACCTGCATCTGGTCGGCTACTCCACGCCGGTGGACGCGTGGCTCGAGCGCGCGGAGCTGGAGGCTCATCTGCACTCGCTCCCCGAGCGTCCGGCGGCGATCCCCTACGTGACCTCCTACTACAGAGAAAATTGGGGCTTTTGCCTGTCGCACGAAGAGCGGCTGAAGCTGAAGGAAGGACGCTACCGCGCGGTGGTGGACGCGGATCTCAAGCCAGGAGTGCTGAACTACGGCGAGTTGCTCATTCCTGGCGAGGCGGCGAGCGAGGTGCTGGTTTCGGCGAACATCTGCCACCCCTCCCTCGCCAGCAACGAGCTGTCGGGACCGATCGTGGCCACCGCCCTCGCCCGATGGCTCAGCGCACTTCCGCGCCGCAGACACACCTACCGGATCCTCTACCTCCCTGAAACAATCGGCTCCATCGTCTTTCTCAGCCGGCACGCCGAGCACCTGAAACAAGCCCTTGTGGCCGGCTTCGTGCTCACCTGCGTGGGCGACGGGCGAGAGTACTCGTACCTGCCGTCGCGCCAGGGCAACACGCTGGCTGATCGGGCGCTGCGGCATGCGCTGCAGCATCAGGCGGGGGAGTTCCGGCGCTATTCATACCTCGACCGCGGCAGCGACGAACGCCAGTACTGCAGTCCGGGGATCGACCTGCCCGTATGCGTCTTCATGCGCAGCAAGTTCGGCCGCTACCCCGAGTACCACACGTCCGACGACAACCTCTCGCTTCTCAGCCAGCGTTCGCTGGAGGACAGCCTGGACGTCCTCAAGCACGCGGTACGCATCCTGGAGGCGAACGAGGTCTACGCCGCGATTCACCCTTGCGAGCCGCAGCTGGGTCGGCGCGGCCTGTACCGCATCAGCGGCAACGATCCGAGTGACGACATCGTGAATACCATGGCCTACGCCGACGGCAGCCTCGACCTGATCGGGCTGGCCGAGGCGATCGGCAGCAGTGCCCTGGCGGTAAGCGAGGTGGCAGAGGAGCTGCGCCGGGCCGGCCTGCTGCGAGTCGTGCGCTAGAGATGGGTGCGGCCGGGCGGCACCTCGTGACTACCGCCGACGAACGAACCTGGCCGGCGGACACGCCCCTGCTCTTCCTCGGCGAGTGGTGCCGCAGCTACCAGCGCCGCTCCGTCTGGTCTGGCCTGGATGCGGCGCTGGCCGAACCCTACGGCCTCTCAATCGAGCAACGCAAAGCCGACGACACTCGGCTACGGGCGCTCGAATCGCGCCTGTTGCCGCAACTCGCGGCCCCGCTCAACCGACGGCACGGGATGGAACGCAGCACGCGATTCTGGCAGATCGTGCTGGGCCACTGGCTGCGCACCGCCCTTTCGGTGTTGTTCAACCGCTACCGAACGATTGAGGAATGCCTCGCCGTCCACGACATCTCGGGGTCGACATTATTGCGCGATCCGCGTTACCGGCTTGCCACGCCGGACTCGTTGTCCATGATCCTGGCCTCCAGCGACACGGCCTGGAACCACGCGCTCGCCGGCCTAGTGCTGCGCCGACTGGCACCCGGGATTTCGCTGACGACGTACGACGTGGACATGGGGCCGGGATTTCGAATGGTATCCACCGGAGCGCGACCGTCATTGAAGCGACGCATGGCAGCGGTCGTTCACAGCCTGCTGTCGAGTTCGCTGCGGCCATTTGGGCGCGAGACCGACGCTTTCATCCTCAACAGCTACCTGCCTCGGCCGACGGAGGTCCGGTTGCAGCTGGCGCTGAGGCAGGCGCCGCAGTTCTGGCGTAGCGTCCCGGTGAATTGCAGCAGCAAACCGGAAGACGGTTTTCGGGACGAGCTTGGCAAAGAGCTCGCGTTGAACGCGAGCGATCCCCTGGAAGCGTTCATGCGAGAGACGCTGCCCCTGCTGCTGCCGACGTGTTATCTGGAAGGATTCGGGGACGTCAGCCGTCAGGTCGCGAGTTTACCCTGGCCGCGCCGGCCGAAACTCATTTTCACTAGCAACAGCTTCGACACCGACGAGCCGTTCAAGCTCTGGGCCGCCTCGCGCGCGGAGGAGGGATCCCGATACTGTGTTGGCCAGCATGGCGGCAACTACGGCGTTTTCTGTGTGCCGTACCGGACGGTGGAGGAGGAAACGGCGGACCGATTCGTCACCTGGGGCTGGGAGGACGGACTCTCCCAGCATCGCGCCGGCCTGCTCCTGAACGTGGCGGGACGCACGCCGGCGCGCGGCGGCGAGGATCCACGGGGAGATCTTCTCCTGGTGGAGGAGTGCATCAACCACCGTGTGTCGACGTGGGACGACACGAGCGAGTTCGTGCAGCGCTGGGCCGAGCAGCTCCAGTTCATTGGCGCGCTCAAGGACGATGCGAGGCGTCACCTGCTGGTCCGGCTGCATCCTTACGGCAAGCGCCTCGACTGGTTCGAAGGCGAGCGCCTGCGCGACTTCGATCCGTCGCTGCGCACGGACTCCGGCCAGTCGAGCATGCGGCAACTCATGGCGCGCAGTCGGCTAGTCGTCTTCAGCTACAACTCTTCGGGCTTCTACGAGGCGATGGCTCTCGGCGTGCCGGCCCTTGTCTGCTGGCCCTCCGGACTCGACTGGGCGCGGGACACCACGCGGCCATGCTTCGAGCGGCTGCTCGCCGCGGGGATCCTGCACCTGTCGGCCGCATCGGCGGCGCAGCATGTAAATGCAGTTTTCGACGATGTTCGAAAATGGTGGGACGCGAAAGAGCGCCAGAAGGCAAGGCTCGAGTTCTGCGCGCGCTTCGCGCGCACCACGACGCGGCCGGTCGAGGAGATGAAGGCGGCGCTGCTGGGCTAGCGCCGGTCTGTACAATCGCTCGCGCGCGCTTCGCGCGTGCAGCGAACGGAGGGGGAAACCGTCTTGCGGGTACTCGTCACAGGCGCGACCGGATTCATCGGCCGCAGACTCGCGCAGATGCTGGCCGCTGCGGGCCACGAGGTGCTGCCGCTAGGCGGGGCCGATGGGGACATCGCCGATCCCGTGCTGCTCAAGCGCTTTCGCGACGCGGGGCTCGGCCACGTGTTCCACCTCGCCGGCCGCACCTTCGTGCCCGACGCCTGGCGCGAGCCGGTGGAGTTCCAGCGGGTGAACGGCCTGGGCACGCTGAACGTGCTCGAACTGTGCCGTTCCGCCGGCACGCCGTTGACCCATGTCAGCTCGTACCTGTACGGCATCCCGGAATCGCTGCCGATGGCGGAGACGCATCGCATCGCGCCGAACAATCCGTACGCGTTGTCGAAGCTGGCGGCGGAATCCGCATGCGACTTCTATGCGAACTACTTCGGCGTGCCGGTCACAGTGATCCGGCCGTTCAATGTGTACGGCATGGGGCAGAAGCCTCCGTTCCTGATTCCCGAGATTATCGAGCAGGTGCGCCGCGGTGAAGCTGTCCGCGTAAAGGACCTCAAGCCGCGGCGCGACTACCTGTACCTGGACGACCTGGTGAACGGCCTGCTTCGCACGCTGCAGGCTTTCCACGGCCATCGCGTCTACAACCTGGGCTATGGCAGTTCCATCAGCGTGCGGCAGATCATCGATTCGATCCAGCGTGTCGCCGGCACGTCGCTGGAGGTCATCGACGAAGGGCAGACGCGGCGCAACGAGATTCCGGACGTCTACGCCGACATCGGCAAGGCGAGGCGCGAACTGGACTGGAGCCCGCAGGTCGATTTCGAGGACGGCATCCGGAAGATCCTCGATGGCTAGTCCCAGGACGCCGCCGCTCGTCAGCGTCGCGATCTCGTTCTTCAACAACGAGGACGTCCTCGCGCAGGCGATCGCCTCGATCCTGAACCAGAGCTTCTCCGGCTGGGAGCTGATCCTGATCGACGGCGGATCTTCGGACCGATCGCTGGAGATCGCGCGCGGCTTTGTCGATCGGCGCATCCGCGTCGTCGCCGACGGCCGCTACAAGAGCTTCGTCGAGAGCCTCAACGAATCGGTCGCACTCGCCGCCGGACGCCTCTACGCGCGCATGGACTCGGACGACGCGATGCACCCTCGGCGGCTGGAGCGCCAGGTGAGCTTCCTCGAGAGCCATCCCGAGGTCCACGCGGTCGATACCGCGATGTACTCAATGACGCAGGAAGGCCGGCTGACAGGCGTGCGCGCGCGCCCTGCCCCGAAGGACTGGACGCTGGCGAGCGTGCTGAGCGGGAACGCGCTGAACCACGCCACGGTGATGGGCCGCGTCGAATGGTTCCGCGCCAATCCCTACGACCCGTCCTACCTGCGCGCGGAAGACCTCGAGCTCTGGTGCCGGACAGTCGAGCGGAGCGTGTTCGCGCGGATTCAGGAGCCGCTCTATTTCGTTCGCGAAGGCAAGGTGAACGTGCGCAACTACCGGCTCTCCCAGCGCACGAGCCGCCGCATCCTGCGCCGCTACGGCCCGCGCTGCTTCCCCCGCGGCAAGCTGGAGCGCCTGATCGCCAGGACCTACCTGAAGAGTGCGGCCTACGCGGTCCTCGGCGCCGCCGGCATGCAGGACCTGCTGTCGCAGGCGCGCAACCGCGGGGTGGCGCCGGACATCGAGGCCGAAGCGCAGCGTGCGCTGGAGGCGGCGATTCGGCGCTGAGCCCTCAAAGGCGCCAGAGCTTGCGGCCTTCGCGGACGATCGCCTGCTCGTCCAGGCAGGCCTTCACGTCGATGATCCAGCCGCCCGGCTTCACCTTCTCCACCAGGCGTCGTGCGGCCATTTGCGCGAACTCGCGGTGCGCCACCGCGACGATCAGCGCGTCGGCGAGCTGCAGTTCTTCCCAGCCGCGCAAGTCGATGCCGTACTCCGCCTTCGACTCGGCGGCGCCGGCGATCGGATCGTGCACCTGCGCTTCCACGCCGAGCCTGCGCAGCTCGCCGACGATGTCCGGCACGCGCGAATTGCGGATGTCGGAGAGGTTCTCCTTGAAGGTCAGGCCGAGCACGTTGATCCTCGCGCCGGAGATCGCGTGGCCGTCCTGCGCCATCAGCTTGACCGTCTTGTCGGCAATGAACTCACCCATGCCATCGTTGATCCGGCGGCCGGCGAGGATCACTTGCGGGTGGTAGCCGACCATCTCCGCCTTGTGCGTGAGGTAGTAGGGATCCACGCCGATGCAGTGCCCGCCCACCAGCCCGGGCCGGAACGGCAGGAAATTCCACTTGGTGCCGGCGGCCTCGAGGACCTCGGTGGTATCCAGCCCGAGCCGGTCGAAGATGATGGCCAGCTCGTTCATCAGGGCGATGTTGAGGTCGCGCTGCGTGTTCTCGATCACCTTCGCCGCCTCTGCGACGCGGATGGAGCTCGCGCGGTGGATGCCGGCGCGCACCACCAGGCCGTAGAGCGCGGCCACCTCGTCGAGGGTGTCGGGGCCGTCGCCGGAGACGACCTTGACGATCCTGGGCAGGGTGCGCTCCCGGTCGCCGGGGTTCACCCGCTCGGGCGAATAGCCGACGCGGAACCCCGCTTTCCATTTCCGTCCGGAGGCGCGCTCCAGCACCGGGACGCAGACTTCCTCAGTGGCGCCCGGATAGACCGTCGATTCGTAGATCACGATGGCGCCCGGCTTCATGTGCCGGCCCACCGTCTCGGAGGCGCCGATCAGCGGGCCGAAGTCTGGCTTGCACCCGGCATCGACCGGCGTCGGCACCGCGACGACGAGATAGTCCGCTTGCGCGAGCTGCGCGGGGTCGGAAAGGAGTTCCAGTCGCGTGGCGGCCGCAAGCTCCGCTGCCGGCACCTCGCCGGTCGGATCGCTGCCACCCCGGTAGGCGGCGATCTTCTCCTTGGAGATGTCGAAGCCCAGGGTACGGAGGTGCTTGCCGAACTCGACCGCGAGCGGAAGTCCGACATAGCCCAGGCCAACAACCGCGACGCAGCCGCCCTTGAGCGCGGCGCTCATGCGGGCAATTCATTCCGGTAGAAGTCGAGGTACCAGTCCACGAAGCGGCCGACGCCCTCCTCGACGCTGGTGCGCGGCGAAAACCCGGTCCACGCGCGCAGCGCCTCGACGTCGGCATAGGTCGCCGGCACGTCGCCCGGCTGCATGGGCAGGAATTCCTTCCGCGCGCTGCGCCCGAGCTTTCGTTCGATCATCGCGATGAACTCCAGCAGCTCCACCGGTGCGTGGTTGCCGATATTGAACAGCTGGTGCGGCACCGCCTCGGCCGAAGGCTTGTCCAGTACCCGCAGCACGCCCTCGGCGATGTCGTCGACGTAGGTGAAGTCGCGCCGCATCCGTCCGTCGTTGAAGACTTTGATGGGCCGGCCCTCGAGGATCGCGCGGGTGAAAAGGAAGAGCGCCATGTCCGGCCGGCCCCAGGGGCCGTAAACCGTGAAGAAGCGCAGCCCGGTCGCCGGCAGCCCGTGCAGGTGGCTGTAGGTATGGGCCATCAGCTCGTCGGCCTTCTTGGTCGCCGCATACATGCTGATCGGGCGATCGACGCTGTCGCGCTCGGAGAACGGCATGCGGGTGTTGCCGCCGTACACGCTGGAGCTGCTGGCGTAGACCAGGTGCCGCACCTTGAGCCCCCGGCAGCCTTCGAGCACGTTGAGAAAGCCGACCACGTTGCTGTGCACGTAGGCCGCCGGATTCTCCAGCGAGTAGCGCACGCCAGCCTGCGCGGCGAGGTGTACCACGTGGTCGAAGCCGCCAGCGGCGAACAGCGCCCCCATCGCGGCGGCGTCGGCGACGTCGAGCTTCTCGAAGCGGAAGCCTTTCTGTGGCTCCAGCCGCGCGAGGCGCGAGCGCTTCAGTCCAACGTCGTAGTAGTCGTTGAGGTTGTCGATGCCGACCACCTCATCGCCGCGCGCAAGCAGTCGCTCGGCGACATGCATGCCGATGAACCCGGCCGCGCCGGTCACTAGCACCCTCACGGTCGCGCTCCCTGCAGGCTGCGCTCCCAGCGGTAGGCAGATTCGCAGATCACCTTGAGATCGTCCAGCCGGGGCAGCCATCGAAGTTCGCGCAGGATCCGGGACGAGTCGGCGACAAGGTTCGCCGGATCTCCCGGGCGGCGCGGCGCCTCGGCGAGGTCCAGCCGTATGCCGGTCGCCTCCTGCATGGCCGAGAGCACTTCGCGCACCGTGTATCCCCTGCCATAGCCGCAATTGTAGGTTCCGGAATCTCCGCCCGCCTGCAGATGGCGCAACGCGGAGATGTGCGCGTCGGCGAGATCTTCGACATGGATGTAGTCGCGAATGCAGGTTCCGTCGCGGGTCGGATAGTCGGTGCCGAATATCGACACGCCCTTGCGCCTGCCGCAGGCCGCCTCGGCCGCCACTTTGATCAGGTGCGTCGCGTTCGGCGTCTCCTGTCCCGCCGTGCCGTCAAGGCGGGCGCCGGCGACATTGAAGTAGCGCAGCGCCACGTACCGGAACTGCGCGCCGGCGCGGCTCGCCGCCACGTCGCGCAGCATCCACTCCGTTATCAGCTTTGTCGTCCCATAGGGACTGATCGGCAGGAGGGGCGCCGATTCGGGCACCGGCGAGGTCTCGGCGTTGCCATAGACCGCCGCACTGGAGGAAAAAATGAAATTCCGGACGCCTTCCCGCAGGCAGGTTTCGACCAGGTTGCGCGAAACACAGACATTGTTCGAGTAGTACGGCAGCGGGTCGGCGACCGACTCGGGGGCGACGATATGGCCGGCGAAATGCATCACCGCGGATACCCCATGCTCCCGGATTGCCGCGCCCACGGCGTGCGCATCGCCGGCGTCGCACTGCGCGAACGGCACGCCCGCCGGAATCGAGCCGCGCCTGCCGCTGCACAGATTGTCCACCACCACCGGCCGAAACGACTCCTCCAACAGGCGGCGCACGCAATGCGAGCCGATGTAGCCCGCGCCCCCGGTGACCAATATCGAAGCGGCGGCCATCAGGCGGTGCCGACGGCGAATCGCCGCAGAAAATCCTGGTAGGCAAGTGCGATGCCCTGTCGCAGCGTGGAGCGCGGCTTCCAGCCGAGCGCCCCGATGCGCGAACTGTCGAGCAGCTTGCGCGGCGTGCCATCGGGCTTGGTCGCGTCGTAGGTGAACTCGCAGCGGTGGCCGATCACCTCCGCCACGAGACCGGCGAGCTCGGCGATCGACTGGTCCTCGCCGGCGCCGATATTGATCAGGGGCGCCTGCGCGGGCGCGACCAGGCGCCCGAACTCCGCTTCCCCCAGCTGCATCAGGTACACGCAGGCCTCGGCCATGTCGTCGCTCAGCAGGAACTCGCGCCGCGGGCGGCCGCTGCCCCAGAGCGTCACCCGGGTCTCGCCGTTCTGTTTGGCCTCGTGGATCTTGCGGACCAGCGCCGGCAGCACATGCGAATTCTTCAGGTCGTAATGGTCGCCGGGACCGTACAGGTTGGTCGGCATCACGGCGAGAAACCTGGTCCCATGCTGGCGGTTGTACGACCAGCAATTCTCCACGCCGGAGATTTTGGCGAGCGCGTAAGCGCGGTTGGTGGGTTCAAGGGGACCGCTGAGGAGGTACTCCTCCTTGATCGGCTGCGGGCAATCACGTGGATATATGCAGGAACTGCCGAGAAACAGAAGGCGCTTGACGCCCGCGCGCCAGGCTTCGTGGATCACGTTCAGCTGGACCGCAAGGTTTTCGCGGATGAAATCCGCGGGGTAGGTCTCGTTGGCGAGGATCCCGCCTACCTTGGCCGCGGCAAGGAACACGTAGTCCGGGCGTTCGCTCTCGAAGAATGCGGCCACCGCGCGCCCATCGGTCAGTTCGAGCTCGGCATGCCTGCGCAGCAGCAGGTTCGTGTGCCCGGCGCGCTCGAGCGCGCGCTGGATGGCCGAACCGGCAAGGCCGGTGTGTCCGGCGACGTAAATCCTGGCGCCGCGCTGCATCGGGCTATCGCTGCGCGCTACTCGCGCCCGCCGTAGGCGCGATAGCCGTGGCGTTTCATCAGCGCGTCGCGCTCGGCGGCGCGCAGGTCCTCGCGCGCCATCTCGGCCACCAGCTTTCCAAACGAGATGCGGGGTTTCCATTTCAACTGGCGCCGAGCGCGCGCGGCATCACCGAGAAGCGTATCCACTTCGGCGGGACGGTAGTAGCGCGGGTCGACGGCGACGATGACGCGGCCCTTGGCATCGTAGCCCTTTTCGTCAGCCCCTTTGCCCCGCCAGTTGATTTTCATTTTCAACTCCGCCGCGGCTGCCTCGACGAATTCGCGCACGCTGTGCTGCACGCCGGTCGCGATCACGAAATCGTCCGGCCGCTTTTGCTGGAGGATCCGCCACATCGCATCGACATAGTCGCGCGCGTGTCCCCAGTCGCGCCGCGCGCCCAGGTTCCCGAGGTACAGGCAATCCTGCAGCCCGAGCCGGATGCGCGCCAGGGCGCGCGTGATCTTGCGGGTGACGAAGGTCTCGCCCCGCATCGGCGATTCGTGGTTGAAAAGTATGCCGGTGGCCGCGAACAGGCCGTAGGCCTCGCGGTAGTTCACGGTGATCCAGTGCGCGTAGAGCTTCGCCACGCCGTAGGGCGAACGCGGATAAAAGGGCGTGGTCTCGCGCTGCGGCGTTTCGCGCACCAGTCCGAAGAGTTCCGAGGTCGACGCCTGGTAGAAGCGGGTGTGCTTGCCGCGGCCCAGAATCCGGATTGCTTCGAGCAGCCGCAATGCGCCAAGGCCATCGGCATTGGCCGTGTACTCGGGCTCCTCGAAGGACACCGCCACATGGCTTTGCGCCGCGAGGTTATAGATCTCGTCGGGCTGCGATTCCTCGACCACGCGCAGCACGCTCATCGAGTCGGTCATATCCCCGTAGTGCAGGATCAGCCTGCGCTCTGGCGCGTGCGGGTCCTCGTACAGGTGGTCGATGCGTGCGGTGTTGAAAAGCGAAGTCCGGCGCTTCAAGCCGTGCACCACGTAGCCTTTGCCAAGCAGAAATTCCGCCAGGTAGGCGCCGTCCTGCCCCGTGATGCCTGTGATCAGCGCGGACTTCCTAGATTTCTTCATCACCTTGATTTTACTAGAAATCTAACCGCCAACTCAGGAGACCGCAGGCGCCAGTTCGCGCACGGCGGCAACGATGCGCTGTTGCGTCTGCTCGTCCAGGTCGGCATGCATCGGCAAGCTGATGACTTCGCGCGCCAGGCGCTCGGAAACCGGAAAGGACTGGCCCGCGCAAGCCGGTGCGTAGGCCGGCTGCTGGTGCAGCGACAGCGGATAGTGCACCGCGCTCGGAATGCCGCGCACCTTGAGCTCCTGCTCGAACCGGGCGCGGGCGGCCACGCGCACCGTGTACTGCGCGTAAACACTGGTACGGTCGGGCCGGACCTTCAGGGTCCTCACCGATGCGCCAAGCAAGGCATCGTAGTGCGCGCCGATCTCTCCCCGCTGCCGCACTTCCCACTCGAAGCGCTCGAGCTTGGCCAGCACCACCGCGCACTGGATCGAGTCCATGCGCCCGCCGACGCCGATTCGCGTATGGCGGTAGCGGCCTTCCTGGCCGTGGACCCGTATCTCGCGCATCGCCTTCGCCAGGGCGTCGTCACCCGTAAACAGCGCGCCGCCGTCGCCGTAGCAGCCCAGCGGCTTCGAGGGAAAGAAGCTTGTGCAGCCGATGGTCGAGAGGTTGCAGCTCTTCTTCCCCTTGTAGGTCGCTCCAAAACTCTGCGCCGCATCCTCGATCACCGGCAGCTTGTGCCGCGCGGCGATGGCGTTGATCTCGTCCATATCGGCCGGCTGGCCGTAGAGGGACACCGGCATGATCGCCCGGGTGCGCGGCGTGATCGCCGCCTCCAACCTGGAGACATCGATGTTGGCGGTGTCCTCCTCCACATCGACAAACACGGGCTTTGCCCCGATCAGGGCGATCATCTCTGCGGTCGCGGCAAACGTAAACGGCGTGGTCACCACCTCGTCGCCGGGCCTGACCTCGAGCGCCATCAGTGCGATCAGCAGCGCCTCCGTGCCCGACGCCACCGCGACGCAGTGCCTCGCGCCGGTCCAGGCGGCAAGCCGGTCTTCCAGTTCCTTCACTTCCGGGCCGAGGATGTACTGCCCATGGTCCAGCACCCGCTGGATGCGTGAATTGATGCTCTCGCGCAGGGCGGCATACTGGGTCTTGAGGTCGATGAAATCCATGCCGCGATGTTAGTGGATTGCGGCAAGTGCCGCAGTCAGGCCCTGCCGCCAGTCGGACGCTACGACGCCGAACGCGGCCTTGATTTTCGAGTTGTCGAGCAGCGAGTTCTTGGGCCGCCTGGCGGCGACGGGATACTCTTCGCTGCGGATCGCGACCACCGGAGTCGCCACGCCCGTCGCGTTCAGGATCTCGGTCGCGAAACCATGCCAGGTCGTCTCTCCGGCAGCGCTCAGGTGATAGACGCCGGAGGGCCGCTCCAGGTGGACCGTGGAGGAAAGCACTTGCGCGACCGCAGCGGCGATCGTCGCGCTGGAGGTCGGCGCGCCGCGCTGGTCGTCGACCACCCTGAGTTCGGGCTTCACCCTGGCCGCCGCCATGATCGCATGCAGGAAATTCCTGCCGCGCGGGGCATAGACCCAGCTCGTGCGCAGTATGAAATGCCTGCAGCCGCTGGCAGCTATCGCGCGCTCGCCTTCAAGCTTGCTGTGGCCGTACACGTTCAGCGGCGCCGGCGCATCCGTCTCCAGGTAGGCGGAGCGCTTTTCGCCGTCGAAGACATAGTCCGTGGAGAAATGGATCAACAGGGCGTTCGCGGCTCTCGCCTCGCGCGCGAGGGCCTCGACCGCCTCGAAGTTCACCGCAAATGCCGTGTCGCGCTCCTGCTCCGCGCGATCAACCGCCGTGTAGGCGGCGGCATTGATGATGACGTCCGGTCTTGCCTTCGCCACGATTTCGCCGATCGACCGCTTGTCGAGGATGTCCAGCGCCTGCCGGTCGAGTGCCTGCACCTGCGCCAGGGGCGCCAGTGCCGGCACCAGCGCCGAGCCGACCTGCCCGGCGCTGCCGGTAAGCAGGATCTTCAATCGAAGGCTTCGGCGGTGGCGAGCGGCTTGCCGCGCCGGTCCTTGTCGGTCATGACGGGTTCGCCCGCCAGCGGCCAGGGAATCGCGAGCGAGGGATCGTTCCACAGGAGGGTCCGCTCGTGTTCAGGCGCGTAGTAATCGGTGCTCTTGTACAACACCTCCGCCTGCTCCGAAAGCACGACGAATCCGTGGGCGAATCCGGCGGGGATCCACAGCATGCGGCGCGATTCGGCGCCCAGGGTCGCGGCCGTCCAGCGGCCGAAACCGGCCGAACCGCGACGCAGGTCGACCGCAACGTCCCAGATTTCCCCCGCCACTACCCGCACGAGCTTTCCCTGCGCCTGGCGTATCTGGTAGTGCAAGCCGCGCAGCACGTTCTTCGACGAGAGCGAATGGTTGTCCTGGACGAATTCCACATCCAGGCCCGTCGCCCGCGCGAAGGTCTTGCGGTTATAGCTTTCGTAGAAATACCCGCGCGCATCGCCAAAGACCTCGGGCTCCAGCAGCAGGACGCCGGCGAGCGAGCTTTGTTCGACCTTCACGGCGCCGACTTCAAGGCAAGGGCTTTTCGGCGAGGCAACGCAGCAGGTATTCGCCGTAGCCGCTCTTCGCCAGGGGCCGGGCGAGCGCCTTCAGCTGCGCGGCGCTGACATATCCCATGCGCCACGCGATTTCCTCGGGGCACGCCACCTTGAGCCCCTGCCGGCGCTCGATCGTCTCGATGAAATGCGACGCTTCGAGCAGCGACTCGTGCGTCCCGGTATCGAGCCAGGCGTGGCCGCGGCCGAGCAGCCGCACCTCGAGCTCGCCCCGTTTCAGATACGCCTTGTTGACATCGGTGATCTCCAGTTCGCCCCTCGCCGAGGGTTTCAGCCTGGAGGCGATGTCGATGACACGATTGTCGTAGAAATACAGTCCCACCACGGCGTAGCGAGACTTGGGGCGCGCGGGCTTCTCTTCGATGCTGAGCGCCTTGAATCTCGCGTCGAACTCGACCACACCGTAGCGCTGCGGATCGTTCACCGGGTAGGCGAACACCGTCGCACCCTTCCTGCGCCGCACGGCGCCCCGCAACAGTTCGACCAGGTCATGGCCGTGGAAGATGTTGTCGCCCAGCACCAGCGCCACGGAATCCTTGCCGATGAACTCGCGCCCGATGATGAACGCCTGGGCGAGGCCGCCGGGCGTTGGCTGCACGGCATAGGAGAAACGGATGCCCCAGCGCTTGCCATCGCCGAGCAGCTGTTCGAAGCGCGGCGTGTCCTGCGGCGTGGAGATGATGAGGATGTCGCGGATACCGGCCAGCATCAGCACCGCCAGCGGGTAGTAGATCATCGGCTTGTCGTACACCGGCAGGAGCTGCTTGGAAACGGCCAGCGTCGCCGGAAAGAGCCGAGTCCCGGACCCGCCTGCCAGGATTATGCCTTTCAGGGCGCGTGCTCCTGTCCGATCCTGCGCAGGTCCGCCTCCACCATCATCGCCACCAGCTCCTCCAGGCTCGTCTTCGGCGACCAGCCGAGCTTCGCCCTGGCCTTGGCGGCGCTGCCGAGCACGGCATCCACCTCCGCGCGGCGAAACAGGGCCGGATCCACGACGACATGCTTCTCGTAATCCAGCCCGGCATGAGAAAACGCGATGCGGCAGAAATCGCGCACCGAGGCGTTGTGCCCGGTCGCGATGACATAGTCGTCGGCCGCGTCCTGTTGCAGCATGCGCCACATCGCCTCGACGTAGTCGCCGGCGAATCCCCAGTCGCGCTTGGCGTCGAGGTTGCCGAGCATCAGCTTGTCCTGCCGGCCGAGCTTGATGCGCGCCACGCCCGCGCTGATCTTGCGCGTCACGAATTCGGGGCCGCGCAGGGGCGATTCGTGGTTGAAGAGAATCCCGCTGGAAGCATGCAGGCCGTGGCTTTCGCGGTAGTTCACCGTCAGCCAGTGAGCGAAGGCCTTGGCCACGCCGTAGGGACTGCGCGGGTGGAAAGGCGTGGACTCGTCCTGCACGGGCGACTGCACCCGGCCGAACACCTCGCTGGACGTGGCCTGGTAAAAGCGGATTTTGCGGTCCGTGCAGCGGATCGCCTCCAGCACATTGGTGACCGCCATGCCCGAAACCTGGACCGTGACCGACGGTAGGTCCCAGGATTTGTCGACGAAGCTCTGCGCCGCGAGATTGTAGATTTCGGCGGGCTGCGCCTGCTCGATCGCGCGCAGCAGCGAAGAAAGGTCGGTGACGTCGCCCACCAGCAGCGCCGGCTCCACCCCGAGTTCGCGCAGGCGCCAGAGCGCGTCGCTGCCACGGCGCGCGACCAGGCCGAAGACCCGGTAGCCCTTGTCGAGCAGGAGCCGGGCAAGATATGCGCCGTCCTGGCCGGTCACGCCGGTGATCAGGGCCCGCTTGCCGGATTCCGACTTATGTTTTTCCAAGATACCAGTCCACCGTTTTGCGCATGCCCGATTCGAAATTCTCCCGCGGCCGCCAACCAAGGTCGCGCTCGATCACGGCAGTATCCATGGCGTAGCGCCGGTCGTGGCCGGGCCGGTCCTTCACGAGCGAGATCAGGTCCGCATAGCGGCCGTTTCTCCTCGGCCGCGCCGCGTCGAGCATGGCGCAGAGCGTCCTTACCACGTCGAGATTGGTCTTCTCGCTTGCTCCGCCGATATTGTAGGTCGCCCCCACGCGGCCCCTGTCGAGCACGGCGCGGATCGCTTCGCAATGGTCCGAAACGTACAGCCAGTCGCGCACGTTCAGGCCGTCGCCATAGACCGGCAGCTTCTTTTCCGCCAGCGCGCTGGTGATCATCAGTGGAATCAGCTTTTCCGGATACTGGCGCGGCCCGTAGTTGTTCGAGCAATTGGTGGTCAGCACCGGCAGCCCATAGGTATGGTGATAGGCGCGGACCAGGTGGTCGGAAGCGGCCTTCGACGCCGCATAAGGGCTGTTGGGCGCGTACGGATGGGCCTCCGTGAACGCGGGGTCGGCGGGCCCGAGCGAGCCATAGACCTCGTCGGTGGAAACGTGAAGGAAACGGAAACGCGCCCTGTCATCCGGCGGCAGCGCGGCCCACCAGGCCCGCGCCTCCTCGAGCAGGCAGAACGTCCCCACCACATTGGTCTGGATGAATGCCGCCGGCCCGTCGATCGAGCGGTCGACATGGCTCTCCGCCGCGAAATGCACGATCGCGCGAGGACGATGCCGCGCGAGCAGCCGCCGGACCAGGCTGCGATCGGCGATGTCGCCCTTGACGAAAACATGCCGCGCGTCCGAGGCGGCCGGCGCGAGGTTCTCGAGACTGCCCGCATAGCTGAGCACGTCGAGATTGACCAGCTCCTCCCCGGTGTCGGCAAGGGCCGACAGGACGAAATTGGAACCGATGAAGCCAGCGCCGCCAGTGACCAGGATCATGCGAAATTTTTCACTTTCGCAATTGTATCGTCGCGTCTTTCAGGCAAACGAAGGAATCCAGCACCTGCTGCAGGGGCAGATCGGCAAGGTCGCGCGACGCAGGCCGGACCACCTGGCAAGGCACGCCCCAGGGGCGCCAGCGCTCCACCGGCGAATCGCCGAATAGCGCGAGCACCGGCTTGCCAAGCGCGGCGGCAAGGTGCATGGCGCCGCCGTCCGGGCAGACCACCATGTCGGCAACCGAGAGCGCCGCGACAAGCGTCGTCAGGTCTGGCGTCGGGACGGGATGTGCAGTTCCGCTCTTGAGCCGGCCGAGGATCTCGCCCGCCGCCTCGTCGTCACCGGGATGGCGCGGATTGTCCTTGGCCCCGGGTGCCCAGAGCAGCAGCACCCGCATCTCCTTCGCCAGAGATGTCGCGAGCGCGGCGTAGCGTTCAAGCGGCCAGCGCTGCGCCGGCCGCCGCGCACTGATGTGTATGGCGACAAACGGCCCGGCGCCGAGGCGCCTCGCGAGCTGCTCCCTGGAATGCGGCTCCGGCGACACCTGCATCGGCCCGGGCTTGCCGCTCACCCCGAACGCCCTCCCCAATTCGAACACCCGCTCGACTTCGTGCAGCCGGTCGGGAACGGCGGTGGGCGAAGCGATCACCCGCGCCGGCTTCAGGCTGCGCGCCAGCTTGAGCGAAGCGGGCGCGGGCGCCGGCACCAGCACGCAATCCAGGGATTGCCGTCGCAGGCGCGACGCCTGCGCCAGGCGAGTGCGCAGGTGCGACAGCAAGCCGCCGCTGCGGTGCTTTAATTTCTCGTAGACGAAGACTTCGTCCAGCGCCGGGTTGCGCGCCAGCACTTCGGCGTTATAGGTTGTCACCAACGCGCCCAGCCAGGCGCGCGGCAACTGCTCCCTGAGAGCGCGCAGCAGCGGCGTCGTGCAGACGAGGTCGCCGATATTGTCGCGGCGCAGGATCAGGAGGCGCGGCGCGTCGGCAGAGTCGACAGCCATAGTCCCAGAAGCAGCGCGGCGAGCAGGCCGTGCTCGTGATGCAGGGTCGTGTTGACCAGGCCGACGCCCACCGTGACGATCCAGGCGGTCGCCGCGCCCCCCCAGAGGATCCATTGCTGGTCGCCATCCCGTGGCCGGGGCCGCCAGCGCAGCAGCGCCGCCAGCCAGCCGATCAGCACCGCGGCGAGCACGCCGAGCCCGACGGCGCCGCGCTCGGCAAGCGCGTTGAAGAACAAGTTGTGGGCATGCGGCTGCTGCAAGTAGCGCGCCCGCTCGAAATCCTTGCCGGCCTCGACGCGCCATGCCTGGACCCTGTCGTAGGTGATCAGGCTGTAGTTGTCCATGCCGACGCCGAACCAGGGGAAACGCTCCCACGCAGCAAGCGACATGCGCCAGATGACGTCGCGCGAAGACATCGTGTTGTCGCGCGCCGCGAACGTTTCGTGCTTGCGCACCAGCTCGGTGTTCAGGCCGATCACGGCCGCCGCGCTCAACGCGACGACGGCCACCATGCCTCCAAGCAGCGCCCGCGTACGGGGCCACCAGGCCGCCGCCAGCAGCAGCAGCATGACGAAACCGACGCCGACCGCGCCACGGCTCGCGGTGACGACGAGCGACGCCAGCAAGAATACGCAGATCGAGAGCGCCGCCGCGCGCCGCCCGTTCGTCCATCCATGCCAGCGGGCGAACAGCCAGCAGGCGCAAACCCCGACCATGATCGCGAGGTAGATAGCGGAATGGTTCACGTGCCCCACCGAGTGCAGCTGCAGCACGCCGCTCGCCGAGGCGCCGGTAACGATGCGCCAGTAGCCATGCGCGAGCCCCGCGAGCGTCGAAACGACCAGCGCTCCCACCAGCCAGGTCAGCGCCCTGGCGCCGTAGCCCGCGCGCTTCACCAGCCATCCGAGCAGCGCGTAGCGCGCGAGCTCATGGGCGCCGCCGAGCTCGCTGCCCTGCAATCCCGCGAAGGCGGCGGCCAGGTAGGCCGAGCCGATCCAGAGCGCGAACAGCGTGTCCCAGTAGTCCCAGCGGCCGCCCCACTCGCGCGCCAGCACGCGATTGGCGGCCCAGGTGCAGACGTAAAGGAGCCAGGCGAGGTTCTTCGGCATCTCCACCAGCGGCAGGAACACGCAGAACGCGATCAGCAGCCCGGTCTCGACCGGAAAACGCACTTTTCTCAGCTCAGCCAGCATGGCGCGCGAAGTCTATCAGCCGCGCAGCGCGATTCCGGTAGCCGTGGTCGAGCACCACGCGCGCGTGAGCGCGTTCGGCAATGGCTCGCGCTTGGCCGAAGCGCCCGAGATAATGCCGGACCTTCGCGACGCAGTCATCGAAGTCGAAGTACTCGGCGCGCTCGTCGTCCGCGAAATCCTGCGACGCATGCCGGCGTGCGTCGGAGAGCAGGAATCCGCCGCAGGCCGGCACGCCGTAGCAGCGTTCGGGCAGCCCCCAGCTCGATTCGCTGCCGGCATCGCATGCCGCAAGCGTGGATAGATTCACGCGGCTGGCCCGGATGATCTCCAGCTGCTCCGCTTCGGGCATCGCCGAACTGTCTCGAAAGAAAGTCCGGATCCCCAGCGGATTCAGTTTCGATTCAAGTGCAGCGAGGAACGCCACCCTGCGAGCGTGCTCGCGGTAGCGCGCCGCGTTCAAGTTGCCGAGAAAGGAAACATCCCAGCGATACCCCGCAGGATCGCGCATCGCCTCGAGCTGCTCCGCGGTGACCCGATAGGTCGACTCGCGGGCGGCATTCGGACAATAGAGGCTTCTCGCCGCGTACCTGCTGGCCGATTGCATCGAGTGCGACGCATAGCCGTCGAAGGGCTTGAGCCATGAGACGAACACGAGCCGGGTCGCATGCACGCCGCGATTGAAAGGTGCGTCCCGATTGAGCGCAATGAACGGCACCCCGGCCTTCGCGAGGCGCGCTTTCAGGCCCCGGGTACGGCGCAACTTTCTCGCGCAATCGACGAAATCCGCCACGCAAAGCGCCGTGCCCGCCAGCGCGCCGGCCTCGGGCGCCCACTGGTCCTCGATCACTTCGTGGCCCAGCGCCTCGAATCCCTCGCGCAAGCCCGGGAATCCACCGCGGAAATTCAGGACCACCGTCTTCATCGAACGATCTCGAGCGCGGCGCGCGCCGCAACCTCCACCTCGATCGCGTGCATGCAGCGCGGCGCCGGGCACTCGGCCGGGGTCCGCTGGCAGCGCCGGATCCAGGCGATCTCGCGCTTGAACAGCCGCTGCTGGTCGCGGCACGGGAAATTCTCGATGGTCACGGCGCGGCTGGGAATGTCGCGCCAGAAGTCGCCCGGGCCGTACAACTGCGCCGGGCTCGGGCCGAACAATGCCACCGTCGGCGTGCCGGTGAGCCGGCCGATGTGCATGACGCTGGTATCCGGGCAGACGACCAGTGCCGCGCCGGCGATCAGGTGCCACAGCTGCGCCAGGTCCAGGCGATGTCCAAGTGCGGCAAACCGCCCATCGGGATCGATGTCGTGGATCAACGGGCTGCCACCCGGGCCCGCGCTCCAGATCGGCCTGATGCCGTGATCGTGAAGCCTGCCTGCCAGGGAAAGCCACTTGCCTGCCTGCCAATGTTTCAGGGGCGTGCTCGCTTCGACGTGCAGCACCGCATAGCGCCCCGCAGGCGCCTCGAAGGGCGCGCAAGCCGGCGCGGGCCAGTCCGCCGGCTTGTACGGGCTTGGCGGCGCGCCTTCGGCAAGCCCTGCCACCATGTCTCCCCACGCCGCCGGCACGCCGCTGTAGGGGCGTGACTCATCCACCGGCCAGCTCTTTGCGGCCGGCCTGTCGCCTGCAAACGCCACGATCCAGCGAGCTCCCGCCGCCGCCGCAAGCCAGCTATAGCGGTTGTCGCCCGGAACGAAAGCAAGATCGAACCCGGGCTCGTCAAAGAGTGCCGACAGCGTCGCGGCTTCGCGCGGCTCGTACAGCAGGGCACGGACGCCGTACGGACGCCCCGAGAAAAGGGATGCCACGGCACGGCGGGCAGTAATCACGATCTCAGCATCACGATGGCGCTCGCGCAGTTTTGCCAGGAGCGGCGTCAGCATCAGCACGTCGCCCGTGAGCAGGTGCTGCGCAACCAGGATGCGGCGAGGCGCAGCGGGCGGTTCGCGCCGCTGCATGCGCAGGAACCGCCGCGCCAAGGCGCGCGGCAGGACGCGCAGGCGACCGCCCAGCCTGCTGCCCGACGCATTGCTAAAAGATACCCGAGACATTCCGGTAGATCGTTTCCATGCGATCGAGCATGCGCTCGTAGGAGTAGCCCTCGACGCAGTGCTTGCGTGCCGCCTCGCCCAGTTCACGGCGCAACCCCTCATTCCCCGCTAGGCGTTCGATGGCGGCTGCCAGCGCGCCAGGATCGCGCGGCGCGACCATCAGCGCGGTGCGTTCGTGCTCAGCAAGCTCGGGAATGCCGCCGATGGGCGTCGTCACGCAGGGCAGTTCGACCAGCATCGCCTGGACCAGCGCCTGCGGCACGCCTTCGTTGGCGAACGAAGGCAACGCGAAGATGTCCAGCGCACGCAGCCACGGCAGCACGTCCGCCTGCTGTCCCTGCATGCGCACCCTGCCCTGCAGGCCCAGTTCGGCGATGCGCCGTTCCAACGCCTCGCGCTGCGGCCCGTCGCCGACGATCACCAGTTCGATCTGCTCCGGCAGGCGGGTCATCGCTTCGAGCAGGTCGGCATGCCCCTTCCAGCTGCGCAGCGTGGCGACAATGCCAACGAGGATCTTGTCCGGAGGCAGCCCGAACTTTGCGCGCGACGCCTTGCGCTCGCCCGGCCGGAAGTGCCCGGCGTCGATGCCGGTGGGCACCGATTCGATGCGGTTGGCACGAAAGCCATTGTGATCGACCAGCTGGCGCTTCAGCGCTTCGCCCGTTGTGACGACGTGCGCGGCCGCGCGCATGTAGAGCCAGCGCGACAGCGGGCCACGCGGCACCGGCGCCGATATGTGCCGCGTGCGCACGATGCGAGTCGGGCGGCCGAGCGCGACCTGCACCAGTGCCGAGAGCCAGGAGTCGGTCGAGCTGTGCGTGTTGATGATGTCGCTCGTATTGCTGGTGAACCAGTGGTGCAGCGCCCCCAGGCCGACCGGCCTCTTGCGATCGATCGGCAGCGAGATCGCCGGTACACCCCAGTTGACGGCTTCGGCGCGGATGCGCGCCTGCGGCGGGCACAACAGCTTGACGTCGTGGCCGCGCCGGATCAGGCCCTGGGATTCGGAAAGCACCCTGATCTCCTGTCCGCCCCAGCCGAGCGAGGACTCGGTGTGGACGATCCGGAGCGGCCTCATGTCCTGGCGATGTCCGTGGCGGATTGAATCCGGTACAGCTTTTCGTACACGCCGCCGCGCTCGAGCAGCTCCGCGTGCGTGCCGGATTCGGCGATCCGCCCGCGCTCGAGCACCACGATGCGGTCGGCCCGCTCGATGGTGGACAGGCGGTGCGCGATCACCAGCGTGCTGCGCCCCCGCATCAGGACATCGAGCGCATCCTGCACCACGCGCTCGGATTCGGAATCCAGCGCCGAGGTTGCCTCATCGAGGATCAGCACCGGCGCGTTCTTGAGCAGGGCGCGCGCGATGGCGAGGCGCTGGCGCTGTCCGCCGGAAAGGCGCATGCCGTTCTCGCCGATCAGCGTTTCCAGCCCCTGCGGCATTTCGCGGATGAACTCCATGGCATGCGCGGCTTCGGCGGCGGCAATCACCTCGCGCTCCGCGACGCCCCCCATCACGCCGTAGGCGATGTTGGCGCGGATCGTGTCGTTGAACAGCACCACGTCCTGCGACACCAGCGCAAGGTTGGCGCGCAGGCTCTCGAGCGTAAGCGACTGGATGTCGTGGCCGTCGAGCAGGATCCTGCCCGACTGGGGCGCATAAAAGCGCGGTAGCAGGTTCGCGAGCGTCGTCTTGCCGCCGCCCGAGCCGCCCACCAGCGCCACTGTCTCGCCGCGGCGCACCGCGAAGCTCACCGCGTTCAGGGCCGGCTCGGTCCGTGTCGGATAGGTCAGGCTTACTTCCTGGAACTCGATCTCGCCATTGGCGCGCGCCAGGCTCACGGTACCCTTGTCTTCCTCGACCGGCGCGTCGATGAGCTCGAACACGCTCTCGGCCGCTGCCAGTCCGCGCTGCAGCGGGGCGTTGATCTCCGTCAGGTGCTTTAGCGGCGCGAGCAGCATCAGCATGGCGGTGAAGAACGACGCGAACTCGCCCACGGTGATGCGTCCCGCGAGCGAATCTTCCATCGCCAGGTAGAGGATGATCGACATCGCGCTGGCCGCCAGGAAATGCGTCACCGGCGTGGTAAGGGCTGCGGGTACCGTCTGGCGCATGTTGAAGCCGCGCAGGCGCTGGTTGGCGCGCTCGAAACGCCCGGATTCGTAGGCCTGTCCGCCGAATACCTTCACCACCTTGTGGCACTCGATCGTTTCTTCAAGCACGTGCACCAGGTCGCCCATGGAGTGCTGCGCTTCGCGCGCCATGCTGCGCAGGCGCCTTGAAAGCAGCCGCACGAATAGCGCGATCAGCGGTCCCACCGCCAGCGCCACCAGCGTCAGCTTCCAGTTGAGATAGAACAGCCAGGACAGCAAGCCGATCACAGCGATCGAATCCTTGACCGCCACCGTCAGCACCGAGGTGGCCGCCGCCGTCACCCCGGCCACGTCGTAGGCGATCTTCGAGAGCACGGCGCCGGAGCTGTGGTCGTCGAAGAACTTCGCGGGAAAGCGCACCAGCCGGGCGAACATCGCCGCGCGCAGGTCGAGCACCACGCGGTTCGCCACCCAGGCGAGAAAATACGAGGAAGTGAAGGTAAGCGCCCCGCGGACCACGAAAATTCCGACCAGGCCCGCAGCGAACACGACCGGCGGAAACATCGGTTGCTTGCCTGCGCCGAAGCCGCCGTCCAGGAGCGGCTTCATCAGGGCGGGGAACAAGGGCTCGGTCGCTGCCGCCGCGACCATGCAGACCACGGCCACGCCGAACGCCTTCGCATAGGGCCGCACGTACGACAACAGCCGGAAGTACAGCGCGAGTGACGACGTCTGCGACGCCCGGGACGCCCGGTGGTTCATCGCCGGAGTCCTGAATAGAGTTGCGTAAGCCTGCGGGCCATGTCGTCGATTCCGTAGCCTTCGGCTGCCGCGCGCGCGGCCGCCAGCATTCGATTATCGCCTGAGGCATCGACCGCCCCGCGCAGCAGCTGCGCCAGCCCCGCGACATCGCCCGGATCGCAGACCCAACCATTGCCCGGCTGGACAATTTCAGCGGCGCCACTGCGCCGCCCGACGATCACCGGCAGGCCCATCGCCAGCGCCTCGAGCGCGGTATTCGGAAAAGGGTCGTAGCGCGTCGGCAGCAGGAAGCAATCGGCTGCCGCGTACANNATTCGGAAAAGGGTCGTAGCGCGTCGGCAGCAGGAAGCAATCGGCTGCCGCGTACAGCGGCCGCACGTCGTCGCGGCCGCCCAGCAGATGCACGCGCCCGCCCAGGCCGGCCGCAGCCGCCTGAGCTGCGTATCGGGAGGCATGGCGGTCGCGCCCCGCAACGGCCAGGTGCAGATTGTCGTCCCCACAGCCGGCGAGCGCGCCGATTGCCGCGTCCAATCCCTTGCGCCAGAAGCCCGAACCGACGAACAGGAACAGGAACGCATCCGCGCCCAGGCCAAGTTCGGCACGCGACGCGGCGCGCAGCGCCATCCTGTGTCGGGGATGGAAATGCTCCAGGTCCACGCCGTTGTGGATGACGTGCAGCTTTTCCGGTGCGACCCCGAAGCGGCGCTCGATCTCGCCACGCACCATCGCCGAATTGCAGACCACGGCGCGCAGCCTTGGATGTCCGAACATGCTGCGTTCCGCGGCACAGACGTAGCGGTGATGGGGATTGAGCGCGATGCCGGCTCGTTCCGTCGCCCCCGAAGCCGCGCGGCGGATCTCCAGCCACTCGGCGTGCACGCCGTCACCGGCGCGATAGACGTCGCAACCGGGAATGCGCTCGTGCGACTGCACCAGGTCGAAGCCGCCCGCCTCCCAGGCCGCGCGCGCCGCGCGCGCGAACGACGCGTCGCGCCAGGCATTGCCTACATGGAACGGATCTGCCGCGATGAATCGCCGCGCACCCCAGCCCGAGGCGTGGCGCGCGATCAGGGTCAGTTCGACGCCGGCACGCTCCAGGGCCGGTAGCGCGCGTTCGATGTAGCGCTCTGCCCCGCCATACGGGTTGTAGCGCTGCCGCACGAGAGCGACGCGCACGCGCGTAGGCGCTCCACGCACCCGCGTTGGCGCAACCCCCACCTGGTCAGCGCTCCCTGCTGAGCAGGTCCTGCACCGCGGCATGGACGTCATCGACCGGCAGTGTCGTCAGGCATTCGCTGATCTTGCCGCCGCCGCAGCCGTCGTTGCCGCAGGGCCTGCAGGGATGATTGGTTGTCACGATCCGATGCGCCACTCGCCACGGGCGCCACTCCTGCTCGCCGCTCGGACCGAACAGTGCCACCGCCGGCGTTCCCATCGCCGCGGCCAGGTGCATGGGCATCGAGTCCACGCCGATGAACAGGCGCGCACGCGCGGTCAACGCGCCGAGTTCCTTGATCTGCAGCTTCCCCGCCAGGACCAGCGGCTTGGTCGTGGCTCGCGCCACAATCTGCTCTACCAGCGCCAGCTCGTCGGGGTCGGGGGCCGCCGTCAGGACAACACGGTGGTTTGCGGATAGACGATCGATCAGCTCGGCATTGCGTTCCGCCGTCCAGCACTTGAAGCGCCAGCGCGACGCCGGGTGGATATGGATGAAGCCGCCTTCGCCGAGGCCCTCGGCCGCGAGCAGCGCCGCGATCCGGTCGCGCGCCGCATCCCCGGGAACGAATTTCAAGCGGCGCTCTTCCATCTCCGGCTGCACGCCGATGCGGCGCAGCGCGTCGAGGTTCGCTTCGACCTTGTGCCTGCGCCCGTTGCGCGCCAGCGGATAGAGATGCGTGAAGCTGTTCGCCCAGAAAGCGCCCCTCTCCGGAACCACCGGCGCGACGCTGCAGCGCGGGCCCAGGGCGCGCGCGAGCCACGCGCCGCGCGGCTGCTCCGTCAGGTGCAGCAGGAGATCGTAGCCGCGCGCGCGCAACGCGCCATAAAGCGCTTTCTCCGAAAAAAATCTGGACAGGAAATCGTCTTTCTTCCAGTTCCTTCCCACCACATGCAGCTGGCTGAGCGAAGGATGCCCTTCAAGCATCGGCGCGGTATCGTCATAGACCAGCGCATCGACCTCGATTTTCGGCGCCTGCAGCTTGAGCGCGGAGAGCACCGGCGAGGCCAGCAGCACGTCGCCGTGATGGCGCAGCACGATGACCAGCGCACGGGCAATCTCCCCGAGCGAAATCGCGTCCTTGAGCATGCGGGGAAGATAGCAGAATTGCCACCTTCCCCCGGCGAGGCCTACTCCAGCTTGATTTCCGCGGCTACCGGAAGACGTACTCGGCGGTTGCGCTTACCCAGCGCGGGCGCTCCGGGTACGCGTTGAAACTGGTGCCGGCCGCATTGCGTATGGCGTAGGAGAAATGGCGCTCATCGAACAGATTGTTGATCGCCGCACCCAGCTTCCATCCTGCGACCTCGTGCATCAGGCGCACATCGACCACGGTGTAAGCCGGCATCCGGCCGGGAAAGGTATTCGCCTGGTCGTTGTCGAAGCGCTGCTTTCCGACATAGCGGAGATCGGCGATGAAGGCGGTGCGCTGGGCGAACTGCCAATGCGCCTTCAGATTGGCGCTGTGCTTTGCGACCAGCGGAACGTCGTTGCCGGTGACGTTGACGCCGCCATAGGTCCCGGTGCGGAACCTGGCTTCGCGCAGGTTGTACGCTGCCTCCAGGCGCAGGTCCGTCGTTGCTTGACAGCCGACCTCGGTTTCCAGGCCCTGCCGCCGGGTCGGGGACAGGTTCGTGTTGGATCCGAACGCCCCGACCAACCGGTTGAAATGGAGTTCATTCTCCAACTGGTTTCGATAGACGCCGACCCGGTAGTTGAGCGGGCTGCTCCGGTATTCGATGCCAGCCTCCGCGTCGCGGGAAGTCTGGACCTCGAGAATCGCCGCGCCGGCGGGCGTAGCCGCATTCTCATCCACGGTGGGAACGCGATAGCTTTCCCCGATTCGCCCATATACGGCGATCGGGGCAGAGATGCGGTGCCGGAGGGCGAGCTCCCAGGCCTGCGGGCTGTCGCCGCGGCTTTGCCTCACTCTGGTTAGCACGTTGGTGATCCTGTTTTCCGTGCGCTGCTGGCGCAATCCGGCGGTGACGAGCGTCTCGCGGGTCAGCGAGACATGCGCCTGCGCGTAGAGGGCGCGGTTTTCCTGGCTCGCCGAGGTGTGGGTGAACGGCGCCGTTATCAGCGCCGCGCTGCGCGCCTGTCGATTGACGTAGTCCCAATCCGAGTGGTCGTAGCCGACGATGACGTGCGCCTGGCGGCCGAGGACGGTGAACGGCACCTTCGCGCGCGGCGAGAATGCAAGCGCATCGGCGCGCGTTTCGCTGAACGTATCGAAGGCCCCAGTCGGATAGTCGCCGAACAGCGCGGTGGCGAATCGATTGCGGAATCCTAGTTCGCCGGCAATCTCGACAGCGCCGAGCCGGCCCTTGCCGGCGAAATCGAGGTGCCACCCTTCCCGCGTCGCGAAATCGCGCGGCGTAGCCGTTCCCTGCGGATCGGATTGCAACTGCGCCGTGGTTCTCACGCCCGGAAGCCGCAATTGCTGCCGGTCGGACCCAAATCGGAGCGCGACATGGTCGTCGGACGAGCCGAACAGGCGCAAGGATCCCTCCAGGTTGTCCTGCTTAACGGCGTTGTTCGCCCGATAGTTGTCGGTGTCGTAGCGGTTGGCGTGCAGCGCGAAGCCAAACTTCTCGTTCGCCCAGCTACCGCTGGCGCGCAGATCGGAGCTCGCGAAACCGCCGGCCGCCGCCGCCAGGGTCACCGAGCGATCGCCCGCGCGCGGCGCCTTGGTAATGATGTTGATCGCGCCGCCGGTCGCACCGCCGCCGTAGGCAACCGCGCCGCTGCCGCGCAGGATCTCGATCCGGTCTATTCCCGAAAGCGGAATCGACTGGAGCTTGGCAGGGACCAACTCGTTCTCCGAGATGCGCATGCCGTCGACGAGTACGACGTTGTTCTGGTCGCCCGTCATGCCGAATCCGCGCAGGTCGAGTTGTCGATCCGGGCCTCCCGAATTGTTGCGCGTGACCAGGCCGGGCAGGCGGGCGAGGAACTCCGGCAGGCTGGTCGCTCCGGAATTACGGATGTCCTCTTCGGTCAGCACGGTCACGCCGACCGGCACGTTGCGCTGGTATTCGGAGAATCGCGTGGCGGTGACGACGACCGCATCGTCCTGCTGGGCAAAAACGGGAAATGCAAGAGCGGCGAGAGCCGCTACCGAAATGGCAAAGCGCATTGGAACCCCTTCCGGCGTCGACCCCGACGCCATGAACAACAGGTTGAGAAAAGCTCCAAGGCCGGTCTCCGGACTCGCGAGTGGCGGATGTTTATCCGCCGGATGCACGCCTTCCCGTGAGTTGAACCTCACTCACAGTGGCCGGGTGTGCACCCCCTCGCTTACCGTTGCGGGGGCAGTCCAGGCATTGCGCCGCCCGCGGGTTTCCCCTGGAGACGGCAACGCACCTGATTCCCGTTTCACCCGCGGCAAATGGACTTGCCGCGGACACCTTGCAGCTGACAACGGGCCAATTATATAAAGCAGCGCAGCATGATCAGGAATCACTTGCAGAATCGGCCCTTATTTCTTGACGCTGTAGCAGATTTGCAACATAGTTCCGGCGTGGACGCGGAGTTCAACTCCCTCGATGCAAAGGTCGCGCAGTTCGTCGGCCTGTGCGAGCGTTTGCGTGCCGAGAACCACGATCTGCGCCAGCAGCTGGCCAGCGCAAAGAACGATGCCAAGCGGTTGAACGAGCGTATCGAGGGCGCCAAGGTGAAGCTCGAGAACCTGCTCGCGCGCCTGCCCGACTGACCGGGATGCTCATGGCAGAAAGCGCCAAAACCATCGAAATCAACATCCTGGGACGCAGCTACAAGATCGCCTGCGAGGAAGGCGAGCGCGAAGCGCTCCTTGAAGCGGTCCGGTATCTCGACGGCAAGATGGGCGAGATCAAGAACGCCGGCAAGGTCAATGGCACGGATCGCATCGCGGTGATGGCCGCGCTCAACATCGCTCACGAACTTCTGTCCACCAAGCTCGGGAATGGCTTTGACATCGGTCAGGCCAAGCGTAGAATTTCCCTGATCGAGGCGAAGCTCGACGAGGTGCTCGCCCAGCAGGACAAATTGTTCTAGCAAGCAAAAAAAATTGCTGACTTCTTTGTCCCCTGCTGTGTTCGACAGGGCCCATATTTTCCGAACCGATAGCTTCCCCTGGTTGCGGCCACTAGTGCCACTGTTGTGATCGTCCCTCGCCGGGTTTTCGGACCTGGCCCGCCGGACGAACCTGATGTGGCCGGTACGCGACCACCCTGATTAAGCAGGGTTCGGAGGCCGGGCCCACCGGCACGAGCGGGGGACACCTTTATCTTTCGTCACATCACCCTATGAATGCCTGGCTCATGAAGTCGGAGCCCGATGAGTGCTCGATCGACGACGCGCTCGCGGCGCCAAAACGCATCACGCCCTGGACCGGGGTGCGCAACTACCAGGCGCGCAACTACATGCGCGACGCCATGCGCATCGGCGACGGCGTGTTTTTCTATCATTCGAGTTGCCCGGAACCGGGCATCGCCGGGCTGGCCGAAGTCGCGTCTGCGCCATACCCGGACCCGTCGCAGTTCGACCGGAAGAGCCCCTACTTCGACCCGAAGTCCGATCGCAGCGCACCGCGGTGGCATTGCGTAGACGTGCGTGCGGTAAAGAAGACGCGGCTGGTGCCGATTGCCGCACTGCAGGCAAATGCCGCGTTGAAGGACCTGTGGACGCTGCGGCCGGGCAACCGCCTGTCGATCACGCCGGTCACGGCCGCTGAGTGGAAGTTCATCTGCGGGAAACTCATTTGAAAAACGACACCCTGCTGCGGGCGCTGGCGCGGCAGCCCACCGAATACACCCCGGTGTGGCTGATGCGCCAGGCGGGCCGCTACCTTCCGGAGTACAACGCGACGCGGGCAAAAGCGGGAAGCTTCCTCAAGCTGGCCAAGACCCCGGGCCTCGCCGCCGAGGTCGCGCTGCAGCCGCTGGCGCGCTTTCCGCTGGATGCGGCGATCCTCTTTTCCGACATCCTCACCATCCCTGACGCCATGGGCCTTGGGCTCTACTTCGCCGAAGGCGAAGGGCCGCGCTTCGAGCGCCCTCTGCGCGACGAAGCGGCGATCCTGCGCCTCGCCGCACCCGATCCCAGCGCGGAATTGCGCTATGTGCTCGACGCCGTGCGCGAGACCCGCAGCGCCCTGGGTGGCCGGGTCCCGCTGATCGGGTTCTCCGGCAGCCCGTACACGCTTGCCTGCTACATGATCGAAGGTTCGGGCAGCGACGATTGGCGCACGGTCAAGGAAATGCTCTACTCGCGCCCGGACCTGCTGCACCGCGTACTGGAGGTCAATGCGCGGGCGGTAACGGACTACCTCAACGCGCAAATCGAAGCTGGCGCCCAGGTTGCGATGCTGTTCGACACCTGGGGCGGCAGCCTCACCACGGCGCAGTACGAGGAATTTTCGCTTTCGTACATGCGTAAGGTGATATCGCAGCTGCGGGGCGCCCCGCGCATCGTTTTCACCAAGGGCGGCGGCGGCTGGCTCGAGAGCATCGCGGCGTGCGGCTGCGACGCGGTTGGGCTGGACTGGACGGTCGATCCGGCGGAAGCTCGCCGCAAAGTCGGCCTGAACGTTGCGCTGCAAGGGAATCTCGACCCCTCGGCACTCATCGCTGCGCCGGCACGCGTGCGCGAGCAGGTGCGCCGCGTGCTCGATGCCTTTGGACCTGCGCCTGGCCATGTCTTTAATCTGGGACATGGCATTGCACCGCATGCACGGGTGGATGCGGTCGAAGCCCTCGTAGACGAAGTGCGCGCTTACAGTACGCAACAACGTGCGCGCACGTCATGACTCGCACGCGTTCGGGCTGACTTATGCACACGGGCACGGCAGAGGGAGAAATCGCCTATCTCCCGGGCGTAGACTTCTTCGCTATTTCGCAACCTATTGATCAAATGATGGAAACGAGTTCTTTTTTTCGCTCTTTTTCGCTATCGACGGTCGCGCTGTGGATAACTCGCCCCGAGCGCCTCCCTTTATTCACAATTTTGTCCACAAGAAATTCCAGGCCGGCAATTTTCCCTTGTGGCGCAAGGAGAAGGGTCGCGTTCGCAAAGCTGAAACTCAGCTTTTTCGAATGACGGTCCTGCGCGTCGCGCTCGATGTTCCGGTCGCCAAGCTATTCGACTACCTGATCGACGACGCAGACCTGGCCGCTGTCGGCGACCGCGTCGTGGTGCCTTTCGGCGCGCGCCAGCGTGTCGGCGTCGTGGTCGAAGTCGCCGATGCCAGTTCAGTAGCGGTTTCAAAGCTGAAACCGATCCAGCGCGTTCTGCAGGACGCGCCAAAGCTTAGCGCTTCGTGGCTGGAACAGATGCGCTTCCTTGCGTCGTACTATCAGCGGCCGTTCGGCGAGACGGTGGCCGCCGCTCTGCCAACGCGACTACGTTCGCTCAAGCCGCTGCCCAAGCGCAAAAAACCCCATGAAAAGGACGTGCTCGATGCGGCGCATCAATTCGTGTCAGGCCATGCGCCGAATTCAGCGCAATCGGCGGCGATCGAGAGAATTGGCGCCGCGCTGGGGTCGTTCCGGCCGTTCCTGCTGCACGGCATTACCGGCAGCGGCAAGACCGAGGTCTACCTTCGCCTGATCGCCCAGGTGCTCTGCAAGGGCAGGCAGGCGCTGGTGCTGGTTCCCGAAATCGGCCTGACGCCGCAGTTGGAGGCCAGGTTCCGCCAGGCTTTCCCCGACACCCGCATCGCCGTGCTGCACAGCGCGCTGCTCGACACTGCGCGCACCCATGCATGGCTTGACGCAGGGCGCGGGGATGCGCCGCTCGTCCTCGGCACGCGGTTGGCGGTGCTCACGCCAATGCCGAAGCTCGGCATCGTGGTGGTGGACGAGGAACACGATCCATCGTTCAAGCAGCAGGAAGGATTGCGCTACTCCGGGCGCGACGCGGCAGTGCTGCGAGCCAAGCTCGCCGACTGCCCGGTCGTGCTCGGCAGCGCGACGCCCTCGCTGGAGACCTGGTTCAATTGCCGCGCGGGGCGCTACGAACTGCTCGGCCTGCCCGAGCGAGCCGTGCCGGGAGCGAAGCTGCCGCAAGTCCGGACCGTGGACCTGCGCATCGAGAGTGCCGAGCACGGGCTGGCAAAGCCCGTGCTCGAGGCGATCCGGGTGCGCAGGGCGCGCGGCGAGCAAAGCCTCGTGTTCATCAACCGCCGCGGCTATGCGCCGGTGCTTGCCTGCGAGGCCTGCGGCTGGGCGGCGGGCTGCGCGCGCTGCAGTGCCAGGATGGTCTTCCATTCCGCGGGCCAGAGGATGCGCTGCCACCATTGCGGAGCGGAGGGGAAGGTCCCGCGCCAGTGCCCGACCTGCGGCAATGTGGACCTGCGGCCCTTGGGGCGCGGAACGCAGCGCATCGAGGAAACGCTTGTGGCCATGTTTCCAGACGCACGCATCCTGCGCATTGATCGTGACAGCACGCGAAAACGCAGCGAGCTCGCGAGCACCCTCGAAGGCATCGGCCGCGGCGAGGGTGACATCCTGGTCGGCACCCAGCTGCTTGCAAAGGGTCATGATTTTCCAAACCTGACGCTGGTTTGCGTCCTGAACGCCGACAGCGCGCTGCTGTCCACCGACTATCGCTCCGCAGAACGGCTCTTTGCCACCCTCTCGCAGGTCGGGGGCCGTTCCGGCCGCCGCGAGCAGCCGGGAGAAGTCCTGGTCCAGACGCGGTACCCCGGGCATCCGATGTTCCAGGCCCTGGTCCGGCACGACTACGCGGGATTCGCGGAGTCGCAGCTCGCGGAGCGCGAGAGCGCGGGTTTCCCGCCCTTTGTCCATGAAGCCGCGCTGCGCGCCGAGGCGACCCGGCTCGCGCAAGCGATGACGTTCCTGCGCGCCGCGGCCCGGCATATCGAGGTGCCGGCCAGCGTCACCCTCTACGATCCCGTGCCGCACGTGATCACCCGGCGCGCCGGTTTCGAGCGCGCGCAGCTTCTGCTGCAGTCGTCGTCGCGACCCGCGTTGCAGGAGTTCCTGCGGCTGTGGTCGGCCGCATTGCCCGCCTCTACTACGAGCGGCGTGCGCTGGCACATTGATGTGGATCCGATTGAATTTGATTGAATTTCACGGTTTATAATTCGCGCCCTTTCATGGACGCCAAAACCCATCTGACGCGGCTGTTCCAGGAGGCGCTCAGGAAAGTCGCGCCTGAAGCGGCAGACACGGAAATCCACCTTGAACGGCCGCGGGATCCGGCGCACGGAGACCTGGCGACCAATATCGCGATGCAACTGGCGCGGCAGCTGAAGCGCAATCCGCGGGAACTGGCTGACCTCGTCGTCGGATTCTTCCGCCAGGAAGTCATCGGCAAGGATCCGTGCATCGACGGCATGGAAATCGCCGGCGCCGGATTCATCAACATCCGCCTGAAGCAGGCTTCGAAAACGCAGATCGTCCGGCAGGTGCTCGAAGCGGGCGCCGCCTTCGGCCGCGGCAAGCCGGAGAAGGTGCTGAAGGTCCAGATCGAATTCGTTTCGGCGAATCCGACCGGGCCGTTGCACGTCGGCCACGGCAGGCAGGCCGCGCTCGGCGATGCGCTGGCGGCGCTGCTGCGCTCGCAGGGGCATGACGTCACGCGCGAGTTCTACTACAACGATGCCGGCGCGCAGATCCAGAACCTCGCGCTTTCGGTGCAGGCTCGCGCAAAGGGACTCGAGCCCGGCGCGCCGGGATGGCCTGCCGACGGCTACGCGGGCGACTACATCCGCGAAATAGCGGAGTCCTTCGCCGTACAGAACGGGGATTTGAGTGACCTGGACGCCGTGCGCCAGTTCGCGGTCGCGTTCCTGCGCAAGGAGCAGGACATCGACCTGCAGAAGTTCGGCGTCAAATTCGACGTCTACTACCTCGAATCGAGCCTCTACACCGACGGCAAAGTCGAGGCAACGGTCCGTGGGCTTGTGGCGAGCGGGAAAACCTTCGAAAAGGACGGCGCGCTCTGGTTGCGCACCACCGGCTATGGCGACGACAAGGACCGGGTGGTGCGCAAGTCCGACGGCAGCTACACCTATTTCGTGCCGGATGTCGCGTATCACGTGACCAAGTGGCAGCGCGGCTTCGCCAAGGTGATCGATGTGCAGGGCACCGACCATCACAGCACGGTGACGCGCGTCCGCGCCGGCCTGCAGGCCCTCGCCATCGGCATTCCGCCGGGCTATCCGGACTACGTGCTGCACAGCCTGGTCAAGGTGATGCGCGGCGGCGCGGAAGTGAAAATCTCCAAGCGCGCCGGCTCCTACGTGACGGTGCGCGACCTGATCGACTGGGTGGGCCGCGATGCGGTGCGCTTCTTCCTCGTGTCGCGCAAGGCCGACACCGAGTTCACGTTCGATGTCGACCTCGCGCTCGCGAAGAGCGAGGAAAATCCGGTCTACTACGTGCAGTACGCTCATGCGCGCGTTTGCAGCATGCTGGCGCAATGGGGCGGCGATCCGGCGCGATTGGCCCTCGTGGATCTGGGATTGCTCACGGGCGACAAGGAGCTCGCGCTCGCGCAGCGCGTGGCTGAGTTTCCCGACATGGTGGGCGCTGCGGCCGACGAACTGGCGCCGCACGCGGTCGCGTTCTACCTGCGCGCCCTCGCGGGCGAATTCCACAGCTACTATAATGCCGAGCGCATCCTGGTCGAGGACGAGAAGTTGCGCGGGGCGCGGCTCGCGCTGTGCGCGGCGGTGCGGCAGACCCTTGCAAACGGTCTTGCGCTCCTTGGAGTCAGCGCGCCGGAGAAAATGTAATGCGCCAGTCAGCGAAGCGTTCCGCTCCACCCAGCCGCTCCGGCGGCGGCTTTCTGCTCGGCATGTTCGTCGGACTGCTGATCGGCCTGGGCATCGCGCTGGGCGTCGCTTTCTACCTGAACAAGACTCCACTGCCATTTCTCGGCAAGGCCAAGCCGGCCGCCAGCAAGGACGCGCCCGGCGACGCCGGCAAGCCGGCGGTGGTGGCCGGCATGCCGCAGGGCGCGACCAAGGGGGACAAGCCCAGGTTCGATTTCTACAAGATCCTGCCGGGCAGCGAGGAGCCGGTCTCGGAAAAGGAATTGAAGGACGCCGGCAAGGCAGCGAAAGGTCAACCGGAGGCGGCCAAGGGCGTTTATTTCATCCAGGCAGGCTCGTTCCAGAACCCGGTCGATGCCGACAACCAGAAGGCGAAGATCGCGCTCCTCGGCTTCGAATCGAGCGTCGAGCCAACCTCCCTGCCGGACAAGGGGACCTGGTACCGCGTGCGGCTCGGGCCTTATACGACACTGGACGAATTGAACCGCGTGCGCCGCGCGCTGTCACAGAGTGGCATCGACGCGAGCCTCGTCAAGCTCAAGGACGTCGCGTCCAAGGACAACTAGGGAAATTTCGGGAAGGACCCAGATGAACAGGACTCGCCGCACACTGGTTGCCGCCATGGCCGCCGCGCTCGCCCCAGGCTCTCTCGTACGCGCGCAGCAGCAGGCCGGATACACCACATTGCAGAACGCGCTGCCGCTGGAGAATCCGGGTAAGGTCGAGATCGCGGAGTTCTTCTGGTACGGCTGCATCCACTGCTACAACATGGAGCCTGTGCTCGATGCATGGCTGCCGAAGCTGCCGCCCGACGCCTATTTCCGCCGCATACCGGCGGTGTTCAATGAGCGCTGGGCGCTGGATGCCGCCTACTACTATGCGTTCGAAACCCTTGGGCTGCTGGAGAAGCTGCATCGACCCTTCTTCGAAGCCATACACAAGGATCGGTTGAAGACCGACAATCCGGAAGCGCTGGCCGAGTGGCTGACGAAGAAGGGAATTGACCCGAAGAAGTTCGATGCGACGACGAAGTCATTCGGCGTCCAGAGCAAGATGAAGCGCGCCGCGCAATTGACCGGCGCATCCCGCATCGATGGAACGCCCGCGCTGATGGTGCAGGGGCGCTATACCATCAGCGTCGAGCAGGGCGGTTCGGGCGAAGGCATGCTGGCCAACGCGGGACGCCTGATCCCGGTGGTGCGCAAGACGCTGTCCGGCGCCAAGTAGCGGCTCCGCGGCCTGGCGTGCGCCGCGTCTTCATCACCGGCGCCTCCGCGGGAATCGGTGCCGCGCTGGCGCGGCATTACGCGGGCGCCGGCACGTCGATCGGTCTTTTTGCGCGCCGCCGCGAGCTGCTCGAAACGCTTGCGTCCAGCCTTCCCGGCCGGACCGCGATCTATCCTGCGGACATTTCGGACACTGCGGCGATCGCCGCCGCAGCGCAGGATTTCATCGCGCGTTTCGGCACGCCCCACCTGGTCGTCGCCAACGCCGGCATCTCGGTCGGCACTCGCGGCGACGAACTGCAGGATGTCGAAAAGCTGCGACGTGTGCTGGACGTGAACGTTTCCGCGCTGGCGGCGACGCTCGCTGCCTTCGCCCCTTCGATGCGCGCCGCGGGCGCAGGCACGCTTTGCGGCATCGCCAGTGTCGCGGGGTTCCGCGGCATCCCTGGCGCCGGCGCCTATAGCGCGTCCAAGGCCGCCGCCATCGCCTGGCTGGAGGCGCTGCGCGGCGAACTTGCCGGCAGCGGTGTGTCGGTCGTCGCCATCTGCCCCGGCTACATCGACACGCCAATGACCCAGGTCAACAGATACCGCATGCCATTCCTGATTTCGGCCGACGAGGCGGCGGTACGCTTTGCCCGAGCGATCGAGGCGAAGCGCCGGCTGGCGGTGATTCCGTGGCAGATGGCCATCGTTTCATCCCTGATGCGGGCGATGCCAGGCTGGCTCTACGACCAGCTCGCCGCGCGCGCGCCGCGCAAACCGCGCGATCTTCCGCTTTGAGCCTCGCATTGAGCCGAATAGTTTCGCTCGTTCCTTCCATCACCGAGCTGGTATGCGCGCTGGGCCTCGAGGACCAGCTGGTCGGACGCACGGGCTATTGCATCCATCCGAAGGAAGCGCTGAAGGGAATCCCCAAGGTGGGCGGCACCAAGTCGGTCAACCTGAAGAAAATCCGCGCACTCTCTCCGACCCACGTCATCGTCAACGTCGACGAGAACACGAAGGAAGCGGCCGACGCCCTTGCCAAGTTCGTGCCGAACGTCATCGTCACTCACCCGCTGGCTCCGCTGGACAACCTGGCTCTCTATCGCCTGGTCGGAAGCGCTTTTGACGCTCGGGAGCGGGCTGAAGTTCTCTGTGCCCGCTTCGAGGACGAATACAGCCGGATCAAGGACAGACCGTTCAAGCCCAGAAAGGTCCTCTACCTGATCTGGAAGGACCCGTGGATGACCGTGTCGCGCGAAACTTACGTCTCGCGCACGCTGGCGCTGTTCGGCATGGAAACGCTTCCGGTGTCGTCGGACGCGCGTTATCCGAAGCTGAATGACGTCGACGTCGGTGCGGAGATGATCCTGCTTTCGACCGAACCCTACCGCTTCAATGAAACACACCGGGAAGCGTTGCGCGGCCAGACCGGCCTCCCCGTCCACCTGATCGACGGGGAAATGACGTCCTGGTACGGATCGCGAGCCATCACTGGCCTGGGCTATCTTGCGGAATTCGCCCGTTCGCTCTGACATGCGCCGCATCGCCATCGCTCTTTTCGCCACAATTGCAGCCGCCGTCGCCATGGCTCAGCCTGCGGACCGCAACCGCCAACTCGTGCTGGCCGCCGAACGCGGCGATGCCCCGGAGGTGCGGCGCCTCATCGCGGCCGGAGCCGACGTGAACTGGCAGGACGAGAAGCAGGACAGCGCCTTCCTCGTCGCGGGCGCGCGCGGGCGCACGGAGGTGGTGAAGCTGACGCTCGCCGCCGGCGCGAACCTCAAGAGCACCAACCGCTACGGCGGCACGGCACTCATCCCGGCCTGCCACTACGGGCACCTGGAAACCGTGAAGGTTTTGCTCGCGACCGCGATCGACGTCAACCACGTGAATCGCCTGGGCTGGACCGCACTCCTCGAAGCCGTGATCCTCGGCGACGGAGGCCCGACCCACACGGAAATCGTACGGCTGCTGCTGGCACGCGGCGCCGATCCGAACATCGCAGACCGCGATGCTGTTAGCCCGCTCGCGCATACGCGGCGGCGCGGCTATCCGGCGATGGCCAAGCTAATCGCTGATGCAGGCGGGCGCTGAGGCGTTACAGCGACAGCGTTCAGACGAGCGTCACGAGATGGCGCGGTTCGGCTCCCGCCACCGCGGACAGCGCGATGCCCGAATCGAACGTCACCAGGCGTCCATTGTGCTTAAGCGCCAACGCCAGCAGGTAGGTGTCGGTAATCTGCCGCGCGCTGTGTACGCGCGAGCTGTCCACGATCTTCGGACCGGCAATGGAGACATCGTCGGGCCAGAATGCATGGGCCGAATGGCCCAACGCGCCACGCAACCGCTCTATTATCTGGGTCGCGGTTCGTGCGCCGGGATAGGATGCTTGCGACATAATGCGAACGCACCCATTCTGGGTGATCGGGCAGGACGCCCACCCGTGCTTGATGTTGGCCTTCAACCAGGACGATGCCGTTTCGTGATGCGGATGCGCCTGGTCTTGCATCGCGATCAACACGTTGACGTCGAGCAGCGCGCGCATTCGGCGCCTTGCTCCTAGTACTCGCCGTCTTCGCGCAGCTTGTTGATCAGCTCGTTGCTGACGATCCGCCCTTCCTTGGGAAATGGCCGGAAGCCGTAATTCGCTTTTGGTTCATCTGCCACCGACGCCGGCACACCCGTCAGTCCTTTGCGCGCCAGCTCGGAAATGACTTGCCCGGCGGTCTTCTTTTCCCGCCTCGCCAGATCCTTGGCCACGGAAAGCACGTCTTCTTCGATGTCGAGCGTGGTGCGCATGATGGGATGCTATTGCATCAAACATCAGATGTCAATCTCGGCGATCCAGCTCTGTCTGCAGCCGCTTCACCCCGTCCATGAGTTCGCCAAACCGCTCGCCGAACCGCGTCAGACGGTATTCGACGCGTGGCGGCACCTCGGCGAAGACGCGCTTCTCCAGGATGCCGAAGCGCACCAGCTTGCGCAGCCGCTCGTTCAGCACTTTCTTCGACAATCCTTCGATCGAATGCTCCAGCGCGCCAGGCCGCCGCACACCGGCGCGCACGCCGCCCAGCACGGCGAGGGACCATTTGCAGCCGACGATGTCCTCGACCATGCGCGACGCAGGCAAGCGTGCGCTGGCGGTGGCGGGGTTTTTCTTTCGCTTTGCGTTCATCAACATGCACCAAAATGTGCCCCGGGCACCATCCCGTGCCTGCTTTTCCGGCGCCTTGGCGAGGGCAAGACTATTGTCCACGAAAGGAGCATCCCCATGAACCGTATCGTTGCATTGCTCGCACTTGTCGCGCTGCCCGCGCTTGCCGCCGACCCATTGCCCGTCCCCTACCCGGAGGGCTACCGCAACTGGACGCATGTGAAGAGCATGGTCATCAACCCGGGCCACCCGCTCTACGACGCTTTCGGTGGAGTCCACCACCTCTACGCCAACAAGAAGGCCCTTGACGGATACAAGGCCGGGAAGTTTCCCGACGGCGCCGTGATCATCTTCGACCTGCTGGAGGCGAAGACCGCGGACAACACGGTGCAGGAAGGCGCGCGCAAGGTCGTCGGCGTGATGCACAAGGATGCAAAGAAGTGGAAGGACACCGGCGGCTGGGGATTCGAGGGCTTCAAGGGCGACTCGAAGACCGAGCGGGCGGTAGGCAAGAATGCCGCCGGCGCCTGTTACGCTTGCCATGCACCCCAAAAGGAAAAGGACTTAGTATTCTCGGTCTATCGGAAGTAAGCCGGTCCCGGCCCGCGCCCGGGTGGCGCGTCGCCGAGTGGCTGAACGCGTCGGCGCCGCTTTCGCTGCAGGCGCTGCGCGGCAAGGTCGTGGTGCTCCACGCCTTCCAGATGCTCTGTCCGGGCTGCGTCCAGCACGGACTGCCTCAGGCGCAGCGCATCCATGCGCTGTTCGAGCCGCGCGAGGTTGCGGTGGTCGGCCTGCACACCGTCTTCGAACACCACGAGGCAATGACCCCGGTGTCGCTGCGCGCCTTCCTGCACGAGTACCGCATCGCCTTTCCGGTAGGCGTGGACGCGCCCGGGAAGCATGGCCCGGTGCCGCAAACCATGCAGGCCTACAGGCTGCGCGGCACGCCGAGCCTGCTCCTCATCGATCGCGAGGGACGGCTGCGGCGCCACGGCTTCGGCGCCGAGGAGGATTTGGCCGTAGGTGCGGCGATCGCCGCGCTGCTGGCCGAGCGCTAGGCGCTCAGGATCCCGGTTTCCTGCCGAGCCGCAGCATCACGTAGCTGCCCGGCGCGTCTTCAAGAACCTGCAGGCCGTCGTCGCCCGGGACGCGGGCGGGACCCTTCTCCCCGCCGTTGCGTTCATCCATCCACGCCTGCCAGTCTTCCCACCAGGAACCCGGATGCTGGGTTGCGGTCTTGAACCATTCGTCGGCGCTCTCCGGGCGCGCGTCGTTGGTCCAGTAGTGGTACTTCTTCGCCGCCGGCGGATTGACGATGCCCGCGATGTGGCCGGAACCGCCGAGCACGAAGCGCACGTCGCCGCCAAGATAGCGCGATCCCTTGTAGGTGCTCTTCCAGGGAGCGATGTGGTCTTCGGCGGTCGAGATGAAGTACGCCGGGACCTTCACTTTCGAAAGGTCGATCGGCACTCCCTCCAGCGTAATGCCGCCCGGCACGCCAAGCAGGTTCTTCAGGTACATGTTGCGCAGGTAGAAGCTGTGCATTCGCGCCGGCATGCGCGTCGCGTCCGAATTCCAGTAAAGCAGGTCGAACGGGAACGGGTCCTTGCCCATCAGGTAGTTGTTGATGACGAAAGACCACACCAGGTCGTTGGCGCGCAGCAGGTTGAAGGTCGACGCCATCTCCGACCCCTCCAGGTAGCCGCGCTCGTTCATTTTTTTCTCAAGGTTTTCGACCTGCGCCTCGTCGATGAACACACCCAGTTCACCGGGCGCGGAAAAATCCAGCAGGCTGACGAAGAACGTCGCGCTGCGAATCCGGTTGAGTTGATTTTTCTTAGCCAGGAAGCCCAAGGTCGCCCCAAGCAGCGTGCCCCCGAGGCAATAGCCGATGAAATTCACCTCGCGCTCGCCCGTCGCCTTCTCTACCGCATCCAGCGCCGCCAGCGGGCCCTGCTTCATGTAGTCCTCGAAGCCCATCTGCGCGAGTCTTGCATCCGGGTTGACCCAGGACAGCACGAACACGCTATGCCCCTGGTCGAGCGCCCACTTGATGAAGGAGTTGCCCGGGCGCAGGTCCAGGATGTAGTACTTGTTGATCCACGGCGGGATGATCACCAGCGGGGTCTTGTACACCTCCTTGGTGGTCGGCTCGAACTGGATGAGCTGCATGAGCTCGGTCTGGAAGACCACCTTGCCCGGGGTCGTGGCCACGTTCTTGCCGAGCTTGAAGGCCTTCTCATCGGTCATGCTGATGCCACCCTTCTCCATGTCGGAGAGCAGGTTGTTCAGTCCCTTGAGCAGGTTCTGGCCGCCGCTGGAGAGCGTCTCGCGCAACACCTGCGGGTTGGTGAGCGCGAAATTGGACGGCGAGAGCGCGTCTACGTACTGCCGCGTGAAGAATGCAACTTTCTTCTCCGACTCTGGGGACAGTCCTTCGACATTGGCCACCGCGTGCTGGATGTGCCGGGAAGCGATCAGGTAGGACTGTTTCATGTAGTCGAACAGGAAGTTCGAACTCCAGTCGTCGTCCCTGAAGCGGCCGTCGCCCTTGGCGGGTGCCGCGACGGGTGTTCCCTGCACGCCCATCATCTTCATCCAGCTCGACTGCCACAGCTGCATGTAGTCGAGCATCATATTGGTGGAAAATGCGGCGAGCCCGGCCGGGTTCGACAGCATTTTCGAATAGAGGTCCATGTAGGCCTTGGCGATGCCCAGTTCATCGCTCGCCGCGGCCGACATGCCCGAGGCATGGTCCTTCTTCGCGAACTCGCCGAGCAGCTTCGCCGAGCGCTCGGCAACCTCGTGCAGGACCCGCGCGGTCTGGTCGGGATTCATCGGCTGCATCTTCTTGTCCATCGCCCCTCCCCTAGCCCGGCGCGAACCGCGCCACGCCGTCGGCGCCCACGCTGCGCGCGAGCCGGCCGTCGTATTGCAGGTAGTGCAGGTGGGCGATGGCTTCGCCCAGCGCGAAGAAGATCTGGCTGGTGTCCAGCTTGCGCTTGAACAGGACCTCGAGCACGTCCGCGGCGGCGCGCGGCGCCTGCGCACAGGCTTCCCGCAGCTCGGCAAGGCGCTCGACATGGTGTGCCTCAAGTTGCGCGACGCGCGCGTGCGCGCCGCGGAACGGCAGGCCGTGGGACGGCAGCACGAGAACGTCCTCCGGCAGCGTGCGATAGCGCCGGATCGACTCCAGAAACAGGCGCAGCGGATTGGAGCGCGGGTCGATCGGGCGCACCGCGACGTTGGTCGAGATGCGCGGCAGCAGCATGTCGCCCGAGATCAGCACATTGGCCTGCCTGCAGTAAAGCGACGCATGCTCGGGTGCGTGCCCGTAGCCGACCATCACGTTCCAGTCCCGGCCGCCCGCGGCGACATGGTCGCTTTCGTAGAGCCGCCGGTGGGCGATCGGGAAATCCGGCACCATAGTCTTGTACAGTCCGCCGCGCGCGAGCAGCGCGTTCGCGCGCGCCTCGTCCAGGCCGTTGCTGCGGAACAGTTGCATCTGCGCTTCAGTGGTATAGCCCGCGGAACTGTTGCGCGCGGCATGCACAGTAAGAAATTCGCCGCGCGTCATCCACAGTTCCGCCCCGGTGCGCTGGCACAGCCAGGCTGCATTGCCCGCGTGGTCCGGGTGATAGTGCGTCACCAGCACGCGCGTCACCGGCCGGGCACCCAGCTTCCCGGCGAAGATCCGGTCCCACAGCGCGCGAGTGGCCTCGTTCCCCAAACCTGTATCGATCAGCAGCCAGTCCGCGCCGTCTTCCAGCGCCCAGAGATTGATGTGATCGAGCGCGAAGGGCAGCGCCATGCGCAACCAGTGCACACCGGGCGCGACCTCGGTCGTGGCGCCCGGCGCAGGCGGATTTGGGAATGGATAGTCGGGAGCGGTCACGCGCGGGTTTGTCGAGCTAGAATCTTTGCACCCTAACATGCAGCCTGCCGAAAAGGAACGCGCGGAATTTTCCATCAGCGAGCTCGCCGCCGAGTTCGACGTCACGCCGCGCGCGATCCGCTTCTACGAAGACCACGGCCTGCTTGCGCCAGAACGCGCCGGACAGCGCCGCATCTATTCGGCGCGGGACCGCACGCGCCTCAAGCTCACGCTGCGCGGCAAGCGCCTCGGCCTGACCCTGTCGGAGATCCGCGAACTGATCGACATGTACGAGCCCGGGCGCGACGAGCGCCCGCAGCTGGCGCGCTTCCTCGCGGTGCTGGAATCCCACAGGACCAGCCTCATGCAGCAGCGCGCGGACATCGAGGCGCAGCTCGCCGAGCTGCAGCTGTTCGAGAAGAAGATCCGCAAGCAGCTGAAGCGCAGTTGACGTTTACGTAAACGTCAAGTAGGGTATTGTCCCCCCGATGAACGCTCCCGCCCCGCGCTTCCAACCCAAGGATCCGTCGTACGCCGAGCGCGTGCGCACGAGCTTCGCGCGCCAGAAGGCGATGGACCTGATCGGCGCGCGCCTCACGTCAGTCGCGCCGGGCGCGACGGAAATCAGGTTTGCCTATCGGGAGAACCTCACGCAGCAGAAGGGTTACGTGCACGGCGGCATACTCGGCATGATCGCGGATTCGGCCTGCGGCTACGCGGCCTATTCGCTGATGCCAGCCACGAGTTCGCTCGTCACCGTCGAATACAAGATCAACATCCTCGCCCCGGCGCGCGGCGACCTCGTTGCGCGCGGCGCGGTGGTCCGCCCCGGCCGGACGCTCACCGTCGCGCGCGCGGAAGTACACGACGCGCAGGGAACGCACGTCGCGAGCATGCAGCAGACGCTGATGATGCTGCCGGACACGCCCGACACCGCCGAATAGCCATGGACTACCCCTTCCTGCGCTTCGAGCACGGCGAAACCATCGACATGTTGCGCGCCTCGGTGCGCGATTTCTCGGCAATGGAGATCGCACCGCGCGCCGCGCAGGTCGACGCGACCAACCAGTTCCCGATGGACCTTTGGCGCAAGATGGGCGCGCTCGGCCTGCTCGGCATCACCGTCGAGGAGGAATACGGCGGCACGGCGATGGGCTACCTCGCGCACATCGTCGCCATGGAAGAAATCAGCCGCGCCTCGGCCTCGGTCGGTTTGTCGTATGGCGCGCATTCCAATCTTTGCGTCAACCAGATCCGCAGGAACGGCAGCGATGCGCAGCGAAGGAAGTATCTGCCGAAGCTGATCTCGGGCGAGCACGTCGGCGCGCTGGCGATGTCGGAACCCGGGGCGGGCTCGGACGTCGTCGGAATGCGATTGAAGGCAGAAAGGCGCGGGGACCGCCATATCCTCAACGGCAACAAGATGTGGATCACCAACGGGCCCGACGCCGACGTGCTCGTGATCTATGGAAAAGGCGAGGGAATAACCGCCTTCATCGTCGAGAAGGGCATGAAGGGCTTCAGCACCGCGCAGAAGCTGGACAAGCTGGGCATGCGCGGCTCCAACACCTGCGAGCTTGTGTTCCGGGATTGCGAAGTGCCGGCGGAGAATGTCCTCGGCGAGGAAGGCAAGGGCGTGAAAGTGCTGATGTCCGGGCTGGACTACGAGCGTGCCGTGCTGGCGGGCGGGCCGCTCGGCATCATGGGAGCCTGCCTGGACGCCGTGCTTCCCTACGTGCACGAGCGCAAGCAGTTCGGCCAGCCGATCGGCGAATTCCAGCTCATGCAGGGCAAGCTTGCCGACATGTACGCCACCTACTCCGCCTGCCGGGCCTACGTCTATGCCGTCGGACAGGCGCTGGATCGCGGCGAAACGACCCGCAAGGACGCCGCCGGCGCGATTCTCTACGCCGCCGAGAAGGCGACCTGGATGGCGGGCGAAGCAATCCAGGCGCTGGGGGGCATGGGCTACATCAACGAAACACCGACGGGCCGGCTGTGGCGCGACGCCAAGCTGTATGAGATCGGTGCCGGCACATCGGAGATCCGCCGCTGGCTCATCGGACGCGAGCTGTTTTCGGAGACGAAATGACCGACATTGCCGACCTGCTGAGACGCAATCGCGACTGGGCCGCCAGCATGCGGGCTGCCGATCCGGATTTTTTCGACAGCCTCGCGCACCAGCAGTCGCCCGAGTTCCTCTGGATCGGCTGCTCCGACAGCCGGGTACCGGCCAACCAGATCACGGGGCTCGCGCCAGGCGAGGTGTTCGTGCACCGCAACGTCGCCAACCTGGTCGTGCACACGGACCTGAATTGCCTTTCGGTGCTGCAGTTCGCCGTGGACCTGCTGCGCGTGCGCCACGTCATCGTCTGCGGGCACTATGGCTGCAGCGGCATACATGCGGCGCTGCACGGGCACAAAGTCGGCCTCGCAGACAACTGGCTGCGCCATGTGCAGGACGTGCGCGAGAGCCATGCGGCCGAGCTCGACGCGATCCCGGATCCCGTGAAGCGCGAGCGCCGGCTTTGCGAATTGAACGTGATGGCGCAAGTACGGCATGTGAGCGAGGCGACGGTTGTCCAGGACGGCTGGGCGAGCGGACGGCCGCTCGCGGTGCATGGCTGGATCTACGGCCTGGACGACGGGTTGATTCGCGATCTCGGCTGCACGCGGGAAGGCCCCCTGGCATGAGCGAAATGATCGAAACCTACCGTGGCGCCGTCTATCCCTGGCATTGCGACCACATGGGCCACATGAACGTGATGTGGTATGTGGGCAAGTTCGACGAGGCGACCTGGAACCTTTTCTCAGAGATCGGCATCTCGCCTTCCTTCCTGAAAGACAAGCATCGCGCCATGGCCGCCGTGCAGCAGAACATCACCTACAAGCGCGAGCTGCTCTCCGGAGACGTGGTCGCGGTGCGTTCCGGGATCCTCGAGATGCGCGAAAAGGTCGCGAAGTTCGTGCACGAGATGCGGCAGGCGCGGACGGGCGAAGTGTCGGCGATCTGCGTCCTCACCGCGGTGCATATGGACAGCAAGCTGCGCAAGTCGACCGCTTTCCCGGCGGAATTCATCGTGCGCGGCAAGGAGCTGCAGTGCAGCTACGAGGTCGATCGATGAAGCTCTCCACGCCGCTCTCGGCAAAGCTTGGCCTCGCCTCGCCGATCATCCAGGCGCCGATGGCGGGCGGACCTTCCTCGCAGGAGCTGGTCGCAACCTGTTCTGCCGCCGGCGTACTTGGCTCCTTCGGCTTCGCCTATACGCAACCGGAAGAGATGAAGAAACAGTGCGCCTGGGTGCGCGCGAAGACCGACCGGCCCTTCGGCATCAACCTGTTCACCTCGGCTGCACCGGGCCAGATCGATGCCAACGCGCAGCGCGGCGCGCTGGAGGCGGTGGCCGGGTACTACAAGGAACTCGGCCTGCCCGCGCCCGAGCCGGTCAGCGCGCCGTATGCGCCGGATCTCGATGCGCAACTCGATGCCGTCGCGCAGATCCGGCCTCGCGTGTTTACTGTCCATTTGAATGACCTGAACGAAAAGAGAATCAAGTCGTTCAAGACCCTCGACATCCTTGTCGGCGGCAGCGCGACGTGCGTCGCCGAAGCGCGGCGCCTCGAATCGCTCGGCTTCGACTTCGTCATCGCGCAGGGCGGCGAGGCGGGTGGGCACCGCGGCAGCTACCTGCGCGATCCGTACCAGTCGCTGACCGGCACCCTGGCGCTGGTGCGCCTGGTCGCGCGCGCGGTAAAGCTGCCGGTCGTTGCGGCGGGCGGCATCATGGACGGCGCTGGCATCGCGGCTTCGCTCGCGCTGGGCGCGCAGCTGGCGCAACTCGGCACGGCTTTCGCCCCTTGTCCGGAGAGCGGCGCGTCGCAGGCGCACAAGGACGCCCTGCTCGCCGCGCGCGAGGACGACACGTGCATCACGGAAAAGTTCTCTGGCAAGCCTGCACGCGGCCTGTCGAACCGCTTCCTTGCGGAAATGGCGGCGAAGGACGCGCCTCAGCTTGCGTTCCCGGCGCAGAACGCCGTAACCGGCAAACTGCGGCAGGCTTCGGCCAAGGCCGGCAAGCCCGATTTCATCGCCCTTTGGGCGGGCCAGGCGGCGTCGTTGTCGCGGGCGCTCCCTGCCGCCGAGTTGATCGCCAGGCTTGAAGCAGAAACCATCGAATCGATCCAGAGGTTGAAAGGAGTCCTGCATGAAAGCTGACCCGGTCGTCATCGTAGCCGCCGCGCGCACGCCCATGGGCGCTTTCCAGGGCGAACTCAAGGGATTTGCCGCACCGGAACTCGGCGCCGCCGCGATCCGCGCCGCCGTGGAACGCGCAAAGCTGAAACCGGAGGACGTGCAGGAAGTCCTCATGGGTTGCGTGCTGCCGGCGGGGCAGGGCCAGGCGCCCGCGCGCCAGGCCGCGCTGGGTGCCGGGCTCGCGCTGTCGAGCGGCTGCACCACGATCAACAAGATGTGCGGTTCGGGCATGAAGGCCGCCATGCTGGCGCATGACTCTTTGGTTTCCCTTTCAAATGAAATCATCGTGGCGGGAGGCATGGAATCGATGACCAACGCGCCTTACTTGCTGCCCAAGGCCCGCGCCGGCCTGCGCATGGGGCACGCCCAGGCGATCGACCACATGTTCTACGACGGACTGGAAGACGCGTACGAGAAGGGCCGGTTGATGGGCACCTTCGCCGAGGAATGCGCCGGCAGCTACGGGTTTTCGCGCGAGGCGCAAGACGCCTTTGCAATTGAATCTCTGAACAGAGCAAAAAAAGCGAACAGCGACGGATCGTTCGCGTGGGAGACCACGCCCATCGCCATCAAGGCGGGCAAGGGCGAGAAGTTCATCGAAACCGACGAGCAGCCGTTCAAGGCCAACCTGGAGAAGATCCCGACGCTCAAGCCCGCGTTCCGCAAGGACGGCACGGTCACGGCGGCGAATTCGTCCTCGATTTCCGACGGCGCCGCCGCGCTGGTGCTGATGCGCCGATCGACGGCGGAAAAGCGCGGCATTGCGCCGCTCGCCACGATCCTCGGCCATTCGACGCACGCCCAGGCGCCGGGCCTGTTCACGACGGCGCCTGTCGGGGCGATACGGAAATTGCTCGAGAGAACCGGTTGGACTTCGGACAAAGTGGATCTCTACGAAATCAACGAGGCCTTCGCGGTCGTGACAATGGCGGCGATGCAGGAGCACAAGCTGCCGCACGACAAGGTCAACGTGCACGGCGGCGCCTGCGCGCTCGGCCATCCGATCGGCGCTTCGGGCGCGCGCATACTCGTGACGCTGATCGGGGCGCTGCGCAAGTACGGGGGCAAGCACGGCGTGGCGTCGCTTTGCATCGGCGGCGGCGAAGCGACTGCCATGGCGATCGAGCTGGCATGAGCCCTGGTCCGACCAAGGCGGCGCTGTCGAAGCTGCTGGGCCGCTCGAAATTCGTCAGCGGTTACGGGCTGAAGCTGGTCGCGGTTTCGGACCGCGAATGCACCATCGCCATGCCCTTTCGGCGCGCTTTCGAGCGACCCGGCGGCACGGTGAACGGACCGGCCTTCATGGCCGCCGCCGACTGCGCGATGTGGCTCGCCATCAAGCGTCATATCGGCATCGAGCACGACGCGGTCACCTCCGAACTGAACACCGCATTCCTGAACGCCGCGCGCCGCGAGACCGTATACTGCACCGCGCGCGTGCTGAAGCTGGGCAAGCGGATCATCTACGGCAGCGCCGAATGCCACGACCGCGCCGGCAAGCTCTTCACGCATCACACCGTCACCTACGCGCGTATCTGAGAGGATAGCCCTGATGCCGGTCATCAAGAGCCAGCTCAACCCGCGCTCGGAGGAGTTCCGCGCCAATGCCGCGCGCATGCGCGGGTTGGTGGAGGACCTGAAGCAGAAGGCGGCCGTGATTTCGGCCGGCGGCGACGAGTCGGCGCGCAACAAGCACACGGCGCGCGGCAAGCTGCTGGTGCGCGACCGGGTACGCACGCTGCTGGACCCGGGCTCGCCGTTCCTGGAGATCGGGCAACTCGCCGCTTACGGCATGTACGGCGGCGAAGTGCCCTCGGCATCGATGGTGGCGGGTATCGGCCGCGTCTCGGGGCGCGAATGCATGATCGTGGCCAACGATGCCACCGTGAAGGGCGGCACCTACTTCCCGATGACGGTGAAAAAACACCTGCGCGCGCAGGAGATCGCGCTGCAGAACCGCCTGCCCTGCGTCTACCTGGTGGACTCCGGTGGCGCCAACCTGCCCAGCCAGGACGAGGTGTTCCCCGACCGGGAACATTTCGGGCGGATCTTCTACAACCAGGCCAACCTGTCCGCGCTTGGCATCCCACAGCTCGCCTGCGTGATGGGCTCCTGCACGGCGGGCGGTGCCTACGTGCCCGCGATGTCCGACGAGTCCATCATCGTCAAGGGCCAGGGCACGATCTTCCTCGGCGGACCGCCGATCGTGAAGGCGGCCACCGGCGAGATCGTCACCGCCGAGGAGCTGGGTGGCGCCGAGGTGCACACGCGCGTCTCCGGCGTTTCGGACCACTATGCGCTGAACGACGCGCATGCGCTGTCGATCGTGCGCAGAATCGTTTCGAATCTGAACTACGAGAAAAAGATCGGTTTGAAAATTCAGGAACCAAGAGAACCCCTTTATCCCGCCGAGGAAATATACGGCGTCATCCCGGCCGAGGCGCGCAAGCCCTACGACGTGCGCGAAATCATCGCCCGCATCGTCGATGGCTCGGAACTGGACGAGTTCAAGACCAACTACGGCAGCACGCTGGTGACAGGGTTCGCGCACCTGCACGGTTACCCGATCGCGATCCTGGCCAACAACGGCGTGCTGTTCTCGGAATCCTCGCTGAAAGCGACGCACTTCATCGAACTCGCCTGCCAGCGCGGCATTCCGCTGCTATTCCTGCAGAACATCACCGGCTACATGGTGGGGAAAAAGTACGAAGCAGGCGGCATCGCCAAGGACGGCGCGAAGATGGTGACGGCGGTCGCGACCGCGAAGGTGCCGAAGTTCACCGCCATCATCGGCGGCTCCTACGGCGCCGGCAACTACGGCATGTGCGGGCGCGCGTATTCGCCGCGGTTCCTCTGGATGTGGCCGAACGCGCGCATCTCGGTGCTGGGAGGAGAACAGGCCGCAAGCGTGCTCGCCACGGTGCGCGGCAACTTCAAATCGAAGGAAGACGAGGACGCGTTCAAGAAGCCGATCCGAGACCAGTATGAGCGCCAGGGCCACCCGTACTACGCCAGCGCGCGGCTCTGGGACGACGGCGTGGTGGACCCCGCCGATATGCGCCGCCTGCTCGGTCTTGCGATCTCGGCCTCTCTGAACGCCCCCATCGAAGAAACAAAATTCGGCGTGTTCAGGATGTAGCGATGTCCGAATACCGCGCAACCGTCGAGTGGCAGCTGGAAGGCGAGTTCAACTACGCGACTTACTCGCGCGCGCACGCAATCGATTTCGACCATGGCATCCGCTTGCCCGGCAACGCAGGGCTTGGAAATGTGCCCAAGACGGTGCAATGGACGCCCGGTGCCGATCCCGAACAGCAGTTCGTGGCGTCGCTCTCGACCTGCCATATGCTCTGGTTCCTGCACCTCGCGCACGACGCGAAGTTCGTCGTTCAGCATTACCGGGACGAAGCTTCCGGCGTGCTGGCGAAGAATGCCCAGGGGCGAATGGCGATGACGCAGGTCGTGCTCCGGCCCGCGGTGACCTTCGCCGGCGCCAAACCCACGCCCGAGCAGTTCACGCAACTGCATCACAGGACGCATGAACGCTGCTTCATCGCCAATTCCGTGACATCCGAAGTGATCGTCGAACCCAGCATTGTCTGAGAGGCACATGTCCGAGAACCTGATCGTCGAGAAGCGCAACACCGTCGCCATCGTCACGCTCAACCGCCCCGAAGTGCGCAACGCGTTCGACGACGTCCTGATCGCGGACCTGACCGACGCATTCCTGGATATCGAGAAGGACGACGCGGTCCGGGTGATGGTGCTCGCGGGCGCGGGCAAGGCGTTCTGCGCCGGCGCCGACCTGAACTGGATGAAGCGCATGGCGGGCTACGGCTACGAGGACAACCTCAAGGACGCCAAGGCGCTCGCGCATATGCTGCGGACGCTCGACCGGATGTCCAAGCCCACGATCGCGCGCGTGCATGGCCCCGCCTACGCCGGCGGAGTGGGACTGGTCGCCGCCTGCGACATCGCGATCGGCTCGCACGCCGCCGAGTTCTGCCTCACCGAGGTGAAGCTCGGCCTGTCGCCCGCCACCATCAGCCCCTACGTGGTGCGCGCGATGGGCGAGCGCCTGGCGCGGCGCTACTTCCTTACTGGCGAAGTGATCGACGCAGGAGAGGCTTACCGCCTGCGGCTGCTTTCCGACGTCGCGGCAGCGGAGGAACTCGACGGCGCCGTCAATGCCCTGCTCGGGCACCTCGTGTTGGGCGGCAGGCAGGCGCACGCGAAGATCAAGGACCTCGTGCGCACGGTGGCCGCGGGCCCGGCGGACGACGCCATGATCGCCGATACCGCCAGGCGCATCGCCGAGATCCGCGTTTCTCCGGAAGGCCGGGAAGGCATCGCATCATTCCTCGAGAAGAGGAAACCTGCCTGGGTGAAGGATTTCGAAGCGGTCCGCGTGAAGCCGCCGAGGAAGAAGAAATAGCGTGTTCCGCAAGATCCTCATCGCCAACCGCGGCGAAATTGCCTGCCGGGTCATCGCCGCGGCGCGTGCGATGGGCGTGCGCACGGTGGCGGTGTACTCGGACGCCGACCGCGACGCGCGCCACGTCGCGTTCGCCGACGAGGCCCGAAGGATCGGTCCACCCGAGGCGCGCACAAGCTACCTGAATGCGGAGGCCATCCTCTCTGCCGCGCAAGATACCGGCGCCGAGGCGATCCATCCGGGCTACGGATTCCTTTCGGAGAACGATCAGTTCGCCGCCGCCTGCGCCAGGAACGGCATCGTGTTCATCGGCCCGACACCGGAGGCCATAGCCTCGATGGGCGACAAGTCCGCGGCCAAGCGCCTGATGGAGAAAGCGGGAGTGCCGCTGGTGCCCGGCTATCACGGCGAGAACCAGGATCCGGCATTCCTGCAAAAGGAAGCGGACAGGATCGGCTACCCGGTGCTGATCAAGGCTTCCGCCGGCGGTGGCGGCAAGGGCATGCGCATCGCCCAGGATTCCAAAAACTTCCCGGCAGCGCTGGAATCGGCGAAGCGCGAAGCAAAGGCCTCGTTCGGCGACGAGCGCGTGCTGGTCGAACGCTACCTCGAGCAGCCGCGCCATATCGAGGTTCAGGTGTTCGGCGACTCGCACGGCAACGTCGTCTACCTGTTCGAACGCGACTGTTCGGTGCAGCGCCGCCACCAGAAGGTGCTGGAGGAAGCCCCCGCGCCGGGGCTCTCCGCCGGCCGGCGCAAGGCAATGGGCGAAGCCGCCGTCGCCGCCGCGAAATCCATCAGGTACACGGGCGCAGGCACCGTGGAATTCATCGCTGCGCGGGACGGCACGTTCTATTTCATGGAAATGAATACCCGGCTGCAGGTCGAGCACCCGGTCACCGAAATGATCACCGGCCTGGACCTCGTCCGGATGCAGCTGGCGGTCGCCGCCGGCGAGCCGTTGCCGGTGAAACAGAAGGACCTGGAGATTCGCGGCCACGCTATCGAGGCGCGCATCTACGCCGAGAATCCGGCAAAGGGTTTCCTGCCGTCCACCGGCACGCTGCGTCACCTGCGCGCGCCACTGGGCATCGAGTTCGCGGTGAGCGGTGGAACGGTACGCGTCGATTCCGGCGTGCGGCAGGGCGACGCCATCACGCCGTACTACGATCCGATGATCGCGAAGCTCGTCGTCTGGGGCGAAGACCGGGCCACCGCGCTCGGCCGGATGCGCGCGGCACTCGCGGAGTACGAGATCGTCGGTGTCTCAACAAACGTCGAATTCCTCGCGCGCACCGTGGCAGGCAAGGCTTTCTCGGGCGCAGACCTCGACACCGGCTTGATCGAACGCTGCCGCGTCGAGCTGTTTCCGGAAGATGCCGGTGCCAGCGACGAAGATCTCGCCGCTGCGGCGCTGGCCGAGCTGCTCGCGGAACAGGCACAGGCCGCAGCTGCGGCGCGAGCCTCGGGGGACCCGCATTCGCCCTGGAACATTGTCGATGGCTGGCGCCTGAACCTGGGCTCGCACCACGCACTTGTGTTCGCGGAAGGGGAACGGACCCACCCGGTCGAGATTCGATTCACGACAGAAGGTCTGATGTTCTCAAGAAACGGGCATGCCCTGCCTCTTGCCGGCCATGAAGAGAAGGGCAGGCTGCAGGTAAGCCTGGGCGATGCTGCTTTCCAGGTCCGCGCGGTGCGGGACGGCGCCCATTGGCACCTTTTCCGCGAAGGGACGCATCGCGTGCTGGCGCTGCAAAGCGCTCAGACCGCGCCGGAACCGGACGCCGCAATCGGTTCGCTCGCGGCGCCGATGCCCGGCAAGGTGCTGCAGGTTCTGGTGCAGGCTGGAGCCAAGGTCGCCAAGGGTGCGCCGTTGGTGATCCTGGAAGCCATGAAGATGGAGCACACCATTGCCGCGCCGCGCGATGGGCGCGTGGCGGAGATCCATTTCAAGGCCGGCGAGCAAGTGAGTGAAGGAGCGGTGCTGCTGAAACTGGAGGAAGCATGAAGCTGCCTGCCAAGGTGCGCGTCGTTGACGTAGGCCCGCGCGACGGACTGCAGAACGAGAAGGGCGAAGTCCCGACGGCCGTAAAGCTTGAGCTCATTGAACGGCTGGCTGACGCCGGGCTGCAGGCGGTCGAGGCCACGGCCTTCGTCTCGCCGAAATGGATTCCGCAGATGGCGGACCATACCGAAGTGCTGGAGCGCATCCGCAGAAAGCCCGGCGTTTCCTACCCGGTGCTGACGCCAAACCTGAAAGGCTTCGAGGCGGCGAAGGCCGCGAGGGCCACCGAGGTCGCCGTGTTCGGCGCCGCCTCGGAAGCCTTCTCGAAGAAGAATATCAATTGCGCCATCGCCGAGTCGCTGGAGAGATTCCGGCTCGTCGTGGATGCCGCGAAAAAATCAGGCATCAAGGTGCGCGGCTACATCTCCTGTGTGGTCGCCTGCCCGTATGAAGGCGAAGTCAAGCCGGCCAGGGTGGCCGAGGTCGCGGGCGCGCTCTACGACATGGGTTGCTACGAGATCTCCCTCGGCGACACCATCGGCGCAGCGACGCCAGGCAAGACGCAAGCAATGATCGAAGCCTGCCTGAAACGCGTGCCCGTCGAGAAGCTTGCCGGCCACTACCACGACACCTACGGTCAGGCGCTCGCCAACATCTACGCCTCCATGGAGCTGGGTGTCGCCACTTTCGATTCCTCGGTTTCAGGGCTGGGCGGGTGCCCCTACGCCAAGGGCGCGTCCGGCAATGTCGCCACGGAGGATGTCATCTACATGTTGCAGGGCCTCGGCATCGAGACGGGCATCGACCTCGACAAGCTGGTCGAGACCGGCGCCTGGATCTCCGCCTTCCTCAAGCGCGAGCCAGGCTCCAAGGCCGGCCGCGCCATCGCCGCCAAGAAGCCGTGACAGACTCCCCTTGCACCAAGGTCTGCGTCATGGACGCCGAGCAGCGCTATTGCGTGGGCTGCTTGCGCACGCTCGGCGAAATCGCCCGTTGGGGCGAGATGAGCGACGACGAGCGCGCGGCGATCCTGGCGCAGTTGCCCGCACGCCATTCAAATGTCGCTGAAGTTCCCGCCTCGCCCCTTGCCTGAGGCGAAGCGCGCCGCGCCTGCCGTGCCTTCGGCGCGGACGACGGGTACGCCGTTTTCCCATTCGTAGCGCATCGCTTCACGCAGGCTCTGGCCTTCCTGCCTGTAGACCGAGCGCCGGTCGGCGCGCATGCACAGTTGCGGAAAGCGAGAGATTTCGTGCGCCAACGCTTCCGCGCGTTGGCGTGACTTTCCGTCTGGCACCACGTGCTCGCATAGATTGATGCGCAGCGCCTCCTCGGCGGTCACCTTCCGTCCGGTAAGGATGAGATCCAGCGCACGCCCGCGACCCACGATGCGCGGCAGGCGCACGGTACCGCCATCGATCAGGGGCACTCCCCAGCGTCGGCAGTAGACGCCGAAATAGGCCGATTCCTCCATCACACGCAGGTCGCACCAGAGCGCGATCTCGAAGCCGCCGGCAACGGCGGGTCCCGCCACCGCGGCGATGACGGGTTTGTCGAGGACAAGACGCGTCGGCCCCATCGGCGCGCGCGGCAGAGGCGCGCGTTCGTCGGCCGGAAAGGGCTGGGTATCGATCGCACCACCCTTCGCGGCACGCTTCAGGTCGAAGCCCGCGCAGAACGCCCCGCCCTCGCCCCAGAGCACGGCCACCGCCGCCTCCGGATCCCGGTCAAAGGCAAGGAACGCGGCTTCAAGGGCCTGCGCACTCTCCGGGTCCATCGCATTCTTCGCCTCGGGCCGCGCATGGATCACCGTCCAGACCTTGCCCTGCTTCTCGATGCGCACTGTCATCTCATGGTTCCTCCGTGGAGCTAGGATAGCAATCCATGCGCACCGCCATTTGGTATTTCGATTTCATTTCCCCCTTCGCCTACATCGCCCTTCACCGGCTGAAGGAGCTGCCCTCTGACGTGGCCATCGCATACCGGCCGGTATTGTTCGCCGGAATTCTCAACCATTGGGGCCAGAAGGGCCCTGCCGAACTGGCAACCAAGCGGCGCTACACCTACCGCTGGAGCCACTGGTGGGCACGCAGCCTCGGGGTGCCGATGCGCTATCCGGCGGCGCATCCGTTCAACCCACTGCACTACCTGCGTCTCTCAATTGCCTGCGGCTCAAAGCCCGAGGCCGTGAGGGCGATTTTCGACGCGATCTGGACCACCGGAGGAGATCCATCTGACCAGGGTGGGTTTGGCGCGCTTTGCGGGCAGCTCGGCGTCTCCGCCGAGGCTCTCGGCTCTCCGGCAGTCAAGGACGCGTTGAAGAAGAACACCGATGACGCCATCGCGCACGGCGTGTTCGGCGTCCCGACCTTCGAGGTGGATGGCGAACTCTTCTGGGGCGCGGACTCGATCGAGTTCCTGAAGGATTTCCTGGTGAATCCGTCAGTGATCAAGAACCAGGAAATGCAGAGGCTGGATGGCCTGCCGCAGGGCGCCACCCGAAAAGCCGGCTAGGCGTATTTCCTGAGGTCCTCGATGACCTTGCCATCGTTCGGCAGGCTGCCCGCGCCGACAAACGCGACTTCGCCGCGCAGCTTGGTGAAGTCGCGGATGGAAGCCACGATGGCGTCGGCGAGCCCCGCTGGCGCGGATACAGCTTCGCATTTCAGCGTCATGCGGTCGTTGCCGGACTCCCCTTCCACCACCAAGCGCGCCTTGATGATCTCGGGGTGGCGACGAACGATCTCGTTCACCTGCTTTGGCGTCACGAACATCGCGCGCACCTTGGTGCTCTGGTCGGCGCGCCCCATCCAGCCGCGGATACGGGTGTTGCTGCGTCCGCAGGGACTCCCGCCCGGCAGGATCGCCGACAGGTCGCCGGTGCCAAAGCGAATCAGCGGGTAATCGCGGTTGAAGGTCGTGATCACCACCTCTCCGACCTCGCCGGCAGGCAGCGGATCCCCGGTGCCGGGCCGCACGATCTCGAGCAGCAGGCCTTCATCGAGAATCATCCCGGGATTCACCGACCCGTCCGGCGCCAGCGTTTCATAGGCGATCGAGCCCAGGTCCGCCGAACCGTAGCTCTGCGTGACGCGAATGCCGCTTCCGAGCATCGCCTCGCGAAGCGACGGCGGCAGGTATTCCGCGCCGACGTGCGCTTTCTTCAGGGACGAAATGTCGCACTGCATTTCGCCCGCTTTCTCCATGATCAGCTTCAGGAACGAGGGCGTACCGATGTAGCCGTCGATCTGCAGGTCGCGAACGGCCGCCACCTGCAGTTCGGTCTGGCCAGTCCCCGCCGGGACCACGGTACAGCCGATCGCAAGCGCGCCAGATTCGAGCATCGAGCCCGCAGGCGTGAAATGATAGGCGAAGGTGTTCACCACCAGATCGCCGGCGCGGAAGCCGCCGGCATACAGCGCGCGCGCGGTACGCCACCAGTTCCTGCCGCGCCCCTCGGGCTCGTAGATCGGCCCGGGAGACATGAATATCTTCCCGAGCTTCGGCAAGGGCGTCGCGTTCAACCCGCCGAGAGGGCGATCCTTCGCCTGAAGGTCGGCAAGGTCCGACTTGCGGGTTACAGGCAGGGACGCGAGCGCCTTGCGGCTGCGAATTTTCGCTGGATCGACATCCGCCAGGATGCGCGCAAAACCCGGCGCGCGGCGCTTGGCGTGCGCGATCTGCTTGGGCAGTTCCGCCAGCAGCGCCGCCTCGCGCGACTTCGCCGAACGAGTCTCAAGACGGTCGTAGTGATCTGCCGACGTCTTCTTCAAAGCCAGCGCTTGCGGCGGCGATAGGACTTCACATCGCGAAAGCTCTTGCGGCCGCCCGACGAGAAGCCGAGGTAGAACTCCTTGACATCCTCGTTCTGCGCGAGCGAGGAACCTTCACCGTCCATCACGACGCGGCCGTTCTCCAGGATGTAGCCGTAGTCGGCATAGCGCAGCGCGATGTTGGTGTTCTGCTCGGCCAGCAGGAAGCTGACCTTCTCCTTCTGGTTCAGCCCCTTTACGATCTCGAAGATCTCCTCGACCAGCTGCGGCGCCAGCCCCATCGAAGGCTCATCCAGCAGGATCATCTTCGGACGCGCCATCAATGCGCGCCCGATTGCGGTCATCTGCTGCTCGCCGCCCGAGGTATACCCGGCCTGCGAACCGCGCCGCTGCTTCAGGCGCGGGAAATAGGTGTACACGCGCTCCAACCCGTCCCGCGTCTCCGCGCCGCTGCGGGTGTAGGCGCCGGTCAGGAGATTCTCCTCGACGGTCAGGTGGGCGAAGCAACGCCTTCCCTCCATCACCTGGATCACGCCGCGCTTGACCAGGTCGGATGGGGTCAGGCGCTCGATCCGCTCGCCCATGTATTCGATGTGCCCCTTGGTGACCTCGCCGCGCTCGCCCTTGAGCAGGTTCGACACGGCACGCAGGGTCGTGGTCTTGCCCGCGCCATTCGCACCCAACAGCGCGACGATGCCGCCTTCGCGTACGACGAGCGATACGCCCTTCAGCACGAGAATGACGTGGTTGTAGATTACCTCGATGCCATTCACCGACAGCATCACCGGGGCAGTGGACATCAGAATCCTCGCGAAAAAACGGCGCCGGGTGGATCCCCGGCGCCGCCCTTACACTCGAAACTCAGCCGGCTTCCTTGGCGCAGTCGCGCTTGGCGATTTTTTTCTCCGCCGCGTACTTCTCGGCGGAAGCCCGGATCATCGGCTTGATGATTGTGCTGTCGGCCACGAGCTTCGTACCTTTCTCGATCACCCAGCGCTTGCCGTCCCAGGTATGGATGCCGGCGACGCTGTCACCGCGGTGGTCGACACAGCTGGTGCTGATCGGCGTCATGAAGCCTTCAAACCCGAGCCTCTTGATGGCCGCGTTGTCCAGCGCCATGTTCTCCAGGCCCCAGCGCACTTCCTCCCCTTTCAGCGGCTTCTTGCCGTACTTGATCTGGGCCCGCTTGACCGCTTCCACGGTCATCATCGCCCCCACCATGCCACGGTTATAGAGAACCTCGCCGAAGCCTTCCTTGTTGCCCGTCGCCTGACCTTTGTCGTACACATGCTTCATGATGTCCTTGTGCACCGCGCCCTGGCCAGCGGGCGCCAGGAACACCAGCGAGTTATAGCCCTTGGCACCGTCGCCTGCCGGCGTGACATCGGGTTCAGCGCCTGACCACCACACGCCGTACATCTTCTCGCGCGGGTAACCGGTGGCGACAGCTTCCTTGACGGAGGTCGAATTCATTACGCCCCAGCCCCAGAGGAACACGTAATCCGGGCGCTGCTGGCGGATCTGCAACCAGGTCGCCTTCTGCTCCACGCCCGGGTGCGTGACAGGCAGCAGCAGCAGGTCGTAGCCGTGCATCTTCTTGCGCTCCTCGAGCAGCGCGATCGGCTCCTTGCCATAGGGGGAGTCGTGATAGACGAGGGCGATTTTCTTGCCCTTCAGTTTGTCCAGGCCGCCCTCCTTCTTGCCGACATGCTGCACCAGCATGTCCGCGGCATCCCAGTAGGTGCCTCCCAGCGGGAAGTTCCAGGCAAACACGGTGCCATCCACCGAGTCGGCGCGCCCGTAGCCGAAGGTAATGATCGGAATTTTGTCGACGAAGGACTTGTCGGTCACGGCAAAAGTGATGCCGGTCGACAACGGGTGGAACGCCGTTGCGCCCGTCTGCCCCTTGCCCTTGAGGCGCTCGTAGCACTCTACGCCGCGATCGGTGGCGTAGCCGGTTTCGCACTCTTCCCAGGTAATTTTGACGCCGTTGATGCCGCCGTCGCGCGCATTCACCAGCTTGAGGTAGTCCACATAGCCGTTGGCGAACGGGATGCCATTGGGCGCGTAGGCACCCGTGCGGTAAGACAACACCGGAAAGAACTGCTCGCCGCCCTTGGACGGCGCTTCCATCTTCTTGGCTTCGGCCTTCTTGGCCTGCGCCATTGCGGCAGTGCTGCCAAATGCGGCGGCCACAGCCAGGCTCGCCGCGAGTACCGTGAACTTCGCTCCTGATTTCATTTCCATCCTCCTCCAGTAAGGTCCCATCGAGATAATAACTCCGGTCAATGCGGGAACGGCCAAAGGCGCAGCTTTTCCTTGCCAATGGCCCATAGCCGGGCCAGACCGTGGGGTTCCACGATCAGGAAGAACACGATCAGGGCACCGAAAATCATGAATTCCAGGTGCGATGCCATCGCGGTCGATATCGGCACCCCCAGCCAGGCTGGAAACTGGTTCAGCACGATCGGCAGAACGACAATGAAGGCGGCGCCGAAATAGCTGCCCAGCAGCGAACCCAAGCCGCCGATGATGACCATGAACAGCAGGTTCAGGCTCAGAGTCAGGTTGAAGGCCAAAGGTTCCCAGGAACCAAGGTGCACGAATCCCCAAAGCGCTCCGGCGACCCCGACAAAGAAAGAGCTGATCGCGAATGCCGAGAGCTTGGCATACACCGGCCGGATGCCAATCACCTCGGCGGCCACATCCATGTCGCGCGTCGCCATCCAGGCGCGTCCGATATGCCCGCGCACGAGGTTCTTCGCGACCAGCGTGAACACGATCAGCACGCAGAGCAGGAACAGATACTTCTCCACGGGCGTATCGATGACCCAGCCGAACAGATCCAGCGGCGCCGTCTGCACCGAACCCGAGTGCGCGTAGTTGGTGAACCATTTGACGCGCGCGAATACCCAGTCGATGAAGAACTGCGCGGCGAGCGTGGCGACACCGAGATACAGGCCCTTGATGCGCAGGCTGGGGATGCCGAACAGCATCCCCACCAGCGCCGCGATCAGGCCCGCGAGCACCATCACGACAAGGAAATTGAGCTGCGGAATGCGAAGCGCAAGGTTATACGCGGCATAGGCACCCACCGCCATGAACGCGGCATGCCCGAGAGAAATCTGGCCGCAGTAGCCCACCAGCAGGTTCAGGCCGATCGCCGCCAGGGCGAGGATCAGGAACGGAATCAGCAGGGAAAGAAACACGTAGTCGCTGATGACGACCGGCACGACCAGGAACGCGGCCAGCAGAAGCCCGAGCATGAGCATCCGATCCTGCAGGATCGGCAGCATCTGCTGGTCCGATGCGTAGGTCGCCTTGAACTGGCCGTTCTCGCGGTAAAACATGATCAGACCCTGTCGATATGCTTCTCGCCGAAGAGGCCTTGCGGCCTCACCAGCAGAAACATCAGCGCAAGCATGAACGCGAACCAGTTTTCAATGCCGCCACCGGCGAGGTCGAAGGCCTTGACCAGCGGCGGGCCGAGGAACACTTCGGCCATTTTTTCCCCCACGCCGATGATCAGGCCGCCGATGATCGCGCCCGGGACGGAGGTGAAGCCGCCCAGGATCACCACCGGCAGCGCCTTGAGCGCGACCAGCGACAGCGAGAATTGCACACCCAGCTTGGAGCCCCAGATCACGCCGGCGACCAGCGCAACGATGCCGGCAACCGCCCAAACGATGACCCACATGCGATTGAGCGGGATGCCGATGGATTGCGCAGCCTGGTGGTCGTCGGCGACCGCGCGCAACGCGCGCCCGGTGGGCGTCTTCTGGAAGAACAATGCCAGGCTGCCAACCAGCGCGGCGGCCACGAGCGCCGCCATGAAATCTTCCTTGTTCACCAGGATGCCGCCCTGGAAGACGCTCTGCAGCACCATCACCGGTTCCTTGGCAATGCCGAGCTCGATCGCGTAGATGTCGCTGCCCCAGACGGTCTGGCCAAAGCCATCGAGGAAGAAGGTCACGCCCAGCGTCGCCATGAAGAGGGAGATCGCCTCCTGGTTCACCAGCGGCCGCAGCACCAGCCGCTCGATCAGCCAGGCGACCGCGATCATGATGACGATGCCGGCGAGGATCGCCGCCCAAAGCGGCATCCGCTCGGCCAGCCGCGCCACCGCGAGCGCCGCAAACAGCACCATGGCGCCCTGCGCGAAGTTGAACACCCCGGAAGCCTTGAAGATCAGCGCGAACCCGAGCGCAACGAGCGAGTACAACACGCCCGCCATGAGCCCGCCGAGCAGGACCTCGACGTAGAAACCGGGCGCCGAGGCACCGGTGGCGAGCGGCAGGACCATGCCGATCAGCAACAACGCGCAAAGCGCAATGAAGGGTCCATTGTTCCCGATCAATCTTCTCATCATCTCAGTGGCTCACGCCCAGGTATGCGTCAATCACTGCCTGATTCGCGCGGACCTCGTCCGGGGTCCCGTCGCCGATCTTCGCGCCATAGTCAAGCACGACCACGCGATCCGAAATGTCCATCACCACGCTCATGTCGTGCTCGATCAGGACGATCGTGGTGCCGAACTGGTCGTTGACGTCCAGGATAAAGCGGCACATGTCCTGCTTTTCCTCGATGTTCATGCCGGCCATCGGCTCATCAAGCAGCAAGACGCGCGGCTCCATCGCCAGCGCACGCGCAAGGTCGACGCGTTTTTGCAGGCCGTAAGGCAGCCGCCCGACCGGGGTCTTGCGGTAAGCCTGGATCTCCAGGAAATCGATAATTCGCTCCACCACTTCGCGATGGGCGATTTCTTCGCGTAGCGCCGGACCAATGCGCAAGGCCTGCAGCAGGATCCCGGAATGCATTTTCAGGTTGCGCCCGGTCATGATGTTGTCCAGCACCGACATGCCCTTGAACAACGCCAGGCTTTGGAACGTGCGCGCAACGCCGCTCTGGGCGACCTCATGCGAATCCATGTCGTGGAATTCGCGGCCGAGGTAGCGGATGGTGCCCTGCTGCGGGTGGTAGACGCCGTTGATGACGTTCAGCATCGAGCTCTTGCCGGCGCCGTTGGGACCGATGATGGCGCGCAACTCGTGCTCGCGCACGTTGAACGAAATATCCTGGAGCGCCTTGACGCCGCCAAAGGACAGCGACACGTTTTCGACGGAGAGGATCACCTCGCCGATGGGATGCCTGCCCGCCGCGGCTCGCGCTTCCTGCGCCTGCCGCGCCTGCTCGGACGAGGGGATGCCGGCTCCGGACATCGTCAGGCCGCCTTGCGCGACGGCGCCAGCGGGAAAGTCTTCGCTTCCTCGACGCGCAAGTCGGCAGAGACCATCCCGGTGCGGCCGTCCTCGTACTTGATCTGCACCTCGATGTGCGCCGCCTTGCGCCCATCGTAGAGCGCGGTAATCAGCTCCAGATACTTTTCCGCGATCGCGCCGCGCCGCACCTTGCGCGAGCGCGTCAACTCGCCGTCATCGGCGTCCAGTTCCTTGTGCAGGATCAGGAAGCGATGGATCTGGGAATTCGCCAGTTCGGGATCCTGCGCCAGGTCGGCGTTCACCGTCTCGACGCACTCGCGGATCAGGTCGATGACTTCCTGGCGCGACGCGAGGTCGGTGTAGCCCGCGTACGGCAGGTTGCGCTTCTCGGCCCAGCTGCCGACCGCTTCCATGTCGAAATTGACGAAAGCGCAGACCTTGTCGCGGCCGTCGCCGAACATCACGGCCTCTTTCACGTAGGGGAAGAACTTGAGCTTGTTTTCCAGGTACTTGGGCGCGAACAGTGTGCCATCGGCGAGCTTGCCGACGTCCTTGACGCGATCGATGATCCTGAGATGGCCTTCCTGGTCAAGGTAGCCCGCATCGCCGGTATGAAACCAGCCCTCGGCGTCCTTCGCCTCCCGCGTCGCCTGCGGATTCTTGTAGTACTCCTTGAACAGGCCCGGGGAACGAATCAGCAATTCGCGCTGCGGCGTGAACTTGAGCTCCACGCCCTTGACCGCGGGTCCAACCGTGTCGGCCCTCACCTGGCCGTTGGGCTGGATGCAGACGAACACGCTGGTCTCGGTCGAGCCGTAGAGCTGTTTCAGGTTGATGCCGATCGAGCGGTAGAACTTGAACAGATCCGGGCCGATCGCTTCCCCGGCGGTATAGGCGACGCGAACGCGACTCATGCCAAGAACATTGCGCAATGGACCAAAAATCAGCAGGTCGCCCATGCGATACAGCAGGTGATCGACGAAGCCCACCTGCTTGCCGTCGAGCAGCGCCCCGCCCACGCGTTGCGCGAGCGCCATGAAATACTTGTACAGGCTGCGCTTGAGCGCGCTCGCGTCCTCCATGCGGATCGAGACCTGGGTCAGCAGCGCTTCAAGCACCCTCGGGGGCGCGAAATAATAGGTTGGGCCAATCTCGCGCAGGTCGGTCATCACCGTTTCCGCGGATTCCGGGCAGCAGATGCAATAGCCGGTGACGAACGGTTGCGCGTAGGAAAAGATGTTTTGCCCGATCCAGGCCGGCGGCAGGTAGGCGAGCACCACGTCCTGGTCGCCAAGCCGTTCCATCTCCGCCGCTGCCGCCGCGCGATCGATCAGGGCATGGTGTGTCAGCACCACGCCCTTCGGGTTGCCGGTGGTACCCGAAGTGAAAAACATCGCTGCGGTATCCGCGCCCGTGCCTTTGGCAATCTCTGCTTCGAGGAGTGACGGATCGCGGTCCAGCGCCGCACGCCCCGCTTCAAGCAGTTTTTCGTAGGCCTGCAGCTCGGGCTGGGCATAATGCCGCAAGCCGCGCGAGTCATCGTAATAGATGTGCTTCAACGTCGGGCATTGCGGCAAAATCTCGAGCAGCTTGTCGACCTGCTCCTGGTCCTCTGCCATGGCGTGGGTAATCTCGGCGTTGCGGATCGGGAAGGCCATTTCCGCGGCCACGGCGTCCTGGTACATGGGCACAGGAATGGCGCCGAGGCATTGCGCGGCGGCCATGAACGCATAAAGCCGCGGCCGGTTGTCGCCGACCACCGCCACGTGATCATCGCGCTTGACGCCCGCTGCCGCCAGGCCGCAGGCGAGCGCTCGAGTCTCCTCCGACAAATGCCGCCAGCTCCACGTCTGCCAGATGCCGAGGTCTTTCTCGCGCATCGCCGGCCGCTCGCCACGCGCCCTGGCGTGATGCAGCAACAGTTTCGGAAACGTATCGAGGCCGGAAAGGTCTTCCGCCATGCTCGCCCTCCTCCAAGGACTTGTAACGGCAGGTATTTTAACGTTGCTTGACGCGAGCGGCACTGTAGCGGATTCTCGGCGCAACAATGTCATCGTCGCGACAATCTGCTCCGCCCGCGTCGCGCTCGCTGCAGGACCTGCTGGAAATCTCTCATTGGACGCGGAGCCTTTCGCGCGCGCAGCTGGCCAGGGTACGCGTGGATACGGTGGAGCGCTTCGTGCCCGCAGGCGGCTACGCCTGCCGCAAAGGCGAAGCGGTGGAGCACTGGCTGGGCGTGGCCGAAGGGCTGCTCAAGCTGAGCACCGATTCACCCGAAGGGAAGACCGCCACGCTCACGGGAATCGCGGCAGGCGGCTGGTTCGGCGAGGGTTCGCTGCTGCGGACCGAGCGCCGGCGCTACGACGCGGTGGCGTTGCGCGACAGCAAGGTGGCATTGATGCCGCGCGCCACCTTTTCCTGGCTCCTCGGCAACAGTATCCCGTTCAATCGCTTCCTGCTGGACCAGCTAAACGAACGCCTGGGACAGTTCATCGGCCTGATCGAGAACGAGCGACTGCTGTCCACCGAAGCGCGCATTGCCCGCTGCATCGGGATGTTGTTCAATCCCCACCTCCAGCCCGGGGTAGAGGCACGCATGCAACTTTCGCAGGAGGAGATCGGGTACCTTTCCGGGGTGTCACGCCAGCGCGCGAACCGGGCCCTAAGCGTGCTCGCCGAGGCAAAGCTGGTGCGGCTCGAATACGGCGGCATCACCGTGCTTAACGTGGAAGGACTCAGAAACTATGTCGGGTAAGGAACACTGGACCACCAAGGGCGACGTGCGGCTGTTCCTGTGGCGCAAGGCGCCGGCGATCGGCCAGGCGCCGAAGGGCACGATCCTTTTCGTGCACGGCTCCTCGATGGCCTCGCAGCCGACCTTCGACCTGCAAGTGCCGGGCAGGCCGGACTCTTCCGTGATGGACTGGTTCGCGGCACGCGGCTTCGACACCTGGTGCCTGGACAACGAGGGCTACGGCCGCTCCGACAAGAAGCGGCCGATCAATTTCGACATCTCGAATGGCGCGGATGACCTGGCCGCCGCTTCGGACTTTGTTTCCAATGAAACAGGGAACAAGAAGCTGCTCGTCTACGGCATCTCGTCGNNATCTCGTCGGGGGCATTGAAAGCGGCGCTGTTCGCCGAGCGGCATCCGGAGCGCGTGGCGCGCCTTGCGCTGGATGCCTTCGTCTGGACCGGCGAAGGCAGCCCGACGCTGGCCGAGCGCAAGAAGCGCCTGCCGGAGTTCATCGCGAAGAACCGCCGCCCGATCGACCGCGCGTTCGTGCAAAGCATCTTCGCGCGCGACCATCCGGGGACCGCGGACGAGGCCACGATCGACGCCTTTGCCTCGGCCATCCTTGCGCTCGACGATTCCGTGCCCACCGGCACCTATGTCGACATGTGCTCGAAATTGCCGCTGGTGGACCCGGCGAAGATCACGGTGCCGACGATCCTCATGCGCGGCCAATGGGACGGCATCGCGGGCGTGGACGACCTGATCGAGTTCTTCAAGCGGCTACCCAACCCCGACAAGCAGTTCAGCGTCATGGCCGGCATCTCGCACGCGAGTTTCCAGCAGAAGAATTACCTGATGGCCTACCACATCCTGCACGCGTTCTTCAGCCAACCCGAACCGGAGTATCGCGGATGAAACTTGTCTGGACCTTCGTTCTTGGACTGATTCTCTCCAGCGAAGTCTTTTCGCAGGCCTATCCATCGCGACCAATCCGCCTGGTGGTGCCGCTCTCTCCGGGCGGCTTCGCCGACATTCCCGCGCGGCTGCTCGCGCCGCGGCTCGCCACAGCGCTCGGCGGCGCGGTCTTCGTCGAGAACCGGCCGGGCGCGGGCGGCACGATCGGCGCCGAGTTCGTCGCCCGGAGCGCGCCTGACGGATACACGCTGCTGGCAGTCGCCACGCCGCACGTCATCAGCCCATGGCTGTACAAGACCCTGACCTACGACGCCCTCAAGGACTTTACCCCCATTGCTCTTGTCGCCGCCGGACCGTACGTGCTGGTCGTCAACCCGAAGCAGCTGCCGGTGAATTCAGTGGCCGAACTGGTGGCGGCTGCCAGGGCGCGGCCAGGCGTGATCGATTTCGCGAGCTCGGGCAACGGCAGCGCGCAGCACCTGGTCGGCGCGCTGTTCAATTCGATGGCGGGAATCGCGCTGAACCACGTACCCTACAAAGGCAGCGGCCCGGCCATGCAGGACTTGGTATCCGGGCAGGTGTCGGTCTCCTTCGCGGGGGTTCCCAATGTTCTCACCCACCTGAAAGCCGGCCGGCTGCGTGCGCTCGCGGTCACCTCGGCCAAGCGCTGGAGCGAACTTCCGGACGTGCCGCCGCTGGCCGAGACGGGGGTCCCCGGATACGAAGCCATCCTGTGGCTCGCGCTCGCCGCCTCCCCCGGCACACCGCCTGAGATCGTGCAGCGCCTGTACGGCGAGACTGCCAAGGCGCTGCAGAATCCGGAATTGCAGCAGAGCTTTCGTGCCGCGGGCGTCGAACCTCAGGTACTTGGCCCGCAGGAACTCGCCAGTTTCATGCGAGGCGAATACGAGAAATGGGGCAAGGTCGTGCGCGCTACCGGCGCCACCGTGAATTGAATCGGACGAATAGATCAACGCAGATTGTTGTCGCGCTGTAAGCTTTTGAGGGAAGCCGGAATTCGACCGGCGCGCGGAGGGGGCGGTGACCCGCGAGATCGTCGAGACACTAAAGCGCGTTCTGAAGGCCCGCAGCATGACCTACGCGGATCTCGCCGTCACGCTGCGCGTCTCCACTCCCACCGTGAAGCGCCTGTTCTCGCAGCGCACCTTCACCCTGGAACGGCTCGAGGAAATCCTCAGGGTGCTCGAGATGGATTTCTACGAACTGGCCCGCATGAGCCATGGCCGGCGCAGCGGGCCGGTCGAACTTTCCCTGGAGCAGGAAACCGCGCTCGCGAAGGACGCGCGCCTGTTCTCGGTGTTCTGGTTGATCACCAATGAATGGCGCTTCGACGAGATCGTCACCGAATTCAGGCTGGGCGCCGCGCAGATTACTTCGTTCTACGCCCGGCTTGAGCGCCTGCGCCTGATCGACTGGCGGCCCGGCAACCGCGCACGGCTGCGCGTCCCCAAGCACTATGTATGGCGCGCTGGCGGGCCGCTGCGCAAGGCCTATGGCCTGAAGGTCATCACGGAGTTCATGCGTTCGCGCTTCGATGCGCCGCACGACACATTCCATTTCGAGGCGCAGGAACTCTCCAGCGAATCGGCCATCGTGGTAAAGCGCCGCCTGGAGCGCGTCGCTGCCGAGATCAACGAGCTGGTGGAGATTGACGCCTCGGTGCCTGCCAAGAAGCGCGTCACGCTGGGGGTGCTGCTTGCCTGCCGGCCGTGGAGCATTTCGATCGTCCATGCGCTGCGCGCCGACGCCGACCCGGCAAAGACGCAGGCTACATACTCCGCCGGTACTGCCCCCCGACTTCGAACAGTGCGTGCGTGATCTGGCCCAGCGAGCAAACCCGCACGGCATCCATCAGCACCTCGAACACGTTCTCGTTCCGCATCACGGCCTGGCGCAGGCGTTCGAGCATGGCCGCTGATCGGGAAGAGTTCCTTGCGTGAAAAGCACGCAGCCGCTTCAGCTGGGACTGCTTCTCTTCGTCACTTGAGCGGATCAGCTCGATTTTCTGCGGCGCCGCATCTGCCTGGGCGTTGCGGAAGGTGTTGACGCCAACGATCGGATAGGAACCGTCGTGCTTCTGGTGCTCGTAGTACATCGACTCTTCCTGGATCTTGCCCCGCTGGTAGCCGGTTTCCATGGCGCCCAGCACGCCGCCGCGCGCACTAATCGCCTCGAACTCCTTCAGCACCGCCTCCTCGACCAGATCGGTGAGTTCCTCGATGATGAACGAGCCTTGGTTCGGGTTCTCGTTCTTCGCCAAGCCCCATTCCTTGTTGATGATCAGCTGGATCGCCATCGCGCGGCGCACTGATTCCTCGGTAGGCGTGGTGATCGCCTCGTCGTAGGCATTGGTATGCAGAGAATTGGTGTTGTCATAGGAGGAGATCAGCGCCTGCAACGTGGTGCGGATGTCGTTGAACGCGATCTCCTGGGCGTGCAGGCTGCGGCCACTGGTTTGCGAATGGAACTTCAGCTTCTGCGAGCGCTCGTTCGCGCCGTAGCGGTTCTTCATCGCCACCGCCCATATGCGCCGCGCCACCCGGCCGATGACGCTGTACTCCGGGTCCATGCCGTAGCTGAAGAAGAATGAAAGGTTGGGCGCGAAATCGTCGATCTCCATGCCGCGTGCGAGATAGGCCTCAACGAAAGTGAACCCGTTGGACAGCGTGAAGGCGAGCTGGCTGATCGGATTCGCGCCCGCCTCGGCGATGTGATAGCCCGAAATCGACACCGAGTAGAAATTCTTCACGTCATGCGCGATGAAGTACTGCTGGATATCGCCCATCACCTTCAGCGAGAACTCGGTGGAAAAAATGCAGGTGTTCTGGCCCTGGTCCTCCTTGAGGATGTCGGCCTGGACGGTGCCGCGGACCGCCCTCAGGGTTTGCGCCCTTATTTCGGAAAGTTCCTTCTCCGTCGGCTTCCGGCCCAGCTTTTCAAGCTGCTGATCAATGGCCGTATTGAAGAACATTGCCAGGATCGTCGGCGCGGGTCCGTTGATGGTCATCGACACCGAGTTTGTCGGCGCGCAAAGGTCGAATCCCGAATAGAGCACCTTCATGTCGTCCAGCGTGGCGATGGAAACGCCCGAGTTGCCCACCTTGCCGTAGATGTCGGGACGTTCGTCCGGATCGAAGCCGTACAGTGTCACCGAGTCGAACGCGGTCGACAGGCGCTTGGCCGGCATTTCCTTGGAGAGCAGATGGAAGCGCCGGTTGGTGCGAAAGGCGTCTCCTTCGCCCGCGAACATCCGCGTCGGATCCTCGTTCTCGCGCTTGAAGGGAAACACGCCTGCGGTGAACGGAAACTCGCCAGGCAGGTTTTCGCGCCAGCGCCAGCGCAGGATTTCGCCGGCGTCCTCGAATTTTGGCAATGCCACCTTCGAGATCCTGGTCCCGGAGAGCGAAGTGGTCGTCAGTTTCGTGCGCAACTCGCGCCCGCGCACTTTCGTCACGGATTTGTCGCCGGAATAGGACTCCACGGTGTCCGGCCAGGAATCGAGCAGTTTCTTCGACGCCGCACTCAGCGAGGCGGCCTTTTCTTCTATAAGCGCGTCCAGGCCGGCAATGCCACTCATGCGTTTCGCGGCCAGCAAGCTCTGCCGGTCGCGCGCAATGCGGGATTGCTGCAGGCCCTCATCGTGATATGCGCGCACCGCGTCGGCAATCTCCGCAAGGTAGCGGGAGCGCTTCGCGGGGACGACAACGTTCACGTCGGACGAGCGCTTGCTTTCGATCGATGCAAGCGTGCCTGGCGAAAGCTTCAGCCCCCTTCCCTTCAGCGCCGCGGCGATGCCCTGATAGAGCGCGGTTACGCCGTCATCGTTGAAACGAGAGGCGATGGTGCCGTACACCGGCATCGAATCCGGCGACTGGCCGAAGAGCTGCCGGTTCCTCTGCACCTGCTTGCGCACGTCGCGCAACGCGTCCTCCGCGCCCTTGCGGTCGAATTTGTTGATCGCAATGAAGTCGGCGAAATCGAGCATGTCGATTTTCTCGAGCTGGCTGGCGGCGCCGAACTCCGGGGTCATGACGTAAAGCGACACGTCCACCAGCGGCACGATGGCAGCGTCGCCTTGACCGATGCCCGATGTCTCGACGAGGACAAGGTCGAAGCCCGCCGCGCGGCAGGCGGAGATGACCTCCGGCACGCAGGCCGCGATTTCCGCGCCCGACTCGCGCGTCGCGAGCGAGCGCATGAAGACCCTGGGCCCATGGATCGCGTTCATGCGGATGCGGTCGCCGAGCAGGGCGCCGCCCGTCTTGCGGCGGGTCGGATCGACCGAGATGATGGCGACCTTCAGACGGTCGTCCTGGTCGATCCGCAGCCGGCGCACCAGCTCGTCGGTGAGCGAACTCTTGCCTGCGCCGCCCGTACCGGTGATGCCCAGGACGGGAATGGATGCGAGTTCTGCTTTCTCCCGAATTTTCTTCTTGAATTTTTCTTCAAGATTGCCAAGCTCGAGAGCGGAGATGACTTTCGCCAGCGCACGGAAGTCCCCTGGCTTCAGCTCGCCTGGCCCCCGCTCGACGGGATTGAAATCGCAACGCGCCAGCATGTCGTTGATCATCCCCTGCAGCCCCATCGTCTGCCCGTCCTCCGGGGAGTAGATGCGAGTGACGCCGTAGGCATGCAGTTCTTCAATTTCGGAAGCCACGATGACGCCGCCGCCGCCGCCGAATATCCGGATGTCCGCGCCGCCGCGCGCGCGCAGCTGGTCGACCATGTACTTGAAGTACTCGATGTGCCCGCCCTGGTAGGACGAGATGGCGATCCCCTGCACGTCCTCCTCGAGGGCGGTAGTGACCACGTCCTCGACCGAGCGGTTGTGGCCCAGGTGGATCACCTCCGCGCCGGAGGCCTGCAGGATGCGCCGCATGATGTTGATCGAAGCGTCGTGGCCGTCGAACAGGCTCGCCGCGGTAACGAAGCGGATCTTGTGCTTCGCCTTATAGACCAGGTTCTTCGACTGAGACAGGTCGGTCATGTGGATCCCCCTTCCCCGGGCTGCGCCCCATCCCGGGGCCGGCCAAGGTACTTGACGTTTACGTAAACGTCAACCCTGGCCTCTTGGCACGGCGGCGGGCACTTATTATCGTCCGGGCCGGGTTGCGGGGCCCGGTCCAGCGCGGCTTGGCATGCTTTGTGCGTTATCGATGGCATGACCCCTTCCAATGCTGGAGGAAGCATGCCCATCGAAGACCGGATCGAACAGCTCGCCAGGCTCATTTTGGTCATCCTGCTCCTTGTCACGCTGGGCTGGGTCAGCCAATCCAGGGCCCAGAAGGCGCCGGAAATCGCAGAGGCAGGCGCCGCTCCTCTGATCCTGGTCGCGAAGCCTGGTTTGCGCGACGCGTTCTTTGGTGCGTCCATCCTGATCGCGAAACCCATCGGCGATGGCCGCCATGTCGGTTTTGCCATCAATCGCCCGACCGACATGACCTTGGGCAAGCTGTTTCCCGAGCACGGTCCATCGCAGAAGGTCCCCGGTCCGGTCTACCTCGGCGGCCCGTCGAATACGGAATACATCTTCGCCTTGATACAGTCGAAGGACAATCCGGGCGGCGAATCGCTGCAACTCGCGCAGGACCTGTTCATCGCGGTGGACGCAAAGACGGTGGATCGCATCATCGAGGTCGACCCGTCCCACGCGAGATTTTTCGCCGGTCTGATCGCCTGGCGGCCTGGGGAGCTGCAGGAAGAACTGAAGCGCGGCCTCTGGTACGTGGAGGAGTCGGATTCCGACCTGGTGATGCGGGATTCCACCGACGGGCTGTGGGAAGAGCTGGTGAAGCGCTCCGAGCGGCGCGCCAACGCCATCTAGCGCGCCCGCATCCCCTTATCTGAAATTCGAGGACACCCGCATGCGGGTATTGGTCATTGACGAACTGGCGGAGGATCTCGAGGAGCGCGCCGAAACGCTGCGCGAGGGGCTCGAACGGGCCGGTCATGAGGTCGTCGCCTCGCTTTCCTCGCCGCTCGAGTTGCTGCGCGCGGTCGAGCGGCTGCGCCCTGACGTCATCGTCATCGACACCGAATCGCCAACGCGCGACGTGCTGGAGCACCTTGTCATCGTCAGCCAGTCAAGCCCGCGGCCCATTGTCATGTTTGCTTCCGATAGCGGCGGCGAAGCGATCCGCGAGGCGGTCCGCGCAGGGGTCTCCGCCTACGTCGTTGACGGACTTGACGCGGGGCGCGTCCATACGATCGTCGAGGTTGCCTGCGCCCGCTTTGACGAGCTGCAGCGGCTCAAGGTCGAACTTGCCGACGCGAACCTGAAGCTCTCCGAGCGCAAGCTGGTGGAGCGCGCCAAGGGCCTGCTGATGCAGTCGCGCGGCATCTCCGAAGACCAGGCGTATCACGCGCTGCGCAAGCTTGCGATGTCGAAAAAACAGCGCCTGGGGGATGTTGCGCAGCAACTGATCGACAGCGCAGAACTGCTCGGCAAAGCCTGACTTTGCCGCATGATTCCGGTGCGCGGAGCACCATTGTGCACTGCAGCAGTGCATCCTTCATCTCTCAGGCCCATTGATTTTATTGAATAAATCTATGGCACGGGCCTTGCGAAGCTAAGGCCATGAGTCCGGGCGCAACGGCGCGCCCGGCCGGAACAAAGGCGTTCGTTGCGAACCATGCAGGCGGTTCGCGCGAGCGCCTTCTTATTTTCAGGAGATCGAAATGAATGGACCGACCGGTGGCAAGCGACGCAGGTTTCTCAAACAGGCCGGGGCAGCGAGCCTCATGAGCCTGGTTCCCAGCGCGATACGCACAGGCGCCTGGGCGGCCGGCTCGGACGCGCCCGAGAAGAAGGAAGTGAAGATCGGCTTCATTCCGCTCACCGACTGTTCCTCCGTCGTCATGGCCTCGGTGATGGAGTTCGACAAGAAGTACGGCATCAAGATCGTCCCCTCGAAGGAAGCGTCCTGGGCCGGCGTACGCGACAAGCTGGTCAACGGCGAACTCGACGCCGCACACGTGCTGTACGGCCTCATTTACGGCCTGCAACTGGGGATCGGCGGGCCGAAAAAAGACATGAACGTGCTGATGGCGCTCAATCACAACGGCCAGGCGATCACGCTGTCGCGGAAACTCTTCGACAAGGGCGTACGGGACGGTGCCTCGCTGCGTGATTTCATCAAGAAAGAGAAGGGCGAATATACGTTCGCCCAGACTTTCCCGACCGGCACGCACGCCATGTGGCTGTACTACTGGCTGGCGGCAAACGGCATCCACCCGTTCCAGGACGTGAAAGCGATTGTCGTGCCGCCGCCGCAGATGGTGGCCAACATGCGCGTCGGCAACATGGAGGGGTTCTGCGTCGGCGAACCCTGGAACAACCGCGCCATCGTCGACAAGATCGGCTTCACCGCCAACACCACGCAGGAGATCTGGAAGGATCATCCCGAGAAGACGCTTGGCTGCTCGGCGGAGTTCGTGCAGAAATACCCGAATACCGCGCGCGCCATGACGGCCGCGGTCATTGACGCGGGCCGGTGGATCGACGCATCGCTCTCCAACCGGCAGAAAACGGCCGAAGTGGTCGCCGACAAATCCTATGTCAATACCGACAAGGAGGTCATCGTGGCGCGCATGCTCGGCCGGTATGACAACGGCATCGGCAAGACGTGGGACGACAAGGACTACATGAAGTTCTACAACGACGGCTACGTCACATTCCCGTACCTCTCGGACGGCATGTGGTTCATGACCCAGCACCGCCGCTGGGGACTGCTCAAGGAAGACCCGGACTACCTCGCGGTGGCGAAGAAAGTGAACCGGATCGACATCTACAAGGACGCGGCGGCGATGACCAAGACGCCGCTGCCCAAGGATCCGATGCGCACCTCCAAAATGATCGACGGCGTGGTGTGGGACGGCAAGGACCCGAAGAAGTACGCCGGCGGCTTCAAAGTGAAGGTGGCCTGAGTGAGCGCCGTGCCAGTGTCGATTGCACCAGCGATCCCGATCCGCGCGAGCGGGCCGCATCCGGCGGCGGCCGTGCTCGCGGAGCGCGTCGATGCGGTCGCCAAGCGCAACAAGGCAGCGAAAACGGCGTCTACCGGCTACCGGCGGGCGCGAGCGCCTGAGTGGGCGCTGCAAGCGTTCGCAATGCTGGCCGGGATCGCCGTATTCATCGCGCTATGGGAGATCGTCGCGCGGCAGGGTGGGCGCATTCCTGGCCCCGCCGTGGTCTGGAAGGCAGCGGTGGTCATCTTCTCCGATCCGTTCTATTCAAAAGGCCCGAACGACCAGGGCATCGGCTGGAACGTGCTGTCGTCCCTCAAGCGTGTCGGCATCGGATTCGGGCTCGCAGCCGTGGTCGGGATACCGCTTGGCTTCATGATCGGGCGCTTCAAGTTCCTGTCCGACATGGCGGCGCCGATCATCGCCATGCTCAAGCCGGTCTCGCCGCTCGCCTGGCTGCCGATCGGCCTGCTCGTGTTCAAAGCGGCCAATCCGGCGGCCATCTATGTGATCTTCGTCTGCAGCCTTTGGCCGATGATCGTCAACACCGCGGTCGGCGTGCGCCAGATCCCGCAGGACTACCTGAATGTCGCGCGCGTGCTGGGGCTCTCCGAGTGGAAGGTCTTCACCACAATCCTGTTCCCGGCGGTGCTGCCCTACATGATCACCGGCGTGCGCCTGTCGATCGGCGTGGCCTGGCTGGTGATCGTCGCGGCCGAGATGCTGACCGGCGGCGTCGGCATCGGCTTCTGGGTCTGGGATGAATGGAACAACCTGAAGGTGGAGCACATCATCATCGCCATCTTCACCATCGGCATCGTCGGCCTGCTGCTCGAGCAGGCGCTGGTGCTGCTCGCCAAGCGCTTCAGCTACAACTGAAGGGAACCCCATATGGACGCGGAACGATACCTGCGCATCGAGGACGTCGGCATGACCTTCGAAACGAAGAAGGGCAGCTTCGTCGCCCTCGAGCGCATCGACCTCACGGTGAAGAAAGGCGATTTCGTGTCGCTGATCGGCCACTCGGGCTGCGGCAAGTCGACGCTGCTGAACCTGGTCGCCGGCCTGCTTCAGCCCACCGAAGGCGGCATTCTCCTGGCCGAGCGCGAGATCGCCGGACCCGGCCCGGACCGGGGGGTGGTTTTCCAGAATCACTCCCTGCTGCCTTGGCTGACCTGTTTCGACAACGTCTATCTCGCGGTTGAACGCGTATTCAAACTGCCAAAGCCCGAGCTGAAGCGCAAAACGCACGAAGCGCTGGCGATGGTCGGCCTCACGCCTGCCGAGTCGAAGTATCCGCATGAGATCTCGGGCGGCATGAAGCAGCGCGTCGGCATCGCGCGCGCCCTGGCGATCGAGCCCAAGATGCTTCTGCTGGATGAGCCTTTCGGCGCCCTGGACGCGCTCACGCGTGCCAACCTGCAGGACGAACTGCTCAAGATCGTCGACAAGACCGGCGCCACCGTGCTGATGGTGACGCACGACGTCGACGAGGCGGTGCTGCTCTCGAACCGCATTGTGATGATGACCAACGGCCCCGCCGCGCGCATCGGCGGCGTGCTGGAAGTCGACCTGCCGCGGCCGCGAGAGCGGCTCGCGCTCGTCGGGAACCCGCGCTATATCGAGCTGCGCACGACGGTGATGGATTTCCTTTACCGCAAGCAGCTGAAGCAGGCCGCCTGATGTACCAACCCACCCGATGCGCCCCCAAAGTCACGCTGATCGGCGCCGGGCCGGGCGATCCCGAACTGCTGACGCTCAAGGCGGCACGGGCCTTGGGCGCGGCCGACGTGGTACTGATCGACGACCTTGTGAACCGCGGCTGTCTCGCGCACGTGCGTTCCACCGCGAAGATCATCGAGGTCGGCAAGCGCGGCGGCTGCAAGTCCACGCCGCAGGCGTTCATCGAGAAGCTCCTGGTCCTGTATGCGAAGGAGAGAAAGAACGTGGTGCGCCTGAAAGGCGGCGATCCCTTCGTTTTCGGCCGCGGCGGGGAAGAGGTCGAGGCGCTCCGTTCGCAGGGCATCGAAGTCGAGGTCATTCCCGGCATCACGGCCGGCATCGCGGTCCCCGCTTCGCTCGGCATTCCCGTGACGCACCGCGAACTTGCCCGCGGCGTCACGTTCGTCACTGGACACACGAAGGACGGCGCCGAGCCGGATTGGCAGGCCCTGACGCGCTCGCGCACGACCCTGGTGATCTACATGGGGTTGCGCGGACTAGGAAGGATTCTCTCTTCCCTGAAGACGGCGGGCATGGACGCCGCGACGCCCGCCTGCATCATTGAGAACGGCACTCTGCACAACCAGAAACAGCGTGTGGCGACGCTAGGCACACTCTCCGGCGACGGCTTCGACGGCCCGGCGCTGATCGTGATCGGCGACGTGGTGCGCATTGCACGCGTGGCGACAAGCGCGCTGAAAGCAAAGGCAGCGTGATGCGCATCGCGGTCGTCGGCAACGGCATGGTCGGCCAGCGCTTCCTCGAGCAGCTGGTGCGGCACGCCAAGGAAAAGGTCACGGCCTGCGAAATCACCGTATTCTGCGAGGAGCCGCGGCCGGCCTACGACCGCGTACAACTCACGAGCTTCTTCTCCGGCAAAAGCGCGAAGGACCTGAACGTCGTCCCGGAGAAATTCTTCCAGGACCACGGCATCACGCTGCGCCTGAACGACGCCGTGCTCGCGGTCGACCCGGTCGGCAAGGTGGTGCGCTCGGCGCGCTACAAGGACGTGCCCTACGACAAACTGGTGTTCGCCACCGGCTCCTTTCCCTTCGTTCCGCCGGTGCCGGGCCACGACCGGCGCGACTGCTTCGTCTACCGCACCATCGAGGACCTGGAAGTCATCGCCGCGAAGGCCGCGAAAGCGAAGACCGGCACCGTGATCGGTGGCGGCCTGCTCGGCCTGGAGGCGGCCAAGGCGCTGAAGGACCTTGGGCTGCAGACGAACATCGTCGAGTTCGCGCCGCGGCTGATGGCGGTGCAGCTCGACGACTCCGCGGGCCGGCTCCTGCGCCGCAAGATCGAGGCGCTCGGCGCGAAGATCCACACCGGCAAGAACACGAAGGAAATCGTCCAGGGCGAACAGGCGCGCAACCGGCTCGTCTTCGTCGACGGCACCAGCCTGGAGACGGACCTCGTCGTGTTCTCCGCCGGCATCCGGCCGCGCGACGAGCTGGCACGCGCGGCGGGAATCGCAGTGGGCGAGCGCGGCGGCATCCGCATCGACTCTCACTGCCAGACGGCCAACCCGGACATTTACGCGATCGGCGAATGCGCCCTGTGGGAAGGCCGCACCTTCGGGCTGGTCGCGCCCGGCTACCAGATGGCGGAGGTCGCCGCGCGCCACATGCTGGGCGAGTCCCAGCTGCAGTTCCTCGGCGCCGACATGAGCACCAAACTGAAACTGATGGGCGTGGACGTCTGCTCGATAGGCGACGCGCACGCCAGCACGCCGGGCGCGCTCAACTACGTTTTCACCGACGAAGCCGCCGGCGTCTACAAGAAGCTGGTGGTGGCAGAGGACCGCAAGCAGTTGCTGGGCGCGATCCTGGTCGGCGACGCGGCCGACTACGGCACGTTGCTGCAGATGGCGCTAAACCCGATGCCCTTGCCCGAGCATCCCGAGGAATTGATCCTGCCGCTGCGGGAAGGCAGGAAGGGGCTCGGCGTCGAAATGCTGCCGGACTCGGCGCTCATCTGCTCCTGCAACGGCGTGACCAAGGGGGGCATCTGCGCCGCGATCGAAGCCGGCGCCCAGTCGCTGGGCGCGGTCAAGAAGGCCACCAAGGCGGCCACCAGCTGCGGCGGTTGCGCGCCAATGACCAAACAAATCCTCGACGCCGAGATGAAGAAGCGCGGCTTCCGGGTCAACAATCACCTCTGCGAGCACTTCGGATTCTCAAGGCAGGAATTGTTTCATCTTGTTCGCATTGAAAATCTGAAGACCTTTGAGGATATTCTCAGGAAGCATGGCCGGGGAAAGGGCTGCGACATCTGCAAGCCGACGGTGGCGTCGATCCTCGCCTCGTGCTGGAACGAGATGGTCCTCAAGCCGAAGCACGCACCGCTGCAGGACACCAACGACCATTTCCTCGCCAACCTGCAGAAGGACGGCACGTACTCGGTCGTACCCAGGGTCCCGGGCGGAGAAATCACCCCCGCCAAGCTGATCGCGATCGGCGAGGTGGCGAAGAAGTACAGCCTCTACACCAAGATCACCGGCGCACAGCGCATCGATCTTTTTGGCGCACGCGTCGAGCAGCTGCCGCTGGTCTGGAAGGAGCTGATCGACGCCGGCTTCGAGTCCGGCCATGCCTACGGCAAGGCGCTGCGCACCGTGAAATCGTGCGTCGGCAGCACCCGGTGCCGCTATGGCGTGCAGGATTCGGTGGCCATGGCGATCCGCATCGAGCAGCGCTACCGCGGCCTGCGCTCGCCGCACAAGCTGAAAATGGCGGTGTCCGGTTGCACGCGCGAATGCGCTGAGGCGCAAGGCAAGGACGTCGGCATCATCGCCACCGAGAAAGGCTGGAACCTGTACGTCTGCGGCAACGGCGGCATCAAGCCGAGGCACGCCGACCTGCTGGCGAAGGATCTCGATGACGCCACGCTCATTCAGTACATCGACCGCTTCCTGATGCTCTACATCCGCACCGGCGACCGGCTGCAGCGCACCAGCACCTGGCTGGAGAACCTGGAAGGCGGCATCGACTACGTGCGCAGGGCTGTTTGCGAAGACTCCCTGGGGATCGGCGCGGAGCTTGAAGCAGACATGCAGGGCTTCGTCGACTCCTATGCCTGCGAGTGGAAGAAGGCCATCGAAACGCCGGAAATACTCAAGCGCTTCCGCCATTTCGTCAACAGCGACGAGCCCGACAGCAACGTGGTGTTCGTTGCCGAGCGCGAGCAGATCCGGCCGGCGCGGCCCGAAGAGCGGGAGACGGATCTTGAAGTTGCGTGAGGCGATGGCGGTCCGCGTCTGCCCGCTGGAGGACATCGTGCCGGGCACGGGCGCAGCGGCGCTCGTGGGCGGCGAGCAGGTCGCAATCTTCAGGCTGGAGGACGACAGCGTCCACGCCCTCGGAAATTTCGACCCCTTCTCGCGCGCCAACGTCCTGTCGCGCGGTATCGTCGGCGACCTCAAGGGCGAACTGGTCGTAGCCTCGCCCGTCTACAAGCAGCACTTCAACTTGCTCACCGGCCGCTGTGTCGAGGACGCTTCCGCGCGGATCCCTGTCCATACCGCGAGGATCGAGGAAGGTTGGGTCGTCGTCGAACCGCGCAAGCAGGTGGCCACCACGTGCTGCTACTGCGGCGTCGGCTGCGGCGTCGTAGCGACCACGCACAAGCACGGGGTATTCTCCGTGAAGGGCGATGCCGCACACCCCGCGAATTTCGGGCGCCTGTGCACCAAGGGTGCGGCGCTGCACCTGTCCACCGACGCGGGTGCCCGCCTGCTCTACCCGGAGGTGAGTGGCGAGCGCAAAACCTGGGACCAGGCGCTTGACCATGCTGCCGGCAAATTCAGGCAGATCATCGCCGAGCACGGCCCGGATGCCGTGGCGTTCTACATCTCCGGGCAGTTGCTTACCGAGGACTACTACGTCTTCAACAAACTCGCCAAAGGGCTGGTCGGCACCAACAACGTTGATACGAACTCGCGCCTGTGCATGTCTTCGGCGGTGGCGGGCTACAAGCAGTCGCTCGGTTCGGATGCCCCACCCTGCGCTTACGAAGACATCGATAGCGCCGACCTGATCCTGATCGCGGGCTCGAATACCGCCTTCGCCCATCCCATCGTCTACCGGCGCATCGAGGATGCGCGGGCGCGCAATCCAGAACTCAAGGTGGTGGTCATCGACCCGCGCGCTACCGTCACTGCGCGCGCCGCCGACCTGCACCTCGCGCTGAAGCCCGGCACCGACATCGCGCTGTTCAACGCGATGCTGCACGTATTGCGGAAGGAAGGTTTCTTTGCTTCTTCCTTTGTGGAAAAAAGCACTGCGAACATCGAGAACCTCCAGGGCCTTCTGGATTACTGGACCCCGGAGAGGGCGGCCGAAGTCTGCGACTTGCCGGTGGAGAAGATCGCCGAGGCGGCACGCCTGTTCGGGCGATCGAAAGCCGCGCTCTCGCTCTATTGCCAGGGCCTGAACCAGTCGACGAGCGGCACCTGGAATAACTGCGCGCTCATCAACCTGCACCTGGCCACCGGCCAGATCGGCCGCCCGGGCGCGGGACCCTTCTCTCTCACCGGACAGCCGAACGCCATGGGTGGGCGCGAGGTCGGCGGCATGGCGAACCTGCTGTCGGGTCATCGCGACCTGGACAATGAAGAGCACCGGAAGGAAGTCGCGGCGCTTTGGGGCATCGACGCCGTCCCCTCCAAGCCGGGAACGACAGCGGTGGAGATGTTTGAAGCCATCGGCCGGGGCGAGATCAAGGCGGTATGGATCGTCTGCACAAACCCGGCGCAGTCGATGCCCGACGCGAATGCGGTACGCAAAGCGCTGGAGCGCGCCGAGTTCGTCGTCGTGCAGGAGGCCTTCCGCGACGCCGAAACCTGCGACTATGCCGACGTACTGCTGCCGGCGGCGAGCTGGGCGGAAAAGGAAGGCACGGTCACCAATTCCGAGCGGCGCGTCTCGCGCGTACGCGCTGCTGTGGCTGCTCCCGGCGAAGCCCGCGCCGATTGGAAAATTGCAGTGGACTTTGCCCGCAGACTTTCAGCCGCCGGGGAAAAGCTGTTTCCGTACCAGAACTCGGAGCAAATCTTCAACGAGCATCGCGAGAGCACGCGCGGGCGCGACCTGGATATCGCCGGCCTCAGCTATGCATTGCTCGATCGGGACGGGCCGCAGCAGTGGCCCTATCCGGAAGGCGCCAACAGCGGGCACACGCGCCTTTACGAGGATGGTGTCTTCCCGACCCCCACTGGACGCGCGCGCTTCGTCGCCACCGAGTACCTGCCTCCGGCCGAAGAGCCGGACGGGCAATTCCCTGTCCGGCTCACTACCGGGCGCCTGCGCGACCAATGGCACAGCATGACGCGCACCGGCCTGGTCGCGCGCCTCTTCAGCCATAGCCCGGAGCCGGAAATCATCGTCAGCGAACCGGATCTGCGGAAAGACGGCTTCGCGAATCACGACCTGGTGCGCGTCACCAGCCGCCGCGGCAGCATCGTCATGAAGATCCGCGCATCGGGCGACATGCGCCCGGGCGACGCCTTCGTCGCCATGCACTGGGGTGGGCGATTCTCAGCGGGCGCCGGCACCAACGCGCTGACCGTGCCGGCCATCGACCCCTATTCCAAGCAACCCGAACTCAAGCACGCCGCGATCCGCATTGAGCCCTTTGCGGCGCGCTGGCGAGCGGCCTTCTCGGCCGCCGCGACTCCCGGGCTGCAGCGCGCGGCCGGCGCCCGGCTGGCGCAATTCGACTACGCCGCGATGACCCTCGTCGAGGGGCCGGAAATCCTCCTGCGCCTCGAACTGGCGACCGCCGGCGACCCGGATGCCAAAGTCCTTGCCGAGCTCGAAGAACTCTTCGGCCAGTCGCCCGTTACCGGCCCCGCCGCCTTCGAGCGATCCGTCTGCGCCTGCTTCAACGTGGGTGAGACGCAGATCCGCGCTGCCATCGCCGCAGGCGAGACCCTGGCAGGACTGCAGAAAAACCTGAAGTGCGGCACCAACTGCGGTTCCTGCGTGCCCGAACTGCGCCGCCTCGTCGCCGCCTGATAGACAGCGAGGTTCTTCAGTTCCGGTAGGAAGGGTCCTTCGCGTCGACGAGGCGCTGCATCGCGGCGAAAACGTCGTCGCAGGTACGCTTTTCCCCCGGACCGGATTCGCGCACGGTCTGGGCGAACACCTCGCTCCTGATCGGGTTCAGGGCGCCCGCGCTGCTGGCAGCGATCTGGACGTCGCAGGCGCGCTGCAGCGTCCAGAGTGTCATATAGGCCTCCGAGACCGACGGGCCCCAGGCGAGCAGGCCGTGGTTGCGCAGGATTACCGCCCGTTTCGCGCCAATGCTTTCCAACAGTCGCGTCTTCTCCGCTTCCTCGACGGTAATGCCCTCGAAGTCGTGGTACGCCACCCCGCCGTGCAGCTGCGCCGCGTAGAAATTGGTTGGCGAAAGGCCGTCCTTCTGGCACGCGACCGCCATCCCGGTGGTGGTATGCGTGTGCATTACGCAATGTGCGTCCGGAACCGAAGCATGGATGGCGCTATGAATGACGAAGCCCGCCCGGTTCACCGGAAACTTCGTCGCGCGCACCGGGTTGCCCTCGATGTCGATCAACAACAGGCAGGAAGCGGTGATCTCGCTGTAGTGCAGGCCGAAAGGATTGATGAGGAATAGTTTTTCCGGCCCCGGCACGCGCAGCGTGATGTGGTTGAAAATCATCTCCACCCAGCCCAGGTGGTTGAAGATGCGGTAGCAAGCAGCGAGCTGCACGCGCGCATCTCGCTCCGCCTGGGTCATCGGCAGATCGCGCGCGACTTTTGCCGCACTTTGGTGGTAAATCGTCATCTGAAGTCAAATATACGCCCCGAATGGCGGCCCTGCACGCACGGATACTGAATGCGAAATTTGCTCTTTCTATTGATTGCCGTCTCTCCTGCCATGGGACAGGAACCGGCAATCGCCGTGATCGAGAGACGCGAGTTGATGCTTGAAACCGTGCGGGGATCGCCCACGCACGAAATGCGGCCGACGCTCGCCTACCTCGAGGGAAGCGGCTGGACGCCGGAGTTGATCGTTGCCGCGGCGAATGAAAGCGCCCGAATTCTCAGGCAATGCGGAGTGGAACTGAGAACAGCCGAACTGGTGCGGGTCGTGGCGCCGGGCCGATTTCACAATTTCCTGACACCGCTGTCCCGGGAACTGGCGGCGGTGCTGCAGCTTGGCAAACCGACCGTCTACTTCGTGGCAGACACAGGGCAGCGCCCTGCCTTCGAGGCGGAAGCCATCGGTCGCGGCAATAGCCGCACCCGACCGGAACTCAGGGATACCGTCTGGATAACGCGAGTCACGCGCGACCTGGGAATCGCGATGACCCATGAGCTGGTGCACGTGCTCATGGACAGCGGCGAGCACTCGGAAGAACCGGAAAATCTGATGCGCGAAGAAACAGCGCCGGGCAACAGGCGCCTCACGGCAGCGCAGTGCAAACGACTTCGGGAAACGGGAAGGACGAACGGCCTGCTCGCGCCCCGCTAGAGCCGCCGCCCGAAATCTCTCAAGACTTCACGGGCGCAATTGTGGCCGGGCGCACCTGTGACCCCGCCTCCGGGGTGCGCGCCGGACCCGCACAAGTAAAGGCCCTTCACGGGAGTGCGATAGTCGGCGTGCCCTAGCACCGGGCGCGCCGACCACAGTTGGTCAAGCGATAGCGCGCCATGGAAGATGTCGCCGCCGGTCAGGCCGAATTCGCGCTCCAGGTCGGCAGGCGAAAGCGCGCTATGTGCGATCACGCTTTGCCGGAAGCCCGGGGCATGCGATTCGACCACCTCGAAGATCCGGTCGATCGCTTCCTGCTTGCGAACGACCCAATCGACTTCCGGCGCGAAATGCTGGCAGAACAGGCTCGCCACGTGCGCCCCTTTGGGCGCAAGCGAATCATCCAAAGTGCTCGGAATCACCATCTCGACGATCGGGCGGCGCGCGATGCCCTGCTCCCGCGCGTCCAGGTACGCGCGGTCCATGTAAGCGAGCGAAGGCGCAAGGATGATGCCGCTCGCGTGGTGCGAACCGACGTCAGGGAGGCAAGTGAATCGAGGCAGCGACGATAGCGCCACGTTCATGCGGAAGGTCGCGGAACCGCATTTGTATCTCTCCACGCGCTCGCGAAAATCCCGATCGAGCAGCTCCGCGTCCACCATCTTGAGAAAGAGGAGCTTGGGATTCACGTTGGCGACGATCGCATGCGCCGTGATCTCCTCGCCGCCTTCCAGGCTCACCGAGGCGCCGCGCACTTGCGCGACCGGGCTGTCGCACCGGATGGCGACCCCGAGCCGGCGAGCTTCAGCGGCGAGCGCGTCGCTGATCGCACCCATCCCGCCGATCGCATGGCCCCACTGGCCACGCCTGCCATTCACCTCGCCGAAGCAATGGTGCAGCAGCACGTAGGCAGTGCCGGGGTGGTGCGGGCTGGCGTAATTGCCGACCACAGCGTCAAAGCCGAATGCCGCCTTCACCGGATCGGATTCGAACCAGTCTTCGAGCCATTCCGTCGCGCTGCGGGTGAATAACCCGAGCAGGTCGCGCTGCGCTTCGAGATCCAGCTTTCTCAACCTGTTGCCGAACTTCAGGGTCCTGAACAGCGAGGAAACGCTACCGCCGACGTTAGGTGGCGTTTCCAGCACCGCCTCGCGCAGCACGCCGGCAACGCGCTCGAGCTTGCTCCAGTATTCCGGCAGGCGCATGGCGTCGCTCTCGGAAAACTTCGAGAACTCGCGCTGCGTCGACTCCAGTCCGCCGCCGACGGACAGGTAGCCGTTCTCCAGGGGAAGGAAATTGGAAAGCGGCCGTTCGACAATGCGCAGCCCGTGCTCGGCGAGCCGCAGGTCGCGGATCACCTTGGCCTGCAGCAGGCTCACCGTGTAGGCGGCGACCGAATTGCGAAAGCCGGGGCAAAACTCCTCCGTGACCGCGGCGCCGCCGACCACGCCACGGCGCTCCAGCATGGTGACCTTCAGACCGGCCTTCGCCAGGTAGCAGGCGCATACCAGGCCGTTATGCCCGGCGCCCACCACTATGACGTCTGCATTCACTCTACTGTGACGGACTTCGCGAGGTTCCTGGGCTTGTCCACGTCACTGCCACGGGCGAGCGCGGTGTGGTACGCCAGCAGTTGCAGCGGCACCACGTGCAGGATCGGCGAGAGCAGCCCGTAATTCTCCGGCAGGCGAATCACGTTCACGCCTTCCGAGGACACGATGCGGGAGTCGGCGTCGGCAAGCACGTACAGCTCGCCGCCGCGCGCCCGGACTTCCTGCATGTTGGATTTGAGCTTCTCGAGCAAGGCGTCGTTTGGCGCCACTGTAACCACCGGCATCGCGGAGGTTACTAGCGCGAGCGGCCCGTGCTTCAATTCCCCCGCCGGATAGGCTTCCGCATGAATGTAGGAAATTTCCTTCAACTTCAGCGCGCCTTCCAGGGCAATCGGGTAGTGCAGGCCACGCCCGAGGAACAGCGCATTCTCTTTCTTCGCGAATCGCTCCGACCATCCGATCACCTGAGGCTCAAGCGCGAGCACGGTAGAGATCGCCTTGGGCAGATGGCGCAGGCTGCGCAGGTGCTTGCGCTCGTCTTTCTTTGGCAGCTTTCGCCCGAGTTTGGCCAACGTCAGCGCAAGAAGGAAAAGCGCCACTAACTGGGTCGGGAAAGCCTTGGTCGACGCAACCCCGATCTCGACTCCGGCATGGGTAAGAAACTTCAGCTTCGTCTCGCGCATCATTGCGCTCGAGGCAACGTTGCAGACCGCCAGCGTTTTCTTCTGCCCGAGGGAGCGCGCATGCTTCAGGGCGGCGAGCGTATCCGCCGTCTCCCCGGACTGCGAGACCACAACCACCAGCGTCTTCGGATCCGGCACGCTGTCGCGGTAGCGGTACTCGCTCGCGACCTCCACCTGCGTTGGAAGCTGCGCCAGCGACTCGATCCAGTATTTTGCGGTGAGCCCCGAGTAGAAACTCGTGCCGCAGGCAAGGATCAGCACCGATTCGACATCGCCGAGGACCTTCCCCTTGGGATCCAGAAAAAGCGCGGGTGATATCTCGCCGATGCCCTGCAGCGTGTCGGCGACGGCGCGCGGCTGCTCGAAGATCTCCTTCTGCATGAAGTGCTGGTACGGCCCCAACTCGGCCGCCACGCCCGCCGTCTGGACTGTCCTGACCGCGCGGCGCACCTCGCGGCCTCCAGCATCGAAAATACGGAATCCCGTGAGATCTATTTCGGCAACGTCGCCTTCCTCGAGATAGGCAATGCGATCGGTGGTTCCCGCGAGCGCGAGCGCATCCGAAGCGATGAAGTGCTCGTCCTTTCCAACGCCGACGACCAGCGGGTTGCCGGCGCGCGCCCCGACCACGCGATGTGGTTCGCGCTTCGAAACCACGGCAATGGCATAGGCGCCGGTGAGCTGCTTCACCGCGCGGCGCACGGCGTCGAACAGGCTGCCCTTGTACAGGCTGTGCACCAGATGCGCGATTACCTCGGTATCGGTCTGGGTCTCGAAAGCATAGCCTTTGACTTTCAGCTCGGCGCGAAGCTCGTCATGGTTTTCGATGATGCCGTTATGCACTAGCGCGATCTCGGCGCGCGAGAAGATGGGGTGCGCATTGTGCGTAACGGGCGCGCCGTGCGTAGCCCAGCGCGTGTGAGCAATCCCCGTTTCCGCAACCAGGTGCCTCTTGCCGATCTGGGAGGACAGATCCGATACGCGCGCCACGCTCCTCAGCCGTTCCAGCCGGTCCTGCCCGACCACTGCCACGCCGCATGAATCGTAGCCGCGATACTCCAGCCGCCTGAGGCCCTCGATCAGGATTGGAACGATGTCGCGCCTGGCCACCGCCCCGACGATGCCGCACATGAGCTACTTCGCCTTGGCCGGCTTCTTGCGCGGCGGAGTCCAGCGCGGGATCGACACTTGCTTGGCCCGTGCGACGGTAAGCTGGCCTGGCGGCGTGTCCCTGCTGATGGTCGAACCTGCGCCGATATAGGAACCCCTGGCGATGCGCACCGGCGCAACCAGCGTCGCATCGGAGCCGATGAAGCAGTCGTCCTCGATGGTGGTGCGGTTTTTCGAGGTGCCGTCGTAGTTGCAGGTAATGGTGCCGGCGCCAATGTTGACGCGTGCGCCCACGTCCGCGTCGCCGATGTAGGCGAGATGGTTCGCCTTCGAGCCTGCACCGATGCGGCTCGCCTTCACTTCGACGAAATTCCCGATATGAACGCCTTCGTCCAGCCGGGCTCCCGGACGCAGTCGCGCGTAAGGGCCGATGCGGCAGCCAGCTCCCACATCCGCGTCCTGCAGCAAGGAAAACGCGAGCACCTCCGTTTCTGCCGCCACGGTGACATTCCTGAGAACGCAATTCGGTCCGATCTTCACCCGGTCTCCGAGCTTCACCTTGCCCTCGAACACGCAGTTCACGTCGATCGACACGTCCTGGCCGCAGGCCAGCTCGCCTCGAACGTCAACACGCCACAAATCCGCCAGTTCCACGCCCGCCGCAAGCAGCTTTCTGGCCTGGCCGTTCTGGTAGGCACGCTCCAGGATAGCCAGTTCCTCGCGCGAGTTCACACCGTCCACCTCCCGGGGATCGGTCGCCTTCACCGCGCTCACCGGGGCGTTAGAGGAAGTCGCGATACCAATGACATCGGTGAGGTAGTACTCCTTCTGCGCGTTGCGGTTGGCCACCTTGGCGAGCCAGCCTGCCAGGCGCGAAGCATTGCCGGCAAGGAATCCCGCGTACCATTCCCGTATCAACAGTTCTGCACGCGTCGCGTCCTTGTGCTCGACGATGCGCTGCACGCGACCTTTCGGATCTCGAACCACACGGCCGTAGCCGGATGGATCGGAAATTTCGCTGGTCGCGATGGCGATGCCCTTGCCAGCCGCTCGCACCAGCCTGCGAAGCGTCTCAACCCGGACCAACGGCACGTCGCCGTTCAAGACAAGCACCGTAGCGTTACGCGGAATCCTGGGCAGCGCCTGCATCAGCGCATGCCCGGTGCCCAGCCGACGCGCCTGCTCCACCCATTCCACCGGCATGCCAGCGAAGGCCGCCTTGACTTCGGCGCCGCCGTGCCCGTGCACGACGAAGATCCCCGCGGGTTTGAGGGCCATCGCCGCCTCGATTACATAGGCTAGCAGCGGACGTCCGGCGATCCGGTGCAGCACCTTGGGCAGCGCCGAGTGCATGCGCTTGCCCTGGCCTGCGGCGAGTATGACGACGTGAAGAGGCATCGGGTTTCGGGCCCCGGATTCTAGCCGACCGCCCCCAAGCTACCAGTGCTCCGGCGGCTTGCGGTGCAGCAGGATCCCGGTGCGGGACTGGGTGAGGTAGCCACCCGTGGAGAGGTCTTTCAGGATCCGGCTCACCATTTCGCGCGAAGCGCCGACGCGGCTGGCGATGTCCTGCTGGGTCAGGCGCTGCGGGATCGAGAGCTTGCCTCCATTGTCTTCCGCCAGCTCCAGCAGCAAGCGGGCCACCCGCCCGTACACATCCATCAATGCCAGGCTTTTCACGCTCGAAGTGAGCGCACGCGCCCGGCCAATCAGTTTCTCGATCAGGCTGTGCGCGAAAACCGGGTTCTTGATCACAAAATCGCGAAAGTCGGTCTTTGCCACGACCAGGAAGCGCGAGGGTTCCAGAGTCATGATCGAGGCCGAGCGCGGCCCTTCGTCGAGCATCATTTCGCCGAAGTATTCGCCCGGGCCCTGCGTCGAAAGCACCATGTCATGGCCCTCGCCATCGCTTACGAATACCTTGATCCGGCCTTCAAGGATCACATAGAGCGAATCCGTCTTGTCGCCCTCGGTAACGATGATGGCGTTCTTCGGATAGCTGCGCGCAACGCCGTGCGAGCCCACGGCCATCAGGTCTGCGTCAGAAAGCGTGTAGCGCTGGTTCCTGGCGGCCATGCTCGCGCCCCCTAGCGCGGCAGCTCCGAAAACCCCATCAGGAACTCATCCACCGCCCTCGCGCATTGCCGCCCCTCGCGGATCGCCCACACCACGAGGGACTGGCCGCGTCGCATGTCGCCTGCGGCGAAGACCTTGGGCACATTGGTAACGTAGCTGCCGGCGCCATCGGTGGCCGCCCTGGCGTTGCCACGCGCGTCTTTCTCGATACCGAATTCCTCCAGCAGCGACTGCACCGGCGAGACGAAGCCCATCGCCAGCAGCACCAGGTCGGCTGGCAGGTCGAACTCCGATCCGGGAATCTCGCTCGGCTTGCCGTCCTTCCACTCCAGGCGCACCGCCTTCAGCGTCTTCACCTTGCCGCCCTCGCCCACAAGTGATTTCGTGGCGATCGACCAGTCGCGCTCGACGCCCTCCTCGTGGGACGAGGACGTGCGCAGGCGCGTCGGCCAGTACGGCCAGACCGGGTTGCGCTCCACATCGGGCGGCATCGGCAGCAGCTCGAATTGCGTCACCGAGGCGGCACCATGGCGGTTCGACGTGCCGACGCAGTCCGACCCGGTGTCGCCACCGCCGATCACCACCACGTGTTTGCCCTTGGCCCACAGCTCCGCCACGCCCTTGTCCCCGGCGACGCGCTTGTTCTGCAACGGCAGGAATTCCATCGCGTAGTGCACGCCCGCAAGCTCGCGCCCGGGAATCGGCAGGTCGCGCCCAACCTCGGCGCCCCCTGAAAGCACCACCGCATCGAAATCGGCAAGCAGCTTTTCCGGAGCTATGTGGCTCGTCGCGTCGTTCGGAATGCCTTTGCCCGGGCGCGCCTTGCCAACGCACACGCTGCTGCGGAATTCGATACCCTCGGCGCGCAATTGCTCCAGACGTCGGTCGATGACGCGCTTCTCGAGCTTGAAGTCCGGAATGCCGTAGCGCAGCAGCCCGCCGATGCGATCGTTCTTCTCGAACACCGTGACCGCATGGCCGGCGCGCGCCAGTTGCTGCGCAGCCGCGAGGCCGGCGGGCCCCGAGCCCACGACCGCGATCTTCTTGCCGGTCCTATGCGCCGACGGCTGCGGCTTTACCCAGCCCGCGTCCCAAGCCTTGTCGATAATGGCGTGCTCGATCGACTTGATGCCGACCGGGTCCTCGTTAATCCGCAGCACGCAGGCTTCCTCGCAGGGCGCCGGGCAGATGCGGCCGGTGAACTCGGGGAAGTTATTGGTGGAGTGCAGCGTGTCGACCGCCCTCTGCCAGTCCTGGCGGTAGACCAGGTCGTTGAAGTCGGGGATGACGTTGTTGACCGGGCAGCCTTGCATGCAGAACGGGATGCCGCAGTCCATGCAGCGCGCGCCCTGCGTGCCGGCGTCCGCGTCCGCCAGCGGGACGATGAACTCGCGGTAGTGCTTCTTGCGCGCGCCGGTGTCCTCGTGCGGCTCCTCGAGGCGCGCGTACTCCATGAAGCCGGTGACTTTGCCCATGGGCCTACGCCGCCTTGCGCTTGTGCCTGGCGGCGAGTTCGCCGAGCGCGCGCCGGTACTCGTTCGGAAACACCTTGACGAACTTGCCGCGGAACTCCGCCCAGCGCTCGAGGAGCTTTTTCGCCTGCGCGCTGCCGGTCAGACGCGCGTGGCGCTCGATCAGCCGCCTGGCGTTGGTTTCGTCGGACTGCCCCATGTGCCAGAGCTCGCGCGCGAGCTTCACATCCTGCTCCGATTCGGCGAGCAGGGGCTCGAGCGCCACCATCGACGGATTGCAGTAGCGGGAGAAGTCGCCGCGCTCATCGAGCACATAGGCGATGCCGCCGGACATGCCGGCAGCGAAGTTGCGCCCGGTCGCGCCAAGCACCACGATCGTACCGCCGGTCATGTACTCGCAGCCGTGGTCACCGAGACCCTCGACAACCGCATGCGCGCCGGAGTTGCGCACCGCGAAGCGCTCGCCGGCGACGCCGCGGAAATACGCTTCGCCCTCGATCGCGCCATAGAGCGCCACGTTGCCGGTGATGATGTTCTCGGTCGGCTCGCCGCGGAACTTCGGCGAAGGCTGAACCGTGATCCGGCCGCCGGAAAGGCCCTTGCCGCAGTAGTCGTTGGTGTCGCCGATGATATCCAGCCACACGCCGCGCGCGAGGAAAGCCCCGAAACTCTGGCCTGCCGATCCGGCCAGGCGCACGTGCACGGTCTCGTCCGGCAAGCCTTCATGCCCATAACGCTTGGCGATCTGGCCCGACAACATGGTGCCGACGGTGCGGTTGATGTTGCGGATCGGCGTCTCGATGGTCACCTTTTCGCGGCGCTCGAGCGCCGCGTGCGCGAGCTCGATCAGCCGGTTGTCGAGCGCCTTGTCGAGGCCGTGATCCTGCGTCTCGCAGTGGTACTTCCTGACTTCGGCCGGCACCTGAGGCAGGTGGAACACGCGCGAGAAATCCAGGCCTTTGGCCTTCCAGTGCGCGATGCCCTGGCGCGTGTCGAGCAGGTCTGCGCGCCCGATCAGGTCTTGCACCCGGCGTACGCCCAGTTTCGCCATCAGCTCGCGCGCCTCATCGGCGACGAAGAACAGGTAGTTCACGACATGCTCCGGCTTGCCGGCGAACTTCCGCCGCAGCACCGGATCCTGCGTCGCGACGCCTACCGGGCAGGTGTTGAGGTGGCACTTGCGCATCATGATGCAGCCCTCGACAACGAGGGGCGCAGTCGCAAAACCGAATTCATCGGCTCCTAACAGAGCGCCGACCACGACGTCCCGGCCGGTTTTCATCTGGCCGTCTACCTGCACGGCGATGCGGCCGCGCAGGCGGTTGAGCGTCAGGGTCTGCTGCGTCTCCGCAAGGCCCAGTTCCCAGGGCGTACCGGCATGCATGATGGACGACCAGGGCGAGGCGCCCGTGCCGCCATCATGACCGGAGATCGTCACGTGGTCCGATTTCGCCTTCGCCACGCCCGCGGCGATAGTGCCGACGCCGACCTCGGACACCAGCTTCACGCTCACGGCCGCCGCCGGATTGGCGTTCTTCAGGTCGTGGATGAGCTGCGCGATGTCCTCGATGGAATAGATGTCGTGGTGCGGCGGCGGCGAGATCAGTTCGACGCCAGGCGTCGAGTAGCGCAGTTCCGCTATGTATTCGGATACTTTCTTTCCAGGCAGCTGGCCGCCCTCGCCGGGCTTGGCGCCCTGCGCGATCTTGATCTGCAGCATCTCGGCCGACGCGAGGTACTCCGCGGTGACGCCGAAGCGCCCCGAGGCGACCTGCTTGATCTTCGACTTGAGGGAGTCGCCAGCCTTGAGCGGGATATCGACCTCGACGCGTTCCTTGCCAAGGCGGGACATCATGCTTTCGCCCGCCAAGACCGGCGCGTAGCGCCGGCGGTCCTCGCCGCCTTCGCCGGTATTGGACTTGCCGCCGATGCGGTTCATGGCGATGGCGAGCACAGTGTGCGCCTCGGTGGAAATCGAGCCGAGCGACATGGCGCCGGTGGAAAAGCGCTTGACAATCTCGGCCGCCGGCTCGACTTCGTCGAGCGGCACGGGCTTGCACTCGCCGAACTTGAACTCGAACAGGCCACGCAGCGTCATCTGGCGCCTGGACTGGTCGTTGATGAGCGCCGCATACTCCTTGTAGGTCGAGTAGGAGTTCTCGCGCGCGGAATGCTGCAGCTTTGCGATCACGTCGGGCGTCCAGGCGTGCTCCTCGCCCCGCACGCGCCAGGCATACTCGCCGCCGGCGTCCAGCATGCCCTGCAGCACAGGATCCTTCTCGCTGAAAGCCGCCCGGTGGATGCGCAGGGTTTCCTCTGCAAGTTCAAGTATGCCGATGCCGCTCACCTTGGAGGCGGTGCCGTTGAAATACTTGTCCACCAGGTTGCGCGACAGGCCGACCGCCTCGAAGATCTGCGCGCCTGTGTACGACATGTAGGTCGAGATGCCCATCTTGGACATCACCTTCTTCAGGCCCTTGCCGACCGCCTTGACGTAGTTCTTGATCGCCTTCGAACCCTTGGCCGGGTCGCCATCGTTGGAGGCGAGTAGCGTTTCCAGCGCGAGGTAAGGATGCACAGCCTCAGCCCCGTAGCCCCCGAGCAGAGCGAAGTGATGCACTTCGCGCGCCGATCCGGTCTCCACCACCAGGCCGGTGGACGTGCGCAGACCCTTCGCCACCAGGTGCTGGTGGATCGCCGAAAGGGCGAGCAGCGCCGGGATTGCAACGCGGTCCTTGTCCACCTGACGGTCCGAAATGACAATGATCGAATACCCGGAGCGCACGGCGTCCTCTGCCTGGGCGCATAGCGAAGACAGGCGCGCCTCGATGGCTTCCTTGCCCCAGGCCACCGGGTAGGTGATATCGAGTTCCAGCGAGCGGAACTTGCCGCCGGTGTAGCGCTCGATGTGGCGGATCTTCTCCATTTCGAAGAAATCGAGCACTGGCTGGCTGACTTCCAGCCGCAGCGGCGGGTTCATCTCGTCGATGCCCAGTAGGTTCGGCTTCGGGCCGATGAAGGACACCAGCGAGGTGACGAGTTCCTCGCGGATCGGGTCGATCGCGGGGTTGGTTACCTGCGCGAACAGCTGCTTGAAGTAATGGTATAGCGTCTTGTCTTTCTTCGACAGGATCGCCAGCGCGCCGTCGTTGCCCATCGAGCCGGTCGGCTCCTCGCCCGCCGCCGCCATCGGCAGCAGCTGGAACTTGAGGTCTTCCTGCGTGTAGGCGAAGGCCTGCTGGCGGTCGAGCAGCGCCACCGCGGACTTCAGCGGCGGCGTCTTCTCGGTGTCGACCTCGTCGAGCTTGACGCGGATACGCTCGATCCACTCGGCGTAGGGCTTGGCACCGGAGAGCGACTCCTTCAGTTCCTTGTCGTCGATGATGCGGCCCTTCTCCAGGTCGACGAGGAACATCTTGCCGGGCTGCAGGCGCCACTTCTTGACGATGCGCTCCTCGGGGATCGGCAGGCAGCCGCACTCCGAACCCATGATGACGAGGTCGTCGTCGGTAACGATGTAGCGGGAGGGCCGCAGGCCGTTGCGGTCCAGCGTGGCGCCAATCTGGCGTCCGTCAGTGAAGGCGATCGATGCCGGGCCGTCCCAGGGTTCCATCATCGCCGCGTGGTACTCGTAGAAGGCGCGGCGGCTGGGATCCATCAGCGTGTGGTTCTCCCAGGCCTCCGGGATCATCATCATCACGGCGTGCGCGATGGAATAGCCGCCCATCACCAAGAGTTCCAGCGCGTTGTCGAACGACGCAGAATCCGATTGGCCGGGATAGATCAGTGGCCATACCTTCTGCAGGTCGTCGGCGAGCACGGGGCTGGAAATCGCCCCCTGCCGCGCACGGATCCAGTTGACGTTGCCGCGTACCGTGTTGATCTCGCCGTTGTGGCAGATCATGCGGAACGGGTGCGCGAGGTCCCAGGACGGGAACGTGTTGGTCGAGAAGCGCTGGTGCACAAGTGCCAGCGCCGATTCGACCCGCAGGTCCTTGAGGTCCAAGTAGTACTCGCCGACCTGGGTCGCCAGCAGCATGCCTTTGTAGCAGAGCAGCCGCGCCGACATCGAGGGCACATAGAACTGCCTGGCGTTCTCGAGGTTCAGCGCCTGGATCGCGTGGCCCGAACTCTTGCGGATGATGTAGAGCTTGCGCTCCAGTGCATCGGTGACCGTGACGCCCGCGCCGCGGCCGACGAATACCTGGCGGATCACCGGCTCTAGGTTCTTCGCCGGCTCGGCAAGGTCGGAGTTGTCCACGGGCACGTCACGCCAACCGAGCAGGATCTGGCCCTCGTCCTTGATCGCCCGCTCGATCTCGTACTCGCAGGCCGAGCGGCTGGCCGGATCGCGCGGCAGAAAGATCATGCCGACACCGTATTGGCCGTAAGGCGGCAGGCTCACGCCGTTCTTGGCCATTTCTTCGCGTAGGAAGCGATCCGGCATCTGGATCATCAGGCCGGCACCATCGGAAAGCTTCGGATCCCAGCCCACCGCGCCGCGATGGTTGAGGTTCTTCAGGATCGTGAGGCCCTGTTCGACGATCGAATGCGATTTTTTGCCTTTGATGTGCGCAACAAAGCCGACGCCGCAGCCATCATGCTCGTACGCCGGGTCATAGAGACCCTGTGCCATCGGGTGAAATCGCGTGTCCATACGTAAGAACCTGATTATTAACAATTATCAGCGGAATTCGCCGCGCCGCACAAAAATTGAGGGCGAACTTTGAAATATACCCGTGGAACCACGGGCTTACAAGAGTTCAGCCCTCCCGCGGAGGCCAGCTACAGGGCAGCGGAGATGCTCGCGCGAACCAAGCCGGCGTCAACGCCACTGCGCAGCGTCGCGCGGCCCAGGCCGTCTAGCAGGATGAAGCGGACATTGCCGCCCGCCGCCTTCTTGTCCACCTGCATCAACTCGAGGTAGCGCTCGATATCGAGCTTTGGTCCCTTCACCGGCAGGCCGGCGCTGACAATAAGCGCCTTCACCCTGTCCGCGTCCTGCCGGCGCAGGGAACCGGTGCGTGCGGACAGTTCAGCCGCCATCACCATGCCGGTCGCGACCGCCTCGCCGTGCAGCCACTCGCCGTAACCCGCGCCGGCTTCGATGGCATGGCCGAAGGTGTGGCCGAAATTCAGGATGGCGCGCAGCCCGCCTTCGCGCTCGTCGGCTGCAACCACCTGTGCCTTCAATTCGCATGACCGACGCACCGCGTGACTCAACGCGGCACGATCCCGATCGAGCAGCCTTTTCATGTTGGCTTCCAGCCACGCGACGAACTGGAGATCCAGGATAAATCCATGCTTGATGACTTCGGCCAGGCCGGCGCGCAGTTCCCGGTCCGGCAGCGTGTCGAGAACCTCGACGTCGGCGATCACAGCCAGCGGCTGGTGGAACGCCCCGACCATGTTCTTGCCGCGCACGTGGTTGATCGCGGTCTTGCCCCCGACCGACGAATCAACCTGCGCGAGGAGCGTCGTTGGAACCTGCAGGAACGGAACGCCACGCTGGTACACCGCCGCCGCGAATCCCGCAAGGTCGCCAACCACGCCCCCGCCCAGCGCAACGACCAACGAATCGCGGCCGCAACGGGCGGCGAGCATCGCGTCTATCACCCGGTCGAGCGTCGCCCATGCTTTTGCCTGTTCGCCATCGTCAATCAGGATCGGGACCACACGGCCGCCGGCCCGTTCAATGGCGCCCTGCACGCGCTCGAGATACAAAGTCGCAACAACCTGGTTGGTTACGATGACGACGTTTCGTGCTGCGACGTGCGGGGCGTAGAGCTGTTCGTCATTCAGAAGGCCGGCACCTATGTGAATCGGGTAGGACCGGTCGCCGAGGATTACGCTGAGAGGCTGCACTTGCCCTCCAGGCGCGCCAGCAAGTCTTTCGCCAGCGTCTGGACGCTCTGCTTGCCGGTGTCGATCACCAGATCGGCTACTTCGCGGTAGAGAGAATCGCGTTCCGCATACAGCGCCTCCAGCTTCTTCTGCGGATCCGCGGTCGCGAGCAAGGGGCGATTGCGATCGTGCCGCACGCGCTGCCAGAGCTGCGGCGGACGTGCGTGCAGATAGACGACAATGCCGCATGCGGCGATAACCCTGCGATTCTCCTCGGCCAGAACTGCACCGCCCCCCGTCGCAAGCACCGCATTCTCCAGCGTGCAGAGCTCCTCGATCATCTGCTTCTCCCTCGTCCTGAAACCCGCTTCGCCCTCAATGTCGAAGATCACGGGAACGCGTACGCCGCAGCGGCGCTCGATTTCCTCGTCCGTGTCGTAGAAGCTGCGCTTCAGCCGGCGCGCGAGCAGCCGACCCACGGTGGTCTTGCCCGCACCCATCATGCCGACGAGGATGAGCCTGGAATCCGGTTTCAATGCGGGTTTCACGGCGCCATTCTACGCAGGTGCAATTGTGTGAAGGCCGAAAACAAAACGGCCGGGAGGTCCCGGCCGTTCGGTGAGCTGCGGACTCGCGTCAGCGGCCGGTCAGGCGCTCATTCATGATCCGCGGTGTGATGAAGACCAGCAGCTCGGTCTTGTTCCTGACCGTCGCCGTGTTCCGGAACAGGAATCCGATGTAGGGCAAGTCCCCGAAGAACGGCGTTCGGGCGGTATTGACGTTGTCGATTTCCTCATAGATGCCGCCGATCACCACCGTTCCGCCATTCTCCACCAGCACCTCCGTCTTGACGTGCTTGGTGCTGATCTGCACCCCGGCCGCAGTGACCGCTCCCGGGATGTCCTTGTTCACATCCAGCGTCATGATGACGTTGCCGTCGGGCGTGATCTGCGGCTTCACCTTGAGTGACAGGTTGGCCTTGCGGAACGAGACGCTGGTCGCGCCAGAGGACGTCGCCTGCTGGTACGGAATCTCGATCCCCTGCTCCACAATCGCTTCGACCTGGTCCGCCGTGAGCACGCGCGGGCTGGAAATCGTCTTCAGTTTCTGATCCGCTTCCGATGCCGATATCTCCAGATTGATGAACTTGGTCAAGCCGGCATTGAACAGGATGAGGGAGATCGCACCGGCGTTAAAACCGCCCGCGCCCGCGGCAGGCATGTTGACGAACGTCCCGCCGGTGGTGCCTGCGCCCAAACCCTGCCTGGAGGCTACGCTGCCCGTGTCGGTTTTTTCTAACGCCCCTCCGGCTTGGCCCGTGCCGATCGCGAAACGGTTGGCTTCCGTACCCAATATGCTGTGGCCTCTTCCTCCGGCACCCGCGATTTCGTTGTATCCGAGCCGCGCGCCGAGATTTCTGCTGAAGTTGTCGCTCGCCTCGACGATCCGCGCCTCAATCATGACCTGGCGCACCGGCACGTCGATCTTGGCGATCAGCTTGCGCACCTCCTCGAGCCGGCTCGGCGTGTCCTGCACGAACAGCTGGTTGGTTCGCGTATCCACCACCGCGCTGCCGCGCTTGGACAGAATGCGCTGCGTCGCGTCCGAAAGCAGCTTCTGCACGTCAGCTGCCTTCTGATAGTTGATCTGGAAAGATTCGGTGCGCGTCTGTTCCAGCTCGCTGATCTGCGATTGCGCCTCCAGCGCGAGCTTCTCGCGGGTCGCGAGTTCGTCACGCGGCGCGATCCAGATGACATTGCCGGACTTGCGCATGTCCAGGCCGCGGGTCTGTAGGATGATGTCGAGCGCCTGGTCCCAGGGAACATCCTTCAGCCGCAAGGTGATGTTTCCCGCGACCGTGTCGCTGGTGATGACGTTCAGGTCGGTGAAATCGGCAATCACGTTGAGTACCGCGCGAACCTCCACGTTCTGGAAGTTGAGCGACAGCTTCTCTCCCGTATATCGGCCGCGTTGCGCGCTCTTGTCCGCCGCCACCGCCTTCACTTCCACGACGAACTGCGTGTCGGACTGGTAGGCATTGTGCTCCCACTGCCCCTTGGCTTCGATCACCATGCGCACGTTCTCGCCCTGCTGGAACGCGCTGACGGTCTGAACCGGAGTGGCGAAATCCACCACATCCAGCCTGCGCCGCATGCTCTCGGGCAGCGTGGTTTTCAGCAATTCGACGACGATATTCTGGCCCTGCTGCCGGATATCAATGCCGGTTGAAGTGTCGGTCAGGTCGATCAGGATTCGGCCTTCGCCCGCCGGACCGCGACGGAAGTCCACTTCGCGGACGGCGTGCTTGATGTCGGCCTTGCCTTCGGCAAAGTTCGACGCCGCGCCGCCCGAGGTACCGCCCGCGGTGGCCGCAGCGGCGGAGAGCGTCACCACCATGCTCCTGCCGTCGAGCGCGACCTGATGCGTGACCGTGCGGCGCAGATTGAGCACGAGCCGCGTGCGATCGGCCCCCTGTACCAGGTTCACGCTGCGCAGTTCACCCTGGCTGACTTCCTGCGCATTGCGGCCGAGCGCGTTGCCGGTGCCGGCGAAATCGAACACGATGCGCGCCGGATTCGCCACCGTGAAGCTGGGGGGCGCGGACTTGAGCGGCTCCTTGGTGGTGATCCGCACCACGACGTTGCCACCCTGCTGCGCAACATCGAAGGTCTCGATGCTGTTGGCCTGTGCGAGCGCGAGCCCGGTCCAGGCGAATCCAGCGGCAAGCAAGGCCCACAATTTTCCTGTTTTCTTGAATATGCTCATTTCCCGCCTCCCTGCATCTGCAGCGAAGTGCTGCGCTCCACCCAATCCCCGCCGCTGTCCTGGACCACTTCCTTGATGTTGATCTGGCTCTCGTCGATGCCTGTGATTACGCCAAAGTTCGGGCCCATGTAATTGCCTTTCTTAACGCGAAACAGGCTGGCACCCGCTCTGACCAGCGCGTACACATCCTTGTTCTGGCTTAGCGTGCCCACCATTTGTATTGACTCCATGGGAAAGGACTCGAGCGGTTCCTTGGGCCGATTCAGGTCGGGCTGCACGCCCCCGCCGCCGCCGCCGGCGGCGGCCTGCGTCACGACGATCCGCCCGGGGACGAACGGATCGACCATGCTCTCGCCCTTGTAAGGTACGGCCTCGAACGACTTCACCTGTGGCAAGGGGTCAACCCTGCCGCGCAGATCCTTGGTCATTGCCGCCAGTTCCTGCCGCAATTCACTCTGCTCCTCGCCGCTGCAGGCGCCGAGCAGCAGAGATCCCGCGATCGACGCGGCGACTCCTATGCTTGATACGCGTCTCATTTCTTCGCCGGCCCCTTCTTCGAACCCGCAGCCGCTTTGCGCTGCGCCGCGACTTCGCCTTCGTCGAGATAGCGGAACGTGCGCGCGGTCGCGTCCATCGTCAGGTTCCCGTCCTTGCCAGCTTCTATCGAGATGTCGTTCAGCGTCACGATGCGGGGCAGCTGGCCCACATCGGCGGCAAAGGCGCCCATGTCGTGGTAGGTGCCAACCACTCTTACCGAGATCGGCAGCTCCGAGTAGAACTCCCGCGCCGCCTCCGTGGCGGCCGGCCTGAACAATTCGAATTGCAGGCCGCGCGACAAGCCGGACTGGTTGATGTCCACCAGCAAGGCATCCATCTGCGATTTGTTGGGAAGCTGCTTCAGCAACGCGCCGAACTGCGTGTCGATCTCCCGAAGCTGCTGCCGGTGCAGATCCAGGTTGATGGCCTGGGTCTTTTTCGCGAGGTAGTCCTTCTTCAGGACCCCTTCCTGCGCGAGCCCCTTGTCGATCTCATCGATCTGGTCCTGCCAGATGAGGAAGAAGCCGGCGACCGGGATCGCCACGAGTACCGCCACCAGTACCACGATCTTCGGCGCAATCGTCCAGGTGCCGGGATCCTTCCAGTTGGTATGCTTGAAGTCATCGACGATCTGATTAAAGTTGATCGCCATGACTATCCCTTCTTCGCCGGTGCGTCTTTGGCCGCATCCTTGGCGCCGCCTACGGTGGGCCGCTTCAGCGCCAGCCGCATGTTGAATTCGGAGATCCGCATCTTGCCCAGGGTCACCGCCCTTATTTCGACCAGATTGGGATTCGACAGCCAGGGCGACGACTCGATGTTGCGCATCAGCGTCGAGACGCGCGCGTTCGACTGCGCGTAGCCGTATACCTGGACGCTCGGACCGCTCTGCTTGAGCGACCTGAGGAACACGCCCTCGGGCATCTGCCGCACCAGCTCGTCAAGCAGGTAGACCGACTGCACGCGGTCGGCCTGCAGGGTCTCGATCACCTGCTTGCGCGCGAGCAGCGCGGAGATCTTGTCCTTCACTTCCTTGATCTCGTCGATCTCCTTGTCGAGCTTGGCGATCTCGGATTTCATGAACTTGTTGCGGTCCGCCTGATGGTCGATGCGCTGCTGGTAGATGAACCATCCGCCCGCGACAATCACCAGCCCGAGCGCCGCCGTCATCCCGCCGAGGACGGCGAAATGCGTGCGTGCGCGCTTGCGCCGCTCCTCGCGGTGCGGGAGTAGATTGATCTTGCCGCTCATACCGGGTCAAACCTCCGCATCGCCAGGCCGCAGGCAACGATCAGCGACGGCGCGTCCTGCATCAGGCGCTTGAGCTGAATGCGCGGCGAAGTCTGCATCGCCCCGAACGGATTCGCGACCATCGTCGGCACCTGGGTGCGCGTATGCACGATCTCCTCCAGGCCGGGGATCACGGCGGAACCGCCCGCCAGCAGGATATGGTCGACCGTATTGTAGGAAGTCGAGGTGAAAAAGAACTGCAGCGCCCTTTGCACTTCCTGCGACAGGTTCTCCATGAACGGTCGCAGGACCTCGGCCTCGAAATCATCGGGCAGGCCGCCGGAGCGCTTCGCATTCTCGGCTTCCTCCGGACTCATGCCGTAGCGCGCGACGATGTCAGCGGTCAACTGGTTGCCGCCGAACGCCTGCTCGCGCGTGTACACCGACTGATCGTTGCGCACTACGGTGATCTGCATGACGTTCGCACCGACATCGACGATGGCGACGTTCTGTTCCTTGCCGCCGCCAGGCAGCTGGTTGATCACCAGCCCCAGCGCCGACATCTGCGCAAACGACTCGACGTCGATGACCAGCGGCTTGAGACCGGCGTTTTCCGCCACCGCAAAACGGTCGGAAACCTTCTCCTTGCGCGTCGCGGCGATGAGGACTTCCACCTCTTCCGGGTTCGAAGGCGCGGGCCCGACGATCTGGAAGTCCAGGTTCACTTCTTCGAGCGCGAACGGGATGTACTGGTTGGCCTCGCCCTCGACATGCTGCTCCATCTCATCCTCGCGCAGGCCCGCCTGGACGATGATTTTCTTGGTAATCACGGCGCCCGAGGGCACTGCCATGGCGACGTGCTTGGTTCGGGTCGCGAGGCGCTTGTAGCCGCGCGCAACCGCATCGGCGACCGCCTCGAGGATATTGATGTTGCCGTCGACGACCGCGTCCTTGGGAAGCGCTTCGATGATGTAGCGCTCGACCCGGTAGGCCCCTTTGCCGGCTTCGACAATCTCGAGCATCTTCACCGAAGACGAGCTGATGTCCAGCCCGAACAGCGGCGGCGCTTTCGCCTTGAGGAAGTCGAGGTTCATTGCTTTTTTCCTTTTCGCATCGGCCTGTTAGGCGCGATACGTAGAATTTGCGTGAGATGCTAGCAACAACTATCCCTAGTGTCTAGTGAATCTTCCACGAACCGGGAAGTCTATAATGCGCCGTGTCCCGGGCCACGTGCAACATCTCTCCAAAGCTAGCGTAACCCCCTTGATTTGGCTTCGCTTTTTGGCATTCCCGTTTATCCTGTTCGGGGGTCTGGCGGCAGCAGGTGCGATTCTGGCTGGCTTGGTCATCGCGCTTGCCTATCCGAATCTGCCTTCGCTTGAAATACTTACGGATTATCAACCGAAAATACCCATGCGGGTCTACACCGCTGAGGGTGCCCAGATCGGTGAATTCGGCGAGGAGCGCCGCTCGCTGGTTTCGATCAAGACCGTCCCGGAGCAACTCAAGCACGCCATTCTCGCCGCCGAAGACGAACGTTTCTACCAGCATGCAGGCATCGACTATCTCGGCGTCGCCCGCGCCGCCTACGCCAACCTCACGCAGGGTGGGCGCAGGCAGGGCGCCAGCACGATCACGATGCAGGTGGCCCGGAATTTCTTCCTGTCCTCCGAGAAAACGCTCACGCGCAAGCTCTATGAAGCGTTGCTGGCTTTCAAGATCGAGAACAATCTGGAGAAAGACCAGATCCTCGAGCTCTACGTCAACCAGATATACCTGGGCCAGCGGGCTTACGGGTTTGCTGCGGCATCGCAGATCTACTTCGGCAAATCCCTCGACAAGCTGACCCTGGGGGAGGCGGCGATCCTTGCCGGCCTGCCAAAAGCCCCATCGGCCTATAACCCTGTTGCTAATCCGCAACGGGCGCGTCAACGCCAACAGTACGTGCTGCGCCGCATGAAGGAGTTGGGGCACATCAACGAGCAGCAGCAAGCCGACGCAGCCAAGGCGCCCCTCCATGTACGTCGCGAGGTCGACAATTTTGCCGGGCTGCACGGGGAATTCCTGGCCGAAATGGTGCGCCAGGCGGTTTACGACCAATACCCCGACGAAGCCTATACGAAGGGGTTTCGCGTTTACACCACGATTCGCAAGGCCGACCAGGAAGCGGCCTACGAGGCGGTCCGGCGCGGGCTTCTGAATTACGACCGAAGCCAGGGCTATCGCGGACCGGAGGCCTTTGTCGAACTGGCCGCCGGCGCCAACGAGGACGACTACGACGAAGCCCTGGCCGAGCATCCTGATGTCGACGACCTGAAGGCGGCGCTGGTGTTAAGGGCGAGCCCGAAAGAGATCCAGGTGGTCTTGAGGAGCGGCGAGCTGGTCAACGTATCGGGCGATGGCCTGCGTTTCGCGGCGCGCGCCCTGGAAGACAAAGTCGCCCTGCAGCGGCGCATCCGGCGCGGCGCCGTGATCCGGCTGCAGAAAGACGAAAAACAGCATTGGCAGGTCCTGCAGCTGCCGGACGCGGAAGCGGCGTTCGTGTCTCTCGACCCGAACAATGGCGCGATCCGGGCCTTGGTCGGCGGCTTCGACTTCAACCGCAGCAAGTTCAACCACATCACCCAGGCGTGGCGCCAGCCGGGATCCTCCTTCAAACCGTTCATCTATTCCGCTTCGCTGGAAAAGGGATTCACGCCGGCCACCGTGATCGCGGACGAACCGATCGTGATCGAGGCCGAAGTCACCGGCAGTCAGCGCTGGGAGCCGAAGAATTACGACGGCAAGTTCGAAGGTCCACTGCGCTTGCGCACCGCGCTCGCGAAATCCAAGAACATGGTGTCGATCCGCATCCTGCAGAGCATCGATCCCAAGTACGCGCAGGACTACGTGACGCGTTTCGGATTCGACGCCGACAAGCATCCGCCCTACCTCACGATGGCATTGGGCGCGGGCTCGGTGACCCTGCTGCAGATGGCCCGGGGCTACGCGGTATTCGCCAATGGCGGCTTTCTCGTCCAGCCGCACTTCATCCAGAAGATCGTCGATGACCGCGGCAACCAGCTTGGCACGGCGCATCCGCCGCGCGCCGGGGACGAGGCATTGCGCGTGATCGACGCACGCAATGCGTTCACGATGGATTCGATGATGCAGGACGTGACGCGCTACGGTACCGCGGCTAGCGCCAGCAAGCTCGGGCGGCGCGACCTCGCCGGCAAGACCGGCACGACCAACGACTTCGTGGACGGGTGGTTCTGCGGCTACCAGCCGGACCTGGTCGGCATCGCCTGGGTAGGATTCGACCAGCCAAAATCGCTCGGCAAGAACCAAACTGGCGGCCGCGTGGCGCTGCCGATCTGGATCGACTACATGGCACGGGCGCTAAAGGGCGTGCCGGAAGCGCAGCGCGCCGTGCCCGAAGGCGTGGTGTCGGCGAGAAGCGGCATCGACCCGGCCGCCCCGCCCGAAGCGCGGGGTGGATCCGAGTTCTTTTACCGGGAGTTCGCCCCGCCGAAGGAAGACGCGGCTCCAGCGGCACCTGTCGCGCCAGCCGCCCCGGCGCCGCCGGCGGCGCGGCCCGAACGTCCGGAGATACCGAAGGGCTAGGGCGCGCTCAGCACCACCGGGGCGCCCGCCTGCTGCGACGCAAGCCGGGAGACTGCCGCAAAGAGTTCCGTCCCCCCGCGCGTATCGCGCCAGGCCGTTCCGTCATGGCGAAAATGGAACCCGCCCTCCTTCGCGGCCACCCAGATCTCGCGCGCCGCGACGTGCCGGTTGATCACCATTTTCGACCCGTCTTCGAATTCGATCTCGATCAAGCCTTCTCCCTTGCTCTGGACATCGGCATCCGGCGCACTCGCTTCGAATGCGCTCTCCAGCGCCGCCAGCGCCGCGCCTGCAAGGGTCTCAAACTCGCTCTCGGTCATCGCGTTCGATCCTGCTAACATCGTCATTTTAGGCGCCGTTCACAGTCGCGATGCGTCCAGCCCTGCTTCTACTTCTGTCGCTACTCTTGCTTGCCGCCGGCTGCGGACAGAGGGGGGGTCTGTACCTGCGAGAAAATCCCCCCCCCGGGGTGAAGCCGCCAAAATCCGAGACCTACACGCCGCTGCCGTATCCCAAGGA
>CXWL01001839.1_pt1 | contig 132973 bp, 109 predicted proteins | sample 590931 | NCBI WGS metagenome assembly CXWL01 (sample SAMEA3498368, study PRJEB10139) | groundwater metagenome | biome: water well; material: biofilm material | place: Germany | collected 2015-04-27
CGTGACAGCGACCACACTTTGGCGCTTTGACGCCGGGAGCGGGAGCCATCCACGCCATACGAGACGCGCTGTAGACTTCATTCGGCGCGGCTCGGTTCACGAGAGCGCGTCCCGCGCGTTGAGCGCGGGTTCGCCCACGGCTCATGAAATCTTCCTGTTCGGCTTCAGCTTCTCCAAGCTCAACACGAGCGCATCCAGATCCGTCGCTCTGAGCGCTGCAACTTCCGCCTTGGCGTAGAATGGTCGTGAGACTTCAACATACACGCGCGGAGGTCGCTTCCTGTGCTGCTTGCAGAACTTGCAGGCTAGGCGCTTGGCCAGATCGGCAACGCGCCCCTCGGTCCCGTAGAGCCTCACCAATTCGATTGCCGTAAGGAGCGTGCCGCGCGCGCAACCGGTGCAGCCGAAATAGAGCCCACTCAAACGTCCGAGTTGGCCAAACTTCACCGGCACTTTCTCTTTGTAGGCCATGGGGCCGCTCGCATTGCTGATCGGAACGGTCAGCCTCCTCGCAGAGACCTCTTGCACGCTCAACCGATTTGTGCTTGTTTTGTTCTCTCATCTGGGGACCGTTCGGCGCGCATCGTTTGCGAGCCAAACACGTCGAGACATCAGCGCCCTTCTCTTCAACTTTTGAAGAAGGCGCGTCTCGACATGAGCCGTCTCTATCTGACCGCGCGCGAGTACGAAGCGCTGCTGAAAAAGCAGAACGGCGCCTGCTGCATCGATGATTGCGAAGAGACGGAAGGTCTGATCGGCGAGCACTCGACGCCGAACACCTGGCGGCGCGCCAAGCCCGATCAACTCATGTGCAGAAGCTGCCACAAGATCAAAACGCTGCGCGACATCAAGAAAATCTGGAAGGTGAAGCGCCTCAATGGCGCAGCGCTTTCGCAGTACGAACGCCGCCGCCGCTATGGCGCACAGCTCCGCAGCGGCCCCTTCCAGTCGCGCGATCAGTTCGGAGCTTCATCATGGAAGCGCTAGTCGTCGCCGTCGCGGCGTTGGTCGCGCTTGTGCTGATCGACGCTGGCTATTGGATCGCTGTTAGCTTGGTGCGCTGGTCGCCCGTACTCATCGTTGGCGCAGCCGTAGGCTGGTTCGCACATCGCGAGGGGCTGGGTTCCACAGAGGCGCTCGCCGCTGGCGCTCTAGCGAGCATCGCGGTGCGCCAACTCCTGCGGCGAATAGAGGAAGCGCGCGACTGGAACGACTAACCTAATTGCCGCCCTCGCGGGCGCCGGCGGACCGCAAGGCGTCGCCAATACGGCGTCCACCAATTCTACAGGTCGCAATCACACGGTCGTACGACACCACACGGCCGTTGCGCCCTCGTGTCGCGACACATTGCGCATTCTGCCCCATCGCCAGGCGCTCAAGCGCATGCTTGGCCGCCTCCCCGCCTTGGGCGTGGAGCTCAGGCGCATTGAAGTCGGCGAGACGCACTTCAATCCAAGTGGACGGGTCGGAAGAACTGCCGACGCAGAGGCTGTCGCCATCGCCAATGTACCGGACCGGACCACTGAAGGTCTCGCCTGCCCGTCGCGGCAAAGGGCCTTCGCACGGGTCAGCCCAGGCGACCGCAGGCAAAGCGGCAAAGCAAATAGCCATGAGCCAAAAGCGCATGCGAATCTCCGACGCCCGACCTTAGCCAGCATCACGTGCGTCCGAAACAGATGGCGCGCCGAAGCGAGTAAGTTGTCTTGGTTCTGTCGCTCTCGCCCCGGGAGCCAGAAGAGAAGAAAATGGCCGTCAATTCGAGCACGTCAAAGCGGAACAATCGCGTCAAACACAGAAAGCAGTCAACGCACGCGGCAAGACTATCGCGCAGGCGGCTAATGCTTGTCGGCCCCGCGAAGCCGCTATGGCCCGACACGAGTAAGCCGGAAACATTTGCAGAGGCGCTCGATTTGCAGATGCGTCGGCATGGCGAGAATTCGGATAAGCTCTGGCGAGCGATCATCCGCGACCGCGAAACCCTAGATCCCTCGACGATCTCCGCTTGGCGACGCGGCGTGAAGTCTCCGCGGTTTGCGCAGAGCTTCATCTACATGGAGCGAATCGAGCAGCGTTACGCCTTAGGCGCCGGTTACTTTCGGCCACTCCTGCCCCATCAGGGCCGCGCCACGTGCTTTCCGGGTCTGAGGTCAGTCACAACCGCTGAGCAGCGGCGGCTCGCATGGCATCTTCCAACCGATTTCGCTTCCAGGCCGTCTCGCGAGCGAGCGGAAATTCTGGAATGGGTTCGCAGGGTCGTTGTATCCGGCGCGACAGATTATCGATGCTTTCAAGCCGAAGCGATCAAACAACCTTACGGTCTGCGCTTCGGCGCCAGAAGTCCGGACAACGCGGGCATTGCATCGCACCCTTTAGCGGCGCCATCCAGGTTAGCCAGTGAATTGGGCTCTCTGGTTGACTTCAAGACATCGACACTTGCGCCCGCCAACCTCCAGCGGCGCGGCGTATGGGGTCCTGAGACAGCGGCGCAGAAGATTGAACACCTCAGTCTTTTCTTCGGCGCTCTAGCGGCGTGCCCAAACGGTCCTGTTCGCGGACGCGGCGTGCCGGCCGATAAACTGTGCTTCGCCCTCCTTGTCGTTCCGTCGATCTGGGACTGGTACATTCGCTGGCGCGCAGACCGCCGCGGCTTCTTCACCGCCTGGGAGGTCGACATGCTCAGTATGCTGATGGGGCTAACCGCACCAGAAACAGGATGGCTGCGCCAAACGCCTTCATTGGCGGACGCGCTCACGCCAATCGAAGGTATCGTAACCGCTTCCGAGATAAAAACACTTCGCCACAATTGGGGAGATACCTGCGCAACGGTGCGGGCACACGCGCACAGGCGGATCAAAGAGTTAGAGCGCGTACTGCGCGTACACCGCGATCCGTTCGAGCCCATCCTGCCTGTACTTGAGGCAGCGAGCCCCCTGGGAGAGTACAAGAAGATTGCGGATGAAATCCTGCGGCTCACGCCGTGTGGGCGCGTTCATCCGAGGGCCGCTGCGGAGGCTCTGCGCTCGCTGTTGATGGTTCGGTTGGGTCTACACCTTGGCGTTCGGCAAAAGAACTTGCGCCAGCTCCTCGTGAAAGCGCGAGGCGCGCAGATGTCGAGCGAGCGCAGGCTGGAAGATCTGAAATGCGGAGAACTGCGTTGGTCTGATCGCGACAGCGGCTGGGAAGTGTTCATTCCCTCCGTCAGCTTCAAGAATGCAGGTTCGTCCTTCTTCTCGGGGAAACCGTTCCGGTTGCTGCTACCAGACTTATGCGGGCTTTACGAACACATCGACCGCTACCTCTCGGAGGCACGCCCCTTACTGCTCGCAACAGCGACCGATCCAGAGACCTTCTTTGTGAAGACGGTGAAACGATCAAGCAAGAATGCGGCCTATTCGCAGACCACGTTTTACGAGGCCTGGCGCTGGATTACGCAGCGCTATGGCATCTACAATCCGTACACCAAGCGTGGCGCTATCGCTGGCCTCCTTCCTCACGGTCCGCATAACGTCCGCGACGTGCTGGCAACGCACATTCTAAAGCAGACAGGATCGTTCGAGCAGGCGAGCTACGCGATACAAGACACCCCGGAAATTGTAGCAAAACACTACGGTCGATTCCTACCCGAGAACAAAGCTCATTTGGCGGCCCAAGTACTTAATCGGGTTTGGCAGAACACGTGATGATCCGTCGGAATAAACCTTCAACCCAAATCGGCGCTTCGAGCTGCTCCAGTTTCCTTCTTTCGCACGATCGACATCAGGTGCGCCTCCCAGCGCTCTAGCGCCTCGCGCTTCTGCGGCTCGTAGTCGAAGCGATTGTAGATCTTCGTGACCTGCGGCCCGGGCGGCGTGTGATTGAGAATGCGGCTGATGACGTCACCCGAGACGCCGATCTCCGCCATCATCGTCGCGCCCGTGCGGCGCAGATCATGCACGGTGAGATCGCCGGCGCCCACGTCTTCGCGCAAGCGAATGAACCCTCGCGTCAGAGCGTGGCCGGTGGAAGCGATCTGCCGCTTTCGTCCGGCGAAGGCTTGATCGGTGCCTGTGTGTTCAAATCCCTCTTGCACGATCTTCAACGCGAGGGGCGCAAGGGGGACGACCTGCGGCGACTTATTCTTTGTTCTGCTGCCAGGTATGGTCCAGCGCTTGGCGCTGAGATCGACCTCCGACCTTGAAAGCCCAGCCACCTCCCCGCGCCGCTGAAGGGTCAAGAGAGCCAGCTGCAACGCTTGTGCAGTTGAGCGGCCGTGCGGGTTGTTGGCCATATCTACTAGACCCCACCAGACCAGCTTCAGTTCGTCCTGCGTGGCCACCCGCTCACGACTTGCGATACTGGGGCCGGGATAGCCCGCGAGCACATTGCGCTCGATCAGGCCGCGCTGGAGCGCAAACGCCATGAGCCCCTTAAGCGCCGAGCAAGCGCTCCGTGCGGCGCCTGGCCGCCCTGAATCCTCGATCTCTTCAACGTAGCGCCGGACCTCTTCCAGGGTCACGAGCCCAATGCTCTTCTTTCCGAACTTCGGCGTCACATAGAGCCTGATCGTCGACTGCAGCCGGACGATGGTACAATCGCGCATCCGCCGCTGGGCGTCGGCCATGTAGGTCTCCAGCACCTTGTCGACTGTCCGTTCGCGGCGGATGGCATTGGTGCGGCGCGCCTCCTTGCGCTCCTTTGCAAGGTCTCGGCCTTCAAGCCGCGCACCTGAGCGCACCTTGCCGGCGTAGTCGCGGGCCGTCTCTGGAAGCACACCAGGATAGTCGCCGAGCACGACTTCTGTTGGAGAGGCGCCTTCGGGCGTGTAGCGCACCGACCAAGTCTTCCGGCCCGATGGCATCACCATGATAGAGAGGCCCGCGATCTCGGTGTCGAGAACGCGATAACGCCGCGCTTCAGGCTGCAATTCTTCGATCGCGCGCCGCGTCAATTTGAGCTTGTGGTTCGATGGTCTTGGCAACTGATACGCTCCACTGCATCCCTCAAATCCCGTTCCTGTCCCATTCGCTGCACAGGGAGACGTAGGGACTGAGAGGGCTCGGTAGGGTTCAGCTAGTTGGAAAAACTCAAGCGCGACAAGACCATGCGCCGCGCGCGCGGAAAAACCGCAAGGCGCGGCAAAAACCCCGAAAATTACTCAACGTCACCGAGGATGCCGACCTCGGCTATCGGCTCGCACGCGAGCGCATGCGCGCCGGCGTAATCGCACCGCCGACTTACGAAGAGGCGCCGGTAACCTTCGCGGCGTGGCGCGCACAACGAACGCGCTGGATCAAAGGCCATCTCCAAACCTGGCTTGTCCTGATGCGCAACCCATTCCGCGCGTCACGGGAAATGGGCTTGCGGGCATTCGCGGCGACCCAATTGGTGCTCGGCGGCGGCCTGGCTGCCGCTTTCGCGCACGGACCATTGGCGCTGATCGTCATGGTCGCGGCGCTTTCGCCCTACAATTTGCTTACGCCCGTTGATTTCACTCTGGCGCTCACGGGCTATTGCGTCGCCGCATTCGCCGCTTTGAGCGCCGCAGCTCTTTCGGGCGACGTCAGCCACGTGCGGGCCGCGCCGACGATGCCGTTCTACTGGCCGCTGGCGACGATCGCGGCGTGGTGCGCCCTCTTCGAGCTTGTTTTTCGTCCGCATCACTGGGCGAAGACGACGCACGGCGTCTCCGTCCGGGCCCAGCAGGCGCGAAGCGCCGCCAGCGCGTGAGATCGCTGCGCCCGCATAGCGCGGTGCGCTTGAAGCTTAGCGAAGCGACGTCAACGCAGCGCACATTTTGTCGATGTCCGCCTCGCTCTGGTTCCAGGACACGACCAGTCGTGCTTCGCCCGGTCCCCACTCGAGAAAGTCCGCACCACTCGCGCGCAGCCGCGCGAGTTTCTCCGCGCCGAGTTGCACAAACACCTGGTTCGTCGCCACCGGCGCGCTAAGCAACGGGCCCGCCGCCTCGCCCAGCTTCTGCGCCAGAGCGTTGGCCCGCCCGGCCAGCTTCAGCCATAAGCCATTGTCGAGATAAGCGAGGAATTGAGCGGCAGCGTAGCGCCCCTTGCAAAGCAAGTGCCCGCCGCGTTTGCGCCGGCGTTCGATCTCCTCCGCGCGCGCGGGATCGAACACCACGATCGATTCCGCCGCCAACGCGCCGTTCTTGGTGGCTCCAAACGACAGCACATCAACGCCCGCGCGCCAGGTAAGCTCAGCTGGCGTGCAACCGAGGGCGGCGACGGCGTTGGCGAAGCGGGCGCCATCCATGTGCAATTTCAAATCGGACTCGCGCGCGATCGCGCCCAAGGAGGCGACCTCCGACGGCGTGTAAACCGCGCCGCGCTCAGTTGCTTGCGAAACCGACACAGCGGCCGGCTTTACGGCGTGGAGGTCGCGCGTCGCGTCGGCAATGCCGCGCCGCAACGTCTCCGCGTCAAGTTTCGCATGCGCGCCTTCGAGCAAGATCAGCTTCGCACCGCCGGAAAAGAATTCCGGCGCGCCGCATTCGTCGCGCTCAATGTGCGCTTCGCGGTGACACAGCACAGCACCCCAAGGCGGCGTCAAACTCGCAAGCCCAATGGCGTTTGCGGCAGTGCCGCTCGCCACCGTGAACACGCGCACCTCACGCTCAAACACCTCGCTAAACTTTACGTCCAACGCACGCGACCACGGATCTTCGCCATACGGCGCGGCAGGCTTCTCGTTAACGCGCGCTAACGCGGCGATGATCTCCGCGGCCGCTGGCGCTGTATTGTCCGAACGAAAATTCATCGCCGCCGCCCCACTTTGATACGCACACGCATGCGCGCCACACACTTGCTTTAGAAACGCCCAGTAAGCTTACGCGAGATTATCCATTGAGGGCGCGCGTGCAAGGTTTTGTAAACCGACAGAACGTCGAGCGAGCCGCAGCCGAGCTGTTCTCCGGCGCGCGTGCCCGCTACTATCTGTTAAGCATGATCGCGCTGGCGATCGCCGCGGGCGCCGGCTTCGCACTTGCTGCGATCTGGCTTGGCTTGGTTCTGCTCGTTGACGAAACGCGCAAAGCGCTGATCGCACAATTGGCGATCGATCCGCAAGAACAGCGCGCGCGTTTGTGGCTCGACATCGCCAATGCTGCCGCGCTCGCCGCGGCACCTGCGATTATTTGGTTCGCGCGCGCAGAGCTTTCCGCGCCACTTGCGTCGATGTTGCTGGCCGCCTTGATCATGCAGGCTGGGCTTGCCGCGAGAAACGGACGCACGCAAGCCACGATCACCGCAACGCCCTACGGCGCGTTGCTGGTGCTGATCCTGATCGAAGGTGCGGTCACAGGCGCCTTCGCCCCGGCGCTCGCCTGCACGGCGCTGGCGCTGTTTGCATTCGCTGCGGCGCTGCATCAGGTGCATCTCGCGGCGCACGCGGAAAGCCAACACGACGTTTTCGTGCGCCAACTCGATGTCATGTTCGGCGAAGACGACGTCGCGGCCTGGGAGATCGATTTTTCGACGAAGCGCTTGGCTGGCGGCGACAAGCTGGCGGCTGTGCTGGGGCGATTGGTGAGTTACGACGATATCGTCGCGGGCGCTTGCTTTGCAGCGGCTGAGGATCGCGCGCTGGTCGAGGCGGCGTTCGCGCCCTCTCCCGGCGGCATGCGCCGCATTGCGCTTGAGCATAATGTCATCGGCGCCGAGGGTGCGAAAATTCGCGTGCGGCACCAAGGCGTCGTCCGCACAACGCCGGACGGCGCGCCGGCGCGGCTGACCTGCGTGACACGCTTGGCTACGATGGCTGCGGACGCCGAAGGGATCACGCTCGACGAAGTCGCGGCGACAACCGATATCGCACTTGAAGGCCAAGCGCGGACGTTGCGCCTCCTGGCCAACGAGCTGAAGCAACCCGCGCTTGCTCTGTTCTCAGACCCTGAAAACGCTTCGCTGCGCACGCGCGTCGGCCTGATCCGCGAGCGTCGCGTCGCCATCTCGGGCGCCATTGACGACGTCATTCGCAAACACCACGAAGCCGAAGCGGCCAATCTCGCCAAGTCGCAATTCCTCGCCAATATGAGCCACGAATTGCGCACGCCGCTCAACGCCGTTATTGGCTACGCGGAAATTCTGCAGGAAGACGCCGAGGACGAAGGCAATGCCGGCGCCGTTCAAGACCTCAACCGCATTCTCACAGCGGCCAAGCATCTGCTGAGCCTGCTCAACGAAATTCTGGATTTGTCCAAGATCGAAGCCGGCCGCATGGACGTGTTGCCGGCGGCGTTCGATCCCGTCGAAATGATCGATGAACTGGTCGGCACGGTGCGCCCCGCGGCTGAGGCCAACCAAAACCGCCTCGTCGTCAACGCCGAGCGTGACCCCAATCCGGCCAACACCGACGTCACCAAATTGCGCCAGTGCCTGCTCAATCTGCTCTCGAACGCGTGCAAGTTCACCCGTGACGGCGAGGTCGATGTCACCTACGCCCGCGCCATGGAGAACGGCATCGAGCAGATGTTCTTCACAGTACGCGACACTGGCATCGGCATGTCGAGTGAGCAGCTCTCCAAGTTGTTTCAGCCCTTCGTGCAGGCTGATCCCTCCATCACGCAGCGTTACGGCGGCACCGGCCTTGGCCTCACCATCACGCGACGGCTGGCGCAATTGCTCGGCGGCGACGTCAGCGTGCGCAGCACGAAGGGCGAAGGCGCCACCTTCACGCTGCGCATACCGGTGAACTATTCCGATGCGGCGGCCGCGCTGGGCGCTGCCGCCGAAATCGACGCGGTCGTCGGTGTTGAAGGCGCGCCGCTGGTGATCGTGATTGAAGACGAACCCGATGCGCGCGATCTCGCCGCGCGGGCGCTCACGCGCGCCGGCTTTGCAGTTCAAGGCGTCGGCGGCGGCGAAGCTGGCCTAGCTTTGGCGCGGGCGAAGAAGCCGGCTCTGGTGCTGCTGGATATTTTCTTGCCGGATCGCTCCGGTTGGCGCGTGCTGCAATCGCTGAAGCAAGACCCGAAGACGCAAGATATTCCGGTGATCGTCGTTTCGGTGAACGAAGATCGCGGCCACGCTCTGTCGCTCGGCGCCTCCGAGCACATCGTCAAGCCGGCTGATCGCGACATGCTCGCGGCTGCGGCGATGCGCTTTGCGCGTCTGCCAGCAGCGCCAAGGCCGATCGCTGCGCCGCAACCGAAGAAGCAAGCCGGTTAAATCGCGGCGTGCGCCGCCAAGACGCGCGCGACCGTTTCCGTGACGCGCTTGGCGGTGGGGATGTGCAGAAACTCGTTCGGACCATGGGCGTTTGAATTCGGACCGAGAACGCCAGTCACGACGAACTGCGCCCTCGGAAATTTTTCGCCCAGCATCGCCATGAACGGGATCGAGCCGCCCTCGCCCATCATCGCCATCTTCTGCCCCCACGCCGCGCGCGAAGCATCCTCAAGCGCATCCATCAGCCACGGCGCCGTTTCCGGAGCGTTCCAGCCTGTACCGGGTTCGCGGTTGGCGTAGGTCACGCGCGCGCCATACGGCGCATCCGCTTCCAGGATCTGCTTGATGCGTTCGCCGGCTTTGATGGCGTCAAGCGTCGGCGGCAAACGCATGCTGAGTTGCGCCGTCGTGAAGGGTCGCAACACATTGCCAGCGTTTTGCGGCTGCGGTGCGCCATCAAGACCGGTCACAGACAGAGCGGGCCGCCAGGTGCGATTGAGGATGAGTTCGACAAGATCGTCGCTGGTTGGCTTGGCGCCGCCGACGAACGGAAATTTCTTCCACACCTGATCGCCCAAGGCCTCCGCCGCCACGCGCGCTTGCGCGACGCGATCGGCGGGGATCGGCGCATGCAGCTCCGCCACGACGGCGCCCGTGCTTTCGTCGTCCAACCTCGAGAGCAATTGCCGCAAGATCCGGAAGCTTGACGGCACGACGCCGGACGCGTCACCCGAGTGCACGCCCTCATCAAGAATATCGACGCGCAGCGCCCCACCCGCCATGCCGCGCAACGATGTCGTCAGCCAGAGCCGATCGTAATCGCCACAGCCGCTGTCCAAACACACCACCAGGGACGGCGAGCCGATCCGATCCGCCAGGACATCCATGTGGTGCGGCAAATCCGGCGAGCCGCTTTCCTCCGAGGCCTCGATAACAATCACGGCGCGCGCGTGCGCCACTTTCTGTTCTTTCAACGCCAGCAATGCGGCAAGCGCACCGAACAGCGCATAACCGTCGTCGGCCCCGCCGCGCCCATAGAGTTTGTCGCCTTCGATGACGGGTATCCACGGCCCTTTGCCGTCCGCCCAGCCGGTCATTTCCGGCTGCTTGTCGAGATGGCCGTAGAGCAGCACCGTCTCGTCACGCTGACCGGGAACCTCGATCAGGATGAGCGGCGTGCGGCCGGCTGCGCGCTCGATTGTCATGTTTGCGCCCGGCAACGCCTTGATCTTCTCGCGCGCCCAGCCGCTGAGCTGTTGAACCGCCTGCTCCATGTAGCCGTGCTTGTCCCAGTCGGGATCGAAGTTTGGCGACTTGTTGGGGATGCGGATGTAGTCGACCAGTTGAGGTACGATCTCCTCGTCCCAGATGCGTCCAACAAATTCGCTGAGCGGCGCAGCGGCAAGCTTGGCCATGGGGCCTCCTCCGAAGACTGGGCGCGGACACTAATCCCCCCGCCGCTCACTCGCCAGACGCCAGGCACAAGAAAAGGCCCACCAGCTTTGGGGGCTGGCGGGCCAGGGGTGCGCGTTGTTGCGTACGGACGCGCGGTCTTAGGGGGCGAGGATGAAGTCGCCGATCGTGATGGTGTTGGCGCCGGTTCCGTTGACGCCGTTCAGACGGATCGAGCTGATGCCGTCGATGGTGATCATCATGTCGGCGCCCAGGTCGACGATCGACACGCGCGCCGCGAAGTTCGCCGCATTGATGCCAAGGCCGATGACGTCGATCATGTCTTGACCGCCGCCAGCTGGATTGGCGTCAAAGCCGGTGACGATATCGGCGCCGAAGCCAGGCGTCAGCACGAACACGTCGTTGCCGGCGCCGCCGTTCATATTGTCGTTGCCAGCGCCGCCGACAAGGCGATCATTGCCCGCGCCGCCGTCGAGAGTGTCGGCGCCGTTGCCGCCAATCAGCGTATCGTCGCCGCCGCCGCCATCGAGCGTGTCGTTGCCGGCGCCGCCGGTAATCACGTTGGCGCCTGCCCCACCCGTGCCGGTGAAGGCGCCGGTACCGGTGAAGGTCAGGTTCTCCACGTTCGTGGGCAGCGTGTAATTGTTGTTGCCGGTGAACACGATGTCAGTGCCGTTGTTCGCCGTTTCAGTGACGGTGTCGTTGCCGGTGACGATGTAGGTGTCATTGCCGGCGCCGCCGACCAGCGTATCTGCGCCCGCGCCGCCATCGAGCGTGTCGTCGCCGCCGCCGCCGGTGAGCGTCTGCGCCCCGGCGCCGGAGATCAACGTATCGGCGCCATTGCCGCCGGTGACGTTCTCAATGCCCGCGATCGAAGCGAAGCCGGAGGCCACGCCCGTCACCAAGTTCACGGTCACGGCAGCGGCAGAGCCTGCGTAGCTAAGCGTATCGTTGCCGCCGGCAAGATCCACCGTCACGGTTTCGACGTTGGACACCGCGCCGCCTTCAACCGAGGTGATCGAAGCGCCATTGAAGAGGACATCGAGCACGTTCGCAGCTGCTGTTCCGATGATGTTCAGCGTGTCGGCGCCAGCGCCACCGTCGACCGTATCGACGCCATCGCCAAACGTGAAGTTGATGACATCAGCGCCAGCACCGCCATTGATCGTGTCATTGCCCGCGCCGCCATTGATGATGTCCGCACCTGCCCCGCCATTGACCTGGTCGTTGCCCGCGCCGCCATCGAGCTGATCGTCGCCGCCATTACCGTTGAGCACATCGTTTCCGGCATTGCCGAACGCGATATCGCTGCCAGCGGTGCCGTTGAAGGTGTTGTTGCCGCCATTGCCGTTGAACACGTCACCGATGATCGCTGTCGGCGCCGAGGACACGAACTCTCCGAAGCCGCCGCCGTCCGCGAAGCTCGCGCTGACGCGCAGAATGGCGCCAACTTCGGCTTGCGTCGGTGTGAACGTGTCGCCTGAACCGGCCAACAGCCACGTGAGGCCGTTGTCGAACGATGCTTCCCAGATCCAGAAGATCGGCGGGACGATGCCGTTGGCATCGGCCAGCGTGCCGATATTGGCCGTGAGCACGGCGCCCTCACGCAGCACATTGCCGGTAATCGTCGGTGCGCCGGTCGGGGCGAAATTGACGAGGCTGTTGCGTGCGATGTCGATCGTGCCACCAGCGCCGTCGGAGAACCGGTAGAACTCGATATTGCGGACGCGATCACCCGCGGCCGAGCTGTCGATGCCACGATTGTCGACGATGCGCACGGCGCCGTCACTGTCGAGCGTTACCGTATAGTCCGTGCGCAGGCCACTGAATACGGCGACGTCGCTGTTGTTGCCGACATCCGCGCGATAGAGGATTTCGCGCACGATGGTGAGTTGCGCGGCTGTGATCTCGCCAGTGAGAATACGGGCGCTGATCTCCACGAGGCTATCGACGCTAAAGGCGTTCCAAGCCTGGCCTGCGCGCGGCGTTACCAACAGGCGCACGTTCAGCCACGCATCGCCATCAATGATGTCGTCGCCACCACGGCCTTCGATCACGTCGCTGCCGCCGCCACCGATCAGAATGTTGCCGCCGGTGTAGACGATCTCGTCCGGATTGGTGCTCGTCGCCCAATTGCCCAGCGCACGCAGCCCCGCGATGCGGTTGATGCCCGCTTGCGTCAGCTCATGCATGAACAAGGTGGTTTCGTTCTGACCGGGCGTTTCCCCCGCATCGAGGGCCGCGCCGGTGCGGTCGTCGCCTTTGATGACGTCGTTGAAATTCCAGCCCGAGGCCGCTTCCACCTGGTCGTAGCGGTTGCGCAGGATGTCCTGCTGATCCGTCGGGAAGATCACGCGCTCAAGGTCGATGTCCGCAGCGAGGCGCGAGCCTTTGTGCGTCACCCAGTCGAAGCCGAACATGCCTTCATTGCGGATGACGCTCTCGCCCTGAACCATGATGTCGTCGCCGGACTCGGCGTCGAAATCCTGCTCGTTCGGGCCGGAGAACATGACATCATGACCGATGATCGTGGAGTTGAAGAACAGCTCCGAATTGTCGCCGGCGATGGTGTCAAAGCCGTCGCCGCCTTCGATCCAGTCGTCACCTTCGTTGCCCAGCAAGAAATCGCCGCCCGGGCCGCCGAGAATGAAATCATTGCCGAGACCGCCGAACACTTCCTTGCCGTCTTCGCCGGTAAACACGATGTCGCTGCCTGCGCCCGCGAAGATGAGCTCGCCCGCGCCCGCGCCGGCGGAGATGACGTCATCGCCGCCCTCCCCGTGCATGAAGCTGATATCGCCGCCGTCAAAGATGAAGTCGTTGCCGTCGCCGCCGTGCAACCGGTTCACACCCGCGCCGCCGTCGAGATAATCGTTGCCGCCATCGCCCCAGAGCGTGTCGTCGCCCTCGTCTGCGATCAACGTGTCGTCTTCGTTGGTGCCGCCGAGCACGACGTGCTCGCCGCCATGGAACTCGAGATAGTCCGCGTCGCCATCGTTATCGACGTCGCGACGATCCACCTTCGGGAACAACGCTTCGAGAATCGGATCGGTGTGGGTCGGATCGGTCACCAGCTGATGCTGGGTGTTCATCTCGATGATGTAGTCCACCGCCGCAAACAGTTCGCCCGGCACGTGCGGCCCGCCATTGCCCAGATCGGTATTGAGCTTGACCAGCGAGGCAAACGAGTTGGCTTCCAACTCGTTCAGCAGGTTCAGGCCTTGCGTCCGCGTTAGATAGTAGAAGCGGTCATTGTTTTGCAGATTTTCCATCTGCGCTTCGAACACGAAGTTAAACGTCGAGCCGAGCATGCCGCCAAACGGCATGATCTTTTCGGCCAGGCCGCCAATCCAGAAGTCGATCAGATTGAAACCGGTCTCCTGTGTGGCCCATGCGCCCGTGCTGGCGAGGAAAGCGCCGCGATCGGCCGGCGCACCGGCGCCGCCCATCACAAGCAACGTCGCGGCGGCGCGCTTATCGGCGGCGGTCACGGCATTGATGATGCTGTCGTGTTGACCGTAGGCGGCGATGAAATTGATGATCGACGCTGGGTTCTTGATGTTCTGAGCGAAGTCGATCCAGCTGGTGTACGGCTTCAGCCACGAATTTCCGTTCGACATCTCGTAGAATTCGCGCCGCGCCGCATTGAGCGACGGGATGCCCGTGTCACGGCCGCGGGCAATGTTGATCGCGGCGAGATCGAGCGGCAAGCCGACGAGATTGTTGCGGACGGCATCCGTCACGAACTCGTCAATTTCATTGCCGGTTTGCTGCGACATGCCACGGATGATGGAGCCCGCCATCACCGAAGCGTCGGCGCTACCGAACTCGACCGGATTGAGGAAGGCGCCGATCAGATCGAGATCGTCAGGAGTTCCGTCGGCGTTGATGCGCGACACGGTCTCGGTCAGCATTGAGTGACCGAAGCGATACACGACGTGTGCGAATTCGGCGACGATGGCCGGATTGATGTCGGTGTTGCTGTTGAAGACGAAAAGATCGACCGCCGGCTGGATCTTTCTCGCAAACTCTTCGAACACGAGGTGCTGGTACTGCATCTCGTTGGTGAAGCGCGCGGCCTGGAACAGCCGTTCACCGTCCCACACCAGCGCATCGATCTGCGCTTGCGAGGTCGGCAGGGACGCCACGTCCACCGCGAGCCATTCGTTCAGGAACGCCAGATCATTGGAGGCCAGAACCACGCCTTTGGTGTGCTCGACCAACCGATTGTGCTCGGAGTGGAAGATGTGGTGAACGGCGGTGAGGCCGATATTCTCATTGCCGCGCCCGTCACCGGTGACGAAGTGAGCGTCGAGCAATTCGTTGTCGTAGGTTCCTACGGGCTGCAACTCGGCAGCGGTGCTCATGGTGGTGTTTGCGTCGGCCACCTTCAGAATGTTCGGTGTCGCTGGGTTGTTGTCGTGATCGACTGTCCCCGGCGCTGCGTTGTGGGCGATATCGTCCAGAAACGCGTGGCCGGTGCGCACGGCATTGGCCAAGCTGATCGGCGCAGCCGGATTGCCCTCGACCAAAGTGGTCACGTCATCGGCGGTGCCCGCGATGCCATCTGCGCCGTTGTTCACGCGCACAACCACCTGCGCGTAGCCGTTCGGCCCGCGCAAGAAGCGGCCATACTCGTCGGTCGCCAGCAGCGGTACGTTGCCGATGTCGTTGTCGGTGAGGTTGATGCCCAACAGCGTGCGCGCTTGGGCTTTCACATCCGCCCAGGTGGCCGGACCGCCATTGGCGCCTTCGAGCAAGTGGCCAGTCGCAACGGGACGGCCGTTCGCATCCAACGCGTACTCGCGCAGGAACACTTGGTGCGATGCGTGCGAGGTGTAGGTCTGGTTTTGGTCGATCCACGGCGTCGTGGTGTTGGTGTGCTCGCGGATATCGTCTGCGGTGCCGACGATGCCATCGGCGCCCGGCTGGTTCGTCGCGCGCGTCATCACCATGAAATTCGAATGACCGCCGGGAATGTAGAGCGGGTCGTCCGGCGAGAGCGGAATGAACACCGTGCCCGAGCCGCCCTTCGACACCAGGTCGAGGCCGTGGTCGAAGAACTGGCCGAACAGCGTGAACCAGGAATTGAACGGCGCCGTCATACCTTCGTCGGGCGACACGTTCTCGATGATGATCGTCTCGCCATCGACATCGAACACGAGATTGCCCGTGCCGCCGCCGGCCGCAACCGCCGCTGGATTGTTGACGGTTTGATCGCTGATGAGGTTCGAAATCAGCCGCGGATCGCTGTCGAATACCAAGCCGTTGAATTGCGCGTAGGAGGTCGGCGAACCCGCCGTCAGCGGGCCGGGGCCGTCGGGATCGAAAGGCGTCGGATCGGCGCCCTGGAACACCGGATCGAGCAAGCGCGGCATCGGCTGGTCAGCCGACCCGTAGCCTTCGCGGCCAGGCACCAGGTTGTTGAATGAGCCATCGACCGTGCGCAGGCCGTACGGGAGGTGCGGGTCAACGACGAGTTGCGACATCGGAATACCCGACGCGTTTTGCTCGGCGATTTTGATCTGCGCGAGAATGAATTCGAGATCGTGACGGACCAACGTAACCACGGAAAACCCCCAGATGAAATCATGCGGGGGCATCTTTGGCGCGCGGCGTGCGATCCCTCATCGCACGGCGCCTTCCCCCAATCGCGCGCACGATGGCGAAGCGATTGGAGGTCAGCAAATGTTGGTTTCACGCGGTTTTGCGTTCCGCAGCTACACGCCCTCAATGTGCGCATCGGCGCGTTCGTGTGACGCTGCGTCTCGCATTGAGAGACGCGTGCAAAGTATTTGGAATGACGCGTGCCGCGCCGTGCGATGTCGCTCTTTCCTTTTCGCGCGGCAGCGCTTGTGACGATGGACCGCTCTCGCGTACGGGGAGCTGTATTGAGAGATTCGCGGCAGGTTGTCGCAGCACGGAATAAAGCGCGCGAACGCGCCGACGACGAGAGCGCCAAAAACGAAAAACGCGCCCGGCGTGCGGGCGCGTTCAAAATACAAAACGAGATGAAAGCGCGCGCGTTACGCTGCGATACCTTCATACTCGACGATCGCTTTGCGTAAGCGCGCGATCTCGACCTCTAGCTCGCGGATGTATTGCAGCTGATTGGACCGCAGACCGGCATATTGCTTGCGCCAACGAAAGTAAGTGGCTTCGGTGATGCCGACGACGTTCGCCGCTTCACCAACTGTCGCGCCCTGCGCCAGCAGGCGGCCGGCCTGCTCGAGTTTCTTGACGATTTCGTCCGCCGAATGCCGTTTCCACGCTTTCGCCACGTCGCATCCCCCACCATCAAAGCGACAGCTCAAAACGCTTCGCCAATTCCGGGAAAACCATACAACAGCGCGGCTCACGCCATGGTGACGGCAAGCTCACGCTAGGATGATGAAAAACTCACAGGCTCGTGAGAAAGCGGAAACGTCATGGTGACGTTGGCGCCTTGATCCGGCGTGCTGCTCAGAGAGATCGAGCCGCCGTGCAATTCCACGATTGCTTTGGTGATCGGCAGACCGAGCCCTAAACCCGCGCCATCACTCTTGGGGCCGGCATTTGTTGTGTGGAACGGTTCGAAGACTCGGCTCTGCGCTTCAGGGGCAATCCCCGTTCCAGTGTCGGCGACGCTGATCTCCGCGAAGCCTTCACGCTCACGCGTACTTAGCACAATGCGGCCGCCGCGCGGCGTGTGCGACAGCGCATTCGACACGAGGTTCGAAAGCGCCCGATGGAACAGCGCGCGGTCCGCGTGCGCCGACACCGCACCGGCCTCGACGATGATGGCCACGCCGGACTTCTCGGCGACGGCTCCAAAAAAGTCCCCGATCAAACGCAACTCTGCGGCCAGATCGAGCGGCACGGTCTGCAGCCCGGAACCCGAGCGCATGTTCTCCGCGCGCGCCAGGAATAGAAGTCCATCAACGATGCTGGAGAGACGCTCACACTCTTCCAAGCTCGACGCGACACCCTCCTGATATTCTCCGGTCGTGCGCTCCTGCGCCAGCAGCACCTCCATGCCGACGCGCATCTTGCTAATGGGGCCGCGCAGTTCGTGAGAGACATTGTCCGCGTAGCGGGTTAGCCGAATTTGCGCTTGCTCAAGCTCGCGCACGCTGTCGGCTATTTTCGCGTCGTTTTCCCGCGTCACGCGGCCGATGTATAGTCCGTACAGAACCACCGCGCACACAATGAAGAAGATGGCGCCTGCGATCAGCAGCTCAAACCGTCGCGCCGAACGGGCTAGCTCCAGTTGCCGCGCGATCTTGGTCATTTGGATTTGCTCAACCCAACCGATCGCCTCCTCAAGATCAGCGATCAAGCGGCCAAACGAACGGTCCATGATCGCCATACCGCGCGCCGCAGCGACGACATCCCCCTCGTCCATCTCAGTGAAAATGATCTCGGAATCCGTGATCATCGACTGCATCGACGCGTTCGCGTCGTTCAGCATGACGACCAAGGCTTCGTACTCATCGCCCGGCTCACGCTGAACGTCGGCGGCAAGCTCGCTCCAGCGTTGGTTGAATGCGGCCAACGCCTCGTCCCGCAGGGCGCGCTCCTGCATGACGTCATGGCTGTAAAACACGTCGTTGCCGGGCGCGTCGACGCGTTGAGCAAGCCGCTGCAGGTCAAGCAGGCCGTCGAGATGCTGCGACCATTCCTGACTGAGGCGCACGCTTCGTTCGAACGCCGTCGTCACGACGTGGTCCAGCATCAAGGCTGTGCCGATGGTGAGAATGTCGAACAGCGCCAGCCCGAAATAGACCAGATCCAGCCGTCGGCGGAAAAACCGCGCCTGCGCGCCGCCCGCGCCCGCTTCAGCGAAGCGCATAGCCGCGACCACGTACGGTTTGGATCAACTTGCGCTCGAACGCGTCGTCGATCTTGGCGCGCAGACGCCAGATGCTGGTGTCGACGACGTTGCTATCGCCCTCAAACGCGACGCCCCAAACGCGCTCGGCGATGTAACTGCGCGAGAGCACCTCGTCCTTGTGGCGCATCATCAGTTCGAGCAATTGCGATTCACGTGCTGTCAGGTCGATCGGCGTCTCGCCGCGGCGGGTTATTCCGCGCACCGGGTCATGCGTGAGATCGGCGTGAAAGAGCGGCCCTTCCGCGATTGGGCCCCTGCGTCGCAGCACCGCCCGCGCACGCGCGACCAATTCCGTGAACGCGTATGGTTTAACGAGATAGTCGTCTGCGCCAAGCGAGAGGCCCTTGACCTTGTCGTCCAACCCGTCGCGCGCAGTGAGCATGAGAACCGGCGTTTCCGAACCCGCCGCCCGCAGCGCGCGCAGCACGCTCCATCCGTCCGCGCCCGGCAGCGCCACGTCGAGCACAACCAGATCTGCGCCGCCGTGCAGCGCTTCCGACAGACCAGTATCGCCGTCGTGGGCGATATCGACGACGAAGCCTTCCTCGCGCAGGCCTTTGGCCAACGCGTCGGCGGCTTTCGCATCGTCCTCTACAAGCAGCAGTTTCATGAGGTTTTGTACGCGCGCCTAACCACTTGGGCGAAGCAAGCCTTGCGCCGTTAGTCACGCCGGCGCGGCGAACGCCACGTGAGCCGCAAGCCGCTGGTGATCGTCGGGCTCGCGTCGGTGAGGCCACCGCTGACATGGGCGCTGATGCGCCATGTCGGTGAAAGCCGATACGAGGCGTTTGCGCCAATTTCCGCGGGGTTTTGCAAGCGTGTGTGCGACGCCTCGCGCCAATAGGCGCTGACGCCCACCGTCGTGCGATCGCCAAGATGACGCCACGCGCCCACGCCCGCTTGCCAGCCATCAACGCGCGCTGCGCCGTTGTCGCGTTCACCAAGAAAGCGCCGCGCCAGCGAAACGTAACCACCGCCTTCGCGCGCGGACACGCCAAGTTCTCCGCCAAGCGAAAAATCGGTCGCCCCGACGCCGAGGCCGCGTTCATCGTCCCCGGTCGGCAAGCGAACGCGGCCTGTTGCGTCGAAATACGCGTTTGTGCCCCCCAAGCGGCGGAACGATCGCGTGAGCGCAACGGTGACATCGCCTAGTCCGCGCTCGGTTCCCGCACGCATCACCGCGCCGCCGCCTTCGCCGGCGCCGCCTTCACCACCATCGCCGCCGCCACCGCCCTCTTCGATGTCGGCCACATCGGCTGGGCCGGTGATTTCAAGATACGGCACGCTGGCGCGCAGCGACCAATCTTCGTTCGTGAAGCGAACCGTAAACGGAACCGCGACGACCTCGGTGTCCATCGCCTGACCGTAATCGCCGGACGAATAATCTACGCCAGTAGCAAATGTTATGCGCGGCTGCGCAACGGCCGGCGCTGCGAGCGCGATAGCGCTGCTCGCGATCACGACAGCTAGAATTCGCCTCATCCGGCGCCCCCGAAACAGAAAGCGACGGTGGCCGCGATGCGCTGCGCGCGCACCTACGTACACTCAGGAGGCGATCAAATTCAGGTGTTTAGCGCTTAGACTTCGATGCGCGTTTCTTTGCTGCGCCAGTATTGTCCACGCGCTCGCTGGTGAGCTGCTCGTCGAGCTCCGCAATCGCACGCCGCAGACGCGCGTTCTCGGCCTCAAGTTGCTTAATGCGCTGAATGCCGGCGGTCGCCAGCACGTCGAACTTCTTGCGCCACTCGATCAGCGTGCCGTGGGTGACGCCCAAGACCTGCGCCGCTTCGTTCAGGCTCGCACCGGCGGCCATCAGCGCCTCCGCGCGACGGAGTTTGCGGACGACCTCATCAGCTGGGTAAGTCTTCCTGGGCATCGTAGGTGTCTCTAGCCGGGGCGATGGGCCTTATCTATGCGCTTTCGGCGCCAAAGCTGGCGCCGGGTCAGTTAATAAGCATTAACTCAAGCTCATCGCGTCGTTTGCGACAGAACCAAGCGCCAATCTTCGCCCGCGACGGCCTCAGCGGCCTCGGCCTTATCTATTGGGGCGAAAACGATCTGCTGCACGAACCAATCACGCGACTGAACCATCGCTACGCGCAGATAAACCTCTTCGCCGTTGGCCCGGCCGCGCACGCGCACGATGCGGTCGATATCGCCATGCTCCGCGTCAGCGGGGCTCTCCGCGCCCACCCATCCCGCGGCGCCCTCCAGCCGGGCGCTCATGTTGACGCTTTCGGCGAACGCTTGGTCGAGGCTGACCTCGTGATTGAACTTCATCGCCATCAGATTGGTGGCGACGCCATCAACCGAACGCGTGCAGGCGACGCCCTCATTCGTTGCGCCTTCCGGAAATGTTTCGATTTGAAACGCGCCGTCGGTCGGGATCGCGCACACAAGGCCGCTTGGTCGGTGGCGAACACGCGCCTGTTCAGCCGTGCTGGCATCGACAAACACGCGCTGCGCGCCGGCGCGTTCAATGACGCCTTGCGTCATTGCGCGGTTTGGCGCGATCGGATCAGGACCACATGCCGCCAACGCTGCGGCTAAGGCGCCCGCCAGTGCAAGTTTGGTAAACATCGATGTCGCGGTCATGCGCGTAACGAAATGCGAGCAAGAGGCGGCAATGTCAAAGCCGAACGCCTCTCTCACGAAGCTATCGGGCAGCGCGCGCCGGCGCCGTGCGCGCGGGTGCGCCGCCGCGCGTGGTGTGGGCTTCGTCCTGCGCCCGCAGATAACCGATGATCTCTGTTACCTCGTGCTCACCGAGGCTGAGATTTGGCATCGGCAGATTGCGATAGCGCGCAAGCAGGCCGACCGCGATTGGATCACGTTCGGCCAGCATCACGTCAGGTTCGCGGATCCAGCGCGAGAGCCACGCCTGATTGCGCGCACTGGCGACGCCGCGCAGATCCGGGCCCAACCGGTCGCCGCCGCCGATCGTGTGGCAAGCCTGACAGCGCGTCCGATAGAGGTACGCGCCGCGCGACGTATCGGTGACTTGGCCAGCGACGGCGTAGCTTTGACGGCGCAGAGTCGGGTCGGCGCGTTGGGAATAATTGTGCAGCGTCGATGCGAGAATGTTCGCGAGGTTCTGTGGGTTTTCGAACGACGTGCGCTTGATCCACTGCCCTGTCGCTTCGTTGCCCATGATCACGCTGGCTTCGTGCTCGCCCAAATTGCCGCGTTCCGCCGGCTCGATGCCGAACCTGCGCTGCAATTCGTCGACATCGGCAACGGTTCCGGTGAGGAACGTCCAGCCCGGACCCACGTCGTAGGTTTGCATCGTGCGCCGCAATTGCGCCGGCGTGTCACGCTCGGGATTGATCGAGATCGAATAGAAATAGATGTCCTCGCCCACGCGGTCGCCGAGGATTTGCTGCACGCGGCGCATCTGCGCGATGTCGAGCGGACAAATCTCGGTGCACGTTGTGTAGACGAAATTGATCGCGACGACCTTGCCGCGCAGCAGGTCGTCATAAAAGCGAACCGTGCGGCCGTTGTGATCGACCAATTGGACGTTCGGAAAATAGTCCTGACGCCAGGACGATTGCTGCGCGCCAGATGGCGGCGCCCAGAACAGGGCGCCGCACACCATGGCGAAACAACAGATAGCTAGAGCGCGAAGCACAGCTGTGTGTCCGATCAATTGCCGGTCGAACTGCTGCCGCCCGCGACCACCGTCGACGGCGGCAGATCCCACGAGTCTTCGTAGTATACGCCTTCCCAGGTGTTGATCGGCGTCGGGATGGCGATCGCTTGGCCCGGGTTGCGAACGTCCCAGCGCAGCAGCATCGAGTGATCTTCGTGCACGGTGTTGTGGCAGTGCTCCATGTAGGTGCCGAGGAATTCACGGAAGCGGATTAGCACTTCCACTTCCTGCGTGTTGTCCGGGCCTTCGCCAATCCGATACACGTCCTTGCGGGCAAGCCGTTCGTAGGCCGACGGGCGTTCGCCGTCGCGCGTGAGAATGCGCCCTTCCTCGAAGTGGATGTGGACCGGGTGCGCCCAACCGCCACCGCTCCGCAGCGTCCAAATTTCCCACTGGCCCGCATTCACTGCCGCGGACACGCGGTGGAGATCGGCGCCGATGCCAACGCCGCCATCCGTTTGGATCGTCCACGGCGCGTCGTCGGTGCCGTCGTCGCGGCCAAACCGGAACTCACGGCGGCGCGCGCCGTCGATCTCGGCCTGCGTGACGGTCGGCAGCGGCACCATTTGGCGGCGGCCCTCCACGTAATCGGCCGGGTTCATCGAACGGTCTGTGCCCGAAGCAGCCACGACGCGCATTTCGAAGTAAGCGCCGACCGCCGGGTCGCCGCGGTAGCTGCCGTTCAGCACCTGCGCCAACGGAATTTCCTGCTTCGGACCACGGCCATCGTCGTGCTCAAGCACGTTCACGAAGCGGATCTTGGTGCCCGGCGCGAAGCGGCTGAAGTCGATGACGATGTCATAGCGTTCGGCGATGGCTTGCGACGGCAGGATGCCGTTCGCGAACAGCACCGCGTGCTCCATGATGTTGCCGTCGTTGGCCACCATGTAAACCGGAACCGGCTGACCGCTCTCGGTAACGACCGCCGTCTTGAAGAACCGGGCCACCGCGCCGTTCAGCAAGCGGAAGCGATAGCGACGCGCGCGCACTTCCATGTACGGGCGCCATTGCCAGTTCACCATCACTTGGTCGCCGAGGAAGCCATCGCGATCGAAGATGTTGAACCAGAGTTGGCCCTGCTGATTCCACGCTTTGTCGGCGAGCAGCAAGTTCACGTCATAGTCGCGGTTGCCCCAATCGAGAGCGCTGCCGGAGGGCAAGCAGAGATTCGGGTTGCTCGCGTTTTGGTAGTTGCAGCGGGTTTCAGCGCCGCGATCGATGGCGCTGTAGATGTTCATCATCGCCGCGTTGCCTTTGTAGACGTTCTGCGCGGTGTGATCGAGCATATGGTCGTGGAACCAATGCGTGCTCATGGTTTCGCGCCAATCGCCACGGACGCGGCGGATGCCGCCATTTCCGTCCGGCGCGCCGGCGCGCGGATCGGAAGCATTGGTGTTCACGGTGTCATGGCCGGCAAGCACCATCGGCCAGTGATAATCGTAATATTGGCCTGGGAAGAAGAACGCGGCGCCAAAGCCGTCGCTCTCGGCGCCGTTGTGGCCGTTGTGATTGTGCGTGGTGATGGTGTTGGCGCCGAAACCGCCATTCGCGGCCGGATTGATCGGCAGCGCGTTGTAGTGACGGAACAGCACCGACTCTCCGTAGCGCGCTTGCAGAAGCTTCGGCGGGAGCGTGCCGTCGAAGGTCCAAACTGCGGACGGACCTTGGATCGGCATGTTCGGGTGGAAGCGCACCTGCGTGTTGCGCGTGGTGCCGTTGTTCCAATAGAGGCCGCCATTGCGGCGGAATTCGCCAACACTGTAGGTGTGGCGCTGATAGGAATCGCGCATGCCGTTGTTCACGCGCGCGGGCGCCTGGGCGCTCTGGAAATACACGGTCGGGTAAAACTCTTGCCAGCGTTGGTGAGCGAACCATTCGCCAGGCGGGCGGCCTTCACGGCTGGAGGTCGCGAGCGGCCGGACGCAGCCGCCGACCAAAGTGGCCCAACCGTTCGGGCCCGCGCCATCGGACTCACGCGTCGGCATCGGGAACAGGCGTTGGCGAAGAAACGCATCGAGCGCGACGCCGTTGGCGCTGCCGACACACGACGTGGCCGCCGGAAGTGGCGCGCAATTGGCGCACGTGGAGCTGGTCGGCATTGCCTGGGTGCCGAATTCCTCAAACAGCGCCAGCTTCTGCGTGAAGGGTTGCGCGCCATAGAGCGGGCTCGATCGACCACCAGTGGGGATATCGAAGCCGTTGATCTCCGCCACGGCGCTCGAAACGCCGGCGCATGAGAGAGCAGCCCCGACCAAAGCGGATTTGAGCGCGCGCGTTAGATTTTTCATGCCACTTGCGCGCCAAAGCGCGCCCCCTAGCGTCGCCGACGAACCGCCCGTTCGCGCTTAACGACACATGTAGCAAATGTTAGGGAATAAAAGTGGTAGCGCTAAATCAAATTCCCCCCTCAGGGGAAACACGAATTGCGACGCAAGCGGCGCGTGCGCGCGCTTTGGTTGCGAAATCTATTGAGAGCGACGCTTCAGCGCCAGTCGTTTTTGATCGCTTCGGACTCTTCGTCGGCGTCCAAAACGACCACCGCGCCCATCGCGTCCACGACCACATCGAGCGCTGACTGCGCCTCCGCTGCGCCGGCGGTTCGGTAGCCGCCGAGCCCGTCCGCGCCGAGCGCGACTTGCGCGCGCAAACGCCATTCGCCGTCCTGCCGGCAGGCCAGCGCATCTGAGGCGCCATGCGTGGAAGTGAGCCGGAATTGACGGCAGGTGACGCCGTCTTCCGCTTTGAAAGACAACGCCATTTCGGCTTCGCCGCCGAGCACGCTGGCAGTCGCTCCGCTTTGCGTTTGGTCGAGCGCGCGCGCCAAAGTGGGCTCAATCCGCAGCGACGCCAAACCCGCGCCAAGATCCGGCGCCGGCATGGCGAGCCGGCCCACCAACAGCCCCAAAACTGCCGCGGCCGCGAGCGGGGCAAGCGCCCGAGCCGAAGGCATCCAACGCTCCCAGCGCGAGGCGGCAGGCGCGCCCTCAAGCAACCGCCGCGCGAGATCGTCGTCGCGCTGGCTCGGCGCGGCGACCATCGCCTGCCGCAAAACGGAATCCGCTTGTTGCAAACGCTTCAAACGCAGCGCCACGCCAGCATTTTCGGCCACGACTCGCTCAATCTCGGCCCGGCCGGCCGCGTCGAGCTCGCCATCCAGATAGGCGCCAAGAACTTCGTCATTCACCACGTTCGCCGCCATTTCTGCGTCTCTGTACCGATCCAAGTTTCGCGCCACTTCTGAGGCCCGCCGCGATTGCCGCCCTTGCGCGCCCGAGGCGGCTCATAACTGTGCCCAAAGGCACGTCGAGCGCTTCGGCCGCTTCTTTGTAAGAAAGTCCGTCCAAAACCACCAAAGTTAGAACGGCGCGCTGATCGGCGGGCAGCTTCGCGAACGCCGCGCTGGCTTGCCGAAGATCGTCACGCGCCTCGACCACGTCTCGGCCGTCCTCATAAGGCGGGTCCAGAGCATCCCCATCGCTCGTCATCCGCTTCGTCTCGGCCCGACGACTGTCGAGCCATGTATTCTGCATGATCTTGTAAACCCAGGAGTCGAGCCGTCTCCCCTTCTCAAACGTATCTACACTGCGCATCGCCTTCTCGACTGAGGCTTGCAACAGATCGTCGGCGCCATCACGCGAACCCGCAAGCGCCGCCGCAAAGCGGCGCAGACGCGGCAGGATGGCCACGAGTTCCCTCCGGAACGCAGCCTCGCGATGTTCCATGCGATGGATCAAATACGGCTCACAGGCGAAATTATTCCCACAGCTTGGCGGAGTTGCTAAGGTAAATCGCCTTTTGAGGCGTGAGCGCCATGAATACGCTTCTGCGTTGCATTCAGATCGCGCTGCTGGCGGCGATGTTGCCGTCGGCGAGCCTTGCCGCGCCCGGTTCCGGGCGCGAGGGCGATGAAGATCGCGGCGCCGAGGAGCGCGACGATTCCTCGGGCCACGGCTCGGGTCGCGACGATGACGACGACGATCGCTACGAGACCGCCGGCGACGACCGCGATTACGACGATGGCGACAATTCCGGTCCCGGGTCCGGCGGAGACCGTGACGACGACCGTGATTATGACAACGACAATTCCGGCCCAGGCTCAGGTGACGACGATCACTCAGGCCCTAGCGGCGGTGACGATGACGACCATTCCGGTTCGGGCGGCGATGACGACCATTCCGGCTCCAGCGGCGGTGACGACGACCATTCCGGTTCGGGCGGCGGTCACTCAGGATCGGACGACGGCCATGCCGGTTCGGGCGGCGGCGCGACGGAGCAAGCCGCGGAACTCATCCATTCCGCCGCGCACCACCTCGAAAGCCCGCTAGAGATCGTCCGCGACGACGAAGGGCTGGAGTACGTGCGCGACGAAGCTTTGATGCTGTGCCGGCCTGGCGATGTGGCCCGCGCGGTGTCGCGCGGCTTCGAACTGATCGCGCAGCGCCCGATGCAGAGCGACGGGCGCGTCGTGGTGCGCTTGCTGACGCCAAACGGGATGAGCGTCGATGAAGCCGTTGCGGCGCTGCATGCCATCGCGCCCGACGCGGCGGTTTCCCGCAACACGATTTTCCGCAGCGCGCAGGCCGCTTCCCTAGTGGCGTCGACCCCGTCGCGGCGGGCCGGCGGACAATCACAGGGATTGCTAGGCATTATCGACACCGGCGCCGACACGCGCTTTCTGCGCCGTGGCAGTGTCGTTGCGACACGCGCCTTCGCGTCATCGTCCTATTCTCCCCGCCAGCACGGCTCTGTGGTCGCGTCGATCGCAGCCGATTCTGGCGTTCGCGTGCAATTGGCCGATGTTTTCAGCCCGGACTCGGATGGTGAAATCGCCGCCTCGGCCGACGCCATCGTTGCGGCGCTCGACTGGATGATCGACACCGGTGTCCCGGTGATCAATGTCAGCATCGAAGGTCCGGCAAACCCGCTTCTGAGCGAAATGGTGCGAACCGCCACACAACGCGGCCACATCATCGTCGCAGCGGCCGGAAATGGCGGGCCGATGGCTGCGCCGGTTTTCCCCGCTGCGCTCGATGGCGCGGTGGCGGTCACCGCCGTCGACGACACCAACCACGCCTATCGCCGCGCCAATCGCGGCGACTACATCTCGTTCGCAGCGCGCGGCGTCGATATCGAGGTCAATCTCGGCGGCGATGTCATCAGCGTTTCCGGCACGTCGTTCGCGGCGCCGTTCGTGGCCGCGCGGCTTGCGGCGCGCCACCATCGCGCCTCGCCAGCGCACGCGCGCGAAACGCTCGACGCCATGCGCGCCAACGCGGTCGATCTCGGCCGGCCTGGTCGCGATCCGATTTTTGGCTGGGGCCTGATTTCCGACTAGTTCAGTTCGTCGCGGGTACTGGGTCCGCAGGCGGCGCGGCCGGCGCTGCTTCCACAGGCGCGGGCTCAAGACTGTCCAACGCCGCACTTGTCGGCGCCTGCGTCGCGTCCGCCGCCGGACGCGTGCGCGGACGATGCGTGATCGGCGCCTGGAACGGCGCGCGCCACGGATAGAGCGTGTAAACCTGCGGGCCGCGCCGGCGCAGCTGCCGGTTCACGGAGTTCGCGTAAGTGGTGGCGAATTCGCTCATCTCCTCGGCGTCGCGGATGATGTAGGGCGTCACCAGGATCACGAGCTCGGTTTTGGTGCCGCTCACATCGTCGCTGCGGAACGCTGCGCCCACCAACGGAAGGTCCTTGAGGCCGGGCACGCCGCGCTGCTCGCGCGAGTAATTGTCCTGCATCATGCCGCCGATCACCGCAGTCATCCCCTCTTGCAGCGAGAGCTGCGTGGTGACGCTGCGATTAAGGATCAGCGGGCTGGCAATCTGGGAATTGTTGTTCGGGCCTTGGCTCGAAACTTCCTGATAGAGTTCGATATCGATGCGATCGCCATAGACCACCGGGCGGATATTCAAGATCACGCCGGTTTGGCGGTACTGAACAGTTTGCAGAATATCCGTGTCGCCGCCGCTTTGATTGTCGGCGGCGCGTTGAGAGGTGATGATCGGTACGTCGGCGCCGATCAGGATTTCCGCCTGGCTGCCCGAGCGCGTGACCAGGCGCGGCGTCGACAGAATGTTCAAGTTGCGGTTCGAGGCGAACGCATTCAACGCCGCCTCGACGCTGCCGCGCGAAAACACATGCGAGGCCACCACACCGAGCCCGCCCGCGGCGCGGGTCGAACCGCCGCGCGTGTTGGCGCTCAGCGTACCGTTGGTGATGGTCTGATCGAGGAACCATTCGATGCCGAAGCGGGTCTCGTCCGTGAGCGTCACTTCGGCGACGGTGAGCTCCACCAGCACTTGCTGGGGAACGGTATCGAGTTGTTCGAGCAAGCCGCGCGCGTGCTCAAACTCGCTCGGCGAACCGCGGAAAAGGATACGGTTGCCCGTCGGATCAATAGTAAACGCGCCAATTGTCGTTGCGGACGGCGGCTGCGTGGCGTCAAAGCGCTGGCCGACACGTTGGCCATTGATACGGCGTACAGCTTCTTCCGGCGGCGTCGGGCCAGTCGCAGGCGCGACGTCCGACGTCGTAACCTGGGCGATCAAGGAGCCAAGCTCTTCCGCACTCGTGTTCTGAACCTGATAGACGAACACGCCGTCGCGATCGCCAAGCGCGGATGCCCGATCAAGCTGCTCGATCCAATAGAGCGCGCGGGCAAACACTTCTGGATCCGCCGCGAAAATCATCAATTGGTTGGCGCTCGCAACCGGCAGCAACGCGATCGCGCTCATACTTTCGGCACTGGCGACACCGCTGACCTGATAGCCTTCGGTCGTCAATGTGCGCGACAGCGAGTCCGCGAGTTGATCGACGGTCATGTAAGTCGGCTGAATGCGCGCAATCTGGCCGCCTGCGAAACGCGGGCGATCGAGCTCGGCCACCACCGCTGCCGCCGACGCCACTTCGCGCGCCGAACCGCTGATCAGCAGCGTGTTGGTATCGGCGCGCGCGGTGAAGCGCACGGCGCCACGATTGGGATAGACTTGATCCAACAACTCCATCAGCGCGCCGACATCGAGCGACGACACTGCGAAGAACTGCACCACCGGGCGCGAGTAGGACGGCGTATCCGGCATCGCGCGAGTGCGGATGAACACCGGCGAGCGGCCGCTCAGCACTTCGTCCTGCACGATGCGCACGGCGCCGCGTTCGATCAGAACGGCCAGGCCGTACTGCTCAAGCGTCATTTCCACGAGTGAGAAGAATTGCCGGCCCGACATGCTCGTCGGCCCGCGCATCGACACGATGTCCTGGCGTTCGGCGACGCCCTGCCCGGTTGCGTACGGCACCTGCAGCAATTGTCCGAACACGGTGTCGATGAATTGCGGGAGCGGTTGCGGCGGCAGGCTCGCAGCGATGTCGCGTTCGGCGATCAGGGCGGCAATTTCCGCGTCCGTCGGGCCACTCGAGGCCGCGCGCGTCGCTTGGGTTTCGGTGGTCGCTGGAACGTTGTCGAGAATTTCGATCGAGGCGGAGCGCGGGCTCGCGGCGCGATCCGCAGCGTCGGCGCTGGCGGGAGCTTCGTCGCGATTGAAGATCGGCAACGCCTGCAAGCGCGGAAACACCGCGCAGCCTTGCGTCAGCAGCACAGCCGCGAAAGCTGCCGCGATCCGCCAATGTCGTGCGCCAAACTGGGTCACTCGCTCACCGCCATCCGCCACCGGCCGCGTGGACACACCACGGGCGTTCGGCGTTGGGCGTTTCGTGCAAGTTTCATGCGCGCGCATTTACGGCTCGCTAACCATGTTGGCGGGATCGGGCGGCAGCGGTCCGAACACCTCGATCTGCCGGCGCTCGCGGCGCCGGCGCAGCTCGACGCTCTGGTCGGTGATCGTGTTCACCACCCAGCCGTCTCGATAAGGCTCCCCTGGGCGAATACGACGCCGCAGCAACGGCTCCATCACGTCGACGACCATCACCGTGCGCCCGTTCGCGCCGCTCTCGATGGCCGTCAGATCGCGGCGGAACAGCACGGCGATGTCCGGCGGCGGCGGAGGCCGCGCGTCGGGCGGAGTGTCGCTGATGCGCGGCGGCGCGAGGTCGAGCGCTAGCAATCTGTTAACCGCGTTTCCAGCGACAGCGCCGCCGTGGCGGACGTTGTCGAGAGCAATGCCGGGCGGGCGCGTTGCGCCGCTGGTCGGCGCGACTTGAGCGGTCAAATAACCAAGCCCAAGGCCCGCCGCGAGCACGCCGCCGACGATGTAAGGCGCGAGATTCATGAACCCGCATCCTCGTCGAGGAACGACATGCGCACGTTCATTGCGAAGCGCGGCGCACCGTCCGCAGATCCCGATACGTCAACCGCCACAGGCACGATCGAGAGTTGGCTCTGTTCGAACGCCGAGAGCAGCGCCATGTAGCTGCCCCAGTCGAACCCACCTTCAATGACAAAGCTCAGCGCGCTGACATCGCCGGCTACGTCATCGCGCGTGGCGATGCCTTCGACTGACGGATCGCTGATCCCGGCGCTGTAAACCAAGCCTTCAAGCTCACTTTGCGCACGCGCTTCGGCGATGCTCGGCGTTGTTTCCACCACTGACCATGCCCAGACATGACCGGCCGTTTCAGCCACCCGCCCCCGCCATTGCGTGTCGGTTTGCCGCTCTGCGACAGCCTCCATCCGCATACGCGCGGCGCGCGCTTCGCCCGCGCGCTCCTGAGCGCCGAGCATCCAGTCGAAACTCGAAGACGCCAGCGCCAGCACCGCGACAGCGCCGAGCGCGGCAACGCCCGCGCGCTCGCGCGCTGTCAGGGCGGCCCATTTGTCGAGCAACGGCTTGATCCAGAGCATGAGATTCATCGCGCCCGCCCCTGCGCCAGTGTCGCGTTAATCTCCAAGCCCTGATCGCGCCCGCGAAACTGCGGCTCGACATTTTCCAGCGCCGGCGCGGCTTCGAGCGCCGCCACCAAGTCGCGAACTTCGATCTCGCTGGCCGTCTGCACCAACACAAGGCGCAGCGTTTCGCCATCAACGCTCCAATCGCCGACTTGAAGATCAAGGCGATGCAGCACCTCCAGCGCGTCCGCCGCGGCGTTAAGCACGTCAGGCGCCGCCATCGCGGTTTGGTAATTCTGAATAAGCGCCAATTGCGCCTCGGCGCGGCGCGCGTTCTCGTCGGCGCTGAGGACTTGGCTAATTTCGGCCGCGCGCGCTGTGTCGCGCCGCGCATCGCCATCCAGTCGGAGGCTCTGCCCCACCAGAAACGCCGCCACGCCCGCAGCGCAAAACGCTACGCCCGCTGCGGCTTTTTCCGCATCGGCCCAACTCAGCGGCGGCTTCACTTGCTGACGCCGCCACGCGCCTGATGCGTCAAAGGCAGGCTTTTCAGGTGTTGGCGGGGTGGCGGGCGCCGGCGTGTCGGCGTTCTCGACGCCTTGTACGAACAGCGTCCATTGTGCCGCATCGAGCGGCCGACGACGCCATGTCGAAGCTTGCAACGCCCCGTTCTGCCAATATTGCGCCTCGTAGCCGTCGAGGCTTTCAACGATGCGCCAGCCGTCGTGCGCAGCCGAGAACACACTCTCGGGGGCGACATTTACCGCGCGCGTTCCAAACAACTCCGCGACTCGCGCGCCATCCCAATACCAAATGGACGCGCCGCCCTCGGTGCGCAGAATCAAGCTTCCAGACGGAGAAAACGGCGCGTTGGTCTCGGCCGCCAGGCGCGCGGCCTGCACGACCTGCCCTGACGACAAACCCGGCGGCGCGCGAAAGGAGTGAAATCGACAGAGCGCGCGGCTCAGCGCCAACGTTCGCACCGCATTGGCCGCGACCGGCTGGCCGGCGGCGTCAACCAAGCTTCCGTTCTCACGAAGGAAAGTCGGCTCTGCCTGCTGGAAGAAGCTCAACGCCATTTCTATCGCCGCGCGAAACGGCGCCGCGAATGTCGCGGCGCACCGCCCCACCTCTCCAATATACCGGCTGTTCGCTCGCGCTATCGGCGACAACCAATTGGCTTTCATAACTCGCCCGCGACGCGCCATTATCGCTCAAAAACCGCATGGTTAAGCGGAAACGCGTGCCCGGCGCGGTTCCCAACGGCGATCCATCGGCGCGCGTCTGCGCGCCGGTTACCGCCTCGATTTCGTCCTGCGCGCGAAGCGGCGCGTTCTCGCGCGAGGCAAGCAACGCCCGCAGCGCACGCGCATCAAGCTGCAACCGCGCCGCCAACACCGGCGCCGGCGCCGTGTTGACGTTGAGCGCTTGGCCGGGGTCGAGCGCGGCTGACAACGCGAAAAAGCGCGCCCGGCGCGCGCCGTCCAATCCGCTGCGCCACCCAAGTGCGTCGAGCGCCCGCCATTGTGTCGGGATCAACGCGTTCGGCGGCGCTGGCAGACCCTGCCTCCCATATGCGGCCGCTTCGGCGCCGCTCTCACGGCGGAGGTCATCCTCATCCACAAAATCAGCCAAGGCCGCGGCCAATTGCACACTTTCGGGAGCGCCAACGCTGTCGAGAAGCGCGCGCGTGGTCTGTTCGTCCGGTGCGTTGAGATTCAAAAGCCCGGCTTCGTCTTGGATCGAGACGAGCGCCCGTACAGCGCCGATGCGGACGGCGTAGGGGCGTCCATCAAGGCGCACCGGCGCGATGCGTCCGCCCGACGCTGTGCGCAAGTCGGCGTCCACCATGGCGTCTTGCGGTGCGTTCCGGTCTCCGCCCACTTCGATAGCAGCCGCACCGACGGGTTCGGTAACCATCAAGAACGCAACGCGCGCTTCGGCGGTTTGCGCGACCGTCTCGAGGCTCACCTCCTCCTGCAAACGCCGCAGCGATGGTCCGAGGTCGGATTGCACGCGCGCCGCGATCAACACCGCCAAGGCCAGCACCGCGACCGTCGCCGCGACGATCAGGGAGACATATCCGTTCGCGCGCGCCGTCATGGCGCAGACGCGTCGGCAGGGTCTTCGGCGCGCAATGGCGCGATTTCGACCGGTTCGGTAAACCCAGCGCGGCCGATCCATTCGACAGCGCCAAAATCCGTGGATTGCAGCTGGAACCGCACCAAAACCGAGCGCGACGGCGCGCTCACGCCCGGCTCAGTCCGCTCGCGCCGGCGCACCGGCCACGCGTCGCGCCAGGCCGCGCCATCGGCACTGTAAGCCAAGCGCGCCTCGCCATTCGCCCAGCGGAGCAAGTCCACCGCCCCGCCTTCGCCTCGGCACACCAACGCGCCGCCACCGCCACGGCGCTCGATGCGCACAGTCACAACGCCGCCCGCGCCAGCGGGAAGGCACGCTGAATCCTGCGACGCGGCGAAGGCCCCGGCGAAACTGAAGCGATCGCCTTGGATAATGGGCTCGACCACGCCCACCTCGCGAATGCCGGCCGGCTGAACGACGGAACGCAAGGCGCTCTGAAACCCAGCCTCGCCGCGCACTGCGGCGCCGGTGGCGATCGTGCGCGCGGCCAATCCGTAGTCGCGGCGCATGCTCGTTGGCGCCATCGGCAGGATCAGCATGATCAAGATCGCGGTGATGGCGGTGACGATCAGCGCCTCAATCACGCTCAAGCCGTGTTCGCCTGCGCGCTGCGAGCTCATTATTGTGGGTCGCCCACCGAGATGTCGGCGGCCAACCCTTCACCGCCCGGTTCGCCATCCGCGCCCAAGCTGGCGATGCGCGGGCGCGCCGCAGCGTTGGCGGGCGCTTCGTAAACGTACGGGCGGCCCCATGGGTCGTTTGGAATTCCCGCGTCGAGATATGGACCCGCCCAAACGCCAGTTTCTTCGCCGTTGGGCGCGCGCGTCAGCAAGTCCAGGCCCTCGCTTGCGCTTGGATAGCGGCCGAGATCGATCCGCATCGTTTCCATCGACGACATCAAAGAGGTGATCTGCACCCGCGCCGCCGTCACTTTCGAACGGTCCAACTGCGCAATCAGGCGTGGACCGACCAAAGCCGCCACGAGCGCGATGATCGCCAGCACGATCAACACTTCGAGCAAGCTGTAGCCGCGTTCGCGCCAGCGTCTGTCGCGCCGTCGCGACGCGTGATTAAAGTTAATGTCGCTCATGATGCCTCTACCCTGCTCACAGATAGCACGTTGCGCGCGGTTCGTGATCAACCTCGCTCAGTACGGCGCGCCGCGACGCCATTTCTCCAGCGGCGCTAAAAGCTGTCGCGCGCTTGTTGCCCGGCATTGGAGTGCTCAATTCATCGGTCTAGGCTGGCGCGCTTAATATGGAACCGAAAATGCGCCGCCTCGAAGACATCCTGATCGAGCGTGGGCTTGTCTCGCCCGCCGAGCTGGCCGAGGCCGCGCGCGTGACTGCACAAGCCGGCGGCCCAATCGGGCCGACCTTGGTGCGCATGGGCGCGATCTCCGAAGATGAATTGCTGGCCGCCGCCGCATCGCATTTCGACACGCCGGTGCTCGACCGCGCGGCGCTGCCCGCCCCGGCGGCTGTTTTAAGCGCAGTCGCTCGGCTCAAAGCGCCGCTCCCCTGGCTGATCGATCGCGGCGCTGTTGTCTGGTTCGCCGATCACCAAGGCAGCGAGGCGCTCCATGTCGCCGCGCGCCGTGTCGACGACCTCGACCTGCAAGACGCCATCGAACAATGGACGGACGCGCCCAAACGCCTGTTTCTGGCAAGCTCGCTGACGCTTGAGCCGCTGCTGCTCAACCTCGGCGCGGAGGCGCGGCTGAACGACGGCGACGCAGCGATCGACGCCACCCGCCTGCTCGAACTGGCGGAAGAAGCGCCGGTGATCGATTTCGTCAACGCGGTTTTCACCGAGGCGATGGCGCAGCGCGCCAGCGACGTGCATTTCGAGCCGTTCGAGGACAAGGTCATCGTGCGCTTGCGCATTGACGGCGTGCTCACACAATGGCGCACCGCCGCGCGCGGCGCGTTCGATGCGATCTCGTCGCGCGTCAAACTGCTCTCCGGCATGGACATCGCCGAGCGCCGGCTCCCTCAAGACGGCCGCCAGCGCATTCGTGTGTCCGGACGCGATCTCGACGTCCGCGTGTCAACGCTTCCCACCACGTGGGGCGAATCCATCGTCGTGCGCTTGCTGGGCGGCGCGCGACAAATCCCGGAACTAGACGAACTCGGCCTGGAGCCGGACCAGGCCGCATTGTTGCTCGAAGCTATTCAGCGTCCGAACGGCTTGATCCTGGTGTCAGGCCCGACCGGTTCGGGCAAGACGACGACAGTCTATCGGCTGATCGCTCATTTGAACGATGGCAATCGCAAGATTGTCACCATCGAAGATCCGGTGGAAATCGACGCGCCCGGCGCATTGCAAATGAAGGTGCGCCCTGAAATCGGGCTCGATTTCGCCGCCGGCCTGCGTTCGATCCTCCGCCAAGATCCTGACGTGATCTTCGTCGGTGAAATCCGCGACAGCGAAACCGCTAAGACGGCCGTGCGTGCAGCGCTGACCGGGCACCTCGTTATTTCTACGGTCCACACCAACTCCGCACTCGCAGCTATTTCGCGTTTGCTCGATCTCGAGGTTGAAGAGTTTCTACTTTCGGAGGTGCTGCGCGTGGTGGTTGGCCAGCGTCTCCTGCGCCGTGTGTGCGAAACTTGCTCTCAAGCCGTCCCGGCCGCCTCGCTCGACGCGCGGCTCGCGGCGATGGCGCCGGCAGTGCTTGAAGGCGCGCCCGCCTGGCGCGACGCGATTGGCTGCGCTGCATGCGGCAACACCGGCTATCGCGAACGTTTCGGTTGCTTCGAAGTAACGAAGGTGGATTCCGAGATGCAGGAGGCCATCCGCTTGCGGCAAAGCGAGCCGGAACTGGTCGCGCACGCGCGTCGGCACGGCTTCCGCACCTTGTTCGAGAACGCGATGCGCAAGGCCCGCAGCGGCGCGACGACCTTTTCCGAAGCGTTCCGCGTCGTAAACTCGTGACGCCATGAGCGAACGCCGCTTCACCTACCGCGCCCTTGACGCCAGCGGCCAAACCGCAACCAGCACGCTGACCGCGGGCAGTCGCGCCGAGGCGTTGAAGCGGCTGCAGAGCGAAAACAAGGTCGTTCTAGATGTCAGCGAAACTGGCGACGACGCAGCGCCGAACGTGGGTGCCATCAAGCCCGAAGAGCGCATCCAGGTGCTACGCCAATTGGCGGTGATGTCGCGCGCCGGCGTTGAGCTGCTTGAGGCGCTCGACACCATTGCGGCTTCTCTGCAGGGCCGCCCGATCGCCACTCATGTGCGGGAAGCGGCGACGCAATTGCGCCAAGGGCACCATCTGGCTAGGGCTTTTCAAACTGCGGCGCCATTTTATCCGCCGTATGTTTACGCGCTGATGCGCGCCGGCGACGCGAGCGGCAAGCTTTCACTTGTGCTCGATGAGGCGGTGCGCCAGCTCGCCTACGAAGACCGCAGCAAACGCGACATTCAAAACGCATTGGCTTATCCCGCCTTTCTCGTCGTCAGCGGTTTTCTGAGCGTCGGCTTTCTCTTCTACGCGATCGTGCCGCGTTTCGCGGAAATGCTGCGCAACGCCAACGCGCAACTGACCGGCCTTTCCGCATTTGTGATCGGCGCTGGCGAGTTCTTCCGCGACAACGCAGTGCTCGTTCTCGGTATCGTCGGCGTCTTGATCGCGGCCCTGGTGACAGCACTCACAAGCCCGAACGGCAAGCGCGCGCTCGGCGATTTCGCCCGCACAACGCCAGGGTTGCGCGGCATCATGCTCGCACGCCGGCGGGCAGGATGGGCGCGGATCATGGCGATCACGCTTGAATCCGGCGTCGGCGTTCTCGATGCGACGGCGCTTGCGGGCGCGTCGCTCAATCTGGCCCAGAGCGATATCTCAACCGCGGTCCAGGCATTGCGCGGCGGCAAACGCATCGACGAGACGTTTCACAAAGCCGGCCTGCTGTCGGCCGTCGACGCGAGCCTTGTGCGTGCGGGTCAACGCTCCGGCGCATTGGCCGAGATGTTCCGCGCTGTCGCCGACCGCAACGAAGACGATTTCCGCGACTCGCTCAAGCGCCTCACCATGTTGGTTGAACCCCTTGCAATCGCCATCGTCGCGTCGGCGATCGGGGTGATCGTGTTGAGCCTCGTTTCGGCGCTCGCGAGCATCTATGAATCGATTGGCTGATCGATGCCAAATCCGCTCGCCCTCGCGATCCTGGCAGCTTGCCTCGTCATTGCATCGCTGATTGCAAAGCGTGAGCTGAACGCGCCTGTGCGGATCGTCGCACTGGCCCTCGCTGTGTTGGCAGCCGTTTGCGCGTCCGGGCTGGTTGTCGTCGGCGTCGGCATCGACAGCGCCGCCCTTTGCGCTGCGATCGTGATGGCATGCGCGCTTATCGCGGAGATCGACCGCCGCCACTTTCTTATTCCTGACGCGCTGGTGTTGGTCTTGTTGGGGTTGGCGATGCTGGCGCCCTTCGCGCCAGACTGGCAGCTCCAGGTGTTCGGCGCGCTGCTCGCGGGCGGCCTGATGCTAGGTGTCCGCCAAGCCTATCGCGCCCTACGCGGCAGCCACGGCTTGGGACTCGGCGACGTGAAGCTCGCATTGGCGATTGGTGCGCTGCTTGGGCCACAAACGGCGCTCATCGTCATTGCTGTTGCCGCCATCGCCACCGCGGCGTTGCTGGCGCGGCCAAGCGGGCAGATTGCCATCGCTGTGCGCGCCGCGCCGTTTGGCGTTGGCCTCGCCGCTGGCACCGCGCTCGCCAGCATCCTGCGCGCGGGGGGCTGGGCGTGAGCCGGCGCGCGCGCCAAAGCGGCTTCAGTCTGATAGAGACGTTGGTCGCCGTCGCCATTGTCGCGGTGGCGCTCGTGCCGATCCTGTCGCTTGAGATTCAGCTGCAGCGGCGCTTTGCCGATCAGCGCCAGCAGATCGAGGCTCTGCAAAACCAACGCAACGCGCTCGCAATCCTGCGCGACATCAATTTTAGCGAGACCCCGACCGGGCGCATCGCGCTCGCTGGCGACCGAACCCTGACCTGGCGCGCAACACCGCTCTCCCCGGCCGTCCGCTCCACGCGATTTCCCACCGGCGACGGCGATTTCGAGGTGATGCTTCTGCGGGTGGACGTGGAACTCATTGGTGCAGAGGAACAAATTCTCCGCTTTCGGGTTGAACGACTGGGCTGGCGGCGTCTCGCCGACCCGTCCTGAGGGCAATTCCCCCGTCAGGGGAAAAACCGCTGGTCAATTCCCCAGGAAGGCAACACCAAGACGCTGCATCAGACCTAGGCCGCCTGGCCGAGAGAAACTGGTTAAGTTCAGGGAATACAATCCGCGCTGGAACGTAGTCCTGAATGGTAGCGCGCTAAGCGCTTCGGGAGTGACGATGCCCCGTGCGGTGAGACCTTACCCTTACCTCCGCGCAGCTCATGGCGGCGCCGTCGAGCCGAACCTTTCGCACTCGGGCGAAATCGGCGCGCAGCGATTTTCATGGCTTAAGTTGTCCGCGACCCTCGCACTTGTATCATTTTGCGCCATTGTGTGGGCCGTGTTGATCAACGCTTTCATCCAACTAGGTTGATTTTCCCCAAGCGTTTGCAACGTCTCCAAGGTAGCCTCGCACTCGCATAAGAGTAGCGTATGGGGCGCAGTAGCGATTTTTTTTCTTGGTTGATGGCCGGACGCAAAAGCGAGCCGCCTGTTGACGACGAGGCGCAAGATGCAGCGCCTAAACGCGACGGTCTGCTGACCTCGCTTAAACAACGTTTGCCCGCGCCGGTGCGCGACGGCGGCCGGCGCGTGCAACGCGGTGCGGCTTGGCTGTGGAGCAAGGTGTGGCGCTGGCCGCTGTTCGGCGGCGATGAAGATCAGGGCATCTCAGACCCGGTCAGCCCCGCCAGCGTCATTGACGCGGCCAAACGCGGCATCCGCAGACACATCTTCCTGATCGTGGCGTTCAGCGCCGCGATCAACCTGCTCTACCTCGCGCCCTCGCTTTACATGCTGCAGGTTTACGATCGCGTGCTGCCGACCGGCGCGACGTTTACGCTCGTGCTGATCAGCGCAGTGATGATCGCCGCCATGATCGTGATGGCGCAGTTGGATTCGCTCCGCGGCCGCCTGCTGGCGCGCGCTTCGTTGCGCATCGAACGCCTCGCCGCTCGCGCCATCATGGAAGAAGGCCTGGCCGCCCGCCGCAAGGCGCCCACGGGCACGCCGCCTGCGGGCATGCGCGAGCTCGACGCGATCCGCCAAGGCATCTCCAGCCCCGCCACCATTGGCATGCTCGACCTGCCCTGGACGCCGCTCTTCATCATCGTCTGCTTCATCCTGCATTTCTGGATCGGCGTGATGGCCGTCGTCGGCGCGTTCATCATCTTCGGCATCGCCATGCTGAACGAGCGTGCGTCGCGCAACGCCCTGCAGTCACTGGGCGGGCGCACGGCGCAATTCTACATTGCCCACGACAGCGATTTGCAAGCCGCCGAATCCATCCGAGCGCTCGGCGCCGAAGGGCCATTGCTGGATCGCCGCCTGCGCCTGCGCGAAAACATGACCGAAGGCCAGACCGACGCGGCCTTCACCGGCGCCGATTTCTCCGCCATCACCAAAGTCGTGCGCCTTTCGCTGCAATCGGCCGCTCTCGGCCTCGGCGCATATCTCGCGATTGAACGACAAATCTCTCCCGGCGCCATCATCGCCAGTTCGATCCTCACCGCGCGGGCATTCGCGCCTGTTGAACAGATCGTCGGCGGCTGGCGCCAAGTCGCAATGGCGCTCACGTCGTTCAAGTCGCTGCAGACCATGTTCAAGAGCGCCGAAGAGCGCGCTGAGCGCACGCCGTTGCCAGCGCCCACCGGTCGCGTCCAACTCGAAGGCGTTACGGCGGGTCCTCCCGGCGTGCAAACGATCACGCTGTCCAATATCAGCTTCGCCGCCACAGCTGGCGAAATCGTCGGCGTTGTCGGCCCAAGCGGCGCGGGCAAGACCACATTGGCGCGGGTTCTTGCCAATGCGGCTTCACCGCGCGGCGGCGCCATCCGGGTCGATGGCGCGCGTTACGTCGATTGGGACGCACGCCAACTCGCGCGCCACATCGGTTATCTGCCGCAGCGCGTGGATCTGTTTGACGGCACCGTCGCCGACAACATCTCCTGCTTCGCCCGCGAAACTGGGCAATCGGTGGATGAGTTCGGACCGAAAATCGTCGAGGCCGCCCAACTCGCCGGCGCACACGAACTGATCCTCGGCCTGCCGAATGGCTACGAGACCCCGCTCGGCCACGGCGGCGCCGGCATCTCGCCCGGCCAAGCGCAACGCATCGCCTTGGCGCGTGCGCTGTATGGGTCGCCAAAGATCATCGTCCTCGATGAACCCAACGCGCACCTCGACAGCGATGGCGAAGCCGCCTTGGTGGTGGCGCTTCAAGCCTGCCGCGAGCGCGGCGCGGTCTGCTTCGTCATCGCCCACCGCACCGGCGTGCTGAGCATCGTCGACAAGGTGTTGGTGTTGAACAAAGGCCAATTGGTCGAGTTCGGCCCCCGCGACAATGTCTTGGCGTCACTGCAGCAGCGCAATCGCCCTACTAAGCCGGAAGGCGTCCGCTAATGACCATGCAAGGCACTCCCGCGCCGCGCCGCGCCGACGATGCTTGGCGCGAAGGCAAGTCCGGCCTGCTCGTCATCGGCTTGTTCTTCGGCGTGTTCGGCCTTTGGGCCGCCTTCGCACCGCTTGACGCGGGCGTCGTCACCACCGGCGAAGTCAAAGTCTCGGGCAACCGCCAGGTTGTTCAGCATCGCGACGGCGGCATGGTCTCTCGCGTCGCCGTGCGCGAAGGCGATCACGTCAGCGCCGGCCAATTGTTGCTCGAACTCTCCGACGTCGAGCTGATCGCGCGCGAGAACGCGCTCGCCGGCCAAGCCATCGAACTGCAGGCGTCGCGACAACGCCTTCTGGCCGAAGCTGTCGGCCGAAATACCTTGGAGCGCCCGGTCGTTTGGGCCGGCATGCCGGAGGAGCACGTGCCGCTGGCCGACGCCGTGCTCGAACGCCAACAACGCGAACTCAACGCCAGCCTTGCGGCGACCAACGCCTCTGTGTCGGTGCTCGGGCAGCGTCAACGCGCAACGGGCGCGCGCATTGAGGGCTACCGGCAGGAAATCGAAGCGGTGGATTCACAAAACACCCTCATCCAGCAAGAGCTCGACAGTTTGCGCGCGCTTGAGTCCGAGGGCTTCGCCGCCACCTCGCGCGTCCGCGCCGTTGAGCGCGCGCAAGCCGAACTGATCGGGCGCCGCGCGCAATTGAGCGGCGAGATCGAGCAATCGCGCGAAACCATCGGCGAAACCCAGCTGCAATCGATCTCGGTGCGCCGTGACCGCGCCGATCAGATCGCTGAGGAAATGCGCCTTACCGACCAGCGCCTCTCGGAAATCCTACCCCAATTGCAAGCGACTCGGCTGCAGCTGGAATCCACCCGCGTGCGCGCGCCCACCGCTGGCCGCATCGTTGGCCTCACTGTGTTTAACGTCGGCGCCGTGGTCCGCCCGGGCGACCGCATTCTTGAGCTGGTACCAGACGAGCAAGGTCTCGTGCTTGAAGTCCGCGTCCGCCCGACCGACGCCGACAACGTGCGCGCGGGCCAGCCGACCATCGTGCGCTTCAGCGCCTTCGAGGGCCGAAGCATTCCGTTCGCGCATGGCAGCGTCGAACGCATCTCGGCCGACCGCTTCGAGGACAACCGCACCGGACAGCCCTACTTCCTGGCTGATGTCCGCGTCCCGCCCGAAGAATTGGCATTATTGTCACGCTCTGCGGGAACAACGGAGCTTCATCTGCAACCCGGCCTCCCGGTTGAAGTGATTATCCCGCTAAGGAAACGCACAGCGCTCCAATACTTGCTGGAACCGCTGACACAGTCGCTGTGGCGCTCCTTCAGGCAGAATTGAGACCCAATATGAAACGGTTGACGAGCAAGGACCTGGGCTTCCGCTTTGGCGCGATGATGCTTGCGGTATCGATGTTCGCGGGCCAAGCGAATGGCGAGTCGCTTCCCGACGCAATGGCGACGGCGCTCGAAACCAATCCGTCGCTAGCCTCGGCGCGCGCGCAGGTGCGCGGCGTGCGCGAGTCTTTACCCCTGGCATGGTCAGAAGCGCTGCCGCAGATCTCCGGCAACGCCAGCGCAACGCAGACGTTGCGCGGCGAAAACACGCCGGCGTTCACCATCCGCGAACAACCTGAGTACTGGATCGCCACGCTCAACACCTCGACGCTGCTGTTCGGCGGCGGCCGCGTGTGGGCCTCCACGCGCCAGGCGCGTGCGCAGATCGCCACCGCGATCGCGTCCTACCAGGACATCGCGCAAACCTTGTTGCTCGACGTGACGCGCGCGTACGCCGAGGTGATCACCGCGCGTGAAGCCAAGCTCGCGCAGGAGCAATCGCTCGCTAATCTTGAGGAGCAACTCCGTTACGTGAACGCCAACGTGCGCCAGGGCTTCTTGACGCAAACCGACCTCGCGCAAGCGCGGGCCCGCGTTGAGCAAGCGCGCGCCGGCTTGGCGCAATCTGATCTGCAAGTCGTTCAAGCTTCGGAGGCCTATCGCCGCCTTGTCGGCCATGCGCCGGGCGAACTTGAGCCCACGCCGCAGCTCGAGGGCCTGCCGGGCGATCTCGAAACCGCGCTTGGGATTGCCGTCGACAACAGCCCGACCATCATGGCCGCCGTAGGCGCGGTGCAAGCCGCCGACGCCGCTGTCGATGTCGCCGCCGCCAACGGTCGCGCACGGCTCACGGTCGATACCCAGAACTCCTTCTTCGAAACCATCGACCAACGCAACGTCCGCGAAGCCGGCGAAGACAGCCTCTCGGTGCGTCTGTCGATCCCACTCTTTAGCGGCGGCGCCATCACCGCCCGCACGCGCCAGCAACGCGCCACGCGGTCGGCGGCGGAATTCGATCTCACCAACACGCAACGCGAAGTGCATGAACGCGTCAGCGTCGCCTGGTCGCGCGTCAACGCTTCGCAAGCCACGCTGAACGCCTCGCGCGTCCGCGTCGAGGCCGCCGAACTGGCGCAACGCGGCATGCAGCGCGAACAGCAGGCCGGTTTGCGGTCGGTGATCGATGTGCTGAACCAGGAAGAAGAATTGCTGCGCGCGCGGGTCGATCTCTACCGGGCCGAGCGGGACTATTTGGTCTCGCAACGCGAACTCGCGGCGAGCGTGGGGCGTCTGGCGCCGCTGTCGCTCATGGAAACGCCGGTCGGCGAGCGCCGCCGCGTGGCGCCGCGCCCGGATCCGCGCCGTGCGCGCTTGATCGGCCAAGCTGAACCGGAAGCTAGCCCGGAGGCGCCGGCGCCGCAGCTCCAGCCGGCGGCGGCGGAAGCTGTAACAACGCCCGCAGCCGCGTTGCTATCACGTCCGGCGGCGATCCGTATGCGAGCACATCAACAACGCGCCCTGAGCTATCAAGCAGGAACACGGTCGCTGTGTGGTCAATAGTATAGCCGCCGGCCTCGAGAGGCTGGCGCCGCGACACCACTTCGAACGCACCGGTCAGCCGCGTCAGCGTTTCACCTTCGGCGAAAAGCCCACGCGTTTGGCCGTCGAAGCTCTGTAGATATTCGTGCAGCCGCGCCGGCGTGTCGCGCTCTGGATCCACGCTGATAAAATCCATGCCCATGCTATCGCGCGGCGCGCCGATTTCGGTCATCGCCCGCGTGAGCTCGTAGATCGTCACGGGGCAGATCATCGGGCAATGGGTGAAGCCGAAGAAAACGGCGCGCGGTTTGCCGTTCAGCTCGCCCCAACGCACGCGGGCGCCGTCGTCGGTTGTGAGCGTCAGGTCGTCGATTTCGCGGCCGAGCCCAGCTAGGTCCTGCTCGATCGACGGCGCTTCCGCAGGCGTAGCCTGAGGCGCCGCATCGCGCTGACAAGCCCCCAGCGCTAGCGCGATGGCAACGCCCAGCCAAACAATCCCAGTTCTCACGCCGACTGCCCCTGCTCGATCCCGCCAGCATAAGGCCCGCGCTCCCCCGCGCAAATGAAGCGCATTCCCCGTCCTGGCGTGGGCGCTAGGCCGGGGCGCCTCGGCAAGAAAAAGACCCGCCATCCATGAGGGATGGCGGGCCAGACTTGCGCGTCAGTGTTGCGTACGGAGACGCGCGTTACGGTGCGAGAATGAAGTCGGTCACGTTGATCACGTTGGTCCCCGTGCCGTTCACCCCGAGCAGCATGATCGTATTCCCGCCGATGGTGACCAGCGTGTCGTTGCCAAGGTCGAGGATCGAAACATTGGCCGCGAACGTCGTGCTCGTGATCCCCAGCGCCGAGATGTCGATCAGGTCCTGGCCGCCGGTTGGATTGGCGTCGAAGCCGCTGATCGTGTCGGCGCCAAAGCCGGGCGTCATCACGAACGTGTCGTTCTCGGTGCCGCCGTTCATGACGTCGTTGCCGAGGCCGCCAATCAATCGGTCCTGGCCAGCGCCGCCGTTGAGGCTGTCGATGCCGGTGCCGCCGATCAGCGTATCGTTGCCGCCATTGCCGTTGAGCACGTTGGTGCCGTTGCCCGCGGTGATGACGTTATCCGATCCGTTGCCGGTGCCGTTGAAGTTGCCGACGCCGGTGTAAGTCAGGTTTTCGACATTGGTGGCCAACGTGAACGGCGTGCTCGCGGTGAGCACCGTGTCCACGCCGCTGCCAGCGCCGGCGCCTTCGGTGATCGTATCCGTGCCGTCGGCGATGTAGGTGTCGTTGCCCGCGCCGCCGACCAGAGTGTCCGCGCCAGCGCCGCCGTCCAACGTATCACTGCCGCCGCCGCCGTTGAGCGTTTGTGCGCCCGCCGTGCCGGTGAGGGTGTCGTTGCCGTTGCCGCCGGTGATGGTTTCGATGTTGGCGAGCGAGGTGAAGCCGGACGCCGAGTTGGTCGCCAGATTAACCGTCACGTCAGCCACCGAGCCCGCGTAGGTCAGCGTGTCGTTGCCACCGCCGAGATCGGCCGTGACGCTTTCGACGTTCGTCACCGCGCCGCCTTCGACCGAGGTCAAGGCCGTGCCGTTGAAGATCACGTCGAGCGTTTGGCCGCCGGCGCCCGAGGCAATCGCCAGCGTGTCCGCGTCAGCGCCGCCGTCCACCGTGTCGACTTCATCTCCGATGACGAAGTTGATGGTGTCGTTGCCGGCGCCGCCATTGATGAGGTCGTTGCCGCCCCCGCCATTGATGGTGTCGTCGCCAGCGCCGCCGTTGAGCGTGTTCGCCGCCGCGCTGCCCGTAATGGTGTCATCGCCTGCGCCGCCAGTGGCGTTCTCGACCGAGTTCAGAGTGTCCTCGATCGCGGCCGCCGCGGAATTGCGGCGGGTGTTGCCGGCTGCGAGGTTGATGAACATAGCGTCGGCCTCGTTGGCGTAGGACGCCGTGTCGTTGCCGCCGCCGCCGTTCAGCGCGTCGTTGCCGGCGCCGCCGTTCAGCGTGTCGTTGTCGGCGCCGCCATTGAGCGTGTCAGCGCCCAAACCGCCAATCAGGATGTCGTTGCCGGCATTGCCGTTCAGCGTGTCGTTGCCGCCAGCGCCGTCGAGCGTATCCACGCCGGCGCCGCCGTTGAGCGTGTTGGCCAGGCCGTTGCCGGTGCCCGCGAAGGCCCCAGCACCGGTGTAGGTCAAGGTCTCGACGTTATCGGGCAGTGTGTAGGCCGCCAGCGCCGTCTGGACCGTATCCGTGCCGCCGCCGACGTCTTCCGTGATCACGTCACCGGCATCTTGAACGACGTAGGTGTCGTTGTCAGCGCCGCCAGCCATGATGTCGTTGCCAGCGCCACCGTTCATGGTGTCGTTGCCGGCGCCGCCGTTCATGGTGTCGATGCCGGCGCCGCCATTCAGCGTATCGCCGCCAGTGCCGCCTTCGAGCAAGTCGTCGCCGTCATTGCCGTTCAGCGTATCGCCGCCGCCATTGCCCTCGATCCAGTCGGCAAACGCGCCGCCGCTGAGGGTGTTGGCCGCGCCGTTGCCGACAAGGTGGAGGCCGACATTGGCCGTCGCCAGCGACGTCACTGTTTCCAGCGTGCCTTGGTCGTCGGTGTATTGAACCACAACACGGAGCAAGAGGCCGATCTGCGCCGCGAGCGGCGTGAAGTTCGGGCCCGTGGCGCCGCCAATGTTCTGCCAGGTGCCGCCGCCGTTGGCCGACGATTGCCACTGGAAGCTGAAGTTCGGCGCAGTCAGGCCGTCAGCATCGGTGATGCCGGCGGTGAGCGCCGTCAGTTCGCGGTCTTGCGTCGGTGTCAGATCGCTGACCACAGGCAGACCGACCGGGGCATCGTTGAGGTTGGCCACGGCCGCCGTCGGCGCCGAGAACACCTCTTCGAACACACCATTCTGATCCTGGTAAACCGCGCGAACCCGCAGGCGCAGGCCCACTTCGTCATCGCCCGGACGGAAGCTCGGGCCAGTGATCGGCGCATCTTCACCAGCGATGACGCCGATGAGGTCTTCGAAGATGCCCGAACCCGGATCGAGTTCGACTTGCCAGTAATACACCACCGGGCCGGTGATCGCGCCCGCGGGCACGCTCAGCGTGTTGTCCGGATCGGTGACGCCCGCCAGCGAAACCGTCAGAAGCTGGTCTTCAGTCGGGGTCGCATCGCTGATCGTCGCCAAGCCCACCGGCGCGTTGTTGTTGCCGGCCACCGTGATGGCCTGATCCGAGAATTGCAGGCGCTCGATGTGCAGCAGGTGATCGACGCCGTCGCGATCGGCCACGGTGTCAGTCACCGTGATCAAATCGTCGCTGGTGTCGGCGGTGCCGCGGTTGTCGATCGTGATCTGGTACTCGTTGCGCAGGCCACGGAACACGGCCGTGTCGAAGTCCGGACCGCTCGCGGTGAGAATTTCGCGAACGATTTCGAGCTGACCCGGGTTGATGTTGCCGTTCAGCATGTCGGTGATCAGGTCACGCATGCTGTCGACGCTGCGGATTTCGACGTTGTGGTTGTTCGGATCGCGCACCGAGATGCGGACGTTCAGCCAGCGATCGCCATCGATGATGTCGTCACCGCCCATGCCGGTGATGATGTCGCTGCCATCGCCGCCGAGAATGATGTTGCCGCCGTCGAACGTCGTCACCACACCGCCAAGTGCCTGGTTGAGCAACGTCTGCAGCCCGTTGATCAACGCGATGTTGGTCAACGCGCTGCCGCGCGCGCCCTGCCCCGGAAGCGTGAGCGAGGTTTCGTCGTCACCCGTCAGCAAATCGCCGAAGCGCGAACCGGAAAGCCCTTCGACCCCTTCGAAGCGGGCCAGCACGTTCGCCGCCGAAGCTGGCAGCGGCGTGACGTTGAACGCCCGCAGGCGCAGATCGATGGTGACGCCGAACAGATCGTCCTTGAACGTCGCCCAGTCATACCCCGAAGCGCCGATATACTTATCGTCGGGGCCGGTGGAGCCGACCATGATGTCGTCGCCGCCCTCGGCGTTCATGATGTTCGGGGTGCCGTCGCCGATATAGACGTCGTTACCCGGAATATCGTCGAGGCCGTTCGGGTCGAAATTGTCGCCCGGCGAACCGTCGCTTGAGCCGCTTTCGATCCAGTCGTTGCCCTCGCCGCCCATATTCTGTTCGTCGGCGATCGAACCCAGGATGAAGTCGTCGCCCGGGCCACCGAAGGATTCGTTGCTGTCTTCACCGGTGATGATGAAGTCCTTGCCGAAGCCGCCGATGATCAGGTTCAGCCCGTTGCCGGCCTGGATGACGTCGTTGCCGGCGTCGCCCTGAATATTATCGTCGCCGCCGATATCAGTGATGATGTCGTCGCCGCCGCCTGCGCGGATCAGGTCGTTACCGTGGCCACCTTCGATGCGGTCATTGCCGCCATCGCCCCAGATCGTGTCGTCACCGATGCCGGAGATCATGATGTCGGCATTGTTGGTGCCGCCAAGCACGACGTGGTCGCCGCCCGTGTACTGCAGATAATTGTTGTCCAGCCCAGGCGTGTTCGGGTTGTTGCGGATGACCAGCGGCAACAGCGGGTCGCCGCTGTTGGGATCGTCGCGGCCGTCGACACCGAGGCCGGTGTGCTGCAGCAGCGGGTTCACTTCCAGCGTGTAGGCCGGCGTTTGGAACACAAGACCCGGCAAGTGCGTCACGTCGGTCGCGTTCATGATCATCTTGGCGAACGAGTTGTTCTCCATCTGCTGGAGCAGATTGAGGCCCGACAAGCGATCCAGATAGTAGAAGCGATCCGAGTTCTGCAGCATTTCCAGCTGCGTCTCGAAGACGAAGTTGAACGTCGAGCCGAGCATGCCGCCGAACGGCATCTTCTTCTCGGCCAAGCCGCCGATCCAAAGATCGATCAGATCCACGCCCGTCGTCGTCACGCCATTCGCGAGGCTGGCATAGGCGCCCGTCGAATTGAGGAACGCCAGGCGATCCGCTTCATCGGCCGTGAACACACGTTGCGCGCCGCCAACGCCACCGGCGTTGATCGTCGCTGTGCCGCCGAACACCAGCGCCATGGCCACGTCGCGCTTCTCTTGCATCGTGTTCACGTCCGCTGCGACGAGCGCGGCGTGCGTGCCGTAGGCGGCGATGAAGTTGATCAGCGAAGCCGGGTGCTTGAGGTAGGCCACGAAATCGGCCCAGCTCGTGTACGGCTTCAGCTGCGTGTCGCCCGTTTGGTTGTAGAACTCGCGGCGCGCCGCGTTGAGTGACGGAATGCCGGTGTCACGACCGCGCGCGATGTTGATCGCCGCGAGGTCGAGCGGCAGACCCACAAGGTTGTTGCGCAGCGCTTCGGTGACGAATTCGTCGATCTCGTTGCCGGATTGACGGGTCACGCCGCGAATGATCGCGCCGGCTGCCTCGTCCGGCGTGGCGCCGCCATTGGCGAACGCGAGCGGATTGAGGAACGCGGTGATCAGGCCGATGTCGCTGTTGACGAAATCGGCGTCGAGACGGTCGATCGTTTCCGTCAGCATCGAGTGGCCGAAGCGGTACACGACGTGCGCGAACTCGGCGACGATCGAGGGATCGATATTGACGTCGAACACCTGCGTTGGGCCGGTGAAGATGTCGATATTCGGTTGGATCGTCCGCGCGAATTCTTCGAACACCAAGTGCTGGTACTGCATCTCGGTGCCGAACTTCGCCGCTTGGAAGAGGCGTTGGCCGTTCCATTGCAGCGCAGCGATTTCCGCTGGCGACACTGGGAACGTGGCCGGCGCCGTGCCGGGAACCAGCCATTCGCTCAGGAACGCCAGGTCGCCCGTCGACAACGCCACCGCCTTGGTGTGCTCAACCAACCGGTTGTGCTCGGCGTGGAAGATGTGGTGCACCGCCGTGAGGCCGATGTTCTCGTTCACGCGGCCGTCGCCGGCGATGTAGTGCGCGTCGAGCAGTTCGTTGTCGTAACGGCCCGCTTGCGGCGCGCCGCCCGCGACCAGATCGTCATCGGCCAGCATCAGCTGGTTCGGCGTCGCCGGGTTGCTGTCGTGATCGCCAATCGGGTTGGCGGCGTGGGCGATGTCGTCCAGGAACCCGTGCCCAGTGCGGACCGCGTTGGCCAAGCTGATTGGTGCTGCCGGATTGCCTTCCACCAACACGTCATCGGCAGTGCCGGCAATATTGTCGGCGCCGCGCATGACGACCTGCACGAAGCCGTTCGCGCCACGGATGAAGTTGCCGTACTGGTCGGTCGCCATCAGCGGCACGTCGAACACATCGGCATCGGTGAGATTGATGCCGAGCATGTCGCGCGCTTGCGCCTTGATCACCTTCCAGGTGGCCATGCCGCCCAGATCGGTGTCGTCGCCACCGCCGAACTTGCCGTCGGGGCCAAGGTCACGGTTGGTGATCAGCTTGCCGGTATCGACCGGGCGACCGCCCACCATCGCGTACTCGCGCAGGAACACCTGGTGCGAGGGATGCGACGAATAGGTCTGGTTCTGGTCGACGAACGGCGAGGTCGTGTTGAACGTCTCGCGGCCATCGTCCGCCGTGCCGAGGATGCCGTCGGCGCCGGGCGTGATGGTTTGCGACGCACGCGTGAGCACCATGAAGTTCGGCGCGCCCGGCGCGGGATTGAACAGCGGATCGTCCGGCATCAGCGGAATGAAGATCGAGCTGTTGCCGCCCTTACGAACGAGATCGAGGCCGTGATCGAAGAACTGGCCGAAGAACGTCATCCACGAGTTGAACGGCGCCGAGAGACCTTCATCCGGCGATTCATTGGCGATGAAGAACACTTCGCGGTCGTCAGCAGTGCCGAAGATGCCGTCGAGACCAGGGCTGATGACGCTCGGGTTGCCGCCATTGGCTTCAACCGCCGCAGGATTGTTGGCGGTTTGATCGACGATCAGGTTCGAGATCGTGCGCGGATCGGCGTCGATGACCGCCGTGCCGGAATTGTAGTTGTTGTTGGTCAGCAGACCGCCCGGCGCGGGGCCGTTGGAGTCGAACGTGTCGTCTCCTTCGTTGCGCCATTGCGGATCCAAGAGACGCGGGAATAGATTGTCCGAGGCGCCGAACTCGGTGTCGCCCGGCTGCAGGTGGTTGAACGAGCCATCCACCGTGCGCAGGCCCATCGGCACGCGTGTGTTCGGGATCAAGCTGCTCAAATCGGCGCCGGCTGCATGCGCTTCCGCGATCCGGATTTGATCGAGGATGAACTGCAAGTCGGAGCGGATGTAGTGCACGCCGCTGTCGTCGCCGTTAGTCGCGGTCATGTCCGGCGCTGGGCCGGCCGGCGGCGGCGGCGCGAGAGCCGCAGCGATCGCCGCTGTATTCGCGGAAGTGACCGCTTCAATGACCTCGTGGCCATCCTTGTAAACCGCACGAACGCGGATCACCAAGCCCTCGAGATCAGCGCCGAGCGTGATCGTCGGCGACGCGAGCGGCAACAGGCCTTCCGCATCCAAGATCGCGTCGAACACGCCGGAGCCGGCGATGGTTTCCACTTCCCAATAGAATGCAACGGCGCCGCTGATGCCGTCACCGTCGGTGACGCCAGCCAGCGTCGCGGTGAGCACGTCGCCCACGCGCATTTGGCCGCCATTGTTGTCGACGATTGTCGGTTGGCCCACAGGCTGAGCATTCAAGCCCGGGATCAGCACGACCTGCTGATCGGCGAACTGCAAGCGTTCAATGCTGCGCAGCGTGTCGGTGCCGTCGCGGCCGAGGATGGTGTCGAGAACCTGGAAGATGCCGCCGCCCAGATCGGTGATCTGATATTCGGCCAAGGTGCCGGTGAACACGGCAGTGTCGAAGCCGGAATTGTCGTCGATCACTTCGCGCACGATGACGAGCTGACCAGGATTGATCTGGCCCGACATCATGAACGGAATGAGGTCAACCGCGCGGTTGACGGTCATGATTTCCGCGCCGGTGCCGTCTGCATTGGCACGCACGCTGAGGCGCACGTTCAGCCAGCTGTCGCCGTCGAGCAGATCGTCGCCGCCACGGCCCTCAAGCCAATCGCCGCCGCCGCCGCCGAGCAGAATGTTGCCCGCCGCGAACTGGGTCTGGCCAGCACCCAACATCGACTCAATCAAGGCGCGCATGCCTGTGATCACGTCGAGGTCGCGCATTTGGCTGCCCTGCGCGCCCGCCGTCAGGATTTGCGCCAGATCGGCGTTGTCGCCACGCAGGATGTCGCCGAACCGCGAACCGGAGAGGCCTTCGATTTGCGCGAAGCGGTTCATAACCGCCGCGCCGGACACCGGCACCGGCGCTTCATTGAACGCATCGCCGAGCATTTCGACATTCACGCCGAAACGATCATCTCTGAACGTCACCCAGTCGAAGCCGGACATGCCCTTGAACTTGTCCGGGCCGCCGCTGCCGACAGCGATATCGTCGCCGCCTTCACCGATGACTTCGTCAAAGCTGGGATCGCCCAGGAAAACGTCATGGCCCCAGATGTCGTCGGCGCCGAACGGATCGAAATTGTCGCCAGGCGCGCCGTCTTGCGTGCCGAGTTCGATCCAGTCGTCCCCTTCCGCGCCCATCTGCTGAATGTTCAGCTTCGAGCCGATGATGACGTCGTTGCCTTCGCCAGCGAACACTTCGCTCGTGTCTTCACCGGTGACGATGAAGTCGTTGCCGCGGCCAGAGATGATCAGATTGAGGCCTTGGCCGCCTTGAATCACGTCGTTGCCGTCACCGCCCTTCAGCACGTCATCGCCACCCATGTCGGTGATGATGTCGTCACCGGCGCCACCTTGCAGATCGTCGTTGCCGTGGCCGCCTTCGATGCGGTCGTTGCCACCATCGCCATAGACGGTGTCGTCGCCGATGCTGGAGATCAGCGTGTCATTGGCCTCGGTGCCGCCGAGCACGACGTGCTCGTCGCCGGTGTAGCGCAGATAATTGGTTTCAACCGCGACCGTGCCCGGATCGTCACGCATGACCAGCGGCGTAAACAGCGCACTCTCGCCGAGCGGATCTTCGCGCGGCGTCGCCACGTCGTCGGCGCTTTCGTCTGCAAGCGTCAACGGATCGTCGCCCAGGATGCCGTCGGCGCCGGGGTTGTTGAACACGTTGGCGTTGAACTGATTGAGGATGTCCACTTCAAGCGTGAGGCCGGGCGTGGTGAACACGAGCGCCGGCAAGTGACGCAACGAGGTGTTGCGCATGATGATGTCGGCGAACGAGTTGTTTTCCAGTTCGGCGAAGAAGTTCAGGCCCGCGAGGCGGTGGAGGTAGTAGAGCCGGTCGCCGTCTTGCAGCGCTTCGAGCTGGGTTTCGAAGACGAAGTTGAACGTCGAGCCCAACATGCCGCCGAACGGCATCTTCGCTTCGGCCAAGCCGCCGATCCAGAGATCGATCAGATCGACACCAGTCGTGGTCACGCCGTTGGCGAGGTTGGCGTAGATGCCTTGGCTGTTCAGGAAGTCCAGGCGATCGTTCTCGTCTGCCGTGAACAGCCGTTCCGTGCCGCCGACACCGCCGGCATTGATCACGGCGCTGCCGCCAAGCACGAGCGCCAGTGCGACCGCGCGCTTTTCTTCAAGCGTGTTGACGTCAGTGGCGAGCAATTCCGCGTGCGTACCGTAGGCGGCGATGAAATTGATCAGCGACGCCGGGTTCTTCATATGCTGAGCAAAATCCACCCAGCTGATGTACGGGTTGAGCTGATTGTCGCCGGTGCCGGCGAAGAATTGCCGGCGCGCCTCGTTCAAGGACGGAATCCCGGCGTCGCGGCCACGCGCGATGTTGATCGCGGCCAGATCGAGCGGCAGGCCGAGCAGATTGTTGCGCAGGGCCTCGGTGACGAATTCATCGATTTCGTTGCCAACCTGACGGGTCAGGCCGCGAATGATGGCCGATGTCGCTTCTTCGGGATTGATGCCGCCATTCGCGTAGGCGAGCGGATTCAAGAACGCCGAAACCAGGTCGATCTGGCTGTTGTTAAAGTTCTGATCCATCCGATCGATGGTTTCGGTCAGCATCGAGTGACCGAAGCGGTAAACCGTGTGCGCGAACTCAGCGACGATCGAAGCGTCGATCGTGTCGTTGAAATCGAGGAACGCATCGACGTTTGGCTGGATCGTCCGCGCGAATTCTTCGAACACCAAGTGCTGGTACTGCATCTCGGTGCCAAACTTGGCGGCCTGGAACAGGCGCTCGCCATTCCATTGCAGCGCCGCGATCTGCGCCGGCGTCACAGGGAAGCTCGCCGGCGCCGTGCCTGGCACCAGCCATTGCGTCAGGAACGCCAGATTGCCGTCGGCCAGAATTTGCGACTTCACGTGCTCAACCAAGCGGTTGTGCTCAGCGTGGAAGATCGCGTGCACGGCGGTGAGGCCGATGTTTTCGTTCACGCGGCCGTCGCCAGCCACGTAGTGCGAGTCGAGCAGCTCGTTGTCATAGCGCCCCGCTTGCGGCGGGCCGCCGGCGATCGTGTCGTCGTCACCCAGCATGAGCTGGCTCGGCGTCGCGGGATTGCCGTCGTGATCGCCGATCGGGTTGGCGTTGTGTGCGATATCGTCAAGGAACGCATGGCCGGTACGCACAGCGTTGGCCAGGCTGATCGGCGCGGCCCGGTTGCCTTCAACCAATTGCGTGACGTCGTCGGCAGTGCCGGCGATGCCGTCGAGGCCATTGTTCACGCGCATGACGACTTGCGGCATGCCGTTCGCGCCACGAATGAAGTTGCCGTACATGTCCGTCGCCAACAGCGGGACATTGAAGATATCGGCGTCGGTCAGAGTGATGCCGAGGATGTCGCGCGCCTGCGCCTTCATCACTGCCCACGTCGCCATGCCGCCGATTTCGACGTCGTCGGCAGTGCCGTAGAGCCCATCAGCGCCCAGATTGCGGTTCGTGAGCAGCGCGCCGGTCGATTGCGGACGGCCCGCGCCGTCAAGCGCGTACGCGCGCAAGAAAACTTGGTGCGACGGGTGCGAAGAATAGGTTTGGTTCTGGTCGACGAACGGCGACGTTGTGTTCAGATTGTTGCCGGGCGCGCCGAATTGGGTTGCGCGAGTCACAACAAGGAAGTTCGCTGCACCGGGCGCTGTGCTGTACAGCGGATCGTCCGGCTGCAGCGGAATGAAGATCGTGCCATTGCCGCCCTTCGTCACGAGATCGAGGCCGTGATCGAAGAATTGCCCGAAGAACGTCATCCATGAATTGAACGACGCCGACAAACCTTCATCCGGCGCAATGTTCGGGATGAAGAACACTTCCTTGTCGTCAGCGGTGCCGAAGATGCCATCAAGGCCCGGACTGGTGACGAGTTGGCCATTGCCGTTGGCCTCAGCGGCGGCGATCGCGGCGGGGTTGTTCGCGGTCTGATCGACGATGAGGTTCGAGATGATGCGAGGGTCTGCGTCAACAACACTGCCGGGGGAATTGTAGTTGTTGTTGGTGAGCACGCCGCCGGGCGCCGGACCATTCGTGTCGAATGTGTCGTCGCCTTCGTTCAGCCAATGCGGCGTCAACAGACGCGGAAAGAGATGATCTGCCGCGCCGAATTGGTTTTGGCCCGGCACGAGATTGTTGAATTGGCCGTTGAGCGTGCGCAGCCCGTACGGCACCTCAGGGTTTGGGAACAAGCTCCGCAGATCCGCACCGGCGGCATGCGCCTCGGCGTACAAAATCTGCTGCAGGATAAAATCCAGATCCGTGCGAATAAGCTTCACCATGAGAACCCCCTATTGGCGGCGCGCGCGCGTGCGCCGCCGTAACGTGATACGTGCGTCGAACTCGGAAACTCGGTTGTTAGCTGCCCCGCGCCCGCGCACTGCTGGACGCCACCGCCCTCACGCAATGGGCGCCCATGAATTTATCCTCATGGAATAATCGAGCACTGTTGAATTCTTTTCCCCAACTGAGGGAAAATGAAACGCACGAAACCGGCGCTTATCGCGTGTCGGGATGTGCTTTCGTCGCGGGCGGGAATGTGGCGATCAATTCAGCCGCAACGCGCGACTGGGCGCGCGCACTGGCGCAAAGCGCGCCGCTTAGGACTGGCTCAAGACCAGCCAAATCGCCGCCGCCCACACCAGAGCGCAGTAGAGCGTAACCGCTTGCAACATGAGAGGGCGTGACAACCACTCGGTGCGCATGCGTTGCGCATGCGGCGCTATGGGCTTCAGCCGAGCAACGAGGGTGCGTTTAGTGGAGCGCTGAAACAACACGTCGCGCACTCATTTGGGCGAGACGTTTGCGAAGCTGCGCGTTTTCGCGCTCAAGATGTTGCACCAACCGAATTTCGAGCCCGTCCAGGCCATCGAAAGTGCGCCGCCAGCGTTTGTAAGTCGCGGTGGTGACGCCCAGATCTCGGCTCAGCATGGTGACGGGCTGTCCCGCGGCGCGAAGCACGCGGGCCCGTTCTAGTTTGCTGGCGATCTCTTCGGCTGAATGCCTCTTCGACATCTTCTGCTCCCCGCCTACCCGACAATTCGAGCAGACGTCCCCCCAGGAAGTCGGACGGAGTAACGGGAAGAAACCCGCACCGACGGTAACAAAAGTACCGCAGCGCAGATTACGGCAGCATGACACGGCCCTTACGGGCCCTGTAATTTATGCAATAATCTCAATTACTTTCGCCTAGCGGGGGAAACTCAGCGTGACGCTGGTGCCAACTCCAACCTGGCTGCGCAGGGAAATACCGCCGCCATGCAGATCCATAATACTCTTGGCGATCGGCAGCCCAAGCCCCATTCGCCCGCTCGTCGCGCTGCGCACGGCGTCGACGCGGTAGAACCGGTCGAACACGCGCGCTTGCGCCTCTTCCGCGATGCCCTCGCCGGTATCGACGACCTCAATCAAGAGCGCGTCGTCTCGTGCGTGCGCCGACACGACGATCTCGCCACCCGCCGGCGTGTGCGAAAGCGCGTTTGACACCAGATTGCTCACCACCCGCTGAAACAACGTGCGGTCGGCCTCAAGCGTTGCAGGCGCGGGGCAACGCACCAGCAAGCGCACCCCCGCCTCCTGGGCGGACGCCTCGAAATACGCCCGGATCAATTCCAGCTCGGTCCCGACATCCATGCTCTGGCGTTCAAGATCGACCTTGGTGCGGCGCGCACGTGCGAGGAAGAGAAGGCTGCCGACAATGCTCGAGAGGCGCTGGCATTCCTCGACGATCGAGACCAGCGAGTCCTGGTATTCCTCGGCGGTGCGGGTGCGCGACAGCGCGATCTCGGAGCCCACAAGCATCTTGTTGACCGGATTGCGCAGCTCATGGGCCACGTTGTCGGCGTATTGCTGCAGCCCTTCGTTCGCCGCTTCGAGCTCCACCAACATGCCATTGTGCGCATCTTCAGTCGCGCGCATCACCTGCCCGATCCGACGGCCATAGAAAGCCACGCCGATAACGATCAGGAAGATAAGTCCCATCACCACGAATTCGAGCCGCCGCAATTGATCGGCCAGCGCGACTTGGCGGCGAAGATTGGCGTCTTCGACCCGCTGAACTTGGACGATCGCCTGAAGCAAGCTGTTGCTGAGCCGGGCATAGACGCGGTCCATCGTCGCCATGCGCCGGCCGGCCGCTTCTTCGTCGCCGGCATCGACTTCGGCGAAGATGTTGTCCGCCTCGCGCATCATCGCCTGCATATGCCTGTCGGCGGCGCGAATTTGTTCGCCGATTGTGGCCGCACCCTCGCCGGGCACGTTGGCGGCCAATTCCTCAAGCACTGCGTCGCGTTGACGTTCGTAAAGCGCAAGCCCCGCATCGCGGCGCGCCCGCTCGCGTTGCGCGTCATGGCTGTCGAACACGTCGTTGCCCGGCGCGTTGGCGGCCTGCGCGTATTGCGCAAGTTCAACCAATTCCCCAATGCGCGCCGACCACACCGCGCTGCGGTTCACCGATTGCTGGTAGATATCGGTGATGTAATTGCTCAGCATCAAGGTGAGGCCGATGGTGAGCAGGTCGAAGCCGGCGAGCGCGAAATAGATCAGGTCCAGGCGCCGGCGCCGCGCCGGCTCGTGCTTCACCAGCGTTGTCGGCACAACTTCCGGCGCATTGATAGCTTCAACGGATGACATAGCCACGCCCCCGCACGGTGTGGATCAGCTTGCGTTCATGGGGATCGTCGACCTTCGCGCGCAAGCGTCGGATGTTGACGTCGATCACGTTGCTGTCGCTATCGAACGTCATCTCCCACACCGCTTCGGCGATGTAGGTCCGCGACAGCACTTCGCCCTGGTGCCGCATCAGCAGCTCCAGCAACTGAAACTCCTTCGTCGTCAGTTCGAGTTTCTGCCCCCCGCGGTCGGCGAGACTGCTCTTAGGGTCGACTTCGAGATCGGCGATCTTCAGCGTCGATGCTGAAGCGGCCCCGTTGCGGCGAAGCACGGCGCGAATGCGCGCGATCAACTCTCCAAACGCAAACGGCTTTACCAGATAATCGTCGGCGCCGTGCGAGAGGCCGCGGATGCGATGCGCCACGGAATCCTGCGCGGTTAACATCAGCACCGGGATGTTGCAGCCCTGCTCGCGCATTTCCTGCAGCACGCTCCACCCGTCCATGATCGGGAGCATGACGTCGAGCACCATAAGGGTGTACTGGCCGGACAAGGCTGAGTGCAGCCCGTCCTGCCCGTCATGGCACACGTCCACGACAAAACCCTCTTCGCCCAGCCCCTTCTTAAGGAAGCTGGCCGCTTTTGGGTCGTCTTCGACCACCAAGAGCTTCATTTGCGCACCGGGACCTACCCTCAAGGGTATGCGCTTGCGCGAACGGCGCCACCGGCAACGGCGGGCTATTCATAGTTAATCAGATGTTAAATCCAGTCGAACCACAGCCCCGGACAGCCCACATTCAAGTCGTAGCTCGGCAACTCGACCATCGGGCTCGCGACGTACCCAAGACTCATCGATGCGTCCGGCTTTTGGTAACCGCCATCGATCGACACGTCGTCGCTTTGCGCCGCCGCCATGGATTTCTGGTCGCCGCAGATCGACACGCTTGCTTGCGGCGGCACGTCAAAACCACCGTCCGTCACGCCAGCCCCCAGGCGGCGCATGCTTAACAATTGCTCAATCAGGTCTTCGAACGCGCTGTCGAACCGTGGCTTGTACATGGCCGGCTCCCCGCGCGCAGTGTTAGCGCAAGCGCAGGTCGCGCCCATTCGCTTTCACCTTCGGCACGAAAAGCAATCACGCGCGCGGCCAACTCGCTTCAACGCGCAACCCGCCCTCCGCGGACGGCGAAAGCCTCAACACGCCGCCGCTCGCGTCCACGAGATCGTTTGCGATCGCTAGCCCCAGCCCGTGCCCGCCACCGCTTTCGTCCAGCCGGCGTCCACGCTGCAGAGCCTCTCGCGCCTGCGCATCGCTCATGCCGGGCCCATCATCTTCAATCACCAGGCTCCACGCATCGCCGCTCACCCGCACGCGCGCGCGCGCAAATCGCGCCGCGTTCTCCAATAATGGTCCAGCGATCTCCATCAATAATTCTTCAGAGACCGGCAGCGCTGCACTCGACGCCTCGTTGGAAAATGAGATGCGTTGGCCCGCCTCCGTTCGCTCAATCACTGCAAGCAAACGCGCCACTGCCGTGCGCGCAATCGCCGGCGGCCCGCCTTGCGCCACCGCCGCGCGCGCCCGCGCCAACTCGCGCTCAACCGCGCCGCGCGCGGCCTCGATGGCGCGATCCAACCCGTCTGCCGCATCGGCGGCGCCCGCCTCGCGCGCGCGTCGGCTCTGCGCGGCCAGCGCGGCAAGCGGCGTTTTAAGCGAGTGCGCCAAATCTCCCGCGCGCCGCCGCGCTTGATCCAAGTCGCGTTCGCGGGCATCCGCCAATTCGTTGATTGCCAACGCCAACGGCGCGGCTTCGGGGGGATATTCGTCTTGCTCCAGCCGCTCTGCCGGCGAGCCGCGCATCGCGGCCAAGGCCGCGCGCACATCGTCCAGCGGCTTCAGACCCAGGCGCACCTGCAGCCACGCTGCCGCCGACAGCACCACCCACAACAACGCCAGAAACACAGCTAAATCGCGGGAAAATTGCGCCCGCGCCTCGGTCACCACCGCATGGTCGGCGCCCAGCATCACCAGGATCGGCGCACCCGTTTCCGACAACCGCACCTCACGCGCCACGAACACGAGCTTCTGGCCAAACGGCCCCGGCGCATCGCCAGCGCTCCAATCGGCAGCGCCAATACCGCCAGCCGGCGCGAGCTGCTCGTCCCACAGCGAGCGAGACCGAAGCGTTCCCGCTTGCCAATAAAGCCCGCTGGCAGGCGTCTCAAACCGCGCGTCGAACGGCTCCGGATCGACAACCAATGCCCCTTGCGCGTCTTCTTGAAGACCCGCGACCAGATCGCGTCCGTGTTGAATGAGCTGCGCCTGCACGCTGCGCTCGATGTGCGCCTCGAACAGAACGCCCATCACCACCCACGCTAACGCCAGCGCCGCGAAAATCGCCGCCGCCGCGCCAAGCAAAAGCCGAACCCGAAGCGAGCGCGCAATCATGCTTGGGCGAGCGCATAGCCGAAGCCGCGGCGTGTTTCGATCAAGTCCGCTCCGGCTTTGCGCCGCAGACGCGCCACCAAGGCTTCGATCGCGTTCGGCTCCACCGCGCCATCGCCGCCGTGCAGATGCTCGGCCAGCTCGCCAGCTGAAACCGTGCGGCCGTGCTGATGCGCCAGATAATCGAGCAGCCGATACTCCAGCGGCGACACTTTCAACGGCGCGCCGTCGATCGCCACTTCCATGCGCCGCGTGTCCAGCGTCAGCCGCCCGATTGTAACCACCGACGTCGTGTGCCCACCCGCGCGCCGCACAAGCGCGCGCACGCGCGCAACCAATTCGCCCAGTTCAAAAGGTTTGCCGAGATAATCGTCGGCGCCGGCTTCGATGCCGTCCACCTTCTCGGTCCATGCGCCGCGCGCCGAGAGGATCAGCACCGGGAACTTGCGCCCGGCGTCGCGCCAGCGTTTCAACACCGACAGGCCATCGAGACGCGGCAAGCCAAGATCCAGCACCACCACATCGAACTCTTCGGTATCGCCGAGAAACCACGCGGTCTCGCCGTCCTCGGCGCGCTCTACCAGACAGCCTGCGTCCTCAAGCGCGCGCGCGACGTCCTCGGCGATGTCGGCCTCGTCCTCGACCAGCAACGCGCGCATTATTCCTCATCGCTCCGGCTGTTGTCGTCGTCGTGATCATGGCGCGTGATTTCGATCACCGCGCCCGTGCGCGGATCCAGCAGAACGTCGCGGACAATGCCGTCACGCGCTAGAATCTCGATCTCGTACACGAGCCGTCCGTCCTCCCGCTCAAGCTCAACCTCCAGAACCTCGCCCGGAACGGCTTGCATCGCCAAGGGAAGAATCTGTGAAAGCGACATCGCCTCGCCGCGTTCGAACGCCTGACGGGCGTCGTCATGATCGCCACCCCGGCCACGCCCCCGGCGCGCATCCGCATCCGCAGGGGCGAGCAAAGCGGCGGCGAGCAACAGGGCGAGAAAACCAGGGACAAGACGCATCGGCCCAATCTGGCGCCGCCGCGCTGACGGCTGGCTGACAGCGGCCGGCGCCCAGCGGTCAGCGACGATCCGGCAGAGATCGCCGCGAGCCGACGCAGATCGCGTCATTCTTCGAGGGAGACCATCCATGCTCATTCGTTTCGCCATCGCCGCGACCAGTGTCGCGACTCTGATTTTCGCCTCTCCGAGCGCGGGCGCGCAAGACAATCTATCGATCAGCCAGATCGAACAACGCCTGGCCGCTGACGGCTTCCGCGTGTTCGAGATCGAGCGTTATTCCAATTCGGTCGAGGTCAAGGGTCTCGACAGCAATGGGCGATGCACTGAAATGCATCTGAACCCGCAAACAGGCGCCGTTCTTCGCCGCGAAAGCGACAACGATTGCGGCGACCGGCGCCGCGACGACGACACCCATCACAGCAGCAGCAATCATCATGGCGACGGCGATCACCACGGTCGTCGCGGCCGGCGCTAGACCTCGCGCCTGGTCACTCGAAATGCTAAGCCAGTGTCATGCAAACCGCGCGCGCTTGGCTTAGCATTTCGCCGGGAGGCCCAGACAGCCTCCAGCTCACCACCCGCGCCACGCCGCGCCCCGCTGCGGGCGAAGTGCTGATCGAGGTGAAGGCGTGCGGCGTCAATTATTTCGACTATCTGATCATCCAAGATCTCTACCAGTTGAAGCCGCCGCGCCCGTTCGCGCCCGGCGCCGAGTGGGCTGGTGTGATCAGCGAAATTGGCGAAGGCGTCAGCACATGGCGTGTCGGCGATCATGTGCTGGGCGCGGCATCGTTCGGCGGACTCGCCGAAACAGTCGCGCTCAAAGCCACCACCTGCCGGCCGCTCCCCAACGGCATGTCCTTCATCGATGGCGCGGGATACCAAACCGCGTTCGGCACCGCCTATTATTCACTTCGTGAGCGCGGGGCGCTGCAGAGCGGCGAAGCACTGCTGGTCCTGGGCGCGGCCGGCGGCATGGGTGCGGCGGCAATTCAACTCGGCGCAGCACGCGGCGCGCGCGTGCTTGCAGTCGTGTCGTCGCCTGAAAAGGCCGCCTTCGCGCTCGCGCAAGGCGCTGCGGACACACTTGTGCTCCCGCACGACCACGCAACGCCCGCCCCCGCGCTCAAGGCGCTCTGCGGTGAGCATGGCGCAGACGTGATATTCGATCCGGTCGGCGGCCCGCTTGCGGAAGCGGCTTTGCGCGCCGTCGCATGGAACGGGCGCCATCTGGTTGTCGGCTTTACGGCTGGCGTGCCCAGCTTGCCGCTCAACCTACCGCTCCTCAAACATGCGTCGGTGATCGGCTGCCGGTGGGGCGCGTTTTCCCGCGCCGAACCAGACGCGGCCGCGCGCTACATCGCCGAACTTGATGCGCTGCAAGCGAGCGGCAAGATAAAATCCATCGTCACGCAGACGTTTCCATTCGAACTGGCGCCGGAAGCCATCGCTGCACTCGGGGAACGGCGCGCCATCGGCAAAATCGTCGTGACGTTCTAGCCGGCGTTGCGAAGCACGATCTTCCCGGTCTGTGCAAAGCCCTCCATCAGCTTCAGCCCCACTGCGACGTCGGCCAGCGGCAGCACCCGATCGATCACCGGCTCAATCTTCTCGCGCGCAACGAAAGCAATCATGGCCTTGAACTCTTCCGGAGACCCCATCGTGGTGCTCTGAATACGGCTTTGCCGGAGAAACATCCGCCGTAGATCAAGCGGCGCACTCGGATTGCCCAGCGTCGCGCCGAAGAAAATGTAACGCCCCGCGGGACGCAAGATGTCCAGCAGCGCGCCGACGCTGTCGCCGCCCGCGCTATCGACAATCACATCGAATCCGCCCGACATCGCACGCAATTGTTTGGCAAAGCCCTCGTCGCGGTAGCTCACCCCGCCTTTCGCGCCGAGTGCGATCGCTTTTTCGATCTTCTCCGCCGCGCCGCTGGTGACGTAAACGTCTGCGCCCAACTTCGCGGCCCATTGGATTGCGAACGTGGAGACGCCGCTGCCCGCGCCGGTGACAAGCACGCGCATGCCCGGCCCCACCTCGCCGTGCGTCACCACCGAGCGCCATGCCGTCAGCCCCGCCAACGGCACGGCCGCGGCCTGCTCCCAAGTCAGATGCGCCGGTTTGTCGGCGATGTCGCTCGCAGGCGCGCAACAATAGTCCGCGAAGGTTCCGGGATCGGGCATACCCAGCACCCGGAAATTCTTGCCGTAGCAGCGTTGGTCGTCGCCCCACTCGCGCGCGGGATAGAGCACCACCTCGCGTCCGATCAAACCGGCATCGACGCCCTCGCCCACCGCGTCGATCACACCCACGCCGTCAGAGCCCAGCACGCATGGATACAATGTGTTGACGTGCTTGCCCCAAGAGACGGTCAGATCGCGCCGGTTCAGGGCCGAGGCGCGCAACGCCACACGCACCTCGCGCAATTTCGGCGCCGGCGTTTCTACCTCGCGGACTTGCAACGCCTCCGGTCCACCGCCCTCAGTGAGAACGATCGCCTTCATGTCGCAAGATCGTCGCGCATCACACGTTCGTCGGTGACGATGATGACGCGCTTGCTCACGTCCATGAAATTCAGCTCGTCGTCACGAAGCGGTTTGCCCGCGTCACTCCAATACCAATCGATCCAGCGCTGCATCCCGGCCATGTCCTCGAAATAGAGCTCCGCCACCGCGTCGTACGGACCCTCGCCCTTGCCGGGAAATTGCAGTGCGTGATTTTGGATGTAGCGCTTGCTCAATGCCTCGCGCGGCGCAATTTCGTTGCCGAACGGCGCGTGCTTCTCAAACCAATATTTCGAGAACTCGGCGCGGCTCATGCCCTCCTTGCGCTTCAGCATCGAGATGACCTTGATCATCTCAGCCGCCGCTCAAGAACGCTTGTTTCATCGCGTAATAATCGTCCGCAGGCGCGCGGCCGCTGCGCTGGTCGGCGGGCCATTGAGCAAACGGAACGTTCGCCGGAACAGGCGCCGACGTGTAGTCCGACAAGCCGCGTCGGCGAATAATCTTCCACACGCCATTGCGGCGTTCATGCAGATCGATGTAGCGGCCCTGCATGAATACGTCTTCCTCGCCCGTGCCGTTCGCCACGTCACGGCGATGGTGTGCGAAATAATAACACTCCGACACGCCGCGATCGCCGCGCACGTCGGTCGACACATTGGAGATGTGGTGCGCCGCGTATTTCAGTGAGCTGATGATGCGGAAGGCGAAATTCACGAAATCGGTCGACGTGCCGTCGAAACGGCCATGCTTGTGCGTCGATTCCGGCCAGAAGCAGCCGCGCATCATCGCCTCGTCGGCGCGATCGCAGGCGCGGGCGTAATTGTAGAGTGTCTCGGCAATGGTGAAGCGGGACTCAGTCGCATCGAGCCGCGTCGCCAGATCGCGCATCGTCGCTTCGTGCTGCTGGCGATGGTTGTCGCCGCCTTGCGCGACTGCGGTGTCGGTCGTCGCACACGCTGCAACACCGGCGCCGCCGGCAAACATCGCCAACAGCGCGCGTCGGCGTTCAAGATTTTCCATGTGCGTCTCCCTTTGTCTTCTTGTTGTTCAGCGTTTGCATTTGACCAAGCCGGCAGCAACCAATTCAGGCAGCACCGCCTTCTCAAACAGCCGCAAGCTCTTCCACGACAATTCCGGATCGAGCCCGCCGAGCAGAGCATGGAAAGTCACCTGCGATTGCTCGCCCAAGCTCTTGATGTAGGCGACGGCCTCTTCAGGCCGCAGCACTTTGAAGATCGGCAGGTTGCGCAATTCTTCCAAAGTGGGCGCGGCCTGATAGGTGGTCGACCCCGTGCCGCGCTCCTTGGCCCATTCGGCGTACATAGTCGTCGCGTATCCGATATGCGGCGCCAGCAGCGGCCAATCGCGATCGGGATCGTCGCTGACGTAAAAGAAATTCGCCGCCGACTTCAGCAACGGCTCCGGTGGCGGGAAGCCAGCTTTGGCGCGCTCTTCTTTGTAGATCTCGAACAACGCCGGATGACCCGGAAAATACTGGTACCCCTGCTTGCCGGCCCGGATGGCCGACTTGTCGGTCGAGCCGCCCATGTAGATCTTCGGGCCGCCGCTGCGGACAGGCTTCGGCGTCACCCGCACCTGCTTGCCGCGATACTCGAACGCTTCGCCAGTCCACGCCTTCCTCAGCACGTCCAGCGTCTCGTTCATGATCGCGAGACGCTTGGTGATGTCGCGATCGAACATCTCGAACTCGTGCGGGCGATACCCCATGCCTGCCGTCAATCGCACGCGCCCGTTCGAGAGATTGTCGAGCACCGACAAGTCCTCCGCGAGCCGAAGCGGGTCGTGCAGCGTCACCACCAGCGCCGAGAAATGCGCCTCGATCGCTTGTGTCGCACCGAGGATCGCACTGCCGAGGATCATCGGCGAGGGGCAATAGCCGTGCTCGGCGCCGTGATGTTCAGCGATATAAACTTGCGTGAAGCCAAGCTTGTCGGCCCACACCGCCTGATCGATCGCCGCGCGATAAAGCGCAGGCTGCGGCGCGCCGAAAGGCGGGCTGTTCATGTCATAGCGAAGATTCAATTCCACGAGATCACCTCACCCATCAGCCCGCCGACACGCGCGAGCCGAGACGCACTCTCGGACCATCGTCGCTGACCGCGATTTTTCGTTGCACCAGATCGTCGATCGCGGCCTTATCGAGGCCGAGCTCGCCCAAGATTTCGCGCGTATGCTCGCCCAAACGCGGCGCCGACAGACGCTGCACAGCCGGCGTGCCTTGCAGGCGGTTGAACGTCGCCAGCTCGCGCACGTGCCCGTACATCGAGTTCTTGTCCTCGATCACGCGGCCGCTTTCCGCAGCCCAATCGGCCCAGAGAACGCCCTCTACCCACGAGTTTTCGCGCGCGATCTCGCATGGCGCGCCCGCCGCGCTGAGCATCGCGAATGCCTCAGCCGAACTCCGCGCCGCGAAAAACGGCGAAAGCAGCGCCGCCAACGCTTTGTCGTTGGCCGAACGGGCACGCGGACTGGCGAAGCGTGCATCGCCGACCAGTTCCGGCAGGCCGACGGCGCTGCTCAACGCGGCAAACCGCGCATCGTCTCGGCAACACACACAGATCAATCCATCCTTGGTGCGGTAGAGCCGATCGAGCGCGTCGAAGCCCATTTGCTCTTTGTCGAGCCGCAGGCCGTAAACGACCTTCTTGTCGCGATCGAGAAAATGCTCGGCGGTGGTGAACAGGCTCGAATGTAGTTGCGGGCACTCGAGATAGTCGCCGTGCCCCGTCTGATAGCGCCTCTCAATCGCCATCAGCACCGCGGCGGCGCCAAGGAAGCCGTTGTTGTAATCCTCGTTGCCGAACACTGAGCGCGTGGGCGGATTGCCCTCGCCGCCGCCTTCATAGAGCAGACCTGTCCAGCCGCTCACCAAAGGCGCGAACGATTTCAGCAGCGATTTCGGCCCCTTTGAGCCATAGCCCGGCAGATAGGCGTAGATCAGCTTCGGATTGATCGCCGCCATCGCTTCATAACCGATGCCCAGCTTGTCGGCTTTGCCGGGACGCAAATTGTGCATCATCACGTCGGCGGTGGCGACAAGCTTCTTGCACACCTCCATCGCCTCGGGATTTTTAAGATTGAGCACGATGCCGCGCTTGCCGCGCTGCGCCGCGCCGAACACGTCCGGCAGTGGGCGCATCTGATCGCCGTCCGGCGTCTCAACCTTGATCACATCGGCGCCAAGTTCACCGAGCAAGCGGCTGCCATAACCGCAGGCGAAGAACGAGCTGAAATCAAGCACACGCAGACCCTCGAGCGCCGCACGCACGCTCCCGGCTTCGCCGCCGCTCTTGCGGCGCGGTTTGGCGAGGATGTCGTTCAGTTCGCCATTGCTCGCGCCGATGCGCGGCGCCGGCGCCGGTTTATCCGCCGGTGAACGCGCAAACCGAACCGCCGGACCTGCTTGGTAGGTCACGCCAAAGTCCGGATCCTCGATCGCGATGCGCTGACCGACAAATTCCACCTGGTCGTCCAACAACACCTCGGCCGGCTCCAACACCGGCAACGCAGCGACATCGGCGGCGTGGAACAATTTGATCCACTCCGCGCGCGGCTTGGTTTTCAAGCACTCGTAGATATCGACGCGCGCGGCCTGATACTCATCGTCATTGAGCGGCGTGGCCATCTCCGGGCCTTTCACCTCTTGCATGCGATGTCCGAGGCCGACCACATCCATCGTCGCTTTGAAGCCGCCCGGCCCGCCGGTGTGAAGCTGCAGGAACAAACCGTCGGAACACTCGAACATGCCCGTCACCAGACGCACGCGTCCAAAGCGATCGGCGGCGCCGCTATCCCCCTTCTTGATGTAAGAGATGCCGTCTTCCTGCCACCAATTGTTCATTGGCGATTGCGCCAACATCGCATCGAGCAGCGACGCTTCGACAATTTGGCCTTCGCCATTCTCGCGACGCGCGCGCACGGCGGCGAGGATGTCGATCACCGCAAGAAAGGCTTGCCCGTAGTGCAGTGCCGGATGGCCAAGATAGATGGGTCCATCGCGGAATGGGCTTCGCTTGTCGCTCATCGTGCCAAGCAGCGCTGCGGCGAGAGACTCGCCATACGGCCTGTCGGCGTACGGCGTGTCCTTCGGGTACGCCGTCAACGCACACACGATCAAATCTGGATTCTGCTGCTTCAAGCTTGCCGCATCGAGCCCCAGACGCGCCGCATCGGCTTCGTTCAGCGAATGCAGCACAACGTCGGCGACGCCGATCAATTGCCGCGCGGTGTCGGCGCCAGCGTCGCCCTTGATATTGAGCTCGACACTGCGCTTGCCGCGATCCCAGCTCTTGCGTGTGAGGTCGTGCGCGAAGAACCCGCCGCCAGGCGCCTCCACTTTGATGACGTCGGCGCCGTGATCGGCCAGCAGCATGCCCGCGATGGCGCCCGGCATCACCTCCGACAGATCAACGACCACGAGCCCTTCGAGCGGACCAGCCATCAGCGCAACTCCTCAAACTCTCCGCGCAGCGACCGGCCGATCAGGCCGCGCCGCACGCGCGCAAATTCTCAATCTCTTCGGCAGCAATGCCCCAATCGCGCAGCGCCGTTTCGGTGTGCGCACCAACCTTCGGCGCGGGACCTTGAATACGGCCCGGCGTACGCGAAAAGCGCGGCGCCGGCGCAGGATGCGCCACGCCATCTATCTCCTGGAAAACGTTGCGCGCGACATTCGCCGGATAAGAAGGTGCTTCCCGCATGTTCAGCACCGGCGCAAAGCATGCGTCGGTGCCTTCAAGCAGCGCACACCATTCCGCGCGCGAGCGCTTCGCGAAAATCGCCGCGAAAGTGGCGCGCATCGCCGGCCAATCAGCGCGCGAATATTGCGCCGGCAGCTCCGCCGCGTTGACACCCGCCTTGTCGAGCAGAAGCGTATAGAAATGCGGCTCAAGCGGACCGATCGAAATCCAATGGCCGTCGGCGCACTGATACGTGTTGTAGAACGGCGCCGCGCCGTCGAGCGCATTGGCGCCACGTTCGTCGATCCAGCGCCCTGCAGCGAAGCTCCCGTAGAACGCGCCCATGAGAGATGCAGCGCCGTCTGCAATGGCGCAATCGACCACCTGCCCCTCGCCGGATTCTCGCGCGCGCAACACGCCGGCCAGAAGCCCAAGCGCGAGGTAAAGCCCGCCTCCGCCCAGATCGCCAACGAGCGCCAGCGGCGGCAATGGCTTCTCCGGCGGACCGAGCGCATGCAGCGCACCCGTGATCGCGATGTAATTGATGTCGTGGCCAGCGCTTTGTGCGAACGGCCCAGTCTGGCCCCACCCCGTCATGCGCCCATAGACGAGCTTGGGATTGCGCGCGAGCGCAACGTCGGGACCAAGCCCCAAGCGCTCCATCACGCCTGGACGAAAGCTTTCGAACGACGCGTCTGCGCGTTCGATCAGTTTGAGGCACGTCTCGATCGCGTCGGGCTGTTTCAGATCAAGCGCGATCGAGCGGCGCCCACGCTCCAGTACGCTCGTGCCTTGGGAATCCGCAGCGCCTTTACGGTCGATGCGAATGACGTCGGCGCCCAAATCGGACAGCAACATGCCGCAGAACGGGCCGGGCCCGATTCCGCCAAATTCTACAATCTTGAGCCCAGTCAGAGGCCCTTGCGACACCTCGTCCTCCCAATGCGCGCGCTTAGTCTTTTTTCTCGGCGGCCTTTTTGTTCGCGGCAGCCATTTCTTTAGCGCCCATACCGCCGACGAGATTGCCGGTTGTGAGCGTGTTATGCGCGTGCGCGAGATGGTGCATGTGGAACACCGCATCCATCGCCGTGCGCTTGCCGCGCGCGTTTTCCATGAAGTTCATCGCTTGCTTCGTCAGCGTCAGACCAAAGCGCGGACGCGTCGCGATCTCGTCGGCGATTTCCGCCGTCTTCGCTTCAAGCTCGGCGCGCGGCACGATGCGATTGATGACACCAAGGTCGTAAGCGCGTTGCGCCGGCATCCTGAGCCCTAAATACATGAACTCACGCGCGATACGCGTCGGCAGCTCCCACATGTGCGCGCAATACTCAACGCCCGGCACGCCCATTCGCACCACCGGATCTTGGAAGAACGCATCGTCGGACGCGACGATCATGTCGCAAATCATCGCGAGCATCAGCCCGCCCGCGATACAGCCGCCCTGCACCATCGCGATCGACGGCTTCGGCATGTCAGCCCAACGCCGGCAGAGCCCAAGATAGGCGTCCTGCTCCAACGTGTATTGTTTCTCGGGGCCATCCTTGGTGAGGTGATTGTCCCACAGAAGCACGCGCTCGCGCTCGAGATGCCCGTCCTTTTGCGGCGTGCCGATGTCGTGGCCAGCGGAGAAATGTTTGCCACGCCCCGCAAGCACGACGACGCGCACATTGTCGTCGTCTGTGGCGCGGCGGAAGCAACCATCGAGCTGATCCAGCAGCCGATAATTCTGCGCGTTGTTGGTCTCAGGCCGGTTCAGCCAGATCCAAGCGACGGCGCCGCGCACCTCGTACTCGACGAAGTTCAGGGTTTCCGTGGCTGCAGCTGAATCGGCCATGTTGAGCTCCTTCCACGCGGGCGCCGCGAGGTCCCTTTGCGATAATTGCACCTTAGTGCAATTTTTAAGGGTCGTCTAGCGCGGGTCCGCGCGGTCGGCGATCACGCCGGCAGACGCCAAAGTGTCGAGTTCGGCCTCGCCCAGCCCCAGCCAATCGGCCAGCCCTTGCTTGGTGTGCTCACCCAGAAGCGGCGGCATCGACACGAACTGCGCCGGCGTCTCACTCAGCTTGCCTGGGAACGACACCGATGGCACCGCAACGCCATCCTCGCGCTCGAACTCATGCACCACGCCACGCGCCTCGCAGAACGGATCATCGAAGATTTGCTCGAGCGTGTTCACAGGCCCGCCAGGCACGCCGCTATCGGGCAGCAAATTCTTGAGTTCGTCGACACTGCGTTGCGCGATCACTTCTTGCAGCGTCGGCTCCAGCAGCGCGCGATTGATCACGCGGTTGGAATTGACCGAATAGCGCGGATCGCTCGCCAATTCCGGCACGCCCAACAATTTGCACAGGATCGCGAATTGCCGATCGTTGCCCACGGCAACGACAATTGGCCCGTCTTTCGCTTGAAACACGCCATATGGAACGACGGTGGGATGCAGATTTCCCATACGGCCCGGCGATTTACCGCTGACCAAATAGCTCAGGCCCTGGTTCGCAAGCATCGCAATCTGCGTGTCGAGCAGCGAGCAATCGATGTGCTGACCAATTCCGGTGCGCTCAGCATGGCGCAACGCGATCAAGATACTCACCGCCGCGTACATGCCGGTGGAGACATCTGCGAGCGCAACGCCCGGCTTGGTCGGCGGCCCGTCTGGATCGCCGGTGATGCTCATCATCCCGCCCATCGCCTGCGCGACGAAATCGTAGCCCGGTCGCGCTGCGTACGGTCCGGTTTGTCCGAAGCCGGTGACGGAGCAATAGACCAAACGCGGATTGATCGCGCTCAAGCTCGGATAATCGAGCCCATAGCGCTTCAACCCACCGAGCTTGAAATTCTCGACCACCACGTCCGCGTGCGTCGCAAGTTCGCGGATGAGCTTTTGCCCTTCAGGCAGCGCAATGTTGATCGCGATTGAGCGCTTGTTGCGATTGCAAGAGAGGTAATAGGCGCTGCGTCCCGGCCCGGTCTCGCCGGGCTCCGGCGGCAGGTTGGGCGGCCCCCAGCGGCGCGTGTCGTCGCCACCTTGCGGCTCTTCAATCTTGATGACGTCGGCACCAAAATCCGCGAGGATTTGCGTCGCCCACGGACCAGCGAGAACTCTCGATAAATCAAGGACTTTGACGCCCTCTAGCGCCCTGGCGGCCGGATTGCTCAAGCGTCTGCTCCCGCGGATTTTTGGACCGGCGCGCCGGTCCCGAGCACTCTAGGCGCAGCGCCCGGTTCGGCACAACCTACTTTTTGCACTGCCGGCTACTTTTTGGCGGTCGCCGCGTCGAGGTCGCCCGGCGTGTCCACGTCCAGCGCGAGCCCTTGGCGAAGCACAATCTCCGCACCAGGCGCTTCGGCACGATGCCGCGCGAAGCTGCCCTCGCCAAACGCAAACCGAAACGAACGCGCGTCAGCAAGCGCGATCGCATTGGTGCCCTCACCCGCACGATCCGGCGCAATCGCCACGCCCGCACGCTCCGCCGCTGCGAGCAAGGCGCGCACATCGTCGCTGGTCAGCAACGGCAAATCTGCGAACACCACGAGCAACGGCCCTGCGATCTCCGCGCGCGCGGCGATCAATTCCGCATTGAGCCCTCGGCCCAGATCTTCACGCCATTGCCAATCGCCAACGCGCACCGGCGCCAGCACCTCAACGCGCGTGACGCACGGCTTGAGCGTCGCCAGCACATGCGCAGCCATCGTGTCGCTTAAGTGCGCGCGCTCCGCCGCCGATAGCCGCGCCGCCAGCCGCGACTTGCGTTCCGGCCCAAGCTTCAGCGGAACAAGCGCGCTCCAAGTCACGAGCGCGCCAAAGCCAGAGCCGCGCGCGCGACGCGGATACGGTCATCGAGATTGGTCATCAAAGTGCGCGTCCGCGCGACCGCGACGCCAACCGGCGCATCATCGCCCTCGTCGATCAGTAAGCCATCGATGAAATCAGCATAGTGCGCCGCAATCGCCGCATTGGTGACCGGCACACCCAATTCCTGCATCAATTTCGCGGTCGGCCCCTTCACCGCCGCGCCGCCCACCAAAGGCGACACCGCCACCACGCGCGCAGCCGTGTCACGCAGCGCCATAGCGATCTCTCCAACCGCCAGAACCGGATCGACACTCAAATACGGGTTCGACGGCGCGATCAGAACGCACTCGGCGTCCATGATCGCCTGGACAACACCCGGCGCCGCCGTCGCTTCATTGGCGCCGCGGAAGCTGATCCGCGAAACCTTCGGCGCACAGCGTCGCTCCACGAAATAGCGCTGAAACTCCAGCTCGCCCTCATCCGTCGCGAGCATAGTCGCCACCGGATCGTCGCTCATCGGCAGCACCTCAACGCCGATGCCCCACGCGCGCGCAAACGATCGCGTGATCGCGCTCAGCTTTTCGCTCTTCGCCAAACGCTGCGAGCGCAGCACGTGCAGCGCCAGATCGCCGTCTCCCAGCAAGAACCAATCTTCGCCGCCGAGCTCCTTCAACGCGGTCATGAAATTCCAGCTCTCGCCCTCGCGTCCCCAGCCTTGCGCTTGATTGGCTTTGCCCGAGAGCGTGTAGAGCAGCGTGTCGATATCCGGCGATACGTGCAGCCCAAGATGGCGGAAATCATCGCCCGTGTTGACGATTGCAGTGATTTCCTCAGCCGGCATCGCATGCATCAGGCCGAGCACAAGTTTGGCGCCGCCGACGCCACCGGTAAGCACTGTGACGCGGCTCATCGGAACAAATCCTCGCTCAGCGGCCGCACCAAAGCGCTGGCCGGCGCGTGATCCGCGTCGAACACAAAACCGCGCATCAACACAGCGGGCACGCTTTCGGCCGCTTCCCCACTCACCAAGCCCGCCGCCGAGGCCGCCATGTCGGCAAGCCCCACTTGCGTCACCTCAAGCGTGCGCCCGTCGCGATCGATTTCGCCACGCCGATCGACCAAGCTCGGAAATCCGTGCGCGCCAATGGCGACATTCACCACACCGTATCGCCACGGCCGCCCGAAGCTGTCCGAGATCACCACCGCCACGCCGAGCGCGCGCGAGAGCGCTTCCGCTGACGCGTCTGGATCGTGCGGTAACAACAGCACGTGGTCCTCCCTGCCCGGGCCAATGTTGGAGCGATCGATGCCTGCGTTCGCCATCACCAAGCCACTCTTGGTCCGCGTAATCAGTACGTGTGGAACCGCACGAACCACGGCGCTCGATTCCCGCAGCACCAATTCCACCAGACGCGCGTCCTTCTTCGTCAGCTCCGCCAGCTCCAGCGCTTTCGCGCCGGGCGTCACCGACGCCAGATCGACGAACCGGCTCTCGGCTTTGGAGACAATTTTCTGCGTCACCACCAACACATCGCCCGCGCGCGGCGCCAGCGCGCCGTGAAGCGCCGCGCCCAGCACGGCCGCCAGGTCGTCGCCGGGCGACACTTCGCCAATTCCCGTTAGCGGATGCAGTTCGATCATCGCCGCCTCATAGCACGGCGACCTTCGCGAGACAGAATTTGCATCATGGTGCAGTTTTTGCCATTGTCGTCGTCGCCCCTGGCGGGCAAACTCAAATCCGAAAGCGAGGATTGATGTTCGATCTGCTCAAAGGCGTGCGGGTGCTCGAATTCGGCATTCTGCTCAATGGCGATCATCTCGGCATGCTGATGAGCGATCTCGGCGCCGAGGTGATCAAGGTCGAGGAGCCCGGCACCGGCGATTATCTGCGCGACATGCTGGGCCAGATCACGCCCCACCACAGCCCTGCGCACCTTCAGGTCAACAAGAACAAGAAGAGCGTCACCATCAATGTCCGCACCGAAGCGGGCAAGCGCGCGTTCTTCGAATTGCTCAAGACCATCGACATCTTCGCCGACGGCCTGCGCGGCGGCGCCTGCGAGGCAATGGGCATCGGCTACGAAGCCCAACGCGCGGTGAAGCCGGACATCATCTACATGGCCAATACCGGCTTCGGCATGACCGGCCCCTATTCCAAACTCGGCGCGCACGGCTATTCGATGCTCGCCATCGTCGGCGGCCTGCCGGCTGAGCGGGACGAAAACGGCTTCATCGACCGCGCCGAAAGCAAGGATTTATTTGGCGGCGTCAAAGGCGGCGCCGGCGCGCCGTTCGCGGTGATGGCGGGCCTTGCCGCTTTGGTGCGGCGCGGGCGCACCGGTCAAGGCGCGTTCATCGACGTCGCCGCATCGGACGCCAACCTCGCCGCTTCGTGGGTCGCGGCCATCACCAACCTCAATTACGACCGGTTGACCGACCTCACCGGCATGGCGCCGCGCGGCATTCCCAACGAAGGCTGGCCCGCAGGCTCGGTGCTCTACGGGCTCTACGAGACCAAGGACGAACGCTTCCTAATGTGCTGCACGATCGAGCCGAAATTCTGGTACAATTTCTGCGACGCGATCGGCCGCGAAGATTTGCGCGACGCTATCCGCACTGACATTCCCGTCGATTACGGCGTTGGCAGTCCTTGGCTTCGCCCCGTCCTCGCCGACATTTTCCGCTCCAAGACGGCCGCTGAGTGGATGGATCTGGCGCTCACCAAGAATATTCCGTTCGCCATAGCCAACACGCTCGATGAAACCCCGAACGATCCGCACAACAAGGCGCGCGGCATTTTATTCGAGAGCGAACACCCGCGCGCCGGGCCGTTCACCTATCTGCGCTACCCCGCCATCATCGACGGCGCGCACAGCGGCGTTGAAATTCCCGCGCCCCTCCTCGGCGAGCACACAAATGAGGTGCTGAGCGCCATCGGCTTAAGTGCTGACGAGATCGCGGCCGCACAGGATGTGCCGGCGCGCAAGAAACGCTAGAGTGCGACGATGCAGACCGAGCAGACCTTCCCCGAAATCCGCCAATCGGTGCGCCGCTTGTGCGCCGAGTTTCCGGGTGAATACTGGCGCGCACTCGACCGTGAGCGCGCCTACCCCAAGCAATTCGTCGACAAGCTGACGCGCGAAGGCTTTCTGAGCGTCCTCATTCCGGAAGAATACGGCGGCTCCGGCTTGGGCCTTGGCGCAGCAGCGGCGATTCTGGAGGAGATCCATCGCTCCGGCTGCAATGGCGGCGCGTGCCACGCGCAGATGTACACGATGGGCACCTTGCTCAATCACGGCTCGCCGGCGCAGAAGCAAAAGTACCTGCCCGCCATCGCCTCAGGCGAGGTGCGTTTGCAGGCCTTCGGCGTCACCGAACCCACCAGCGGCACCGACACCACACGCATATCGACCTTCGCCAAGCGCGAGGGCGATCATTACGTCGTCAATGGCCAGAAAATCTGGATCAGTCGCGCCGAACATTCCGACCTGATGGTGCTCCTCGTGCGCACCGCCGCGCGCGACGCCTCACCCAAAGCCACCGCCGGCATCAGCGTGCTGCTGGTCGATATGCGCGAAGCGGTTGGCAACGGGCTCACCATTCGCCCCATCCGCACCATGCTCAACCACGCCACCACCGAGCTCTTCTTCGACAATCTGAAGGTTCCCGTCGAGAATCTGATCGGCGTCGAGGGCGAAGGCTTCCGCTACATCATCGACGGCATGAACGCCGAGCGCGTTCTGATCGCGTCCGAATGCATCGGCGACGGACGCTTCTTCATCGACCGCGCCAGTGCTTATGCGCGCGACCGCTCCGTGTTCGGCCGCGCCATCGGTGAGAACCAGGGCGTGCAATTCCCGATCGCCCGCGCACACGTACAGCTTTCTGCGGCGGCGCTGATGGTGGAACACGCGTGGCGCTTGGGCGACGAAGGCAAGCCGTTCGGCACCGAAGCCAACATGGCCAAGATGCTCGCGTCGGAAGCCGCCTGGTACGCCGCCGACATGTGCATTCAAGCGCACGGCGGCTTCGGCTTCGCCGAGGAATACGACATCGAACGCAAGTTCCGCGAAACGCGGCTCTACCAGGTTGCGCCCATCTCCACGAATTTGATCCTCAGCCACGTGGCGACGCACGTGCTGAAACTGCCGAAATCGTTTTAGGTCGCGCGCTCGAACACCGCGGCCAGGCCCTGGCCGCCGCCGATGCACATCGTCTCCAAACCGTAGCGGCCGTTGCGGCGCACCAACTCGCGCGTGAGGTTGGCGAGGATGCGCCCGCCCGTCGCGCCAATCGGATGCCCCAGCGAAATGCCGGAGCCGTTGACGTTCAGCTTGTCGCGGTCGTCCCAGTTCCAGCCCTTCAGCACCGCGAGCACTTGCGGCGCGAAGGCTTCATTGAGTTCGACGAGATCGATATCTCTCCAACCGAGCCCGGTGCGCCTGAACAAGCGCTCCACCGCCGGCACGGGGCCGATGCCCATACGCGAAGGCTCGCACCCCGCCGCCGCCCAGGAATGAAACCATGCAATCGGCTCGAGCTTCAGCTCTTTCAGCTTGTCTTCAGCAATCACCAAACACGCCGCCGCAGCATCGTTCTGCTGGCTCGCATTGCCCGCCGTGACAACGCCGCCCTTCTCGATGGCTCTAAGCGCGCCCAAGGTTTGCATCGACGCGTCCGGGCGAAAGCCTTCGTCCTTAGCGAACATCACCGGATCGCCTTTGCGCTGCGGCACCGGCACGGGAACAAGCTCGTCCTCGAACTTGCCTTCGGCCCACGCATTGGTTGCGCGCTTGTGGCTCATCACCGCGAACTCGTCGCACGCTTCGCGCGAGATCGAATAATCCTTGGCGAGATTTTCCGCCGTTTCGATCATGCCGGTGATCACACCGAAGCGCGACACCGGCTGCGACATCACCCGCCCACGCGTCAATCGGTCGTGCATGGTCGATGAACCCGAGCGCGCGCCGCTGCGCATATCGGTCGAATAATACTCGACGTTGCTCATGCTCTCGACGCCGCCGGCGATCACAACATCGGCGGCGCCTGTCTGCACCATCATCGCAGCGTCGATCACCGATTGCAGACCGCTGCCGCAACGGCGATCCAACTGATAGCCCGGCACCGAGATCGGCAAATCCGCCGCCAGCGCAGACCAGCGCGCGATGCACGGCGCCTCACCGTTGCCATACCCTTGCGCGAACACCACATCGTCGATGCGTTCGGCATCGATTCCGGTGCGCTCGACCAGCGCGCGGATGATCACCGCGCCCAGATCGCCGGCCTGCATGCTCGCGAGCGAGCCCTGGAACTTGCCGACCGCCGTGCGGATCGGGCTAACGATCGCTGCTCTGCGCATCTTGGCTCCTAGTTCAAACCGCGCATCATTTCGCGCGCGATGATGACTTGTTGGATTTGCGACGTGCCTTCGTAGATCCGAAGCAGGCGCACATCGCGGTAGAAGCGCTCGACCTTGTACTCGGCCATGTAGCCTGCGCCGCCGTGGATCTGCACGGCGCGATCGGCGACGCGGCCAACGGCTTCGCTGGAGAAATACTTCAACGCCGCCGCCGCCATTGACACGTTCTCGCGGCGATCGAACTTCTCGGCCACCGATGTCAGCAGCGCTTCCACCGCCAATGCTTCGGTCTTGCTGTCGGCCAGCATGCCCTGCACCAATTGGAAGCCGGAGATGGCCTGGCCGAACTGCTTGCGCTCAGTCGCGTAGCGAAGGCTCATGTCGATCAAACGATCGCACATGCCGAGCGCGACGGCCGCGATATGGATGCGGCCGCGATCAAGCACCTTCATCGCCGTCGTGAAGCCCTTGCCGGGCTGGCCGCCAATGATCGATGACGCTGGAATGCGGCAATTCTCGAAGATCACGTCAGTTGTCACCGCGCCGCGTTGGCCCATCTTCTTGTCAGGCTTGCCGAGACTTATGCCCGGTGTGTTCGCGGGCACGATGAACGAGGAAATCCCCTTCGCGCCTTTCACGCCCGGCTCGGTGCGCGCCATCAAGGTAAAGACATTGGCGCGCGGCGCGTTGGTGATGAAGCGCTTGGTGCCGTTGATGATGTAATGATCGCCATCGCGCTCGGCAGTGGTGCGCAGCGATGCAGCATCGGAGCCAGCTTCCGGCTCGGTCAGCGCGAAGCTCGAGATCGCTTCACCGGACGCAAGCTTCGGCAACCACTCGCGCTTTTGCGCCTCGGTGCCATCCATGACGATGCCCTGCGAGCCGATGCCGACAGTCGTGCCGATCACCGAGCGGAACACCACCGACGCACGCGTCAATTCTCGGATGATGCCTGCCTCTTCCGCCATGGTAAGGCCAAGGCCATCGTATTCCTCCGGAATCGACAAGCCGAACAGGCCAAGCCCGCGCATCTCGGCGATGATTTCCGCCGGCACCGCGTCTTCGGCCTCGACGCGCTCTTCGGCGGGAATGAGCTTTTGATCGACGAAGCGGCGCACCGTCTCGCGCAGCATTTCGAATGTGTCGTGATCCATGGCCGGCGCCCATTCCGCTGTGACGCGTCCGTTCTAGCAACGGCGCGCTCCAAATCAACCGTCAATTTTGCACTACGGTGTATTTTTAAGCGAAGGTCGCCGCCATCGCGATCTGGCCGTCGGCGCGCACCGCCTTCACCTCGCTGGGCTCAGCCGGCGCGAGCAGCACGGGCTGGTTGGCGAAACACGGCGCGAGCGCACGAAAGCTGAAGCTTTTCAGCGCGCGCCCGAGCCGCCGGCGCGCGAGGCCAGCAAGTTTGGCGGCAATGAACGGCCCCTGCACGACCAAGCCCGGATAGCCCTCCTCGCCCGTCGCGTACGGGAGGTCGTAATGGATGCGGTGCGCATTGTTGGTAGCGGCCGAGAAGCGGAAGAGCGCCACTGCGCCGGGGCGCCAAAGTTCAGCACCCACCTCCTCGCCCAGGCCTGCATCGGCCACAGCTGGCGTTGCCTCGCCTGCATCGCGATAGACGATGGTTTGCGTCTCGCTCACGCGCGCGGCGTCGCCTTGCTCGATGCGCCGCTCCACTTGCACGAACATCAGATCGCCCGAGCGGCCAGCCTTATGCGTCACGTCCGCGACCGTCGAGACTTGCAGCGCAGACGCGCCAATGTCGAGCGCACCATCAAAGCGCATCACCGAAGCCGCGAACATGCGGCGCGGCAAGCTGATCGGCGGCAGAAAACCGCCGCGTTTGGGGTGACCGTCCAACCCGATCTCGCTATCGCTCGGCGTCGGCAGGAAAAGCGCCCAATGCCCCAGCGACGGCGCTGGTTCGCTTTCACCAATCGCAGCCGCGAAACGCGCCAAGGCCTGCGGATCGACATGCTCTTCGCGCGTTTCGGTTTTGCCGATCCATTCGCGCCAATGGGCGATCTCGCTTTCGCTCAGGCTCATGCGGCGACGATACCATCGTCGTGCAGCTTGCCAATCGCGGCGCCGCTGAGGCCGAGGACCTGCGCAAGCACTTCGTCCGTATGTTGCCCCAGGCGCGGCGCGGGCTGCAGCGGCGCGCGCGCGGCGCCGGCGACGGTGCCCGCAGGACCGGACCCCGCGTAATTCAGCCCGCTCGGATTGCTCAGCATCTGAAAGATCGGATTGGCCGTGAACAGCCGCGCGTCCGTCGTCACCGCTTGATGCAAAGTCTGGTAGCGCGACCAGGTGACGCCCGCGGCGTCAAATGCGGGACCGAGATCGGCAAGGCGCCGGGCGCCGATTGCGCGCTCGAACAGCGGAAACAGCTTGTCGCGGTGAGTAAAACGTAGCCCTTCGTCGCGCCCGAACGACACGCCGAGTTCGCTCTCCAGCGACGCCACAGCATCCGTGAGATCAAGCGCGCGCAACGCACCGTTCCATTGCCGCGACGAGATCGCCACCAGCATCACGCGCTCGCCGTCGGCTGTGGAGAAATCGCGCCCGAACGCACCGAACAAATCGTTGCCCATGCGCGGGCGATCGTCGCCTTGCGTCAGCACCTCGGCCACCGCGCCCATATGGCTCAAGCTCGACGCAACCAGATCAGAGAGCGGCACGCGGACCTCGCGTCCCGCGCCGTCAGCGCGCCGCGCGCGCTCCGCCGAAAGCATCGCAAACGCTGCATAAGCGCCGCCGAGCAAATCCCACGCTGGCAACACGTGGTTCACCGGGCGCACATCATCGGCGGGCCCTGTCATCACCGGCAGACCGGACGCGGCGTTGACAGTGTAGTCCACCGCCGGCGCGCCATCGGCCCAGCCCATGATGCGCACGCAAATAATGTCGGCGCGCGCGGCCTTGAGGTTGGCGAAAGAGAGAAAGCCCTCAACCGGGTAATTCGTGACGAACAACCCCGCATTCTCACCGGGCGCCGCGGCGATGGCGATCGCGAGTTCGCGTCCCTGCGTCGAGGTGAGATTGATGGCGACAGATTTTTTGCCCTTGTTCAGGCCTTCCCAATACAAACTCGCCCCGTTGGGCGCGAGCGGCCAGCGGCGGAAATCCGGGCCGCCGCCAACATTGTCGAAGCGGATCACTTCCGCACCCATCTGCGCCATATGCAGGCCGCACGTCGGCCCGGCGATAAACGCCGCCCCCTCCACCACGCGCAAGCCTTTGAGCAGATCGTACATGTCAGCCCAGCTTTACGAGCATTCGCCCGAGATTGTCGCCGGAGAACAAACCAAAAAAAGCGTCGAGTGAATGATCGACGCCCGCGTGCACGGTTTCAGCGAGCGTGAGCTTGCCGACTTTGTGCCAAGCGGTCACGTCGCGCAGGAATTGCTCTTCCAGATGCATATAGTTGAGCGCGATGAAACCCTGCATGCGGATGCTCTTGATGACCGCCTGCATCAGGTTGCGCGGCGCCGTGCTCGGCTCGGTCGAATTATAGACCGAGATCATGCCGCAGAGCGCAAACCGCGCGTGATGATTGGCCACCGCCAAGGCCGCCTGCAAATGTTCGCCGCCAACATTCTCGAAATAGACGTCGATGCCTTTTGGCGCCGCGCGCGCGAGCGCTTTGGTTAGGCTGGGCTCGGCCTTGTAGTCGATCGCTTCATCGATCCCCAGCGTTTCCTTGAGAAACGCCGCTTTGCGGGCGCCGCCAGCCGAGCCGATGACTTTGTGGCCCTTGAGCTTGGCGATTTGGCACACTGTCGAGCCGACGCCGCCCGAGGCCGCCGACACAAACACGACGTCGCCATCCTTCAGGCCAGCCACGTCGAGCAGGCCCGCATACGCCGTCAGCCCGGTCATGCCGGCGAAACCGAGATAGGCTTGCGGCGGCAAGACGCTGCAATCGCGCAGCTTCAGCGCGCTCGCCGGCGCGTTGAACGCCTCGCGCCAGCCGAGCCGCGAAAACACCTTGTCGCCGGGTTTGAATGCCGGATCGTTCGAGGCCAACACCTCGCCGATAGCCGGGCCCTGCATCGCTTCGTTCAATTCGAACGGCGGCACATAGCTTTTCGCGTCGCTCATGCGCCCGCGCATTGCCGGATCGACGGCCATCCACAGATTGCGAACCTGCACCTCGCCCTCTCTCGGCGCCGGCACGTTCACTTTCACGGTTTCAAAATTTGCAAGCGTCGGCGCACCGACTGGTCGGCTGACCAAGCGCACTTCGCGGGAGGCGATCATAGGGCGTCCTTAGTAGTTGAGCAGCGCCGCGTAACGCTCGCGATGAAAGCCAGCGCTGCCGTAGCTCGCATCGGCGACGCGGGCGCGCTTCAGAAACAAGCCGGAATCGTGCTCGTCAGTCATGCCGATGCCGCCATGTAATTGGATCATGGCGCTGGCGACGCGACGGAACGTGTCACCCGCCAAGGCCTTCGCCAGCGACACCAATTCCGGCGCCTCTGGGCTATCGGCGTCGAGCGCAATCAGCGCAGCCTCAGTCGCTGAACGAGCTAGCTCAAGCTCGCCATACAATGCTGCTGCGCGGTGCTGCAGCGCTTGAAAGCTGCCGATCAATTGGCCGAATTGCGTGCGCGTCTTCAGGTAGGCGAGCGTGACCTCGAACGCCTCGATCGCCGAGCCCAACATCTCCGCCGCCAGCCCCGCGCGCGCGCAATCGAGCATGCGTTCCAGCAGCGCAGCGCCCTTGCCGACTTCGCCAAGCATCGCGTCATCACCAACCTGCACACCGGCAAAGTTCCAAATCGCCGCGCCGCGCCGCTCCACCTCGTGCAACGGCGTGCGCGTCAGTTTCGGCGCGTCGTTCTTTACAATAAACAGCGTCAACCCCTCCGCTTGGCCTGCCGCGCCCGATGTGCGCGCTGCAACGATCGCGACATCCGCGCTCATGCCGTGCAGCACGGGGCGCTTTTCGCCGTCGAGCTTCCAGCCGCCGCTCTTCACTTTTTTTGCGGTCAGAGCGACGCCGAGGGGATCGTGCCGCGCGCCTTCGTCGATCGCCAACGTCGCCACGGCGTCGCCGGTAGCAATGCGCGGCAACCATTGTTCCTTTTGCGCCGGCGTGCCGGCGACGCGCAGCCCGCTCACAACCGCCAGCGACGATGTCACCAAGGGCGACGGCGTCAACGTGCGGCCCAATTGTTCGAGAACCACACCCATACTGAGATAGCCAAAATCCGCGCCGCCAAATTCTTCCGGCACGATGATGCCGGTCCAGCCCATCGCCGCCATGTCTTCAAACAGCGCCGGGTCGTAGCCGAGCGCGGCGCCGCCAGTGCGCAGCTTGCGATAGGCGCTGATCGGCGAACGCTCCCGCGCCCACGCCTGCGCCGCGTCCTTCAGCATCTCTTGTTCTTCGGTGAGGACCGCCATGCGTCTGATCCGCCTTAGCTCGGAAGCCCGAGCACACGTTTCGCCGTGATGTTGTTTTGAATTTCGTGACTGCCGCCATAGATCGAGAACGCCTTGGAGTGCAGCCAAGCGCGCGTCGCTTCGATCTCATCGGAGGAATAATCCTCGCCGGCCCAACCAAGCCCGAGATTGCCCAAAATCTCGACCACCAGCTCCGCACGCTCCTGAGAAATGTCAGAGCCAAGATTTTTCAGCACCGACACCGCTGCGCTCACGCCTTCGTTCGATTTCAGATCCTGCGCCGTGCGCCGCATCGTCTGCGCATAAGCGCGGGCGCGCATGTCGTTGTTGAGGACGCGCTGACGCAAATCGGCGTCGGCAATGCGCCCCTTCTCGTCGACGCCCAAATATTTCTTGGCCAGAGGCAGCAAACTGATCGCCTCGGCGCGATTATTGGCGAGGCTGTCGCGCTCAAACTGCAGCAGACGTTTGCCGATCGCCCAGCCTTGATTGAGGCCGCCGACCATATTGTCCTTTGGCACCTTCACGTCATTGAAGAACACTTCGCAAAAGTGCGTCGAGCCGCTGATCAACTCGATTGGCCGCGCATCGACGCCTTCGCTGTGCATGTCGATCAGCAGGAACGAGATGCCGTTGTGCTTGGCGCTTGTGTCGGTGCGCACGAGGCAGAAGCACCAATCGGCGTGATTGGCGCCGGACGTCCAAATCTTTTGCCCGGTGACAATCCAGTGATCGCCGCCATCGATACATTTGGTCTGCAACGACGCGAGATCAGAGCCCGCGCCCGGCTCCGAAAACCCCTGGCACCAGCGCACTTCGCCGTGCGCGATCGGGGGAATAAAGCGGCGCTTTTGCACCTCGTCGCCGTATTCCAGCAGCGTCGGGCCGAGCATCATTTCGCCGTAGCTGCGATTGGGATTAAAGGCGCCGGCGCGGGCATATTCTTCGGCGATAATCCCGGCCTGGGCCGCACTCATACCCGCCCCGCCATACTCGACCGGCCAGGTGGGCGCGCCCCACCCTTTAGCGACAACCCGTTGTAGCCAAAGCTGAAAATCTGCGTCCGCATCGGCATACGCGCCGTCGGTGAGGAAGCGCTGTGGGTTCTTGTCGGCCAAGGACGGCGGGAAATTCGCCTTGATCCAGGCGGCGGCGTCCGCGCGGAACGCATCGAGGGCGGGATCGGTTACGTCGAACACCCCAGCTCCTCCCCCAAAACGGCTTGGGCGAAGCGTTTTTGCCGGTCAGGCGCCCTGGGCGTCGGCAGACCAAATTTGCATCGCCGGATATTTTTTGGCACACTTCCCCTCGCTCGGCAAGGCGCAGCGGCGCCTCGTCTGGCCGGCGACGCAACATTATCCGAGTTGCGCCAACGGGGCGCCTTGTTGGCGGTCTGGGGTAAGCCGATTACCGTGTGGAGTCGCATGAGCGACGCGAGGAGCATTGCGAACCGTGCCTCAACCAAAACGAAACGTGGCTGAAGCCGAAGCCGAAGAAGGCCTGGTCTATTCAAGCCCGGCCATTCACGAGCGCCGACGCCGCATTCTCGAAGAAACGCGCAAGATGATCGCCGAGCATGGGCTCGCCGGTTTCTCGATGGACGAAATCTGCAAGCGCGCGGGCGTCGCCAAGCGCACGCTCTACAACGCGTATCAGACCAAGGAGCGCATGATCGCTCTGGCGATCCACGAGTATTTTGAGAAATACGTCTCGCACATTCCCTACACCACGCCTGTCGGCTCGCTGCATCGCAACGTCGAGCGCGTCGTGTTCGTCATTCAGCGCAATCGCCAGCTCCGCAATTACATCAGCGCCCTGATGTCGATTTATTTCAGCTCCGACGCCGACAGCGACATCTGGACGACCATGCACTCGATGGCGGTGCAAGCGAACCTGCAATGGATCAACGCGCTGAAGGCCAAGCGCCAGCTCCAGCCCTGGATCGATCCTGAGGCGCTCGCCGATGATATCGTGCGCACGGAATACTCGATCATCAACGATTGGTGCCGCGGCAAGATCGCCGACGACCAGATCGTGTACCACCAAGTCCGCGCCTGCCTCACCATCGCAGCCGGCGCCACGCGCGGCGCCGCACGCAAGGACATCGAAGAGATGCTGCAGCGCTATCACGATGATGGTCTGCCGCTGCCGAGCGTGCAGATTCCGCGTCCGAAAAAGGCCTGAGCCCGCGCCGGGAGGATCGAGCCAATGAGCGATACAGCGCCGCGCTTGGCTGTCGAGACACTCGCCGACGGCGTGGTCCTGGCGCGGCTCAATCGGCCGGAAGCCAAGAATGCTGTCTCGTTCGAGATGTGGCGCGAATTCTCCGCCCTACTCGACAAGCTCGAAACAGAAACCCCAGCGCGCGCACTGGTTCTCTACGGCGCAGACAATTTCTTCTCCATTGGCGGCGATCTAAAAATCGCGCCCGCAGCAGGCGAAGGCGCGCTTGCTTTGGCGACCCGGCTCGAATGGGGCCAACGCGTGATCGCGCGGCTGCGCCGTATGCCCATCCCCGTGATTGGCGCGGTTGAAGGCGGCGCGTTTGGCGTTGGCTGGGCGTTGCTGATGTCGTGCGACCTCATCATCGCCGCCGAAGACGCGCGCTTCGGCGCGCCGTTTGTCGATTTCGGCCTGACGCCCGATGGCGGCGCGGCCTGGTTCCTCACGCAACGCATCGGGCGCCACGCCACCGCCGAACTCTTGTTCTCGGGCCGCTACATCGATGCGAAAGAGGCGAAGGCGCTCGGGCTCGTCAGCACCATCAGCGCGCCAGGCGCCGCACTCGATACGGCGCGCTCGTTTGCCTCGGCGATCGGCAAAGGCAATCGCCACGCCGTCGAACTCACCAAGCGTTTGCTCCACGGCGCGGAAACGGGGGACCTTGAGGCGTGTCACGCGCTCGAGCTTGCGTATTGCGCGATCTTGCAGGACGGCGAGGAGCTCGCCCGCGCGCGCGCCGCCTTCGCCGCCGCACGCGCCAAAGCGAAACCCGCGTCATGACCAGCTTCGACATGCGGCAATTGCCGCTGCTTTCGCGCTATAAGATCATCAATTCCACGGTGACGCCGCGCCCGATCGCCTGGGTGACGACGCAATCGGCCAGCGGCATCGTCAACGCCGCGCCCTATTCTTTCTTCAACGCCGTCGGCGACGACCCGCCAATGCTGGTGCTGGGTTTGTTGAAAGACCCGGTGCATGGCGGCCTGAAGGACACCGCCACCAATATTGTCGCCACCGGCGAATATGTTGTGAACCTCGTTTGCGAGGCCGACGCCGAGAAGATGAACCTCTGCAGCACCGCCGCGCCACGCGATGTCAGCGAGGTGGACTATGCGGGCCTCGACACTGTGCCCTCCATCGCGGTTAAGCCGCCGCGGATTGCATCGAGCCCGGTGAGCTTCGAGTGCCGCAAATACGCGGCGATCGATGTCGGCCGCCAGACCGTCGTGCTGGGTGAAATTCTCGTGGCCCACATCGCCGACGAGTTCATTCTCGATCACGAGAAACTCTATCTCGATACGCCGGCGATGAAATTGATCGCGCGTACGCACGGCAGCGGCTGGTACGCGCGCACCACCGATCAATTCAAGATGGAACGTCCGAAATACGATCCGAACCGCAAAGGCTAATCACGCGCGCCAGTGCGCCAGCGGCAAGCCAGCGACGTTGGTGCGCACCTTCCAGATCGAATTGTTGCGCAGCGACGCGATGTAGAGATCGCTCAGACTCGGTCCGCCGAAATTAAGATTGGTCGGCGAATTGAGCTTGCGGCCTTCGGCATCGTCAATCACCACAATCACCTCACCCGTCGGTGTGATCGCCACCACACGATTGGCGAACGGCAATGTCACCCAAAGGTTTCCGCCCGTATCGAGCGCAAGCCCGTCAGTGTGCCCCATTGTCGAGCGCTGCTCGGCGCTCATCGCCCGCAGCTCTTGCGCGCTGATATTGTCGGGCGCTTCGCCGAGTTGCGGGCCGTAGCGTTCGCCGCCGATATAGCCGCCAGAGGTTGCGCGGGAAAAGCGCACCACATCGCCCGCCGCCGTCTGTGCGACATAGAGGTGCTCGAAATCGCCGCTGAAACAAATGCCATTGGCGCCGCGGATGCCGCTGCACACGATGGACGCACGCCCGTTCGCGTCTACCTTATAGACAAACCCTTCCGGCGTTGTGTCGCCAATATTGTAGGGGTTGGCCCAGCGCGAATGCGTGCAGTACGCGTCGCCATCCGGCCCAATCGCCGGCATGTTCGACGCCACCAGGGCGCGACCCTCGATCGCTTCGCACAGCGTTTCGGTCGCCCCCGTGTTGAGATCAACGCGCTGCAGAATCCCCGGCGTATCGTTCAGCAAACCAAAATTCGCCACCACGACGCGCCCCTGCGCATCCATCGCCAAGCCGTTCGGATGCGGCGCGCGCCCGATCGCGCGGCGCGATCCATCCCGCGCAATCACGGTCACCGCAGCTTCGGACGAAGAGGTGATCACACGTCCATCGCGTGTCGGCACGACGCCCTCTGGTCGCGCCAAGCCCTCCGCGACAAGCTCCAACTGATCGACACTCACCGGCGCTGGCCGCGTCGGACGCAGCAGCGTCGCGCACGCCGCCAAGGGCGCCACCGCGCCAAGCCCGGCGGATCGGACCAGATCGCGCCGCGACAGCATCTCTAGCGCCGTTGCGTGCGCTCGGCCTGCATCGCCGCGCGCGTTTGTTGGCGGATGTAGTGCTGCAGCGCGCCGATCTCTTCGCCCGAGAATTCCGCGAATTGCGGCATACCGTTTTGCACAAGCACGCCGTCATGCAGAACCGCCGTTATGCTCGCGTTGTCCAAAGGAATGCCCGACCGGCGGAGGTCCGGCGCGGCGCCGCCAGCAGCCAATGCGCCGCCATGGCAGATCGCGCAATGCCGCGCGTAGATCGGCGCGCCCGCTTGCGCGCGCGCAGTATCGACGCGGAAGCTGACGTCGTCCGCGAACGGCGCTGGCGTGAGATCATCGTCGGGCAGCTGCGCCGCGCCGCCGATTGCGAACGTCAGCACGCGCCGGCGCTGCGCGCGATAATCCCAGGCAAGACTGGGATCGGGGCTGGTCGACACGCGCCACCCTGCGATGACGCTGATGTATTGGCGACCATTCACGGCATAGCTGATTGGCTGCGCCATAACGCCATTGTGCGCGTTGAACGACCACACCTCGCGTCCCGTATCGGCGGCGTAAGCGCGCAAATGCCCGGTGACGTCGCCTTGGAACACGAGATTGCCGCCTGTTGACATCACCGCACCGTTCTTCGCGCCCGGCAACGGCACGGACCAAACTTCGCGCTGCGCCACGGGATCCCACGCGAGCAGCCGGTTCGATCCTGGCGGCACTGTGATGCCGGGCGGCGGCGGACCGATCCCGTTGTTGATGATCTGGCCTGGCGTGAACTGCCAATTGCTCAGATCCGGCGCATCGACATAAATGCGCCCCTGCTCGATCGCTGGAATGTAAACCAATCCCGTTTGCCGGCTGAACGACATCGCCTCAACCGAGTGCGCGCCAACCGGCGATGGGAACACCACGAATGGCTGACCATTCGGGAAGCGCGCCGCCGCCACTTCCACCGGGCGTCCGGTGGCGGTGTCGATGCGATCGGCCCAAGTGATGTTTTCGACAAACGGTTCGGCCGAGATCAACCGACCGTCCTCACGGTCGATCATATAGAAGAAGCCGTTCTTCGGCGCGTGCATCAAAACGTGACGCGTGCGGCCATCGATCTCGACATCGGCGAGCTCGATGTCCATCGCCGCATTGTAGTCCCACGTCTCGCCGGGATTGACCTGATAATGCCATTCGTACTCGCCGGTATCGGCGTCGAGCGCGATGATCGAGCAGAGGAAGAGATTGTCTCCGCCTTCAGGGCTGCGGATTTTTTGATTCCACGGCGCGCCGTTGCCGGTGCCGATGTAAAGCCGGTTGTAGCGCGGATCGTACGCCATCGCGTGCCACACCGTGCCGCCGCCGCCAAAGCGCCACCACTCGCCCGTCCACGTCTGCGCCGCCATCTCCATCGTATCGTTTTCGAAGCCGTCAGCGGGATTGCCGGGCACCGTGTAGAAGCGCCAACGTTGGCGCCCTGTGTTGGCGTCGTAGGCCGTTACATAGCCGCGCACCGGCGCGAAATCGGCGCCGCCATGGCCGATCGCGACCATGCCGTTGAACACCCACGGCGGGCCGGAGATGTAGCGCCCGTCATTCTCTTCGAGCGTCTGCACGCTCCATATTTCACGGCCCGTGCGCGCATCGAGCGCGATCAAGCGTCCGTCGACGGTGCCAGTGTAAATTTTGCCGTCCCAGTACGCGATGCCGCGAATGCCCCACGAGGAACGCAAGCGCTCGCCCGCCGCCGCGGGCGCCTGAGGATCGTATTGCCAAAGCAATTCCCCAGTTGCGGCGTTGAGTGCGTGCACGACGCTGAAGCCCGCCGCGAAATAGAGTACGCCGTCGACGGCGATCGGCGCGCTGTGGGCGCTCGGCATCGTGTCAATGTCGTAGGACCACGCCAGCCCAAGCTGATCGATGTTCTGATCGTTGATCTCGGTGAGTGGGCTGTAATGGTTCTCGGTGAAATCACCGCCGTACGACGGCCAATCGTTGCCGTTGTCGTTCGACACCGCCCCGCGCGGGCCGCAGGCGATGAGCAACGCCGCCAGCATCGCGCCGGAGAAGATGCGAGATGCTTTGAACGTTTTCATATCGCCTGCTCCGCGCTCTAGTGCGCCCCGCCGCCCGTTTCCGCCGCGGTTTGCGCGGCAATCGCCACGCGCGCTTGCTGACGGATATAGTGCTGCAGGCCTTCGATCTCTTCGGCCGGCATTTCTTCGTATTGCGGCATGCCGCGCGAGCGCAGCGAGCCGTCATGCAGCACAGCGGTCAGTCCCTCGATCGACATCGGCGATTGCGCACGACGCAAGTCGGGCGCGGCGCCGCCGGCGATCAGGTTCGGGCCGTGACAGATGTGGCAATTGCGATGCAGCACGGCGCGACCGAGTTCGGCCTTCACCGGATCAACGCGAAACGCGGCATCGTCCATGTAAGGCGGCGGCGCGTCGTCTTCGGTCAGCGCCGGCAAGCTCGCCGTGCCGTCGAGCACGAACGTCAACACGCGCCGGCGCATGGTGTAATAGTTCCACTCTTGCGGCAGCCCGCTTGCGCCCGTGCCGCGCCAGCCGGTGATGATGGTGATGTATTGCTTGCCGCCAGCCATGTAGCTGATCGGCTGCGCGCCCATGCCGACTTGCGCGTCAAACGACCAGAGCTCGGCGCCGGTGTCAGCGGCGTAAGCCGTGAGTTCACCCGTGACTTGGCCCTGGAACACCAGGTTGCCGGCAGTTGAGAGCGTGCCGCCGTTCTGCATGCCTGTCAGCGGATTGCGCCAGACTTGGCTTCCACTAACCGGGTCCATGGCGAGCAGCGAGCTGGACGACGGCGCCGGCGGTGGGAAATCCGCCGGGCGCGGCCCGAGCCCTTGGTTCAAGCGCATGATGCCGGGGTTCGGCGTCCATGCCGCGAGGTTCGGCGGGTCAATGTAAACCTGCCCCGCTTCGGTGACGGGAATGTACACAAGCCCATTCGAGCGATTGAACGACATCGAGGCGACGCCATGCGCGCCCCAAGATGAAGGATAACCCAAGAACGGCGCGCCATTAGGAAAGCGCGATTCCGGACGCTCAACCGGGCGGCCAGTTTCTGTATCGATGCGGTCGGCCCAAGTGATGTTCTGCGCGAAGGGTTCAGCGGAAATCAGGTGGCCGTTCTCGCGATCGATCACATAGAGAAAGCCATTCTTCGGCGCTTGCATCAGCACCGGACGGCGCTGACCGTCGATGGTCAGATGCGTCAGTTCGATGTCCATCGCGGCGTTGAAGTCCCACGTCTCGCCGGGATTAACCTGGTAGTGCCAAACATACTCGCCCGTGCGCACGTCGATGGCGACGATCGAGCACAGATAGAGATTGTCGCCGCCCTCGGGGCTGCGGATTTTCTGGTTCCACGGGAGGCCGTTGCCGGTGCCGATATAGATCCGGTTGAACTCGGTGTCGTAGGCCATGGCGTGCCACGCGTTGCCGCCGCCGCCCATGCGCCACCATTCGCCCGTCCACGTCTGCGCCGCGCGCTCCATCGCATCGTTCTCGAAGCCATCGGCCGGATTGCCGGGCACCGTGTAGAAGCGCCACGCTTGCTCGCCGGTTTGCGCGTTGTAGGCGGTGACGTAACCGCGCGTCGGCCCGTAATCGCCGCCGCCGTTGCCGATCACGACAACATCGCCAGCCATGAAGGGTGGGCCTGTGATGTAAGTCGGCGCGCCCTCTTCAAGGGTTTGCACCGACCAGACTTCTTGACCGGTGCGCGCATTGATCGCGATCAGGCGCCCGTCGAGCGTCGCTGTGTAAACTTTCCCGTCCTTGTAAGCCAAGCCGCGCGTGCCCCAGCCCGCGCGCATCCGTGGACCGGCGACGTCATAGACGTGCGGATCGTATTGCCAGAGCAATTCGCCGGTCTGCGCGTTCATCGCGTGGATGACACTGTGGCCCACCGGGAAATACAAAATGCCATCGATCGCCAGCGGCGAGCCCATACCGTTCGGCGTCACCGGAAGATCGTAGGACCAAGCCAGGCCCAATCGGCTGACATTCTCGGCGCTGATCTGCGTCAACGGACTGTAATGGTTCTCCGTGGCGTCTCCGCCGTATGAGCTCCAGTTCGCACCCTCTTGGCGCATCAAGCGCGGCGCAAAATAAACGGCGGCGCCGATGAGCCCGAGGGCGATCAGAGCAAGGATGATATTTCGCGGATTCATGATGGGTGTCTCCGAACCTAGTTCAGATCGACAGTCAGCCGGTCGAGCGTACCGCTGAACCGGCTCTGTGCGATAGTGTAATCGGTGTTGATGGGCGTGAGCGTATCTTCGCCCACGTCGAAGCCTTCGCTGTGCGAAATCCAAGCGCTGAGCGTGGCCTCCACACGGCCGCTGGCGATCACACGCCGGCCGTCGAGCAATGTCACATCACCACCGGCGCCGGGCGCGGCGCTATCGGCGCGGAATCGCGCCACCAATGTGTGACGCCCCGGCGCAAGCGGTTGCGCCGCGCGGATGGAATATTGCCGCTCGCCGATCGCGTTGTAATGGAACACCGCACGTGAACCGATGAGGTAGAACGCATACCCGCCGAAGCGGCCGCCTTGCGTCACCAGTACGCCGCTCGCGCCCGCCTCCGGGATCACCACCTCCGCGCTGATCGAAAACGATCGGCGCATGATCGGCGGCGCCGCGCGCTCTGGGATGCGTGTCGCGCCGGGCCGATAGGTGAAACTCGACCGTCCGTCCGCGAGACTTGGCGCCCCTTGCGCGCCCTCCGTCGGCGCGTGAATCGGAAGGATGTTGTTGCGCGCGGCTTCTGCCCAGAACAAATCCTGCAACGCGGCAAGACGCTGCGGCTCTGCGGCGGCGAGATTGCGCGTCTGGCTGAAATCGGCGTTCGTGTCAAACAGCTCCCACACGCGCTGATCGAGCGGAACCGGCGCGGCGCGCGTCGCATCCCAAGGCGTGCCCACCGGGCGCGACGCCGCCACCCAACCATCGTCATAGATGGCAAAATTCTGCATCACCTCGAACACTTGGCGATGCCGACGCGACGGCGCAGCCGCGGCGTTGAACGAGTACAACATGCTCACGCCATCGAGCGGCTGTTGCGACACGCCGTTCAGCTCCGCCGGCGCCTCGACGCCTGCAGCCTCCAGGATCGTCGGCATAATGTCGCTGACATGGTGAAATTGCTGCCGCAGGCCACCCGCTTCACGGATGCCGCGCGGCCACGAGATCACCATGGCATTGCGCGTGCCACCAAAATGCGACGCGATGCGCTTGTACCAGGCGAATGGCGCGTTCATCGCCCACCCCCACCCTCCGGGGTAGAGATTGTAGGCGTCCGGCCCGCCGATATCGTCGATATGCGACAGCACATAGCCAAACCGCTCTGACACATCGTTGACGCCGGATTGCTCGAACAATTTGCCGTCGAGCCGACCTTCCGTGCTCGCACCGTTGTCGCCTTGAATGTAAATGACCAACGTGTTGTCGAGTTCGCCAGTCTCGCGCACCGCATCGAGCACCCGCCCAACCTGCGCGTCTGAATACGACAGCTGCGCGGCGTAAGCTTCCATGTAGCGCGCATAGAGACGGCGTTGATCCACACTCAAACTGTCCCACGCCGGCAGTTCCGGCGGGCGCGGCGCCAGCACCGTGCCCTCGGGGATCACGCCAAGCGCGCGCTCACGCTCAAACACTTGCTGACGCATCACGTCCCAGCCGCCATCGAACTGACCGCGGAAGCGCGCGAGCCATTCCGGTGGCGCGTGATTGGGTGCGTGGGCGGCGCCCGGCGCGTAATAGATGAAAAACGGATTGTTCGGTGCGAGCGATTGTTGTTGGCGGATCCAGCCGATGGCGTCATCGGCCATGTCCGCCTCAAAATGGTAACTGGGATCCTGTGGCGGCGCGATCGCGGTCGTGCCGCGCACAAGCGCCGGCGCGAACATACTCACATCGGCGCCGAGAAAGCCGTAAAAATGCTCGAAGCCGAGCCCCGTCGGCCAACGATCGAACGGGCCCGCCGCGCTTTGTTCCCATTCCGGCGTCACATGGCCCTTGCCAAACATGGCCGTGTTGAAGCCGCGCGCGCGTAACACTTGCGCGATCGTGCCCGCCGTCGGTGGAATGACGCTGGTGTAGCCGTCATAGCCAGTCGGCAGATTGGTCACCAAGCCAACGCCGACATTGTGCGGATTGCGGCCCGTCAGCAAAGACGCGCGCGTCGGCGAGCAAATCGCCGTCGTGCTGAAGCGATTGTAGCGAAGCCCCCTGCGCGCGAGCATGTCGAACGTCGGCGTCGGCACCGGCCCGCCGAACGTGCTGCTGGCGCCAAAGCCAACATCGTCGGTCATGATCACAATAACGTTCGGCGCGTCGGCCGGCGCGCGCGGCGATTGCGGCCATTGCGGCGGCGACGATTCCGCAGCTGTGCGCCCGACCCAACGCTGCGCCACGCTTTGCGCGGCCGCGCTCACAGCAAAACCGCCAAGCAACATAAGCACAAGTGCGAGGCGAACCTGCTGCAGCATCGTCGGCGATCTAAAAAAGAGGAGCCGAACTGCCTATCGACAGTTCGGCTCCAATGCTCAGGCCCGCCCTTAGAAGTCCACGCTGAGCGTGACACCCCAGGTGCGCGGGTCGGTCGCTTGTGTCGCGGCGAAGAACGTCGCGACGGGGAGATAGTTCAAGATCTGCACTTCCTCGGTGAGGTTCTTACCCCAGAGCGTGAAGCGATAGTTTCCGGCATCCGGCGACCACGACACGCTGGAGTCGATGACGAACATCGGCGCGCGATACGAGTACGGCACGTTCAGCAGGTTGACGTAGGCGCTGCTGCGGTAATTGCCGGAGATATCGAACGTCGCTTCGCCACCGGCGACCGCCGTTTCGTAATTGGCGCCCATCGAGATATCCCAACGCGGCGCGCGCATCGGATGCAGATAGGAATTGTCGACCGGAATGTAGTTGCGGTCTTCCGGGCTGGGGCCCACGGCGCCGAGGTCGAAGAATTGCGTCGGCGCGCATTGGGTTTGGCCAGCTGGCGGTGTCGCGGAGAACGTCGTGCCGTCGAGATCGGCGCAGAAGTCGGTGTAATAGGCCTCGTTCCAACCGATATTCGCATAAAGGCGCAGCGCATCGGTCACCCGCGCCGCGATCGCCAGCTCGACGCCGTAGCTGGTGAGGTCCGCGACGTTGGTGGTCACCGTGCTGACACCCGACGGAGATGCCGACGGCGTCACCAGCGAACGCTGCAGGCCAGAGTATTGCGAATAGAAGATGTTGCCGTTGATGCGCAGGCGCCCATCGTACCATTCGCTGCGGAAGCCGGTTTCGTAGTTCTCGGCTTTTTCATCGCCGTAGGGATCTTCGAACGCGAACCGGTCAGCCGAGTTGGCGTTGTAGCCCCCCGACTTGTAGGCCTGTTGATAGAAGGCGAACAGGAACAGGTCCGGGTTGACCTCGTAGTTCACGCCGATGCGCGGCGCGAAATTGTTCGAGCTGATCGGGTCGGCATCGAAGAAGATCGCCGCGTTCGTCGTCCACGGGTGCGACGCGAAATCCGACGATGCCGTGATGCCGGTGGACGAGGCGAGCGTCGCATTCTCTCCGCGATAACCGTACTTCTCTTCGTGCGAATAGCGGCCGCCGAAGACAAGCGTCAGCGCGTCGGTCATGTGCCAATCGAACTGCGCGTACGCCGCGTAGGAATCGCGGGCGCCCGAGTTGTTGATGTAGGTCGGGCCGGTTGTGACCGGGTTCTGCGCGGTGGTTGGCGTGAACACTGCTGGGAAAGGCGCGGTCGTGTCGGTGAACGACAATTGCGTCGTGTTGTAGTGATCCCAGAAATAGGTCACGCCGGCGACGACATCGAGCTGATCGCCCCAATTGCCGACATATTGCAGTTCCGCCGAACTCGTCTTGTACGTTTCGAAGCGGACCGACGAGAACATGTTGATGTTTTCGCCGTCGGTGTCGGCCCAGTTTTCCTGCGTGACATAGCCATAGTTCAAGATACCGCGCAGCGTGCCGTTGCCGAGGTCGTAGGCGGCATCGACCGTCAACGTGTACTGGTCGGTGTCCTGATCGCGGTTGTCTAGGCTGTTGCCGATGCGGAAAGGATCGCTGCCAGCGCTCGGCAGGTTGCGGCTGTCGTCGCCATAGGGATTGTACCCAGGGAAACCGGCCGTCGACATCGACGTGACACCGCCCGTGGTCGTGTTGCCGGCGTACCAGGCGCCGCCGAAATCGTGGAAATATTCGCCGTAAACGTTGATGTCCAAATTCTCGGTCGGCGTCCAACGCAAGGTCGGGCGGATATAGAGCGTGTCCTCACGGCCGATCGATTTGCCTTCGAGCGTCGGATCGATGACGCCGGGCGCGATCACACCGCTGTTGTGATAATAGCCGTCCATGTGGTGTTGGCGCACGGCGATGCGTCCTGCCAGCACGCCTTCGATGATCGGCTGGTTGAACACGACGTCGAAATCTTGCTTGCCGTAATTGCCCAACGTCGCCCGCGCGCTCGCTTCGGCGTCGTCGAGATCCGGGCGCGTGGTGCGCACAGAAACCGCGCCGGCGAACGCGTTGCGGCCGTACAAAGTGCCCTGCGGACCGCGCAGCACTTCAATGCCATCAACGTCGATCGCGCTGGTCAACGCGGTGGCGTTACGCGCTTGATAAACGCCGTTCACGTAAACCGCGACCTGCGGGTCGGTGAAGCTTTCAACGCCGGCATAGCCGACGCCGCGCATCGACAGCGACGCGTGGGTGGGGAAGAGACCCACGTGCTCGATCACGGCGTTGGGAATCAAGCGGTTCAGCGATTCAATCGTCGCCGCGCCCGTGGCGTTCAGCTGCTCGCCCGTGACGGGGACAAGCGAGAGCGGCACCTGTTGCAAATTCTGCGTGCGGCGCTGAGCGACGACGACGATCTCGCCGAGGCCGTCGTCTTCTTCCGCTTGCGCGGCGGGTTGCGCGGCGTCCTGCGCAAACGCGACAGGCGCGCCGAGGAAACCGCCGAGGCCGAACAAAGCGCTGGTGACGGCGAGCCCAAACTTAGACATCCGCATACGTATCCTCCCCTTACGACGAGGTCGCGTTTGCGCGCCCCGCGTATCTTGATGGGCCACCCATGCCGTTCCGGCGCGGGGTCGCTTTTGCCCTTTTTTGCACTCAAACGCAGAATTTAGGGGGAGTCAATTCCAATATTACTCGGCAGTGCAAAATTTGCGCCCGCACACGAACTCCCCCGGCGTGCGTTGCGCGCGGGCATCACCCGATCGTGCGATCCGTCGGCCAATAGCGCCGGCGCAACTCTCGCTTGTTGACCTTGCCCATGGCGTTACGGCCGATATCGGAAACGAAATCATAGCTACGCGGGCATTTGTAGCCGGCGAGGCGCGCGCGGCAAAACGCGTTGAGGTCTTCCGTCGCGGGCGGGCGATCGAGATCGCGCGGGATCACCAGCGCCTTGACCTCTTCACCGAACTCGACATTCGGCGCGCCAATCACCGCGACATCGAGCACATCGGGGTGCTGCAGCAACACATGCTCGCACTCGGCCGGATAAATGTTCACGCCGCCGCTGACGACCATGTCGGACACGCGATCCGTGATAAAGACGTAGCCTTCGTCGTCGACATACGCCATTTCGCCGAGCGTAAAGATGCCCGGCGCATGGTGTGCCGCGGCGGTCTTCTCAGGGTCTCCGTGATAGATGATCCCGCGCCCTGTGGTGTCGCGGAAATACAATAGCCCCACTTCGTTGGCGCCAAGTTCGCGCCAATCCTCGCTGTAGATCACGGTTTCGAACGGCGGCGCCGCCTTGCCCACCGAGCCCGGCTTGCGCAGCCATTCCTCGGACGTGATCATCGTCGTCGTGCCGCTCTCGGTGCCGCCATACGCTTCCACCAGCACCGGCCCGAACCATTCGATCATCCGCCGCTTCACATCCGGCGGGCACGCAGCTCCCGTGTGCGCCATGCGCTTCATCGATGAAACGTCGTATTTGCGCTTCACATCGTCCGGCAACGCTAGCAAGCGCTGAAAATGCGTCGGCACCATCACCGATGCGGACACTTTGAAGCGCTCCACAGTCGCCAGCATGCGCTCTGGATCGAAATTCGACATCACCACCAGAGGCGCGCCGCCAATCAGCGCGCGCACCATGGTGAGCGGCCCGGTGTGATAGAGCGGGCCGACCGCGATCCCCGGCCCCGCCGGCAACAACGCGACGCGCTCGCGCATCGTGCGCACATAATGCGCGATGTCATTGGTCGGCGGGAAATAGGTCGGCGGCGTTTCCGTCGCCTTCGGCTTGCCGGTGGTGCCAGATGTATAGTGCAGATGCGGCAGCGGCTTCATGTGCGTCGGCGGCTCCGCGTCCGAGGCCGCCGCGACAAAATCCTCCCACGCAAGCAGTCCCGCGCGCGGCGTACAGCGCCAACCGATCACCACCGGAACGCCCGCCGCCGCTGCGGCCGCCATGCCCGCGTCGGCGCTTTCGGGGCCAACGAACAGAACGCGCGCACCGGAATCCTGCAGAATGTAGGTCAGCTCGTCGGCGGTCAGGTGGAAATTCGCCGGCACAGTCGAAGCGCCAGCGAGCAAACCGCAAGCATAGGCAAGCACCGTTTCAGCGCTATTCGGCGCAAACACCGCGACGCGGCACGCCGCGCCGAGATCCAGCGACAACACGCCATTCACGATCTTGTTGAGCAACGCGTCGAGTTCGCTCCACGAATAGCGTACGCGCTCGTCGGCCAACGCCAGCGCGTCGCTCCTATCCAGGCCGGCCAACAAAGCGGACATCGTCTCCCCTCTCAGCGCGCCGCCGCGGCGACCGCATCAGCCGTCACCGCTTCGGCCTTCACAACAGACGGCGCCAAGAACCACAGCGCCATGCGCATCGTTACGAACGCCACAGCGAAACACCCGACGATGACAATCATCATCGAGGCGCCAATCTGGTTTTCGTCCTTGAACAGGAAGTCGGTCAGCGCGCCCACCAGCGCCGGCCCAGCGCCAAGCCCCAGCAGCGTGAACGCAAACAGAAACAGTGACAGCAATTGCCCGCGCACCGCGTTCGGCGCCAACAAAGCCACGACGGAAGAGACATAGACCATGAACGGCACGGTCACGAATTGGATCACGCAATAGAGGCCCAGGAACATCCAAGCGCTCGGCGCCAAAAACAGGAACACCACGGCAGGCGAAACAAGCGCCATCAGCCAGGAATAAAACCGCAGATGCGCATCGCGCATGCCGCGGCCGAACAGATGATCGACGATACGTCCGTTCACCAGCAGCGACGCCGCCGCGATCAGGTTCATCGCGCTCAACGCCGGTCCGTACTGGATCGGCTCCCAGCCGAAATGGCGCCCAATATAGGTCGGCACCCAAGAGGTGAGCGTGTAGCCAACGATGGAGAGGCACGAAAAGCTGACCATCATCAGCGACACCAGCCGCCAATTCGCGCGAATAAACGCGATCAACAGGTCGCGGCCCTGTTTGTTCGTCGGCGTCGCGCTTGAGAGGCCCGCCGTGTTCTTGCGACGCGGCTCCTTGAAGGTGAAAACGAGAAACGCCATCGCAAAGCCCGGCAGCCCCACCATCGCGAATACGATTTGCCATGGTTCAGCTTGGCCAAGCAGCGGCAGGTTGATGCCATGCAAGGTCGCCGCATACGCGATGGCGATGCCGCCCAGACCGAACGCGGTCGCGGAGCCGACCTTGCCGCCCATCTGAAACGCCGATGTCGCTGTCGTCAGCCGCTCGCGCGGAAATTGGTCCGCCAGCATCGAGTACGCCGCCGGCATCAAAGCCGCCTCGCCGATGCCCACGCACACGCGCGCCATCAGCAGATGCTCAAACGAATCCGCAAGCCCCGATGCAACGGTCGCCACCGCCCAGGTGGTGACGCCGAAAAACACGATCCAGCGGCGCGCGAACCGGTCCACCGCCCAACCGAGCGGCAGCCCAAAGATTGCATACGAAATCGCGAACGCCGGCCCAAGCAATTGGCCGACTTGAAAGTCTGTCAGCAACAGGTCGGCTTTGATTGGCCTCACCAACATCGCCAGGATCAGGCGATCGAGCCACGAGAACACATAGAGCGCGAACAGCACGCCCACCATCCACCAACTGGCGAACGGAATTGGCGTGGCGCTCACATTCGGAGGATTGTTCGCCGCCATCGCGCTAGCGCAGCGGCTTGCTGGAAAGCTCTTCGATCTTCTGCTTGCCGAGCTGCGACATGTGCACTTCCTCCGGCCCGTCGGTGAGCCGCACGAAGCGATTGGTCATGAACAATTGCGCGATCGGCGTATCGCCGCTGACACCCATGCCGCCATGGGCCTGCAGCGCCCGATCGCCGACAAGCTGCGCCATCGACGGCGCGACAATCTTGATCGCCGCGATCAAATCCTTCGCAACCTTGTTGCCATAGCGATCCATCGCGTCGGCCGCCTTCAGTGTCAGCAGGCGCGCTTGCTCGATCTCGCAAAACGAACGCGCCACATCCTGGCGAATGCTGCTTTGATCCGCGAGCTTGCGGCCAAACGCGACCCGGCTGTTCACACGGTGCGCCATATATTCCAGCATACGCTGCGCCTGCCCGATCGAGCGCATGCAATGGTGGATGCGCCCCGGCCCGAGCCGGCCTTGCGCGATCTCAAAGCCGCGCCCCTCGCCGAGCAGCAGATTCTCCTTTGGCACGCGCACATCGGTGAAGCGCAGCTCAGCGTGCCCGCCGGGCGAATGGATGTGCCCGAAAACAGACAGCGGCCGCACGATCTCGACGCCCTTCGCATCCTTGGGGATGAGGATCTGCGAATGTTGTCGGTGCTTCGGCGAATCCGGATTCGGCGTCTTTCCCAGCAAGATGAAAATCTTGCAGCGCGGATCCATCGCGCCGGAAATCCACCATTTGCGCCCGTTGATCACGTAATCGTCGCCGTCCGCGACGATCGTCGTCTCAACGTTCGTCGCGTCCGACGACGCCACCTGCGGTTCCGTCATCACGTAGCAAGAGCGAATTTTTCCATCGAGCAGCGGCTTCAGCCACTTCTCCTGCTGCGCCGCGCTTCCGTATTTCGCCAGCACCTCCATGTTGCCGGTGTCGGGCGCCGAGCAATTGAAAAACTCAGACGCCCACGAGATGCGGCCCATGATTTCCGCCAGCGGCGCGTATTCAAGATTGGTGAGCCCAGGGCTCCATTCGCCGTACTCGTGCGGCAGGAACAAATTCCACAAGCCAGCTTCGCGCGCCTTCGCCTTCAGCGCTTCCGTGCCGGGCCACGGCTTCCACAGATTGGCGTGGTCGTGGATGAAAGCCTGGCGCTCGGCTTCGATCGGATAGACGTGCTCGTCCATGAACGCTTCGAGCTTCGCGATCAGCGCTTTGACCTTGTCGGAATATTCAAAATTCACGGGACGCTCCTCGCGCGCAAATCAGAGAGTTAGACCGCCGTCCACCAGCAGCGTCTGCCCCACCACGTAGGCCGACAACGGCGACGCCAGGAACAACGCGACGCCCGCCATGTCCTCGGTTGTGCCGAACCGCCCGAGCGGAAATTTCGCCAACGCCTTTTCGCGGCGATCGGGATGATCCATCGTCACCTTGGTCAGCTTCGTATCGACAAGCCCCGGTGCAAAGCCGTTCACGCGAATGCCCAACGGCGCCCACGCCTGCCCAAGCGTTTTCGTGAGCCCCACGGCACCCGCCTTCGACGCCGAATACGCGGGGTTGCCCAACACCGCTTTGAACCCGGCCACCGAATTGACGACCACCACGGCGCCTTTCGCATCCGCCAAAAGCGGCTTGAACTTCTGCGCACAATGCATGACGGAATCGACGTTCACCGCCATCACCTTGTCCCAGCCCGCGCGCTCGAACTCCTGTTTTCCGTAAAGAACAGTGCCTTGCGACAGGATCAGCACGTCGAGCGTTTCAAACGGCGCAGGCGCCGCCGCGATCGCCTCTGGATCGCTCACATCGACGCTCGAATAGTCAAGCCCGGTGAGGTCGGAGCCGTCTTCGGCCTTGTAGTCGCCAGCGCTCGCGCGCGTTCCCCATACATGCACGCGCCCGCCCCGCACGCGAAAAGCTTGCGCAATAGCATTGCCAATGCCGCTTGATCCGCCGACTACGAGAACTGTTTTGCCGCTGAAATCCAATTCGTTCATCGCCTCACCCGATCCAACGCTGCGCGCGTTCGAACAGACGCACAGCGCGCCCGTGCAGCAAGTCGCCTGTTTCCTTTGGTGCGCGTCCCGCACAAGCGCGCGCGTGCGTGCCTTCGAGCAAGATGCCAAGTTTGTAGCATGCCAGCACGCCGTACCAATTCATGGCCGAAAGATCGCGTGACGAGCGCGCAGCATAATGCGCCACCAATTCTCCCGCACTCGGAAAGCCTAGCCACGGCTTGACGCTGATGAGATCGACTGACGCGCCGGGCTCCGGCCAAGTCGCCATCAACCAACCAAGATCGATCAGCGGATCGCCGATGGTCGCCAATTCCCAATCGACAATCGCCGCCAATTCCGGCGCGTCGTTCCGGTACATCACGTTCGCAAGGTGATAATCGCCGTGCATGATGCCGGGCTTGAATTGCGCCGGACGGTGCGCTTCGAGCCACCCCGCCACGCGCTCGACGCCCGGCAAATCCTGCGGGCCGGTCCAGCCCGCGAATTCGCCATAGCTTTCGAGCTGGCCTTTCCAGCGCGACACTTGGCGCGCGAGGTAATTGTCCGGCTTGCCAAAATCGCTCAGGCCCAGCGCCTCGTGATCGAGCGCACCGAGCGCCGCAATCCCCTCCACCAAGGCCAGCCCCATGCGGTGCTGCGCCTTCGGATCGGTATGTAATGCCGGCAGGCCAGACACCGGATTGAAGCCCTCAACCGGGGCCATCAGATAGAAAACAGCGCCCAACACGCTTTCGTCCGTGCACGCCGCGATAAAGCGCGGATGCGGGACGTCGGTTTTGGCCAACGCCGCTAGCAATCGCGCTTCGCGCCGCATCGTCTCGTTGGAATTGGCGCGCACATGCACCGGCGGCCGCCGCAGCACATAATCGCGATCTTCGCGTTTGAATTTCAACAGGATATTCTGGGTGCCGCCGGTCAAGTGGATCACATCGGCGAGCGCGCCCGAACCCAAGCCCTCGCGATCCATCCAGGCGGCCAGCGCCGAGAAGTCGACCCCCGCTTCCACCCTATCCTCCCATTTTTTGTTGCTGCGATAATGGAGTTGACGAACGGCCTTGGCAATGGAATTTTGCACTAGCGGTTAAATTTTTGATTTGGGGCGATGGGCGGCATGGGGCGCGAACCCGACTTCGGCAGCGACAACGCACTTCGCGCGCGCCTGCTCGCCGGCACGCCTGAGCGTTTGTTCGCAGCGGCGCGCGCGCTGCGCGACGCTGGCCACGGCCGGCTCCAAACCTATTCGCCGAAAGTGTTCATCCCGCTGACGCAGCTCTGCGCCGACCGTTGCCATTATTGCGTTTTCTCGCGCGCGCCGAAGCAAGGCCAACGCGCTTATCTCACGCCGGATGAAGTGCTCCCCATCGCCCGCGCCGGCGCAGCCGCCGGCTGCACCGAGGCGCTGTTCACGCTGGGCGACAAACCCGAACTGCGCCACGCCATCGCCCGCGAAGAGCTCGACGCGCTCGGCCACCCCACGACGCTCTCGTATCTCGCCGAGATGTGCGCGTTGGTGCTGCGGGAAACGGGCTTACTCCCGCACGTCAACGCCGGCGTGATGAACGCCGACGATATGAGCGCCTTGCGCGCGGTGTCGGTGTCGCAAGGCCTGATGCTGGAAACTGCATCCGACCGCCTCTCCGAACGCGGCGGACCACACTATCTGTCGCCGGACAAAATCCCCGCCGTTCGCCTCGAAACCACCCGCATCGCCGGTGAACTCGCGGTCCCGTTCACCAGCGGCATCCTCATTGGCATCGGCGAAACCCGCGACGAGCGGCTCGACGCCCTGTTCGCGCTGCGCGACTTGCACGATCACTACGGTCACATTCAGGAAATCATTATCCAGAATTTCCGCGCCAAGCCCCGCACGCCAATGGCACGCGCACCCGAGCCGACGCTCGACGACCTGATGTGGACCATCGCCGCCGCGCGCTTGATCTTCGGCCCGGAAATGAACATTCAGGCGCCGCCGAACCTCTCGTGCAGCGACTTTCCGCGCTTGATGGATGCAGGCATCAACGATTGGGGCGGCGTCTCCCCGGTGACGCCAGACCACGTCAATCCCGAAGCGCCATGGCCCGAGGTGGAGCGCCTGCGTCACGGCACAGCATTGGCTGATCGTATTCTCGTAAAGCGCCTCCCCGTCTATCCCGCGTACGCCCAAGACATCGCGCGCTGGATCGATCCGACGCTTGCGCCGGCGCTACGCCAACACAGCGATTCCGAAGGCTTCGCCCGCGACGATACCTGGCGCCCCGGCGCCAACATGACGCCGCGCGTGCGCGCCGCCACGCCTGGGCTCAGCGTCGATCCAAAGATCGACGCCGCGCTCGCACGCGCCGTCGCCGGCGAGGCGCTGAGCGAGTCCGAGATCACCACATTGTTCGCCGCGCGCGACGTCGACATGGAGCGCGTCTGCGCCGCCGCAAACGACCTGCGCGCGCGAACCAATGGCGACGCTGTCAGCTACGTCGTCAACCGCAACATCAACTACACCAACATCTGCCTCTACAAATGCGGCTTCTGCGCCTTCTCAAAGGGCCACGGCGCGGAGGCGCTGCGCGGCAATCCCTACGATCTCGACCACGCGGAAATCACCCGGCGCACCATCGAAGCGGTCGATCGCGGCGCGACAGAGGTGTGCCTGCAAGGCGGCATCCATCCGCGCTACACAGGCGAGACGTATCTCGCCTTCTGCCGCAGCATCCGCGCCGCCGCGCCCGCCGTTCACATCCACGCCTTCTCACCGCTCGAGATCGCACAAGGCGCCGCCACACTCGGTCTGACGTTGCACGCGTTCCTGCAACGCCTCAAAGCAGAGGGCCTGGACACCCTTCCGGGCACGGCCGCCGAAATCCTCGACGACGGGATCCGCGCACTGATCTGCCCAGACAAACTCACCACCAAGGATTGGCTCGCGGTGATCGAAGCCGCCCATAACGTCGGCTTCAGAACCACCGCGACCATCATGTTCGGCCACGTGGAAACGCCAACCCACTGGGCGCGCCACCTGTTGCACATTCGCGCGCTGCAGGAGCGCACCGGCGGTTTCACCGAATTCGTGCCGCTGCCGTTCGTCCACATGGAAGCGCCGATGGCGCTGAAAGGGCTCACACGCCACGGCCCAACTTTCCGCGAAGTGCGCCTCATGCATGCCGTCGCGCGCCTAGTGCTGCATCCGGTGATCGCCAACATCCAGGCGTCCTGGGTGAAGCTCGGCGCCGCTGGCGCGGCCATCGTCTTGAACGACGGCGTCAACGATCTCGGCGGCACCTTGATGAACGAAAGCATTTCGCGCGCCGCCGGCAGCCAGCACGGCCAAGAAATGGCGCCGGAGCATCTGGAAGCCTTGATCGCCGCTGCTGGCCGCACGCCGCGCCAGCGAACGACGCTCTACGCTGACGTCTCGCCCGAGCAGCATCAGCGCGCCTTCACAGCGCCGACGCTCAAGCCCATGGTGCAAACGCCGCCCGTCAAACGGCGCATCGCTGAAAGTGAGCTTGTGTGATGAGCGACCAGAAACCCACCATCGCCGTGCTCGGCGGCGCCGGCAAAGAAGGCTCTGGCCTCGCGCTGCGCTGGGCTCATGTCGGCTATCCGGTGATCATCGGCAGCCGCACGCCCGAACGCGCCGCCGAAGCCGCGACAGAACTGAACGCCCTCCTCGGTCGCAACGGCCTGCGCGGCGCCGACAATCTCTCTGCCGCACGTGACGCACAGATTGTCGTGCTCACGGTGCCTTTCTCGGCGCAACGCAGCACCGTCGAAAGCGTGCGCGAAGCGCTCACCGGCAAAATCTTGATCGACGTCACCGTGCCGCTGGTCCCGCCGAAGGTGAGCCGCGTACAATTGCCAGAAGGCGGCTCCGCCGTCGAAGCGATCCAAAAGCTGCTCGGCGGCGATGTGAAAGTCGTCTCCGCGTTCCAAAACATCTCCGCGCACCATTTGAAGCAACTCGATCACGACATCGATTGCGACGTGCTCGTCTGCGCCGACGACAAAGCCACCGGCGATCAAGTGGTCGAGATGGCGCGCGAAATCGGCTTGGGCGCATGGAACGCCGGTGTGCTCGCGAACTCGGTCGTTTCTGAAGCGCTCACCTCGGTGCTGATCGCCCTGAACCAGCGCTACAAAGTCCCCGGCTCTGGCATCCGCATCACCGGCATCCCGGTCGATCCCAAGGCCTGATCCGCCTTTTGGAAGCGCCGCCCGTCGCGCTACACTCAGCGAATGCGACGCACCCTTCTCTTCTGCGGCTTCCTTCTGACGCTCGCCGCCTGCGCGCCCGCCGTGGCGCCCCAAATTACAACCTGCCTGGCGACGGCGCCAATCGAAGCGCAAGCGCGCGACGGCATGATCCAAATCCCCGCCGGCGAAACCGACATCGGCTCAAACGATTTCCACCCCGAGGAACGCCCCGCGCGCACGGCCCAAGTCGGCGCATTCTGGATCGACGCGCATGAGGTCACCAACGCCGAGTACGCCGCGTTTGTCGCCGCCACCAATTACGTCACCATCGCCGAGCGCGACAATGCCGGCGGCGCCGTGATCTCGCCGCGCCAGGGCGTCGACTATTCCGATCTCAGCCAATGGTGGCGTCTCGCACCGGACGCGACGTGGCGCACGCCGCACGGCGGCGGCAGCAACATTGTCGGGCGGGACGATTACCCCGTTGTGCAAATCGCTTACGAAGACGCCCTCGCCTACGCGCATTGGCGCGGCCGCGATCTGCCCACCGAAGCCGAATGGGAGCGCGCCGCGCGCGGCGGTCTGCGCAACGCTGCCTACGCATGGGGCGACGACGCACGCCCGGCCGGGCGCTATCTCGCCAATTCCTATCAAGGCCTGTTTCCGTTCAACGACACCGGCGAAGACGGCCACACCGGCGCCGCGCCCGTCGGCTGCTACCCGCCGAACAATTTTGGCCTCTACGACATGACCGGCAACGTCTGGGAATGGACCAAGGACGATTGGGGCCAGGCCGGCCTCGCCGTCGACGGCTTTCACGTCATCAAAGGCGGCTCATTCCTGTGCTCGGACCAATATTGCGCACGCTATCGCCCCGCGTCGCGCCAAGCCGGCGACGACACCATGGGCGCCGAGCATATCGGCTTCCGCACAATCTGGCGTGAACCGTCCGGCTAAGCGGGGTTCGCCGCCGCAGCCGCATTGCTTGCAAGCAGCGCGCTGAGGCGATGGCGCCCAACGCCTAAAATCAAGACGGCGATCGGCAAGACCACGCACAGGCTGGCGATCAACGACCAACCTACCTTCATCTCGTCATGCAGGATGTTCGTGGTGATGAAGCCAATCGTCGTCGGGCCGATGCCCATGGCGATCAGGCCCGTGCACACGACGAAAATCGCCGACACGCGCCCGCGTAAATGCGCCGGCGTCGCGATCTGCACCATGGCCGGGCCGATGCTGGACGCGGCCATGCCGGTCGCCATGAAGCACCCGAACAGCGCAACCGTCCACCACGGGTTCGGCACGAGATAGGCAATCGTGCCAACCACCACGCCAAGGCTTGCGTTGATCATGCACCAGGTCAAATGCGCCGATCGCATGCCACGCGCGTAGAGCGCGTCGACGACAAGCCCATGCAGCGGCAACGTCAAGGCCGCCAAGATTTGCGCGATCCCCATAACAATGCCGATCTGCGCCGGCTGCCAGCCATGAATGCGGATGAGATACGTAGGCGTCCACAATTGCAGGCCGATGGTCACCCCGAACACCACGCTGATGCCAACGAACACCGAAAAATAGAAGCTCGCGTTCTTCTTGATGTACGCGAACGCCTCTCCGTAACCGAGTTCGACCTTCTTGGATGCGTCCGGCTTACGTGTTTCGCGGAAGAAGAAGATCAGCATGGCCAGGAAAATTCCAGGCACGCCGGTAAGGATGAACGCCTGGCGCCACGGTTCAAGCGTCCCCAACGGGCCAGCATCAACGGCGCCGTTTGCGCCTAGCCACTGCACCAATGGGCCGCCGAGCAAGAACACAATCCCCGCACCCATCACCCCGCCCATGACGAAGATCGACATCGCAAGCGAAACCCGGCCCGGCGGAAATGAATCGCCAATGATCGAATAGGCGCCGGTGCTAAACCCCGCTTCACCAGCGCCCAGCACTGCGCGCGCCCCTGCAATGCCGACAAACCCTTGCGCAAGCCCGCACGCCGCAGCCGCAATGCTCCACACGGTGACAGAGATGTAGAGAACCAGCTTGCGGCCAAAGCGATCGAGCAGAATACCAATCGGTATCGCGCACGCGCTATAGAGCAACGCGAATGCCGGGCCTTGCAGCAAGCTCAACTGAAAATCCGAGAGCCCGAGATCGCGCTTCATCGGCTCGACCAGCAACGCAATGATGTACCGGTCGGTGAGCGAGAGAATGTAGAGCGTGAAAAGGATCGCCACCGTCATCCAGCCGACGATCGGGCTCGGATATTGCGTCTCGTCGACGGCCGCCGGCGCCGCTTGCGTTGCTTGTGTCACGCCCAACTCCCCGCTTTGTTGTTATTCTTCGCCGTCAATTTTGAGCGCGCGTTCGGGGCAAGCACGCGCCCCGCGTCGGGCCAATGCCTCCTGGCCCGCCGGCACCTCAATATCGCCTTCGACGATGTAGCCGCTGTCGTCGAGATGATACACGTCCGGCGCCAAGGACCAGCAGCGCGCATTGCCTTGGCACATCTTGTGCTCAACTTTCACCTTCATCGCGCTCTCCCGCCTCACGTCCAATCCAACACCAAATTCTCCACGCCAAACACGTAACCGCCAAACGTGATCGGCGGCGCGTCCGGCTTCAGTCGGAAACTCGGCACCCGGCTCAAAAACTCTTCCAGTCCGATGATCAGCTCGCGCCGCGCCAAGTGCGAACCGATGCAGCGGTGCGGCCCGTAAGCGAACGTGGTGTGACGATTGTTCTCGCGCTCGAAGTCAATCTTGTCGGGCTCCGGAAACTCGCTCGGATCGCGGTTGGCGATCATGGTGGGGCACGACACCACATCGCCCTTCTTCATCGGCACACCGTCGAACACGGTGTCCTTCGTCACTCTGCGCAGCGGCGTGATCGTCGCGTAAGCGCGCAGCATTTCCTCCACCGCCGGCTTAATCAGATCGCGATTGCCCCGCAGCCGCTCTTGGTCCTTCGGCTCGCGCGCGAGGTGGTAGAGATCGAGCCCGATCGCCATCGCCACCGTGTCGAGCCCGCCCACAAACAGCAGCACGCCCATGCCGACCATTTCCTGGTCCGTCAGCGGCCGGCCATCGACCTGCGCCTTTGCCAGGAAGCCCAAGAAATCGTCACCCGGCTCGCGCCGACGCGTTTCGACCAATCCTTGGATGTAACCAGCGACGGTTTTCATCGCCGCTTGCCGTTGCTCCGGCGAGCCATGCAGCAATTCTTCCGCCCAGCCGAGAAACTCCTGCCGCCGATCGTCGGAGATGCCGAGGAATTGCAAAAACACGCCGACCGCGAACGGATAGGCGAAGTCGTTCATCACCTCGCACGAGCCCTTTGCCTTGAAGCTCTCGATCAACCGCACCGCGCGCTCGCGCGCGCCGGCCTCCATCGCCTCGACGCGCTTCGGCGACAAAAGTGGATTTAGCAGCGTGCGATAGAACGTGTGCGCGGGGGGATCTGACTCGAGCGGCACGAGGACGAAATCCTCGCCCATCGTTTTTTCGAAATGCCCGCGCTTGCTGGAGAACGTCGCCGGATCACCCAAAATGCGTCGCTGATCCTCCGCGCGGCTCACCACCCACGATCCACCGCCTTCGTACGAGCTCGACGGCGCATAAAAGATCGGCGGCCATTGATGCACATAGCCCATGGACGCGTGCGGACACCCGTTCGGCGTCCGCGCCAAACCGGGGCTCGTGTAAATGCTGAAATCGCGCACCAAGTCCGGCGGCACGTGATCGGGGGCCTTGGGCTTTGCGTCGGTGATGCTCATGCCCGCTTCCTCATGCAGCGCCCCGTAAAAGCCGCTTTGCGAGACTTTCGTACAATAGCCATTTTTGCACGCAAGTATAATTTTCAGATGGCCCCATCCGGCGCCCGCCATGCTAGGATGGCGCGCAAATCTGGAGCCGACATGGACGTCCCACCCGCTTCCGACGTGATTGTCGTCACCGCCCCACGCCTTCCCGAAGCGCCAGGCCAACCTGCGTTTTCCGCCTTCCCGATCGATGAAGCGACCATCGCCGAAGCAATTCGGCTCGACGACGCGTTGCGCAGCGCGCCGGGCGTATCGCTGTTTCGCCGCAACGACAGCGCCGCAGCCAACCCAACCATCCAAGGCCTCTCAGTTCGCGCCTCCGCGCCATCAGGCGCAGGCCGCGCGCTGGTCACGCTTGACGGGCAACCGCTCAACGATCCATTCGGCGGCTGGGTGATCTGGGGCGCGCTCGCGCCAGAGACGATCGCACGCGCCGATATCGTGCGCGGCGCCGGCGCCGGGCCCTACGGCGCGGGGGCTCTGACCGGCACCGTCACGCTGCAAGAGCATCAAGGCCAGGGCGCACGCGCCACCATCGAAGCTGGCGACCTCGGCCACTTTCGCATCGCCGGCGTGGGCGAAGCGCAGAGCGAGACGCTCTCCCTCATGCTTGCAGCTGCCGTGGAAGAAAACGACGGCTGGATTCCCGTCCGCGCCGGGCGCGGCGCCGCCGACGTCGCGCTTCGCTCGGAGACGCAAAGCGCCGTCGCGCGCGCACAATGGAGCGACGGCGTGCACGCGCTGTCGGCGCGCCTTGCCGGCTACAGCGAAGAACGCAGCGCCGGGCTTGTCGGCGCCGAGAGCGATGTCAGCGGTTCAAGCTTGAGCGTTACCCTGGCGCGCCCCAACGGCCCGTTTGGTTGGCGTTTGCAAGGCTGGGCGATGCGCTCCGATCTCGCCAATTCCTCGGTCGCCACCGCGCCGGATCGCAGCTTCACCACACCCGCCAACGACCAATATACAACCCCCGCAACCGGTTGGGGCGCCAACGCCGCCGCCCGCTGGACGTTCGACAATTCCGGCGTCGAACTCGGCGCCGATATTCGCGCCGCTGACGGCGAAACGCGCGAATTGTTCCGCTTCATCGGCTCAGCGTTCACGCGCGATCGCGTCGCGGGCGGTGAGACGTTCGTCGCGGGCGTCTACGCCGAAGGCTGGCGCCAAGCCGGGCCGTGGCTGTTCGCAGGCGGCGCGCGCGTCGATCAGTGGCGCGCCAGCGGCGCGACGCGTGTCGAACGCGATCTCGCAACATCGCTGCCGGTCCTCAACGTCTCGCCTGCTGACAACGACGCCGTCGCGCCCACTGCCCGCTTCGGTTTGCGCCGCGATCTCAGCGAAACCACGTTTCTGCGCAGTGCAATCTATGCCGGCTTTCGCCCGCCGACGCTGAACGAGCTGCACCGCCCCTTCCGCGTCGGCAACGACGTCACCGAAGCCAACGCCGCGCTCGAACCCGAACGCCTCGCCGGCTTCGATCTCGCGTTCGGCGGCGACGGCGATGTGACCTGGAGCGTCGGCGTGTTCGCCACGCGTCTCGAAGACGCCATCGTCAACGTCACGCTTGGCGCCGGCCCCGGCACGTTTCCACCTGGCGTGTTCGTGCCTGCGGGCGGCGCCTTCCGGCGACGCCAAAACGCCGGCCGCATCGATGCAGCGGGCGTGGAAGCCGAAGCCAATGGCGATGTTGGCGCAATCGCATGGCGCGCGGCATTGAACTATACCGACGCTCGCATGGGCGGCGGCGCGTTGGACGGCCTGCGTCCCGCGCAATCGCCACAATGGAGCGCAACCGCCGGCCTGTCGTGGGACGTCACCGCGCGCACCGCGCTCTCCGCGGACGTCAGCTATGAAAGCGCCCGCTTCGAAGACGATCTCAACTCGCGCGAGTTATCGCCCGCAACGATTCTCGATCTGCGCGTCGATCAACAACTCACCGACGCGGTGACATTATTCGCCGCGCTCGACAACGCCACCGACGAGGCCGTCGAAACTGCGGAAACGGCCGATGGGATCGAGAGTTTCGCCGCGCCGCGCGCGTTTCGGATCGGCGTGCGGCTCGCGCGCTAGCTCCAGTCCAACACCAAATCCTTGATCCCGAACACGAAGCCGCCGAAAGCGACCGGCGCCGTACCCGCTTTGATGCGGAAGTTCGGAATCCGCGCGAGCCATTCCTCCAGCCCGATAATGATCTCGCGCCGCGCCAAGTGCGAGCCGAGGCAACGATGTGGCCCATAGGAGAACGCCGTATGCCGGTTGTTCTCGCGCGCCAGATCGATCTTGTCGGGATCGGGAAACTCTTCCGGATCGCGATTGGCCATCATGCTGGGGCACGAGATCAGATCGCCCTTGCGAATATTGGCGCCCTCGAACGCCACGTCGCGCGTCGCCACGCGCACCATCTGCACCGTTGAAAACGCACGCAGCATTTCCTCGATGGCTGCGGGAATGCGCGTCGGCTCGCGGCGCAGCAAGTCCTGGTCCGCAGGGTTTTCCGCCAGATAGCGCAAGTCGAACCCAAGCGCGGCCGCGACCGTGTCGAGGCCCGCCACCAATGTCAGCACGCCAACGCCGCGCACCTCTTGGTCCGTCAGCTTCCGGCCTTCGATCTCGCGCTCGACGATGAAGGTCATAAAATCGTCGACCGGTTCGCGCCGCCGCAGCGCCGCCAGTTCGTCCATGAAGCCAAGAATTTTCCGCGCCGCCCACGTGCGCTGCTCGGGCGTTCCGTGCAGCAAATTGTTGGCCCAATCGACGAATTCCTCGAGCCGATCGTCCGGCAGACCAATGAAGCGCAAGAAGATGTTCACAGCGAACGGGAACGCGAAATCGTTCATCACCTCGCACGAGGTGCCCCGCGCCTTGATCTGCTCAATCAACGTCACCGCGCGCTCGCGCACGATGTGTTCCATCTGGGTGACGCGCTTGGGCGAAAACATCGGCAGCAACACTTGTCGAAAGCTGGTGTGCTGCGGCGGATCCAGCTCCAACGGGATCAGTGGCCAGTCTTCGCCAAGCGCGGTCGTGAAGATGCGACGAAAGCTTGAGAATGTGTCGGTGTCCTGCAGCAGTCGGCGTTGATCGTCGGCGCGCGTCACGATCCAAGTGCCGAGCCCTTCGCGCGTGTTGGCCGACGAATAGAAAACACGTTCCTTCTGCGCATGAACGCAACTCACCGCCGCGTGCGGATCGCCGTTGGGCGTCGGCGCCATGCCCGGTGACGTAAAAAGACTGAAATCGCCAGCTGGAGCCCGCGCCTCTTCGCTCATGTCGACGTCCTTATCCAAACACCTTTGGTGTTGAGGTACGAATTGATGTGCTCTTCGCCGCCTTCGCGCCCGTAGCCGCTCATCTTGTAGCCGCCGAACGGCATCGACGGGTCCATCGCCTGATAATGGTTCACCCACACCGAGCCGGCGCGGATGCGTTTGGCGGCCGCATGCGCTTTGGTGATGTCTTGCGTCCACACCCCGCTCGCCAGTCCGAATTCCGTCGCGTTGGCGCGCGTGATCACTTCGTCGAAGCTGTCGAACGGAAACGCGCACACCACCGGGCCGAAAATTTCCTCGCGTGCGATACGCATGTCGTCGGCCACATCCGCGAACACCGTCGGCGCCACGAAATATCCCCTCGACAGCGCGCCTTCCGTCAAACGCTTACCGCCGCTGGCGACGCGCGCGCCTTCCTTGGGGCCCAGCGTCAAATATTCGGACACGCGATCCAATTGCCGCGCCGAGACCAACGGCCCGAGCTGCGTGTCCGGATCGATGCTGGCGCCGATTTTCAGTTTCTCGCCGAACGCCCCCATGCGCGCGACAAATTCCTCATAGATCGGCCGCTCTACAAAAAGCCTCGAGCCGGCGCTGCACACCTGCCCCGCATTGCCAAAAATCCCCATCGCCGAGCCGGGCACGGCAAGATCGAGGTTCGCGTCCGCAAACACGATGTTCGGCGATTTGCCGCCAAGTTCGAGCGTCACACGCTTCACCGTCGCGGCGGACGCTTCAATGATCCGCTGCCCGGTCGCGCACGAGCCGGTAAAGGTGATCTTGTCGACATCCGGATGCGCCGCCAAAGCCGCGCCTGCGCCCGCGCCATAACCGGTGATCACATTAACCACGCCTGGCGGCACGCCCGCTTCAAAGCACAATTCGCCGAACCGCAACGGCGTCAGCGAGCCTTCTTCCGACGCCTTCAGCACCACCGTGCAACCCGTCGCCAAGGCCGGCGCCGTTTTCCACATCGCGCTGAACAGCGGCCCATTCCAAGGAATGATCGCACCAACCACGCCGAGCGGCTCTTTCACCGTGTAGGAAAACAAATCCACCGGAAACGAATTGTGGATGGTCTCGCCATGAATCGCCGTCGCCATGCCGGCGAAATGGCGGAGCGAGCGCACCACCATGCCTTTCAGTCCGCGCGACGCGGTGATCGGCCTGCCCATCTCCAACGTGTCGAGCAGCGCCAATTCTTCCCAATCGCGCTCGACCAAATCCGCCAGCTTCAGCAGCACAGCCTGACGCTCAAACGGCTTGAACTTGCTCCACGGCCCCCCGAACGCCTTGCGGGCGGCCTTCACGGCACGATCAACATCGCGCGCGTCGCCCAGGGCCAGATGCGCGATCGTCTCTCCGGTGGACGGATTCAGCGTCGGAAAAGTTTCGCCGCTGCTCGCTTCGACGTACTCGCCGCCGATCAGAAGCCGTTTGGCGCGGCCATCGAGAAATGCCGGCGCTTGATGCAGGGTGTCGGCCAAAGTGACCTCCTCTCGCGGCAACCTTCCACATTTTGCACTGCCGTGCAACAATCGTCATTACACTTTGGGAGACGGCCATGTCTGCGGCGACAATCCTCCGCTCCATCGCTGACGGCCTCTGCCGGTTGACGCTCAACCGGCCGGAAAAACTGAACGCGCTCAACGCCGCCAGCTTCCATGAGCTGGAATCCCATCTCGACCGCATCAATGCCGAAAACGTCGGCTGCGTGTTGCTCACTGGCGCCGGCCGCTCGTTCTGCGCCGGCCACGATCTCGATGACATCTCCGGCGGCGGCGAAGAAGGCGCTGTCAAACGCTTCGAAACGGGCATCGTCGAGCGGCTCGCCACCCTGCCGATGCCGGTGGTCGCCGCAATCCGCGGCCACTGCCTCACCGGCGGCCTCGAACTGGCGCTCGCCGCCGACATCATCATCGCCGCCGAGAGCGCGAAATTCGCGGACACGCACGCGAAATGGGATCTCGTCCCGATCTGGGGTCTGTCGCAGCGTCTGCCGCGCCGCGTCGGCATCGCACGCGCGCAGGAAATGATGTTCGCCTCGCGCACCTATTCCGGGGCGCAAGCAGCGGCAATGGGACTTGCGAATTTCTGCGTGCCCGATGCAGAGCTCGACGCCGAAGCCGAGCGCCTCTGCGCCGACATTCTCGCAAACTCATGGCGGGCGACCCGCGCGATGAAAAAACTCGTCGCCGATACCGACGCGATGACTTTGAAGGCCGGCATCGCCTGGGAGCTGCATCACACCGAAGGCCGCGGACCAGAAATGGCCGAACGCATTGCCCGCATGCGCAAGGGCTAATCCACCAGCCCCGAGACCATCCGCTTCCACACCCGCAACGCCGCCTTCAGCGACAATCCCTGCTCGCGCCGCAACCGTTGCCAGACATCGATGCTGAGCACCGCATCCAAAGCATCGAGTCGATCGGGTTCGTCCTTGATCGCTTTTGGCAGCACAAACAGCAGCATCTGCCGCAACGTGCGTGTCGTCTCGCCGTGCATGTCCTGCAGGAACGGCGATTGATGGCGCCGCACATCAGCCGCGCGTTTGACCGGACCCATCTCCTCGAACAACTTCACCCGCCGCTCGATCAAGCAATCGAGTCGCTCACGCCACGTCTCGCCCTCGATCGGCATGGCGCGGATGTATTCGATCCGCTCGCGCATCGCTTCGTGCAGCTCGCGATAGACGCTCTCCATGTCCGAGAACAACCGAAACACTGTGCGCCGCCCGACGCCCGCGCGATCCGCGACGGCCTCCGCGCTGGGTGACACTTCGCCTTCGCGCGCCAGCTCCAGCATGGCTTCGACGATACGACGGCGCGATGCATCGGCACGGGCGCGGCGGCCGTCGGAATTGGTTGGCGCTTTGCGTGGGCGCGCCGCGCCGGAGGTGTTCATGGAAGCACTCTGCCAAGCCTTGCGCGCCCGGTCAATTGGCACTATGTGTGCCATTACTGGATTGCGGGAGCGAGTATGAAGCGCACGATTTTGGCTCTGGTGTCGCTGGCGCTGATCGCTGTCGGCGCAGGCACCTATCTCGCGCGCGACACGATTTCCGTCGGCATTTTGCGCCGCGTCGCCGAACAGCGCATCGCCGCCAACATCATTCCAACTTTACCGGATGGCCTCAGCGTCGCCTTCTGCGGCACAGGTTCGCCGCTGCCCGATCTCGACCGCGCTGGCCCCTGCACCGCGGTGATCGCGGGGCGCCATCTCTACATTTTCGATTCCGGCGACGGCTCCACCGAAACGCTCGGCCTGATGGGGCTCAATCCCGCCAACGTCGAAGCAGTATTTCTCACACACTTCCATTCCGACCACATCGATGGCCTCGGCGGCTTGGCGTTGCAGCGTTGGGCCACCGGCGCGGCGCACACACAATTGCCCGTCTATGGCGGCGAAGGCGTCGAGCGCGTCACCAACGGCTTCAACGAAGCCTATGCACTCGACAGCGGCTACCGCGTCGCTCACCACGGCGCCGATGTCGTGCCGCCGGAAGGCTTCGGCCTGAGCCCGCACGCCTTCGCATTGCCGGAAGGCCAGGACCAAACCATCGTGCTCGACGCAGACGGCGTGCGCGTGATCGCCTTTCGTGTCGATCACGGCCCAGTGCGCCCGGCGTTCGGCTATCGCGTCGAGTATGGCGGCCGCAGCGTCGTGATCAGCGGCGACGCTTCGCCGTCACCCACGCTCGTCGCAGCCGCCGAAGGCGCGGACCTGCTGGTCCACGAAGCGCTCTCGCCCTCGCTCACAGCGATCGCCGAAGAAGCCGCGCGCGCGAAAGGGCAAAACGGCATCGCCGCGATCTTCCACGATATTCCCGATTATCACACCAGCCCCGAAGACGCCGCTGACATGGCCACGCAAGCCCATGTCGGCGCGCTCGCGCTCACGCACCTCATTCCGCCTGTGCCCGGCCAATTGCCGAAAGGCCCCTTCCTCGGCGCCGCGCGGCAGCGTTACGATGGCGCGTTCTGGGTGATGCGCGACGGCGACCTCATCATTATGCCCGCAAGCGGCGGCTACAATCGGCGGAATCTGCTGTGACGCTCTCGTTCGATCTCTATTTCTCGTTCCGCAGCCCCTACTCGTATCTGGCGGCGCCGCAAGTCGAACAGCTGATTGCGCGCTACGACATCGCCGCGCGCATGCGCTTTGTCACGCCAATCGCCATCCGCATTCCCGGCTTCTTCAAGCAGGTAAATCCGCTTTGGCCGCCATACCTGCTGCGCGACACGTTTCGCATCTCGCAAATGAACGCCATTCCCTATCGGTGGCCGCGGCCCGATCCGATCGTCATGGATGTCGGCAAGGGTGAGGTCGCCGACGAGCAACCCTACATCCATCGCGTCACGCGCATGGGCGTCGCCGCCGAGCGCACCGGAAAGGGTTTCGCATTTGCGCGCGCCGCGTCGCACGCCATCTGGTCCGGTGAGGTCGACAATTGGCACGAAGGCAATCACCTCGCCACCGCCGCGACCCAAGCAGGACTGCGCGCCACGGACCTCGAAAACACCATCGCCGCTGAAGCCGATGCGCTGGATTCCGAGATCGCCGACAACATCGCCGCGCAGAAAAACGCCGGCCATTGGGGCGTGCCGCTGTTCGTGTTCAACGACGAGCCGTTCTTCGGCCAGGACCGGCTCGACCACTTGATCTGGCGCATGAAGCAGCACGGCCTCGCAGAACGCAGCGGCAAGGCCTGAAACGCACGCTAGAATTGCGCCACATTGTTCGCTATCGATCGCTGCATGGAGCCTACGCCCATCCCGGTCCTGAGCGGCCTCGGCGCGTTCTTTCCGCGCAGCATCATCAGTTCACGAACGATGGACGAAAAGCTCGGTCTCAAGCCCGGCTGGATCGAGCGCAATTGCGGCGTTCGCCAGCGGCATGTGTGCAGTCCGGACGAAACGCAGGAAGCCATGGGCGTGGCCGCCGCGCGCGCCGCGCTCGCTGACGCGAACGTCAACGGCAGTGACATCGATCTTCTGCTGTTCGCCGCGGCCGTCGGACGCCAGCCGATCCCCGCCACCGCACCTTTGATCAAACAAGAACTCGGCCTCGCCGCCCACACGTTCCCCGCATACGATGTGAACGCGACCTGCCTCAGCGCGCTCGTCGCGATGGACCTCGCTTCCATGCACATCCGCGCCGGGCGCGCGCGCAACGTGCTGATCGTCGCCTCCGAAATCGCCTCGCGCGCACTGCCATGGAAAACCGATCCGCGCACCGCCGGCCTGTTTGGCGACGGCGCCGCCGCCTTGGTGATCAGCGCCAGCAGGCCGGGCGCGCCGCAATTCGGCGCATTCCAAATGGAAACGTACTCCGAAGGCTACACCTATTGTGAATTGCGCGCCGGCGGCACCCGTTACGATTTCCACGAACAGCGCGAGGAATTCGCCGCAAATTCCTGGTTCGACATGCAAGGCGCCGGCCTCTATCGCCTGAGTTCGCAAGAAGCGCCCGGCTTCATCGCGCGCCTGCTCGATCAGGCCGGCTGGAAACAAAGCGAGGTCGACCTCGTCGTCCCGCACCAGGCCAGCCCACACGCCCTCGCGCACATCATCAAACGCTGCGGCTTCGCCGCCGATCGCGTCATTGATCTCGTCGCCGAGATCGGCAACCAAGTCGCCGCCTCGCTCCCGATCGCGCTCTTCAAGGCGCGCGAGATGGGCCGGCTTGAACCCGGCATGCGCGTTTTGCTGCTTGGCACCTCCGCTGGAATCTCGCTCGGCGGCGCGGCTTTGGTCATCTGACGTGCGCATCTTCGTCACCGGCGCCACCGGCTTCCTCGGCGGCGCGTTGATTCAGCACCTTCACGCGACCGGCCACCTGGTGATCGCCCACGGGCGCAATCGCGCCAAGCTCGCGCAATTGTCGCCAGCGGAAACGCTTGCCGGCGATTTGAGCGCACTCCCGCAACACACCACGCCCATTGATGCCGTCGTGCATTGCGCCGCGCTCTCCTCACCCTGGGGACGTCGCGCCGATTTCGTCGCCGCCAACATCAACGGCACACGCGCCGCGCTCGACTTCGCGCAGCGCGCCGGCGCGCGCCGGTTCGTGCACATCTCGACTCCCAGCCTCTATTTTCGCTTTGCCGATCAACTCGGCATGCGCGAAGACGCCGCGCTTCCGCCGCCGATCAACGCCTACGCCGAAACCAAGCGCGCCGCCGAAGCGCTCGTGCTCGCGGCAGATGCGCTTGACCCCATCATTCTGCGGCCACGCGGCCTCTACGGCGCCGGCGACACCTCCCTCGTTCCGCGTTTGCTCGCGGCCGCACGCACGCGCCCGCTGCCCTTGATGAACGAAGGCCGCGCCGCCACCGATCTCACCCATGTTGACGACGTCGTCGCGGCCATTGTCGCGGCGCTGAACGCACCGGCGCGACCAACGCAACGCGTGTTCAACATCTCTGGCGGTGTTGCGCTCAACGTGCGCGCCGTCGCCGAAGCTGCCGCCGCCAAAGCCGGCATAGCGCTGCGCTGGCGCCCCGCGCCGGTGGCGCTGGTGTTGGCCTATGCGCGCGCGAGCGAAGCATTGTGCGCGGCGTTGCCACATCGTCCCGAGCCGCCGATCACCGCCTACGGCGCCGGCCTCTTCGCCTACACGCAGACACTCGACATCGACGCTGCCGCCAAACATCTCGGCTGGACGCCGCGCATCAGCTTCGACGAAGGCTTAGACCGCACGTTCGCACGGCGCGCCGCATGAACCCAACTTTTCCCAACAGCGCCTTCGTCCGCGCACCGGAGCGCTTCGTGCTGCGCGGCGGGCGTTGGTCGCTGATCAACATCCCCGTGCGCTACGGGCGCTTCGATCATCCGCGCGCCGGCGCCTGTTTGATCGACACCGGTTACACAGAACGTGTCACACGCGGGCAGCGGTCTCTTCCACTCACACTCTACGCGGCGATGCTTGGCCCAAAGCTCACCGCGCAAGCCCTACCCGCAGCAGCGCCGCGCATCGATGCGATCCTGCTCACCCACCTCCACGCCGACCATGTCGCCGCGCTGAATGATTATCCGGATGCGAAGATCTACGCCGATGGCGCCGGGCTAGACCATTTCCTCAATGCAAGCGCCCACGCGCGCGTGCGTCATGGCGTATTCAGAGAATTGCTCCCCGAAGATTTTGCACAGCGCGTGACCCGCCTCGAAACACTGCAGCAAACGCAGGCGCCACTCGGTCTCGGCCCGGCCCGCGACGTGTTCGGCGATGCGTCTGTGCTGGCGGTGCCGCTCCCCGGCCACATGCGCGGCCACACCGGCTTTGTTTTCACGCAACGCGACCGCCCGCTGCTCTACGCGGGCGACGCGCAATGGCTGGCGCGCGCGGTGATGGAAGATCGCCCGCCAGGCGCGCCGGCGCGCTGGATCATGGACGACATCACTGCCGACGTCAGCACACGCGCGCGCATCGCCGCCTTCGCCCGCGCCGGCGGCGACGTCGTCTATTGCCACGATCCATGATCGCCGCGCGGCTCACCACTTTGGCTGCCTTCGCGCACGCCCGCTGGCTCACGCACCGGCTCCGCACGCGCGCCGATATTGATCGCTGGCGCACGCGCCGGCTGGCGCACTTTCTCCAACACATTGCCCCGCGTGTCGCTGCGTTCCGAGACCTCGCAGGCGCGCCTCTCGACCGCTTCCCCTACATGGATAAGGCCGCTCTGATGGCTGCGTTCGAGCGCTACAATACGCTCGGCCTGACCGCTGCACGCGGCTGGAGCGCGCTCGATAAAGGCACGCCGCCACGCGGTTACGCCGTGGGCGCCAGCACCGGCACAAGCGGCAATCGTGGGCTCTACGTTGTTTCCGACGCTGAACGGTATCGCTGGCTTGGCATCATGCTGGCGAAAGCGCTGCCCGAAACGTTGCACACCCGTCAGCGCCTCGCGCTGATGTTGCCGACATCGAGCCGGCTCTACGACGCCGCCAATGAAAGCCAACGCCTGCAATTGCGCTTCTTCGATCTCAAGGATGGCGTCGAGGCGCAAATCCCCGCGCTTGAGGCCTTCAACCCCACGATCATCATCGCGCCGCCGCACGCACTTCGGTTCCTCGCGGAGAGCGACACCAATCTGACGCCCAAGCACATCTTCTCAGGCGCTGAGGTGCTCGACGCGACCGACCGCGCCATCGTCGAAGCGCGTTACGGCCGCCGCGTGCGCGAAATCTACATGGCGACGGAGGGCCTGTTTGCGATCGCCTGCGCGCACGGCACTCTGCATCTGTTGGAAGATTACGTCGCCTTCGAATGGGAGCGCGAGGGCGCGCTTTCGGCGCCAATCGTCACCGATTTCACGCGCCGCACGCAGATGATGGTGCGTTACCGCATGAACGATCTGTTGGAGCTGTCCGACGAACCCTGCGCCTGCGGCTCGCCGTTGCAGCCCGTGCGCGCCGTTCATGGCCGCGCCGACGACGCGTTCCATATTGCCGGCGCTCTCATCACGCCGGACGTCATCCGAAACGCCATCATCGATTCGGACCGCGGCATCGACGATTTCCGCGCCACGCAAACTGGTCCGTCCGAGATCAAGATCACACTAGCCCCCGGCCCCACAACCCGTATCGACGCCGTCAAAGCAAATCTCGCCGCCGCCCTCGCGCGTCTCGGCGCCAGCGCCATTATCGACGTAGCCTTCGAACCGCTCGCACCGCCACAAGGCCGCAAACTGCGCCGCGTTCAGCGCCTGATCACGCCTGCGCGGATATCGTAGATGATCGCACGATCCCCCCGCGTCAGTCGCTCCGATGCGCCTACATCGATCGCGAGCGACTCCGCCAGATCAGCGCTCGGACGCAACGGATTCATAAATACACGCTCGCAAAAGCGCGCGCCCGACTGCGCTGCGGCGATAACACCGCGCCAGCACGCGTCGTAATCGGCCTGACTGCAATACGACCCGAAATCCGACAGCGAAAACGCGTCGAAGCGACCAAACGCGCTCAAGTCCGCTAGTCCACCCGTCTCTATTCTTATGCGCCCCAACCGCGCACGAACGACGTCGATATTCTCGGGCATGAGATGAAGCGGCAGCGCGCCGCTCGGATCGTGGCGTCCGCGCAAGATCAGCGACGCAAAATCCGAGTCCCGCAAATAGAACCGCCGCGCCGCATCGTTGAACGCCCCGGCAAGTCGCGCTTCCGTCGCGCGCGCATCCGGCAAGAACGCGCCACCCGGCTCGCCGACAACACGGGTCCAAAACCAGCGCTGCGACAGCACACGGATGGCGCCGCGCCAGATCCAATCGTCGAAATGCCGCATCCAGATCGCGTTCTGCATTTCCAGCGAGCGCGCGCGGAACATGCGGTCAATCCACACGCCGCGCACAAGACGCGTGCCGAACGCGCCGAAGCGCAGCACCCGCTCCCACCGTCCCGCATACCAGGCGCCAGCACGGATCACGCCGCGCCGCGCAGCCCAGAATGCTAGACTCTCCGGCGCCAATGCCGTTTCGACACGCGCATGCAAAGCCTCGCGAGAGCTGCACGGCGTCAGCCCGAGATAGGCATACAGATCGTCATTCGAAAGCGTCGCGTACGCCGCGATCTTGAGCGCCAGCAAATGGTTCTGCGCCGGGTTGAGATCGAGCGCGACCACTTCGCCCGGATCGCCCAACAACAAATCCAGCGGCCGCGCCCCGCTTGCCGTCAAGCACAGCACCCGGTCCGCACGCGACAGCGATAACGCCGCAAGTTCGGTTCGGCCATCCTCGTTGGCCGAAGTGAAATTGAGCGTGCGATAGAACGAACTCACACCCAAATCTCCGGCAAGCGCGCCGGCGCCGCAGGCGCCTCACCGCGCAAGATCGATTCGATTCCGGAGCGCAGCAAATCTTGCGGAGCGATCAGCGCCGGCGACGCCTCAAACGCAGCGCGATTGCGAGCCACTGCGCCCAGCATCTCGCGATCTTCCGCGAACACCCGCTTCAGCATCGTCTCCAGCGCCATCAGCTTGGCATGCGACCAAAGCGACCGCCCCGGCACGCTCATCACCGCCACCGCCGATACTGATCCGGCGGCAGCTGGCGACAAATGAAACTGGATCGCGAACTGCGTCACGCCGCCGTCGCGATATTCCACCTCGGCGATCGCTGGTGCGCGAAAGCGATCGACGATCTCGTAGCGCGGCCCGCCAATCAGCCCACCGACCAACCCGGACGGCGTCGCCGCTGGCGGGTAATGCGCCTCGATCCAATCGTCGCCCACCTCGACACGAGGTTGCACGCGCCTGCGCGCATGTGCGCCGCGCAAATAGCCGGCGTGCACGATCGAGGTGTGCGTGGTGTCGAGAATGTTCTCGGCCATGTCGGCCAATGTCGTTTCCGCCTCGCCGCTCAGCAGCCGCACTGCGCCGCCGTCAATCAGCGCGCGCCTCGCGAACGGCGCCGCGGCGCCCCATCGCACCCAGACAATTCCGCCCTCTTCCCGCGCTTCAAGCCCCACGGCATGCGCGCGCACGACATCATCGCCCAGCGCCGGCATGTGCACGCAGCGCCCATCCGCGCCAAAGCGCCAGCCATGATAGGGGCAAACCAAAGCGCCCTCGCGCACAGCCCCCGCTGACAACGGCGCGCCACGGTGCGGGCAAATATCGCGCAACACCGATACACACGCGCCAGCGCGCCACGCCACATAGGCGTCGCCGTCAAAGAAAACGCGGACGGGCGCCCGCCCAAGCTGGCGCGACGTGCAGAGTGCGTACCATCCCGCCCGCAACACCGCGCGCTCCCCGTCCGTGACGGGACCGTCCTACGGCGCCAGCAGCCGCGCCGCTAGGGAGCTTCGGCGATGATGCCTGCCGCCACCGTTTGATTCGTCGCCGGATCGAGCAGCACGAACGCCCCTGTGCCGCGATGGGTAGCGTAGAGGTCGGCGAGGATCGCATCCTTCACCGCCAACTCGACACGCGCGATGTCGTTGGCGCCAACCGAGTCCGCACCGGACCTCATCGCAAATGTATCCAGATCGCGAACGAATGATACCTCGCGCACCATCGCTTGCGTCGACCGCGCGCCTTGCTTCAGCACATAGCGGCGGCCCGCTTGCATCGGCGTCGCGTCAAGCCAGCAAATGTCGGCGCGCGTTTCCTTGGTAACCGGCGCCTCATCGGCCGCGTGCACGATCGTGTCGCCGCGCGCGATATCGATCTCACGATCGAGTTGCACGACGATACTCGCGCCCGATGGCGCGGCATCCGTCGCTCCGCTCGGCAAATGCACCGCAAGCACGCGCGCGTGCTCCTGGCCGCCTGCCGGTCGCACCAGATCGCCGACCGCGAGCGCACCTGATTCAATCCGCCCCGCGTAACCGCGAAACGGCGCCGCGCCATCGCCGCGCGCGCGAAGCACCCGCTGCACCGGCAAACGCAGAGACGCGTCCGTGCTCCGCGTGGGTTGCGCGTCTTCAAGCGCGCTGAGCAATGTCGGCCCGCGCCACCAACCAAGATTTTCACTCGGCGTCGAAACATTGTCGCCAGGCTTTGCCGCGATCGGCACCACCAATGGCCGCTTCAGGTCGAGCCGCGCTGCCCAGTCCTCAAACGCCTCGGCGATGCCGTCGAACACGGCTTCGTCGTAACCAACCAGATCGAGCTTGTTGACGGCGACGATCACGTCGAGCCCCATCAACGCGGCGATCGCTGCATGGCGCCGCGTCTGCCGTGGCAGGGCTCCGCGATGGGCCCGCGTCGCGTCGATCAGGATCACGGCAAGGTCGGCTTGCGACGCCGCTGTGACCATGTTGCGCGTGTATTGCTCGTGCCCGGGCGCGTCTGCGATGATGAACGAGCGGCGCGGCGTCGCGAAATAGCGATACGCCACATCGATGGTGATGCCTTGCTCGCGCTCGGCTTCAAGCCCGTCGGTCACCAAGGCCAGATCGATTTCGCCCGGCGCCGACCGCGCGTGCTTCGCACGCGAGATGGCGCTAATCTGGTCCCGCAACAGGCCTTCCCCATCGACCAGCAAGCGACCGATCAGGGTGGACTTACCGTCATCGACATTGCCGGCGGTGGTGAAGCGCAACACCGAATTCGTCGGCGCCAAGGCCGCCGCGCGCGCGGCGCGACGATCGATCGTCACCACGCTCATCAGAAATATCCCTCGCGCTTGCGTTGTTCCATCGCCGCTTCGCTGGCTTGGTCGTCCCGCCGCGTGGCGCCGCGCTCGGAGACGTCGGCCAGAATCGTCTCAGCAATGATGTCATCGACCGAGGCCGCCGCGCTCGCCACGGGCGACGTGCACGTCACGTCGCCGACGGTGCGAAAACGCACGCTGCGGCGCTCGATGCGCTCTCCGTCGCCAGCCGGCGTCAGGTCGGTCACCGGCACCAGCAAGCCACGCCGATCCACCACGTCGCGCTCATGCGCGTAATAAAGGCTCGGCAGCTCCAGTTCTTCACGGGCGATGTAGCGCCAGATGTCGAGCTCGGTCCAATTGGACAACGGAAACACGCGCACGTGCTCGCCGGGCGCGACGCGCGTGTTGTAGAGGCTCCACAATTCCGGCCGCTGCGCGCGCGGGTTCCAACCACCGAAGGCGTCGCGCAACGAGACGATCCGCTCCTTTGCGCGTGCTTTTTCCTCATCGCGTCGCGCGCCGCCGAACAGCGCATCGAACCGATGCGCTTCGATGGTCTCGAGCAACGTCACCGACTGCGCCGCGTTGCGCGATGCGAGTGGCCCGCTCACCCGTACCGTCCCACGCGCGATGGACTCTTCTACGCGCCCAACGATCAGCTCCGCGCCAAGCTCCGCCACGCGCGCATCGCGAAACGCGATCACTTCCGGAAAATTGTGTCCGGTATCGACATGCAACAGCGGAAACGGAATCGCCTCCGGCCAGAACGCCTTCTCCGCCAGCCTCAACAGCACAGCGGAATCCTTGCCGCCGGAGAACAGCAACGCCGGCCGTTCACGTTCCGACGCCACCTCGCGCAGAATATGGATCGCATCCGCTTCAAGCCAATCGAGATGGCTGAGCGGCGCTGGCGCAGCAGGCGCGTCAACGAAAGTCGCCAGGGTCGCAATGCTCATGCCAATTGGCCTTCCTTCAAATCGGATCGAATGTCGCTGTGCGCAGCCGCGACGTGCAGACCGCATTCCTTGGTGTCGCTCTGCTCCCACCACCAACGGCCGGCGCGCGGCTCTTCGCTGGCGCGGATCGCGCGCGTGCACGGCGCGCAACCGATGGACGCATACCCGCGTGCATAGAGCGCATTCACTGGAACATCGTGATGACGTACATAGGCCCACACATCGTCGAGCGACCACGCCGCCAACGGATTGAATTTCTCGATGCCGTGCGCGACGTCGAATTCATGCTCGGAGAGATCGGTGCGCGACGCGGCTTGCTCGCGCCGCTGACCCGTCACCCACGCGGCGCGACCCCACAGCGCGCGCGCCAGTGGGCGCACTTTGCGCATGGCGCAGCATTCGCGGCGCCGCTCCAGGCCGTCGTAAAATCCTTCGGCGCCATGACGCGCCACCCACGCATCGACCTCCTCGGCGTCCGGCGCGAACACGAGGATCGAGCGGCGATAGCGCGCTTCGATCGCCGCACGTGCCTGCACGGTTTCAGGATCCAGCCGCCCAGTCTCCAGCGTCACAAGCGCAATCTCAGCGCCCACGCGCGCCGCGAGATCGACCAGCACTGCATCTTCGGCCTGTAACGACGTGGCGATCGCCGCGCTCGGATGCGCTGCCGCAATGCGCGCCAGCAGATCGCCCGCTGCTAAGGCGGCAGTCTCTCGATCTTCGGTCCAAGCCGCCTCAGGGGGGCGCCAAATCTGCATCATCGTCACGTGGTCCCAGCCGCGCTGAGCGCGTGAGACGCAGATAAACATCGCGCCGCTGCCCTACCTATCAGCCAAGCTGAAGCATCGCTGAGGCGGGCCTTGTTCGACTTGGCCGACCCGATCCTCGAAGTTCCGAGGCAATCGAGGGCCGCCATGACCGAATTTCTGTTCGCGACGCCGACGCTGCTTCTGTTCGGCTCGCTCGTCGGGGTCGGCTTTGTCGCGCAATTGATCGATGGCGCGCTCGGCATGGCTTACGGCACGCTCAGTTCCACCTTTCTGTTGGGCCTTGGCATTCCGCCTGCGGCTGCTTCAGCAGCCATCCACGCCGCCGAATGCGTCACCACAGGCGCATCGGGCGCCTCGCATCTCGCCCACCGCAATGTCGACAAGACGCTGCTGCTTCGGCTGGCGCCCGCCGGCATCGTCGGCGGCATCCTTGGCGCCTATGTGCTCACCGGTATCGATGAAACGCTGCTGAAGGCGGCTGTTTCGATCTATCTGGCCTTACTCGGGATCTTGATCCTGGCGCGCGCGTTTGTCGGTCGCTTCGGAACAGGCGCGCTGCCGAAGCGGCTTGTGCCACTCGGCCTAGCCGGCGGATTTCTCGACGCCAGCGGCGGCGGTGGCTGGGGTCCGGTGGTCACCACGCAATTGCTCAGCGGCGGCCACGCCCCGCGCATGGTGATCGGCACCGTCAACACGGCGGAATTCTTCGTCACCATCGCCATCTCCGCCACCTTCGCGTGGGCCCTGGTCACCGGTCGGCTTGAGTTGGTCGGCGGCATCGCCGCATTCGCCACCATCGTCGGCGGCTTGATCCTGGGTGGCGTTCTCGCCGCGCCGCTGGCCGGCAAGGTGACCAAAGTCGCGCCTGCGCGCGCGTTGATGGGTGCGGTTGGCGCGGTGGTGATCAGCTTGTCGGCGTGGCGCTTCGTACAGGTTTGGCCGGCGCTTCAGCACGACACGACGCTAACAATGCTGGCGCAGCAAGCGTCGCTCTTGTCCGTCTCGTTTACGGCAATGCCCTAGCCGACGAACGCGCGTTCGATCACGAACGAGCCCGGCGCCGCATTTGAGCCTTCGACCAGGCCGGCCTTCTCGCTCAGCGCCTTCAGGTCCTCAAGCACAAGCTTCGAGCCGCAGATCATCACCCGATCCGTTTCAGGCGAAAACGCCGGCAAGCCGAGCGCCTCAAAGAAGGCGCCGGTCCCAATCAAAGACGTAATCCGACAGGTGTGCGCGTAATTCTCGCGCGTGGCGGAATTGAACAAGCGCAGCTTCTCGCGCGCCAAGTCGCCCACGAGCGGGTCTGCCTTGGCGCTCCGGACGGTCTCTTCGCCATATGCGAGCTCCGCCACTGTACGGCAGGTGTGCGCGAGGATCACCTCGTCGAAGCGCTCATACGTCTCTGGATCACGCACCAGGCTGGCGAACGGCGCGATGCCGGTGCCGGTGCTCAGCAGATACAAACGCTTCGCAGGCGTCAGCGCATCATGCACCAAAGTCCCCGTCGGCTTCTTGCCGAGCAGCACCGTGTCGCCCGGCTGGATCAATTGCAGGCGCGACGTCAGCGGCCCGTCCGGCACCTTGATCGAGTAAAACTCTAACTCATCGTCCCACGCCGGACTGGCGATCGAATAGGCGCGCAGGATCGGCTTCGCGCCATTCATCAGCCCCAACATCACGAACTCGCCGGAACGAAAGCGAAAACTCGCGGGCCGTGTGATACGGAATGAGAACAGGCTGTCGGTCCAGTGCGTGACGCTCAGCACCGTCTCCACGCTCACGCTCGCGGGCGGCGCCGCGACGGGGGGCGCCTCGCCGATGGTGTCGGTGAGCGTGGAATGCTTCATCTGCTCTGCTCTAGTCTCCCGCGCCGATCAGCGCCCGTTGACGCAAGCGCGCGCGCGCATCTGTCGCGATCGTCGCCATGTCGGCGCCGCTCTGACGCAGCTTTTCCCGCGCGAGCGCCAACTCGTCCAGCGCCTCAGCCCATCCAGAATCGAATGTCTGTTCCAACTTTTCGCGCACGGCCGAGGCCGCCGCCGGGCTGGCGCCGCCGGTGCCCGCCGCCAACACCAATTTGCCGCGCTGAACGATGGCCGGCGTATGAAACGCGCAATGGCTTTTCACGTCCTCGACGTTAACCAGCACCCCCTCGGCGCGCGCGGTCTCCGCCAAGAGACGCATCGTCGGTTGATCCAGGTCGACGATCCAGATCGCATCGAAACTGCGCAAATCCGGCCGTTCCGGCAAATGCTCCGCCAAAGACTCGCCGGCCGCCTCGCGCAACGCCTTGCTTGGCTTATCGGAGAAAATGATCGGCTCGGCGCCCAGCCGCCGCAACCATTCGACGCGCCGCAGCGCCGTGGCCCCCCGGCCGACAACCGCCACCAACGTGCGCGCCGGATCGAGATAGATCGGAATCATGCGCGCGCCTCAAGAATTTCCGGCGCGATCTCCGCATCGGCTTTCGCAAACGCCTGCCCCAACAAGAGCAGCACCGGCCCATCGCCGACGCCCGCCGCCAAGTCCGCCAGATCACCCAACACGCCAGCCGTGCGCCGCGCCTCCGGACGTCCCGCGCTTTCGGCCAGCACAAGCGGCGTCGACGGCGCGACGCCTCGCGCCAAAAGCGTGTCGCGCACGCGCGCGGCGTGGCTCGCGCCCATATAGAGCGCAACCGAGTCTGCAGCGGCGGCCGCATCGGCCCATTCCGCGCTTTCGCTTTCGCCCCTGCCAACAGAAGGCGTCACGAACGTTACAGAGCGTGCAATCCGGCGCTGCGTCAGTGAAACGCCCGCTTCCGCGGCTGCGGCAAATGCCGCGCTCACGCCGGGAACGATCTCGACCGCGACGCCCGCCCTGCGGCAAGCGTCGATCTCTTCCTGCGCGCGCCCGAACAGCATCGGGTCACCGCCTTTGAGCCGCACAACACACTTTCGAGACCGCGCCGCGCGCACCAGCAAGCGATTGATGAAGGCCTGATCCGTCGATGGACGGCTCGCACGCTTGCCGACATTCAACTTGCGCGCCTGTGGCGCCAGCGCCAGCACATCCGGCTCAACCAGCGCATCGTGCAACACGAGATCGGCCCGCGCCAACAAACGCGCGGCGCGCACCGTCAGCAGATCTGCCGCACCCGGCCCCGCCCCCACGAGATATACCGTGCCGCTCATTGCACACCGCCAATCGTCAACAGCGCCAACGCTTCCGCGCGGCGACGAAACAGCGGCCGCGCATCATCCGACGCGCCCTGATAGAGAACACTGATCTCACTGAACGCCTTCAAGCACGCGTCGATATCTTCGCCATCGCGCAACTCAAACGCGTCGAATCCGCAGCGGCGCATGAACGCGAGCTGATCGTGCGCCACCGCGCCCACCGCGCGCAGCTCGCCCCGGAAGCCCACCCGGTCACGCAACAGCCGTGCAATCGAAAAGCCACGCCCGTCGTTGGTCTTGGGAAAATCCACCGCGACCGCCGCCACCGCGCCGATCCGATCGGTCAGCAGAAGCGGGTCATCGGTGTTCGCCAGAAAAACAGAATCGCCCGCACCATCCGCGAGCCACACGGCCAACGGCGTGAACGCGCGCCCATCCTTCGCCGACACAGCGGCGAGCGCATTCGGCGCGAGGCGGATCAACGCGCTCATTCCGCGGCCACGTCATGCAGAACCGGATAGGCGGCCGCCTTGAAGGGCTCCGCCCCCAATCGCCCAGCGGCATCGATAAAGCGCTCATCGCCGCGCCGCTCGCGCAAATACAGGCGCACTAGCCGTTCGATCAGCGGCGCCACCTCATCGGCCGAAACCGAGCGCCCCAGGATCGCGCCCAAAGCGCTCTCATTATCCGACCGGCCGCCGACGAGGATTTGGTACCATTCCTCGCCATGTTTATCGACGCCGAGCACGCCGATATGACCGACATGATGATGGCCGCACGAATTGATGCAGCCGGAAATCTTGATCGCCAGTTCGCCAATCTCGTCCTGCAACGGCGCCAATGTCCGCTGGATCGCATCCGCCACCGGCAGCGAACGCGCGTTCGCCAGTGCGCAGAAATCGCCCCCGGGGCACGCGATGAGGTCGGTCGCCAAACCGATATTGGCGTCAGCCAGTCCGAGCGAGTCCGCCTCGAGCCACAACGCAAACAGATCGCGCCGCGCCACGTCGGAGAGCACCACATTCTGATGGTGCGTGACCCGCGCTTCGCCAAACGAGTAGCGCTCCGCAAGCTCCGCCGCCGCATCCAGCTGATCGGCGGTCACATCGCCCGGCGCTTCCCCCACACGTTTGAAACTCAAGGTCACCGCCGCATAGCCCGCTTGTTTGTGCGGGCCGACATTGCGCTCCAGCCAACGGCGAAAACGACGATGGCCAGCCTTCTCGACGCTGAGATCGGCATCCGCGTCGACGGCATAAGCCGGATCGACAAAGAAGCCGGACACCCGATCCAACTCTTCCTGTGTCAACCGGCCAGGCCCGCCTTCAAGATGCGCGAAATCTTTCTCCACTTCGGCGGCGAACGCTTTGGCGCCCAGCGCTTCCACCAAAATCTTGATCCGCGCTTTGTAGAGATTGTCGCGCCGGCCCCAGCGATTGTACGCGCGCAGAACCGCCTCGGTGTAGGTGAGCATCTCTTGCCACGGCAGATCCTCGCGGATCGTCACCGCCAGACGCGGCGTCCGCCCTTGGCCGCCGCCCACTTTCACACGCAGGCGAACCTCGCCCGCCTCATCGCGCCAAAGCTCAAACGCCAGATCGTGCACCGACGACGCGGCGCGATCCTCCAATGCGCCATTGAACGCAACTTTGAACTTGCGCGGCAGGTGCGCGAACTCCGGATTCAACGTCGACCATTGCCGCATCAGCTCCGCATACGGTCGCGGATCGACGATTTCGTCGGGCGCAATGCCCGCGAAATGATCGGTGGTGACATTGCGCACGCAATTGCCGCTGGTCTGGATCGCGTGCATCTCGGCGGTGGAAAGCAGCGCGAGAATATCGGGGACGTCTTCCAGTTTCACCCAGTTGAACTGGATGTTCTGCCGCGTCGTCCAATGCCCGTAGCCGCGATCGTATTGGCGCGCGATCTGCGCCAGCACCCGCAATTGCGGCGACGAGATCATTCCGTACGGAATAGCGACGCGCAGCATCGGCGCGTGGCGTTGTTCGTAGAGCCCGTTCTGCAATCGCAGTGGCTTGAAATCGTCAGCCGAAAGCGTGCCCGCCAGATAACGCGCCGTCTGATCGCGAAATTGCGCGACGCGCTCGTCCACCAGGCGCTGATCCAGGGCGTCATACCGGTACATGCGATGGAACTTGCCTATCGCGCGCGCTCACATGCAGGGCGCTTCCATGTATCGACGCTTAAGCGGCGCTGGGGCGTCAGATGCCGGCGCCTGCGTCCACCTCGCCTTGGCCCGCCTCTTCTCGCAGCCAATCGAGGAACGCCTTCAGCCCCGCCGACACGGTCCGGCCTTTCCGCCAGATCAGCCAATAGGCAAAATTGAGCGGCTGTTCGTCGCCCGCGAACGGCGTCACAAGGCGCCCTGCCGCGATATCGGCCGCCGCCAGTTGTCGCTTCGCCAGCGCCACGCCTTTGCCGGCCACCGCCGCCTCGATCACCAAGCTCGATTGATTGAGCCGCAGCCCGCGTTTGCCGTCGACATCGTCAAGCCCGCGCGCCGCCAGCCACATTGCCCATGTCGGGCACGACGGATCGCGATCGGCGCTCTCGTCATGCAGCAAGCTGACGCCCATGAGATCGCTCGGCCGCTTCAACCCATGCTCCACAAGGGCCGGCGCGCACAGCGGCACAACCGATTCCGACAGCAGACGCTCAGCGTGCACATCGGAATAGCCGCCCGGCCCGTAACGGATCGCAACGTCGATGTCGGCCACCGCGAAATCGGTCAGCGCCATATCGGCCAGCACCCAGATTTCGACATCCGGGCAGCGTTCGTTGAAGCGCTCCAAGCGCGGCACCAGCCATTTGGATGCGAACGACGGCGCCACCGATACCGAAACGCGCTTGCCGCGCAGCGGCAGCCGCATCAGCCGCGCCGCCTCCTGAAACAAGCTCATCGCTTCGGTGACAAGCGGCATCGCCGCAGCGCCGGCGTCGGTCAGCTCCACCCGCCGCGTCAGCCGCTTGAACATCGGCTGGCCGGCATATTCTTCGATCTGCTGAATCTGCTGGCTGACAGCAGCCGGCGAAACGCCCAGCTCCTCGGCCGCGCGCGAGAAACTCATATTGCGCGCCGCCGCCTCGAACGCGCGCATGGCGTGCAAGGGCGGCAGCCGCTCAGGGGAGGAAGCAGGCCCGTCCACCCCACCCGCCTACCCCGCCGCCACGCCAAGAA